>Ga0208636_100036_pt1 | contig 183215 bp, 161 predicted proteins | sample LakWasM103_HOW12_2_FD_183921 | JGI IMG/M metagenome (GOLD analysis project Ga0208636, IMG submission 183921) | Freshwater sediment methanotrophic microbial communities from Lake Washington under simulated oxygen tension - Sediment Metagenome... | ecosystem: Environmental > Aquatic > Freshwater... | reverse complement strand
CTTGGCCAACTTGCCATGCAAGAGCTGATGTCCGATACCCAAGTCAATGTGAGCATGGGCGCGTTCCAGAAGTATCTCGATCAAGGCAAGCTAGGCAAAGCATTGGGAGGTAACTGATGCCTAACCCCTCCGTCAAAGGGACGTCTCGCGCCAGGGCGCAAGCCACCCCTTACGTCGAACGTTAGATCTCACAGTTCCACACCATGCACGTCGCACCTGAAGAACCAAGATTCCAAGTTACCGCCACATCGGAGGGCCTCCAGGCGGCGATCCCTCCTAAGCGGAGCGTGTTCGCAATCCTTTTTCTAATGGCTTGGCTTGGTGGATGGGCATTTGGTGAGATTCAGGTCGTGGGTCAGCTTCTCAGTCCTTCAGAGAAGACACCCATAGCCTTCCTGGCTTTGTGGCTCGCTGGCTGGACGGCCGGCGGAGTACTCGCCGTCGGCGCAATTCTTTGGCAACTCGGCGGTCGCGAATTGGTGACGGTCAACTCATCGTCTCTTGTTCATCGTGTAGAAGCATTTGGACTCGGTCGGACTCGAATTTACGCCGCCGCGAAGATCAAGGCACTACGTGCAACTCAGGAACCAGGTGGTGGATTCTCGAATCAACAGGCATGGATGCCACCATTCTTTGGCCCGGGCAGTGGGCCGCTGGCATTTGACTACGGCTCAAGGACAATTCGCTTAGCGCCAAGCATGGATGAGGCTGAGGCGAAAGACTTGGTACGTCGGCTTGCAGCTAGCTTGCCGAGCGCAGCAAGTGAGATCTAACCAGTTACAGGGACTTCCCGCCGCGTCAACGCCGTCGCATTGAAGTTTCCTCATCAAGACCTGACCCTTGCCAAGGGCCGTCATGCACGCCGGCGTATTGAATGACTGAACAGAGAACAGACTGCCACTCTACAGACGGCCTTGTTGCAGTCGCCACAGCGGCGCTGCGGACCCAGATACGAACCGCTCAGCGGGGCTCCATTCCGTTCACGTGGACTTGGGCCCAAGGGCCATGCGCCACAACTGGTTAGTCGAGCTTGCCCGCTGCCGGTCTGACCTGTCAGTGCATCTTCTGTGTGTCGTCGTGCAAGGAAGATCGAAGCCTTCAAACCGCAGCCGTGCTGCCAGGCTTGACGCTGATGTGATGCGGATCGAATCGCTCGCCGCGGGTCATGACGGCCCACAGGATGCGCGCGTTCTTGTTGGCCAGGGCGACGACGGCCTTCTGCCAGCCCGAGCGCTCCTTGAGGGCCAAGGCCCAGCGCGAGATCGGATCGCTGCGCGTGTGGGCGCTGTTGACCAAGGACTTGGCGCCCTGGATCAGCAGCGTGCGCAGGTAGGCGTCGCCGCGCTTGGTGATGGTGCCCAAGTTGCTCTTGCCGCCACTGGAGTGCTGCTTGGGCGTGAGGCCGATCCAGGCACCGAACTGAGCGCCGCTCTTGAACTGCTTGAAGTCACCGACGGTGGCGATGGCGGCCGAGGCACCGACGGGGCCAATGCCCATCAGCGCTGACGCGCGGCGTACATCCGCGTTGTCCCGCTCGTGCGCAGCCAGTCGATCGTCGCACCAGGCCAGATGCTCATCGAGTTCACGCCATTGCTGCTGCGCCCTGCGCAGCGTCATGCGGGCCAGGCCGTTCATCTCGTTCGCGGCGTCTTCCAAGACGTCATCGAGCACCAGGCGCAGCGCGCGGACCCCGGCGGGAACGGCAACGCCGAACTCCAGCAGCAAGCCTCGGATGCGGTTGATGCAGGCCGTGCGGTCGGCCTTGATGCCCTCGCGCAGGCGGTGCACGCACAGCAGGCTCTGCTGCTCGACGCTCTTGAGCGGGACGAAGCGCATATGCGGTCGGCTGGCGGCTTCGCAGATGGCGGCTGCGTCGTTGGCGTCGTTCTTGCCGACATGGCCCTCTGAGCGGTAGGGCGCGGCCAGGTGCGCAGAGACGATCCGCGCATCCAAGCCCATGAGAAGGAGCTGACGCGCCCAGTGATGGGCACTGGAGCTGACCTCCATGACCACCATGCAGCCGGCAGGCAGCGTGGCGCACCAGGCCAGGAACTTGTCACGGGCGAGCGCCCGGTTGCACAAGGCGCGGCCGCCGGTATCCACGGCGTGAACCTGGATGACGCGCTTAGATAGATCCACGCCTACGCGCACCGCTGGAACTTGGGTATTCTTGTCCATGGACTTCCCCTTTCAACATGGCTGCAGATTGATGACTCAGAACACCAATCTTGGCGCTTTGACGCCGTTGCCTGAAGGTGGGAAGTCCCTTCGTATTCCGGTCAAGGGGACGCACAACGGCGGGCCTGGCTTGCCTGCCTCTGCTTGCTCCGTGCCGCCGTCGTGCACCCCTTACCTCCAACGTTGAGTATCCGCATTGGGGCTGCGAATTCGACAATGTGACTGACTTCAATCGCTGCGAAGCGATCGTGGAGCTTGCCAGGCCAACCGACTGCATTGGGTCGGAAGCGCCAGTTCGAGCCGCTGGAAAGCAGACATAGGCGCGACGCGGACAGCCTCGTTCGAGTTCTACGGCCGCAGCACCCCGTAGAGCGGCCGTTCGGGCCATCGCCCTTTGCTCGGACCCAACGGCTGCTTCGTGCCCGGCAGCGTGAGTACACCCGGTGGCCCTCAGCCACTGAATCTCCGCCCTAGCTCAGCAGCTTCGCGATGCTCACGGACCGCGGGTCCAGAACGTCCTTGTCGGTCCAGCAAGACCGACCGACAAGGTGCTAGATTTGCCATCCATGGCCTGGCTTTCCGGCGCCATCCGGCCTGACCATAGCGCCACGACCTCAGCAGCAACGGTCATGTTCGGGGGAGCTGTTCCCATGTCTTCAACTTCCACCCTCCACTTCTTCTGCGGCAAGGCCGGCGCCGGCAAGAGCACGGTCGCGAGCGCGCTGGCCAAGGATCTTGGGGCGATCCTGATCTCCGAGGACGTCTGGCTGATGCGCTTGTATGGCGATCAGATGAAGGTCTTTGACGACTACATCCGCTGCTCGAAGAAGTTGAAGACCGTCATCGGCCCGCTGGTGGTGGACCTGCTGCGGAACGGCGTGCCATCGGTGGTGCTGGACTTCCAGGCCAATACCAGGGCCGGCCGCCGCTGGTTTCTCTCGGTGTTCGAGCAGGCGGCGGCCGCGCATGTGCTGCACTATGTCCAGACCCCCGATTGGCAATGCCTGGAGCGCATCGCCAAGCGGAACGTCGAGCGGCCGGAGGGCTCGCATCAGTTGACCGAAGAAGATTTCCGCTACGTCTCGTCGTTCTTCGAGGCGCCTGATCCGGCCGAGGGCTTCAACATCAGGACCCACGGCGGCTGAAGCGCAAGGTCGGACGCGTGGGCGGCCGCATCAGCTTTCGACCCCGACTCGAGTTCCTGTAGCATGGCCCCCATCATGTTCACCGCCTCCCTGTCTTTGTCCGCCGCACGAGCTGCACGAGCCGCACGAGCCCGTCGTGCGCTGCCGTGCGCCTGGCGCGAGACAAGGAAGAGGACGACCTAACACCCTCCAATCCCCGGTTTCTCCCCCAAGGCCACGGCTCATACCCGTGGCCTTTTTCTTTGTCCGACCCCCAAGTGAAAGGAACTTCTCCATGCAAATCCCCAGCGCTTCTTGTGCTTCTTCGCCGCGCTTTGATGCACTCATGCCCGTGACCGATCGCCCCGCCGAGGTATTCGTGCGTGGTGAGGGCGCCTGGTTGTGGGACGCGGCCGACACGCGCTACCTGGACTGGCTGCAGGGCTGGGCGGTGAATGCCCTGGGGCATTGCCCGCCCGAGGTCAGCCTGGCCTTGGGGGCGCAGTCGAGCCTGCTGCTCACGCCCAGCCCTGCGCTTTACAACCTGCCTTCGCTGCAACTGGCCGAGCGGCTGTGCGCGCTCAGCGGCTTTGACCAGGTGTTCTTCGGCAGCACCGGGGCCGAGGCGAACGAGGGCGCGATCAAGCTGGCGCGCAAGTGGGGGCAGCTGCATCGGGGCGGGGCCTACGAGATCATCACCTTCGACAACGCCTTCCACGGCCGCAATCTGGCCACCATGGCCGCCAGTGGCAAGCCGGGCTGGGAGGCCCTGTTTGCGCCCGGCATGCCGGGTTTTGTGAAGGCCGTCTTCAACGACATGGCCTCGGTCGAGGCGCTGCTCAGCGAGCGCACCGTGGCCGTGATGCTGGAGCCCGTGCAGGGCGAGGCCGGCGTGCGCCCGGCAAGCCCCGGCTTTGTGCGCGCACTGCGCCAGTGGTGTGATCGCCACGGCCTGCTGCTCATCTTCGACGAGGTGCAGACCGGCTGTGGGCGCCTGGGGCAGTTGTTTGCCTACCAGCACTACGGGGTCATGCCCGACATCATGAGCCTGGGCAAGGGCCTGGGCGCCGGCGTGCCGATCTCGGCGCTGCTGGCGCAGGCACATTGCAGCGTCTTCACCCATGGCGACCAGGGCGGCACTTACGCGGGCAACCCGCTGATGTGCGCGGTGGGGCTGGCGGTGCTGAAAACGCTCAGCCAGGGCGCCTTTCTGGAACAGGTGCGGACGCAAGGCGCGCTGCTGCAGCGCGGTCTGCAGGCGCTGTCCGCGCGCCACGGCCTCGGCGAGGTGCGGGGTCTGGGTCTGCTGTGGGCGCTGGAGCTTGGCGGCGATCACGCGGCCGCGGTGGTGCGCGAATGCCGCCGCCGGGGCCTGCTGGTCAACTCGGCCCGGCCCCATTGCCTGCGCTTCATGCCAAGGCTCAACAGCACCGCCGACGAGATCGCGCAGGGCCTGCAGCTGCTCGACGCCGCCATTGCCACCGTGCTGGAGGAGTTTGCCGCGCAATGAGCGAACCGGGGAGCCTGTCGCGAAGCCGGCCCGATCAGCCGCTCACACTCTTGGTATGGCGGAAGAAGTTGTCGGGGTCGTAGACCTGCTTCAGCGTCGCGAGCCGGTCCAGGTTCGAGCGGCCATAGGCCGCCTCCACGCGATCGCGGCCTTCCTCCTCGGTCAGGAAGTTGACGTAGGTGCCGCCGGTCGAGAAGGGGCGCGTGACCTCGAAACAGTCGCGCGCCCACTGGACATTGACGGCGTCGTCCTCGGGCCGCTCCCAGGAACCGGCGATGTTCAACACATAGGCGGCATCGCGATTGCCGGCCGGCGAATGCTCGGCGGGCAGCTCACCCAGCGCGCCCTGGATCTGGAACAGCAGGATGGCCGAGTGTGGCGACGCGATGCGGGCGGCGTGCGCCACGGCAAGGTCGATGAACGGGCGATCGATGCCGGGCAGGTAGTGCGACTTCCAGTAGTAGCGTCTGCCCTTCGGTTGGGTGGCATCGAGCAGGCTCTGCATCTGCACATAGGGACGGCGCGTCACGATATCCGCGATCGGCCGGCCGGTCGCGCGCAGCGGCGCCAGCAAGGCTTCGCCATCCTCGACCTTGCCCGAATGGCAGACGAAGATGGCGGCGATCGGCTTGCCGTGCACTTCCTTCGGTAGCCAGGGCGCCGGCGGCGCGATCCGCAGCACGGCCACGCTAGTCAGCTCGCGTGGCGCCGCCGCGCTGAAGCTGCGATAGGCCTCGAGGACCTGCGCGGCGTCCTCGCCATGCCAGGCGATCGCACCGCCCAGGATCTCGGGGCCGACGGGATGGAGCCGGTACTCGAAGGAGGTGACGATGCCGAAGTTGCCCCCGCCGCCGCGCAGGGCCCAGAACAGGTCTGCGTGCTCGTCCGCGCAGGCGCGCAGGACTCGGCCATCGGCCGTCACCACCTCCATCGAGACGAGGTTGTCGCAGGTCCAGCCATGGCGGCGCGTGAGGTAGCCAAAGCCGCCGCCGACGGTCAGGCCCGCGATGCCGGTCGCGGAGACGAAGCCCAGCACGGCCGCGAGCCCGTGCAACTGCGTCTCGCGGTCGACGTCTGCCAAGGTGCAGCCCGCTTGCGCCAGCGCCGTGCGGCGCACCGGATCGACCCAGACACCGCGCAGCAGCGACATGTCGATCATGAGGCCGCCCTCGCACACCGCCAGCCCGGCGATGTTGTGGCCGCCGCCGCGCACGGAGCACAGCAGCCCGTGCTGGCGCGCAAAGCGCACGGCTTGCACCACGTCGACCGTTCCGGTGCAGCGCGCCAGCAGGCCGGGGCGCCGGTCGATCATCGCGTTCCAGACCTTGCGCGTCTCCTCGTACTCTGCGTCTTCCGCGGTCAGCACCCGGCCCTTGAATGCCGCCTTGAAGGACTGCAAGGCTTCCGGCGCGAGATCCACGATCCCGCCATCCATGCGTGTGAGCTTGATTGCCATCATCGACCTCCTTGAAGAACGACATCGACAGCATGCGCGCGACAGGCCGCCAAGGCCAGTCCAGATTCTGAAGCGTTTACGCTGGGGAGGCGAGGCGATGGACAACAGCAGGGGCAAGGGCGGCAAGTACGTGGTGGTAAAAAGTAGCAGCCAACATGCGGAGCAGTCATGGCCACACCGACTCGTGTCAACGAAACCGTCCAGACGCACTACGCCCGTTCCGAGCTGGGCACGCTCATACTCGCGGCGCTCGAAAAAGCCGGCAAAGACATCCATAGGCTCACACCCGAGGACCTGGCGCCGATCGACGAATTTCACATCCGTGGCCGGGCGGCGACGCTCGAGCTCGCCCGGGCCGCGAGCCTAGATGCGGCGAAGCGCGTGCTGGATGTCGGCAGCGGCGTCGGCGGCACGTCGCGCTGCCTGGCCAAGGAGTTCGGTTGCCGCGTCACTGGCATCGACCTCACCGAAGACTATTGCCGCGCCGCCGAGCTGCTCACCGCCAAGACCGGGCTCGCGCACCTCGTCGACTACCGCCAGGGCGACGCGACCCAGCTGCCGTTCGCCGACGCGTCGTTCGACGTGGTCTGGACCGAGCACGCGGCGATGAACATCCCAGACAAGGCGCGCCTGTATCGGGAGATGCACCGCGTCCTGAAACCGGGCGGCAGGCTCGCGATCTACGATGTTCTGGCCGGCCCGACCGGGCCCGTTCACTTCCCCGTTCCCTGGGCGCGCACGCCCGATGCGAGCTTTCTGCTGCGGCCGGATGAACTGCGCGCGCTGCTCGAAGCGGCCGGTTTCGCGATCACGGACTGGTCGGACACGACCGACGCGGCACGCGCCTGGTTCGTGGCGCTGGCGGAGAAGATCGGCCGGGAAGGCCTGCCGCCGCTGGGCTTTCACATCCTGCTCGGCGCCGATTTTCAAGCCATGGCGCAGAACCAGCGGCGCAATCTCGAAGAGGGGCGGATCGTGCTCGCCCAGGTCACGGCCAGCAGGTAGCCGGGCCCACGGCCAAGGGATAGGAGCGCCCTGCCCGCGCCCCTAGACTGGGGCGCCGGTGAGGCAGCCAACCGGTCAAGTCAACGGGCAATTGGCTGCGAGCACGGCGCGCCGCGCGCGCCACCGATGTCGGAGGACCTGCCATGATCACCGAGACCACCGTCATGCGCGCACGCCGCGCCTGCAGCCGCCTGGCGCTCTGCCTGGCCACGCTGGGCGCCCTGCTGGCGGCCCAGCTGCCGGCGCACGCGGCGCGCAATTCGCTGGAGAACCGCTATGACATCGCCGTCTACCCCAACGGCGGCAGGCCCGACCTGACGGTCGACCCGATCAGGCTCAAATCCCAGCTCAGCGTCATCGACCGCTTCTTCGACCCGAACGACGCGGGCGACCGTTGCGCCGTGCTCGAAGGGGCCGTCGGCGGCTATGGTTGGCGCCGCCTGATGGTGTTCGACGTGGTGATCGTCAACGCCGGCGACGGCGATCTGGTGGTGGGCGACCGCAGCGACCCGGCCAACCCCTATGCCGGCGCGTTCTACTTCGACGCCTGCCACGGCCACTATCACATGGCCGGGTTCTCGGAGTACCGGCTGCGCTACAAGTCCGACGGCAATGTCTCCACCATCGGCCGCAAGCAGGGCTTCTGCTTCGAGGACTCGTTCAAGTACAGCGGCAACAAGAGCGCCGGCTTCCACTGCGGCTACCAGGGCATCACCAGCGGCTGGGGCGATTGGTACTACAAGCAGCTGCCCGGCCAGTGGATCGACGTCACCGGCGTGGCCGAGGGCGATTACGAGCTGGAGGTGGAGATCAATCTGCAGCCCGACCCCTACAAGTTCGACCAGGGCCTGAACCGCTACCCGGACATCGTGCGCGTGCCGGCCAGCGTGCCCAAGCGCAGGGAACGCTAGGCACTACCGCCGCCGCGACGCCGTATCCGTGTGGCACGAGCACCCGGCGTCGCCCGCCCCGCCAGCTCCGGCGCAAACAACTCCAGCACGCGCAGTTGCGCGCCGCCGCGCCTGAACACCGAGTGGCGCGCCCACAGCATCTGGGCCGAGGCCTCGGTGCCGGTGGCCTGGCGCCATTGCTTGAGCATCTGCCGGCGCGTGTGGCCATGCCGGGCCAGGCGGCGCGGCTGCAGCTCGCTGCGCGTGATGCGCGGATCGTCGTAGAGCAGATGCGCGAGTGGCCGGGCGCCCAGGCCCTTGAGCGCCTTCCAGGGCCCGGCCAGGGCGCTCTGGTGCAGGGCCGAGCGCGCCCACACCAGGGGCACGCCGTCCACCCGCAGCAGCACCTCGCGCACCACCGTGCAGCCGCGCCGCGGCAGCCCCAGGGCCAGGCGCTCCTGCGCGCGCAGCGGCGTGACGGCCTGGCGCAGCACCTCGACCTCGAAACGCTCGCCCAGGCGCGCCAGGCGCCGGCTCAGCGAACCGGGCGCGCGCAGCCAGGCGCGCAGGCTTGAACGACTAGCGATCCCCACCGCAGCTCAGCCAGCGAACTCGTCCCCAAGCTCGCGGGCGCGCTGCTGGGCGGCCAGCACGGCGCGCTGGATCGCCTCGCCCACGCCGGCGGCCTGCATGCTGGTGATGGCGGCGTAGGTGGTGCCGCCCTTGGAGGTGACGCGCTCACGCAAGACGCTAGGCGATTCGCTGGACTGCAGGCCCAGCGCGGCGGCGCCGGCGCAGGTGGCCAGGGCCAGCTCGCGGCCCTGGGCCTCGCTGAGGCCCATCTGCTGCGCGGCCGCCGTCATGGCCTCGACGACATAGAAGAAATAGGCCGGGCCCGAGCCGGAGAGCGCGGTCACGGCGTCCAGATCGGCCTCGGCGTCCACCCACAGGGTGCGGCCGGTGGGTGCCAGCACGGCCTCGACCAGGGCGCGGTCGGCGGCCGAGACGGCCGCATTGGCGTAGAGGCCGGCAATGCCCTGGCCGATCAGGGCCGGGGTGTTGGGCATGGCGCGCACCACGCGCGCGGCGCCGGTGGCGCGCGCGATCGTCTCGCTGCGGATGCCGGCCATCACCGAGAGCTGCAGGGCCTGGGACACATGAGCGGCGCAGGGTGCAGCGGCCACGCCGAACAGCTGCGGCTTGACGGCCCAGACCAGCAGCGCGGCCTCGGCCAGGCCGGCGTCGGCGGCCGCCTCATGCACGCGCAGGCCGGAAAACTCGGCCTGCAGCCTGGCGCGCTGCGCCTCGAAGGGCTCCACCACGAGGATGGAGTCGGCCGGGCGGCCGGCCTTGATGAGGCCGCCGATGATGGCGCTGGCCATATTGCCGCCGCCGATGAATGCCAGGGTGCTGTTCATGAAGGCAAGTGTAGGTGGGCCAACCGGCGGAGCCCGAGGATCCGGCTCCGCCGGGCCTGCGGGCTCGCCCCCTTGAGGGGGCGCGCGCAGCGCGTAGGGGGTGGTCTTAGTGCATGCCAGCCAGCAAGGCGGCGTTGCCGCCCGCTGCCGCGGTGTTGATGGTGAGCGTCTGCTCGGCCGCGAAGCGGTACTGGTGCTGCGGATTGGCGGCCTCGGCGGCGCTGATCAGGGGCAGGATGGCGCCCTTGCGTTCGGCCAGGGCCTGCACCAGGACGCGCGCCGAGCCGTTGCCGGCGGCGGCGATGCACACGCCGGCCAGCTCCGGATGCTGCAGCAGCGCACGCTGGGTGCCGCCATCACCCGGCAGCAGCGCCAGAGCCTCGGCGGCCACGCCGCCGCGCAGCAGCGCCAGGCGCAGCGCGTCGCCCGAGGCGGCGCCCAGCAGGGCCACGGCATTGCCGGCCAGCAGGGCCGCGCCCACCGCGCCGGCCACCTCGGCCGGGCTGGCGCCCTGGGCCAGCACCGCGATCACGCCGCGGCCATGCAGGCGCAGCTCGTTGCTTTCGCCGGTGGGGCCGGGCAGCACCTTGGTGGCCAGGCCGCGCTGGGCCTGCTGGGCATGGGCGCGCAGGGCGCGCGCCGCCGCCTCGTCCAGGCCCGCGGTGGCACGCTGCACCGCGGCCACGCGGGTTTCCAGCGCCACCTCGCTCCAATGGGCATGGCCCACGCGCAGGGTGTTGACGGCGCTCAGATCCACCTGGCCGCTGGCCGGCACCGGCTCGGGCAGGCCGGCGGCCACGGCACCGGTGTCGATGTCGGTGTCGGGCTGGGCCGCAAAACGCCACAGGTAGTTGGGGCCGCCGGCCTTGGGGCCGGTGCCCGACATGCCCTCGCCACCGAAGGGCTGCACGCCCACCACGGCACCGATGATGTTGCGGTTCACATAGACATTGCCGATGCGGGCCTTGTCGGCCAGGCGCAGGGCGCGGCTGTCGATGCGCGTCTGGATGCCCAGGGTCAGGCCATAGCCCAGCGCATTGATCTGCGCGATCACCGCGTCGGGCTCGCCGTTCCAGCGCAGCACGTGCAGCACCGGGCCGAAGATTTCCGCGCCCAGCTCGCTGGCCTTGCGGATCTCGAAGGCCACCGGCTTGATGAGGCGGGGCACGGCGTCGTGCACCGGGGCCTCGGCGATCAGCCTGGCCTCGCGCTTGAGGCGCTCGACATGGTGGGCGATGTTGTCGAAGGCCTCGTCGTCGATCACCGGGCCCACATCGGTGGCCAGGTCGGCGGGCTTGCCCACCCACAGCTCCTTGAGCGCGCCGGCAATCATCTCGATCACGCCATCGGCAATGCTCTCGTGCACGCACAGCAGGCGCAACGCCGAGCAGCGCTGGCCGGCGCTGCGGAAGGCGCTCTGCACCACCGCGTCGGAGACCTGCTCGGGCAGCGCGGTGGAGTCCACCAGCATGGCGTTCAGGCCGCCGGTCTCGGCGATCAGGGGCACGACCTGACCCTGCTTGGCGGCGAGGGTGCGGTTGATGATCTGCGCCACCTGCGTGGAGCCGGTGAAGCACACGCCGGCGGTTTGCGGCGCGGCGGTGAGGCGGGCGCCGACGGTCTCGCCGGGGCCGTGCAGCAGCACCAGCGCATCCGCGGGCACGCCGGCGGCGTGCAGCAGCTCCACCATCTTCAGCGCCACATAGGGTGTCTGCTCGGCGGGCTTGGCGGCCACCGTGTTGCCCACCACCAGGGCGGCCACCACCTGGCCGGCGAAGATGGCCAGCGGGAAGTTCCAGGGGCTGATGCAGACGAACACGCCGCGGCCCTGCATGGCGCCGCCATGCTGCTCGGCCTCGTCGGCGTAGTAGCGCAGGAAGTCCACCGCCTCGCGCACCTCGGCCACGCAATCGCCCTGGGTCTTGAAGGCTTCCTGCACCAGCAGGGCGCAGAACTCGGGCAGGCGCGCGTCCAGCGCGTCGGCGGCGCGGCGCAGGATGGCGGCGCGCTGCTCCACCGGCGTGGCGTTCCAGCCGCCGAAGCCGGCCTGCAGGCGTGCCATCGCGGCATCCACCTCGGCCGGCGTGGCCTCGGCCACCGGCAAGACCTGGCACCCGGCCAGCGCCTGCGCCAGCGGCACGCGCTGCGCCAGCACGGTCAGGTCCACGCCGCTGGAGTTGCGGCGGCCGAGGCCCTGGTGGTCCTGGTAGAGGCGCGCCGGCAGCGGCAGGGCACCATGCTGCTGCAGCTGGGTGAGCGGCGAGGCCAGCAGCTCGGCGGGCTTGACGCTGGGGTCGGCCAGCTGGTGCACGAAGGAGGAATTGGCGCCGTTCTCGAGCAGGCGGCGCACCAGATAGGCCAGCAGGTCGCGGTGCTCACCCACCGGGGCGTAGACGCGGCAGGCGATGGTGCCGTCCTTGATGGCCTCGCGGTGGATGCCCTCGCCCATGCCGTGCAGGCGCTGCAGCTCGAAGTTGGCACCCGCTGCCTTGGCCATCTGCAGGATCGCGGCGATGGTGCCGGCGTTGTGGCTGGCGAACTGCGGGTAGATCACGTCGGCATGCCGGATCAGGCGCTGGGCACAGACCAGGTAGGAGACATCGGTGTGCTGCTTGTGCGTGAACACCGGGTAGGCCTCCAGGCCCTGCTCCTGGGCGCGCTTGATCTCGCCGTCCCAGTAGGCGCCCTTCACCAGCCGCACCATGAAGTGCAGACCATGCTGGCGCGCGATGCGGGCCACCTCGTCCACCACTTCCAGCGCACGCGTCTGGTAGGCCTGCACCGCCAGGCCGAAGCCGCGCCACTGCGGGAAATGGCTGGCGATGCGCGCGGCCAGCGCGTCCAGCACCTCCAGCGAAAGCTCCAGGCGATCCACCTCCTCGGCGTCGATGGTGAGGTTGATATTGGCCTGCGCGGCCTTCTCGATCAGCTGCCAGACGCGCGGCAGCAGCTCGGCGAACACGCGCTCGCGCTGCAGCACCTCGTAGCGCGAGAACAGCGCGCTGAGCTTGATCGAGATGCCGTCGGCGGTCTCGGGCGCCTCGGCCTTGCGGCCGCTGGCGATGGCCTCGATGGCGCTCACATAGGCGGCGTGGTAGCGGCGCGCATCGGCCTCGGTGCGGGCGCCCTCGCCCAGCATGTCGTAGCTGAAGCTGAGCTTGGGCTCGGCCTTGCGCTCGCTGTCGGCCTCGGCCATCGCCTCCTTGATGTTGCGGCCCAGCACAAACTGGCGGCCCAGCAGCTGGATGGCGCGCACCGTGGCGGCCACCACCGTCTGCGCGCCCAGACGGGTCAAGAGGCCACCCTCGCCATCGGCGTCGGGCAGGAATTTCTTGGACAGCGAGATGGCGCTGGCCGAGAGGCTGGCCAGCATCTTGTGCGGGCCGTCGGAGCCACCCTCGAACTGGGCGCGGCCGAGCTGGTCGGCCGTCAGCGCGATCGCGGTGGGCGCGTCGGGCACGCGCAGGAGCGCCTCGGCCAGGCGCATCAGGGCCAGGCCCTCGGCGCTGGTGATGGGGTACTCGCGCAGCAGCGATTCCATCGCCCAGAAGGGGGCGGGGTTGTCGCGCACATGCTGGACCCAGGGGGTGGCCTGGTTGATCACCGCCGTCCAGTCGGGCCCGGCACCGAAGGCGGCCACCAGGGCGCGCAGGACCTCGGTCTCGTCGCGGTAGGGGTTGGGCAGGCGGGCGGTCTCGGGCGGCAAGGCGAAGGCGGTCATGGCATCCCCCGGAAAGGGCGGTCATCTAGTGAAGACCTGAACTTTATTCGCGCGCCTCTTGGATTAAATTCCGATGATCAACTGATCGCTAGTGAGAAATCCAGATGGGCAGCGAAGCCAACGAACTCGACAAAATCGATGCCCGCATTCTGCGCGTGCTGCAGCAGGACGGGCGCATTTCCAATCTCAAGCTGGCCGAGGCGGTGCACCTCTCCCCCACCGCGGTGCTGGAGCGCGTCAAGCGCCTCACCCGCGAGGGCTATATCCTGGGCTACGAAGCGCGGCTCAACCCCGCCAAACTGGGCGCGGCCATGCTGGTCTTCATCGAGATCCTGCTGGACCGCACGGTTCAGGACGTGATGGACAACTTCAAGGCCGCCGTCCAGGCCCGCCCCGAGATCCTCGAATGCCATCTGGTGGCGGGCGGCTTCGACTACCTGCTGAAGACCCGCGTCTCGGACATGAGCGCCTACCGCGAGTTCATCGGCAGCGTGATCTGGACCCTGCCGGGCGTGCGCGAGACCCGCACCTATGCGGTGATGGAAGAGGTGAAGAACACCACCGCCCTGCCTATCTAGCCAATTCAAGCCGCTCCCCCATCGGGGGGTGCCCCCCCCTCGATCCCACCCGCGTGTGATGGGAAGCCGGGGTGCGAGCGCCCAAACTGGATCTCACATCAAGCCGCTGTCCAGGAGCCGCACCATGCAAACCACCGCCAGCCAGTTGCAACGCCAACACCCGCAACACCCGCACTGCGGTTGGTTTGACTCCAGCCTGGAGCTGCGCCAGGGACTGGACGTGCACGAGCTGTCGGACCTGGAACTGCTGGCGCTGTGGAGCGAGCTCAAGCCGGCCCCGGCTGCCTTGCATTGACTGGAGGACGTCGCTGCAGCTGCAGCCGGGTATAGGGCTGGTCGCGGCCGGAGAGCTGCAGGCTCAGCTGGACCACCCAGTCATGCGTGCGGGCGCGCGGCGCGGCCACCGGCGCCAGCAGCAGCAAGGCCAGCGCGCCGGCGGGCAGCCAGGCCGGCAGCGCCAGCCTCAGGCGGAACTGGCCGCGCAGCGCCCACAGGCTGACGGCCGCACCCAGCACCAAGCCAGACAAGGCTTCAGACGCCGAGTGTGCGCTCACCTGCACACGTGAATAGGCGACCAGGGCGGCCAGGCCGAGGCCCAGCCCAAAGCCCCAGGGCCGGCCGCGCAGCGCCAGCCATCCCATCACCGGCAGCACCGCCGCGGCGCACATGGCGTGGCCCGAGAAGCCGGTGAAGTCCCATTCGGCCAGGCCCAGGCCCCAGCCCAGGAAGGCCAGCTTGCTGGCGGTGGTGAGCGCCACCGCCGCCGCCAAGGCGAGCAGCCAGCGTCGTGCCAGAGTGCCCTGCCCGCCATGCCATGCCAGGCCAGCCAGGCGGCGCCGGCCAGGGCCAGCGGCAGCAGCAGCTGGGCCTCGCCCAGGCGCGTCAACAGGGGCCAGAAGAAGTCCGGCGAAGACCCAGGGTTTGCGAGCATGGGCCGAGCTTAAACGCTCAGGCCAGATGCAGATGCTTGAGCTGGGGCTTGCGCGCCGGCTCCTGCTTGGGCAGCACGAAGTCCTCGGCCGGCATGGGGCGGCCGTAGTGCCAGCCCTGGGCCCAGTCGCAGCCCTCGCGCTTGAGCCATTCGGCCTGCTCGGCGGTTTCCACGCCCTCGGCCAGCACGTCCAGGTTGAGGCTGCGCGCCAGCACGATGACGGTGCGCGCGATCGCGGCGACGTTGCTGTCGCTGCCCAGCTCCTGCACGAAGCTGCGGTCGATCTTGAGCGTCTGCACCGGCATGCGCTTCAGGTAGGAGAGCGAGGAATAGCCGGTGCCGAAATCGTCGATCGCCACGCGCACGCCGCGGCTGGCCAGCTGGCCCAGCAGCTCGATGGCCTGCTCGGCGTCTTCCAGCAGCAGGCTCTCGGTCACCTCCAGCTCCAGGGCCTGGGGCGGGCAACCGGTTTCCTTCAGGATGAAGTCGACGGTGTCGATGAAGTCCGACTGGCGCAGCTGGCGCGCCGATACGTTCACCGCCACCTGCTGCGGCTTGCCGGGCTGGCCCTGCCAGCGCGCCGCCTGGGCGCAGGCCTGCTCCAGCACCCAGCGGCCGATCGGGATGATGAGGCCGGTGTCCTCGGCCAGCGGGATGAACTCGGCCGGCGAGATTGGGCCGCGGGTCGGGTGGCGCCAGCGCAGCAGGGCCTCGGCGCCGACCAGATGGCCATCGGACAGGCGCACCTGGGGCTGGTATTCGAGGCGGAACTGCGCCGCCTCGTTGGCATGGCGCAGCGCATGGGTGAGCTCGAAGCGCTGCTGCACCACCTGGGTCAGCTCGGGGCGGTAGGCCTGCACGGTGTTGCGGGCATGCACCTTGGCGCGGCACATCGCGGCCTCGGCATTGCGCAGCAGATCGTCCACCGCCACGCCGTCGGTGGGGAACAGCGCCAGGCCGATGCTGGCGCCCAGGTTGAAGCGCTGCTGGCCCACCACGATAGGCTCGTCCATGGCCTGGATCAGGCGGTCGCCCAGGCGCATCGCGGTCTCTTCGTCCACCAGGCCGCTGAGCACCACGACGAACTCGTCGGCCCCCACGCGCGCCACCGAATCGCTGGCGCGCATCACGTTGACGAAGCGCTCGGTGGTGGTGAGCAGCACCTGGTCGCCCGCCGTATGGCCGGCGATGTCGTTGACGTCGCGGAAGCCGTCCAGATCGATATAGAGCACCGCCACGCAGGTATGGTCGCGCTGGGCAATGCCGATCTGGCGCGCGATGCGGTCGCGCAGCAGGGCCAGATTGGGCAGGCCGGTGAGGCGGTCGTGCAGGCTCTGGTGCAGCAGCTCGGCCTCGGTCTGCTTGATGCGCGAGATGTCGGTCAGCACGCTCAGGTACTGCACCTCCTGGGCCTGGGCCTCGTCAGCCGGCACGCGCACCACCGTCACCCACACGGGCACGGTGTCGCCGTTCTTGTGGCGGTCCACCAGCTCGCCGCTCCATTTGCCGCAGCGCTCCACATCGGCCCACAGGGCCTTGAGCTTCTCGGGGTCCTGCTCGCCGTCGCGGAACAGGCGCGGCACCTGGCCCAGCAGCTCGGCACGGTTGTAGCCGGTGATGGCGCACAGGGCCGGGTTCAGATCGCAGATCTGCAGCCGCGCGTCGGTGACCATGATGCCCTCGCCGCAATGCTCGAACACGGTGGCGGCGCGGCGCGCCTGCTCCATCGCCTGCTGCAGCTGGGTGACGTCGCGCGCCACCGCCACCTGGCCCAGGTAATGGTCGTCGTCGAACACCTCGGCCTTCACCACGTCCAGGCACAGGCGCTGGCCGTCGGGCTTCTCCACCCAGTTGAGCACGCGCCTGGCGCTGGTCTGCTTGGTCCAGGTGGGGGGCTTGGCCAGATCGGCATCGCGGCGGCCCATCAGCTGGGCCTCGCCGGCGCCCACCACGCTCTCGAAGGCCGGATTGCAGCCCTCGTAAGCGCCCTGGGCGTCCTTGAAGTACATCGGGTCGGGGATGGCGTTGAGCAGGGCGCGCAGCTTGGCGCGGTCGCGGCGCAGGCGCAGGAGCTCCTCGCGGCGGCGGCGCAGGCGCACGCGCTGGCTCAGCACCAGGCTGAGCACCAGGCCCATGGCCACGCCACCGGCCACGCACAGCGAACTCAGCCACAGAATGGCGCTGCCACCGCTGAGCCCCAGCGGGTTGGCGATGCTTTCGGCAGACGTTTGCGCGTTGGCCCACCAGGGCCAAGCCAGCGCCAACGGCACGATGCGGCGGTGCAAGGTCAAGCTCATAAGTCCCAGGAAACCTCGGGCGCCGCTGGCGCGGCGCAGGCCATTCGTCGATCACCCCTGCACTGCGGGCGTCCCCTCGTTCTCGGCCTTTCGGAGTGTCGTGAGCTGGCTTGATACTGGCTAGGGTTTACAGCGACGACGCCAGCCGCGTTCCCTGCAAAATTGCACGCTTTGCGTCCAATTCGCCGGCTTCCAGCGCGCCGCCGACCAGGTGCACCGAGACCCCGGCGGCCTGCAGCGGGGCCTGCAATTCGCGCAGCGGCTCCTGGCCGGCGCACAGCACGATGGTGTCGGCCTCGATCAGCTGGGTGTCGGCGCGCTTCTCGCCATAGCTGACCCACAGGCCCTCGGGCGAGATCGCCTCGTAGTTGACTCCGCCCAGCATGTCGACGTTCTTCATCTTCAGCGCCGCGCGGTGGATCCAGCCGGTGGTCTTGCCCAGGCCCGCGCCGAGCTTGCCGGCCTTGCGCTGCAAGAGCGTGATGGCGCGCGTGGGCGCCTCGGGCGCCGGCCGCAGCAGGCCGCCGCGCGTCTCGGTGGGGTCGCCCACGCCCCAGTGGCGGCGCCAGGCGGCGGCGTCCAGGGTGAGCGAATGGCCGGCCTCCAGCAGGTACTCGGCCACATCGAAGCCGATGCCGCCGGCGCCCACGATGGCCACGCGCTTACCCACCTGGGCGCGCCCGGCCAGCACCTCGATGTAGCTCAAGACCTGACCCCGCGCCGCGCCCTCCTCCTGGCCCTTGATGCGCGGGTTGCGCGGCGTCACGCCGGTGGCCAGCAGCACCTCGTCGTAGCCCTTCAGCGCCTCGACGCCGACGCGCGTGTTCAGCCGCAGCTGCACGCCCGTCACCTCGATGCGGCGGCCGAAGTAGCGCAGCGTCTCCTGGAACTCCTCCTTGCCGGGGATGCGCTTGGCCATATTGAACTGGCCGCCGATCTCGCCGGCGGCATCGAACAGATGCACCTCGTGGCCGCGCTCGGCCAGGGTGGTGGAGGCCGCCAGGCCGGCCGGGCCCGCGCCCACCACGGCGATCTTCTTGCGGCGCTGGCCACCGGCGGCGATGGGCACGATCTTCAGCTCGGTCTCGAAGGCGGCGCGCGGGTTCACCAGGCAGGTGGAGATCTTCTGTGCAAAGGTATGGTCCAGGCAGGCCTGGTTGCAGGCGATGCAGGTGTTGATCTCGTCGGCGCGGTTTTCGCGTGCCTTCTTGACGAAGTCGGGGTCGGCCAGGAAGGGCCGCGCCATGCTGACCATGTCGGCCGCGCCCTCGGCCAGCACGTTCTCGGCCACCTCGGGGGTGTTGATGCGGTTGCTGGTGATCAGCGGCGTCGTGATGCCCTCGGCGCGCAGCTGCTCGCGCAGCTTGTGCGTGACCCAGGCAAAGCCGGCGCGCGGCACCGAGGTGGCGATCGTCGGGATGCGTGCCTCGTGCCAGCCGATGCCGGTGTTGATGATGGTGGCGCCGGCCTTGGCCACGCCGCGCGCCAGCTGCAGCACCTCGTCCCAGCTGCTGCCGTTGGGGATCAGGTCCAGCATCGAGAGCCGGTAGATGATGATGAAGTCCGGCCCCACCGCCTCGCGCATGCGCGTGAGGATCTCCAGCGGCAGGCGCATGCGGTTCGCGTAGCTGCCGCCCCATTCGTCCTGGCGCTGGTTGGTGTGCTCCACCAGGAACTGGTTGATGAAATAGCCCTCAGAGCCCATCACCTCGACGCCGTCGTAGCCGGCCTCGCGCGCCAGCCTGGCGCAGCGCACGAAGGCGCGGATCTGGCGCTCGATGCCCCGTGCGCTCAGCTCGCGCGGTGTGAAGGGCGAGATCGGCGACTGGATGCGCGAGGGCGCCACGCAAAAGGGCTGGTAGCCGTAGCGGCCGGTGTGCAGGATCTGCAGCGCGATCTTGCCGCCCTCGGCATGCACGGCCTTGGTGATGATGCTGTGGCGCTTGGCCGCACCCGAGGTGGCCAGGGTGCCGGCAAAGGGCTTGGCCCAGCCCTCGATATTGGGCGCATAGCCGCCGGTGACGATCAACCCCACCTCGCCGCGCGCGCGCTCGGCGAAGTACACCGCCATGCGCTCGAAATGCTTGCGCCCATCTTCCAGGCCGGTGTGCATGCTGCCCATCAGCACGCGGTTCTTCAGCGTGGTGAAGCCGAGGTCCAGGGGGGCAAGCAGGTGCGGATAGCTCATGGGCGCGGATCTCGTGAAAAGTGCGGGCCATGCTAGCAGCGGCCCTCGCGGCGCCGATGCAGGCAAACCCCGCTTTGGAGAGCTTGCACTAGTCACCCGCGCGACAGCCGCAGACACAGTTCTTCACCGCCGCGACACGCTGGCACACCCTTCGGCAACGCGCCCCGGTTGGAATCGCCCGAACCCTTTCGAACCCTTTCCTTGCGGAGTCATCAGATGCGATTCAAACCCTGGGCCCTTGGCCTGGCCATGGCGGGCGCAAGCCTTCTGCTCAGCGCCTGCGGCGGCGGCAGCAGCAGTGGCAGTGGCAGCGACACCAGTCTGCGCCTGCTCAACGCCAGCAGCGGCTACGGCTCGCTGGACCTGACGGTCAACAGCGTCAGCGTCAACAGCAACGTCGCCTATGCCAACGCCGGCAGCTATGCCAGCGTCAGCACCAGCGCCACCAGCTCGCAGGTGCTGGCCAGCGGCGTCGGCACCACGGTGGCCAGCACCACCCCCTCGCTGGCGAGCGGCAGCCACTACAGCCTGATCGCCTACGGCTGGGCCGGCGCCCTGCACACCACCCTGCTGCAAGAGGCCGAGACCGCCGCCGACAGCGGCAAGAGCAAGCTGCTGGTGCTGAACCTGGCCACCGACGCCGGCGCGCTGGACGTCTATGTCACCCCCGCCACCGACAGCCTCGACAACGCCACGCCCATCTCCACCAACCTCGCCGGCGGCAGCGGCAGCGGCTACAACAGCATCAACGCCGGCAGCTACCGCGTGCGCCTCACCGGCTATGGCAACAAGAGCGATGTGCGCCTGGACATCCCCAGCATCACGCTGGAATCCACCGGCGTCTCCACCCTGCTGATCACCGCCACCGAGGGCGGCGTGCTGGTGAACGGCCTGCATGTGAAACAGCAGGGCGCGGTGACCAACTACCCCGGCGCGGTGGCGCGTGCCCGCGTGGTGGCCGCCGTCTCGGGCAATGCCAGCGTGAGCGGCCTGCTGGGCGACGTGAGCCTGCTGCCCACCTCGGTGGCGCCCACCATCGGCGAGTACAAGACGGTGGCGGCCGGCAACAACGCCAACCTGGGCCTGACGGTGAACGGCCAGGCCATGGCCGTGGCCAGCCCCAACCTGAAGGCCGGCGGCGACTACACCCTGCTGGTGTGGGGCGACGCGGCCGCGCCGCAGCTGAGCGTGCTGGCCGACGACAACCGCCTGCCCACCACCCTCAGCACCGCCAAGATCCGCCTCATCAACGGCGTGGCCAGCCTCAACACCGGCCTCACCATGAGCGTGGACTACAGCGCCATCGCCACCAATGTGGTGCCCGGCACCAGCTCGGCCAACAGCAGCATCCCGTCCAGCACGGCCTCGCTGCTGAGCGTCAGCTCGCCCACCTCGGGCACGCCGGTGTTCAGCATCGCCAGCCTGCCGGTGCTCTCCAGCGGCGTCTACAGCGTCTTCATGATGGGCGGCGCCAGCAATATGCTGGGCACGCTGCGGCGCGAGCGCTAAGCCCTGCTCCGACTCCTCTTCGCCCCGTGATCGCCCTGCGACGCGGGGTTTTTTTGGTCCCTCGCCGATGTGCGGAGAAGCCCCCAGAAGTACTAGCAGCGTGTGAGTACGCGCCGCAGCCCAGGCCGGCAGGCACTCGGCTCCAGAGGCGGCGGCCTTCACTGCGTTCAGGCTCCCCTCGCTGCTCACCAAACCGGGACTCGCGCACAACTCGCCGTCGCACCCCTGCGGGCCGGCGTGTGCCGGTGGCACCCGCCTGTGCTCCAGCTCAAACAAGGTGCGCTCGACGCATCGCCTGGAGCGATGCGCAACCCGGTTTGGCTGCGCGGCTCGGCACCGCCAATGGCGCCTCGCACCTGCCGGCCTTGGCCGCTCGAATCACGCGCGTGGCACGAACGGCGCGCGCGGCCATCGATGTTGGCAAAGCACTGGGCGGGTGGCTGCGGCGGCCCTTTGCGCTGCCGAGGCGCGCAGGGGCTTGCGGCCGCGCGTGTACCCGCGCGCCTCAAGCACTGGATTGGCGCACTTTGTTTGAACGCAGCGAGCCGCAGGTGAGCGCAGTGAGTTGTGCGCCAGGCCGCAAGGCGCGAGCACCGCAGGGGAGCCCGAGCGACGCGAGGGCCTGCGCAGCCGGGCCGCCGCAGCCGCCCGCCCAGGGCTTTGCCGTCCGAGCACCCCGGATAGAGGCGGCGTCCCCGCACATCGGCGATGAATCTTTTTTGCCGGGCACACCGGACATCAAGCTTTCATATCCCGTGGCTAGCATCGCGCCGCCGGTTGCCGGTGTGCCCTGTCCAGCCCATGCTTCGAACTGCCCTCCTCGCCCTGCTGCTCGCCCTGTGCACCCTGCCCGCCCAGGCGCAGGTGCAGGGCAGCGGCGCCAGCTTCCCCTCCAAGGTCTATGAGCGCTGGGCCCAGGCCTATGAAAAGGACAGCGGGGTGCGGGTGGACTACCGCGCCACCGGCTCGGGCGAGGGGCTCAAGAAGATCAGCGCACGCGCGGTGCATTTCGGCGGCTCAGACACCCCGCTGTCCGCCAGCGAGCTCGAGCAGCGCCGCCTGGTGCAGATCCCCATGCTCGTGGGCGGCATCGTGCCAGTGGTGAACCTGCCCGGCGTGGCGGCGAACCGCCTGCAGCTGAGCGGCGAGCTGCTGGCCGCCATCATGGCCGGCGAGGTGCTGCGCTGGAACGATGCGCGCATCGCCACGCAGAACCCCGGCCTGGCCCTGCCGGCGCTGCGCATCCGGCGCGTGGTGCGGGCCGACAAGTCCGGCAGCACCGAGGGCTTCACGCGCTACCTGGCGCTGAGCTCGGCGGCCTTTGCCGAGAGCGTGGGCGCGAGCCAGCTGCCGCACTGGCCCGGCGAGGTGCTGGCGGCCGAGGGCAACGACGGTGTCAGCGCCGCGCTCAAGGCCAACGAGGGCGCGATCGGCTATGTCAGCTACGACCGCGTGGTGCGCGAGAAGCTCATCGGCGTGAGCCTGCGCAATGCCGACGGCCAATGGGTGGCGGCCTCGGACCAGGGCTTTCGTTCGGCGATCCGCCACAGCGACCTGGCCGCCCAGGGCAAGGACACGGCCAGCCTGCTGAACCGCCCCGGCGCCGACAGCTGGCCCATCACCCTCACCAGCTTCGTGCTCTTCGATGCGCGCCCGCAGCGCGCCGACAGCGCCGCCATGACGATGCGCTTCCTCTACTGGTGCTTTCTGCACGGCGACGAGCTGACCCGCGGCACCGGCTTCGCGCCGCTGACGGTGAACGTGCAATCGCGCCTCTCGGCGCGCTTTGCCTCGGTGCGCGCACAGGACGGCGGCGCGCTGAACTACCAGCTGTTCTGAACGGCGCCTCAATGCCCGGCGATCACGCCGCAGGCGATGCGCGCGCCCGAGTTGCCGGTGGGCTGGGTGGCGTAATCGTCGGCCTGGGCGTGCACGATCACCGCGCGCCCGATCAGGTTGCCGGCGCCCTGGCCCAGCGTCGGGCCCATCAGCATGAACTTCTGGTCCACCGCGCCCTCGGCATCGGCCTTCAGCGCCGGCAGATCGCCGGCATGGTGGGCGGTCTGCTGCGGGCCATGGGGTTGGCCATCGGGGTTGAAATGGCCGCCGGCGCTGCTGCCGTCGGTGCTGGCGCAGCTGCCGTTCTCGTGCACATGGAAGCCATGCTCGCCGTTGGGCTTGAGCCCGCTGAGCTTGGCATGCACCATCAGGTGGCCGTCCATGGCGTGGAACATCACCAGGCCGCGCACCTGGTTGCCCTGGGTGGGGGTGAGCGAGGCCACGGCCATGCGGCCGCCCATCGTCATCGGCGGCTTGCCGGCATCTGGCGTGGCACAGGCGGTGAGCGCCAGCGCGCTCAGGGCGAGGAGGGAAAGGGAAAGCTTGCGTTGCATGGCGGTTGGCTAGGGAGCTGACTCGGAAAGCTAGCGACTCTAGTGGATGGCCCCGGCCCTGCGCGTCCCCGAAAGCTGCGGCATGATGCCGCGATGCATAACCCGACGCCCGCGCCCGCCGGCCGCAGCTCGCTCATCGCCGGCCTGCTCATCGTCATCATCTGGGGCCTGAATTTCCCGATCCAGAAGGCCTTGCTGACGGCCATGCAGCCCGAGGGTTTTCTGTTCCTGCGCTTTGCACTCATGCCGCTGCTGGTGCTTGGCCTACTGCTGCAGCGCTATGGCCTGGCCTGGCCGCGCGTGTCGCGTGGCGATGCCTGGGCACTCACGCGGCTGGGCTGCCTGGGCCAGGGCCTGCACCTGGCGCTCTCCAGCTACGGCATCCATTTCTCCACGCCCTTTTCCAGCTCGGTGCTGCTGGCCTGCGGGCCGGTGTTCACCCTGCTGATCCTGCGCGCCTACGGCCTCGAGCGGCTGCAGCGCGCCCAGCTGATCGGCATCGCGCTGGCGGCGCTGGGCGCCCTGGTCTTCATGTCCGACAAGCTGGCCGGCGGGCAATGGCGCGCCAGCGGCGGCGATCTGGTGCTGCTGCTGGCGGCCGCGCTGTTCTCCTATTACACGGTGGCGGCCAAGCCGCTGATCGAACGCCATGGCGCGGTGCTGGTGATGTGCTACGCCAGCCTGGCCACCACCCTGCCGGTGCTGGCCTATGCCACACCCGTCGCGCTGCGGGTGGACTGGGCCGGCGTTTCGCCCTGGCTGTGGCTGGGCGCGGCCTGGGCCATCGTGATGATCGGCTTCGTCAGCTGGCTGGGCTGGGGCTGGGTGAACGCGCAGCGCGGCGTGGCGCGCACCGCGCCGCTGATCTACCTGATGCCGCCCATCGCCGGCCTGGCGGCCTGGCTCAGCACCGGCGAGAGCTTCACCGCCGTCAAGCTGGCGGGCGCGGCGCTGACCCTCTCGGGCGTGGCGCTGGCGCAGTTCGCGCCGCATGCGGCGGTGGTGGCCGCGCCCGAGCCGGATTGAATCCCGCCTACTCTTTCAGATACTTGTCGTAGATCGCCTGCACACGGCCGGCGTCCTTCATGTGCTTGAGGCCGGCATTGAAATCGTCGCGTACCTGGCGGCTGCGGAACACCGGGCGGTAGTCCATCGGGTTGGGCACGGTGAAGGCATGCTCGTCCACCGGCGCGATCGCCACGCCCTCGCGTTTGAGCTGCAGGGCGAAGTACTTGAAGATGCTGCGGTCGCTCAGCACCAGGTCGTAGCGGCCCAGCATCAGGGTCTTGACCTGGGCCGCCTGGTCGTTGACCTCCAGATAGCGGCCGGCGCGCTTCACCGGCTCCAGCCATTCCGGAAAACGCGTCGCGGCGCCGCTGAAGGACACCACCGACAGGCCCGCCAGGTCGGCCGGCTTGCGGATGTTGAGCCCGCGGCTGTGCAGGCTGATGAAGACGTTGTCGTAGAGCACCGCGGTGTCGCCGTAATGGCCGCCATGCGCGCCCAGGTCCTGGCCCAGATCGGTCATGGTGGCGTCGACCGAGCGGTCCTTGAAGGCCAGCGGCACGCGCGCAAACGGGTAGTAGCTGGGCTTGAGCTGGTGGCCCTTGTAGGCCAGCGCCTCGCGTATCACCTCGACCTCGATGCCCGAGTTGGTCTGCGGGAAGCAGAAGGGCGGGATCTTCTCGCCGAAGGCCATCGTCACCTCCACCGCCGGGCAGGCCGGGGCCGCGAGTGCGCACCACAGCGCCAGGGCCCAAGCCCTGCCGACGCTTTTTTCGCTTGCCCGCAGCGCGCTCGTCCACATCGCCATCACGCTATCACAGCCTCCGGCGCGCCAAGGCCTTCATGGCCTCGAGCAGCAGCCACACCAGCAGGCCCAGGCCCAGCGCCGCCAGCAGCTGCGGCGGCGGCACCGTCGCGAAGCGGAACACCTCGCGCAGCGGCGCCAGGCCCAGGGTCGCGGCGAGCAGCGCGGCGGTGGCCAGCAGCATGCTCCACAGCATCGCGTTCGGCCGCAGCCAGGCCTGCAGGAGGCTGCTGCGCAGGTTCCGGTTCGCCAGGATCAGGCCGATATTGCAGGCCACCAGGGCCACGAAGGCGAGGCTGCGCGCCTGCTCGGCGCTGAACTGCTGCGCCAGCAGCCAGCCGAACAGGCCGGCCACGGCCAGCAGCACCAGCAGGCCCTGGGCCGCGCTCCAGGCCATCAGGCCGGCGGAGAACAGCGGCGCCTGCGGATCGCGCGGCGGCCGCCGCATCACATCGCCCTCCTCGTGCTCGGCCTCGAACACCACCGAGCACACCGGGTCGATCAGCAGCTCCAGAAAGGCGATGTGCACCGGCCCCAGCAGCACCGGCCAGCCCAGCAGCAGGGGCAGCAGCGAGAGCCCGGCGATCGGCACATGCACGGCCAGCACGAAGGCCATGGCCTTGCGCAGGTTGTCGAAGATGCGCCGCCCCAGCCGCACCGCCTGCACGATGGAGGCGAAGTTGTCGTCCAGCAGCACCAGGGCCGCGGCCTCGCGCGCCACGTCGGTGCCGCGCCCGCCCATCGCGATGCCGATGTGCGCGGCCTTCAGCGAGGGCGCGTCGTTGACGCCATCGCCAGTCATCGCCACCACCTCGCCCTGGGCCTTCAGCGCCGCCACGATGCTTAGCTTCTGCTCGGGCCGGATGCGCGCAAACACCTGGTGGCTGCGCACCGCCGCGCGCAACTGGGCCTCGCCCATCCCGGCCAGCTCGGGACCGGTGAGCACGCCGGCCGTCGCCGCCAGCCCGGCCTGCGCGGCAATCGCGCGCGCGGTCTCGGCATGGTCGCCGGTGATCATCAGCACGCGCAGGCCGGCGGCGCGGCATTCCTCGATCGCGGCCGGCACCTCGGGGCGCAGCGGGTCGGCAAAGGCCACCAGGCCCAGCAGCTGCCAGGCAAAGCCGTCCGGCGCGGCCGGCCAGTCCTCCTGCCCCTGCCAGCCCGCGCGCGCCACCGCCAGCACGCGCAGGCCGCGCGCCGCCATCGCCTGCGCTTGCGCCGCCAGCGCCTCGGCCTGCGCGGCGGGCAGGCGGGCGAGGCCAAACACCGCCTCGGGCGCGCCCTTCACGGCCACCACCGCGGCGCCCGCCTCGTCGTGCCAGACATGGGTCATGGCCGGCAGGCTGCTGCTGAGTCCGTATTCATGCACCAGGCGCCAGCCCGGGTGCAGGGGCGCGGGCGGCTGCTGGCTGCGCGCGCGCTCCAGCAGCGCGCGCTCCATCGCATCGAAGGGCTCGCGCTCGCTGGCCAGCACGGCAAACTCCAGCAGCTCGGCCGGCAAGACCTGACCCCAGGGCTGCAGCTCGGCCACCGCCATCTGGTTGAGCGTGAGCGTGCCGGTCTTGTCGGTGCACAGCACGGTGGCCGAACCCAGGGTCTCGATGGTGGCGGCGCGGCGCGTCAGCACGCGCTGGCGCGAGAGCCGCCAGGCGCCCATCGCCATGAAGACGGTCAGTATCAGCAGAAACTCCTGCGGCAGCATCGACATCGCCAGCGAGATGCCCGCCAGCACCGCGGCCAGCCAGTCGCCGCGCGCCAGGCCATAGAGCAGCACCAGGCCGGCGCTCAGCGTCAGGCCCAGCAGCGCGAACACGCGCACCAGCCGGCGCGTCTGGCTGCGCAGCGGCGAATCGGGGCTGGCGATCTCGGCCAGCGCGCTGCCGATGCGGCCGATCTCGCTGGCCGCGCCGATCGCCGTCACCTCGGCCAGGCCCTGGCCACCCACCACCATGGAACCGGCCAGCACCGCCTCGCCCTGCGCCTTCAGCACCGGCAGCGACTCGCCGCTGAGCAGGGACTCGTCGGCCTGCAGGTCGTAGGCCTCGAGCAGGCGCGCGTCGGCGGCGATGCGATCGCCCTCGGCCAGCACCAGCACATCGCCGCGCACCACCGCCGTGCCGGCAATGCGCTGCGGCGCGCCATCGCGCAGCACCAGGGCGCGCGGGCTGGTGAGATCGCGCAGCGCCTCCAGCACGCGCTCGGTGCGCTGCTCCTGCACCAGGCTGATCACCACCATCAGCACCACAAAGGCCAGCAGCATGAGCGCCTCGCGGCGATCGCCCAGCAGCAGATAGATCAGGCCGGCCGCCAGCATCAGCTGCAGCATCGGCTCGCGCACCAGCTCGGCCAGCATGTGCCAGAGCGTGCGCGGGCGCGGCGGCGTGAGCTGGTTGGGGCCGTCCTGCGCCAGGCGCGCGGCCGCTTGCGCGGCGCTCAGTCCTCGGGGCGTCGTGTCGCTGGCTGCCATGGTGCAGCGATTATGCGAGCCGCCCGCGTTAAGAAAGCGCTAAGCGGCACGGCCCAGCATGTCGGACATCAAGGAGTCGACATGCGAAGCAAGACCTGGCACCTCGTATTCATTGCGCTGCTGGCCCTGGCACTGGCCAGCGGCACGGCCGGCGCCACCACGCCGGCCGAACAGCTGGCCGCGCTGAGCGCCCAGGCCGGCACCGCCGGCGACCCGGCGCGCGGCCAGCGCCTCTTCACCAGCAAGCACGGCGCCGAGTGGAGCTGCTCGTCCTGCCATGGCGCCCTGCCCACCCAGGCGGGCCGCCATGCCAGCACCGGCAAGCCGATCGCGCCGCTGGCGCCGGCCTTCAACCCCGAGCGCTTCGGCGATGCGGCCAAGAGCGAGAAATGGTTCCGCCGCAATTGCAAGGACGTGCTGGGCCGCGAATGCAGCGCCGGCGAGAAGGCCGATGTGCTGGCCTGGCTGATCACGCTCAAACCCTGAGGACCGATCATGAACATGAAGAGCTTCGCGCTGCTGCTGGCGGCGGCCCTGCTGCCCGCCGCCGCCCGCGCCGATGGCGAGCGCCTGCGCCCCGCCACCGCCAACCCCAGCTACCAGCAGGAATGCGGCGGCTGCCACCTGGCCTACCCGCCCGCCCTGCTGCCGGCCGCCTCGTGGCAGCGCATCACCGCCGACCTCGGCAAGCATTACGGCAGCGATGCCTCGCTGGACCCGGCCACCACGCAGACGCTGACGCGCTGGCTGCTGCTGAACGCCGGCAGCGGCAAGCGCGCCCGCGAGGCCCCGCCGCAGGACCGCATCACGCGCGCCGCCTGGTTCCAGCGCAAGCACGACGAGCTGCCGGCCAGCGTCTGGCAGCGCCCCGCCATCAAGAGCCCGGCCAACTGCGCGGCCTGCCACACCGGCGCCGAGCAGGGCGACTTCAGCGAGCACCGCGTGCGCGTGCCGCGCTGAACCACCAATAATCACCCCATGCGCATCCTGCTTGCCGAAGACGACCCCCTGCTGGGCGACGGCCTGCGCGCCGGCCTGCGCCAGCTCGGCTTCTCGGTGGACTGGGTGCGCGACGGCCCGGCCGCCGAGCGCGAGCTGCGCGCCGAGCCCTATGCCGCCGCGGTGCTGGACCTGGGCCTGCCCGGCCTGGACGGCATGGAGGTGCTGGCCAGCGTGCGGCGTGCCGGCGTGAGCCTGCCGGTGCTGGTGCTGACGGCGCGCGACGCCGTCCCCGAGCGCATCCGCGGCCTCGACCTGGGCGCCGACGACTATGTGCTCAAGCCGGTGGACCTGCACGAGCTGGCGGCACGCCTGCGCGCGCTGGTGCGCCGCGCCCATGGCCAGCCGCAGGAGCTGCTGCGCGCCCAGGGCGTGGTGCTGGACCCGGCCGGGCGCAGCGTCAGCCTGGACGGCCAGCCCGTCGCGCTGGCCACGCGTGAATTCGATCTGCTGCAGCTGCTGATGCTCAACGCCGGCCGCGTGCTCTCGCGCGAGCAGCTGGAGCAGCAGCTCTATGCCTGGGGCCAGGAGGTGGAGAGCAATGCCGTCGAGGTGCATGTGCACCACCTGCGCCGCAAGCTCGGCGCCGGCCTGATACAGACGGTGCGCGGCGTCGGCTATCTCTTGCAGCGCGAGGCAGCCAAGCCATGAGGCCGGCCTGGCCGCGCCCGCGCTCGCTGCAGGCCCGGCTGCTGGCGCTGACCCTGGGCCTGGTGCTGGGCGCCTGGCTGACCAGCGCGCTGGTGGTGTGGCTGGACACGCGCCACGAACTCGACGAGCTGCTGGACGCCCACCTGGCGCAGGCCGCCGCCCTGCTGGTTGCCCAGCAGGTGCACGAGATGGCGGACGAGCATGGCGCGGGCGTGGATGCCCCCAGCCTGCACCGCTACGCGCCCAAGGTGGCCTTCCAGGTCTTCCACGAGGGCCGGCTGGTGCTGCGCTCGGCGAATGCGCCGGCGGCGCCGCTGGTCGACGCCGCCGAGGGCTTCCGCAGCGGCCTGCGCAGCGTGCGGGTTGGCGGCGAGGCCTGGCGCGTGTTTGCCGCCCATGGCAGCGAGCGCGATGTGCAGGTCTATGTGGGCGAGCAGCTCGCCTCGCGGGCCTCCATCGTCTGGGCGGTGCTGCGCGGCATGCTGAGCCCGATGCTGCTGGCCCTGCCCCTGCTGGCCCTGGCGCTGTGGTGGGCGGTGCGGCGCGGCACCCTGCCCCTGCGCGCCCTGGGGGCGCAGCTGCGCCAGCGCCGCCCCGACAGCCTGCTGCCCCTGCAGCTGCCGGACGCGCCGGCCGAGATGCGGCCCATGCTGGACGCGCTCAACGCCCTGTTCGAGCGCATCGCCGCGCTGCTGGAGGCCGAGCGCCGCTTCACCGCCGACGCCGCACATGAGTTGCGCACCCCGATCGCCGCGATCCGCGCCCAGGCCCAGGTGGCGCTGGGTGCGAGCGAAGACGGCGAGCGCCGCCATGCCTTGCAGGCCACGCTGCAGGGCTGCGACCGCGCCGGCCGGCTGGTGGAACAGATGCTGACCCTGGCCCGGCTGGAGGCCGAGCAGGCGCCGGCCGGCGTGCCGGTGGACCTGCTGGCGCTGGCGCGCCGCGTGCTGGCCGAGCTGGCACCGGCGGCCTTGCAGCAGGGGCAAGACCTGGCCCTGGAGGGCGAAACCCCCTGCCCGGTGGCGGGCAACGAAACCCTGCTGGCGGTGCTGCTGCGCAACTTGGTGGACAACGCGCTGCGCTACAGCCCGGCCGGCGCACGCGTGCGCGTCAGCGTCGACCAGGCCGCCGGCGCCACCCGGCTGCTGGTGGCCGACAGTGGGCCGGGGCTGGACGAGGCGCAATGCCAGCGCCTGGGCGAGCGCTTCTTCCGCGTGCTGGGCAGCGGCCGCGACGGCAGCGGCCTGGGCTGGTCCATCGTGCGCCGCATCGCCCAGGCCCAGGGCGCCCGCATCGAGCTGGGCCGCAGCGCCGAGCTGGGCGGGCTGGAGGTGCGGCTGAGCTGGCCGGCCGCCTGAGCTCAGGCGCCGCGCCGGCGCAGCTCGCGCAGCGCGTCGGCCGCGATCCAGCGCGCGCTGGGCTCGGGGCGCTCGCGCAGCCGCTCGGCGGCGGCGATGGCGGCGCGGCCCAGCGCGACGTTGCGCTTGCCGATCTGGCGCAGCGCCCAGTTGACCGACTTCTTGACGAAGTTGCGCGCGTCGCCGGCGGCCGCCTCAATCAGCGGCAGCATGGCCTCGAAATCGGCATCGGGGCGCGCCTTGTCGTGCACCGCCAGCACGGCCAGCAGCGAGAAGGCGGCGCGCTTGGCGAATTCCTCGCGGCGGCGCGCCCACACCGGGATGCGCGCCCAGGCCAGCGGCGAGCGGCGCAGGGCGTTCAGGCAGGCCTGATCGCACACGTCCCAGGCCTGCATGCCGGCGACCCAATGGTTCAGCTGCGCCAGCGTGAACCGTGAGGGCTCGGCCAGCAGCGAGGCCAGGATCTGGGCATCCGGAATGCCGCTGTCCCACAGGGCCAGCGCCAGCTCATGGTCGGGGCCCAGGCGCTTGCCGAGCGCACGCAGGCTGGGCACGGTCAGGCCCAGCCGGCCGGCGCCGGTCAGGCCGAAGCGCGCCATGCCGGCCAGCTGATCGGGGCGCGCCTGGGCCCGCAGGGCCGCCAGCGCCTCTTGAAGGCGCTGCGCCAGGGGCACGGAGGGATGCATTTCGGCCATCGGGCGGGGGGCGGAGCAGAATGAGTTGGCAGCATAAGCTCAGGCGCAGCCCGACTATCGGCAGCCGGCGCCAGCGCGGACAATCAGCCTCTTTCCAGCCAACCATGGCCGGCTCACAAGGGCGGCCCCGGGGACTCACGCACCATGATGAAACTCTTCACGCCCATCGCCCTCGCGGTCACGCTCAGCCTGGCCGCGCCGCAAGCGCATGCCGCCGCCGCCAGCGCCAGCGCCAGCGCCAGCGCCAGCATCGCCTGGCAGGAGGCCGCCGGCGACAGCGATGTCGACAAGGCCTTTGCGCAGGCGCGCGGCGAGAAGAAGCCGGTGCTGCTGTACTGGGGCGCCAAGTGGTGCCCGCCCTGCAACCAGCTCAAGGCCACGCTGTTCAACCGCCAGGACTTCATCGAGCAGACCCGCGCCATCGTGCCGGTGCATATCGACGGCGACGTGCCCGGCGCGCAGAAGCTGGGCACCCGCTTCAAGGTGCGCGGCTACCCGACCATGATTCTGTTCAGCCCCGACGGCCAGGAGCTCACGCGCCTGCCCGGCGAGGCAGATGCGCCGCAGGTGCTGAAGGTGCTGCAGCTGGGCCTGGCCGGCGGCCGCCCCATCAAGGCGGTGTTGGCCGATGCCAAGGCCGGCAAGAAGCTGTCAGCGAATGAATGGAAGCTGCTGAGCTTCTACTCCTGGGAGACCGACGAGCAGCAGCTGGTGCCGGTGGCCGAGCGCGCCGGCCTGCTGGCCCAGCTGGCCGCCGCCAGCCAGGGCGTGGACGGCGAGACCACCACGCGCCTGTGGCTCAAGACCCTGGCCGCCAGCGATGATGGCAAGGGCGTCAAGCCCGACAAGGCCTTGAGCGACAAGGTCAGGGCGGTGCTGGCCAACCCGGCCGAGTCGCGCCTGCACATGGATGTGCTGACGAATGGCGCGGCCGACATCGTCAAGACCCTGACGCCCGCGGCCGGCGCCGAACGCAAGGCCCTGGTGGCCGCCTTCGAGACCACGCTCAAGCGCCTGGAGGCCGATGCCACGCTCTCGCGCGCCGACCGCATCACCGCGCTGATCGCGCGCGTGGACCTGGCGCGCCTGGAGGTGGCGCCGAGCGAGCTGCATCCCAAGCTCAGCGCCGGCCTGGTGAACGAGGTCAAGGAGCATGCCACGCGCGCCGACCGCGAGATCACCGACGGCTACGAGCGCCAGGCCGTGATCACCTCGGCCGCCCATGTGCTGGGCCAGGCCGGGCTCTGGAAGGACAGCGACGAGCTGCTCAAGGCCAGCCTCACCAAGAGCCACTCGCCCTACTACCTGATGAGCTCGCTGGGCGGCAATGCCAAGAAGCAGGGCCGCAAGGACGAGGCGCTGAAGTGGTACGAGGAGGCCTTCAACAAGAGCGAGGGCCCGGCCACGCGCCTGCAATGGGGCTCGGGCTATTTCGCCGCCCTCACCGAGCTGGCGCCGCAGGATGCCGCCCGCATCGAGAAGACCGCCGCCCAGCTCTTCAGCGAGGCCGCGCAGGACAAGGGCAGCTTCTACGAGCGCAGCGCGCGTTCGCTGCAGAAGGTGGGCGGCTCGCTCGCCAAGTGGAACGCGAACGGCCAGCATGACGCCGTGCTGGCGCGCCTGAAGAGCCAGCTGGACGGCATCTGCGCCAAGGTGGACGCGGCCGACAAGCAGCGCGAGACCTGCGAGAGCCTGGTGAAGGCGCCGGCGAAGAAGGGCTAAGCCAGCAGGGACGCCAGCTTGCGCAGCACGGTGCGCAACCTGTCGCTGGGCAGACTGCCGAGCTGCGCCAGCGGCCGCCAGGCAGCCGCATGCACCTCGTCCAGCTGGGCGCTGAGTGTCTGCGGCGCGGCAGCGTCTTGATTCGCCAGCGCCAGATAGGCGTAGTCGTGGTGCCAGTGCGCACCCTCCTGCTTGCGCGGGTTGGCGGGAATGGCATGGCTGTCGATGTCCAGCGGCAGGCCTTGCAGCGCCGGGTGGGCGCGCAGGCCCTGCACGCCGGTCTCCTCGGCCACCTCGCGCAGCGCCGAGTCCCACAGCGAGCCCGGCGCCTCGTAATGGCCGCCCGGCTGCAGCCAGCGATCCAGCGTCTTGTGATGGATCAGCAGCACCCGGCTCAGGCTGGCGTCCAGCACGATCGCGCTGGTGGTGATGTGGCCGCGCATATTGGCGCGGCCGAACACATCGCCGCCGTCTTCGGCGAGCTGCGCCGCGAGCGCGGCCAGGCGCGCCGCCTCGTCGGGGTAGCGCGCCAGATAGCCTGCGAGCTGCCCGGCCGCTTCGGCGCGCTGGCCCGTCACTTCAGCAAACCCTCGGCCTTCATGGCTTCGACCACGGCCGGACGCGCCGCCACACGGGCGCGGTAGGCCACCAGGTGCGCCAGGCCGCTCACATCCACGCCCACGTACTGGCCCCAGTTGGAGACGGTGAACAGATAGGCGTCGGCGGCGGTGAAGGTATCGCCCATCAGGTACTGCTTGCCTTCCAGCTGCTCGTTGACCCAGGCCAGGCGCTCGCCCAGCTTGGCGCGCGAGATCGCCTTGGAGGCCTCGGGCACATCGGGGTTGAAGAGCGGCGAGAAGCCCTTGTGCAGCTCGCTGGTGATGAAGTTGAGCCATTCCTGCTGGCGGTAGCGCGGCCAGGTGCCGGCGGCGGGCACGAGGTTCTTGGCGGGCACCTGGTCGGCGATGTATTGCACGATGGCCGGGCCTTCGGTGAGGCGCTCGCCGTTGTCCAGCTCCAGCACGGGCACCGAGCCCTTGGCATTGATGGTGTAGAAGTCCGTGCCGTCCTGCAGCTTCTTGGTCTTGGTGCTGGCCAACACCAGCTCGAAGGGCAGACCGGCTTCGCGCAGCACGATGTGGGGCGACAGCGAGCAGGCGCCGGGGCTGTGATAGAGCTTCATAGTGACATTTCCTCTCTGGATTCGATGGGAGCTCGGACGATACGCGCTTGTTGATAACCCGGTGACAGCGGCTGCGGCCGGGCTGTGCTAGAAGCGCTGGCATGAGCAACACACCGACCTACGCCTTCGAGGACTTCCAGCCCGGCCGCAGCTTCGAGTTCGGCCAGCGCGTGGTAGACCGCGAGGAACTGCTGCGCTTTGCCGCCGCCTACGACCCCCAGCCCCTGCATCTGGACGAGGCCGCCGCCGAGGCCTCGGTGCTGGCCGGGCTCTCGGCCAGCGGCTGGCACACCTGCGCCATGACCATGCGCATGATGTGCGACGCCTATCTGCTGGACTCCACCAGCCAGGGCTCGCCGGGCATCGACGCGCTGCGCTGGCTCAAGCCGGTGCGGCCGGGCGACACCCTCAAGGTGCGCATGACGGTGCTGGAGGCGCGCCAGAGCAAGACCCGACCCCAGATCGGCCTGGTGCGCTCGGGCTGGGAGGTCTTCAACCAGCATGGCGAGCCGGTGATGACGATGGAGGGCTGGGGCATGTTCGGCCTGCGCCAGCCGCCAGCCGCCGGCTGAATCCGACAGCTCGTCGGCGCCGTTTGCCATTCGGGACATGACCGAGGCGGCGCCGGGCCGCGCTGAACATAATCCGCCCCACCAAGGAGGACGGATATGTTTCCCAAGAACAAGGCCCAAGAGGCGCTGGCGCTGCTGATCGCGGCGCTGGGCACGGCGGCCCATGCCGGCACCGCACCCTGCCGCATCGAGGGCGTGCCCACCGAGCTGCAATGCGGCCAGCTGGCGCGCCCGCTGGACCCCGCCAAGCCCCAGGGCACGCAGATAGCCATCCACTATCTGGTGGTGCCGGCGATGGCGCGCAACAAGCTCCCCGACCCGGTGCTGCTGCTGGCCGGCGGCCCCGGCCAGAGCGCCATCCAGGTGGCGCCGCTGGTGCTGCCGCGCCTGGCGCGGCTCAACAACCGCCGCGACCTGGTCTTCATCGACCAGCGCGGCACCGGCCGCTCCGCCCCCCTGCAATGCGCGGACGACAGCAAGCTGCCGACCGCCGAGGCACTCGACGGCAAGGCCATGCAGCAGCGCCTGGAGCAATGCCGCGCGGATCTGCAGAAGCTGCCGCAGGGCGATCTGCGCCAGTACACCACCGCCATCGCGATGCAGGATTTCGACGCCGTGCGCGCCGCGCTGGGCGTCGCGCAATGGAATCTGGTGGGCGCCTCCTATGGCACGCGCGCCGCGCTGGAATACCTGCGCCAGTTCCCGCAGCAGGTGCGCCGCAGCGTGATCGATGGCGTGGCCCCGCCCGACATGGTGCTGCCGGCCAGCTTCTCCACCGACGGCCAGGCGGCGCTGGACGCGGTGTTCAAGAGCTGCGAGGGCGATGCCGCCTGCCAGGCGCGCTACCCCGGCCTGCGCGCCGAATGGGCCGGCCTGCTGCAAGGCCTGCCGCGCAGCATCAGCCTGCAGCACCCGCTCAGCGGCGAACCCGAGCGCCTGACGCTGACGCGCGAGATGCTGTTGCGCGCGGTGCGCATGCCGCTCTACGTGCCCAGCCAGGCGGCCGCCCTGCCCGCCGCCATCCATGCGGCGCACCAGGGCCGCTTCGAGGGCATTGCCGGCCTGGGCGGCGCGATCGCCGGCAAGGGCACGCGCCTGGCCATGGGCATGCATTTCTCGGTGGTCTGCGCCGAGGACATGCCGCGCCTGGCGCAGAGCAGCGACCAGCCCGGCAGCGACTTCGGCCGCAGCGATGCCGAGCTCTACGGCCAGGTGTGCAAGCATTGGCCGCGCGGCGAGGTGCCCGCGGCCTTCTACAGCCTGCCGCCGGCCAAGACCCCGGTGCTGCTGCTCAGCGGCGGCGCCGACCCGGCGACGCCGCCACGCCATGGCGAGCGCGTGGCCAAGGCGCTGGGCGCGCAGGCCCTGCATGTGGTGGTGCCCGAGGCCGGCCACGGCGTGATGGGCATCGGCTGCATGGGCGAGGTGCTGACCCGCTTCATCGACGCCAAGGCGGATGCCGAGGCGCTCAAGGTCGATGCCGGCTGCGCCACCCGCATCCCCCGCCCCACCCCCTTCCTGCCGGTGCAGGCAGCCAAGTCGGCCACCGGTACGGAGGCCAGCAAGCCATGATCAAGATCAGCCAACTCAGCAAGCAATTCGTCACCCGGCCCGGGGGCTCGGTGTTCAAGCGCGCCCCCAAGCAGATCGTGCACGCGGTGCGCCAGGTCGACCTGGACGCACCCAACGGCCGCATCACCGGCCTGCTGGGCCCGAACGGCGCCGGCAAGACCACCACCCTGCGCATGCTGGGCGGCCTGTTCCCGCCCGACCAGGGCGAGATCGGCGTGGACGGCATCGACGTGAAGCGCCAGCCGCGCGAGGCGCTGGCCCGCATGGGCATCCTGGGCGACGCGCATGGGCTCTACCCGCGCCTCTCGGCGCGCGAGAACATCGTCTATTTCGGCCAGCTGCAGGGCATGGAGGCCGACGCCGCCAACGCGCGCGCCGAGGCCCTGGCCGAGCTGCTGGACATGCGCCACATCCTGGACCGCCGCAGCGAGGGCTACAGCCAGGGCGAGCGCATGAAGACCGCGCTGGCGCGTGCGCTGGTGCACGACCCCGCCAACATCGTGCTGGACGAGCCCACCAACGGCCTCGACGTGCTCGCCACGCGCGCCCTGCGCGAGGCGCTGCGCCATCTGCGCTCGCCCGCCGGCGGCAGCAAGTGCATCGTCTTCTCCAGCCACATCATGCAGGAGGTGGAACAGCTCTGCGATCACGTGGTGGTGGTGGCGCACGGCCGCTCGGTGGCCCAGGGCACGGTGCCCGAGCTGCTGGCCCAGGCCGGCGAGAGCCGCTTCGAGGACGCCTTCGTCAGGCTTGCCTTCCACCCCGATCACAGCCAGGAGGCTCAGGCATGAGCAGCACCAAGCTCCACGCATTCATGCGCCCCTTCAAGGTGGTGTTCCTCAAGGAAGTGGTGGACGCGCTGCGCGACCGCCGCACCCTCTTGCGTCTCTTGATCCCCTCGGTGCTAATGGGCCCGCTGCTGCTGCTGGCGCTCTCGGGCCTGATCGCCTCGCTGGAGGAGCGCGCCGAGCTGCGCCAGATCCAGGTGGTGGGCATCGAGCATGCGCCCACGCTGCGCAACTTCCTCGAGCGCCAGACCTACACCATCAAGCCGGCCCCCGCCGACTACGAGGCCCAGCTGCGCGCCACCACCCTGCTGGACCCGGTGCTGGTGGTGGGCAAGGACTTCGAGCAGGAGCTTGCCGCCGGCGACCAGCCCACGCTGACCCTGGTGACCGACAGCGCCAACCAGCGCGCCAGCGCCGGGGTGGGCACGCTCAGCCGCCTGCTGCAGGGCTTCGGCCGCGAACGCGCGCGCACCCAGCTGGCGCTGCGCGGCGTCCCGGCCGAGCTGCTGCAGCCGGTGACGGTGGAGGAGCGCGACCTCGCCAGCACCCAGGCCCGCGCGGCACGCCTGACCGGCATCATCCCGATGTTCATCATCATGGCGGTGCTCTATGGCGCGCTCACCGCGGCGCTGGACAGCACCGCCGGCGAGCGCGAGCGCGGCTCGCTCGAGCCGCTGCTGATGAACCCCGCGCCGCACATGGCGCTGGTGCTGGGCAAATGGGGCGCGGTGGCGCTGCTGGGCATGGCCGTGGCCCTGCTCGCCAACCTGAGCTTCATCCCGGCGCAGCAGCTCATCAAGAGCGACAGCCTGCAGGCGATGTTCCAGTTCGGCTGGCATGAGGTGACGAGCTTCCTGCTGCTGCAGCTGCCGCTGGCCGCCGGCCTGGGCGCCGCGCTGATGGCGATCGCGATCCGCTCCAAGACCTTCAAGGAGGCGCAGGCCAGCAGCACCATCATCATCACCCTGGTGGGCCTGGCGCCGATGGTGAGCCTGCTCAACCCGGGCGGCGAGGCGGCCTGGTACTACTGGGTGCCGGGCCTGGCCCAGAACACCCAGATGATGCTGGTGCTGAAGGGCGAGACCCTGGACCTGGCCAAGCTGCTGCCGCCGATGCTGGTGGGCGTGGCGCTGACGGTGGCCTGCCTCGGCTACGTTGCGCACTCGATGCGCAACGCGGTGTCGCGCTAAACGTCAATGCACCCCCAGCGCGCGCTGCACCTCGCTCTGCCAGGGCAGCGCGTGCACGATCTCGTTGAGCTGGCGCACCGATTCCATCGGCGCCAGCACCTCGCCGGCGGTGTTGATCAGCTGCAGATTGGTGATCAGCGCCATCGGATCGGCCATCGCCACCACGCCATAGGGCAGGCGCACCCAATCCCAGGCCACCCCGGCGGCCCCATGGCCCGACTCGCCAAACCACAGGGTTTGCCCGGTGGACGGCCGCGCCGCGTCGCCCGCGACCAACACCCGGGTACTTAAATGAGCGAACTGCAGGCAAGGTGCGCGCTCTGCTTCGCACAATATCCGCGGCCATGCGTACACAATCCAAGCTGGCGTCATCTGCTTCGTTGAAGTTGAGAGGTTAGGTCTGAGCGACCCGTCCGGGCAGTTTCGGAACTTGCTCACTTCGCCGATAGCTGTAAACCTTGTCAGGGAGATGCACGCGAGGGCTGCAGTTGTGCCCGTCAATGGGCTTTGCGAATGTGGAAGGTGCGATGCTGCAGGGTGTGTACCAGTCGGTGCTGGAGGCGCGAACCCGGGATGAGTTCCGCGGGGAGGTCGTGCGCTTCGCCCACTCGCTGGGCTTCGAAACCATCTCGGCAACCGCCGTGATCGATCAGGTTCTCGGCGACACCAGGTTCGAGACCATCGACAACGTCCCCGTCTCGTTCCACGACATCTACGCCGACCATGCAAGCTGGCAGCGTGACCCCGTCATGCAGCATTGCAAGCGCCATAGCGTTCCCATCATTTGGGACCAGAAGACCTATGTGGCCTCTGGCGCTGCCGATATGTGGGAATCGCAGGCGCACTACGGCTTTTGCACAGGCATTACCTTGGCGCTCCACTTGCCTGAAGGGCGCCATTTCATTCTGGGCGTGGACCGAGATCAGCGCTTGCCAGACGATCCAAATGCCGTGACCCGGATGGTGGCTGACTTGCAGCTGTTTGCGGTCCACGCGCAGGAAGCTGCCTGGCGCGTGCTGCACCCCGTGGACGCGACGAAGGAGGGCGACAACGTTCGCCTGACCCCCCGAGAACTGGAATGCCTGCGCTGGACCATGGAAGGCAAAACCGCCTGGGAAGTCGGCACCATCCTCAGCATCAGCGAACGCACCGCCGTGCTGCACCTCAACAACGCCATGCACAAACTGGACTGCTCAACCAAGCATCTGGCCGTGCTGAAGTCCCTGCGACTTGGCCTGATCCGATGATCGGAATCGCGCCGGGTCTCAGCGCCGCGGCTCTGGCCTGTAAGACTTGACAGTTACCCGCGGCAGCCCCCGCTGCTCCAATTTGTTCAACGCGCAATTTGCGTTGACACCAGTTCGGAGCAAAGCATGGACACTTCTTTTCAAAGCACGATTGCCGCCACCGCTCAGGTTTTGAGCCAAGACACGCCGTCGACTCCGATGGGTCAACCCGAAGAGCTGTCGCTGGACAAGCTTGAGCAGATCGGCGGCGGTGCTGCTTCCCTGGCACCGATGGGCAACGGGCTCGACAGCCCCAAGGGCGGCTGGTAAGCACCGAACCGTCCTGAGCGGCGGATTGATGCGATTCCGCGAGCAAGCGCTTCGCGCGCAAGCCGGCGCTGCACACGGCAGCATCAGCCTGCATCGCCCCCTGCCCCTCCATCTGCTCACGGCCGCGGCCCTGGGCAGCTTGGTGCTGGTGGGCATGTTTCTCTGCAGCGCCGAATACACCCGCAAGGCCCGCGTGAGCGGCTATCTGGTGCCCGACCGCGGGGTGCTGCGCATCGCACCGCCGCAGGGCGCCACGGTGCTGGCCAGGCCGGTTGGCGAGGGCCAGAGCGTCAAGGCCGGCGAGGTGCTGTTCGTACTCGCGCTGGACAGTGCCAGCCAGACCGGCGAGGGCATCGCGCAAAGCCTGGCGGAGCGCGAGCAGTCGCTGGGTCAGGCCGCGGGCCAGCAGCAGCAGCTCGCGCGTGCGCAGGCGCAGGCGCTGGAGCTGCGCGTGGCCGGCCTGCAGCGCGAGCTGGCGCAGATCAGCACCGAGGCGAAGCTGCAGCAGGAGCGGCTGGCCCTGGCCGAACAGGCGCAGGCCCGCCTGGAGGCGCTGGGCCGCGACCAGTTCGCGTCCAGCGCCCAGGTGCAGGCCAAACGCGAGGAGTTGCTGGGTTTGCAAGCTCAGCAGCAGGCCCTGGCGCGGCAGCGCGAAGGTCTGCACAGGGAATTGCTGAGCTTGCAAGCCCAGCAGCGCGAGCTGCCGCTGCGCCAGCAGGTGCAGCAGGGCGAGATCAGCCGCGACCTCGCCAGCCTCAAGGCCCTGGGCCTGGAGACCGAGGCGAAGCGCCGGCTGGTGCTGCGCGCACCCAGCGATGGCATCGTCAGCACGCTGCAGGCCGAGCCCGGCGAGCCGGTGGCCGCGGGCGCGGCGCTGGCCAGCCTGCTGCCGGCGCAGACCCGCATGCTGGCGCAGCTCTATGCGCCCAGCAGCGCGGTGGGCTTTGTGCGGCCGGGCCAGGCGGTGCAGCTGCGCTACCAGGCCTTTCCGTACCAGCGCTTCGGCCAGCAGAAGGGTCAGGTCTTGCAGGTCTCGCGCACGCCGCTGGGCGCTAGCGAGCTGGCCAAGCTGGCCCTGCCCGCCACGCTCAGCCAGGGGCCGGCGAGCGAGCCGCTCTACCGCATCACCGTGCAGCTGGAACGGCAGACCGTCGAGGCCTACGGGCAGGAACAGGCGCTGGCGGTGGGCATGCAGCTCGATGCCGATGTGCTGCTGGAGCGCCGCCGCCTGATCGAATGGATTTTCGAACCCCTCCTGAGCCTGGCACGTCGTGTCTGAGCATATGCCTGCGCATCTTCTTCAGCGACTGAATCTGGGCCCGGGCCGCGGCCCGCGCATGGCCGTGGTGTTGCAGGGCGAGGCCACCGAGTGCGGCCTGGCCTGCCTGGCCATGGTGGCCGGCGCGCATGGCCAGCGCTGGAGCCTGGCCGAGTTGCGCGGCCGCTTCGCGGTCTCGCTGAAGGGCGTGACCATGGCCGGGCTGGTGCGCATGGCCGGCCAGCTGGGCCTCGCCGGCCGCGCGCTGCGCGCCGAGCCGGAGCAGCTCGCGCAGCTGCATTTGCCCTGCGTGCTGCACTGGGACTTCAATCACTTTGTGGTGCTCAGCGAAGTCGGCGCCGGCGGCGCGCTGATCCTCGATCCGGCGCGCGGCGAGCGCCGCCTGAGCCTGGCCGAGCTGGGCAAGCATTTCACCGGCGTGGCGCTGGAGCTGCGCCCCGGCCAGGCCTTCGCCCCCAAGGCCGCCGCGCCGGCGCCGCGCTGGCGCGAACTGCTGGGCCGTATCAGCGGGCTGAAGCGCTCGCTGGCGCAGATCCTGGCGCTGGCGCTGGCGCTGGAGCTGCTGGCCCTGCTCTCGCCCTTCCTGCTGCAATGGGTGGTGGACGGGGTGATCGTCAGTGCCGACCGCGATCTGCTCGTCACCCTGGGCCTGGGCTTCGGCCTGCTGGTGCTGCTCTCCGGCGCCATCGGCGCGCTGCGTTCCTGGGCGGTGCTCTACCTCTCGGCCTCGCTGAATCTGCAGTGGCTGACGAATGTGTTCGCCCATCTGCTGCGCCTGCCGCTGGCCTGGTTCGAGAAGCGCCATATGGGCGACATCTGGTCGCGCTTCGCGAGCGTGCAGGAGATCCAGAAGACCCTCACCGGCAGCTTCATCGAGGCGCTGCTGGACGGCACCATGGTGCTGATCACGCTCGCGATGATGGCCGTCTACAGCGCGCGCCTGAGCGCACTGGCGCTTGGCGCCGTGGCCGGCTATGCGCTGCTGCGCTGGGCCTTCTTCCGGCCGCTGCGCGAGGCGGCGCAGGAGACCCTGGTGCACGAGGCGCGCCAGAACAGCCATTTCCTGGAGAGCCTGCGCGGCGCCCAGGCCATCAAGCTCTTCAACGCCCAGGCCGACCGCGGCTCGCGCTTCGCGAACCTGGTGGTGGAGCAGATGAATGCCAGCCTGGTGGGGCGCAAGCTGGACCTCTGGATGGGCCTGGGCAACAAGCTGCTGTTCGGCCTGGAGCGCGTGGCCATCGTCTGGCTGGGCGCCCTGCTGGTGCTGGACCGCGAACTCTCGGTGGGCATGCTGTTCGCCTTCCTGGCCTACAAGGAGCAGTTCAGCCTGCGCGTCAGCGCGCTGATCGACAAGGCGGTGCAGCTGAAGATGCTGCGCCTGCAGGGCGAACGCCTGGCGGACATCGTGCTGAGCCCGGCCGAGGCGGCGGTCAGCGCCGCGCCGCGCCCCCTGCCCGCGGACGCCGGCCTGACGCTGACCCGGGTGCATTTCCGCTATGCCGAGGGCGAGGCCGAGGTCATCAGCGGCTGCGATCTGCAGATCGCCGCTGGCGAATCGGTGGCCATCGTCGGCCCCTCGGGTTGCGGCAAGACCAGCCTGCTGAAGCTGATGCTGGGCATCCACACGCCTCAGCAGGGCGAGGTCCTGGTGGGCGGCGTGCCGCTGGCGCAGCTGGGCCTGCAGCATTGGCGCGAGCAGATCGGCACGGTGATGCAGGACGACCAGCTCTTCGCCGGCAGCCTGGCCGACAACATCTCCTTCTTCGACCCCGAGGCCGACCCCGGCTGGGTGGCCGAATGCGCCACCCTGGCCTGCGTGCACGAGGACATCGCCGCCATGCCGATGGGCTACCAGACCCTGATCGGCGACATGGGCTCCAGCCTCTCGGGCGGCCAGCGCCAGCGCGTGCTGCTGGCGCGCGCGCTCTACAAGCGTCCGAAGTTCCTGTTCCTGGACGAAGCGACCAGCGCGCTGGACCCTGAGCGCGAGCGCCAGGTCAACGCCAGCCTACGCCAGCTCTCGCTGACGAAGATAGTGATTGCTCACAGGCAAGAGACCATCGCGGCGGCGCAGCGCGTCATCAACCTGCAGGGCGGGCGCGTCATGCAGGACCTGCGCACGGTGGCCAGCCCGGGCGCGCAGGCCTGATGCCAAGCCCTAGTGCATTCAATCGGGCTTGATCTTGGCGCGCGCCACCACCGCCTTCCAGCGCTGCTGCTCCTGGGCGATGAAGGCGGCAAATTGCGCCGGCGTGTTGCCCACCGCCTCGGCGGCGTCGTTGCTGAGGCGCTCGCGCGAGCCGCTGGCGCGTATTGCCTTGGCGGCCTCGCTGGCGAGCTTGTCGAGGTTGGCGTTGGCCATGCTGGCCGGCGCCATCAGGCCATACCACTGCGTCATCTCGAAGCCGGGGAAGCCCTGCTCGGCCACGGTGGGCACATCGGGCAGCTGGGCCAGGCGCTCCTTGGAGCCGGTGGCGATGCAGCGCAGCTTGCCAGCCTTGATGAACTGCATGATGGCCGGCGCGCCCACCGAGGCGGCTTCCAGGCGGCCGGCGAGCAGATCGGTCAGCTGCGGGCCGGTGCCGCGGTAGGGCACATGCAGGATGAAGAGGTTGCCGGCCATCTTCAGGTATTCCATCGCCAGATGGCCGGCGCTGCCATTGCCGGCCGAACCGTAGTTGTAGCGGCCGGGGTTCTTGCGCACCAGGGCGACGAACTCTTTCAGGTCCTTGGCAGGCACATCGGGGTGCACCACGTAGAGGCTGGGCACCTTGGCCAGCAGGGTGACGGGCTTGAAGTCCTTGTTGGGGTCGTAGGGCAGCTTGTCGTAGATGTACGGATTCACCGCCAGGGTGCCGACATGGCCCAGGATCAGGGTGTGCTGGTCGTCGGAACGCGCCACCTCGCCCATCGCGATATTGCCGCCGCCGCCGGGCTTGTTTTCCACATAGACGGTCTGGCCCAGGGTCTTGGTGAGCTCGGCCGCGGTGGCGCGCGCCACGATCTCCGAACTGCCACCGGGCGCGAAGGGCACGACCAGGCGGATGGAGCGGCTGGGCCAGCCGGCCTGGGCCACCGCGGGCAGGCCCAACAGGGCGGCACCACCGGCCAGGCCGGATTGAAGCAAGAGGCGGCGATCGAGGGTCATGGGGCTGGTCTCCGTATGGGCTTGTCGGCCCAGTCTATACAGCCCCGCTGTCAAGGTGCTGTCTCGCGCTCCATCCAGCCCAGCCAGCGCATCGCCTGTTCGCGCGATTCGCCACACATCAGCTCGCTGGGCTGCAGCGAGCCGCACACGGCGGGGCGCTCGGGGCGGCCAAAGATCTTGCAGCGGTCCTGCTCGTCGAGCTGGATGCAGCGCACGCCGGCCGGCTTGCTGATGCCATTGACCAGGGGCATGCCGGGGATGGGCGAGCTGATGGAGGGCGCGATGCAGCAGGCGGCGCAATGGTCACGGCAATTCATCGCGATATTGTCGATGCGGACAAGCTTGGCGACCGTGACTTATCCACAGCCCCTTGCGTAAAATCCAGGGTTTGCCCGCGCCACTTTGCACATCCCTGCGACGGCGCCGAATCGAGGCTCACTCCCCATGCTCTATCCCAAGGAATTCGACGTCATCGTGGTCGGTGGCGGCCATGCCGGCACCGAGGCCGCGCTGGCCGCCGCGCGCATGGGCGTCAGCACCTTGCTGCTGACCCACAATATCGAGACCCTGGGCCAGATGAGCTGCAACCCCTCGATCGGCGGCATCGGCAAGGGCCATCTGGTCAAGGAAGTCGACGCCCTGGGGGGCGCGATGGCCGCGGCCACCGACGAGTCCGGCATCCAGTTCCGCATCCTCAATGGCTCCAAGGGCCCGGCCGTGCGCGCCACCCGCGCCCAGGCCGACCGCGTGCTCTACAAGGCCGCCATCCGCCAGCGCCTGGAGAACCAGCCGAACCTGTGGCTGTTCCAGCAGGCGGTGGACGATCTGATGGTGGAGGGCGATCGCGTGGTCGGCGCCGTCACCCAGTCGGGCCTGCAGTTCCGCGCCCGCGCGGTGGTGCTGACGGCCGGCACCTTCCTCGATGGCCGCATCCATATCGGCCTGCAGAACTACAGCGCCGGCCGCGCCGGCGATCCGCCGGCGGTCTCGCTCTCGGCGCGCTTGAAGGAGCTGAAGCTGCCGCAGGGCCGGCTCAAGACCGGCACGCCGCCGCGCATCGACGGCCGCAGCATCGATTTTTCAAAGTGCCAGGAGCAGCCCGGTGACCTGGACCCGGTGCCGGTGTTCAGCTTCCTGGGCAACGCCGCCCAGCACCCGCGCCAGCTGCCCTGCTGGATCACGCACACCTCGGCACGCACGCACGAAATCATCCGCTCGGGCTTCGACCGCAGCCCCATGTTCACCGGCGTGATCGAGGGCGTCGGGCCGCGCTACTGCCCCAGCATCGAAGACAAGGTGAACCGCTTTGCCGACAAGGACAGCCATCAGATCTTCCTGGAGCCCGAGGGTCTGACGACGCACGAGTTCTACCCCAACGGCATCTCCACCTCCCTGCCCTTCGATATCCAGCTGGCCGCCGTGCGCTCGATTCCCGGCCTGGAAGAGGCGCATATCCTGCGCCCCGGCTACGCCATCGAGTACGACTACTTCGACCCGCGCGAGCTGAAGAGCAGCTTCGAGACCCGCGCCATCCACGGCCTCTACTTCGCCGGGCAGATCAATGGCACGACGGGCTATGAGGAAGCCGCCGCCCAGGGCTTGTTCGCCGGGCTGAACGCCGCCCTGCAGGTGCAAGGCCGCGGCCCCTGGCTGCCGGCACGCGACCAGGCCTACCTGGGCGTGCTGGTGGACGACCTCATCACCAAGGGCGTGACCGAGCCCTACCGCATGTTCACCAGCCGCGCCGAATTCCGCCTGCAGCTGCGCGAGGATAACGCCGACCTGCGCCTGACCGAGGTCGGCCGCGAACTGGGCCTGGTGGACGATCAACGCTGGGATGCCTTCAACCGCAAGCGCGATGCTGTTTCACGTGAAACAGAGAAGCTCAAGTCCACCTGGGTGCATCCCGGCATCCTACCGGCCGCCGATGCCGAGCGCCTGGTGGGCAAGGCCCTGGAGCGCGAGTACACCTTGATCGACCTGCTGCGCCGCCCCGGCGTGGTGTTCGACACCCTGACCGAGGTGAGCCGCATTGCCCGCCCCGAGGCCGATGTTTCGCGCGCTTCCTTGAATGCCGAGCTGGGCGAGACCCTGGCCGCGGCCGTGATCGAGCAGGTGGAGACCAGCGTCAAGTACGCCGGCTACATCAACAAGCAGGTCGAGGACGTGGCCCGCGCCGCGCATTTCGAGAGCCTGCGCCTGCCCGCCGAGCTGGACTACAGCCAGGTCAGCGCCCTCTCCTTCGAGGTGCGGCAGAAGCTCAGCAAGCACCTGCCCGAGACCCTCGGCCAGGCCTCACGCATCTCGGGCGTGACCCCGGCCGCCATTTCCCTGCTGCTGGTGCACCTCAAGAAGGGTCGCTTCAAGGGCTTCGACGGCTCTCCCACCCCTGCCTCCAACGACGACAGCAACGCCGCCGCATGACCGACATCGCATCCCTGCGCGCCCCCCTGCAAGCGGCCGCGCAGACCCTGGGCCTGACGCTCAGCGACAAGCAACTGGACCAACTGCTCGCCTATCTGGACCTGATCCAGAAATGGAACAAGGTCTACAACCTCACCGCCGTGCGCGACCCCCAGGCCATGCTGACCCAGCATCTGGTCGACAGCCTGAGCCTGCTGCCGGCGCTGCGCCGCCATGCCCAAGGCCAAGCTCTGCGCATGATGGACGTGGGCAGCGGCGGTGGCTTGCCGGGCGTGGTGGTGGCCATCTGCGAGCCGGGCATCGATGTGACCTGCGTGGACGCCGTGGCCAAGAAGGCCACTTTTATCAAGCAGGTGGCGGCGGAGCTGGGCCTCGGCAATCTGCATGGCGAGCATTCGCGGGTCGAGGCGCTCAAGGTGCCGGCCTTTGACCTGATCACCTCGCGCGCCTTTGCCTCGCTGCTGGACTTCACCACCCTCACCCGGGCACACCTGAAACCCGGCGCGATCTGGTTGGCCATGAAGGGCCAACACCCCACGGAAGAACTGGCCGCCCTGCCGGCCGACCTGGATGTGTTTCACGTGGAACAACTGCAGGTGCCAGGCCTGGATGCGCAGCGCTGTCTCATCTGGATCAAACCCAAGGGCTGATCTCACCATGGCCGCTACACATCGCGGCTACCATCCTGCCTGCACAAAATAAAAGACCATGGCCAAGATCTTCTGCGTTGCCAATCAAAAGGGCGGGGTCGGCAAGACCACCACCACCGTCAACCTCGCCGCCGGCTTGGCCAAGGTGGGCCAGCGCGTGCTGGTGGTGGATCTGGACCCGCAGGGCAACGCCACCATGGGCTCGGGCATCGACAAGCGCGCGCTGGAACTGAGCGTGTACGACGTGCTGCTGGAATCCGCCAGCGTGGCCGAGGCCAAGCAGCACAGCGAGAAGGCCGGCTACGACGTGCTGGGCGCGAACCGCGAGCTGGCGGGCGCCGAGGTCGAGCTGGTGGAGCTGGAGCGCCGCGAGCGCCGCCTCAAGACCGCCCTGGCCGCCGCCAGCGCCGACTACGACTTCATCCTGATCGATTGCCCGCCCTCGCTCTCGATGCTGACGCTCAACGGCCTGTGCTGCGCCCATGGCGTGGTGGTGCCGATGCAGTGCGAGTACTTCGCGCTGGAAGGTCTGTCGGACCTGGTCAACACCATCAAGCAGGTGCATGCCAATCTGAATGCCGACCTGCAGATCATCGGCCTCCTGCGCGTCATGTTCGACCCGCGCATCACCTTGCAGAACCAGGTCAGCGACCAGCTCAAGGCGCATTTCGGCGACAAGGTATTCGACACCGTGATCCCGCGCAATGTGCGCCTGGCCGAGGCGCCCAGCTATGGGTTGCCCGGCGTCGTGTTCGACCCCAGCTCCAAGGGTGCCCAGGCCTTTGTGGACTTTGCCCGCGAGATGGTGCGGCGCATCGCCACGATGTGACGGTGGACGCCACCGCAGCATTGGCGGCGCTGGCGCAGCGCGCCGAGCAGGCCGGCCTGAACGCCAGCGCACCGCCGCAGGAGGCCTGGGTGGATGGCTGGCTGATACGCCTTTCTCCCGGCAAGGCCAAGCGCTCGCGCTGCATCAACGCCCTGCAGGCCGGCAGCCTGCCGCTGGATGAATTGCTGGCGCGTTGCCAGGCCAGCTTCGACGCCGCCGGCCTGCCGCTCGTGTTGCGCATCACCCCTTACAGCCAGCCCGCCGACCTGGACCAGCAGTTGGCCGGGCGCGGCTGGTTCGAGTTCGACGCTGCCGATGTGATGGTGCGCGCGCATCTCGTCGATGCGGCATGGCAGGGCCTGCCCGAGGGTCAGGTCTTGCGGGCGGTGGATGCGGATACCTATGCGCGGGCGGTGGGCCTGCTGCGCGGCTCCAGCGCCACCGAAATTGCCGCCCATGCCGAACGCATGCAGGCCTCGGCCGTTCCCTACCAGAGTTTTTTGCTGCAACGCAGCAACGACAGCGCCCTGCTCTGCTGCGGCCAGTTCGCACGCGAGGGCGACATGGTCGGCCTGTTCGACATCTTCACGCCGGCCGATCAGCGCGGCCAGGGGCATGGCGAGCAGCTGTGCCGCGCCCTCTTGAGTCAGGCGGCAGCGCAGGGCGCGTGCGCGGCCTATCTGCAGGTCGGCACCGAGAACGCCGTGGCACAGCGCCTGTATCGCAGGCTGGGCTTCATCCAGGCCTATCGCTACCACTACCGCAGCCACGATCCGCGCGCCGCGGCGTGAGCGACGCTCAGTCGCGCGGCTTCCAGACCTTGAGCAGGATGTGACGGGTGAAGCCCGGCACATAGTCATGCACATGGGCGATGCAGGCATAGCCCAGGTGCTCGTAGATCTGCGCCGTTTCGTCCGAGAGGGTCTCGATCAGCGCGTCCACACAGCCGCGTTTGAGCGCCTGCGCCTCGAGCTGGCGCAGGCATGCACCGCCCAGCCCCTCACCGCGCCGATCGGCTTCCACCCAGAGGTAGTTGACGTAGAGGCGGCCAAATTCGGTACGGCCGGTGGCGCCCGCCAACAGCTCATCGCCTTCGTAGAGCGCGCAGGCGATGTCGCGCGCATCGCTGCCCTGGGCCTGCTGGCGGCCGTGGATGAATACGCCCTCGCGCACCGCATCCAGCGCGGCCTGCGGCACCTCCTCGTCACGCCGCCATTGCCGCAGCGCGCTCAAAGGCCCAGGCTCTCTTCCACGCCCAGATGCACATTCATCGCCTGCACGGCGGCACCGCTGGCGCCCTTGCCGAGGTTGTCCAGGCGCGCCATCACGAGGATCTGGCCAGGTTTGTCGTCCGGGCTGCCGAACACAAAGATGTCCACCCGATTCGTGTCGTTGCAGGCCTGCACATCGAAGAAGCCGTCTTCCAGCGTGGCCGGGTCGCGCAGCGGCATCACGCGGATGAAGCGCTCGCCCTCGTAATGCGCGGCCAGGGCCTCGCGCACCTGCGCGGGCGTGCTGCCGGCGCGCAGCTGGCTCAGGTGCAGGGGCACGCTCACCGCCAGGCCCTTGTAGAAATTGCCGACGATGGGCTGGAACACCGGCGCATGGCGCAGGCCGGTGTGCGCCATCATCTCGGGCAGGTGCTTGTGCGTCAGGCCCAGGGCATAGGGGCGCGGGGCTTGCAGCCTGGCATCGCCGCCAGCTTCATACTCGGCAATCATGCTCTTGCCACCGCCCGAGTAGCCGGTGATGGAAGTGGCCGAGACCAGCGCCTCGGCGCCCAGCAGGCCGGCGTCCACCAAGGGGCGCAGCGCCAGGATGAAGGCGCTGGCGTGGCAGCCCGGGTTGGCGATGCGCTTGGCGGCGCGGATGGCCTCGCGCTGGCCCTTGCACAGCTCGGGCAGGCCGAAGGTCCAGCCCGGCACCGTGCGGTGCGCGGTGCTGGCGTCGATCAGGCAGGTGTTGGGATTGCTGATCATGGCCGCGGCCTCGCGCGAGGCGGCGTCGGGCAGGCAGAGAAAGGCCACATCGGCGGCGTTCAGCAGGCGCGCGCGTTCGGTGGCGTCCTTGCGCTTGTTGGCATCAATGCGCAGCACCTCGATGTCTTGGCGCTGGGCCAGGTACTCGTGAATACGCAGGCCCGTCGTGCCCTCCTGGCCATCCACAAACACCGCGTACGTCATGACTTCTCCAGCACAATCCAAACAAAAGGACTGAAAGCATAAAGCCAAAGCATGTCGGATCACCCTGTATACCTGTTGCCCGGCTGGTTGAACTCGGATCCCGAGCATTGGCAGAGCCGCTGGGAGCGCGAGCTGGGGCACCAGCGCATCGAGCAGGCCGACTGGGATTGGCCGCGCCGTGGCGACTGGATGGCGCGCCTGGACGAGGTGCTCCTGAACGACGCCCGCCTGCTGCACCGGCCGGCCCTGCTGGTGGCGCACAGCCTGGGCTGCCAGCTGGTGGCCAGCTGGGCCGAGCACAGCCGGCACAGCGCCCGCGTGGCGGGGGCACTGCTGGTGGCGCCGCCCGATACCGAGCGCGATGACATGCCGCCACAGCTGCACAACTGGCGGCCGATCCGGCGCCGCGCCCTGCCCTTTCCCGCCATCGCGGTGGTGAGCAGCGATGACCCCTTTTGTGCACCGGAGCGCGGCGCGCAAATGGCCGCCGACTGGGGCGCCAAGCTGGTGATCGCCGGCGCGCTGGGCCATCTCAACACGGCGTCCGGACTGGGCGACTGGCCCGCCGGCCAGGCCCTGCTGGGCCAACTCCGGCAGTAAGGGACAATCGCGCCCTATGGTGACAAAAAAACCCAAGGGCCTGGGCATGGGCCTGGAGGCCTTGCTCGGCCCCAAAGTCAGCGAATCCGCCGCACCCGCCGGTGACGGCGAGCCCAGCCAACTGAGGCTGGAGCAGATGCAGGCCGGCAAGTACCAGCCGCGCACGCGCATGGACGAAGGCTCGCTCTACGAGCTGGCCGAAAGCATCAAGGCGCAGGGCATCATGCAGCCCATCCTCGTGCGCCCCATCAAGCCGGATGGCGCGGTGCGCTACGAGATCATCGCCGGCGAACGGCGCTTCCGCGCCGCCAAGCTGGCAGGCCTGCGCGAGGTGCCGGTGCTGGTGAAGGCGGTGCCCGACGAGGCAGCCGCGGCGATGGCCCTGATCGAGAACATCCAGCGCGAGGATCTCAATCCGCTCGAAGAAGCGCAGGGACTGAAGCGCCTCACCGAGGAGTTCGGTCTCACGCACGAACAGGCCGCCCAGGCGGTGGGCCGCTCGCGCAGTGCCGCCAGCAATCTGCTGCGTCTGCTGCAGCTCGCCAGCCCGGTGCAGAACATGCTGATGGCGGGCGATCTGGACATGGGCCATGCGCGCGCCCTGCTGGCCCTGGACGGCGCACACCAGATCACCTGCGCCACCGAGATCGCCGCCAAGAAGCTCAGCGTGCGCGAGGCCGAGAAGCTGGTGCAGCGCCAGGGCGCGGGCCGCCAGACGCCCTTGCTGCGCGTCAAGAACGAGAAGAGCCGCGACCTCTTGCGGCTCGAGGAAGAGCTGTCCGATCTGCTCACCGCACAGGTCGAGATCGTGGTGAAGAAGCGCACCAAGCGCGGCGAACAGGGCGAGCTCAGCATCCAGTTCGGCTCGCTCGACGAGCTCAACGGCCTGATCGACAGGCTGCGCGGTCCGCAGTAAAAAGCAAAGCAGCAATGCAGCGAAGCCGTGCCGGAGCGCACGGCTTTTTTCATGCAAACTCGGGCCATGCAAACAGCTGTCAACTGGCCGTGCGCGCAACACGCTGAAGGCAGTGTGAAGGGCATCACGTCGCCTGCCGCGCACATGATGGCGGATGGGCGTAGCATGGTGTCAAGCGATCGAATTTGGGCGGCGCCAACTGCCCTCTTTTTCAAAGCATTGATACGCTTGCCTTGATCGAAGCTGTAGACATGCCGAGCTCAGGAAAGCTCTGACGGCGCCTTGATTCAGGACGCCGCCAGAACTTCCCAGACGACGCCAGCATCGCTGCCGGATCCGGCGTCGCCTCCCACGAACACAGGAGGTCAGCATGGACGTGATCAGCAGTTTTGCCGCACGCTACGAACGCACCCGCGTCGAGGAACTCACGCTTGAGGAATACCTCGCCGAGTGCAAGCGCAATCCCCTCGCCTACGCCAGCGCCGCCGAGCGCATGCTGCAGGCCATCGGTGAGCCGCATACGGTGGACACCCGCCACGACCAGCGCCTCTCGCGCCTGTTCGCCAACAAGACCATCAAGCTCTACCCCGCCTTCGCCGAGTTCTACGGCATGGAGGATGCGATCGAGCAGGTGGTGAGTTATTTCCGCCATGCCGCGCAAGGCCTGGAAGAGAAGAAGCAGATCCTCTATCTGTTGGGCCCGGTGGGCGGCGGCAAGAGCTCGATCGCCGAGCGTCTCAAGCAGCTGATGGAGCATGTGCCCTTCTATGCGCTGGCCGGCTCGCCGGTGAACGAATCGCCGCTGGGCCTGTTCGACGCGGCCGAGGACGGCCCGCTGCTGGAGAAGGAATATGGCATCCCGCGCCGCTATCTGAACCGCATCCTCAGCCCCTGGGCAGTGAAGCGCCTGGACGAGTTCGGCGGCGACATCCGCCGCTTCAAGGTGGTGAAGCGCTATCCCAGCGTGCTCAAGCAGGTCGGCGTGGCCAAGACCGAGCCGGGCGACGAAAACAACCAGGACATTTCCTCGCTGGTGGGCAAGGTCGACATCCGCAAGCTCGAGACCTATGCGCAGGACGACCCCGATGCCTACAGCTATTCCGGCGGCCTCTGCCTGGCGAATCAGGGGCTCTTGGAATTCGTGGAAATGTTCAAGGCTCCCATCAAGGTGCTGCACCCGCTGCTGACCGCCACGCAGGAAGGCAACTTCAAGGGCACCGAGGGCTTCGGCGCCATCCCCTTCGATGGCATCGTGCTGGCGCATAGCAACGAGAGTGAGTGGAAGACCTTCCGCAACAACAAGAACAACGAGGCCTTCCTCGATCGCATCTACATCGTCAAGGTGCCCTACTGCCTGCGCGTCAGCGAAGAGGTAAAGATCTACGAGAAGCTGATACGCGGTTCCTCGCTGTCCGACGCCAAGTGCGCCCCCGGCACGCTCAAGATGATGAGCCAGTTCGCCGTGTTGACGCGCCTGAAGGAACCCGAGAACTCCTCGCTGTACTCGAAGATGCAGATCTACGACGGCGAGAACCTCAAGGACACCGACCCGCGCGCCAAGAGCTACCAGGAGTACCGCGACTACGCCGGCGTCGACGAGGGCATGAGCGGCACCTCCACGCGCTTTGCCTACAAGATCCTCTCCAAGGTCTTCAACTTCGATTCCAGCGAGGTGGCGGCCAATCCGGTGCACCTGATGTATGTGCTGGAGCAGCAGATCGAGCGCGAACAGTTCCCCAAGGAGCTGGAAGACAAGTACATCGGCTTCATCAAGGAGCATCTGGCGCCGCGCTATGCCGAGTTCATCGGCAAGGAGATCCAGACCGCCTACCTGGAAAGCTATAGCGAGTACGGCCAGAACATCTTCGATCGCTACGTCACCTATGCCGACTACTGGATCCAGGACCAGGAATACCGCGACACCGACACCGGCGAGGTATTTGACCGCTCGGCCCTGAACGCCGAGCTCGAGAAGATCGAGAAGCCGGCCGGCATCAGCAACCCCAAGGACTTCCGCAACGAGATCGTCAACTTCGTGCTGCGCGCGCGCGCCAACAACGCCGGCAAGAACCCGGCCTGGACCAGCTACGAGAAGCTGCGCACGGTGATCGAGAAGAAGATGTTCTCCAACACCGAGGAGCTGCTGCCGGTGATCAGCTTCAACGCCAAGGCCAGTGCCGACGAGGCCAAGAAGCACGAGAACTTCGTGCAGCGCATGGTGGACAAGGGCTACACGGCCAAGCAGGTGCGCCTGCTCTGCGAGTGGTACTTGAGAGTGCGCAAGAGTTCTTGAACCAGGAGCACAAATGCTGCAACAGATCATTGATCGGCGGCTCTCGGGAAAGAACAAGTCCATAGGCAATCGCGAGCGCTTCCTGCGCCGCCACAAGGAGCAGATCCGCGAGGCGGTGCGCCGCGCCGTGGACGGGCGCGGCATCCGCGACATGGAGCGCGGCGAGGATGTGCACATCCCCAAGAAGGACCTCAGCGAGCCGGTGTTCGGCCATGGCGAGGGCGGCGTGCGCGAGGTGGTGCGCCCCGGCAATACCGAGCATGTGAAGGGCGACCGCGTGCCCAAGCCCAAGGGTGGCGGCCAGGGTCAGGGCGGCGGCAAGGCCAGCGACTCAGGCGAGGGCGAGGACGACTTCGTCTTCCACCTCAGCAAGGAAGAGTTCATGCAGGTCTTCTTCGAGGACCTGGCCCTGCCCAATCTGGCGCGCACCACGCTGGCCGACACCCCCGAGTACAAGACGCACCGGGCCGGCTACACCAGCGATGGCACGCCCACCAATCTGCACGTGGTGCGCTCGATGCGCGGCGCATTAGGCCGGCGCATCGCGCTGGGCATGGGCAAGCGGCGCGAGCTGCACGAGCTGGAGGAACGCCTGGAGCTGCTCAAGCGGGAGGACGCCAACAAGCCCGATGTGAAGGCCCTGATCGCCGAGACCGAGGCGCGCATCGCGCTGCTGAAGGAACGCATCGCCAGGATCCCCTTTCTCGACCCCATCGATCTGCGCTTTCGCAGCCGCGTGCGCGTGCCGGTGCCGACCACAAGAGCCGTGATGTTCTGCCTGATGGATGTGTCGGGCTCGATGGACGAATCGCGCAAGGATCTGGCCAAGCGCTTCTTCATCCTGCTCTACCTGTTCCTGACACGGCATTACGAGAAGATCGACGTGGTCTTCATCCGCCACCACACCCAGGCCCAGGAGGTGGACGAGCAGAACTTCTTCCACGCCACCGAAACCGGCGGCACGGTGGTTTCCTCGGCCCTCGTGCTGATGGAACAGATCATCCGCGAGCGCTATTCCCCCACCGAGTGGAATATCTACGGCGCCCAGGCCAGCGACGGCGACAACTGGCACCACGACAGCGGCCGCTGCCGCGAGCTGCTGGCCGAGAAGATCCTGCCCCTGTGCCGCTACTTCGCCTATGTGCAGGTGGCCGAGCAGGAGCAGAACCTCTGGGAGGAATACTGCAAGCTGGCCGACGAGGGCTATCCGTTCGCGATGCGCAAGGCGGTGGAGGTGGCGCAGATCTACCCGGTGTTCCGTGACTTGTTCAAGAAGGAAGGAGCAAGCACATGAGCCAGATCGAGAACCGCCGGAATATCGGAAGGGCCTCGGACAGCGGCGAATACGGCGGCCGCCGCACGCCCGAGCCGCTGCGCGAGATGAAGCCCCTGCCCAGGCGCCCCAGCCAGCACCTGGCATCGCCAAGCGACTGGACCTTCGAGCTGATCGACGAATATCACGACGTGATCCGTGCCACCGCCGAGCGCTATGGCCTGGACACCTATCCCAACCAGCTGGAGATCATCACCGCCGAGCAGATGATGGACGCCTACGCCTCGGTGGGCATGCCGGTGAACTACCGGCACTGGAGCTATGGCAAGGAGTTCATCGCCACCGAGCGCAACTACAAGCGCGGCCAGATGGGCCTGGCCTACGAAATCGTCATCAACTCCGACCCCTGCATCGCCTACTTGATGGAAGAAAACACCATGGCCATGCAGGCCCTGGTGATCGCCCATGCCTGCTACGGCCACAACAGCTTCTTCAAGGGCAACTACCTGTTCCGCATGTGGACGGACGCCTCATCCATCATCGACTACCTGGTCTATGCCAAGAACTATGTGGCCGAATGCGAGGAGCGCCACGGCATGGAGGCGGTGGAGGCCTTGCTGGATTCCTGCCACGCGCTGATGAACCATGGCGTGGACCGCTATCGCCGCCCGGCCAAGCTCTCGCTGGCCGAGGAGCGCGCCAGGCTCAAGGACCGCGAGCATTACGCCCAGCAGCAGATCAACGACCTCTGGCGCACCCTGCCGCGCCGCGCCGACAAGGAGGCCGAGGCGCAAAGCGCGCGCCGCTTCCCCGAGGAGCCGCAGGAGAACATCCTCTACTTCATCGAGAAGAACGCGCCGCTGCTGGAACCCTGGCAGCGCGAGGTGGTGCGCATCGTGCGCAAGATCGCCCAGTACTTCTATCCGCAGCGCCAGACCCAGGTGATGAACGAGGGCTGGGCCACCTTCTGGCACCACCGCCTGCTGAACCAGATGTATGACGACGGCTACCTCAGCGACGGCATGATGATCGAGTGGCTGAAGTCGCACACCAATGTGATCGCCCAGCAGCCCATGGCCAACCTCAATCCCTATGCGCTGGGCTTCGCGATGTACACCGACATCAAGCGCATCTGCGAGCAGCCCACCGAGGAGGACCGGCGCTGGTTCCCCGACATCGCCGGCAGCGACTGGCTGCCCACCCTGCACCATGCGATGCGCAACTTCAAGGACGAGAGCTTCATCGGCCAGTACCTCAGCCCGAATCTGATGCGCGAGTTCCGCCTCTTCTCCATCGTCGACGACGAGAAGCTCAAGGACTACGAGATCTCGGCCATCCACGACGAGTCCGGCTACCAGCATGTGCGCGAGGCCCTGTCCAAGCAGTACGACCTCTCCACCCGCGAGCCCAATATCCAGGTCTGGAACGTCAATCTGCGCGGCGACCGTTCGCTGACCCTGCGCCACACCCAGCATATGGACCGCCCGCTGCATGAAACCGCGCAGGAGGTGCTCAAGCATGTGGCAAGGCTGTGGGGCTTTGGCGTGCACCTGGAAAGCGCCAACGCCCTGGGCGACATCACCCAGCGCTGGAGCGTGCCCGCCCCCGAACATTGAAGGGGGGCTGAACAGGTCAATAGCGGGGCTTAGCCGCCCTACTTGCGACGCGCGAAGCGGCTGCCGACTCCTAGAATTTGCTGGCTATCGCTCGCTCAGGGAGTTCCCCATGTCTGTGCTCATCAACCCGCGGCCCGGCCGCTTGGCGGCCCTCGGCCTGACCGCCGCGCTGGCCGCCTGCGGTGGCGGCGGCTCCTCCGACAGCAGCAGCCCCACCGACAACCTCTACGCCGCCAGCTCCGAGGCGCAGAAGGCGGTGGAGGGTAGCCTGAGCGCCGCCAACACGGCGGTCAGCAAGAGCGTGGTGCTGGGCCAGAACCCCTTGTTCGACCTGGGCAGCCCCAGTGCGGCCGCGGCCAATGCCGCGGCGGCCAAGCGGCCGCGCGCCCAGGTGCTGGCGCTCGGCAAGGCGCAGGCGGTCGAGGCCTTCACCTGTGTGGAACTGGACCTGTTCACCGGCCCCTGCACCGGCTCGGCCACGGTGGAGGCCAATTTCGCCGCCGACGCCGTCAAGATCCCGGCCAGCAGCTTCATCGCGATGAGCTTCACCAACCTGGCCGGCCCGGTCGATGGGCTCGCCATCAGCCTGAGCGGCCAGTACCGCATCGACTTCCTCAGCGAGATCGACACCAAGGCCAGCAGCTACGCCAATGCCCACCTCAAGCTCAGCACCACGGCCTTCGCCGGCAAGCTGGGCGAGTACAGCTTCGGCCCCGACAGCTCGGTGGCCACGGTGGACTACGACGCCAGCGGTGCCCCCACCCTCACCATCGGCGATCTGGTGCTCAGCAAGGTCCAGCTGGAAGGCCCGCTCACCAACGGCCAGTACCGCCTGGCCAACGCCCAGGTGCGCCAGCCCTACTGGGCCAGCGGCAGCGGCAACAAGATCGATTACCTGCTCAAGCCCTGGGAACTGAAGGCCTCGCGGCCGGCCCTGGGCTCGATCGCCACGCTGGCCGCCAGCAACGCTGCCAGCGCCAAGGTGGAGGTCACCGCCTCGGCCGCCGCCAGCGTGGTCTATGCGGTGCAGATCAGCGCGGCGGGCGCCACCAAGCGCTACACCGTCACCGCCAGCTATGCGAGCGGCAGCGACACGCCCAGCTACAGCGTCAGCGAGCTGAACTGAGCGCTAGATCCGGAAGATCTTGCCCGGGTTCATGATGTTGTGCGGGTCAAGCGCGCGCTTGAGCGTGCGCATCAGCGCCACCGTGGCCTCGCCCGCCTCTTCCACCAGAAAGCCCTGCTTGTGCAGGCCGATGCCGTGCTCGCCGGTGCAGGTGCCCTCCAGCGCCAGCGCGCGCGCCACCATCTGGTGGCTGAGGCGCTCGGCGGTCTCGCGCTCCGCGGGCTTGGCCGGGTCGATCAGATAGCCGAGGTGGAAATTGCCGTCGCCGACATGGCCGACGATGAAGTAGGGAATGCCGGCCTCCTCCACCTCCCGCACCGAGGCATTGATGCTCTCGGCCAGGCGTGAGATCGGCACGCAGGTATCGGTGGTGACGCAGCGGCAGCCCGGCCGCGTCTGCAGGGCCGAGAGGTAGGCATGGTGGCGCGCGGTCCAGAGCTTGCTGCGCGCCTCGGGCGTGGTGGCCCAGTCGAAGTCCTCGCCACCGAACTCGCGCGCAATCTCCTGCACCGTGGCGGCCTGCTCGGCCACGCTGGCCGGCGAGCCATGGAACTCCATCAGCAGCATGGCCGACTCGCGCAGGCCCAGGCGGTCGTGCAGGTTCACCGCCCGCACCGTGTTGGCGTCCAGCAGCTCGCAGCGCGCGATCGGCACGCCCATCTGGATGATCTGGATGGTGGTCTGCACCGCCGCATCGATGCTGGGAAAGAAGCACACCGCCGCCGACACCGCCTCGGGCAGCGGATAGAGCTTGAGCGTGAGCTCGGTGATCACGCCCAGCGTGCCCTCGCTGCCCACATACAGGCGCGTCAGGTCGTAGCCGGCGCTGCTCTTGCGCGCGCGCGAACCGGTCTGCGCGATCTCGCCCTGCGCCGTCACCACCGTCAGGCCCAGCACGTTCTCGCGCATGGTGCCGTAGCGCACCGCATTCGTGCCGCTGGCGCGCGTGGCCGCCATGCCGCCCAGCGAGGCATCGGCACCCGGGTCGATCGGGAAGAACAGGCCCTGGTGCCTGAGCTCGTTGTTGAGCTGGTTGCGCGTCACGCCGGCCTGCACCGTCACGGTCAGGTCCTCGGCATGCACACGCAGGATCTTGTTCATGCGCGACACATCCAGGCTCACCCCACCCTGCACCGCCAGCAGATGGCCTTCCAGCGAGGTGCCGGCGCCATAGGGGATCACCGGCACGCGGTGCTGCTGGGCCAGCGCCACGACCAAGGCCACCTCCTCGTTCGTTTCGGCAAACACCACCGCATCGGGCGGCGGCACGTCGAAGGGCGACTCATCCCGGCCATGCTGCTCGCGCAGCGCCAGCGCCACCGAGCATCGGCTGCCAAAGCGCGCCTGCAGGGCCTCCAGCATCGCCGGAGGCAGGGGCCGCGGCGCATAGTCGGGCAGCAGATCGCGAGGCAGGGCAGCGTTCATGGCGGAATCCTCCGGGCCGGTGGAACAGGCATTCTAGGAAGCCGGGGCTGAACCCATGCTGAATGCTTGCGATCACGCAAGCCGCGCCACTTGTGCACCCGCGCTCGCAGTGCCACCATCGTTACACGCGCACAGCCCGGAGGCCATCCATGTCCGACCTTGCTTCATCCCTGCTGATCCTGTTGGTGCTGGTGCTGGCCCTGGCCGGCGCGGTGCGCTTTGATCTCTTGCCGGCCATCGTGCTGAACCTGTTCAAGGCCCCCAGCCCCCCGGTGCCGCCACCGCCCACCGAGCTGCATCATGGCGCCGCTTTCCCGGAACCCACCGAGCCGGCACATTCGCAGATGGCGCGCAAGCCCGACTTCCATCGCAGCGGCCGGCGCGGCTGATGCCCTGCCGCGAATAAGGGCTGGCCGGCGTTCGCTCGGCTGCGTAGACTAGCAAAGGCCAAGTCAGCGGTCCTGTTGCCCAAGAGCACAGGTGGGAGCACGCGCTGAGTCGTTCGGGTGGCATGGCTGCCGCCCTTTCCGCGCTCTGAGGAGAATCTCCATGAGCCTGCTGAACCGACTCACCATCCGCCGCAAGCTCCTGCTGTTGAGCCTGCTCGTCCTGCTGGCACTCAGCATCCCCTCGGCCTTCCAGATCAAGCAGGCGCGCGACCTGGCCGCCGCCGCCGAGGGTGAACTCGAAGGCCTGGCGCCGGCGCGCCAGCTCGTCAAACTCACCCAACTGACCCAGCAACACCGTGGCCTCTCGGCCGCGCAGCTGGGCGGTAACAACGCGGTGCAGGACGCGCGCGCCGCCAAGAACGCCGAGGTCAAGAAGCAGTTCGCCAAGGTGGATGGCATGCTGACCCGGCTGGAGCTGACCGAGCCGATGCGCAAGACCTGGCAGAACGCGCAGCAACAGTGGCAGGCACTGTCCGGCGAGGTGGATGCCAAGTCGCTGAAGGCGGCTCAGAGCAGCAGCAAGCATGCGCAGCTGATCGCGGTCTACTTCAAGCTGCTCGATCAGTTGGTCGACCAGTCAGGCCTGATCCTGGACCCCGAGGCCGCCACCTACTTCCTCATCACCGCCAGCCTGGTCAAGCTGCCGCTGGCCACCGAGGCCATGGGCCAGGCGCGTGCGCGCGGAGCCGGCTTCCTGGCCGAGGCGCAGATCGGTCCGGAAGGCCGTACCCTGCTGACCGGCCTGGTGCAGCAGGCCTCCGACCAGCACAGCGGCATGGTCACGGCCTTCGAGAAGAGCTTTGCCGTCGACGCCGAGCTGAAGCGTCAGCTCGCCGGCGCCATCACCAATCTGGCAAGCCAGGTGGAGGGCTCCTTGCAGCTGACGCGCCAGGAGCTCGTCGCCGCCACCGAGCTCAAGTACCCGGCGCCCGACTACATCGCCAGCTACACCAAGACCATCGACGCGATGTTCGTCTGCGGCGAGCAGGCCATGGATGCGCTGGAGAAGCTGCTGAGCCAGCGTGTGCGCGAACTGCAATGGAGCAGCTGGATCGTGCTGATCCTGCTGGCCCTGATGATGGCGGTCATCCTGCTGGTGGCGCGCGGCATCTCGCGCAGCATCATCGTGCCGCTGGGCCACGCGGTGGTGCTGGCCGACCAGATTGCACGCCGCGATCTGAGCGGCGATGTGGATGCCAGCTCCAGGGACGAGATCGGCCAGCTCAACCAGTCGCTGCTGGCGATGCGCGACGGCCTGCGCGGCGTGATTGGCGAGGTGCGCGGCAATGCCGACCATGTGGCCCAGGCCTCGCAAGAGCTGGCCCAGGGCAACAACGACCTCTCGCAACGCACCGAGCAGCAGGCCTCGGCACTGCAGCAGACCGCCAGCTCGATGGAAGAGCTGACCGTGACGGTGCGCAGCAATGCAGACCAGGCCGCCGAGGCCAGCGGCCTGGCCCAGCGCGCCTGCGAGGTCGCGCTGACCGGCGGCCAGGCGGTGGCGCAGATCATCAGCACCATGGGCGATATCGAGGCCAGCAGCCGCAAGATCGAGGAGATCATCGCGGTGATCGACAGCATTGCCTTCCAGACCAATATCCTGGCGCTCAACGCCGCCGTCGAGGCGGCCCGCGCCGGCGAGCAGGGGCGCGGCTTTGCGGTGGTGGCCTCCGAGGTGCGTGCGCTGGCACAGCGCAGCGCCGAGGCCGCCAAGCAGATCAAGCAGCTGATCGCCACCAGCGTCAATCAGGTCGGTGCGGGTGCCAAGCTGGTGAATGGCGCGGGCGTCACCATGCAGGACACGGTCAGCTCGATCCGCAGCCTGGCAGAGATGGTGGCGCGCATCAGCCAGGCCTCCACCGAGCAGACCGGCGGCCTGGTGCAGATCAACGAGGCGGTCTCGCACATGGACGAGCTGACGCAGCAGAACGCCGCCCTGGTGGAGCAGACGGCCGCGGCCGGCATGAGCTTGCGTGAGCAGGCCCAGCACCTGGCCGAGTTGGTGAACACCTTCCGGGTGCCCGGCGCAGGCCGGGCTTGAGTAAGGCAAGATGCGGGCTTTACCGGCCGCTGAGCATCAGAACAAAGATGGCAAACCGACTTTCCCAGATAGCCACCCGCACGGGTGACGACGGCACCACCGGCCTCGGCGATGGCAGCCGCGTGCCCAAGAACCACCTGCGCGTGCAGGCCATGGGCGATGTGGACGAGCTCAACTCCCAGCTCGGCGTGCTGCTGGCCGAGCCCCTGCCCGAGGATGTGCGCGAGCTGCTCATCACCATCCAGCACGAGCTCTTCAACCTCGGCGGCGAACTCTGCATGCCCGGCTATGCGCTGCTGAAGATGGATGCGGTGCTGCGCCTGGACCAGGCCCTGGCCGACCACAACGCCAACCTGCCGCGCCTGAAGGAATTCATCCTGCCGGCCGGCACGCGCAGCGCCGCCATCGCCCATGTGTGCCGCACGGTGGCGCGGCGCGCCGAGCGCGCCGTGGTCACGCTGGCCGGGGCCGAGCCCATCAACGAGGCGCCGCGCCAGTACCTGAACCGGCTCTCCGACCTGCTCTTCGTGCTGGCCCGCGTGCTCAACCGCGCCAACCTCGACGGCCTGGGCGGCGACGACGTCTACTGGCACAGCGAGCGCCTGAAGCAGCAGGGCGACTGAGCGTTCAGTCCAGCGCCGCTGCGGCCTCCCTAAGCCGCTTGGCATAGGCCTGGCGTAGCGCGGCCGGCGCCTCCACCTGCACCTGGCCGGCATGGCGCAGCAGGTCCATCAGCAGCTCGGTGGCGTCCACATAGGGCAGCTCCAGGCGCCAGCGGCCGTCGTCCAGCCAGGCGCTGCGCTGGCTGGGATGCCATTCCTCGCGCGCCACCCATTGCGCCGCCTCGGCGCTGAACACCAGCGTGGCCTGTTGCGTCCTGCCACCGGCAAAGATGCCATAGCCCTGGTCCAGCTCGGCCTCCAGCTGCTTGCTGCTCACCGCCTTGGACTTTTCCTCCAGGACCTGCGCCTGCTCGATGGCATCGAGCGCGAAGCGCCGGAAGCCCTCGCTCTGGTGGCACCAGGCGTCCAGGTACCAGGTATTGCGGTAATGCACCAGGCGCTGTGGCGAGACCACGCGCTCGCTGACGCTGGCGCCGCCGCCCGAGCGCTTGCGATAGCGCAGGCGCAGGCGCTGGCGCTTCACCACCGCGCTGCCCACCGTCTCGAAATGCTCGGAGGGCACGCGCCGCCTTGCGGTGACGATGAGCTTGACGCGCTTGGTAAGCTCGCGCGCCTCGGCCTCGTCGCTGCCCAGCATGCCGCTGAGCTTGTCGAACATGGGCTGCAGATGGCGCGTCAGCAGGCCGTCCTCGTCCAGGCTGGACATCAGCTGGTGCATGGTCAGCAGCGCATGCAGCTCCTTCTCGCTGAACCACACGCCGGGCAGCTCATGCTTGGTGCCGCGCCATTGCTGGCCGAAGCGGTAGCCGTTGGCCATGGCGTCGTACTCGATCGGTGCATCCATGCGCTCGCGCAGGTACTGCAGGTCGCGCTTGAGCGTGGCGGGCGAGACCTCCAGCGCCTCCAGTAGCGCGGCGAAGCTGACGCATTCGCGCGCGCGAATCAGCATCTCGATCTTGTAGAAGCGCTCGGTCCGGTCCATGCCCTCTCCCGTATTTACCCGTGGTTTGAGCTAGCTCACGCCATGAGCTAGCCAGCGACCACACTGTGCCATATGGTTCCTGACAAGCGTGTGGCAGGTGCCTTAACCGGAGAGAGACCATGGCACAGATCGCAGCAGCACCCCGCGTCACCCAAGAGCGCATCCCGGCGCAGATCGAACTGGGCATCACGCCCGATGAGGTCCGGATGCCGGATCTGGCGCCTCTGCCCGCCGGCAAGCGCGTCGGCTTCGAACTGGGCTGGGACTATGCCCACCACGGCGTCACGCCGCCGGTGGAACATCTGTTCAGCAACTCGCCGCTGCGCCAGGGCTGGCAGGCCGGCCAGGCCACCTTCGGCCGCCGCACCCTGAAGGCACGCTCGCACACCCTGCTGTGGCTGCAGCTGCGCACCCATGCCTGGACGCGCGGCCGCCATTTCGAGACCCTGCTGCTGACGCCCAACTACCTGCAGCAGCTCGACACCGACTGGTGCCCCATCACCCGCCATGCGCTGGACCTGCGTTCGGTCGACCGCGTGCGCGACGACGCCGGCTATGCCGCCGGCAACCTCGCGGTGATGAGCCCCGCCGCCAACCGGGCCAAGGCCAGCCATGGCTGGGCCGAGGCCAGCGAGATCGCGCGCAGCCTGGCCACGGGCCCCTTCACGGAGATCGCGGGCCTGGGCAGCCAGGCATGGCAGCGCATCGCCGTGCTGTGCAGCTTCGTCACCGAACTGCCGCACGAGCAGGCGGCGCTGATCCCGCTGCATGTGCTGCCGCCGAACCGCCTGCGCCTGTTCAACCCCATCCAGGCCTTGCAGGCCCTGGTGACGCGCCAGCTCGCCACGCCCGGCTGGAGCCAGCGTCTGGCGCGCATCGAAGCCCTGCTGCCCACCGACGCCCTGCGCGCCGACTTCAACCGCTTCGTGCTGGCCCTGGTGCCGCGCGTGCTGCAGCGTCAGGGTCTGGTCAAGCCGCAGGAGATCCGCTGGGCCCTGGAAGATGCCTGGGCCGACGCGCTGGTGCAAAAGCGCTGGGCCAGGTTTGCCCTGCACATGACGGCGGCCCAGGCCGAGGCGGTGCTGCACAAGGCGGTGGCCAAGAAGCTCTGCCCCATGCGCGTGCAACAGCATGCGCATGCCACCGAGGGCTGGGCCCTGCCCTGAGAGCGTGTTTACTCTGACGCCCGCCAGCTCAGGCCGGCAGGCCCTGGTGCAGGCGCTCCAGCGTGCCCGCCTGGTCCTGCAGGGCCACGAAATAGCCCTGCTCGGCGAACCATTGAGCCCAGTTCATGGCCAGCTGCTTCTGCGGTAACCAGGGCCCGGTGCGATCCATCTGCACGCGGTTCTGGCGGCGTTCGTAGAACACCACCCTCCACATGTTCTTCGAGATCTTGTTGTCGAAACTGCTCATAGCCGCCGCAATGTAACAAGCGCCCGCAACGGGCTCTGCGAACAAGTCAACAAAAGTCCGCCAGCAGCGCGTCAGAGGTACGCAGTTCGCACACGGCGCGCGCCATCGCGCTGCGGCTGCGCTTCAGCCAGGCTTGCAGGGCAGGATCGTCGCTCACCAGCAGGCCGGCCTGGCCGGCAACGGCCAGCTCCAGCGCCGACCAGGCCGGCGCGCCCAGCGCGGCGGGTGCGGGCTTGGATGCCGGCCGCAGCACCTCGGCATAGGGCAGGAAATCGGCCAGCAGCTCCTGCTGCTGCGCCGCGTTCAAGCCGAAGCCCGGATAAGCTAGGCCATGCATCAGGTGTTGCGCCATCGCCGGGCTGACCAGGGGCTGGATGCGGCCCGCCTGCCAGGCCTGCCGCAGCGCCGTGGCACGGCCATCGCCGCGCAGCAGGCTGGCCAGCAGCACGCGCGCATCGATGGCCACGCGCAATGCCTGTGTGGCCGTTTTTTTCTTTCCCCGGCCGCTCATTTGCGGCCGACGCGGCGCGAGCTGCCACTCAATGGTTTTGCAGCCGCTTTTTTGGCCGCAAGCGGTTTTTTCCGGGCGGGTGTTTTTCTGGGCGCCGCCGGTTTTTCCTGACCCAGCGCCCTCTCAATGGTTTTGTCGCTCAGATCGAGCTCGGCCAGCTTGGCTCTGAGGGCATCGCCACGCTGGATGCGCACCGGCGTCAGCACGATTTGCCCGGCCTTGGTTTGCACGTCGAAGTACTGCACCGGACCCAGTGGTTCTGTCACGCTTTTCGGCAGGGTCAATTGATTCTTGGAGGTGATCTTCGCGAGCACTTGTAGGAGAGTCAGAAAGTAAGGAGGCATTACTTTAGCGCTTTCCGACAGTCGCTCGGCGCTCAGGCAAGACCTGACCCCATGCATTCTGATTGAGGCGCGCAATTAAATAGTCATGCCGTGGGCGCAAAAAAGCCCGGTCATGCCGGGCTCTCTTGGTTTGCGCCGTCTGGCTCGCTCAGACCAGCGAGCGCTGCAGGCGCAGCTCCTCGAGGCGCACATTGCCCACCTCGGTGGTCTTGGTGGTGTTGAGCTCGCGCTTGAAGCCGGCCAGCTCGAAGAAGCGCAGTGCGCGCTCGTTGCGCAGATAGGTCCACAGCGTGACCTTGGTGCAGCCTTCTTCCTGCAGGCCGTCGCGCGCGGCATCCCACAGCGCCAGGCCCACGCCCTTGTCCCAATGCTGGGGGGCGGCATACATGGCCCAGATCTCGCCGGTGCTGGAGGGCGTGCCCTTGTCGCGCGAACGGTCGAAGCCCACAAAACCCATCATCTCGTTGTCGATGTGGGCGACCATTACCTGGGGTTCGCAGAGGTCGATCGCCTCGCGCCAGAAGGCCTGGCGCTTTTGCACCGAGAAGCTGTCCAGCGTGGCTTCGGGCAGCAGACCCTTGTAGGCGTCCTGCACGGCTGCAACGTGGATTTCGGCAATGGCTTTGGCGTCGCGCAGGCTTGCGGGACGTACCTGAATACTCGGCATACGAAGAACCAGTGGGTCGAAAATGAAAACGAAGGGCGGAATTTTCCCAGCGAAAAGCGTTCTTGCGGCCGCTTGACAGCGCGATATTTTCGACTTCAGTTTGCGTGCAGCAGCGCCTGGCCATGGGGCAGGCGGGTCTTGGCATAGTCCTGCACACAACGCTTCAGCGCCGTCCTGGCGCTGCGCTGCAGGCGCGCGAGCAGGCCATGCTCCACCGCCATATTGCCCAGCTCGGCGGCATAACGCTGGGCCAGATCGTCCTGCATGCGCAGCAGCAGATGGGCGGTGGTCTGCGCATCCGCCAGCGCGCGGTGGGCGCGGCCGGTGTCGGGCAGGGCGTGGTAGCGCGCCAGCGTGCCGAGCTTGCAGTTCGGCGCCTCGGGATAGAGCCGCCTGGCCAGCAGCACGGTGCAGGCGAACTCATGCGCCGGATCGGGCTCACAGCCGGCGCGCTCGAGCTCGAAGTGCCAGAAGCCGCGATCGAAGGACGCGTTGTGCGCCACCAGCGGACAGCCGCGCGTGAAGCGGGCCAGCTCGCGCATCACCGCCTCGGCCGGCGGCGCCTTGGCCAGCATGGCGTTGCTGATGCCGGTCAGCTGCTCGATGAAGGGCGGCACCCAGACCCCGGTCTGCATCAGGCTCTGGAACTGGTCCACCACCCGGCCTTCGCGCACCAGCACCGCGGCAATCTCGGTGGCACGGCCGCCGCTCTGCGGTGACATGCCGGTGGTCTCGAAGTCGATGACGGCAATGGTCTCGGACATGGCTGTTCAGCGCTTGGCGGGGTACTTGAGCGCGTTCTTGGCCAGCTTGGCTTCCACCGCCGCGGCCACGTCCACGCCGCTGTGATCGGCGATCTGCAGCAGGTAGAGCAGCACATCGGCGATCTCCTCGCCCAGGTGCTGGTGCTTGGCGGGATCCTGCGCGATCGCCTGCGATTCCTCGGGCGTCAGCCACTGGAAGATTTCCACCAGCTCGGCGGCCTCGACCACCATGGCCATGGCCAGGTTCTTGGGCGTCTGGTAGGGCTCCCACTGGCGTTCGGCGGCAAAGGCGCGCAGTCGGGATTGGAGCTCGGCAATGTTCATGGGCCGCGAGTGTGCATGGGCCGGCGGCCCGCGCCAAGCGCGGCGTGCGCCGGGGCTGCAGCAGGACAACAGCACAGAAAAAGGGCGCCCACTGTTTTCAACAGCATTGTTTTAGATATCTGAATTGGTAGCCGTAGTAGAGGCGGCTCATTTCTGTGGATAAGCGTTCTTTTGCCAGCTGCGACAAGGGCTTGGCGAATTCACAAGCATGTGCGCGGAGCCCTCTTTTGCGGGCGCATGGATCTACAACAACTTGGCCGCAGGGCGCCGGCCTGTGGGTAACAGCCCAACTGCGCAAGACTTGTCCACAGACTTGTGACTGGACAAGCCCGCCGCCTTCGTGCTGGGACACAAATCTGCAATTCCACGTACAGACTTCGGGCCTGTTGCGATGCAACATGGGCGCAATTCGCCCAGGAGCCGCCATGAAGCCCAAACAAGCCCTCTACAAATCGCTCTATGCCCAGGTGATCTTCGCCATCCTGGTGGGGGTTGCGCTGGGGCATTTCTATCCCGAGAGCGGCGCGGCCATGAAACCGCTGGGCGATGGCTTCATCAAGCTCATCAAGATGATGATCGCGCCCATCATCTTCTGCACCGTGGTGGTGGGCATCGCCGGCATGGAAGACATGAAGAAGGTGGGCAAGACCGGCGGCCTGGCCCTGCTGTACTTCGAGATCGTCTCCAGCCTGGCGCTGGTGATCGGCCTGGTGGTGGTGAACCTGGTGCACCCCGGCAGCGGCATGAATGTGGACCCGGCCGCGCTCGACACCAAGGGCATCGCCGCCTATACCGGCCCCGGCAAGATGCAGAGCACCACCGAGTTCCTGCTCGCCATCATTCCCAGCACCGTGGTCGATGCCTTTGCCAAGGGCGAGATGCTGCAGGTGCTGCTGATCGCCACCTTGTTCGGCTTCGCCCTGCACCGCTTCGGCGGCCGCGGCACCCTGGTGTTCGACCTGATCGAGAAGGGCTCGCATGTGCTGTTCGTGATCATCGGCTACATCATGAAGCTGGCCCCGATCGGCGCCTTTGGCGCGATGGCCTTCACCATCGGCAAGTACGGCCTGGGCTCGCTGGTGCAGCTGGGTCAGCTGATGGCCAGCTTCTACCTGACCTGCCTGCTCTTCATCTTCGTGGTGCTGGGCAGCATCGCCCGCGCGCATGGCTTCTCGATCTGGAAGTTCATCAAGTACATCAAGGAAGAGCTGCTGATCGTGCTGGGCACCTCGTCCTCCGAATCGGTGCTGCCGCGCATGATGGCCAAGATGGAAAACCTCGGCGCGCGCAAGTCCACCGTGGGCCTGGTGATCCCCACCGGTTATTCCTTCAACCTCGACGGCACCTCGATCTACCTGACCATGGCCGCCGTGTTCATCGCCCAGGCCACCAACACGCCCATGACCCTGACCCAGCAGCTCACCCTGCTGGCGGTGCTGCTGCTCACCTCCAAGGGCGCGGCGGGCGTGACGGGCAGCGGCTTCATCGTGCTGGCGGCCACGCTCTCGGCGGTGGGCGGTGTGCCGGTGGCGGGCCTGGCCCTGATCCTGGGCATCGACCGCTTCATGAGCGAGGCGCGCGCCCTCACCAACCTGATCGGCAACGGCGTGGCGACCCTGGTGGTGGCCAAGTGGACCGGCGATCTGGATACCGAGCGCCTGCAGCGCCAGCTCAACAACGAGACCCCGCTGGAGGCCGATGCGCCCGAGCAGGTGCTGGACGCGGTGGACCAGCACATGCCCACCGGCAAGCCGGCCTGAACCTGAGCCGGAGCGCCGGCTACTCGATGCCGATGACCTTGTGCATCTGCACCGAGAGCCGCCATTGCGGATGGGCCATGCAATAGGCCACCGCCTCGCGGGTGTGCTGCTTCTGCAAGAGCGAGTCCATCGGCTGCAGAAAGAAATGCTGGAACTGCAGGCCCGCGAAGCGCTCCGGCCGCGCCAGTGGCTGCGGGAACACCAGCTTGAGCTCGTCGCCCCGGGTCAGCACGATTTCGGCATCGGCCTTGGGGCTGACGCAGATCCAGTCCAGCCCGGGCGGTGCCGGCTGCGTGCCATTCGTCTCCACGGCGATCTCGAAGCCGCGCGCATGCAGCGCGGCGATCAGCGCCTCGTCCACCTGCAGCAGCGGTTCGCCGCCGGTGCACACCACATAGGGCTTGCCGGCCTGGCCCTGCGGCCAGCGCGAGGCGATCACCTCGGCCAGCGCCTCGGCGCTGGCGAACTTGCCGCCGCCCTGGCCATCGGTGCCGACGAAATCGGTATCGCAGAAATTGCAGACCGCGTCGGCGCGGTCCTGCTCGCGCCCGCTCCAGAGGTTGCAGCCGGCAAAGCGGCAGAACACCGAGGCCCGGCCGGCCTGCGCGCCCTCGCCCTGCAGCGTGTAGAAGATTTCCTTAACGGCGTAAGTCATACGGGTATCAGCTCATCCGCCGCCGAAGCGCTCACGATCGCGCCCGAGCCGCGGGTTTCGTACATGTCCACCCGGTCCAGCTGAGGCAGCACGGCGCGGCCCTTGGCCAGCACCCAGGCCGAGAGGCTGGCGGTGTCGCCATCGGGCAGGTCGGCGATCTCGTAGAGCGGGCGGTGGTCGATGGCCTTGAAGATCGGGTCGAACAGCGTCTTCACATCGCCGAAGTCCACCGTCCAGCCCATCACCGCGTCGAGCTCGGCGCTGAGGTGCAGGCGCAGCGTGTAGGTGTGGCCATGGATGGCGCGCAGCGGGCTCTCGGCCGGCGCGCGCTTGAGCTGGATGGCACTGTCCAGCGTCAGCTCCTTCCAGATGCGGTACTGGCGGCCGTCGAAGTTGGCGCCGCAGGAGCCCGTCTCGTACACCGTCACCCAGCTGAGCTCGGGCAGCAGCGGCTTGATGCGCGCCCACAGCCAGGCCGAGATCACCTCGCTGGTGGGATTGGCCAGGCCCTCCAGCTCGTTGAGGCATTGGTAGTTGAGCTGGGCATGCAGGGGCGCCCAGATCTCGTCGAGGTGGTCGTAGTCCACGCTCAGGTCGCGCTCGCCCAGGTCCTGGTTGGCATGGAGGATGACCTCGAAGCCATGGCCATGCATGCGGCCGCATTTATGCCCCAGCGGCACATTCGGCAGCTTGTGCGCGGCCTGGAAGCGGTAGCGCCGCCAGACATGGGCCTGGCCGTCCACATCCAGATCCACGCCCGAATGCTGGGTGCTCTGGATGCCGATCTGCTGGATGCCCGGCACCTCGTACTCCGCCTCAAGGCGCTGGCGGATCCAGCGCGCGATGTTCTCGTCGGTGGGCTCGGCGATATGGCGGTTCAGCAGCGCATGGTCCAGCGGGGCGACGCAGGCCAGCAGACGCCGGCGCAGCTCTTCCACCTCGGCGCCAGGGAAGGGCGCGAATGTGCCGGCGGGCAGCAGCGCACGCACGCTGGCGAAATAGCTGTGGCCATGCAGGCCATGGCTGCGGTGACCGATCGGCAACGCGCCGATCTGGCAGGCCGACTCGAAGCCGGCCGATGCCACATGGAGGGTGGAGGTGTTCATGGAACCAGGGAGCTGTGTGGGCGTATTTTCGCACCGCACTCTCTATCAATTGAATTTGAAGGTTCTCAAGGTGGTAGTCGTAATAGAGCCGGCGTGCATTTGTGGACAAGCGGCTTTTGTGCAGGCCCGACAAGCGCTTAGGTGCCGCCAAACCATGTGGGCCGGTGCGCACATTGTGCAGGCCCGGCCGATAACAACTTCGCCGCGCGGCCGGGGGCTGTGGATAAGCCCCCAGTTGTTCAAGACTTGTGCACAGACTTATCCCTGCCCGCGCCGGTAGCGCAGCAGGCGCCCGCGGTAGGCCTGGGCCGGCGGCAGATCGCGGTGCAGCAGCGTCTCTTCCAGGCGGTAGCCCAGCGCCGCCATGCGCTTGCTGAAGGCCGAGCGGTTGCCGCGTTCGGGGTCCACGATCAGCACCTCGCTGACCGGCGCGGCATGGCGCTCGATGAAGAGCGGCAGGGCGCCGCCCTCGTCGCGCTCGTACAGCACGTCGCTGCCCATGATGAGGTCGAAGCGGCCCTGCACCCCGGGCGTGAGCTGGGGGCCCTGGCGCTCGGCCGGGGCGGCCGACCAGTCGCCATGGCAGTAGCGCATCGGCGCCAGCTGGTTGAGCAGGAGGTTCTCGAGCAGGAAGGCGCCTGCCAGCGGGTGGCAGTCGCTGGCGGTCACCAGCGCGCCGCGGCGGTGGCTCACCAGGCTGGCCAGGGCCAGGCCGCAGCCGATCTCCAGAATGCTTTCGCCGGCGATGAGGGGGCGGTCCGCCATCGCCTGGGCCAGCCTCAGGCCCGAGGGCCAGAGCAGGCCGAACAGCGGCCAATGGGCGCTGGAGATGCCCAGGGCCTCGGCCTGGCCCAGCGGGTCGGCGTATTGCTGCTTGTCGAGCAGGGAGCGGATGTCGAGCGCGGCCACCCCATCGAAGTGGACGCGCTCCTGTTTGACCTGGTAACCCGGCATGCCTGGCTCCAATGCGTGATGCGTGAATCGGCGCAATGCAGCACAGGGCTGTGGGGCAAGACGGCGGTTTGAGTGTAGTCCTCAGGTCTTCGGCCGCAGCGGCAGGCGCCGCAGCCTTTGCTGCGTGAGGGCAAACAAGGCATTCGCCAACGCCGGCGCGATCGGCGGCGTGCCGGGTTCGCCCACGCCGCCGGGTGCGGCCGTACTGGCCACGAGATGGGTCTCCACCCTTGGCATCTGCGCCATGCGCACCACCTCGTAGCTGGGGAAGTTGCCCTGCTCCACCGCACCGTTCTTGATGCTGATCTCGCCATACAGCGCGGCGCTGAGGCCATAGACGATGGCGCCCTCCATCTGCGCCCGCACGGTGTCGGGGTTGACGACGATGCCGCAGTCGAGCGCGCACACCACCCGGTGCACGCGGGGTTTGCCGCTTTCCAGCGAGACCTCGGCCACCTGCGCGCAGATCGAGCCAAAGGACTCATGCAGGGCGATGCCGCGGGCATGGCCCGCCGGCAAGGCCTGACCCCAGCCGGCCTTGGCGGCGGCCAGCTCCAGCACGGCGCGATGGCGCGGCTTGGCGGCCAGCAGGCCGCGGCGGTATTCGAACGGGTCCTGGCCGGCAGCGTGGGCCAGCTCGTCGATGAAGCTCTCGGTGAAGAAGGCGTTGTAGGAATGGCCCACGCTGCGCCAGGAGCCCACCGGCACCGGCGTGGCCACGCGCAGCTGGCGCACGCTCAGGTGCGGCACCGCATAGGGCAGGTCGAAGGCGCCCTCGATCTGGTTCTTGTCGGGCGTGTCCATCGCCATGCTGGGCAGCAGGCGCTCCATGGTGGCCAGGCCCACCGAGGGCGCCGCCACCCGGTTCAACCAGGCCAGCGGCCGGCCGCCGTCATCCAGCGCCGCCTCGAAGCTGGCCATCGCCGCGGGGCGGTACATATCGTGCTGCATGTCCTCCTCGCGCGACCACAGCAGCTGGATGGGCCGGCCGGGCAGGCGCATGGCGATCGCCACCGCCTCCTCCACCATGTCCAGCTCGAGCCGGCGGCCGAAGCCGCCGCCCAGCAGCGGCACATGCAGCTCCACCCGCTCGCCGTCCAGCCCGGCCACCTGGGCGGCACGCCAGCGCGCCAGCGAGGCCACCTGGGTGCCGCACCAGAGCGTCAGCCGGCCGTCCTTGAACTGCGCCGTGCAGTTGATGGGCTCCATCGCCGCATGGGCCAGGAAGGGCACCTCGTAGACGGCCTGCAGCTTGCGCCGCGCCTGCCCGAGCTGGCCCGCGGCGTCGCCCTGGCTGCGAAAGCCCGTGCCGCTCTGCCCTCCCTCCAGCGCGGCGCGGAGCTGCTGGCTGATCTGGGCCGAATCCAGTTGGCCATGCGGGCCGGGCTCGAAGTCCAGCGGCAGCGCGTCGAGCACGCGCTTGGCGCGCCAATAGCGGTCCGCCACCACCACGGCGGCGCGGCCGTTCGGCAACACAAAGGCATCCACCACGCCGCGGCCCTGCCTGGCGCTGGCGTCGTCCAGGCGCTTGATCGAGCCGCCAAAGGCCGGCGCGTGGCGGATCGCCGCGTACAGCAGGCCCTCGGGGCGCACATCGATGCCGAACTGCGCCTGGCCGTTCACCTTGGCGGGCAGGTCCAGGCGCGGCTGCGGCTTGCCGATCAGCTGGTAGCTGCCGGGGTCCTTGAAAACCACGTCGCTGCGTGGGTCGATGGCGGCCGTGGCCTCGGCCAGCTCGCCAAAACCGGCGCGGCGGCCGCTGGCCGGATGGCTCACCACGCCCTGCTTCACCACGCATTCGCCGGCCTGCACCTGCCAGCGCCGCGCGGCCGCCTCCACCAGCATGGCGCGCGCGCTGGCGCCGGCCAGGCGCATCGGCTCCCAGGCATCGCGGATGCTGGACGAGCCGCCGGTGACCTGCAGGCCCAGGGTGTAGCCCAGGCGCTGCAGGCTGCCGCGCGCGACGCGGGCCAGCAGGCCGTCGTCATCGGATTCAAACGGCGCCACATTCAACAGCAGGGCCGCGTTGGCATAGATCTGCGCCGCCGGCGCCTGCTCGGTGCCGACCATGGACCAGTCGGCGTCCAGCTCCTCGGCCACCAGCATGGCCAGCGCGCTGTGCACGCCCTGGCCCATCTCGGCGCGCGGCGTGGCCACGATCACCCGGCCCTCGCGCGTGATCTTGACCCAGCCGTTCAGGGCCAGCTGGCCAGCGGCGGGCGCGAACACCTGCTTGTCGCCCAGGCGCGCGCGCGCCGAGGGCGGGGTGCTGATGCCCACGCCCAGCAGCAGGCCGCCGCCGGCCAGGCCGCCGGCGATCAGGAAGCCGCGTCGCTTGATCGTCATGCCGGCACCCCCTGCAGCGCCGCGGCCGCGCTGTGCACGGCCGCGTAAATTCGTTGGTAGGTGCCGCAACGGCAGATATTGGTGATGGCGGCGGCGATGTCAGCATCGCTGGGCCGGGGCTGGCCGCGTAGCAGGCCGGCCGCGGCCATGATCATGCCGCTCTGGCAGTAGCCGCATTGCGGCACCTGGTGCTGCAGCCAGGCGGCTTGCAGGGCGGCCACGATGCGGTCGGGCTCGGCCTCGATGGTGCGCACCGTCTTGCCCTCCAGCGCCTGTATGGGCATCACGCAGGAACGCGTGGCCACGCCGTCGATCTCCACCGTGCAGGCGCCGCAGCTGGCGATGCCGCAGCCGAACTTGGTGCCGGTGAGGCTCAGCTCATCGCGCAGCACCCACAGCAGCGGCGTCTCGGGTTCGATGTCCAGCTGGCGTTGCCGGCCGTTGATCACAAGTGTCGTCATGGCGGTACTTCCCGGTGGGTCAGGCCTTGAGGGCGATTCATGATGCGCATGCTAAGCTTCAAGTCAACTTTAAAGTCAAGAGCCTGTGGACATGAAGATCGGCGAACTGGCACAACGCAGCGGCATGGCCAGTTCGGCGATCCGCTTCTACGAATCCAGCGGCCTGCTGCCCGCCGCCAGGCGCGGCGGCAATGGCTACCGCATCTACGACGAAGACACGCTGCAGCGCCTGCTGCTGATACAGACGGCCCAGCGCCTGGGCTTCACGCTGGACGTGCTGCGCAAGCTGCTGGCGCCGGGTGAGGAGCTGCCGCACGAGCTGGTGCTGCAGAGCATGCGCGAGCGCCTCGCCGAGATCGACGCCATGCAGCGCAGCCTGGCGGCCCAGCGTGCCGAGATGGAGGCCTTGATGCAGCAGATGCAGGCCGAATGGGCCGAGGGCCGCTGCTTGGAGCTGGCGCAGACGTCACGCGCCGCCAGGCGCAAGCCGGCCGCGGGTCGGAATTAAGGCCAGAGCGCCTTCAGCAGCTGCGCCAGCCGCGCGCCGCCCTTGGCCAGCTGGGCCTTGGTGAGGGCCAGCGAGCGGGCGTCGTAGTCGGGCGGCAGGGTGGTCAGCCAGCGCGGGCCGCGCAGGCTTTGCTGGCGCGCGCCGAAGCTCAGGCCCTCGAATACCTGATTTGCCTGCTGGATGGTGTCGTCGGCCCAGGCCTGGGGCCAGGTGTTGACGGCGCCGGCGCTGGGCGCCACCGCGCGCGCCGCCTCGGGCAGGGCCTGCAGCTCGGCCTCGCTGAGGCGATTCGGCGCGCCGTCCCAGTAGCCATGCAGATTGCCGCCGACCATGGTGATGGCATTGCCGCCCACCGTGTGGCTGAGCGGGTCGTAGCTCTCGGCCTGCGGCACGATCACCTTGCCCTCGGCATCCAGGTAGATCGAACCTACGTGCAGGGGCTGGTGCAGATCGCCGACCACATGCACCAGCAGGGCCAGGGCCTCGCGCTCGTTCGTCAGGCTGTAGGGGGCCGGCACGCTGCCGCCCTGCAGCCTGGCGATGGCGGCACGCAAGCTCATGACGATGTCGTTCTTGCCGGTGCCCACCGCGCCGGCCACATAGCGGCCGGTCTGCACCGCGGGGTTGGTGTAGTGGTACTGCTTGTGGCAGCTTTCCTCGCCCGGCTTGGGCGCGCAGGCATCGTTGTTGCGCTGCACGTAGTCGCGCATCAAGCGCTCTTCGGCGGCGTTCTCGAACGGCGCGCATTCCGGATAGCGGCCGGCGACGGTGTACTTGAAGTCGTTGTAGGCGTCGATGCCCTTGACGCAATCGGCCCAGACGGCGATGTCGTGCAGCGACACCGGACCCAGGATGCGCTTCACCTCGGTCTCGGCCCGGCTGCCCTTGATGAGCGCTGCCGCCACATCGCCCACCGCCGAGTGCCCCACCGCGGCAAACGCCCGGGCCTGCTGGCTGATGGAGATACAGGCAAAGGAGACGAGCAGCACGCCGGCGCGTTGCTTGAATGAATGCAGCATGGATCGAACCTCGAAACTCAGGGCAAGGCGCGATTGTGCACGCGACTCAGGTCTTGAACGCTGACACGGCGCGGTCCAGCTGGGTGGATTGATCCTTCAGGCTTTCGGCCGCGGCGGCGCTCTGCTCCACCAGGGCGGCGTTCTGCTGGGTCATCTGGTCCAGCTTGGCGATCGCATCGTTGACGGCGGCGATGCCGGCGCTCTGCTCGGCCGAGGTGGCGGTGATCTCGTTCAGCACATCGGCCACCTTGCGCACCGATTGCACGATGTCGCTCATGGTGGCGCCGGCATCGCTGACCAGGCGGCTGCCCGATTCGACCCGCTCCACCGAGGCCTGGATCAGGGTCTTGATCTCGCGCGCGGCCTCGGCGCTGCGCTGCGCCAGGCTGCGCACCTCGCTGGCCACCACCGCGAAGCCGCGCCCCTGCTCGCCGGCGCGCGCCGCCTCCACCGCGGCGTTCAGCGCCAGGATATTGGTCTGGAAGGCAATGCCGTCGATCACGCCGATGATGTCGGCGATGCGCTTGCTGCTGTCGTTGATCTCTTGCATGGTGCTCACCACCTGGCCCACCACCGCGCCGCCCTTCTGCGCCACGCCGGAGGCATCGGCCGCCAGGCTGCTGGCCTGGCGCGCGTTGTCGGCGCTCTGGCGCACCGTGTGCGTCAGCTGCTCCATCGACGAGGCGGTGGACTGCAGGCTGCTGGAGGTCTGCTCGGTGCGCTGCGCCAGGTCGTTGTTGCCGGTGGCGATCTCGGCGCTGCCGGTGGCGATGCTGTCGCTGCTGTGGCGCACCTGGTCCACCATGCTCACCAGCGCCGCCGCCATCTCGGCGAGCGAGCGCAGCAGGGCGCCGAATTCATCGTCGCGCTGGCTGCTCACGCTGCCGCGCAGATCGCCCTGGGCAATGCTGGCGGCCAGCGCATTGGCCTGCGCCAGCGGTTCGCGGATCGAGCGCACCAGCCAGGCGGTGGAGAAGAAGATCGTCACCATCACCAGCACCAGGCCGACCATGATGCCCAGGCTGTTGCGCTGGCGGCGCGCCTCGGTGTCGCTCTGGATGCTGACGACATGCTGCTCCTGCATCTTCACCAGCTCCTTCAGCGCGCCCAGATAGCCGCCCATCGCCGGCAGGTACTGCTCCGTGACGAGGCGCACGGCCTCCTCCGGATTGCCCTCGGCGCGCGCCGCCACGGCCTTCTTGCGCGTCTCGATCACCTGCCCGCGCAGCTCGCCGATCTTCTTCAGCTGGGCGCGGTCTTCGTCGCGCAGCGGCAGGGCTTCCAGGCGCTTCTGCAGCTCGGAGATCTCCGCCACCGCCTTCTCGACCTGGCTGGCGAAGGCGTTCTTGATGGCCGGCTCGGCGCTCAGCGCCAGGGCCTGGTTGCGCATGGCATTGCTCTCGGTCATGCCGTACCACTGCGTGGTCACCTGCACCAGCTCGGTGGCGACGCCCTGGGCGGCCCGCCCCTCGGCCAGGATGGCGTTGCCGCGCGCCACGCCCACCACCGCGATGGTGACGATGAGCACCACCACCAGCGACACGAAGCCCCAGAGCTTGGTGGTGATCTTCAGGCTGTTCAGGTTCATGGCCGGTCTCCTTGCGCGCAGCGAGAACGGCAACATAGCGCGATCGGCCCGCCCTGTGCAGGCAGGAAAACGTGGTGAAGCCGGTGCAGTTCGGGCCTCAGTCCAGGCGCGCGGCGCGCAGCGCGGTCTCGAAGGCCTGGGCGTAGCCGGCGATGTCCTGGGCGCGGTCGGTGCCGTTGATGATGCGGCGCGCGTTCAGATAGTCGCACTGCGCGTCGTTGATGTAGGTGGCCAGCTTGCGGCCGGTGAACAGGCCCATGCGCATGCCCAGCGAGGCGATGCGGTAGGCCACATTGGGCTCCAGCGCCAGCTCGGGCTGCTTCACCAGCGCCGAGCCCAGGCCCAGCGCCTGGCCGACGCGCTGGTAGTTGGCGCGGCCGGTGATCTGCACATAGCCGCGGCCCTTGTAGCGGCTGCCATCGCCGGGCTCGGTATTGCCCAGGCGCTGGCCGATGCTGGTGCCGGGCTCGTACTTGGCGAAGTACGACTCGGCACCGAACTCGGTGATGGGGTGGAACTGGTTGGCGCACTCATGCTTGACGGTAGCCAGCAGATAGGCCACCCAGCGCTCGTCCGTGATGTCGGGGTCCAGCTGCACATAGCCCAGGATCTGATCCAAGCCCTGGTATTGCGAGGGCGTGAGCTTGCCGAAGGCCTTCTCGTAGCGGCTGGCAAGGACTTGGTGGTCGTAGATCATGGGCGGCTCCTGGTGTCAGGTCTTGACACCCGCAGCCTAGGCGCAGGCGGCGCCGCCTCGCATCCTGAAACTTAGGGGGCCTTGGCCGCGTTGGCGCTGATGCCGTCGACGAAGCGCGGCCAGAGCTCGGGGGGCAGGTCGTGCCCCATGCCGGGAACCTCGTCCAGCGCCGCCCCGGCGATGCGCGCGGCCAGGTCGCGGCCGGCGGGCACCGGCACCAGCGGGTCGGCGCTGCCGTGGATCACCAGGGTCGGGGCCTGAATCTGCCGCAGCAGGGCGCTGCGGTCGCCATCGGCGGCCACCGCCACCAGCTGGCGCAGCATGCCGCGCGGCCGGTAGCTGCGGCGGATGGCGCGGTCGGTGCGGGCCTCCAGCCAGCCCTTGGGGGCCGGGTAGGCGGGGCTGCCGATCAGGCGTATGAAGGCGGCGGAATGGGCCACCAGCGCCTCATGCTCGCGCGGTGGGCGCGCCAGCAGGGCGCTGCGCACCTTGAAGTTGGGGCCGGGCAGGCGGCGCGAGCCGCTGGTGGTCATCATCAGCGTCAGGCTCTTCACGCGCGCGGGATGGCGGGCCGCCAGATGCTGGGCGATCATGCCGCCCATCGAGGCGCCGCAGACATGGGCGCGCGCGATGCCCAGCGCGTCCAGCACGCCGCGCGCATCCTCGGCCATGTCGCCGATGCTGTAGGCGCTCTTCACCGGCAGGTGCAGCAGATGCTGCATCGAGGCCAGGCCCACATGGGGCACGCCCAGCTCGTCGAAGCGCTGGCTCAGGCCGATGTCGCGGTTGTCATAGCGGATCACGCGAAAGCCGCGCGCCACCAGCTGCTGCACGAATTCGTCGGGCCAGGCCAGCAGCTGCATGCCCAGGCCCATGATGAGCAGCAGCGGCTCGCCGTTGGCGGGCCCATGGTCTTCCACCTCGATGGCGATGCCGTTGGCGCTGATCTGCATCAGTGGCTGCTCCGCGGGTAGAACCAGCGCCTTGCGCCATGCGGCTCGAAGCGCTGCCAGTCGCCCGGATGCTGGGCCAGGCGGTCGGCCACCACATAGAGGGCCAGCGGGTTCATGCCCAGGCCCAGATGGCTGGCATGCACCTCGATGTTCTCGCTCAGCGGGCCGGGCTCCATCACGCTGCAGCGCCAGGCCACCACGCCGTCGGTGCGCGAGTAGATCGAGGTGGTGGGCACCGGCGGGGTGCGGCGTATCTCTTCCAGCAGCGCATGGTCCTTGACCTGCTGGCCGCTCACCAGCTCGAAGAAGCGCCAGGCATTGGTGGCGCGCGGGTGGCCGGTGAAGGGCGTGCCCAGGGTGATGACGCAGCGCGTATGGTCGGGCAGCTCCTTGGCCAGCTCGCGCGCATAGATGCCGCCCAGGCTCCAGCCGATCAGGCTGACCGGCTTGGCATGGTGGCGGAACAGGCGCTTCACGTCGGCCGAGCATTGCTCCAGCACGCCGTGGCGCGGCCCGAAATTGAAGCCCTGGCCCCAGGGATGGGTCACATAGCCCAGCTCGTCGAGGAAGCGCCGCAGCGCCAGCGTGGTGATGTCGTTGGCACCCAGGCCCGGAAACACCAGCACCGGATGGCCATCGCCCGGCGGCAGCTTGCGCAGCCAGGGGTAGCTGGCCAGCAGGGCCGCGAACTCCCAGGGCGCGCGGCCCTCCAGCATCATCAGGAAAGCGTTGGGAGCGCGCAGATCGTCGTGGGTGGAGGACAGGTCGTCCGCGGGCAGGCCGCGTTGCGGCTGGGCGTGCTTGGGCAGGCGGGGCTTGCGCTGGGCTGCAGTCATACCGCCATGGTAGCGGCCGCGCCCGCTCGCATATGGAGCGCTTGCCCTAGTCGCCTGTCGCGCTGGCGACAGGCGGCAGGGCCTGGAACTCCTTGAAGGCCGCGCGCAGATGCCGGGCCAGCGCCGCCACATCGGGCATGGCCTCGCCGCAGGCGATCAGGCCGAACTCCAGCGAGTCGCCATAGCTCTGCACCGTGATGTTGAGCGCCAGCCCATGCACGACGATGGAGGTGGGCGCATTGCTGAGCATGCGCGCGCCCGCCAGGTAGAGCGCCTGCCGCGGGCCCGGCACATTGGAGATCACCAGATTGGCCAGCACCGGGATCTTCTCGGCCACATGGGCCTTGCCGTAGAGCCGCGCCGCGCCGGCCATCAGCCAGGGCAGGCCCAGCGAGGGAAAGTCCAGCGGCATCAGGTCCTTCAGATGACCCAGCGAGGACTTCATATTGCGCGAGGCCGCCAGCACATGGGCCCAGCGCTTCTTCGGGTCGGCGATGTGCGTGCCCAGGCTCACCGTGGTCATGGTGGCCTGGTTGTTGGAGCTGGCATCGCCCTCGGCGCGCAGCGACACCGGCACCGCCGCGATGAGCGGCTTCTTGGGCAGTTCGCCCCAGTCCAGGAAGCTGCGGCGCAGCGCCGAGCCGCACATCATCAGCACCGCGTCGTTGAGGCTGGCGCCATGGCGCTGGCGCGCCGCGTGGATGTCGGCCAGCGGCAGGCTCACCGAGGCGAAGGCGCGGCTGCTGCCGATGCTGCGGTTGAGGCGGGTGCGTGGCGCTAGGCGCAGCTGGCTCACGCCCTCGGGCGTGTGGCCGCGCAGGCGCTGCGAGAGGCCGCCGGCCCTGTCAGCAACGGCCTGGCCGAGGGTCTCCCCCGCCAGGCTGGCGAGCGTGCCGATGGCCGCGGGCAGGGCCTTGGCCAGCTTCACATACTGCTGCCACTGGTGCGCCAGCGCGCCGCGCATCAGGGCCAACGTGCCGGGCTCATGGCGCTGGCGTTTCGGCTTCTCCGGCAGCTCGCGCGGCACCGGGCCCAGGTCCAGCATCACCGCGGCCAGCGCCACCGCGGCCTGGCCATCGACGGCGGCATGGTGCACCTGGGTGTAGAGGGCCACCCGCGTGCTGCCGTCCGGCGCGGGCGAGAGCTGTTCGAAGACATGGAACTTCCACAGCGGCCGGCTGCGGTCCAGCAGCACCGGATGCAGCCGGCCCACCGCCTCTTCCAGCGCGGCGATGCCGCTGCCGGGCGGCAGGCTGACGGGCACGATGTGCTGGGTGAGGTCGGGTTCGGCATCCACCCAGGCCGGCGTCACCACATTCAGCCCCACGCTGGCGAGGCGGCGGCGCAGCGGCGCCAGATAGGGCAGGCGCTTGGCGATATGGGCGCGCAGCGCGTCCAGATAGCTGCCCTGGAAGCCCGGCGGCAGCTCCAGCACATGCAGGGCGCCCACATGCATGGGCATCTCGGGCGTTTCCAGGAACAGAAAGCTGGCGTCCAGTCCGGCGAGTTGCTTCATAGGGGGCCCAAGTCTGCGTGTGTCCGGATGCTACCCGCAGCGCAGGCGCCGCCGGAGCGGCCGTACACTGAAACGCAGATCCAACGCAGGCGGGGCCTGGAACGCAGATGTGGCGACGCAGCTTATCGGGATGGCTGGCTTGCTGGGGCCTGGGCGCCGCGCTCGCCGCCGAGCCGCAGCCGGTGGTGCTGGCGGTGGACGACGCCTACCCGCCCTACAGCCTTGTGGAGAACGAGCAGCCCGCCGGCCTCTATGTGCAGCTGGTGCAGCGCGCCGCCCAGGCCATCCCGGGCTGGCAGCTGCGCCTGGTGCCGATGCCATGGGCACGCGCGCTGATGGCGGCCGAGCAGGGCCAGGTGGACGGCTTCCTGCCGCCCTACCGCGGCCTCGGGCGCGAGTGGATTGCCAGCTATGTCGGCCCACTGCACCGCGAGGAAGTGATCCTGAGCTGCCGCCGGCAGACCGCGCTGGGCCCGGCCAGCCAATGGCCCGCCGACTTTGTCGGCAAGCGCATCGGCGTGATGCGCGGCTATCTGCTGAGCCAGCAGCTCAGCGATGCCTTTGCCCGCCAGCTGCTGACGAAGACCGAATTCCGCAATGCCCGCGACGCCCTCGCTGCGCTCGCCAGCGCGCAGATCGACTGTTACGCCAACGACCGCATCAGCATCGAAAGCGCCTACCGCCTGGCCAAGGCCGACCCGCTGTGGGCCAAACGCATGCCCGAGCAGCTGGAGCCCGGCCTTGTGCTGGCGACGCAGACCGCCTGGGTCGGCTTCTCGGCGCAGTCCCTCGCCAAGCGGCCCGAGCTGCAGGAATTCGTGCGCGCGCTGGACATGCAGCTGGCCCGGCTGCGCAACAGCGGCGAGGCCGGCCGGCTGATCGAGGGCGAGCGCGGCAAGAGCCCCTGAGCCCCCTGCCGCCGGCGGGCAAAAAAAGCCAGCACAATGACGCGCAAGCGAACCACTAGGGAGGCGAATCCATGTCCTATATGTTGCTGATCATCGAGCCCACCGGCCAGCGCCAGGAGCGCGGCCGCGAGATGGGCGAGCAGGTCTACGAGCGCATGCTGCGCTTCACCGCCGACCTGCAGCAGCGCGGCCTGCTCGAGGCCAGCAACTCCCTGGCCTCCACCGACCGCGCCGTGCGCCTGCAGCTGCGCGAGGGCCGCCAGCGCCTGGTCGACGGCCCGTTCGCCGAGGCCAAGGAAATGGTGGGCGGCTTCTTCCTGCTCAACTGCGAGACCAAGGCCGAGGCGCTGGCGATCGCGGCCAGCTGCCCGGCGGCCGAATGGGCCACCGTGGAGGTGCGCGGCGTCGGCCCTTGCTATGAGTAGGCCAGGAAAACCCTGAAGCCCGCGGCGGCCTGTCGAAAACGCCGCGCCTGCTTCGTCGTGTGGGCATGAGCGCAAGTTGGCGCGCTCTGTCCACCTGCAAGGAGCGAAGCAATGCGATTCATGATCATGGTGCGGGCGAATGCCCAGAGCGAGGCCGGCGAGATGCCGGCCCCCGAGGATGGCGTGATGGCCGAAATGGCCGCCTATCACGAGGAGCTGGCCAAGGCCGGCGTGCTGCTGGACGCCAACGGGCTCAAGCCGAGCGGCAGCGGCTGGCGCATGCGCTACCAGGACGGCAAGCCGCGCATCACCGATGGCCCCTATGCCGAGACCAAGGAGCTGATCGCCGGCTACACCCTGATCCAGGTGCGCTCGCGTGAAGAGGCGCTGGAATGGGCGCGCCGCTTCCCGGCCCCCTTCGGCAAGCGCGGCCAGGGCGATGGCGGCGAGGTCGAGGTGCGCCAGCTCTACGAAATGGAAGACTTCGAGTCCCCAGCGCCCACCACGAACTGAGAGAAAGCCACCATGCACCAGCAAATCTTCATCAATATGGCGGTCAAGGACCTGGCACGTTCGCAGGCCTTCTTCCGCAGCCTGGGCTATGAGTTCAACCCGCAGTTCAGCAACGAGCAGGGCGCCTGCCTGGTGCTGGGCGAGACCCTGTTCGCGATGCTGCTGACCGAGGGCTTCATGAGCGGCTTCACCGGCAAGCCCATCATCGATGCCAGGGCCGGCACCGAGACCCTGATCTGCCTGAGCTGCGAAAGCCGCGCCGAGGTCGACGCCCTGGTGGCCAAGGCGCGCGCCGCCGGCGCCGCGGTGCCGCGCCCGCCGCAGGACCATGGCTTCATGTACGCGCGTGGCTTCGAGGACCTGGACGGCCATATCTGGGAGCTGGCCTTCATGGATGCCAGCGCCTGCCCCGAGGCCAATGCCAGCAGCGATGCCTGAGCTCGACCGGGCCGAACTCGAGCGCAGCATTGCGGCGGTCTGGCGCATCGAATCCGCCAAGCTGATCGCCGTGCTCGCGCGCATGCTGCGCGACGTCGGCCAGGCCGAGGAGCTGGCGCAGGACGCGCTCATCGCCGCGCTGGAGACCTGGCCGCGCGATGGCCTGCCCGACAAGCCCGGCGCCTGGCTCATGACCACCGCCAAGCACAAGGCCCTGGACCGCCTGCGCCAGCTTGCCATGCAGGCGCGCAAGCATGAGGAACTCGGCCAGGAGCTGCAGGCGCAGGAGGCCCTGGTGGTGCCCGACTTCGTCGACGGCCTGGACGACAAGCGCGCCGACGACATCGGCGACGATCTGCTGCGCCTGATCTTCACCGCCTGCCACCCGGTGCTTTCCACCGAGGCACGCGTGGCGCTCACGCTCAAGCTGCTGGGCGGGCTGTCTACCGCCGAGATTGCGCGTGCCTTCCTGGCGCCCGAGCCCACCATCGCGCAGCGCATCGTGCGCGCCAAGCGCAGCCTGCAGGCCGCCAAGGTGCCCTTCGAGGTGCCGCAGGCGGCCGCGCGCGCCGAGCGCCTGGCCTCGGTGCTGGAGGTGATCTACCTGATCTTCAACGAGGGCTATTCGGCCACCGCGGGCGAGGATTGGGTGCGCCCCGCGCTGTGCGAGGAGGCGCAGCGCCTGGGCCGCGTGCTGGCCGAGCTGAGCGCCGACGAGCCCGAGGTGCATGGCCTGGTGGCGCTGATGGAGATCCAGGCCTCGCGCCTGCATGCGCGGGTCGATGCCGAGGGCCGGCCGGTGCTGCTGATGGCGCAGGACCGTGGCCGCTGGGACCAGCTGCTGATACGCCGCGGCCTGGCCGCGCTGGCGCGGGCCGAGGCGCTGGGCAAGGAGCCGGGGCCCTATCTGCTGCAGGCCGGCATGGCCGCCTGCCATGCGCGCGCGCGCCGCCCCGAAGACACCGACTGGCCGCGCATCGTGGCCTATTACGACGCGCTGGCCCAACTGCAGCCGAATGCGGTGGTGCTGCTCAACCGCGCGGTCGCGGTGGGCATGGCGAGCGGCCCCGGTTTTGGCCCGGCGGCGGCGCTGGAGCTGGTGGAGGCGCTGCGCCAGGAGCCGGCGCTGCAGAACTACCACTGGCTGCCCAGCGTGCGCGGCGACCTGCTTGCCAAGCTGGGCCGCGCGGCCGAGGCGCAGGCCGAGTTCGAACGCGCCGCGGCGCTGACGCGCAACGCACGCGAGCGCGCGCTGCTGCTGGAACGCGCCGCCGCCATGGGCGGTGGCGACGGCGCGCTGCGCCACTGACGCGGGCTCAGCCGGCGCGCCTGGCCGGCCAGGCGACCGGGTCATGCATCAGCGGCGAAGCGGCTGCTGGGGCGCCTTAGCCGCACTGTGCTTCTATGGCGATCGGCCCATACAGCTTCTGTGCGCCGGCGAAGCCGCCGACCTGCCTGACATACACCTGCTTCCGGGACGCATGGAGCGCAAGCCAGTAGGCGTAGCCGTCATTGACAACAGGGCCCGTGGCCGGCAGCAGGGTAACCGCCGCCAGCTCGGATTCAGCAGGCAGCGTAGGCGCAAGTGCGAACGTGCCCTTGACGCCCAGGCTGGTGAAGCAGCTTGCCAGGCGCTTGGACACGGACGCGACCAGCTCACGATCGGATTGCGACGTGGGCTCCTTCAACTGGGCATGTGCGCAGGGAGATACGACAGCCATCGCGGCAAGTGCAAGGTTGACTGTTCCGACTCGAAACGCAATCAGCATGGACAGACACCTAGTATTTGAAAGGAGCGTCGCTGGCAGTTTTTCACATGCGTGCGGCCCTACTGCCCTTGCAAGCCCGGAGTTTGAACCCAGCGCAGCAACGCGAAAACAAGGCCAAGCGCATAGAGCGCGCCGAACACCAGCTGGTTGTGCCTGGCCAGCCACTCGGGCAGAAAGATGTCGAAGTTCGCGCGCCGGTCGCTGGTGTAGCGTGCCGCCACGGAGGTGAGCGGGCAGCGCATCTTGTTGAAAGCCAGCACCGCAACTTCAAGCGCGACCACGCCGATCAGCGCCGCCGCAGTGAGGTGGTGGCCCCGCCACGAGGCCAGGGGAATGGCGACGATGCATCCGGCAAAGAAGGCCCAAACCACGCTGTGGAGCAGCTTGATGGCGAACAGTCTTGAGGCGTCGCGTGTGGCCGGCATTGGTTCTCAAGGCTTGCGAAGAAAGGCCTCGCGCCGCTTGGGCGCAGGGGGCGGCTTAGCGGCTCACTTGGGCCGATGGAGTGCGCAGAGCTTGTTGCCATCCGGGTCCCTGACGTAGGCCAGGTACAAGGGGCCCATCGGGCCCTCCCGCAGCCCCGGAGCATCCTCCACCGAAATGCCGCCCTGAGCCACGGCCGCGTCGTGGAAGGCCTTGACCTGCTCCGGCGATTCGCAGTTGAAGCCAATGGTTCCGCCATTCGCGAAGGTGGCGGCCTCGTCGTTGATGGGCTCGCTGACGCAGAAGGTGGCGCCGGCATGGCGATAGAACAGGCGTGTGTGCCCCGTCTTTGCGGTGTTGCGTATCGGCTCGCCTGCGCCGAGGATGCCCAACACGGCGTCGTAGAAGCGCTTGGACCGTTCAATATCGTTCGATCCAATCATGATGTGGCTGAACATGCGGGGTCTCCAGAGTGATCGGGTTGAGAAGCCGTTGGCGAGATGGTGGCAGGCGTTTGTACCGCGAAACATGCCGAACAGGCGGCGTGCACGACGGCCAGGCTCTCAGGGCCCGACATAGCGCGAGCGTGCCACCAGGCGCTCGCCGCTGCGGCGCTGTTCCAGCACATGGGCCAGGATGCCTACGCAGCGGCCGGCCATCAGCAGGGCCGCGGCGGCTTCGGGGGGCGCGGCGAGGGCGCGGCGTAGCGCCACCAGGCCGAAGTCCAGCGCCGGCTTGGCGCCGGTGAGGCGCTCGGCCAGGCGCGCGATCGGCGGCAGCTTTTTTTCTTTCGCATGCTGGGCGGCGAGCTTGAGCAGCAGCGTGGCGCGCGGGTCGCCGGCCGGATAGTCGTAATGGTTGAAGCCGGGCAGGGCCTCGCCGCGGTCCAGCCTGGCCCGCAGCGCGGTCTCCAGGTGCGGCGCCGCCAGCAACTCGTCCCACAGCGCCTCCACCTGGGCGCAGGAGCCGCCGTTGAACTGCGCCGGCAGATTGCACAGCGCGCCCAGCAGCGCCGCGCCCAGGCCCGCGCCCACCGAGGCGAGGCCGCGCGCGCTGAAGCTGACCCAGTTCATCTGGTGGTCGGCGCAGAGCACCAGGGCCTGGCGCAGCGCGTCTTCGGCGGCCCTGTTGTTGCTGCCGGTGCGCAGGCCCCAGGCGTCCGCAAACTGGGTGGCGATGGGGGCGGCCTGCGGCGGCTGACACAGAAAGCAGGCCACCGCCGCGCGCAGCTGTTCGCCGCAGGCCTGCGCCAGCGCCGGCCCCTCCGGCAGCCAGGCCGGGGCGTGCAGCTGGGTGTTGGCATGGGCGAACAGCGCCAGCGTGCGCTCGCTCAGCGGCTGGGCATGCAACTCGCGCGTCAGGCGTTGCCAGGCGGCGTTCAGGCGCGGCGCCGGGCTCGCGAACGGGTCGGCCGCCTCGAACTGCCAGAGCCGCCGCGCCACGTCCTCCACCGAGGCGCTGCGTGCCAGCGTCAGCACCGGCTCGCCGCGGTACACCGGCGCACCGTCGACGATGCCGGTGAGCGCGGTCTCCAGCACCGGCCAATGGCCTTGCAGCGCCGCCTTGGCCTGCGGCTCCACGCGCCGGCCGCGCTGCTTGCGCCGCTGCAGCTGCTCCACCTCGAAGCTGGAATAGCGCCGTGCCCGTGGGTCCGCCGGGTCGGCCACCGCCTGCAGCAGGCCGCGGCTCACATAGGCATACAGCGTGGGCTTGCTGATGCCCAGGCGCTGCACCACCTGGTCGGAATTGAGCAGGGTGACGGGGCTGCGCAGGGGGATCGCGGGGCTGGTCTTGGCCATAGGTTGATCGATCCGATCAAGATTGATTGATGCGCATTGTGCTTGTCTAATCGCCGGCCTTGAGGAGGAGCGATCGAGTGAAGACGAGGGAGAAGAAGGTCGGCGCGGCCCTGCTGTGGGCCGCGCCCCTGCTGGCCTGCGCCCAGGCGCAGCCGGCCGATGGCGGCAAGGCACAGCTGGAGCGGGTGCAGGTGCAGGGAGAGGCGAGCGCGCAGGCGCTGCGGCGCGAGTCGGTGGGTGCCCTGGTGGTGCTGGGGCGCGAGGACCTGCTGCGCCATGGCGATACCCGCCTCACCGACGCGCTGCAGCGCATGCCGGGCCTGAGCGTGGTGAACAACGGCCCGCGCGGCGCGGAGATCCGCATGTCGGGGCTGGGCGGCGGCTACACGCAGATCCTGCTGAATGGCGAGCCGGTGCCGCCCGGCTTTGCGCTGGAGAGCCTCTCGCCCGAGCTGATCGAGCGCGTGGAGGTCTCACGCGCCGCCTCGGTGGCGCAGAGCAACCAGGCGATCGCGGGCAGCGTCAACATCGTGCTGCGGCGCGTGCCGCGCAGCGCGCAGCGCGAGCTCAAGCTGGGCCTCGCCAGCCAGTTCGACCGGCCCAGCGCCAACGCCGACCTGCAGCTGGGCGACCGCGCCGGCGCGCTGGCCTGGGGCCTGGGCCTGGGGGTCTCGAGCGACAAGCTGGTCTGGCCGATGGCGCTGCGGCAGCAGGTGCGCCAGGCCTCCAACGATGGGCAGGGCCAGCTCATCCAGGCCTATGCCACCGACAAGCGCGAGTTCGATCATTCCTACCGGCTGACGCTGGCGCCGCGCGCCAGCTGGACGCTCGCGCCCGACGAGAGCCTGGGCACCGACCATCTGCTGCGCCTGTTCCGTTCGCGCGGCGGCGCGCTGGACCGGCGCAGCAGCGAGTTCGGCGCGCCGCCCCAGCAGGCGCGCAACGACCTGCTCATCGCCGCCCATGGCTACAGCCTGCGCAGCCGCTTCAACTGGCAGCGCAAGCAGGAGGACGGTCAGCAATGGGAGCTGAAGCTGGGGCTGACGCGCAACCAGCGCGATTCGCATGCCGACTTCGACGGCTATGACTTCGACGGCCGCTGGATCCGCGATGCCGAGGTGCTGTCGCTGGCGGTGGATCAGGGCCTGAGCCTGGCCGGGCGCTGGCGCCGGCCGGCCGGCGAGGCGCACCAGCTCAGCCTGGGCTGGGACGGCGAACAAAGCCAGCGCGATGAAGATCGCCTGCAGCGCGAGCAGCCTCTGCCCGGCGGCCTGCCGGTGGAAAACCTCGACGAGGTCTACCAGGCGCGCGTGCGCCGCCTGGCCCTGTTCGTGCAGGACGAATGGGAGCTCTCGCCCCAATGGCAGGCCACCCTGGGCCTGCGCTGGGAGGGCCTGCACCAGCGCAGCGAGGGCAATGTGTTCGAGGGCGTGACGAGCCGCGCCAGCGTGCTCAGCCCGGTGGCCCAGCTGCTGTGGAAGCTGCCCGCGAGCCGCGACCAGCTGCGCCTGGGCTTGGCGCGCAGCTACAAGGCCCCCACGCCGCGCGAGCTGATGCCGCGCCGCTTCGTGGCCAACAACAACAGCCCCACCACGCCCGATCTGCAGGGCAATCCGGCGCTGCGGCCCGAGCTGGCCTGGAGCCTGGACCTGGGCTGGAGCCATCCGCTCGGGGCCACCGGCAAGGCCGGCCAGCTGGGCGTGAATGCCTATGCCAAGCGCATCGAAAACGTGGTGGTCGAAGACCTGCTGCAAGCAGTCAACGGCGCCTGGGTGCAGACGCGCGCCAACCGCGGCCGCGCCTTGCTGCAGGGCATCGAGCTGGAGGCGCGCCTGGCGGTGCAGCAGCTCTGGCCCGCGCTGCCGGCGCTGGACCTGCGCGCCAACCTGGCCTTCAACCGCTCGCGCCTGGCGGCCGTGCCCGGGCCCGACAACCGGCTGGCGCAGCAGACGCCCGCCAGCCTGAACCTGGGTTTGGACCACCGCGTCGTCGGCACGGCGCTGAGCTGGGGTGGCAATCTGAACCTGCAGGCGGGCGGGCCGCAGCGCCAGGCCGAGACGCGCTTCATCGATCTGCCGAGCAAGCGTGTGCTGGACCTCTACGCGCTGTGGAAGGAGCCGGCCGGCGGCGGCCAGTGGCGGGCCAGCTTGAGCCATCTGCTGCACGCCGACGAGCTGACGCAGCGCCGCGTGCTGGTGCAGGGCAGCGAGCACCGGCTGGACGACCGCTGGCGCAGCGGCATGACGGTGCGCCTGCAGTATGAGCGCCCGCTTTAGGCGTCGGCTAACTTCAGCGCATAGCGCAGCACGATGAACTCGGCCGGCCGCACCACGGCCAGGCCCAGCTCCACGATCAGGCGGCCGGCGGCGAGGTCGGCCGCCGTCATGGTCTGGTTGAGGCCGCAGCGCACGTAGAAGGCCTGCTCGGGCTTGGCGCCCTGCAGCGCGCCCTGGCGCCACAGCAGGGTCAGGAAATTCTCGGCCATGGCCACCAGCCGCGTCCAGGTGGAGGCCTCGTTGGGCTCGAACACGGCCCATTGGCTGCCGGCCTGCAGGCTCGCCAGCACCAGGCTGCACAGGCGCCGCACCGGCACATAGCGCCATTCGTTGTCGTTGCCGGCCAGGGTGCGGGCGCCCCAGATCAGGCAGCCGCGGCCGCTGAAGCTGCGGATCAGGTTGATCGAGCGGCCCCCCGCCGCATCGATGTTGAAGGCCTGCTGGTCGCGGTCGCTGAAGGCCAGCAGCGGCGCGCTGACCTGCTGCAGCGCGACATTGGCCGGGGCCTTCCAGACGCCGCGCTGCTGGTCGGTGCTGGCGTAGGCGCCGGCCACCGCGGCACTGGGCGGCAAGGCCAGGCCGGGTGCGAAGGCGCTGCGCACAAAGGGCGCATAGGCCGCGCCGAACATCAGGTGCTGGCTGCCGAACAGCGCACGGTGGGCGGCCAGGTCGGCGCGGCTCTGGCCGCCGTCGTAGAGATCCAGGATGGCAAAGCGGTTGGCGCTGGCCGCGCATTGCGCCAGCATGGCCTGCACCAGCTGGGCATAGTCGGGGCGTGGCAGGCTGCAGGCCTCGGGGCAGACCAGCAGGGTCACCGCGGCCTGCGTGGCCAGCGTATCCAGGCCGGCGCGCAGGGCCGCCAGGGTCGGCGCGGCCGGGCCCGCCGAACTCACCACGCAGGCGCCGCCGCCATTCGCGTAGAACAGCTGCAGCGCCGCATGCAGCTGCGGCTGGGCGCGGCCGAACAGCTGCTCGAACTCCAGCAGGGAGTGCAGGGTCTGCGGCTGCAGCAGCGGCCCGCGCTCGGTGCAGCCGAAGAAGCCGGCCACGGCGCTGTCCGGCGCGCTCACCGAGGCCGGGAAGGGCCGGATCTCTTCCAGATAGACGCCAGGAGTTCGGTAGGTGGCCATGGCTTGAACTCCTGTTGCGCCGGGCCGGGCCCGGCTATTGCGGCTGATCCGCCGCCTGCTCGCGCAACATGCGCTGCATCAGCGCGAAGTAGCGGTCGTAGAAGGCGCCGGCGGGGATGGTCTCGGAGGCGATCTTGACGAGCGAATCCTGCGAGGAGGAGAGCGGCACCGAGATCGAGCCCAGCGCGCTCACGCCGATGCTGGTGGCGTTGGCGCTCTTCTTGATGACGTAGCGGTCCTGCTGGGCCGAGACAAAGGCGGTGGCGATCTGGCTGTTGCGGCCGTCGGGCACGCACACCACGTTGAAGGAGATCTCCACATGCTCCTCGCCATCGGGCTGGAAGCGCTTGGCGCCCATCACCATGCCGGTATTGGCATTGGTGATCACATAGCCCTGGCTCAGCAGGGCGCGGCGCGCGGCCTCGCAGGTCTCGCCCACGCCGGCGTCGAACAGGCGCGAGAAGGTCTCGTCGGCCTGGAACTTCTCGTTCTGGTAGACCGAGGGCTTGGGCGGGCTCTTCAGCGGCGAGCTCAGGCCACAGCCGGCCAACAGCGCGGCACTGAGGGCCACGTAGCAGGCGGGCAGCAGGGCACGCAGGGCGGGAGGATTCATCAGCATTGCCGGCATTATGTCGTCTTGAAAATGCGCGCCCGCCGGCCATGCACAATGCGCCGGATTCATCAGCGAGCCCGCCCATGACCACCCACACCACCCGCCGCCTCCCCATGCTCACCCGCTGCGCGCTTGCCAGCCTGTTGACCCTGGGGGCCTGTCTGCCCGTGCCGGCCCTGGCGGTAGCGGCCGCAGCGCCGGCCGCGAAGATGCAGCAGGTGCCCGCCGCCTTCGATGCCGAGGTGGATGCCTTTCTGAAGGCCTATTGGGCGCTGCTGCCCGAGGCCGCGGTGGCGGCCGGCGAATACGCCGCCGCGGCGCGCCTGCCCGCGCCCACGGCGGCCAACCGCCAGGCCCAGCTGCGCTTCAGCGAGGCCTGGCTGCAGCGCCTGGCGCGCCTGGACCGCGCGCGGCTCACGCCCGCCCAGCAGGGTGATCTGGTGCTGCTGCAGAACCATTTGCGCGGCAGCATCTGGTCGCTGCGCGAGTTCCGCAGCTGGCAATGGGACCCCTCCGAGTACAACGTCGCCGGCGCCTTTGGCGAGCTGCTCAACAAGGACTTCGCGCCGCTGCCGCGGCGCCTCGCCCTGATCGAGCGCCGCCTGCAGCAGGTGCCGGCCTATTACCGCGCCGCGCTGGCTCAGTTGCAGGAACCCAGCCCCGAGCATCTGCGCCTGGCGATCCAGCAGAGCGAGGGCGCGCTGGCCACCTTTGCCACCGAGATCCCGCAGGCCCTGCAGCAGGCGCAGCTGCCCGCCGCGGCGGCGCAGCGCCTGGCGCGCCACAACGCCGCGGCCGAGCGCGCGCTGCAGGCCTATATCGCCGCGCTGAAGGCCCTGGACGCGCGCCAGACCGCCGCCGGCACGGGGCGCAGCTTCCGCATCGGCCAGGCCGCCTTCGAGGCCAAGTTCGGCTACGACATCCAGGCCGGCGTCGATGCGCGCGGCCTCTACGAGCGCGCGCTGCAGCACAAGGAGGCGCTGCACCAGCGCATGAGCGAGCTGTCCGATCGGCTCTGGCCCGGCCTGTTCGGCGACGCCGCCAAGCCCGCCGAGCGCCTGGACAAGATCGCCCGCGTGATCGACAAGCTCAGCGCGAACCATGTCAGCCCGGCCGGCTATGTGGACGAGATCAAGGCGCAGATCCCGGCGCTGGCGAAGTTCGTCGAGCAGCATGATCTGCTGGCGCTGGACCCGACGCGCCCGCTGCAGGTGCGCGAGACGCCCGCCTATATGCGCGGCGTGGCCGGCGCCTCGATCAGCGCGCCCGGCCCGCTGGACCCGCAGGGCGCGACCTATTACAACGTCGACCCGCTGGACAAGTACACGCCCGAGGAGGCCGAGAGCTATCTGCGCGAGTACAACCACTGGGTGCTGCAGATCCTCAGCATCCACGAGGCCATCCCCGGCCATTACCTGCAGCTGCTGCACGCCAACAAATCGCCCTCCAAGGTCAAGGCCTTGTTCGGCAATGGCGCGATGGTGGAGGGCTGGGCGGTCTATGGCGAGCGCATGATGATGGAGGCCGGCTGGGGCGATGTGGACGGCCAGCCCAGCCCCGAGATGTGGCTGATGTACTCGAAGTGGAATCTGCGCACCGTCTGCAACGCCATCCTCGACTACCGCACCCATGTGCTGGGCCAGGGCCAGGCCGAGGCCGAGGCGCTGCTGGAGCGCGAGGCCTTCCAGTCCAAGACCGAGGCGAGCGAGAAGTGGCACCGCGCCCAGGTCACCGCGGTGCAGCTGAGCAGCTACTTTGCCGGCTACTCGGAAATCATGGCGCTGCGCGAGCAGCTCAAGGCGCAGCGTGGCGCCGCCTTCTCGCTGAAGGACTTCCACACCGAGTTCCTCAGTCATGGCAGCGCGCCGGTGAAGATGGTCAGCGAGCTGATGCAGCAGCAGGGCAAGCGGCGCTGACGCTCCTAGGGGGTGGGCCCCCCGCGCGGGTGCAATGTGTGTGACATTGCGGAACGTCCCGCCGCGCTTCCGGCGGCGGCGCACCCGACCGGGGAGAGCAGCTATGCAAGGCCCATGTTCACGCCGCCGCCCATGCCGCCGCACCGGACTTGCCGCCGCGCTGCTGCTTGCCTTGATCGGCCTGGCGCCGGCGGCGCAGGCGGTGGAAACCAAGCAGAGCGGCGACTGGTTCGATGCCGCGACCTGGACGCCCAGCATGCCCGGCGGCGCCGATGCCGCCACCATCAAGGCGGGCCATACCGTCACGGTGCAGCAGGCCGGCGCGGGCGCGCGCTTCGCGTTCGTCTACGGTTCGCTCGAGCTCTCCTCGGTGGGGCCGCCGGCGACGCTCTCGGTGGAGGCCCTCTATGCCAGCGGCGCGGCCGGGCAGGTCTGGCTCAGCAAGGGCGCGCGCCTCACCAGCGGCAGCGTGACGCTGAATGGCAGCGCCGGCGGGCCCGGGCTGGTGAGCATCGATGGCGCGGCCACGCTGGACGGCAGCCGTGCCAGCTGGGCCAACGCGCTGGGCTTCGACGTGGGCGTGGGTGACGGCGTCTACAACGGCACCGTGCTGCTCACCAACGACGCCAGGATCGGCTCGCGCGACACCACGGTGGGTGGCAGCGACGGCGTGGGCCTGGTGGACATCAAGCACTCGAGCTGGGTCAACAGCAACAGCTTCGTGGTCGGCAGCGCCGGGCTGGCGACGCTCTATCTGCGCGACCATGCCCTCGTCAGCGATGTGACCGGCGTGATCGGCGCCGGCTCCAGCTACTACCTGAGCAGGAATGCGCTGCTGGGCAATGCCATCGTCGACAACAGCAGCTGGACCCATGCGGGCGACTTCATCATCGGCGGCTATGGCAAGGCGCAGCTCAGCGCGCTCAACGGCGCCCTCATCAGCAGCCAGAACGCCTATATCGGCCGCGAGGCCAGCGCCATCGCCAACGCCACCCTGGACGGCGCCAGCTGGAGCAATGGCGGTGCCTTCTTCGTGGGCTACAACGGCGACGGCACGCTGCTCATCAAGAGTGCCGCCAGCCTGAGCAGCGTGGCGCTGGACATCGGCGCCTCCAAGCTCGGCAAGGGCCTGGTGACGGTGGACGGCACGACGCTGGCCCTGAGCCAGGGCCTGGTCGTCGGCAACGGCCTGGCGGGCCTGACGGGCGACCTTTACGACGGCCACGCCAGCGGCCAGCTCAATATCCGCAATGGCGCGCGCGTCAGCAGCGCCTGGGGCGAGATCGGCAAATGGTTCGGCGCCAGCGGCACGGTGGAGGTGAAGGGCGCCGACGCCGGCGGCCTGCCCGCCAGCTGGATCACCGGCCCGCTCTATATCGGCGAGAGCGGCAGCGGCACGCTGCGCATCGCCGGCGGCGGCCTGGTGCAAAGCGCCAAGACCTATCTGGGCCAGGGCCTGGCGGGCGGCGGCGCGCTCTACCTGGACGGCAGCCCCGCGGCGCGCGGCGTGCTGGAAACCGAGCAGATCGTGCGCGCCAACGGCAGCATCGTCTTCGACGGCGGCGTGCTGCGCGCCAGCGTCAACCAGCCGAGCTTTCTGCTCAATGTGGCGGGCGTGGTGGTGCAGGCCGGCGGCGCCCATCTCGACAGCAATGGCCACAACCTGGGCGTGAACACCACGCTGAACGGCGCGGGCGGCCTGCACAAGCTGGGCCAGGGCACGCTGGACCTGCAGGGCCTGGCCTTCTTGGCCAGCGTCTCGACGGTGGAGGCCGGCCGCCTGCTCGTCAACGGCAGCTTCACGGGCGACGTGGAGGTGCAGGCCGGCGCCATCCTGGGCGGCAGCGGCAGCATTGCCGGCGCCGTGCATGTGCTGGCCGGTGGCGTGCTCGCGCCCGGCAACAGCCCGGGCACCCTGGCCGTGCATGGGACGGTGAGCCTGGACCCGCTCGGCGCGCTGCAGATCGAGCTGGGCCCCCAGAGCGACCTGCTGCTGGTGCAGGGCGATCTGGTGCTGAGCGGGGTGATCAACTTCAGCGGCGACGCGGCCTTTTTTGCGGCCGGCAGCATGCCCAGCTTCCTGGCCTATAGCGGCAGCCTGGACCACCAGGGCTTGCGCATCGGCAGCCTGCCGGACGGCGTGGACCGCAATGCCTTCGTGCTGGACTTCAGCAAGCCCGGCCTGGTGGGCGTGGCGGCGGCCGTGCCCGAGCCGGCCAGCGCGGCGATGCTGCTGGGCGGGCTGATGTTGCTGCTGCTGCCGCGGGCGCGCCGGCGCTTGCGGCGCGGCTGGGCGCCCGCGCCCTGAACTGGTGTACCGTCGGCCTCGCGCCCGGCGCGGGCCGGCTCGGACACCAGGAGACGCAAGCATGTTGAACCTCAAGGGCAAGACCATCTTCATCACCGGCGCCTCGCGCGGCATTGGCCTGGCGGTGGCCAAGCGCGCCGCGGCGGACGGCGCCAACATCGTCATCGCGGCCAAGACCGTCGAGGCCAACCCCAAGCTGCCCGGCACCATCCACAGCGCCGCGGCCGAGATCGAGGCCGCCGGGGGTCAGGCCTTGCCGCTGCAATGCGATATCCGCGAAGAGGCCAGCGTGCTGGCCGCGGTGGCGGAGGCGGTGGCGCGCTTCGGCGGCATCGACATCCTCGTCAACAACGCCAGCGCCATCAGCCTCACGCCCACCGCGGCCACGCCGATGAAGCGCTTCGACCTGATGTTCGGCGTCAACGTGCGCGGTACCTACCTCTGCACCCAGGCCTGTCTGGCCGAGCTGACGAAGAGCGCCAAGGCCGGCCGCAACCCCCATGTGCTGAACATGTCGCCGCCGCTGAACATGAAGGAGCATTGGTTCGCCAACCATGTGGCCTACACCATGGCCAAGTACGGCATGAGCGAATGCACGCTGGGCCATGCGGGCGAATTCCGGCCGCTGGGCATAGGCGTCAACTCGCTGTGGCCGCGCACCCCGATCGCCACCGCGGCGCTGCAGATGATCCCGGGCGTGGACACCGCGCTGTGCCGCAAGCCCGAGATCATGGCCGATGCCGCCCACCTGGTGCTCACCAGCGATGCGCGCAGCACCACCGGCAACTTCTTCATCGACGAGGATCTGCTGCGTCAGCACGGCATCACCGAGCTGGACCGCTACAGCGTCAAGCCGGGCACGACGAACTTCCTGCCGGACTTCTTCGTGGATTGAGCGCGGGCAGAATTCGCCCTGCCATGAGCCGGCCCCGCGAACGCCATCATCATCACGTCTACGTCGTGCAGCTGTCCGACCGCGTCTGGAACGAGCCCGCCTTCCGCAAGGCCAACCCGGCGCACAATATCTGCAAGCCCTGCGTCTACGTGGGTATGACCGGGCTGGATCCCGATCTGCGCTTCGATCGCCACATGGCCGGCGTGCAGGCGAACCGCTTCGTGCTGAAGTACGGCGTGCGTCTGCTGCCCGAGCTCTACGAGTGCTACAACCCCATGCCCTACGAGGCCGCCCGCGACATGGAGGTCGAGCTTGCCATCGGCCTGCGCGAGGCGGGTTACGGGGTGTGGCAGGCATAGCCCGCGGGGGCGCTGCTGCGGGCCGCATACGCCGATATGCGGGCAAGGTTGATGAAGATAGCGTGAGCGCTGCGGCGTATAAGCCCGCTGATGAACCCAGCCCAGACCGATCGCCTGTTTGCCGGCTCCATTCCGCAGCTCTACGAGCAATACCTGGTGCCGCTGATCTTCGAGCCCTATGCCGCCGACATGGCCGAGCGCGTCGCCGCGCTGCAGCCGGCGCGCGTGCTCGAGGTCGCCGCCGGCACCGGGGTGCTGACGCGCAAGCTGGCGGCGCGCCTGCCGCCCGAGGCGGCCGTGGTGGCGAGCGACCTGAACGCGCCGATGCTGGAGCATGCGGCCGCCATCGGCACGGCGCGGCCGGTGCAGTGGCGGCAGGCCGACGCGATGAGCCTGCCCTTCCCCGACGCCTCTTTCGATGTGGTGGTGTGCCAGTTCGGCGTGATGTTCTTTCCCGACCGGGCCGTCGCCATGGCGGAGGCGCGCCGTGTGCTGCGGCCCGGCGGCGCCTTCCTCTTCAGCGCCTGGGACGCCATCGAGCACAACGAGTTCGCCGCTGTCGTGATCCGCGCGCTGGCGGCGCTGTTTCCCGAACGGCCACCGCAGTTTCTGCTGCGCTTGCCGCATGGCTACCACGACCGGGCGCAGATGGCCGCCGATCTGGCGCGCGCCGGCTTTGCGGCGCCGGCGCGCTTCCACACCCTCGGCTTCGTGAGCCGCGCGGCATCGCCGCGCCTGCCGGCGCTGGCCTACTGCCAGGGCACGCCACTGCGCAGCGAGATCGAAGCCATCGACCCCGCCCGGCTCGAGGAGGCGACCCAGGTCGCCGAGGCCGCGCTCGCCGCGGCCTTCGGCAGCGGCGCAGTGCAGGGGCGCATCCAGGCCTGTGTGGTGGCGGCGTCGCGCTGATCGCCCGAGGTGAGCAATGGCACTGGTCAGGCCTGCCGGCGCATCGTGAGAATCGCTCGCTCATGAACGCTGCGCATCTTTACGCCGTGCTGCTGGGTGGCTCGATCGCCGGCGCGCTGGACATCCTGTTTGCGATTTCCTTTGCCGCCTACCAGGGCGCCACGCCCGTGCGCCTGCTGCAGACCGTGGCCAGTGGCCTGCTCGGCAGCGCCGCGTTTGCCGGCGGCCTGCCGGTCGCCGCCCTGGGTCTGGCGCTGCACTTTGCGATCTCGCTGCTCTGGGCGGGCCTGTTCCTCGCGCTGGCGCTGCGCCTGCCGGCGCTGACGCTGCATCCGTTGCTTGCAGGCGTCCTGTTCGGTGCCCTGGTCTTCCTGGCCATGCGGCTGCTGGTGCTGCCGCTGTCGGCCTTCCCCTATCCGGTCAGCTTCAAGCCGCTCGCCACCGTGCTGGACCTGCTGTCCCATATGCTGCTGTTCGGCGTACCGATCGCCTGGGCCGCACGGCGGGCCTTGTTCGATGCGACCGCAAAGGCCTGAATCTTCCCGCAACGCCCACCTCGCCCCTCTTGTTCAGCCATGTTTTCACACATCTTCGTCGGCGTGAGTGACTTCGAGCGCGCGCTCGCCTTCTACCGGCCGCTGATGGCCGCGCTCGGCATCCAGGCGCGCTTCTGCGATGCCGGCCGGCCATGGGCGGGCTGGCAATCGAGCCCCGATCCGCGCCCGCTGTTCCTGATCGGCCAGCCCTACGACCGCGCGCCCCATCATGCCGGCAACGGTCAGATGGTGGCCCTGCTGGCCGCCAGCCGGGCGCTGGTGCGCGCGGCCCATGCGGCGGCCCTGGCCCACGGCGGCACGGACGAGGGCGCCCCGGGCCTGCGACCCGAGTATCACGAGCATTACTACGGCGCCTATTTCCGCGATCCCGATGGCAACAAGCTCTGCGTGGTCTGCCATGCGGCCGAAGCCTAGACTCTGCAGCCATGAACAGATCCGAAACCTTCGCCAAGCGCGTGTTCTTCTGGGCCGCCGTCTACGGCATCGTCATGCTGGTGCCGCAGTATTTTCTGGAGGGCCAGCTGGGGCGGGACTTCCCGCCGCCCATCACCCATCCGGAGCATTTCTACGGCTTCATCGGCCTGGCGCTGGCCTGGCAGTTCGCCTTTCTGGCGATTGCCAGGCAGCCCACGCGGCTGCGCCCGGTGATGCTGGCCGCCGTGCTCGAGAAGTTCTCGTTCGCGGCCTCCAGCTTCGCCCTGCTGGCGGCCGCGCGGGCGCCGCTGCCGCTGGGCATCTTCGCGGCCATCGACGTGCTGCTGGGCACGCTGTTCCTGGTCGCCTACCGCAGGCTTGCTGAGGCTTAGGCTGGCGCGTCGTCCGGCGCCAGCACCTTGCCGAACAGCAGCTTCACCATCAGCAACAGCAGGCCCGCGGCCGCCACCAGCGCCGCATGCAGGGCCCAGAACTGGCTGCCGGGCAGCTCGTCCAGCAGGCCGGCCAGCCAGCCGACGAAGGAGTTGCCGACGAACAGGTGCAGGTAGTAGATGCCGATCAGCAGGCCTTCCAGGCGGCGCGGCGCGGCGCGCGAGTAAAGCGCCAGACCCACCGGCATGATGTTGGCAAAGCCGAGGTTGTTGAGCAGGGTGTAGCCCACGGTCCAGGCGAAGCTGACCTTCTCGCCGGTGGCCGCGATATGACCGGCCGCCAGGATCAGCAGCGCCGGGGCCGCCGCGCTGACCAGGCAGCCCAGCGCCATCTTGGTGATCTCGTCGGGCTCGCGGCGGCGCGTGGCCCACCAGCGCCAGAAGGCCAGCGAGGCCACCATGGTGGCGGTGCTGAAGAAGGCGTCCACCGCCTGCAGCCAGGTCACCGGCACTTGCCAGCCCAGCAGCACCAGGTCCATATGCCGTTGCGACCACAGCGGAAAGGCGTTGTTGTACTGCTGGTTGCCCACCACCGAGAGCACCAGCACCGGGATCAGCGCGATCAGCAGCAGCAGGCGGGCGAGCTCCTGGCGGCTCATGCGCGGCCTGGCTTGGCCGGCCAGCTCGGCCTTCGCGGCAGCGCCGCGCGCGGCCTCGGCCGGCAGCCAGCGCCGCCCCAGCAGATAGACCACCAGGCCGATCAGCATGCCCACGCCGGCGGCGCCAAAGCCCCAGTGCCAGGCCACCTTCTCGCCCAGCGTGCCGCACACGATGGGGGCCAGGATCACCGCGATCTGCACCGCCAGCATGAAGATCTGGAAGGCGCTGGCGCGGCGCTTGTCGCCGGGCGCATAGAGCGCGCCCACCTGGGCCGCGATATTGCCCTTGAAGCAGCCCACCCCCACCAGCAGGCAGGCCAGGGCGGCCAGGAAGCTGGCCTCGAAGGCCATCAGGAAATGGCCCAGCGCCATCAGGCTGGCGCCCATCACCACGGTCTTGGTGCGGCCCAGCCAGCGGTCGGCCAGCAGGCCGCCGAACAGCGGCGTCAGGTAGACCAGGCCGGCGTAGAGGCCGAACACCACCGAGGCCAGCTGCTGTGGCGAGCGCGGGCCGGTGATGCCTTCGATGAAGGCACGCAGCGTCTCGATGCCGGCCACCTGGCCGATGTGTTCGGGCAGGAACAGGTAGTTGCTGAGGTAGAGCACCAGCAGGGCCTGCATGCCGTAGTAGGAGAAGCGCTCCCACAGCTCGCAGAAGGCCAGCCAGCCCAGGCCGGCGGGATGGCCGAAGAAGGCGCGGTCGCCGGACAGAGGGGTGGCGGGCGCTGCCATGGGGGCAAGGTCGAGGGTGGAAGCGGAGGACACGGGCGGGCCTTGGACGGGCGTTGGGAACAAGCCGCGACTGTCGGCGAAACTGCCGGCGCTGACAATCCGTGTTGACCCATCAACGCCGCCCCCATGCAAGCCCTGCTCTCCGCCATCGCCACCATGGCCCTGCCCACCGAGGCCCAGCGCATCTTCCACGGCCGCGGCGGCCTGCATGCCGGCTGCGAGCAATGGGCGCTGGACGCATTCCCGCCGGTGTTCCTGCTCACCAGCTTCGCGCTCGCCAGCGCGGCCGAGCTGGCGGCCGTGCAGGCGGGGCTGGCGGCGCGCTGGCAAGACCTGGCCCCGGGTCAGGCGCTCAACTGGGTCTACCAATGCCGGCACGAGGGCCAGGCCGAGACGCGCCTGATGGCCGGCAGCGTGCCCGCGCCGCATGTGGTGAGCGAGCAGGGCCTGCGCTATCTGGTGCATGTGCTCAAGGGCCAGAACCACGGCCTCTTTCTCGACATGGCCGAGGGCCGGCGCTGGGTGGGCGAGCAGGTGGCCGCCCGCCCGGGCGCCAAGGTGCTGAACCTGTTCGCCTACAGCTGCGCCTTCTCGGTGGTGGCGCTGCGGGCGGGCGCGCGCCAGGTGCTGAACATGGACATGAGCGCCGGCGCGCTGGCGATCGGCCAGCGCAACCACCAGCTCAACGGGCTGGCCGCGGGCGCCAGCTTCCTGGCCCACGATATCTTCAACTCCTGGGGCAAGATCACGCGCGGCGGCCCCTACCAGCTCGTCATCCTCGACCCGCCCAGCCACCAGAAGGGCAGCTTCGTCGCCAGCAAGGACTACGCGCGCCTGATGCGCCGCCTGCCCGAGCTGCTGGCGCCGGGCGGTCAGGCCCTGCTGTGCCTCAACACGCCCAAGCTGGGCATGGCCTTCCTGCAGGAGCAGATGCAGGCGCTGGCGCCCGAGCTGGTGTTCCGGCAGCGCCTGGCCAACCCCGCGGCCTTTGCCGACATCTCGGCCGAGCGCGCGCTCAAGGTGCTGGTGTATCAGGCGCCGGGCTGATACAGCAGCGCGCCGCGCGGGCGCGCTTGTCTCTTGGTGCGGCGGCGGGCCCCTCTTAGGCTTTGCGGACCTTGAACCAGGAGCCCGCGCCGATGTCTGAACTGCTGCCCTTGATGACCTACTGCTTCGTGATGTCCAGCACCCCGGGGCCCAACAACGTCATGCTCACCACCTCGGGCGCCAACTTCGGCTACCGCGGCGCGCTGCCGCAGATCCTGGGCATCAATATCGGCGTGGCGCTGCAGACCTTGGTCTGCTGTCTGGGCCTGGGCAGGCTGTTCGCCAGTGCACCGCTGCTGCAGGACGGGCTGCGCATCGCGGGCGCGCTCTACCTGATCGTGCTGGCCTGGAAGCTCAGCGGCGCCGGCGGCATCGTCAGCAGCGGCGCTGCGCCCCGGCCGGCCAGCTTCTGGCAGGGCCTGATGTTCCAGGCGGTGAATCCCAAGAGCTGGGTCAAGGCGGTGACGATCGCCTCGGTCTTCATGCCCGCCGGCCTCGGCCCGCTGCAGGGCGGCCTGGTGGCGGCGCTGCTGGGCTCGGTGATCGGCTTTCCCTGCAGCTCCAGCTGGGCCCTGTTCGGCGTGGCGATCCGGCGCTGGCTGGACGACCCGCGCAAGCGCCGCGTCTTCAACCTGAGCATGGGCGGCACGCTGCTGGTGCTGGCGATCAAGTTCCTGGCCTAGACTGGTCGCGATGTTCTCCATCGACCGCAACTCCCCCACCCCGCTGGCCGATCAGATCGAGGCGCGCCTGCGCGGCCTGATGCTGGGCGGCCAGCTGCCGGCCGGTGCCAGGCTGATGTCGATACGGCAGCTGGCGGCGCAGCTGGCGGTGAGCCCCAACACCGTGGTGGCGGCCTACGACCGGCTCGCCGCCGCGGGCTTGATCGACAGCCAGGGCACGGCGGGCTATTTCGTCAATGCCGGGGTGGCCGCGGTGCTGCCCGATGCCGCGGCGCTGGAGGCGGGTGAGGAGCAGGAGCCTGTGTGGCTGGCCCAGCAGGCCAACGACCAGCGCGCCGGCCTGCTGCTGGCCAGCAGCGGCGCCCTGCCCGCCAGCTGGCTGCAGGACGCCGTGCCGGCCAGCACGCTGACGCGCGCGCTGGCACGCAGCCCCGCCGGCATGGCCACGCGCTGCCCGCCCCAGGGCCTGCCCGAGCTGCGCGAGCGCATCGCCATGCTGCTGCGCGGCCAGGGCATCGCGGCGGATGCCGGCCGCGTGCTCACCACCTTTGGCGGCACCCATGCGATCGACCTGATCTGCCGCGCCCTGCTGCAGCCCGGCGATACCGTGCTGGTGGAGAACCCCGGCTACTTCCTGATGTTCGGCCGCCTGCGCGAGCTGGGCCTGCGCCTGCTGCCGATCACGCGCCGCCCCGACGGCATCGATCTGGACGAGCTCGAGACCGCCTGCCGCGTGCACAAGCCGCGCCTGCTCTTCGTCCAGACCACCCTGCACAACCCCACCGGCTGGGGCAGCAGCCCGGCCAATCTGCACCGCCTGCTGATGCTGGCCCAGCGCCATGGCCTGCTGATCGCCGAGGACGATGTGCAGGGCCATTTCCACCCCGGCCACCCGACCCGGCTGGCCGCGCTCTCGGGGCTGGACCGGGTGATCTACTACTCCAGCTTCTGCAAGGCGGTGAGCCCGGCGCTGCGGGTGGGCTATATGGCCGCCGAGCCCGCGCTGCTGCGCGCCCTGCTGCGCGAGAAGATCTACCAGGTGCTGACCACCGCCGCGCTCAACGAGCTGGTGTTCCTGGAGCTGCTCGCCGCGGGCCGTTGGCGCAAGCATCTGGAGCGCCTGCAGCGCAAGCTCATCACGGCGCGCAACAGCTGCCTCAGGCAGCTGGGCGAGGCCGGCATGCAGATCGACACGCCCAGCGAGGGTGGCCTGTTCCTGTGGGCCGCGCTGCCGCCGGGGGTGGATGTCGAGACCCTGGTGCAGGACGCCTACCGCAACCAGATCCTGCTGGTGCGCGGCGCCACCTTCATGGCCGACGGCGCGGGCGATCCGCACCTGCGCTTCAATGTGGCGCAGAGCCAGCAGCCGCGCCTGGCCAGCTATCTGCGCGAGCGCATCGCGGCGGTGACGGGCGCGCAGCAGGCGCTGGCGCGGGTGGTGGCAAGGCCTTGAGGCAGGGCAAGGCCCGGCCGCGGGCGCGGCTCACAATCGGGCCTGGCAGCCAAGCCCTGGAGGTGCCGACCATGAGCAAGCTTTCAATCGTCGCGATCGCGGCCGCATTGCTGAGCGCCTGCGCCGTCGAGGTGCAGAACCTGCAACCGGCGCAGGAACTGGCCCGCCAGGCCAAGCCGCCCGGCTCGGTCTACACCGGCTGGCGCGTGTTTCAGGACAAATGTGCGCGCTGCCATGGCCCCGCCGCCACCGGCACGGCGGGCGCGCCCGACCTGCTGCCGCGCGTGCAGCAGATGGGCTCACGCCGCTTCGTGGGCCTGGTCTTGCAGCGTTATGACTGGAATCTGCCGGCCGCGCAGGCCGGCAGCGAGGGCGCCGCGCGCGACGCCCTCATCGAAGCGGTGCTGCAACGCCAGGCCGGCGCGCTCAGCATGCCCGCCTGGCAGGGCAACCCGGAGGTCAACGCCCATATCGCCGACCTCTACGCCTATCTGTCGGCGCGCGCCCAGGGCACGCAGGGGCCGGAGCGCCCGCTGCCCTGATGGGCCTCAGCGCCACACCAGCACCGGCACATTGCTGTGCGTCAGCACCTTCTGGGTCTCGCTGCCCAGCAGCATCGACTTGAAGCCGCGCCGGCCATGCGAGGCCATCGTGATGAGGTCGCATTCGCGCGCCTTGGCGGTGCGGATGATGGCCTCGAAGGGATGTTCGTCGGCCACCGACAGCACATCGCAAGCCACCTTGCACTCGGCGGCGGCCTTGCTGATGGCCGCCAGATAGCGCGCGGCGCGCGCCTCGGCCTGGGCCATATAGGTCACCTTGGTGTCCTCGACCATCTCGACGTCGTAGGCGAACACATGGAAGGGCTGGATCACGTGCAGGCCCGTGACCCTGGCGCCGCATTCCTGGGCCAGCATCATGGCCTTGGCGATCACCAACTCGGAGGCGGCGGAACCGTCGGTAGGCAGGAGCAGATGCTTGAACATGGCGCACTCCTTTCGGCAGCCGGGGGAAGAACCCCCTATTCATAAGCTAGGCCGCGGCAGCACGCTTGCAAGCCTGGCGCTGCAAGCTTGTTGCGCCCGGACAAGCCCGCGCGCCAAATCCTGGAAAATCACGCCTTACCCATCCTCTATTCGAGATCCAGAACCCCCATGACCGACGCAGCCCAAGCCAGCCCCGCCATGCCCGACCGCCTTTCGGTGGACCCGCGCAGCCCCTTCCACGATGCCGCCGTGTTCGAGCGCGACATCGGCATCCGCCTGAACGGCAAGGAGCGCTTCGACGTCGAGGAGTACTGCATCAGCGAAGGCTGGGTCAAGGTGCCCGCCGGCCGCACCGTGGACCGCAAGGGCCATCCGCTGATGATCAAGCTCAAGGGCAAGGTGGAGGCCTTCTACAAATAAGCCGGCGCGGCCTGTGCTCAGCGGCCGTGCAGCCGCTTCAGCAGCGCCAGCGCATCGACGTCGCTGAGCAGCCAGACGGCGGCGCCGGCCAGCAGCACGAGCAGGAGGGCGAGCGCGAGTTTCTTGTTCATGGCGTTCCTGGCATCAATAGCTGTTGAGGGTTTCGCGTATCGTCAGCCGCGCGGCGCGGCGCGCCGGCCAGGCGCTCACTAGCAGCGCGCCGGGCAGCAGCAGCAGCAACCACAGGCCCAGTGCCAGCGGCGAGAGCTGCAGCAGCAGCTGCTGCGGCGAGATCGCGCCCAGCACCGCGCCCACGCGCGCCGAGAGCCCGGTGGCGAGCAGCAGGGCCAGCAGCACGCTCAGCAGGGCGATCACCAGGCCCTCGGCCAGCACGCTGCGCAGCACCGCGGCCGAGCCCGCGCCGATGGTGCGCAGCACGCCAAACTCGCGGGTGCGTTCCAGCACCGCGCTGCCCAGCGCAGAGGCCAGGCCCAGCAGGCCCACCACGGCCATCAGGCCGGCGATGAAGGCGAGGGCGTAGACGAGGATGTAGACATGGCCACCCTGGGCGGCGCCAAAGCGCGCTTCGGTGAGCAGGAACTTCACGCCCATGCCGGCCCCTTCCAGCGCGGCCACCAGCGCCGTGGCACTCTGCTCGGCGTCGCTGCCATCCCGCAGCGCGATGCGCAGGGCATTGCTGTGGCCGGCCGTGCCGGTCAGCTCGGCATAGCTTTCCGGCGTGGTGTAGAGGGCGCTGGGGGTGAGCGGCTCCTTGATGATGCCCACCACCAGCAGGCGCTGCGGCCGGCCCGCGATCTCCAGGTCCAGCCAGTCGCCCGGCCGCACGCCGCGCAGGCCTGACGCCTGGCTGGCGCCGCTGTTGAGCACCACGCTGCCGCGCTCGCCCGCGCGCAGCCAGCGGCCGGCGCCGAGGCGGTGCGCGATCAGGGCGGTGGCGGGCGGTGCGGCGCGCAGCGCCAGGCTGCCATGGCCGCCGTCGGGATAGCTGTGCACCACCTCCAGCCCGCCGCCCTGATGCAGGGAGGTGGCGCTGATGCTCCAGGATTCGAACGCGCGCAGGCCCGGCAGGGCGCCGCGCAACAGCGGCTCCAGCCGCGCCAGCGGCTGCGGCTGTTCCAGGCGCAGCTCGAGATCGAAATGCCGGTCGGCCGCCGCCTCCTGCACGCGCGCCTCCCAGGCCGCACGCAGGTTCAGGCTGGTGATGAACATGGCACCCGCGCCGCCCAGCAGCAGCAGGGTCATGACCAGGCGGGCGCGGCGTCGGAAGGTGTTGCGCAGCGCCAGGGTCAGGGCCGCATCGCCCAGGCTCAGGCGCGCCAGCAGCCGGGCCAGGCCGCCGCTGTCGGCCGCGGCGCTGGCGCTCACGCCATGGTCGTCGATGGCGGCGCGCACGGTGCGCCGTGCCGCCAGCCAGATCGGCAGCAGCGTGGCCAGCAGCGGCGCGACGATGCCGACGCCCACGCTGGCGGGCAGCATCCAGCCGGGCAGGGCCAGGCTGTCCAGGCGCAGATTGAGCAGCTGCGCCACCAGGCTCATCAGGCCGCGCCCGGCCGCCCAGCCGAGCGGCCAGCCGATCGCCACGGCGGCCAGGCCCAGCAGGCCCACCATCAGCAGATAGAGCGTGGCGATCTGGGCCGAGCGCGCGCCGATCGCCTTCATGATGGCGATCTGGCGCCGCTGCTGGGCCAGCAGGCCGCCGATGGTGCTGGCCGTCAGCACCGCGCCCAGCAGCAGGCCCAGCAGGCTGAAGATCAGCAGCATGCCCACCACCGTCATCATCTGCGACTGGTGCGGGTGCAGGCGCGGCGGCGGGATGCGCGCCTGCAGCACCGGCTCGCCCTGCTCGGCCAGCCAGGCGGCGAGCCGCTGCACCTCGGCCTCGATCGCCGGCAGCTCGGCATCGTCGTGCAGCCGCAGCTTGAGCAGGTTCAGCGGCAGCGGCTGGCCGCGCTGCGCCAGCGTGGCCTGGCTGACATAGGCGTAGACGGTCTGCTCCTGCCAGGCCGGCGCCACGCCGGGGTCGTGCACGGTGCCAGCCACGCCGATGCCGATGCGGCCGGCCGCGGGCAGCTCGATCTGCACCTGGCTGCCCACGCGGGCTTGGCTCATGGCCATGGCGCTGCGCTCGATCAGCAGGCTACCGGGCGGCGGCGGCCAGCTGCCGCTGTCGGCGTGCACGCGGTTGATCTGCCAGGCCTCGAAATCCGGCACCACGAACAGCATCAGCGGCATCCAACCCTGCGGGCCGACCTGGATGCGGCCAAGCAGAGTGCCGCCCAGCTCGGCGCCGCGCACGCCGGGCCGGGCGCGCAGGCGCTGCAGCAGCGCAGCCGAGGGCTCGTGCTGCAGCTCCAGCTGGGCCGCGGCGGGCTGGATGCCCAGGTAGTTGAGCGGCACCTCGCGCGCCAGCACCAGGTAGGCGCTCAGCATCGTCACCACGCCGGCCATGCTGGCCGCCAGCGCCGCCACGATCAGCGCCATGCGGCCACCGCTGTGCTGCATATCGCGCCAGATCTTGGTCCAGCGCGGGCTCATGCCGCCACCCGCGCGGTGGCCGAGTCGTGCACCAGCCGGCCGTCGCGCAGCAGCAGGGTGCGCGTGAAGAAGTGCCCCAGCTCGCGCTCGTGGGTCACGGTCAGCACCGTCTTGCCTTCGCGCGTGAGTCCCGCCAGCAGGCCCATCACCTCATCGGCGGTGGCGGAGTCGAGATTGCCGGTGGGCTCGTCGGCCACCAGGATGGCCGGGTCGTTGGCCAGCGCCCGGGCGATCGCGGCGCGCTGCTGCTGGCCGCCCGAGAGCTCGGCCGGCAGCTTGTCGGCATGCTCGACGATGCCCAGGCGCTGCAGCAGATCGAGGGCGCGTGGGCGGCGCTCGCGGGCCGGGTAGCTGCCGCAGAAGTCCATCGGCAGCATCACGTTCTCGGCCACCGTCAGCGTCGGCAGCAGCTGGAAGAACTGGAACACCACGCCCACCTGGCGGCCGCGCCAGCGCGTCAGCGCCTCCTGGCTCATGCGGTGGATGGGCTGGCCGGCCACCAGGATCTCGCCGCTGCTGGGGCTGTCGATGCCGGTGAGCAGGTTGATCAGGGTGGTCTTGCCGCTGCCTGAGGGGCCCATCACGGCCACGCATTCGCCCGGCTGGATGCGCAGGCTCAGGTCTTGCAGCGCGGTGCAGGGGCGCGCCGCCGATGCGTAGCGCTTGCTCACGCCGTGCAGGGCGATCAGGGCGGGGGTCAGGTCTTGCGGCATCGGGTCGCTGCTCTTGTTGCTTGGCATGGACCCGAACATACTGTTCAGCAGACCAAAAGCCCCGAACAAGCCGGCAGCGCCTGTTCGTTAGCGAATATCCAGCACCGCTTTGTTCGAGAACATGCCAGAACTTGTTGTCAAACCGCCCGATCGCCGCGCGCAACGCAGCCGCGAGCTCCTGCTGGAAGCCCTCTTCTCGCTGATGTGCGAGCGCGGCTACGAGCGCCTGACGATCCAGAACCTGCTGGACCGCGCCGGCGTCGGCCGTGCCACCTTCTATGCGCATTTCGAGAGCAAGGACGAGCTGCTGGGCCACAGCGTGCAGGGGCTGCGCGGCTGGCTGGAGTCGGCGCGTGCGCCGGATCGGCGCCTGGGCTTCAGCCTGGCCTTCTTCCAGCATCTGGCCAGCCACCGCCAGCTCTACCGCATGACGGTGGCGCGCGAGAGCGAGGTGAGCGTGGAGCGCCATATGCGCGCCATGCTGCGCGCCCTGGTGCATGCCGAGCTCGCGCAGGGGCAGCCGCCCGGCCAGGGCGGTGCGGCGGTGGATCTGGCCACCCAGTATGTGGTGGGGGCGCTCTGGTCGATGCTGGTGTGGTGGATGGACGAGGCGCAGGACTGGAGCGCCGAGCGCGTCAACGAGCTGTTCGAGCGCATGACCTTTCCCGGCCTGGACCTGACCCTGGGCACGCGGTTTTAGGCCCCCCCTGGGTCGCGGCGGCTTTTGCGGCGAAAATGCCCGCTTGCCCGCCACCTTCCCCCACCTCCGCACGCTGATGAACCGCCGCCGCCTGATGGCCCTGCTCGCAACCGGCATGGCCGCGCCGTCGCGGTCGGCCTGGGCCGAGCTGCCCACGCTCAAGGAGCTGGAGCGTGCCGCCCGTGCCGAGGGCCGCATCCACAGCCTGGGCATGCCGGACAGCTGGGCCAACTGGCGCGATACCTGGGCCGAGCTGCGCCGCCTGCACGGTCTGGTGCACAGCGACCGCAACATGACCAGCGGCGAGGAAATCGCGCTGCTGGAGGCCGAGGGCAAGGCCGCCACGGTGGACATCGGCGATGTCGGCTTCGAGTTCGGCGCGATCGCGCGCAGCCGCGGCGTGACGCGCCCCTACAAGCCCAGCAGCTGGGCCGAGATTCCCGAGTGGGCCAAGGACCCCGATGGCCATTGGGCGCTGGCCTATACCGGCACCATCGCCTTCATGGTCAACACCCGCCGCCTGCCCAAGCCGCCGCGCAGCTGGCAGGCGCTGTTCAAGGGCCAGTACCGCGTGCTGCTGGGCGAGGTGGGCCCGAGCGCGCAGGCGAATGCCGCGGTGCTGGCGGCGGCCGTGGCCCTGGGTGGCAACGAAACCCAGCTGCAGCCCGCGCTGGCCCAGTTCGCGCCCATGCACCGCGAGGGGCGGCTGCTCTACATCTACCCCGGCCCGGTGCCGATGAACCAGAACCTCGCCGATGTGCATGTGATGTGGGACTTCGTCGCGCTGGCGATGCGCAAGCGCGTGCCCAACCCGGGCGACTACGAGGTCTTCATTCCCGAGGACGGCTCGATCACCAGCGGCTACACCACCATCATCAACAAGCATGCGCCGCATCCCAATGCGGCCATGCTGACGCGCGAATACATCTTCAGCGATGCCGGCCAGGCCAATCTGGCGCGCGGCCATGCGCGCCCGATCCGCGTCGACAGCCTGGAGCTGACCCCCGATGTGGCGCGCGGCCTGATCGACGGCAGCCAGTACAAGGCCTCGCGCGCCCTGCATCCCGCCATCTGGGCCTGGGAGGCGAAGAAGCTGACCAAGCTGTGGCAGGCCGAAGTGCTGGCCCGGGCTTCCAAGTAACTCTCTTTGCTCCGCGTGCCCCTCAAGCCGGCACGCTCTCCATGCCCATTACCAAGCTCCTGCCTCATCCCCGCCATGCCAGCCGCCTGCCCGCCGAGATCGGCCTGGAGGAGTTGCAGCGCATACGCCAGGCCGCCTACCAGCTGCCGCAGGTCTGCACGCCGGCCGATTTCGGCGATGCCCATGAGGACGAGCTGGATCGCCTGGGCCTGATCCTGCTGCAGAAGGCCGTGGCGGGCACGCGCCCCAGCCGCTGGATCGCCCCCGCGCTGATGGCCACGGCGCTGCGCCATCTGGACGTGGTGGGCACGGCGCCCACGGTGCGCGCGCAGATGCAGCAGCGCACGGCCCAGCTGGAGGCGCTGGGCCTGCGCCGCGAGGGCCTGGCCTGGAGCCGCTTGTGCAGCCAGACGCTGACGCTGGACCGCCCCGGCTGGCGCGTGCCGGTGGCCTACCGCGTGCCGCAGGACGAGGCGCCCGTGTGGGACTTCTACCGCAGCGGCGAGGCGGCCGCGCTCAAGGCCGCGCTGGGCGCCGCGCCGCGCTATGCCCAGGCGGCCGAGCTGCAAGCGCATCTGCAGGGCCTGCTGGCGCGCAGCGAGGCCTTCCACGAGGAACACCTGGATTCGCTGCTGCCGCGCCTGCAGGCCGAATGCGCCACGCCGCAGTCGCTGGCCGATCTGAAGGCCGGCTGCACGCGCGCGCAGGACCGCTGGGAACACCGCGTCGCCGAACTCAACACCCTCGCCGGCCTCACCAGCGAGCTGGCCTTCCAGGGCTACCCCGACACCTTCGACGTGGCGCGCCGCATGCAGCGCAGCGTCACCCTCTATGTGGGCCCGCCCAACAGCGGCAAGACCCATGCGGCCTTCGAGCGCCTGGCGGCCGCGCATGATGGCGCCTACCTGGCGCCGCTGCGCCTGCTGGCGCTGGAGGGCCGCGACCGCCTGGTGGGCCGCGGCGTGCCCTGCTCGCTGCTCACCGGCGAGGAGAACGTGCCGGCCGATGGCGCGCGCGTGGTCTCCAGCACCATCGAGATGGTCAACACCAACAAGCCCATCGACGTGGCGGTGATCGACGAGGCGCAGATGCTGTTCGATCTCTACCGCGGCTGGGCCTGGACCCAGGCCATCGTGGCGGTGCCGGCCAACGAGGTCATCATCATCTGCTCGGCCTATGCGGTGCCGGCGATCGAGAACCTCCTGGGCCTGTGCGGCGAGCGCTGCACGGTGCGGCACTTCGAGCGCAAGCAGGAGGTGCAGCTGCTGCCCGCGGCGGTGCCGATCGCGGCGCTCAAGAAGGGCGATGCGGTGGTGGCCTTCAGCCGCCGCGAGGTGCTGATGCTGCGCGACCAGATCGCACAGGCGGGCCATCCGGTCTCGGTGATCTACGGCGCCCTGCCGCCCGAGGTGCGGCGCCGCGAGGCCGAGCGCTTTGCCAATGGCGCCAGCCATATCCTGGTGGCCACCGACGCCATCGGCATGGGCCTGAACCTGCCGATCCGCCGCGTGCTCTTCAGCACTATGACCAAGTTCGACGGCCAGGCCGACCGCGCGCTGAGCGTCTCCGAAGTGCACCAGATCGCCGGACGCGCGGGCCGCTACGGCATGCATGACGAGGGCTTCTGCGGCGTGCTGCGCGAGGCCGAGCCGAGTGCCGCGCGCACCCTCAAGGACCTGCTGCCCAAGCAGCCGCGCGCGCCGCGCGACTTCAAGGCCGCGGTGGCGCCCAACTGGTGGCATGTCTCCACCATCGCCGACCGCATGGGCCTCAACAAGCTGCGCGCGGTGCTGGACGTCTTCATGGACCAGCTGCGCCTGGACGACGCCCATTTCGCGGTGGCCGAGCTGGAGCAGATGCTGGAGCTGGCCGATCAGCTGGACCGCAGCGCCGGCACGCTGGGCCTGAAGCAGCGCTTCATCTACGCCCAGGCGCCGGTGGACACGCGCACCGACGCGCAGGTGCAGGAGTTCCTCGACTGGACGCACCGCCACGCCGTCACCGGCTCGGCCGGCTCACCCTGGTTCCTGGAAGACGTGGACGAGCACAGCCGCCTCGACCGCATGGAACAGGCGCTGCGCAGCTGCACGCTGTGGCTGTGGCTGGACCTGCGCTTCCCCGGCATCTTCGGCCAGGTGGACGCGGTGGTGGACCTGCGCAGCCGCCTCAACGACGGCATCGAGCGGCATCTCAAGGGCAAGAAGCCCTTGTGGCAGACGCGCGGCCGGCGCTGAGCGCCGGCACGGGTTTGACGCGTGTCAGTCTTTGCCCAGCTTTGTGCCTGGGCGGGTTTGCCCGCGTCTCCCAAGCCGGTGCACCCGGCGTAGACTGGCCCGCGTAGTGAGGCCCCAGCTTGGCGCACGACGCCCGGAGCTGGTGAGTGCCTCGCACCGTTCCAGCACAGGAGGCGACCCAGGTGCAGCGCAGCGATACCCAAGACCCGGCCTATTTCCACAAGGTCGTTGATTGTCAGTGGGCCTGCCCGGCCCACACGCCCGTCCCCGAGTACATCCGCCTGATCGGCCAGGGGCGTTACGACGACGCCTATATGGTGAACTGGGTCTCCAACGTCTTCCCCGGTGTGCTCGGTCGTACCTGCGACCGCCCCTGCGAGCCCGCCTGCCGGCGCGGCCGCGTGGAAGAGAAGAACGTCGGCGAGAAGAAGCCGGAGGCGGTGGCGATCTGCCGCCTCAAGCGCGTCGCGGCCGACCACAAGAGCCAGGAGCTGCGCGCCTTGCTGCCCAAGCCGCTGCCGCGCAACGGCAAGAAGGTGGCTTGCGTGGGCGCCGGCCCGGCCTCGCTGACGGTGGCGCGCGACCTCGCCACCCAGGGCTATGCGGTCACCGTGTTCGATGGCGAGACCAAGCCCGGCGGCTTCATCCGCAGCCAGATCCCGCGTTTTCGCCTGCCCGAGAGCGTGATCGACGAGGAATGCGGCTACATCCTGGGCCTGGGCGTGGAGTTGCGCGCGGGCCGGCGCATCGAATCGATGCGCACCCTGCTGGCCGAGGGTTATGACGCCGTGTTCGTGGGCTGCGGCGCGCCGCGCGGGCGCGACCTGCAATTGCCCGGCCGCCAGGAGGCGGGCGAGCGCATCCGCATCGGCATCGACTGGCTGGCCTCGGTCTCCTTCGGCCATGTCACGAGCGTGCAGCCGCGCGTGATCGTGCTGGGCGGTGGCAATACCGCGATGGACTGCTGCCGCTCGGCGCGCCGCCTGGGCGCCAGCTCGGTGACGGTGACGGTGCGCAGCGGCTATGCGCAGATGAAGGCCTCGCCCTGGGAGAAGGAGGATGCCGAGCATGAGGGCATCCCGATCCTGGACTTCCATGTGCCGCTGGCCTTCGAGCACGAGGGCGGCAAGCTCACCGGCATGCGCTTCAAGAAGGCGCAGACCGGAGAGGAAGTCAGCATCCCCTGCGACGAGGTGCTGATCGCGGTGGGCCAGGAGAACGCCTTCCCCTGGATCGAGCGCGATGCGGGCATCGCCTTCAACGAGCATGGCCTGCCGCTGCTGGACGCGCAGAGCTTCCAGTCCAGCCTGCCCCAGGTCTTCTTCGGCGGCGATGCGGCCTTCGGCCCCAAGAACATCATCACCGCGGTGGCGCATGGCCACGAGGCGGCGGTGTCGATCGACCGCTATCTGCACGCCGAGCCGGTGACGAAGCGCCCGCCGCCGCATGTCAACCTGCTCTCGCAGAAGATGGGCATTCACGAGTGGAGCTACGACAACGGCATCACCAACGAGCTGCGCCACAAGGTGCCCTGGGCCGCCGCCGAGAAGGCGCTGGCCAGCATCCGCGTGGAGGTGGAGCTGGGCTTCGACGCCGCCACCGCCTTCAAGGAGGCGCAGCGCTGCCTCAACTGCGATGTGCAGACGGTGTTCACCGACAAGCTCTGCATCGAGTGCGATGCCTGCGTGGACATCTGCCCGATGGACAGCATCAGCTTTGTCGAGAACGGCGCGGAAGCGGACTTGCGGCAGCGCCTCAAGGCACCGGCGCTGAACCTGGCCCAGGACCTCTACGTCAGCGGCACGCTGAAGACCGCGCGCGTGATGGTGAAGGACGAGGACGTCTGCCTGCACTGCGGCCTGTGCGCCGAGCGCTGCCCCACCGGCGCCTGGGACATGCAGAAGTTCCTGCTGCTCACCACCAAGGCCGGGCCGGCCTGCCGCGACACCCCCGCACGTGCCCCGCTTGCAGAGAGGAAGGTGACAGCATGAGCCGCATCGAAGCCGTCAACGACTTCGTCGTCAAGTTCGCCAACGTCAACGGCTCGGGTTCGGCCTCGGCCAACGAGCTGTTTGCCAAGGCCATCCTGCGCATGGGCGTGCCGGTCAGCCCGCGCAACATCTTCCCCAGCAACATCCAGGGCCTGCCCACCTGGTACGAGGTGCGCGTCTCCGAGGCCGGCTGGTTGGGCCGGCGCGGCGGCGTCGACATGATGGTGGCGATGAACCCGCAGACCTGGGATCAGGACGTGAAGGAGATCAGCCCCGGCGGCTATCTGTTCTACGACAGCACCAAGCCGCTGCCGCCCGAGGCCTTCCGCAAGGACGTGGAGGTGATCGCGATGCCGGTCACCGCGATCTGCAACGCCACCTACGAGGACTCGCGCCAGCGCCAGCTGTTCAAGAACATCATGGTGCTGGGCGCGCTCTCGCAGCTGATGGACATGGACCCGGCGGTGATTGAAAGGCTGTTTGCCGAGCAGTACCGGGGCAAGGAGAAGTTGCTGGACTCGAATGTGCGCGCCCTGCATGCGGGCCGCGAGTTCGCGCGCGACCACCTCACGCAGGGCCTGGGCCTGAAGGTGCGGCGCGCCGACAAGGTGGGCAATCGCATCTTCCTCGACGGCAACAGCGCGGCGGCGCTGGGCTGCGTGTACGGCGGCGCCACCGTGTGCGCCTGGTACCCGATCACGCCCTCGTCCTCGGTGGCCGAGGCCTTCGACAAATACTGCAGCAAGTACCGCGTCGACCCCGCCACCGGCCAGCATCGCTACGCCATCGTGCAGGCCGAGGACGAGATCGCCTCCATCGGCATGATCACCGGCGCGGGCTGGAACGGCGCACGCGCCTTCACCGCCACCTCGGGGCCGGGCGTCTCGCTGATGACCGAGTTCCTGGGCCTGGCCTATTTCGCCGAGATCCCGCTCACCATCATCGATGTGCAGCGCGGCGGCCCCTCCACGGGCATGCCCACGCGCACCCAGCAGGCCGACCTGATCAGCAGCGCTTATGCCTCGCATGGCGACACCAAGCATGTGCTGCTGCTGCCGCAGGACCCGCGCGAATGCTTCGAGCATGCGGCGGCGGCGCTGGACCTGGCGGACCGGCTGCAGACCCCGGTGTTCGTGATGACCGATCTGGACATCGGCATGAACCAGCGCCTGTGCGAGCCGCTGGCCTGGGACGAGAGCCGCACGTACGACCGCGGCAAGGTGATGACGGCCGAGGAGCTGGAGGCCGGCAAGGATTTCGGCCGCTACAAGGATGTGGACGGCGACGGCATCCCCTGGCGCACCCTGCCCGGCACGCACCCGACGCGCGGCGCCTATTTCACGCGCGGCACCACGCGCGACGAATACGCGCGCTACTCCGAGGCGGGGCCCGATTACCTGCGCAATGTCGAGCGCCTGCTGCGCAAGTTCGCCACCGCCGCGACGCTGGTGCCGCAGCCGGTGCTCAAGCCCGCGGCGCAGAAGACGCGGCTGGGGGTGATCTATTTCGGCTCCACCGCGCCGGCCATGGACGAGGCGCTGGAAGCGCTGGACGCGGCCGACATCCATCTCGACGGCCTGCGCCTGCGCGCCTTTCCCTTCCCGCAGAGCGTGCGCGACTTCATCGCCGCCCACGACCAGGTCTTCGTGGTGGAGCAGAACCGCGACGCGCAGATGCGCACCCTGCTGATCAACGAGCTGGAAGTGGCGCCGGCGCGCCTGACCAAGGTGCTGCACTTCGACGGCACGCCCATCACCGCGCGCTTCATCACGCAGGCGATCACGCGCCATGTCCATGCTTTGGCAACCACCCCGCGCTAGGAGAGCCGCCGAATGACCTACCTGGCCAAACCCAAGCTCCACCATCCCTCGCTGGCGAAGAACCGCGTCGGCTACACGCGGCGCGACTACGAGGGCAAGGTCTCCACCCTGTGCGCCGGCTGCGGGCACGATTCGGTCTCCTCGGCCATCGTGCAGGCCTGCTGGCAGCTCGACATCGAGCCGCACCGCGTCGCCAAGCTCAGCGGCATCGGCTGCTCCAGCAAGACGCCGGACTATTTCCTCGGCGCCAGCCATGGCTTCAACACCGTGCATGGCCGCATGCCCAGCGTGCTGACCGGCGCCAACCTGGCCAACCGCGGCCTGCTCTACCTGGGCATCTCGGGCGATGGCGACTCGGCCTCGATCGGCCTGGGCCAGTTCGCGCATGCGATGCGGCGCGGCGTGCGCATGGTCTACATCGTCGAGAACAACGGCGTCTACGGCCTCACCAAGGGCCAGTTCAGCGCCACCGCCGATCGCGGCTCGGTGGCCAAGAAGGGCGCGGTCAACCACGACGCCGCGATCGATCTGGTGAGCCTGGCCCTGCAGCTGGGCGCCACCTATGTGGCGCGCGGCTTCAGCGGCGACAAGGCCCAGCTGGTGCCGCTGATCGAGGGCGCGATCCGCCATGGCGGTGCCGCCTTCATCGATGTCATCAGCCCCTGCGTGGCTTTCAACAACCATGCCGGCAGCACGCGCAGCTACGACTATGTGCGCGAGCACAACGAGGCGGTCAGCCGCATCGACTTCATCGATCTGGCGCCCGAGCAGACCGTGGGCGCTGACGAGGACCTGGTGTGCGTGCCCCAGCACGACGGCAGCACCATGCGGCTGCGCCGCGTCAAGCCCGACTACGACGCCACCGACCGCATCGCCGCGATGAACCAGGTGCAGGCCCTGCACGCCGCCGGCGAGATCGCCACCGGCCTGCTCTATGTGGACCCGGAGGCGCGCGATCTGCACCTGGGCCTGAACACCGTGGCCTGGCCGCTCAATACCCTGGGCGAGGCCGAGCTCTGCCCGGGCGGCGAGGTGCTGGAAAAGATCAACGCGGGTCTGCGCTGAGCTCCAGCGGCAGGGCCCAGACCAGCGCATCCCCGGCCAGGCGCAGGTCGGCCGGCAGCGCCTGCGCCAGGCGCAAGACCTGACCCTCGCGCCGGCCGCGCAGCAGCAGGGTCTGCTGGCCCGGCAGGGCCAGTAGCCAGGGCTCGGACGTGGCTGCGTCGCCGCCCTCGGCCAGGCTCAGCCGGCGCGCCTGCAGCAGGGCCGGCAGGCGGTCGATGCAGGCGGCAAACACCGGGCCGCCGTCGATGATGCCGACATGGTGGTCATAGGCCAGGCCCTCGCTGCCCAACAGCTCGGGCAGCAGCTGGGCCGAGGCATCCACCTGGCCGATCGCCGCCTGCGTGGCCGCCGGCAGGAAGGAGGCATAGACCGGCTGGCGCGGCAGCAGCACGGCCACCAGGGCGCGCCAGTCGGGGCCATGGCGGGCCGCCAGGCCGGCCGTATGACCCACCATCTCGCCGGCATAGAAATGCCGGCCCAGGCCCTGCCAGAAGGGCGAGCGGCCCTCGTCGTCGCGCGGGCCGGGCAGTTCGATGATCAGGCTCACGCCATGCGCGTGGCGCTGTTGCGCCAGCTGCAGCAGGGCGGCGCGCAGCAGCAGGCGCAGCGCCGCGGCCTGCTCGGCCAGGCTCAGGCCCGCGCGCGCCCAGCACAGGTCGGCCAGCTCGCTGGCGCCAGCATGGTCGCTGCCCAGCAGCAGGGTGCTCTGGCGGTGGAACAGCTGCAGGGGCTTGGCCGCATGCACGACGCAGCCGACGTGGTACCAATGGCGCGGCGCCTGCAGGCCGATGCCGGCACGCAGCCGCAGGCAGGCGAGCGGCCGGCCGCCATCCGCGCCGAGGCGCTCCACCAGCAGCCATTGCTCGCCGCTCTCGGGCGCGGGCAGGGTCGTGTCGGTGCCGCCGGGCAGCAGGCTGCGCAGGCCGCCGTTGCCGGGGGCCAGATCCTCGACGCTCACCGCGCGTACGTGCAGGTTGCTCGATTTCATGCCGCCTCCTCTGCGCCGGCCGGCGCGGCCCAATCCAGCGCCGCCGCCAGCACCGGTTCGCCGATGTGCAGCCCGAGCGCGGCGGCGCTGGCCTCGTCGAGCGTCAGCGTCGGTGCCGCATCGGCCGGCAGCAGCACGGCGCGGAAGTCGCGCCGCCGGCCGTTGCTCACCAGCTGCCAGCGCGCGCCGGGCTGCAGGGTGCCGGCCTGGCTGGGCCGGCGGCGCGCGCGGCGCACCGATTTGAGCGTCTGCAGCCGCCCCTCCACGGTGGGGCCGCCGTCGTAGATGTTGATATAGGTGTCGGCCTCGAAGCCCTCGTCCAGCAGGATCGCGAAGGGCAGCTCGCCCACCGCGTGCAGCTGGCCCAGCGCCCATTGCGCGGGCTCGTCCAGCAGCGGCACATAGATCGGCGACTGCGGCATCAGCTCGGCGATATAGGCCTTGTTGCGGCCGCTGGTGAGGGCCTCGGCGCTGGGGTAGTCCATGTCGAAGAAGCGCCGCCCCACCGCGTCCCAGAAGGGGCAGCCGCCGTTGTCGTCGGCCGGGCCGGGGTTCTCGGAGGCGATGCGGTCGGAGAAGCGCTCGGCGAACTGCGCAATGAAGAGCAGGCGCGCGCGCGACAGCAGCTGCGGCGCCAGCCCGTCGGCATAGGCGGGGTCGATGTGGAAGCCGGTCAGCAGGCTCACGCCGGTGAGGTCGTGGCACAGGTGCAGGGTGTGGATGCGGTTGCGCGTGCCCAGTTCGGGGCTTACCTGCACGATGAACTCGTTGCGGTAGCTGTAGAAGCGATCGTGGAAGCCGGGGCTGGCCTCGATGCCGCTGGTGCCGATGATGGTGCCGTCGCGCGCCAGATCCTCCAGCACGAACAGATAGATCTCCTCGCCGGTGGCGTCGTCCTCGCTTTCGAAGGCATGGGCCGAGCGCTCCAGCTTGTCCTGCAGGGCCGCGCGGTTGCTCGGCAGGGAGGAGATGCCGATCGCGCTGGCATGGGCCAGGCGCTCCAGCGCCGCCAGGTCGGCGGGCAGGGCCGGGCGCAGCAGGTAGCGGCACAGCGGGTGGCGGTCACTCATGATGGCGAATCCTCATGCGGGGGGCGCCAGGCCTGGCTCTGGCGGCTGCGCTCCTCGCGCGGCGTGCAGCCAAAGCCGGCGCGGTAGGCGTTGGAAAAATGCGAGGCGGTGGCGAAGCCGCAGGACAGGCCGATCTGCAGCACCGACTGGCTGGTCTGGCGCAGCATGCGGCGCGCCCGCTCCAGCCGCAGGCTCAGGTACCAGCGCGCCGGCAGGGTGTCCAGATGCTGCTTGAAGAGGCGCTCCAGCTGGCGGCGCGACACGCCCACCAGGCCGGCGATGTCCTCGGTGGACAGCGGCTCGCCGAGATTGGCCTCCATCAGCGCCACCGCCTCGGCCAGCTTGGCCGAGCCGCCGTTGTTGCCGGCGCCGCCCAGGCGGCCGCTCTGGCGCTGGTGCTCGTCGCGGCCGCGCAGGCGCTCCAGCCCCAGGGCCATGGCCAGCTCCTGTGCGATGCGCTCGCCGTGGCGCTGGCCCAGCCAGGCCAGCAGCAGGTCCTGGCTGGCCTGCTGGCCGGCGCAGCTGAGGCGGTCGCGGTCCAGCTCGTAGAGATGCTGGCTCAGCAGCACCTCGGGGTGGCGCTCGGCCAGCGCCGCGCCATGCGGCCAGCTGAGCGTGGCGCGGTAGCCGCGCAGCAGGCCGGCCTCGGCCAGCCAGGCCGCGCCGCAACCCAGGCCGCCCAGCACCAGGCCGCGCGCGGCGCAGGCGCGCAACCAGGGCAGCAGCGCGGGCGCCAGCGCCTCCTGCTCCTGCCAGGCGCCATCGCTGACCACGAACACCGCGTCCAGGCCGGGCTCGCGCGCGTCGTCACCGAGCTGGCCGAGCTGGCCCAGCTCGGCCAGCGGCTGGCATTGCAGGCGTGCGCCCACGCCGGCCGTGACGCTGCGCTCGGCTCCCAGCAGCAGGCTCTCGTAGGCCTCGCCGTCGAGCAGCTGCTTGGCGGCGGCCAGCGCCTCCATGGCGCCCGCCAGCGTCTGCAGGCCGAAGCCGGGCAGCAGCAGGAAGGCGCAACGCGTCAGTTTGATCGGGCCGGGCACCGACTCATCCTAAGGCCAATGCCGCACAGTCTCTCAGGCCGACAGCAGCTTGCCGGCGCGCAGCGCCTGGCGGCCCACCACCTTGCCCAGGCGCATGCCGGGCACCGCCATGCGGCGGTTCTCGCGCGCGAAGAACAGGCCGTCGATGGGGCTCGTGACGATGCTGCGCTGGCCGCTGATGGGGTCGATCAGCTCGGCCACCGGCTCGCCGGCGCGCAGGCGCGCACCGACCTCGCGCAGGAACACCAGCACCCCGCCCTGCGGCGCCAGCAGCGGCATCGAGCCCGACAGCGGCAGGCCCTCGCAAGCCACCTCGGGCAGCTGCGCCACGGCGCCGCTGATGAGGCCGCGCTCGGCCAGGTAATGCACGATGGCCTGTGCGTCGCGGCGTGCCAGCTCGTGGCGCACATCGCCCTCGCCGCGCAGCTCGATGGTGGCGGCCAGGCAGGCCAGCGGCAGCGGCCAGCCGGCGCTGGGGCCGTTGGCCAGGCGCGCGCGCAGCCGCGCCCAGACCATCGAGCAGGCCTCGTCGAAGGGGTCGTCGCCCGAGGCATCGGCCAGCAGCGCCAGCTCGGCGCCCAGGCAGCGGCCCAGCAGGGCGGCCTCGGGCCAGAGCGCCTCGGCGGTATAGAAGTGCAGCAGGGCCTCGCCATCGCAATGCAGGTCCAGCACGATGTCGGCATCGATCGCCAGGCTCAGCAAGGTGCGGCGCAGGCTGGCCAGCGCGGTGCCGGCCGGCAGCGCGGCCACCGCCTCGCGCAGCGCCGCGCGCACCAGCTGCACATTGGCCAGCGGGTCTGGCCCCAGCAGGCCTTGCACCTGGTGTGCCACCGGCTCGGCCAGGTCGGCATAGTGGCGGTTGAAGTTCTCGCCGCTGTAGAACTCGAAGCGGCCCTGCATGCCGCGCAGCTGCCACTGGCTCATGCCCAGCGGGTTGGCGGCCGGCACCAGCACGATCTCGCCCTCGATGCGGCCGGCGGCTTCCAGCTCGTCCAGCAGCTCGCGCAGGTGCTGGGCCACCAGCATGCCCGGCACCTCGTCGGCGTGCAGCGAGGCCTGGATGCTGGCCTTGAGCCCGTGGCCGGGGCGGCCGTAGTGCAGGCTGATGAGTTCATGTGTCAGCCCCGGGGTGGCCGGGAGCAGGGCATGGCGGACGATCTGCATGGCCCGGCCGCCTATTGCGCGCTGCCGTCGCGCTCGGTCGCGGCGGGGCTGGTGCCGCGGTTGGCCGGCGCCCAGGGGCCGTAGAGCGGCTGCGGCAGGCGCACCGGGGTGATGTCGAGGTAGAGGTTGATGACGGTGTAGTCCTCGGGGCCCAGCTCGTCGGTGCTCCAGCCTATGCTGCCGGGGCCCTTGTAGAGGCGGAACACGAAGCCCAGGTCGGCCAGGCTCTCGCCCGGCTTGGGCGCGGCCTCGAAGCTGATGCCGCGCACCTCGGGCAGGTTGCTGTCGATCAGATAGCTCATCGCGTTGGAGATCGCCGAGTCGCCCAGCATGTCGGAGTAGAACAGCGGGTCGGTGTAATAGGGCTTGAAGTCGGGCGCGCCGGGCTCGAGCCTCTGGCTGCGCAGCTTCAGGGCTGACGGCGTGGTGACGCGCGTCTTCAGGTTGAAGCGGTCGCCATGGTCCAGATAGGTCAGGCGCGCATTGGTGAGGTTGAGCGCGCCCAGGGTCGGGTCGCTCTTCACGTCGGTCAGATCCACCAGCAGGGCGCCCTTGCCGCCGATCACCTCGACCTCGTCGCCGCGTATCACCGCGGCCGAGTTCTCCTCCACGCCCAGGCCCAGCTTGTAGCCCTTGGCCATCATCAGCGGGATCATGCGGCCGAAGCGGCCGCGCTTGAGGAAATGCTGGTCGACGAACAGATCGGGGCCGACGAAGCCGAGGCCGCGGTCGATCTGCTTGCCCTCGGTCCACTTGCCCTTCATGATGCTGATGACGCTGGGTGCGTCGCGGAACATCACCTTGCTCATGATGGCGGCGCCGGCCGAGGTGCCGGCCACCACACCGCCGCGGCGGTAGACGTCCCAGATCGCGTCGAGCATGGGCGTGGCATGGCCGCCGGGGTAGAGCACGTCGACGATGCGCTCCTGCGAGCCGCCGGTGAAGAACACGCCCTTGGCATTGCGCACCTTGGCGATCAGGGCCGGGTCGCGCACCACCTTGTTGAGGTCCACCCAGCCGAACTTGGGCGCCACCGGCAGGGCCTCGGCCACCGCACCGCGGCGCTGCAGCAGCTCCACCACCTGCTTGGCGCTGCTTTCCGGATCTTCCGCGGCGGTGCCGAACACCACGAAGCGCGCGCCCTTGCCGCCGGCCAGGCTCACCAGCCGGCCCCAGACCTCGTCGTTGTCGGACTTCAGCGCCCCGCCGATCGGCACCGCATGGCCCTTGATGGCCGGCTCGGCCGCATCGCTGGCGGGCGGCGCGGTCAGCACATGGCTGATCGCCGGCGGGGTCTTGGGCGCGGGCGGCGTCTTGGCGGCGCTGGGCGTGGCGGCCTGCGCGGCCAGCCAGCAGGCGCTGGCCAACAAGAGGGTCAGGCCTTGCGCGCCGAGTCTCAGGGGGTGTCGGGAGTTGCTTTGCATGCTGGTGATGGCCAAGTGCCGCGTTAGGTGCCGATGATGGCAGCGCGGCGTGGCCCCGGCCATGCGGGGCGCTGCCGGCCGCGCAATTGAAAAACTACATGTCGCTTCCACGCAAGCGGTCGCGGCGCGGCTTGCCTTGAAGCGACAGCCAGTTGCAAGCAAGCGACTTGGCGCGGAAACCCGTGGTGATCGCGGGGCCGGCTGTTCCTAGACTGGCCCGGCGCGTTCCGTCGTTCAATTGCCCGTCACCCCCTTGGAGAAGCAAGCATGAAACCAGCCCTGCGCCCCTACCTCGCCGCATCTTCGCTGCCGCCGCAAATGCGCAGCACCGCGCTGGCCGCGGCCCTGATGCTGGCCCTGCCGGCCTGGGCGCAGAGCACCGACACGCTGAACCGCGTGGAGATCACCGGCTCCGCCATCAAGCGACTGGAGAGTGAGGGCGCGCTGCCGGTGCAGGTGATCAGCCGCGAGGACATCACCAAGCAGGGCCTCACCACCGCGGCCGAGATCGTCGCCCGGCTCAGCGCCAGCGCCAGCAACCTGACCGACGGCGGCAGCATCGGCTACGGTGGCTTCCGCGACCAGATGGGCATGAATGGCGCCAATCTGCGCGGCATCGGCGTGTCGTCCACCCTGGTGCTGCTGAACGGCCGGCGCATGGCCAACTTCGCCTCGCCCGGCGATGCCTCGGGCGTGGACCTCAACAGCATTCCGGCCGCCGCGATTCAGCGCGTCGAGGTGCTGCTGGACGGCGCCTCGGCACTCTACGGCAGCGATGCCATCGGCGGCGTGATCAATTTCATCACCCGCAAGGACTACCGCGGCGTCGAGCTCAATGCCAGTGCCGGCGGCACCAGCGAGGGCGGCGGAGCCAAGCGCACCGCCTCGGTGGCCGGCGGCGCTGGCGACGTGAGCCGTGACGGCTTCAATGTGTTCGGCGTGATCGACCTGCAGCGCACCAGCAGCCTGAACGCCAACCAGCGCAAGTTCATCGACGAGCTGAAGATCCCCGAGCGCCTGCCGGACCTGCTCTCCAGCGCCTCCTTCCCCGGCAATATCCGGCTCAGCAGCGCGCAGCGCCGCTCACTCGTTGCCGACGGCTTCTCCACCAATGGCAAGAGCGTCATCAGCAGCCGCACCATCAACCCGGCCGCGGCCAAGGGCTGCAATGGGCCCTCCTCGCTCTACCTGCCGGACGGCATCGGCGGCGTGGACGGCTGCACCTACGACTACATGCGCGACATCGAGCTCTATCCGGAGTCGGACAAGGCCAGCCTGTTCGGGCGCGGCGTGTTCGATCTGGGCAGCGGCCACCAGTTCTTTGCCGAGGCCTCGCTGAGCCGCTCCAAGACCCTGTACACCGGCACGCCGAATCGCGTCGATGCCGATATGGACGTGTCCAAGGTGCCCGCGCTGGCCGGCACCAGCCTGGCCAAGCTCGCGGCCGATGACGAAGACCGCATCATGACCGTGCGCACCCGGCTCAGCGAGGCCGGCCTGCGCACCAGCGAGCTGGTGTCGACCAACCAGCGCTATGTGGCCGGCGTGAATGGCACGCTCGCCAAGTGGGACTACGAGGTCGCCTACAACCACAGCAGCAGCACCGTCTCCGACCGCGACCACCAGGGCTATCTCAACGAGCCCATGATCCGCGACGGCTTTGCCGCCGGCACGCTCAACCCCTTCGGCCCCTCCAGCGCGGCCGGCCTGGCGCTGTACGAGGCGGCGCAGATCCGCGGCGAGGTGCGGCGCGCCGAGGGCAGCATGGACAGCCTGGACTTCAAGGCCAGCCGCGCGCTCGGGGCCCTGGCCGGCGGCGACCTGGCCCTGGCCCTGGGCGGCGAATTCCGCCGCGAGAAGCAGAACTACCGCCAGTCCGATGCGCTGGCGCAGGACCTGATCCTCGGCGAGACCTCACAAGGCCCGGATGCCGACTTCGGCCATTCGCGCAAGGTGGCCGGCGTGTTCGCCGAGCTCAGCGCGCCGGTCACCAAGGAGCTGGAACTGCAGGCTGCCCTGCGCTACGAGCGCTACCAGGTCACCGGCAGCGCCACCAGCCCCAAGCTGGGCCTGAAATACGTGCCGTCCAAGGAGCTGCTGCTGCGCGCCTCGGTGGGCGCGGGCTTCCGTGCGCCCAGCCTGTCGGACCTCTACCGCCCGGTGACCCAGGGCACCGCCGCCACCCTGGTGGACCCGGTGTGCATGGCCGCCGACCCCGGCAACACCGTGACCGACTGTTCCGACACCTGGGCCACCTTCCAGTTCAGCAACCCCAAGCTCAAGCCCGAGCGCTCGCGCCAGTTCTCGCTGGGCGCGGTGCTGGAGCCGCAGCGCGGCATGAACTTCAGCCTCGACTACTGGAACATCCAGAAGCGCGAGCTGATCAGCACCCTGGGGGTGGATTCCATCCTGGCCCATCTCGACAAATACGGCAGCCTGGTGCACCGCGACGAGGACGGTGTGATAGACCACATCGACCTGGTGAAGGAAAACCGCGGCCGCCAGAAGATCTCGGGCCTGGACCTGGGCGTGGCGCTGTCGGGCCTGAAGAGCAGCATCGGCACCTTCGGCCTGCGCCTTAACGGCACCTGGACGCTGGAGTCCAAGCAGCAGACCGGCAATGGCGATCCCTACATCAGCAACCTGGGCCACTTCATCAACGATGGCGTGGTGCAGCGCTGGCGCCATACGCTGGCGGCGGACTGGGAGCAGGGCCCCTGGAGCGCCACGCTGTCCAACAGCTACCTGTCCGCCTACACGGACCAGACCGTGATCGGCAAGGTCGATCGCCAGGTGGGCGCCTACTCGCTGTGGGATCTGACCGGGGCCTGGAAGTTCAACGCTGCGCTGACCCTGCGCGCCGGCGTGAAGAACCTGTTCGACACCGCCCCGCCGTTCTCGCAGCAGGCCTGGTTCTTCCTGTCCGGTTATGACCCGAGCTATACCGACACGCGTGGCCGCTTCTTCTACCTCAGCGCGCAATACCAGTTCCGCTGAACCCGGGCGGCGCCTGAGCCTGGCGGCGCTGGCCATGCTGGCCCTGCCCGGGCGCGGGCGTGCGGGCGAGCCGGAGGCCGCCGACGCGCCCGATGCACGCCTTGCGCAGCTGGCGCGCGAACTGCCGGCCTGGCTGGCCGAGCTGGACGTGCCGGGCGCGAGCCTGGTGCTGCTGCGCGAGGCCAGGGTCTGCTGGGCCGCCCACCTGGGCCTGCGCGAGCGCGGCGGCGCCGAGCCGGTGCGCGCCGACACGGTGTTCGAGGCCGCCTCGATGAGCAAGCCGGTGCTGGCCTATCTGGCCATGCAGCTGGTGCAGGCCGGGCGGCTGGCGCTGGACCGGCCGGTGCTGGACTACGCGGACGAGCGCTTCGAACCTGCGCAGCCGGCGCAGGCGCGCATCACCGCCCGCATGCTGCTCTCGCACAGCTCGGGCCTGCCCAACTGGCGCGCCGGCGATGCCGAGCATGGGCCGCTGCAGCTCGGCTTCGAGCCCGGCGCGCGTTTCGCGTATTCGGGCGAGGGCTATTACTACCTGCAGCGCGTGCTGGAGCGCATCACCGGACTGCCGCTGCAGGCCCTGGCCGAGCGCCAGCTGTTCCAGCCCCTGGGCATGGGCCACAGCGGCTTTGTGCTCACGCCCGCGCTGGATGCCTTGCGCGCGCGCGGCCACGACGAAGCCGGCCGGCCGCTGCCGGCCAGCGACTACCGCCGGGCCAATGCCGGCTACACCCTCTACACCACTGCCGCCGACTACGCGCGTTTCATCGCCGCCCTGCTGGAGCCGCGGCCCGGCGCGGCGCATGCGCTCGGCGCCGAGTGGCGCAGCGCCATGCTGGCGCCGCAGCTCGAGGCCGGCGACCGCCAGCCCCTGCCGCGGCCCGCCCGGGCGCGCGGCGACCGGGTGTTCTGGAGCCTGGGCTGGGCGGTCGAGCGCGGCGCGCAGGGCCTGATCGCCTATCACAGCGGTACCAACAGCACGGGGTTCCGCTGTTTCAGCCAGTTCGCGCCGGCGCGCGGCAGCGGACTGGTGCTGATGAGCAACGGCCTGGCCGGCAACAAACTCTGGCAGCGCCTGCTGGCGCTGCTGGGTGACCTTTGAGCGCGGCCCGCGCTTGGCCGAGAATGCCGGCTCTTCACCAAAGAGCCGCACCATGCCCAAGAAGCAGTTGTTGTTGTCCCTCGCCGCCGCCGCCGCCGCCGTCTGCGGTCTGGCCGCCGCCCAGGAGACGCCCCTCGCCAGCCTGCCCTACACGCCCAGCCTCGACCCGGCGGCGATGGATCGCACGGCCGATCCCTGCGAGGACCTCTACCAATATGCCTGCGGCGGCTGGCTGAGCAACAACCCGGTGCCGCCCGACCAGTCGCGCTGGTCCGTGTATGCCAAGATGGCCAACGAGAACCAGCGCTACCTCTGGGGCACGCTGGAGCAGCTGGCCAGGGACGGTGCCGCCGGCGCCAAGCTGAGCGCCAACCAGGCCAAGATGGGCGATTACTTCGCCGCCTGCATGAACGAGGAGGCCGCCAACGCGCAGGGCCTCAAGCCGCTGCAGCCGCTGCTGGACCGCATCGCCGCGCTCGGCAGCAAGCAGCAGCTGCCGGCCCTGCTGGCCGCCCTGCACCTGGTCAGCGGCAACGACCGCCTGCTGTTCGGCTTCGGCGCCAACCAGGATTTCGCCAACTCCAGCCAGGTGATCGCCTTCGCGGTGGCCGGCGGCATCAGCCTGCCCGACCGCGACATGTATTTGCAGCAGGACGAGAAGGCGCTGCAGCTGCGCGAGCAATTCCGCAGCCATATCGCGCGCACCTTCGAGGCCCTGGGTGAAAGCCCCGCCGCCGCGCAGGCCGCCGCCCGCAGCGTGCTGGCCACCGAGACCCTGCTGGCGGGCGCCACGCTCAGCCGCGTCGACAAGCGCGACCCCTACAAGACCTTCCACAAGCTCAACGCGCGCGGCCTGCAAGACCTGACCCCCGGCTTCGACTGGGCCGCCTACCGGCGCGCGCTCGGCGTGGATGCCAGGCTCAACACCGTCAACGTCACCGAGCCGGCCTTCTTCAAGGCGCTGGACAAGCATCTCAAGGCGATGAGCCTGGACGAGCTCAAGACCTATCTGCGCTGGCAGCTGGTGAGCAGCGCGGCGCCCTATCTCAACCAGGAGCTGGTGCAGCTGAACTTCGACTTCTTCGGCCAGGCGCTGAATGGCGTGCCGCAGCTCAAGAGCCGCTGGAAGCGCTGCGTCGAGTTGGTGGACGCGCAGCTGGGCGAGGCCCTGGGTCAGGAGTTCGTGCAGAAGAACTTCAGCCCCGAGCTGAAGGCCCAGACGCAGAAGATGACCGGCGAGATCGAGGCCGCGATGGCCGAGAGCGTGAAGGCCCTGCCCTGGATGAGCGCGGCCACCAAGGCGCGCGCGATGGACAAGCTGCACAGCATCGTCAACAAGGTCGGCTACCCTGACCAGTGGCGCGACTACGGCGCCTTCGAGGTCTCGCGCAGCGATTTCCTCGCCAATGTGCAGCGCGGCAACGCCTTCGAGGCCCGGCGCCAGCTGGCCAAGATCGGCAAGCCGCTGGACCGCGGCGAATGGGGCATGACACCGCAGACGGTGAACGCCTATTACAACGCGCAGATGAACGACATCAACTTCCCGGCCGCGGTGCTGCAGCCGCCGCTTTACGACGCCAGGCTCGACGCCGCGCCCAACTATGGCAACACCGGCGGCACCATCGGCCACGAGCTGATCCATGGCTTCGACGACGAGGGCCGGCAGTTCGATGCCAAGGGCAATCTGAAGGACTGGTGGACCCGGAAGGATGCGAAGGCCTTCGAGCAGCGCGCCGCCTGCGTGGTGGAGCAGTACGCCCAGTACACCATCGTCGACGACATCAAGATCAACAGCAAACTCACGCTGGGCGAGGACCTCGCCGACCTGGGCGGCCTGGTGCTGGCGCTGTCGGCCTGGAAGGCGCACACCGCCGGCATGGCGCTGGAAAACCGCGACGGCCTCACGCCCGAGCAGCGCTTCTTCGTCGGCTTCGCGCAATGGGACTGCAACAACGCGCGCCCCGAGGCGCTGCGCGTGCAGGCGCTCACCAACCCGCATTCGCCAGGCCGCTACCGCATCAATGGCGTGGTGGTGAACATGCCCGAGTTCGAGAAAGCCTTTGCCTGCAAGCCCGGGCAGCAGATGGTCAAGCCGCAGGCCGAGCGCTGCAAGGTCTGGTAAACGCGCGGACCTGGCCGCGGGCGTTTGCTTTTTGGCGGCGGACCTGAAAGACTGCTTGGCACCATGCCAAACCGCCCGCGCCGCCGCGCCCTCTGGGCCTTCGTCTGTCTGCTGGCGGGCGGCGGTGGCAGCGCCGCCGCCGCCGATGCCGAGCTGCGCATCGCCGCCTCGGCGGCGCTGAGCGGGCCCGCCGCGGCGCTGGGCCGGCGCTACCACGCCGGGGCCAGGTCTTGCTTCGAGCAGGTCAACCGGCATGGCGGCATCGCCGGCGCGCGCATCGTGCTGGACCTGCGCGACGACGCCTACGAACCCGAGCAGGCCGAGGCCAACACGCGCGCCTTCGTCGAGGACGAGCGCGTGCTGGCGCTGTTCGGCTATGTCGGCACGCCCACCAGCAAGGCGGCCCTGCCCTATGTGCGGCGCTGGCGCATCCCCTTTCTGGGCCCCTTCACCGGCGCCGATATCCTGTCGGAGCCCGGCAACCCGCAGGTCTTCAATGTGCGCGCCAGCTACCGCGAGGAGGCGGTGGCGCTGACGCAGGCCATGCACAAGGCCGGCGTGAAGCGCCTCAACGTGATGTACCAGGCCGATCTGTTCGGCCGCGCCGGGCTGGAGGCGATGCGCGCCGGCATCCAGCCCCTGGGCATCGCGCTGGGCGCGGTGGCCACCTTCAAGCGCAATACCGTGGACGTGCAGGAGGGCGTGCACGCCCTGGTGGGCAAGAGCAGTGCCGACGCGATCTTCGTGGTGGGCACCTACACCAGCATGGCGGCCTTCGTGAAGCAGGCGCGCGCGGCCGGCTTCAAGGGCCGCTTCTACAGCCTCTCCTTTGTCGGCCTGGAGCCCCTGCGCGAGGCCCTGCGCGCGGCCATGCAGGGCGTGACCGTGGCCCAGGTGGTGCCCGACGCCGAGGATCGCAGCATCCCGGTGGTGGCGGCCTACCAGCAGGCCATGCGCGAGTCCGGCGAGAAGAGCTTCGACTCGATCAGCCTGGAGGGCTACCTGGCCGCGCGCGTGCTGGTGGAGGGCTTGCGGCACGCGAAGCCGCCGCTCACGCGCGAGAGCCTGGAGCAGGCGCTGGCGACGCTCGGCGAGCTGGAGCTGGGGGGCTTCGGCGTGCACTATGGCGCCGAGCAGCGCCGCGGCTCCAGCTACCTGGCCTTGAAGACCGGGCCCTAGCGCTGCGGCAGCCGCCGCGCCAACGCCGCAACCCCAGACGCTTGTGGTGCCTGGGGTGTTCGGGCTGCAGGGCCAGCGGTCTTGGTGGGCCGCGCCTGCACCGCGTGGCGTTGGCCGGCGGTCGTTTTGTTCGCTGCTGATTGCAGTGCAGTCAGTGTAGGCGGCGGGGCGGGGCAGAAAATTGCGAAGATGGCTTGATCTTTGCGGACATTGGCAGAGAATTGCGCCAATCATAGGAATGTGGACCATCGTCATGGAGCTGGATCGAATTGACAGGCAGATTCTGCAAGTCCTCCAGGAGGACGGCCGCATCGCCAACCAGGAGCTGGCGGACCGCGTGGGCCTCTCGCCCTCACCCTGCCTGCGGCGCGTGCGTGCGCTCGAGGAGGCCGGCGTGATCGCCGGCTACCGCGCCCTGCTGGACGCCAAGAAGCTGGGCCTGAGCCTGATGGCCCTGGTGCATATCTCCATGGACCTGCACACGCCCGAGCGTTTTGCCAACTTCGAGGCCTCGGTGCGGCTTCTGCCCGAGGTGCTGGAATGCCTGCTCATCACCGGCCAGCAGGCCGATTACCAGCTCAAGCTGGTGGTGCGCGACATGGACCATTTCCAGAGCCTGCTGCTGGGCAAGCTGACGCGCATCCAGGGCGTCACCGGCGTGCATTCGAGCTTCGTGCTGCAGCATGTGGTGAACCGCACCGCGCTGCCGGTGGGGGGCTGAGCGATGGGCTTGCGTGCGCGCCTGCTTGGCGCCCTGCTGCTGGCCTGCGGCGCCCTGTCGGCCACGGCCAGCCCCATCAGCGCGCCCGGCGACTACCGCCTCAGCCTCCAGCATGGCGGGCTGACGCGCCATTACCTGCTGCATGTGCCGCGCAGCCTGGTGCCCGGCCAGCCCGCGCCCCTGCTGCTGGCCCTGCATGGCGGCGGCGGGCATATGGAGCTGCAGGCCGATGACGCGAAGTACGGCCTCATCAGCAAGTCGGAACAGGCCGGCTTCATCGCCGTGTTCCCGAACGGCAGCAGCGCCTTTCCAGGCGGCCGGCTGGCGACCTGGAATGCCGGCAATTGCTGCGGCCGCGCGCGCGACCAGGGGGTCGACGATGTCGGCTTCGTGCGCGCCGTGGTGGCCGATGTGCAGGCCCGCCTGCCGGTGGACGCGCGGCGCATCTACGCCACCGGCATGTCCAACGGCGCCATGATGGCGCAGCGCCTGGCCTGCGAGGCGGCCGATCTGTTCAGCGGCATTGCCGCCGTGGCCGGCACCGACAACACGCAGCAATGCAGCCCGGCGCGCCCGATCGCGGTGCTGCTGATCCACGCGCGCGACGACGACCATGTGCTGTTCGGCGGCGGCGCCGGCCCGCAGGCCTTCCGCGACCGCAGCCAGGTCACCGAGTTCCGCTCGGTGCCCGCCACCCTGGCCGGCTGGATCGCCCGCAACGCCTGCCAGGCCCAGGCCAGCCGCGTGCTCGAGCGGCCGGGCGCCTATTGCGACCGCTACGCCGCCTGCCGCGGCGGCGCGGCGGTGCAGCTCTGCGTCACCGACAGCGGCGGCCATGCCTGGCCGGGCGGCGGGACGGTGCGCCGCGCCAAGGGCGCGCCCTCGCAGGCGCTCTCGGCCAATGAGGTGATGTGGGACTTCTTCAGCCACACCGAGGCCGCGGCTCAGCCGGCCACGCCGGCGAAATAGGCGCGCTGGCGGCTGCGGTCGCTGTTGCCGAAGTAGCCGCGCCACCATCTGTCCTTCACGTCCAGGTGCTTGAACTCGGGCGTGGCGCCCGGCGCGCCGGCGGCCAGCCATTCGCGGAAGGCGTAGTGGTTCCACAAGCGCATGTACTCGCCCAGGTAGATGTCGGCCACGCGCTTGTTGCCGCGTATCACCAGCATGTTCTCGTCGTTGGCATTGGTGGAGGCGGCGCTGAAATTGGCCGAGCCGGTGATGACGATGGGGTCGGGGCCCAGCGGGTCGGCCAGCAGGAACTTGGTGTGGATGTACTGCACATGGCTGTTCAGGCCGGTGAGCGTCTCCTTGGCCCAGCGGTCGAAGCTGTTGGCGGCGATGCGGTTGCCCACCGCAAAGCGGTTCTGCGGCATCTTGCGCAGCGCCAGCATCTCGGCCTCTTCCGCGGCCTGCCTGGCCTTGCTGATGCCGGGGCCCAGCAGCTTGTCCAGCAGGGCGTAGCGCAAGGGCGCCTGACCCTGGCGGTAGGCGGCCTTGAAGAGATCGTTCATGCCGAAGGCAAAGGTCATGAAGAGCGCGCCCGGGCTGCGCGCGGCGATCTCGGCATACCAGTTCAGCGCTTCCAGGCCGGGCTGGGGGCTGAACAGCCAGTTGCCGCCCTTGAGGGGCTTGCCCGCGGGCCTGACGTTCAGCGCCGCCAGCGCCGGCTTCAGCTGCGCCGGCGTGGGGTTGGCGGCGATCAGCTGCCAGCATTGCAGATAGGCGGCCGCCACCTTCGGGTCCTGCACCACATGCACGACGTTGGACTGGCCGAACACCCCGCCCCGGGAGAAGTTGGTGGAGCCGGTGAGCACCGCCTCGGCCGCCCCGCCCTGCAGGCGCACGATGAACTTGTGGTGCGAGATCGGCGGGTTCTTCACGCCGACCTGGGTCACGCGCTCGGTGCAGATGGCCTGCAGCTGGGCCGCCGCCGCGGTGGCGCGGTTGTCGTCGCGCGGGAACACCGCACCGGTCTTGGCATCGGGCGGGTTGGGGCAGCCGTCGTAGACGATCTGCACGTCCACGCCGCGCGCCCTGGCGGCACGCAAGGCCTCGGCCACGGCCGGTAGGCGGAACTCGTAGGCCGCCACGCGCAGGCCGAACCCGAGCCCGCTGGCCGCGGCGATGAACTGCTCGATGGCCTCGAAGGCGCCGCGTGAGAGCCAGGCCCAGCGCGGGTCGGTGTCGGGCGCCTGGGCCAGGCTGGGCGTGCCGGCAAAGCGGCGCGCGTACTCCTGCGAGGCGGCGGCGCCGCGGTTGAAGAACACATCGTGGTCGCCGCCGGCCTCGGTCTCGGTGGCCACCGTCAGCGTCACCGCCTCGCTGGCCAGCAGGTTCTCTGGGCTGCCGCGCAGCGCCACCACGCGGTAGCTGTAGCGATGGCCGGGCTTGGCGCTGAAGTCCGACCAGGTGAAGCCCTGGATGGGATGCTGGCGCGTCGAGTAGCGCGCCTCGGGTCCGAAGCCGGGGTCGGTGGCGGCGAAGGTCTTCATGCCCTCCAGCCAATAGGCCTCGTCCTCGTCGTGGTCGCTGCGGTGGATGGCAAAGCCCAGCAGGCCCGGGCAGCGGCTGGCATCCAGGTGCATGGCCAGCAGCACCACATGGCTGCCGGCAATGGCGCGCACCGTCAGGCCAGCACTCGTCTTGCGAACTCTCATGGCGGCTCCCGCAGGGCGGGCCAGGGCTTGGCCCAGGGAATGGATACCATGTCGCCCGGCCGGCCACAAGCGCCGGCCTCCTAAAGCAAGATGACAGCAGCCTGCCTTGACAGCGCCCCGGGCGCTGCCCAAGCTCTGCACAGAGGGATTCGATATGAGCTGGTTCTATTCGCAGATGCAGGACATGCACATCCTGCTGGCCTGGTGCAGCGTGGCGCTCTTTCTGGTGCGCGGCCTGGCCCTGCAGTTCAAGGCCGAATGGCCGCTGGACGTGCGCCTGCGCGCGCTGGTGTTCGGCGTCAACTTCCTGCTGGTGATCGCCGGCCTGAGCCTGTGGGGATCGCTCAACTACAACCCCTTGGTGCACACCTGGCTGCTCGCCAAGTTCATCGCCATCGCCGCCTACCTGGCCTGCGGGCATTGGGCGATGGGCCGCGGCGAGTTCAGCCTGCTGGCCTATCTGGCGGGCCTGCTGATGCTGGGCTATGTGATGGCCGTGGCCACCACACGCGATCCGCTGCTGGGTTTCTGAGCCGCCTCAAACGGCGATCAGCTCGCCATTGACGATCCAGGGCGTGCCGAATTTGTCGATCAGCATGCCCCAGCGCTTGGCCCAGAAGGCGCCCTGCATGGGCATGGTCACCTGGCCACCCTCGGCCAGGGTGGCGAATACGCGCTCGGCCTCGGCCGCCGTTGCATAGTCGAGCGTGATCGAGACGCCCTTGATGCCCTCGTAGGGCAGGTGGGCCGGTGCGTCGCCCGCGTACAGCATGCCGCCGCCGGGCAGCACCAGGCGCGCATGCAGGATGCGCTGCGCGAACTCGGGCGGGATCTGTGCCGCCATGGGCGACTCCGCGCCGCTCATCAGCACCTCGAGCTTGCCGCCCAGGGCTCGTTCGTAATAGCGCATGGCGTCGGCACAGTTGCCGTTGAAGGCGAGATAGGCGATGGCCTGGGTCATGAGAGGCTCCTTGATGGTGGTTGCGTGAAGCGCCGGCTGCTTTTTTAGCAGCCCGCATGCCCACGACGAAGGGCCGCGGCTGGATTCGACAGCGCCCGCTTCAGAACTTCATCTTCAGGCTGCCGCCCAGGGCCCAGGCGCGGCCGCGCGGGCTCAGCGCATCCGGGCGCGGCCAGAAATGGCCCACCAGCAGCTCGCCCAGCAGCCAGTCCTTGTGCAGCGGCTGCTCCCACTTCACTTGCAGGCCATAGTCCGACACCGCCACGCCCGAGCCCTGCTGGCCGTTGCACAAGGCCTCCAGCGAGAGCAGGCGCTGGTCGCCAAAGGAGCGGTAGGCGCCCAGCCCGCTGGACCAGTCAAACTTCTTCGAGTGCTGGGTGATGGTGGCGGCATTCAGCCAGCGCATTGCCAGCGTGGCGCTGAAGGCATGCTCGTAGGAGAGCGCGGTGGTCGAGCCCAGGCGCTCGTCGAGCGACCAGAACAGGGTCTCGCGGAACTCCACCAGATCGGCTGGGCCCAGCTGCCAGGGCTTTTTGTAGCGCGCCTGCGCATAGGGCTTGAGGCCGCCGCGCAGGCCCAGGCGGAACTGCAGCGACTCATGCGCCAGCAGGCCGATGCCGGCGAAGAAGGCGCGGTCGGCCGGGTTCTCGGGCAGCAGGCGCTGCTGGCGCGAGAAGGCGTCGGGCTTGTCGCTGATGACCTCGCGCCGGTCGTCGCGGCCGAGGAAGAGGTAGGCGCGGTCTTCGAGATTGGGCAGGCGCACGCGCGCGTTGAAGCGCAGGCTGAAGTCGGCCTTCTCGTGCTGGCGCGTCAGCAGGGTGAGGCCCAGCAGGCCGTCGCTGACCTTGCCGCCCTGCGAGAAGGGCTTGTTGCCGAACCAGCCATCCACCCCGCGCGCCAGCCATTCGGTGCTGGAGCGCACTGAGCGGCGCGTGTTCTCGAGCGCCTCCGCCACCTCGGGCGAAGCCGCCTCGGGCTCGTCGGCGGCCAGCGCGGCCCAAGGCATGCAGCACAGCGTGAGCGCGGCCAGCCAGCCATATGCCCCTGCCGCCCGCCCGCTTGGTCTGCTGCCCGTCATGGTGTTGGATCCGGCTTGCCCTGCGCCGATTGTGGACCCGCCAGCCGGGCGCGAATGCGAGCAATTGTGTGTTCCACCGGCGCCGCTGAAGGAGAGCTAGGCGTGCCCGTGTGCGTGACGCTGTCATCTTCGTTCGAAACACACAGGGTTGCCGGGCCGCCTTCACAGAATCGGTCTCCTGTTCAACCACGAGAGCCCGGCTCACCATGTCTACACCCACCGCCATCCCCTGCCAGCGCCGCCGCGCGCCTGGCGCCGCCCTGTCGCTGTCACTGGCGCTGCTGCTCGGCGCCCTGCTTCCCAGCGCGCCGGCGCTGGCCGATGCCGAACGTCAGGCAACGGCTAGCCTGGCGCCGAGTCAACTGGTTGGCCTAGACCTGAATCTGCAGATCGAGAAGGTGGCCCCGGCCGCATCGCTGCCCAACCAGGGCGTGATCGTGAAGCGCTATCTGGCGCAGGGGCTCTGGACTTCGCAGGGCGCCGGCGGCCCCGGCCATCGCCAGGCCAGCGGCAGCTACCAGCTGCGCCATGGCGGCGACCACATGCTGGAAGAGCGCTCGGTCGATGACAGCGGCCAAGCCCAGTCCAGCACCCGCTACAGCTTCGAGCATCCGCGTGGCGGCACCTGGGTGCAAAGCCTCAACCATGGGCAGCAACAGCTCAGCGGGCATTTCACCGTCGCACCCAGCCAGCCCGGCCCGGCCCAGCAGCTGGCCCCGGCCAGCAACGCCGGCCTGCACGTGGCCCTGATCATCAAGCAGGCACTGGCGCCGACCCTGCCGCCCGGCGTCTTCCCCTCGGCCGGCCTGGTGTTGCAAAGCTATGCCGCCGACGGCACGCTGAGCTTCCAGGGTTTCGGCCCCGGTAACATCAACTCCAAGGGCAGCTACAGCTACAAGCGGCTCTCGGCCAACACGGCGGTGGAGGAAGCCACCCAGACCAGCGACTTCTTCAGCCTGCCCTACACCATGGTCTACACGTTCAAGACGCCCAACTCGGGCACCTGGTACCAGAACTTCTACAACGGTCTGATCCAGTTCTCGGGCACCTTCGACACCTTCCCGCGCTGAGCGCACTTGCCAGGCGGCCCTGGGCCGCCTGCCTCCGATCATGACTCTCGACGCCGAAGCGCTGAAAGCCTGCCTGCTGTTCTCGTTCAGCCTCGGATGCTGGACGCTGCTGACCCTGCTGCTGAGCCGCCGTGGCGAGCGAGGCGCCCGGCTCGGCATGGCCGCCTTCGTGGCGCTGCTGTTGCTGCCGCCCATGCAGGCCTATCTGGCCTTGGCGCGGCCTGCCCAGCCCATGGCCTGGCTGCAGGCGCTGCGCTACCAGCTCACCTGGGCCTATGGCCCGCTGATGCTGCTGTGCCTGCGGCAGGCGCTGCTACTGCCGCTGCCCGCGCGCGCTCCCTTGCTGCTGCACGCCCTGCCGCTGCTGCTGGTCGGCGCCGGGGTGCTGCTGGGCGCCGACTGGGTGAGCGCCCCGACCATGGTTTGGTTGCTGCTGCTGCAGGTGCTGGCCTATGCGGCGGCGGGCCTGTGGCTGCTGCGCCGCCAGCGCGGCCGCCTGGCGCAGTTGGCGCAGGGCCATCGCAACAGCAGCTACTACTGGCTGCTCTATCTGGCCGGCGGCCTGTTCGCCGCCACCTGCTTCGATCTGCTGATGCATGCGCTGGCCAGGCAGGGCCGGCTGCCGCCTGAGGCGCTGCTGCTCGGGGCCGCGTTGCTGCTGGCGCTCTATGTCGACCTGATCGCGCTGTTCGCGGTCTACCAGCCCGAGGTCTTCATCTCCGAGCTGCGCAGCGAGCCGCCGCCGGCCGAGCCGGCGCTGCCCGCCGTTGAGCCGCCCAGGGCCGCGCCGCTGCGGGTGGTGGAGCTCTCGCCCGAGGTGGCGCGCGAACTGGCCGAGCGCCTGCAGGTGCTGGCAGCGCAGCAGCGGCCGCATCTGGACGAGGCGATGTCGCTGGCCAAGCTGGCCACCCTGCTGGACGTGAGCCCGCACCAGCTCTCCGAGTTGCTCAATCTGCACCTGGGCAGCAGCTTCTACGACTATCTGAACGGGCTGCGCTACCGTGAGGCCCTGCAGCTGCTGGAGCAGCCGGACGGGGCGCACAGCCTGACCGTGGCCGACGTCGCCTACCGCGCCGGCTTCAACAACCGCAACAGCTTCTACAAGGTGTTCAAGGAAAGGAGCGGGCTCACGCCGGCCGAGTACCGCAAGCGCTGGGCGCGGCAGGCCTGAGTGTGGCCCTCAGGCCGCCAGCCGCGTGCGGATGCGCGCGATGGTGGCCTCCACCGGGTCGTCGCGTGAGACCACCAGCCCCAGCTCGCGCGCAATCTGGTTGACCTTGGCGGGGTGCAGGGGGATGCCGCCGGCATCGATGGCGGCGATCAGGGCGCGGGCGTTCTGTTCCGGCCCGGGTGGCGGGGCCGGCGCCGCGGGCGTGCGCGCGGCCAGCAGTTGGCGCAGCTTGCTCGGTTTCATGACGAGCCGCTCAGGCGCACCGTCAGGCCCTGCGCCCGCTGCCAGCCGGCCAGATCGCGCGGCGCTGCGGCGGGCGCCAGGCCATCGGCGCGCACCGCCCCGACATAGCCGTTGCGCCCCTGCGCCTTGGCGGCATAGAGCGCCGAATCGGCCAGGCTCAGGCTGGCCTGCCAATCCCAGGCGCGCGGCCGCTGCGGATCCAGCGGGAAGGCGGTGAAGCCGATCGAGACGCTCACCTGCAGCGCCAGGCCATGGCCGATCTCGAAGGGCCGCTCGCGCACCGCGGCGCAGGCGCGCGCGGCCAGCTCGGCGGCATCGTCGCGGCTGGTCTCGCGCACCAGCACCAGCACCTCCTCGCCGCCCCAGCGTACCAGCGAGTCGGTCTCGCGGAACACGCGGCGCAGGCGCTCGGCCAGCTGCACCAGCACGGCGTCGCCGGCGGCATGGCCGTGCTGATCGTTGATGCGCTTGAAATGGTCCATGTCCAGCAGCATCAGGACGAGATCGCTGTCGGGGCCCGGCGTGATGCTTCGGCCGGACTCGCCGCTTTCGAAGCGGCGCAGGCACAGGCGCAGATCGTCCTGCAGGCGCATCTCGAGGTAGCGGCGGTTGCGCAGGCCGGTGAGGGCATCGGTGAGGCTGGCCTCGCGCAGCTCGGCGGTGCGCGCGTGCACCAGGGCCTGCAGCGCGGCCTCGCGCTGGCGCAGCACGCGGGTGCGCCAGCGCACCACGCCCCACATCGCCAGCACGCCCAGGGCCACACCGCCCAGCTGGGCCCAGAGCGTCTGCCACCAGGCGGGCAGCAGCTCGACGGGTAGCTCAAGCATTGAGCCGCCCCAGGCCGCGGCATGCGCCGAGGCGCGCACCTGCAGGGTGTAGCGGCCGGGCTTGAGCGGGCCGAAGCTGGGGCTGCGCGCGCTCGCGTCGGCGTTGGTCCAGTCGTTCTCCAGGCCTTGCAGGCGGTATTGGTAGCGCAGGCGCGCCGGGTCGGCATAGTCCAGGCCGGCGAACTCGACCGCGAAGGTGCGCGTGCCGGCGGGCAGCAGCAGGCCCTGCTGCCAACCCGGTGCGTGATAAGGCTGACCGTTCACCCGCAGCGCACTGATCACCAGCGGCGTGTCCTCGGCCGCCGGCGCATAGGCCTCGGGCTGGATGCGCAGGAGGCCGCGGCTGCCGCCGAACAGCAGGCCGCCGCCGGGCAGCTCGGTGCTGGCGAAGAACCAGAAGCTGCCGAAGGCCGCGCCCTCGGCGGGGCCGAAGCTGTCGAGCCGGTCGGCCTTGGGGTCGTAGACATAGAGCTGGCTCCAGATGCGGCCCTCGCCGTCCTCGTGCAGATTGCCGCCGAACACGCCGTCGCTGCCATGGCGCTCGCCGATGCGCTCGAAGCGCGCGCGGCCCTGGGCATCCCAGCCGCGCAGGCGGTGCAGGCCGCTGATGGTGGTGTCCAGCCACAGCGTGCCGTCGCGCGCGCGCAGCAGGCCCATCACGATGGGGCTGGCCAGGGTCTCGCCGGGCGCTTGCGGCACCGCCTCGAGCCGGCCCGCGCGCTCGCGGAACAGGCCTTGCTGGCCGCCCAGCCAGAGCCCCTCGGGGGTGTCGATCAGGGCATAGATGCCGCCGTGCAGGGGCGCGCCGCCGGCGGGGTGCACGCGCTCCAGCGCCGCGGCCGCGGGCGCGGCGAGGCGGTACAGACCCTCCTGCATGCCCAGCCAGACCTCGCCGCCAGCGCGCACCAGCAGGCGCTGGGCGCGCCCGCCGTCCAGCGGCCAGTCGCGCAGCAGCTGGCCCGCCGCGCTGCGGTGCTCCAGCCGGCCGGCGGCGGCCATCCAGAGGCTGCCATCGGGCGCCTCGGTGAGCGACTCCACCACCGTGCTGCGCTCGCGCGGCAGGCTGCCCAGCGTGGCCAGCTGATGGCCGGGGCGGCCGTCCAGGCGCGCCACGCGGCCGGCCTGGGTGGGCGCCAGCAGCTCGCCATTCTTCAGCGTCAGCAGCGCGCGCACATCGGCCTCGGCCAGCGGGCTGGCGGGGTCGGCATCCGGGCCGCGCACCGCCAGTGCCGGGTGCTGCTGGTGTCGCTGCAGGCCCAGGCCATAGCCGGTCACCCACATGGCGCCGCTGCGGTCGCGCAGCAGGCCGCTGATGTCGTTGCCGGCGAGGCTGGTGAGGCGGCGTGGGTCGTGGCGCAGCCGCGCCTCGATGGCGCCGCTCTGCGGGTTGATCCACAGAAGGCCCAGCTTGGAGCCCACCCACAGCCGGCCGTCGGCGGCCTCGGCCAGGGCCTGGATCGGCGTGTTCAGCGCCTGCACCCAGCGCACCGCGCCACCCGGCGCCACCACGCCCAGATGCCCGTCCTGCGTGCCCAGCCAGATGCGGCCGTCGCGGCCCTCGGCCAGGGCCAGCACCGGCTTGCCCTCGTCCAGCCCCGGCAGCGGCAGCACCTCCCACAGGCCACCGGGGCGCAGGCGCGAGAGCCCGCGCCAATGGCCGGCCCAGACCGTGCCGTCGCGCCCCACCCGCAGCGCCAGCACGCGGCTCTCGGTCTCGCCCTGCCAGCGCAGCGGATGCGCCTCGAACTGCCTGCTGGCCGGGCTGTAGCGATAGAGGCCCTGGCCCACCGTGCCCACCCAGACGGCGCCCTCGCCATCCTCGGCGAGCGCGCGTATCGGCGTGTGCGGGCCCGCCAGCCCCGAGGCGCTGCCATGCGCCTCGACGCGGCCCAGCTCGGGGTCGTAGGCCATCAGGCCCAGGAACTCGGTGCCTATCCACATGCGAGCGCTCGCGCGCGCCGGCGCCAGCGCGCGCACCCAGCCCAGATTGCGCTGCGCCGGCGTCTGCCCCGCCTGCTCGATCGGGTGCAGGCGATAGCCGTCGTAGCGGGTGAGGCCCTTGTTGGTGGCCACCCAGATGAAGCCCGCGCTGTCCTGCGCCAGCGCGGGCGAGGTGCTCTGCGGCACCGGCACGCTGCGGAACTGCACCTCCAGCGTCGCCCCCCCGGTGCCCGCGTCATGGCTGCTGGCTGCGTGGGCGGCGGCTGAGAGGAGGATCAGCGGGAGCAGCAGGAGCAGACGGGAGGCCAGGCGGCGGAAGGGGGACGGCATGGGGAAATCGTAACTGGGCGCAATGGAGCGCCGGCGTCGGCAGGGCGGCTGGCATGCGAAGAAATGGGCGATTTGTGCGCAGGGAGGCGGGAGCCGGCGCTAGCCGAACAAGGCGGCGGACACGGGCCGTGCCGTGCCCTGGGGTAATCCCGGGGGAAGCAGGTCCGAACCAGCGAGCATGGCGCGTTCCGTGACATGTCACCGTCAGGCCCTGTGGCGTCGAGGTGCAAAATGTGCAGCACTCAGGGAGTTAGGGAGCAGCCATGCTGATCAAGACGGCAGATGACAAGCAGCGTCGCCTCAAGCTGCTGGAGGAGTTGCAGGCATCCCCATTGCTGGACCGGCAACAGCGCCAGTGGCTGCAAGACGAGGCGATGCGCTGCCAGCGCGGCCAGCAAGGCGAGCGCGACGCGGCGCACTACATCGACCACTGGAAGAAGGACAGCGAGCAGCACGCCGTGCTGCACGACCTGCGTTTCGTGGTTGACGGCGAGACCGCGCAGATCGACCACATGGTCATCAATCGCGCGCTGCACTTCTACCTGTTCGAGACCAAATGCTTCAGCGGCGATGTGCAGATCAATGAGCAGGGCGAATGGACGGTGAGCTATCCGCGCGGTGGCCGCTATGGCGTGCCTTCACCGCTGGAGCAGAGCCGCCGCCATGAGCGCATCCTCGACAAGCTGCTGACCAAGCTGGACATCACCGGCCGCGGTGGCCTGAAACCCAGCTTTCATCACGTGGTGCTGTTGCACCCCAAGGCCACCATCGAGCGCCCGGACGAAAAACGCTTCGACACCCGCGACGTCATCAAGGCCGACATGATCCAGCGCTGGCACGAGCAGTACATCGAGTCCGTGGGCGTGGTCGAGGTCTTTGGCAAGCTGCTGAACATCCACGGCAGCGACACCCTGCGCGCTTGGGCCGAGAAGCTGGCGCGCCAGCATCGGCCGGTGAATCCGCTGGAATTGCCGGACTTCATCAAGCCGAGGGCGGCGGCACTGCCGGCACTTGCGCCCGCGTCAGCAGCGGACCCCGTTGCGGCGGCACCCAAGGCGGAAGACATGGCGAGCCACCCGCTGTACCGCAAGCTTGTCTGCGTGACATGCCAGGCCAAGATCAGCTTTCCCGAGGGCAAGTTCTGCTGGAACCAGGAGAAGCGGTTTGGCGGCCTGCAGTATTGCCGGGAGCATCAGGCGGAGTTCAGATGAGTGCGCTGGCCATGCTGTAGGGGGCGCTTCCCACTGCGTGGACGTAAGAAGCGAAAGACTCAACCACGGGGCTTACGGGGATGGGGCGGGGAACAGTTGATTGATGAAGTCCGCCGCAGCTTGGAAGGTTGGCAAGAGGGTGGGAACCAGGATTGCATCGCCGTGAGCCATGCTGTTCCTTAGCGTTCTGATTGCGTGCACTACTTGTCGCGTGTGGTCTTGAGGATCCTCGGGCTCCGGCCACGGCCCGATGTCTGCCTGACCCGCGGCCAGCAATACTTCCCGTTGATCATTCCAGAGCGCCTCACGCTTCGCTGAAGCCGAGAACCCGGCATCGTTCAACCATCCCCGTGCAACAGCCTCGTTCAACAGGTTCAGAAGGTTACCTGTCTTGCTTGCGGGCACGCCATCGCGCTTAGCCCGTTCCTTGACCGCGGCCTCGCAGGCCACATGTACCGTCAACGTTGCAACCGACAGCAGTCGATACGCAAAGAACGCATACAGCCAGGCATTGCGCGCGTTCTCGAACTGCTGCCGAACCTTGTCGGGCACGGTCTCGTTCAATCCAACGCTGGAAATCAGCGCATGGTGCTTTTCCAGCGTGCGCGAGAAGTAGCTCCACCTCTCGTCTGGCTCCAGCACTTCTGCGAGCGGCTTCAAGCCATCCAGCGCGGCAGTTTCGCTAGACAGAGCTTGGTCCTCCAGCCAGGGCACGGCCTTCGTAGGCCTCCGCAATGAAGGGCTTCGCGGCTTCGAGGTCGACGAGGGAGGCTAAAGACACCTCCACGTCACCCGTGCCCCAGTGGCCTTTCTGCGAAACGTCTTTCGCGATGGGCAGCAGCTTGGTCACGGTGGCGGGGTCGAGGTGCAGGTAGAGCAGCAAGCGGCTGCGCTGCGGCACCAGGGTGGCGAAGTTCTTGAGGCGCTTGAAGGCCGCATACAGCCGCAACTCCTTGCGCTGTACATCGTCGCCCAGCGACAAGGTGTAGTCCTCCAACGAAGCCAGCAGATCGGTGAGCGCCGCTGGCAAGCCCGCAACGATTTCCGAATACGGCTTGTCAGGCCCCACCACCTTTTCGGCCGGTGCTTCTTTCGCCTCCTTGGCCGGCTTGCTGGTCTTGTGACCGCCCGCCCCGTTCCTGGATGCGGACGCCGAGGACGCGTTGGCCAGCTCGAACAGCAGCAGATCGTCGCCAAAGCGGCGATAGCGGATCAGCTCGATATTGCGGTTGATCTGCTGAACAGCATGGCCGTCGTACTTGGTGAAGTCGGCAGCGATGCACACCAGGCGCGGTGCGCTCCAGTCGATCGCATCAGCTGCCGCCTTGCCGAACTTCTCCAGCACCAGCAGCTTGAACTCGGCCTGGTGGTCCATCAGCCAGTCCAGGTAGAACAGCCCTTGGTTGATGACGTTCTCTCCCACCGAGCGCTTGTATTCCAGTATCACCGGGCAGTGGTTTTCGTCCAGCCCCAGCGTGTCGATGCGCCCGCCGTGCGTCTTGCCGGTGGAGTACTCGGTAGCCAGGAAGCGGATGCTCAGCAGCGTTTCGAGGTTGGCCTCGATCAGGTTCTGCAGCGGCTTCTCCAGATCGGAGGCATCGCCTTGCAGCTCGGTGGCGCGGCCGGATTGCAGGCGGAAGAGTTTGATGTCACTCATCGCAAGACCTTAATTGCTCACGATGGCGTGAAAGCATCGGACACAGCATGCTCCTTCAGAACGCCATCACCCCCAAGAAGAAAGCCACTCAATAGCTTGGCTGCCTTGATGTTGACCCTAAACATTGGAAGCGGCTTACCTTCAACGCGTTCGAAATAGGCTTTGGCCCGAAGCGGGTCGACCGATGCTCGAAGCTCGTCAAAGCGTCCGTACTCGTTGAGGCTTGCCTCTGTGACGGTTGCCTGCATCAAGGCAGCCAGCTTCATGGGATCAACACCGAGTGCTGCGACAACGGCCTCGAAGTCCCTGTTCTTCGCCTGCGCCTTGTAGTCAACCAAGTAGTCCCGGAAGGTCCGATCGGAATCAATCTGCACATCGCCGCGCTGGATGTCGTGCAAGAAGATCTCGGCGAACTTCTGGTCCTCCTGCGATAGCGACGTGAACGACCGATGCAACTCGGCCAAGGTCGCCTCCTTGGACGGTCCGTCGCCGCTCTGCAACTCCTTCAGATACTTCGCAAAGCGCGAGTTCATGTAGTCGGCGTCGATCTTGCCAGTGTCGATCTCGGTGACGTGGCTGTCGATGTCGAACGGGATGCTCTCGCCGGCATCGCCACCGCCTGCCCCCAGCTCCTTGTAGCGCTGCAGCAGCGTCAGGTACTGCAGCTTCTTGATAGACACCGCAATCGACTGCTTGGGCTCGGTATCGAACTCGTAGAGCGGCTTGTCCCAAGTGAAGCCCTGAATCTTCGCGGCCTCCAGGATGGCGCTGAACCGGTTGAACTGCTTGGCGAAGGCCGCCCGCGCCGCCAATTCGTCAGGCAACTTGGCGAAGTCGGCGACGCCGGCCGCACTGAAGACGGCGCTGATCTCGGTGAAGCAGTCGTTCAAGCGCTCCAGGTTTCGCGGCAATTGGTCGACGAAGAGGCTGATCGGCTTGTCACCGGAGTACGCCTTCACCGCCGCATCCACGTTGCGCTTCATCGTGTGCGGCTTGCGGTAGTAGCGAATCGTGCCAAACGGCTTGTCTGGCCCGAACAGCCGGTTGGTGCGTGAAAACGCCTGAATGAGGTTCTCGTAATCCAGTAGCTTGTCGCAGTACAGCGTGTTGACCCACTTCGAGTCGAAGCCGGTGAGCATCTGGTTCACCACGATCAGTAGATCAAGTCGCTTCTCAGGCTCAGCCTCGACTCGGATGTAGGGCGCCTTGTGGGCCAGGCGTGCGGCCAGGTCCTTCTTGAAGTTCGCGTGGGTGCCCAGATCGAACTTCTGCCCATACGTGGCGTTGTAGTCCTTGATGATCTCTTCAAGGCCCGCCTCCTTGAAGGCTGGATCGGTGCTGCCCCCGTCGTCGTCGCTGATGTGGGGATCGAACAGCGCGGTGATCTTCAGCGTGGGGCACTGCGCCTTCATTAGGCGGTAGTAGGTGATGGCTTCGGTGATGCTGCTGGTGGCAAGGATGGCGTGGAACTTCCCGCCCTGGCTCAGCACCTCCCAGTTGTCAGCAATGTCCTTTAAGACCGCGTGGTGGTGCACATCGCAGTCGTACTGGGTGTTCGCCAGGTAGTCTTCAATACCGCGCTGGTACTCCCCGGCCGCATTGCGGTGGCCTGCCATCGCCACGTCGTTCATGTACCGGTTGAAGACCTTCTTCTTCGCGGCGTCTGCCAGTGCTTCGGCCACGGTCGCGGCCTTGGCCCTGTCCCGCGCCACCGCTTGCCGCAGGTCTCGGTCGCGGTAAGTCAGAACTTGGTAGGGGTCGAAGCCCAGCACGTTCTTGTCGCGGATGCCGTCGGCAATGCTGTAGCGGTGCAGTTCGTCCCCAAATACATCCGTCGTGGTGTTGTCCTTGCGAACGTTCTCCTTGTGGATGGGCGTGCCGCTGAAGCCGAAGAACACCGCGCCCGAGAAGCTCGCCTTGATGTCGGCCAGCATGTCGCCGAAGGTGGAGCGGTGGCATTCGTCCACGATGAACACGATGCGCTTGCAGCGCATGGTCTCCAGGTCGTGCGCCGTCAAGCCATCGGCGTCGTCCGTGATCCGGCTCATCTTCTGGATCGACGTCACGATCAGGGTTTCCGCGGGAGCGGCGCTCTTCAAGGTCTTGACGAGCACACCGGTGTTCTCGGTGGCTTGAACCTGGTTGCTGTCACCGGCAAAGTCCCGGTAGGCCTTCAGCGTCTGCGTGCCCAGTTCGACCCGGTCCAACAGGAACACCACTTTGTCGGCGTCCTTTGAGTTGGCGATAAGCTGTGCCGACTTGAAGCTCGTCATGGTCTTGCCCGAGCCCGTGGTGTGCCAGATGTAGCCCCCTAGGCGGTTCGGGTACTTCCAGTCGGTCTTGGCCACCTTGTCGGAAATGGCGTGTGCCGCGTAGTACTGGTAGCTGCGCATCACCTTCAGCACGCCATCGGCCTCATCGGCCACCGTGTAGAAGCCGATCAGCTGGTGCGCCATCGGGATGGACAGCAGGCTGGAGGTGAAGCTCTTCCAGTCGTTGATGGGCTCGTTGTTGAAGTCGGCCCAGTGGAAGGCGTAGTCCTTGTTGAACTTGCCGTCCGGCCCGGGGTTGGCAAAGTACAGCGCCTCTTGGGGCTCCATGGCCACAAAGATCTGCACCAGCGAGAACAGCCCGGTGAACACGCCCTCGCGTGCGTACTTCTGGATCTGGTTGTAGGCCTGGCTGACCGGCACACCGCTCTTCTTCAGCTCGATGTGGATCACCGGCATGCCGTTGATGAGCAGCAGCAGGTCACCCCGCCGGTCATGCTGCAGTTCAGAAGCGCGGGCGTAGCGCGGCTGCTGCGCGATCTGGTAGCGGCTTTGCCCGGCGGCGATCTCGTGCCGGTCGTAGACCTTCAGGCTCACCTCTTTGCCGGAATGCAGCGTGTCGGCCGGGTTGTCCCGCGTGATGGACACCGTCTTGCCGTTGATGAAGCCGTTCAGCTTCAGCGGGGTGCGCAGGGCGACGATCTGCTCCATCACCTGCTGCATCTCGCTGTCGGTCAGCGGCACCTCGTTCAGCCGGTCCTTACTGCGGTTGTTCTCGAAAAGGATCTGCTTCCAGTTCTCCAGGAGGTCGACCTCGCTGGGGCACTTGATGACCTCTAGCTCCCCCCAGCCGCGCTGGCGAAGCTCGTGGATGACAGCTGCTTCGAATTCGGATTCTTTTGCAAACGTAGTCATGGGTGATGGGCGCGGCTCTCAGACAAACAAGCCCTCTAGGCAAGCGGCTCTGATTTGATATAGCTTTTGGAGTTGGGTTGCGTGCTGAAAAATGAGAAGGTCCAAAGTTCTGAAATAGGAACCAATCTTTTCTTGTTCGTCAACATCCGCCGGGACTCTCAATTCGAGCTCACACAGATCAGAGTTCTTTAGGTTGTTGATGCTACTGCCGGCTAACAAGTCCTTTACACATTTTAAGTAAATAGGGGTTTGTAGAAGCTGGGCTGCAATAGGGCTGGGAGATCGAAATATGCTGCAGAACGCCCCCACAGTCGTCGGCAACAATGGGTTACCTTCGCAGATCGCAGATTTTCCAACAAGCGCCTTACTACCGTTAGACATGCAAATTGCAATATCCCCTTTTCTCAGCCTGATGTCATCGGGACACTTCAGATTTACAAATTGCAAGTCAGAATCCAGAACTAGTCTGGCATCTTGTATGTTGCTGGAGCGCAGAACGAGCAGGCCAGAAGTACTCACATCTTTTTGTCTGTAGCCAATGCCCCTCCTAAAGATGCCAATGTCCTTCAGCTTCGTCTTTACCCATCCCCTCGAGTAGCCGCTAAATCGCAAGTCCGGAGTGATGGAGCCCGTTTGGGGAAACATCCTTTGAAGCATGGCCTTCTTCAGTGTTGCCAATTTCTCATGCTCGCGTTGATTCAGCACTAGCAACCGATCCAGTTTCTGGATAACGATGCCGATTTTCACCTGTTCCGCAACGCGAGGAATTGTGACGACCCGTTTCATCCAGTCTTCAGCGTCGAAAAATAGCTTTTCTATGTCCACCCCGTAGGAACTCAGAAAGAATTTCTTGCGCATCGCAGGCAGGCTGGCCACGATCGCCAGAAACTCTGTGAGAAGCTTTTCGCTGTCGACTGCAGTCAGATACTCTTTCGACACGATGGCCCCATCCAACGCGGGCGGCACGATGCCCGTCGCCCCGTGGACCACCTGACGCTTGGAAATGACGAAGTCACCCGCCTTGAGCTGGGCGTAGTTCTTTACCAAGATGTCTCGCCCCAACAGGTGGCCGCGAGAAACGACACCTTCGTTGCGCCGCTTGACCGTGATGAGCTCGTAGCTCTGATCGTCATCCAGCACGATAGGTCGACGCTTCTCGGCAAGGACGTCGCCAATCTTCTCGTCCGCCCACGATTCGGTGTACGCCTTGAACCGAATACGCGGCACCTTTCCTGTGATCTGGTCCGCCATGTCAGTTCCCCGCCAACAAGGTCTTCAACTCCTCGATGCCCTTGAGGTCAAACTCGCCGCCATCCAGCTCTTCCAGCATGCTCACGAGGGCATCCTCTGCTTGCTTGATCTCGCGGGCGTTGTCGGCATAGGTGATCCGGTACTTCTCTACAAGGGCTTCCAGCTTGCCGATCAGGCTGGTCGTCACCAAGCGAGGCAAGTGATGCAACTCGGTCAGAAACGGCGTGAGCCACTTGCTCTCGAGCAGGGCGTAAACATGCGCGTCGCTCAACGCCTCAATCGTGGCTTTGGTCTTCAGGTGCAGCGCTGCGGAATTCTTCTTGATGGCCGCCTTCAGTGACTTCTCCTTGGCTAGCACTGTGGCTACCTGGATGATCTTGGCCTCATAGGACTCGGGATCGAAAGCTCCTGACGCTTCGGCCTCGGCAGCCAACTCCTTGGCTTCCTCGGTCACGGCCGCTGCGACGAACTTGTCGCTGGCTTCGTTGAACGTGTCTTTGGCCTTGTCTTCGTCGCTGAAGCTTTCGAGCAGATCGTCCAGCTTGGCGGCCAGGTCGCCCAGTTCGGCCTCCTTCTTGCGGAGTGCGTCCAGCTCCTTCTTGTGGTGTGCCAACTGAACAAGGTCGAAGGGCAGGATGCGGCCTTTCCAGCCGTCCTGCACTTCCACGTCTTTTCCGTCCTTCTTCTTGACGACATAGTTCGGGTCGACCACGCGCGTGGCACCAAAGCCCTCGGTCTGAAGGATTTCCAGATCCACAGCGATAGGCCGCCAGTGGTCATCAAGGACCTGATAGGCCTGGTACTTGTCGATGAGCAGCAGCGCGCCGACCTTGGCCAAGCGGGCGAACAGCTCTTCACAGATCAGCGCTTCTTGGCGAGGCACCTGCAGCGTGAGCATCTTGCCGATCAGCTCGCTGTGCAGCCATGGCTTGAAGCCGTCAAACGCGCGAGTGAACGCCTGGTTGAATTGCTTCACCTCCGGATGCTGGCGCACGGCCTCAGCCAGGTCATCCGCTTTCGGCTGGGCGTACGGCGTGCCGTCCAAGGTGAACAGGGCGGCGCGTAGGCTGGGGAAGGCCTTCCAGAAGTCAGACAGCACGTCCAGCTCGCTCAGCGGGATGCCGCCGAACATCGAGGCATACAGGTCCCAACTCTCGGGCGGTTCAGACGAGTCCACGTACCGCGGAATGTTGAGGTTGTAGTCGTTGGCCTCGCTTTGCAACTCGGTCTTGGGCACCAGCCGGCTGAAGCCGGGCACGGTGGCGCGGGCGATCACCACGTCGGTGATCTTCTTGATGTCGCAAGCGCGGAGCTTGTTGTTCTTGCCCTCTTTGGCAAAGCCCTTGGAGGCGTCCACGAACAGCACATCGCTGCTCTCGCGCTTTTGCCTCAGCACGAGGATGACGGTCGGGATGCCGGTGCCGAAGAAGATGTTAGACGGCAGGCCGATGATGGTTTCGAGGTGGTCGTTCTCGATCAGCTGCTTGCGGATGACGCCTTCCTCTCCGCCACGGAACAGCACGCCGTGGGGCAGGACGATGGCCATGATGCCGTTGGGCTTCAGGTGGTACAGGTCGTGCAGCAGGAAGGCGTAGTCGGCCTTGGATTTGGGAGCCACGCCAAAGCGGGCGTAGCGCGGGTCGGTGTCCTTGTATTGCGGGTCCCACTTCTGTGAGTAGGGCGGGTTCGACACCACCGCATCCAAGTACAGCGGGTTGTAGCTGTTGACCGGGTCTTGCTCGTCGAAGTACGGCCAGTCGTCCTCCAGCGTGTCGGCGTTGCGGGTGACGATGTCGTCTGGGCGGATGCCGCGCATGACCAGGTTCATGCGGGTGAGGTTGTAGGTGTTCTCCTTGAGCTCTTGGGCGTAGTACCTGATGCCGCCCTCCTTGCCCATGTGCTTAGCGATGGCCTGGCCGATGTTGAGCAGCAGCGAACCCGAGCCGCTGGTGGAGTCGTAGATTTGGATGGTCCCGCGGTCTTTCAGGTGGTGCGCGATGACTTCAGACATCAGCACAGACACTTCGTGCGGGGTGTAGAACTCGCCCGCCTTTTTGCCTGCATTGGCGGCGAACATGCCAATGAGGTACTCGTAGATGAAGCCGAGCACGTCGTAGCCCTGCTTGCCATCCATGGGGATGTCTTTGATCAGCTGGAGGAGTTCGCTGATCGCCTTGGTCTGCTTCGCGGCGGTGTCGCCCAGCTTGCTGAGCCCGGTTTCCAGGGTCTTGAAGATGCCCTCGAACAGCCGCTTGTGGTTCGGGTGAATCAGGCGGCTGAAGGCCGACAGAGCTTCGCGCACATCAGCGACATCGAAATCGCTGGTTTGGTCGAGCCAAGTCGAGAACAGGTGCTTGTGGGCAATGAAGTAGCCCAGTTTGGTCTTGAAGTGGTCAACGGTTTCCGCGTCCTCTTCAGTCACCGCACTGAAGTCTTCGTCCGTGAAGCCCTCGGCAGTGGCACAGCTCACCACCTTGTCGGAAAGGTACTTGTAGAAGATGAAGCCAAGGATGTAGTCCTTGTATTCGTTGGCCTCGATCTTCGAGCGCATCTGGTTGGCGGATTCCCAGATCTTGGATGCGAGCTGCTGCTTGTTCACAGTGGGTGATATTTGGTTGATTCGTTCGTACGCTAGAGAGTGAAGTAGCAACTACAAGCGCGATCTCACACTCTATGGTTAGTGCTATTCAGCGTAGGCCCCGGAGTATCGCCGGCGAGCAAAATTCGCTCACTTCACAGGGTGCTTGGCAGGACGAGGGGCTTTGCTTGCGGTACCAGTCGCAGAACCGAGGGGCTTATCGGAATCGATTTGAACGGCTACAAATGAAAAGTGGCCCAATGGGCCACACTCCAATTTGACCGAGCCAAACACTCAAAAATCAAACGTCGATATTCGCCGCCCTCAGCGCGTTCGTCTCGATGAAGTCGCGGCGCGGCTCCACTTCGTCGCCCATCAGCATGGTGAACACGCGGTCGGCTTCGATGGCGTCGTCGATCTGCACGCGCAGCAGGCGGCGCACGTTCGGGTCCATGGTGGTTTCCCAGAGCTGCTCGGGGTTCATCTCGCCCAGGCCCTTGTAGCGCTGGCGGCCCACCGAGTTTTCGGCTTGCTGCATCAGCCAGTCCATGGCGCCGCGGAAGTCGGCCACCTTGGATTCCTTGGCCTTCTCGCCCTCGCCCTTGCGGACCAGGGCGTTCTCGCCGATCAGGCCCTTGAAGGTGCTGCCGGCGCGCGCCAGCACTTCGTAGTCGGCACCATGCACGAAGTCGGCATTGATGATGCTGGAGCGGGTGTTGCCGTGGTGCTTGCGGCTGATGCGCAGGAACAGCTTGTCGGTGCGGGCGTCGTATTCGCTGGTGACGATGGCATCGTGCAGCGCACCCTGCATGGCGGCCGCGGCGGCCTCGGCAGCTTCCTTGCTGTCGAGGTTGATGGCCAGGCCGCTGGCCAGCACGCGCAGGGCTTCGAAGTCCATCCAGTTGGACAGGCGGGTGATGACGTTCTCGGCCAGCACGTAGTTGCGCGCCAGCGCTTCCAGGGCCTCGCCGCTGAGCACGGCATCGCCGATGCCGGTGTGCAGATGAGCGTCCTGCAGCGCGACCTTGAGCAGGAAGCCGTCCAGCTCGTGCGCGTCCTTCAGGTATTGCTCGTGCTTGCCGACCTTGACCTTGTAGAGCGGCGGCTGGGCGATGTAGATGTGGCCGCGCTCCACCAGCTCGGGCATCTGGCGGTAGAAGAAGGTCAGCAGCAGGGTGCGGATGTGGGCGCCGTCCACGTCCGCGTCGGTCATGATGATGATGCGGTGGTAGCGCAGCTTGTCGGGATTGAAATCGTCGCCGCCGGCGCCGCGGCCGATGCCGGTGCCGAGGGCCGTGATGAGCGTGAGGATTTCATTCGAGGTGAGCAGCTTTTCGTAGCGCGCCTTCTCGACGTTCAGGATCTTGCCGCGCAGCGGCAGGATGGCCTGGAACTTCCGGTCGCGGCCCTGCTTGGCGGAGCCGCCGGCGGAGTCGCCCTCCACGATGTAGATCTCGCACAGGGCGGGATCTTTTTCCTGGCAGTCGGCCAGCTTGCCGGGCAGGCCCAGGCCGTCCAGCACGCCCTTGCGGCGCGTCATCTCGCGCGCCTTGCGCGCGGCCTCGCGGGCGCGCGCGGCGTCAAGGATCTTGCCGCAGACGATCTTGGCGTCGGTGGGGTTCTCGAGCAGCCAGTCGTTCAGCTTGTTGGCGACGATTTCTTCCACCGGGCCGCGCACCTCGCTGGAGACCAGCTTGTCCTTGGTCTGGCTGGAGAACTTGGGCTCGGGCACCTTCACCGAGACCACGCAGGCCAGGCCTTCGCGCATGTCGTCGCCGGCCACTTCGACCTTGGCCTTCTTGGCCAGGTCGTTGTCGGTGATGTACTTGTTCAGCACGCGCGTCATCGCGGCGCGCAGGCCGGTGAGGTGGGTGCCGCCGTCGCGCTGCGGGATGTTGTTGGTGAAGCAGAGCACGTTCTCGTTGAAGCCGTCGTTCCACTGCATGGAGACTTCGACGCCGATATTGGTGCCCTGGTCCGACATCTTGTCGCCCTGGGCGTGGAAGATGTTCGGATGCAGGGTGCTCTTGCCCTTGTTGATGAACTCGACGAAGCCGCGCACGCCGCCCGCATAGGCGAAGTTGTCTTCCTTGTTGTTGCGCTCGTCGACCAGGCGGATCTTCACGCCGTTGTTGAGGAAGGAGAGCTCGCGCAGGCGCTTGGCCAGGATGTCGTAGTGGAAGTCGTTGTTCTGCTGGAAGATCTCGGTGTCCGGCAGGAAGTGCACCTCGGTGCCGCGCTTGTCGGTGTCGCCGATCACGCGCATCGGGCTGGTCTCGAAGCCGTCCACCACCTCGATCAGGCGGTCTTGCGGGATGCCTTGCTTGAACTCGATCTGGTGCACCTTGCCGTCGCGGCGCACCGTCAGGCGCAGCCACTTGGAGAGGCCGTTCACGCAGCTCACGCCCACGCCGTGCAGGCCGCCCGAGACCTTGTAGGAGTTCTGGTTGAACTTGCCGCCGGCATGCAGCTCGGTCAGCGCGATTTCGGCAGCCGAGCGCTTGGGCTCGTGCTTGTCGTCCATCTTCACGCCGGTGGGGATGCCGCGGCCGTTGTCGATCACGCTGATCGAGTTGTCGGTGTGGATGGTGACGATGATGTCGTCACAATGGCCGGCCAGCGATTCGTCGATGGAGTTGTCCACCACTTCGAACACCAGGTGGTGCAGGCCGGTGCCGTCGGAGGTGTCGCCGATATACATGCCGGGGCGCTTGCGCACCGCTTCCAGGCCTTCGAGGATCTGGATCGAGTCCGCGCCGTAGACCGCGCCCGAGGATGCTTCCGCCGTGACGGCAGCCTGCTGCTTCTCGGTCAGGCCATCGGGGTTTTGTTCGTTGCTGGGCACATCACTCATCGGGGACTCTCTCTCACTCGCGGGCCCATGCATGCGGCCCTTTAAAAGCACTGAAGCGGGCCGGGGCCCGCTGTTCATGAATCGGTTCGAACCGGCGTCAAATCCTCATCGGCATGACGACGTACTTGAAGCCGGTCTGCTCGGGGATGGTGATCAGCGCGCTGGAGGCGCTGTCGTTCAGATCGATGCTGACCATGTCCTGGCTCATGTTCTGCAGCGCATCCATCAGGTAGGTGACGTTGAAGCCGGTCTCGATGAGGTCGCCGTTGTAGTCGATCTCGATCTCTTCCTTGGCCTCTTCCTGCTCGGCATTGCTGGAGGCAATCGAGAGCAGGCCGGGCTCGAAGGAGAGGCGCACGGCCTTGAACTTCTCGCTGGTCAGGATGGCGGCGCGCTGCAGGCTGGAGAGCAGGGTCTGGCGGCCCAGCGTGACGTTGAACTTGTGGTTCTTGGGGATCACGCGGTTGTAGTCGGGGAACTTGCCCTCCACCAGCTTGGTGACGAACTCCATGCCGCTGAACGAGAACTTGGCCTGGTTGCCGGCGAAGCGCATCTCGATCGGCTGGTCGTCCGAGCCATCCTTGCCGCCGTCCTTCAAGAGGCGCATCAGTTCCAGCACGGTCTTGCGCGGCAGGATCACTTCCTGCTTGGGGATGTCGGTTTCCAACGTGGCCTGGGCCAGCGCCAGGCGGTGGCCGTCGGTGGCCACCAGGGTCAGGTTCTTGCCCTCGGCCACGAACAGGATGCCGTTCAGGTAGTAGCGGATGTCGTGCACCGCCATCGAGAAGTGCACCTGGTTGATCAGGTGCTTGAGGGTCTTCTGCGGCACGGCGAAGGCGGGGCCGAAGTCGGCCGCTTCCTGCACCAGCGGGAAATCGTCGGCCGGCAGGGTCTGCAGGGTGAAGCGGCTCTTGCCGCCCTGCAGCGTCATCTTGCTGCCGTTGGCGGTGAGGCTCACCGTCTGGTCGGCCGGCATCGAGCGCAGGATGTCGATCAGCTTGCGCGCACCCACCGTGGTGGAGAAGTTGCCGGCGTCGCCGTCGAACTCGACCGTGGTGCGCACCTGGATTTCCAGATCGCTGGTGGTGAGCTCGACCTGCGAGCCCTGCTTGCGTATCAGCACGTTCGCCAGGATGGGCAGGGTGTGGCGGCGTTCCACGATGCCGGACACGGCCTGCAGGGCGCCCAGTACCTTGTCCTGGGTGGCTTTCAACACAATCATGTTTTCTACCTCTCTCCGCTTGTTCTGAGGGGGTTGCCGCGCCCCGCCGGGCCCATACCAAATCCGGACGCGCGCGCGTGAGCAACGCGCATTGTCGCCCAGGAATGAGGTCTTACCCGGGGGTGTAAACCAGGGGTCGGATCAACCTTTGAGCGTCTGTTCCAGCACGTGCAGCTGCTGGTTCAGCTCGGTGTTCTTCTGGCGCTCGCCACCGACCTTGCGCACGGCGTGCAGCACGGTGGTGTGGTCGCGGCCGCCGAACAACTCGCCGATCTCGGGCAGGCTCTTCTGCGTCAGCTCCTTGGCCAGGTACATGGCAATCTGGCGCGGCCGCGCGATGCTGGCAGGGCGCTTCTTGCTGTACATGTCGGCGACCTTGATCTTGTAGAAGTCAGCCACGGTCTTCTGGATGTTCTCCACCGAGATCTGGCGGTTCTGGATCGAGAGCAGGTCCTTCAGGGCCTCGCGCGCCAGCTGGATATTGATTTCCTTGTGCGAGAAGCGGCTGTAGGCCAGCACCTTGCGCAGCGCGCCTTCGAGCTCGCGCACATTGGCGCGCACGTTCTTGGCGATGAAGAAGGCCACGTCCTCGGGCATGGGCGCCTGTTCGGCCTCGGCCTTCTTGATCAGGATGGCCACCCGCATCTCCAGCTCGGGTGGCTCGATCGCCACCGTCAGGCCGGCGTCGAAGCGGCTGGTGAGGCGCTCGTCGATGTCCACCAGACCCTTCGGATAGGTGTCCGAGGTCATGATGATGTGGGCGCGCTTGGCCAGCAGGGCCTCGAAGGCGTTGAAGAACTCCTCCTGCGTGCGGTCCTTGCCAGCGAAGAACTGCACGTCATCGATCAGCAGCAGGTCCAGCGAGTGGTACTTGGCCTTGAGCTCGTCGAAGGTCTTGCGCTGGTAGTTCTTCACCACGTCGGAGATGAACTGCTCGGCGTGCAGGTAGAGCACGCGGGCGTCGGGCTTGTCCTTCAAGAGGGCATTGCCCACGGCGTGGATCAGATGGGTCTTGCCCAGGCCCACGCCGCCATAGATGAACAGCGGGTTGTACATCTGGCCGGGGGCGCCGGCCACATGCAGGGCGGCGGTGCGGGCCATCTGGTTAGCGCGGCCGGGCACCAGGGTGTCGAAGGTGAGCGCCGGGTTGATGCGGTGGCGCGTGCTGCTGGGCGCCGGGCCCTGCGCATTGGCGCCGCCCGGGATGATGATGGCGGGCCCTTGCGGCGATTGCATGCCCACCACGCTGGCCTGCTCGACGCTGGCCGTATGCGAAGAGCTGTTGACCGGCACCGGCCGCAGGCCGTTGTGCAGCACCTGGCCCACCGACACCGCCTGGTTGGCGGGCGGCGCCATGCGGGCCAGCGCCTCGCGCGGCGCCAGTGCCAGTTCCAGGCGCGTGGGGCGGCCGGCCAGCTCGCTGAGGATGGATTCGATGCGGCCCGCGTACTGGTTGCGGATCCAGTCGAGCTTGAAACGGTTGGGCACGCGCAGGGAAACGACCAGCCCTTGCGCGCCCGAATCGGCCACCTCGGCCGGGGGCAGGGGGCGGATCCAGGTATTGAATTGTTGCTCGGGCAACTCGGCGGCCAGGCGTTCACAGCCTTGCTGCCACAGTGCCGTCAGGCCATCTGCGCTCATTGTGGAAAACTTGTTCTTGAGCGGCCGGATTGTACGTATTCGAGGCCGCCGAAGTAGAGGTTATCCACAGAAATTTCCGCGGGGTCAAGCCCCGGTAATCCCCAGGGCCCGCTGCGGCAAAGTTGACCGGGCGGGCATTCTTTGGTGTAATCGCGGGCTTTCCCGGACGCCGGACGTATTTGCATGGGCGCGTGACTTTTGAGTAGCAGAAGTCAAACCCCTTGCGGTAGGTCCACCGCGCCGATCGCCCAAGCGTGCAAGAGCTTGCCTGGGTGGGCGGCGCACGCGACAAGCGGCGCACCGGCGCGGCGCACATCAAGGATGTGCCTCATCAGCAAGCATGCCAACACGCATGTTGCGGGCGGGGCCACTGGGATGCAAACCGCATCCGATTGATTTGCCCACGGCTATATAGCGTCAACCGACGCGCCCACTGAGGTTCCCATCATGAAACGCACTTACCAAGCCTCCAAGACCCGCCGCGCCCGTACCCACGGCTTCCTCGTCCGCATGAAGACCCGCGGCGGCCGCGCTGTCATCAACGCTCGCCGCGCCAAGGGCCGCAAGCGCCTGGCCGTCTAAGGTTCAAGCAGCCGCATCGTGATCGGCCGCATCCTGCGATCGGCCGACTTTGAGCGCGTGCTCGGTTCCTCGAGCCGCGCGCGCAGCAGCCATTTCGCTGTGCATCACCTTGCGGTCGTGCCGAGCCTGCCTGGCAAGCGCTTATCCACAGCTGCAAGCCAGTTATCAACAGGCGATGCACCGATGATCCACATGCTTGTGGATGACGCGCCCCCCACGGCCCCGCCGGCCCCCGTTCAGGGCCGTTGGCTGGGCATGGTGGTGCCCAAGCGCCATGCGCGACGCTCCGTCACGCGCACCCTGCTGAAACGCCAGATCCGCGTCGCCTTTGCCGAGGGCGAGGCGGCGCAGCTTTTGCCGCCCGGCTTGTGGGTGGTGCGCCTGCGCATGCCCTTCGACCGCAAGCAGTACCCCAGCGCCTCATCCGACGCGCTGCGCGCCGCTGCGCGCGCCGAATTGCAGGGCCTGGTGGCCAAGCTGGTGCGTGCGCCGCGGCCCGTCAAGCCCGAGCCGGCCCAGCCCTGAGCCCGAACATCATGCGGAAGACGCCGACATTCGCGCAGCGCTTCATGATGGGACTGGTGCGCGGCTATCAGCTGCTGTTCAGCCACTGGATACAGGCCGGCTGCCGCTACCAGCCCAGCTGTTCCGCCTATGCCATGCAGGCCCTGGCCCGGCATGGCGCCTGTGCCGGCAGCTATCTGGCGGCCGCCCGCATCCTGCGCTGCAACCCATTCTGTCTGGGCGGGCATGATCCGGTGCCTGACAATGCGCCCGGTCTGTTTACCCGGCTGGGCTGCGTGCAGCCCGCCCGCCCCTCTCCTTCCTCCAATCCTGAAGCTTCCCCATGACTGATATACGCCGCACCGTGCTGTGGGTGGTATTCACCATGTCACTCGTCCTGCTCTGGGACGGCTGGCAAAAGTACAACGGGCATCCTTCAATGTTCAGCCCCGCCGCGCCCAAGCCGGTGGCTGCCGCCGGTTCGGCCGCCGTGCCGGCGCCGGCTGGTGGTGCCCTGCCCGCCGCAGCAGCAGCTACCGGCGCCGCCGCCCCCCAGGCCGGCGCCGCCACGCAAGGCGAGCAGATCACCATCAGCACCGATGTGGTCAAGGTGACGCTGGACACGCTGGGCGCCGACGTCACGCGCGTGGAGCTGCTCAAGTACCTGAGCTTCCCCGAGCACCGCTGGTACGAGCCGCTGGCCGAGCTGGTGGGCATGCGCCCGAAGCAGAGCGTCGAGGGCACGCCCATCGTGCTGCTGGACGCCGCCCATGGCTACCGCGCCCAGTCGGGTCTGGTGGGCAGCAAGGGCGAGCAACTGCCCACGCACAACACGCTGATGCGCCTGGTGTCTGGCGAGCGCGCGCTGAAGGATGGCGCCAACGAGCTGGTGCTGCGCTTCGAATCGCCCGAGGTGGGCGGCGTGAAGCTGGCCAAGACCTATACCTTCAAGCGCGGCGACTACGTCGTCGGCGTCAAGCATGAGGTCGTCAACGTCGGCGCCGCCGCGCTGACGCCGCAGCTCTATGTGCAGCTGCAGCGCGACGGCCAGCCCGCACCGGGCGGCTCGGGCTTCTACTCCACCTTCACCGGCCCGGCCGTCTATACCGAGAAGAGCAAGTTCCACAAGATCGAGTTCAAGGATCTCGACAAGGACAAGTTCGAGATCGAGAAGACCGCCAACGACGGCTGGGTGGGCATGGTCCAGCATTACTTCGCGAGTGCCTGGCTGCGCAATGCCGAAGGCGCGCGCGAGTTCTATGCCCGCAAGCTCGGCAACGGCCTGTACTCGGTGGGCATGGTGTTCACCCTGCCGACGCTGGCGCCCGAGGCCAAGGCCGGCACCGAAGAGCAGCTCTTCGTCGGCCCGCAGGAAGAGAAGAAGCTCGCCGCCCTGGCCCCCGGCCTGGAGCTGGTGAAGGACTATGGCTGGTTCACCGTGCTGTCCAAGCCGCTGTTCTGGCTGCTGGACCAGTTGCACAAGGTGCTGGGCAACTGGGGCTGGTCCATCATCGCCCTGGTGGTGCTGCTGAAGATCGGCTTCTACTGGCTGAACGCCAGCGCCTACCGCAGCATGGCCAAGATGAAGGCCGTGAATCCCAAGATCACGGAAATGCGCGAGCGCCTGAAGGACAAGCCGCAGGAGATGCAGCAGGAGATGATGCGCATCTACCGCGAGGAGAAGGTCAACCCGATCGGCAGCTGCCTGCCCATCTTCCTGCAGATGCCCTTCTTCATCGCGCTCTACTGGGTGCTGCTGTCCAGCGTGGAAATGCGCGGCGCGCCCTGGCTGGGCTGGATCGGCGACCTGGCCGTGCCGGATCCCTTCTTCATCCTGCCGGTGCTGATGACGCTCTCCAGCCTGTTCCAGGTCTGGCTGAACCCGACGCCGCCGGACCCCACCCAGGCCAAGATGATGTGGATCATGCCGCTGGCCTTCAGCTTCATGTTCTTCGCCTTCCCGGCCGGCCTGGTGCTGTACTGGCTGGTGAACAACATCCTGTCGATCGCCCAGCAATGGGCCATCAACAAGCAGCTGGGTGTGACGAATTAAGCAGCACCCACCTGTTTGAAGGCACGAGCCCCCGCATCCGGGGGCTTTTTTTTGACCCGGCTCAAGCCTTTAATGCAACTCATGCGGGGCAGAGACTTTCAGACGGGATCTCCACAACCGGGCTGAGAATCCAGGCGAGAGCCCAGCGTTCACGCGAGCGCTGTGCCGGCCTCCCCCGCGCCATACACCGTTGGCGGTGGCAGCATCGGCGAGAATCCACGCGATGCTGTCCCGCCACCAAGACCCCATCGCCGCCATCGCCACCGCCCCCGGACGGGGTGCCGTCGGCATCGTGCGCGTCTCGTCGGCGCAAGACCTGACCCCGCTGGTGAACGCCATCTGCGGCCGCGCGCTGAAAGCCCGCGAAGCCAGCTACCTGCCCTTCAGGGCCGCCAACGGCGACGCCATCGACCAGGGCCTGGCCCTGCTGTTCCCGGCCCCGCATTCCTATACCGGCGAGCATGTGCTGGAGCTGCAGGCCCATGGCGGGCCGGTGGTGCTGCAGCTGCTGCTGGCGCGCTGCCTGGAGGTGGGCGCCAACATGCGCCTGCGCCTGGCCGAGCCCGGCGAATTCACCCAGCGTGCCTTTCTGAACGGCAAGCTCGACCTGGCCCAGGCCGAGGCGGTGAGCGATCTGATCGACGCCAGCACCGAGGCCGCCGCGCGCAGCGCCAGTCGCGCGCTGGCCGGCGCCCTCTCCAGCGAAGTGGGCGAACTGCGCGACGCCCTGATCAAGCTGCGCATGCTGGTGGAGGCGACGCTGGACTTCCCCGAGGAAGAGATCGATTTCCTGCAGCAGGCCGATGCCCTGGGCCAGCTGGAGCGCCTGCACGCGCGCCTGGCCGCGGTGCTGGACCGTACCCAGCAGGGCGCGCTGCTGCGCGAGGGCATCAAGGTGGTGCTGGCCGGCCAGCCCAATGTGGGCAAGAGCTCGCTGCTGAACGCCCTGGCCGGCGCCGAACTGGCCATCGTCACCCCGATTCCGGGCACCACGCGCGACAAGGTCAGCCAGACCATCCAGATCGAAGGCGTGCCCCTGCACGTCAGCGACACCGCCGGCCTGCGCGAGACCGAAGACGAGGTCGAGCGCATCGGCGTGGCGCGCAGCTGGGATGCGATCGCCGACGCCGACGTCGTGCTGTTCCTGCACGACCTCAGCCGCATCGGCCAGCCCGACTACGAGGCCGAGGACAAGCTCATCACCGAACGCCTGACGGGCGTGGACCCGAGCCGCATCCTGCAGGTCTTCAACAAGGCCGACGTCCTGCACGGGCAAGACCTGGCCCCCGATGCATTGACCCTCTCCGCCAAGACCGGTGTCGGCCTGGCCGAGCTGCGCCAGCGCCTGCTGCAGCAGGTGGGCTGGCATGCCACGCCCGAGGGCCTGTTCATCGCGCGCGAACGCCATGTCCAGGCGCTCAAGCGCACGCGCGAGCATCTGCAACTGGCCCGCGAGGTGGCCACCCAGCAGCCGCCGGCGCTGGATCTGCTGGCCGAGGAGCTGCGCCTCTCGCACGACGCCCTGGGTGAGATCACCGGCGCCTTCACGGCCGACGATTTGCTGGGCGAGATCTTCAGCCGCTTTTGTATTGGGAAGTAGACCTCAGGCCCCAAACCGCGCCGGCAAGAAGCCCTGCGCGTCCACAAAAGGCGCATCGCCCTGCATCAGATCGGCCAGCAGCCTGGCGCTGGCGGGCCCCAGGGTGAAGCCCTGATGACCATGGCCGAAGTTGAACCACAGGCCGGGGTGGCGCGTGGCCGGGCCGATGACCGGCTTCATGTCGGCGCAGCAGGGGCGGTTGCCCAGCCAGGGCGCCTGCTCCACCGCCTGGCCGAGGTCCAGCAATTGCCGCGCCTCGGCTTCAGCGCCCTGCACCTGTGAGGGCGAGGGTGCTGCATCGATGCGCGCGATCTCGGCACCGGTGGTGAGGCGCAGACCGGCGCCTTGCGGGGCCAGCACATAGCCGCGTTCGGCATCCAGGGTGGGCATGGCCAGGCTGGCGCCGCCCTTGTAATGCCGGTGGTAGCCACGCTTGACGAAAAGCGGCAGGCGATAGCCCAGGCGGCGTATGCAGGCGTCGGCCCAGGGGCCGAGCGCCACGACGACCTGTGCTGCCTCCACCGGGCCATCCTGGGTCGTGAGCTGCCAGCTGGCACCCTGCTGGCGCAGACTGCCGGCATCACCTTGCAGCAGGCGCCCGCCGAGCTGCCGGAACAAGCGTGCATAGCGCTCGACCAGCGCGCCGGGGTCGCTCACGCTCCAGGACTCCAGCCAGTGCAGGGCGCCCGCCAGCGGTATCTGAAAGGCAGGCTCGGCGCGGGCCAGCGCCGCGCCGTCCAGGGCGGCAAAGGCAATGCCGTACTCGGCCGCCAAGCGTTCGGCCTGCTGCAGGGCTTGCTCCAGCCGTTCCGGCTGCCGATACACCAGGCGCAAGCCCTGGCACCGCACCAGGCCCTCGGCACCGGCGAGCGCCAGATAGCGCTGATGCTCGCTGGTCGCATGCGCGATCAGGCTGGCGTATTGGCGGCCGATGGCGCGGTGCCGGCGCGGCGCCGAATGCCACCAGTAGCGCAACAGCTGGGGTGCGGCGGCCCACAGGCCGCCGAGCTGGTAGCGCACATCGAGCCGGCGCCCCAGGGCCGCGCTGATCAGCGTGGGCCAGTCGCGCGGAAAGGCGTAGGGCTCGACCGCCTCGCGCTGGATCACGCCGGCGTTGCCATAGGAGGTTTCGCGGCCCGGCGCACGCCGGTCCACCAGGGTGACGCGATGCCCGCGCAGGGCCAGCTCCAGCGCGGTGCAGGTGCCCACCATGCCGGCGCCCAGCACCAGCACCTCCCGCCCGCCGGCCGGCGAAGTTTCAGGAAGCCGAAGCGCTGCTGACACGGATTTCCTCCTCACTCACCTGCACCTGCAGCCCGAAGCCCGCGTGCAGCAGGCGCGCGAAGGCTTCGGCATTGTTGGCGTCAAACACCCCGCCGATGCCTATCCTGGCGGCGGCTGCATCGGTGATGACGAGCTGCTTGCGGTTGTAACGGTTGAACTGGCTGGCCGCCTCGGCCAGGCTGACCTGGTCGAACACCAGCTTGCCCTGCAGCCAGCTCAGCGCGGCGTTCACCTGCTGGCTGGTCTGCCGGCTGACCAGCACATTGCTGGCCTCGGCCACCGCGGTGTCGTCGCGCACCAGCACGGCGGGGCGGCTCTGTTCGGCCTGCACCTGCACGCGTCCCTCCAGCACCGCCACGCGCAGGCGTTCGCCCTCGCGCAGCAGCGAGAACTTGGTGCCCAGCACGGTGACGGTCTGGCGGCCGGCATGGACCACGAAGGGGCGGCTGGCATCGTGGGCGATGTCGAAGAAGGCCTCGCCCTGCTCCAGCCAGACTTCGCGCTGCTTGGCGGTCACCGCGGTGCGCAGCTTGGTGGCGGTATTGAGGGTCAGGCGCGAACCGTCGGCCAGCGCCACGGCCTCGCGCTGGCCGCGTGCGGTGGCGTAGCTCTGCGCGTCGTTGCCGCGCAGCGGCGCCACGACCTGCACCGCCAGCACGAGGGCGAGCAGGCCCAGCCCGGCGAGCGCCCCGCCGATGGCGCGCCGCTGCTGCTGCCACCAGGGCCTGGGGTTGGGCCTGCTGCTGACCGGGCTCGGCGCGGCTTGCAGCGCGCGCAGCCGGTCGGCGCGCCGCCAGGCCTGGTCCAGGCGCAGCCAGGCCACGCGGTGTGCGGTGGCGGCGTTGAGCCAGGCCTCCAGCGCGGCCTGGCGCTCGGCCGGCCAGGCGCTGCCGGCGCGGTCGCGCTCGGCAATCCAGCCGGCCGCGCGCGCTTCGATCGATGTCAGTTCGCTGCTCATTGTGTGGTCCGTCCCCTGCGCTGCAAGGCCTGCGCCGCGGCCCAGGCGGCGCCGCCCAGGCCGGTGGCCTGCAAGGCCAGGGCCAGGGCGCGCACGCCCTTGGACACCTGCTTTTCTACCGTGTCTTCGCTGATCCCCATGCGCGCCGCCACCTCGCGCTGCGACAGGCCCTCGACCTTGCGCAGCTCCACCACCTCGCGGCAGCGCGCCGGCAGTAGCTCAAGCGCACGCTGCAGCAGGCGCAGCTCGCTGCGCGCCGCCAGATGGCGCTCCGGGCTGAGTTCGTCGATGGTGGGCGCGAGTGCGTCCATGTCGGCAAAGGTCTCGATGTCGACGATCTGGGCGCGGCGTGCGCGGTCGATCAGCAGGTTGCGGGCGGTGGACAGCACAAAGGCCTGGGCCGAGTCGGGCTGGCCCTGGGCGCAGCCGTCGAAGACGCGCGCATACACCTCCTGGCGCAGGTCGGCGATTTCGTCGCCATCGCGCCAGTTGCGGCGCAGATAGCGTTCGAGCACGCCCTCCAGCGGCAGCACCTGGTCGACGAACCAGGCGCTCAGCTCATCTTGTGTCAACGGAACTCCTTGCTGCCTTCCCTGTAAAGACGAAGCAGCCGCACGCATCCGGTATGCCTCGGCAAAAGAATTATTTCGTCTCGGTGTATACCCGCGACGGCTAGCGGATTGTGCGGCCGGCTTCGTCTTGGTTGAGCAGAGGGCACTCACGCCATACTGACGAGGACGCATATGAACCCGATGACTCGCTTGAATCCCATGGCCCGCCTGGCCCTGAGCTGCGCGCTGCTGGTTGGCGCCGCCGTGCAGGCGCAGCCGCGCTCCTTCGACATCGCCGCCGGCGAGCTGAAGGCGGCCCTCGATGCCTATGCGGCGCAATCGGGCACGCAACTGATCTACAAGATCGAGGATGTGCGGGGCCGCAGCAGCAAGGGCCTCAAGCGCAGCGCCTCGGCCGAGGACGCGCTGCTGCAGCTGCTCGAGGGCACGCCGCTGTCGGTGCGGCGCGATGTCTCGGGCGCGGTGGTGATCTTTGTCGAGCCTCCGCCCAATCCCGAGAAGCGCGTGCAGGACGAGGTGAGCACGCTGGGCACCGTGGTGGTCAGCGCGAGCCGGCGCCGCGAGCCGGTGCGCGAGGTGCCGATGCAGGTGAACGTGATCGGTGGCGAGCGGCTCAACCGCGACGGCGCCAGGAGCCTGAGCGACTATCTCGCCAACGAGGCCGGCATCGACGTCAAGAGCTCCGGCGGGGCCGGCGTGGGCGCGGTGAGCATCCGTGGCGTCAGCACCGGTGCGCAGACGATCGCCACCGTGGGCATCTATGTCGACGACGTCGCCTTCGGTACCAGCGGCCCCTACGCGAATGGCGGGCAAATGGCGCTGGACATGGGCTCGCTGGACCTGCACCACATCGAGGTCCTGCGCGGCCCGCAGGGCACGCTGTACGGCGCCGGTGCGATGGGCGGGCTGCTCAAGTACGTGACCAACGAGCCCGACACCTACGAGCTCTCCGGCAAGCTCAGCCTGGGCAGCTCGACGACCCGCGGTGGCCGTGCCAGCCATGCGCTCGGCGCGGTCGTCAACGTGCCGCTGAAGGAGGATGTGGCGGGCCTGCGCGTCTCCGCCTTTGACGACCGGGTGGGCGGCAGCACCGACACCGTGGGGCCGGCCGGCCGTGCCGACAGCGATGGCGGCAACACCCATGGCGCGCGCGTCTCGCTGCTGGTGGCGCCGGGCAACCGCCTGAAACTGCGCCTGACCGGTACGACCCAGCAGATCCGCCGTGACGGCACCGATTTTGTCGACTATGAGGTCAGCGGCCGCCCCGTCGAGGGCGACCGCCTGCGCCGCCTGCGCGAGGCCGAGCCTTACCGGGTCAAGATCGAGCTGCTCTCGGCCGATCTCGAATACGACTTCGGTTGGGCGCGCTTCAACGCCATCGGCTCGAAGCAGAGAATCCGCTCCGAGCTGAATCTCGACCTCAGTGCCGGCTATCTGCCGCTGCTGCAGAGCCTGGGCCTGAGCCTGGGCAGCACGCCGGTGAGCAATGCGCTGGCGCTGGACAAGAGCACGCAGGAACTGCGGCTGACCTCCAAGGGTGACAAGCAGCTCGAATGGCTGGCCGGCCTCTACATTGACCACGAGCGCAGCGACAACCAGCAGGCCGTCACCAGCAGCCTGCCCGATGGCACGCCCGGCCCGCTGTTGGCGACGGCCGCCCTGCCGGCCGAGTACCGCGAGCTGGCACTCTACGGTGACCTGACCTGGAAATTCGAGCATGGCCTGGCGCTCACCGGCGGGCTGCGCGTGGCGCGCAACAAGCAGCACTATGTGCAGCACTCCGACGGGCTGATGCTGGGCGGTGCGCAGTCCATCGACGCCAACTCCAGCGACACCAGCCGCACCTGGCTGTTGACGGCCCGCTATGCGCTGGATGCGCGCAGCGACCTGTATGCGCGCGCTGCCACCGGCTACCGCCCCGGCGGCCCAAACGCGGTGCTGCGCAGCGCGACCACCGGCGAGCCGCTGGCGCCGCCCACCTTCCAGCCCGACACGCTCACCAGCGTGGAAGCCGGCTACAAGGCCGATCTGCTGGACAAGCGCCTGTCGCTCGAGACGGCCCTGTTCGACATCCGCTGGAAGGACTTGCAGCAGTTCATGCCGGTGAACGGCGTGTCGGTGATCGTGAATGCCGGTGCCGCCCATGTGCGCGGTGCCGAGCTGGCGGCCAGCTGGCGGCCCGATGAGCACTGGACCCTGGCCGGCAACGCCGCCCTCATCGATGCCAAGCTCAGCGAGGATGCACCCGGCCTCGGCGCCGCGGCCGGCGCGCGCCTGCCCAGCAGCGCCCGCTTTGCGGCCACGCTCAGCGCCAGCTACGCCTTTGCCCTGGCCGGCTATCCCAGCTATCTGGGGCTGACCCAGCGCTACGTGGGCCAGCGCAATGCCGGCTTCGAAGGCAGCCCCGCCATGCCGCTGTACCGCATGCCTGCCTATGCGATGACCGACCTGCAGGCCGGCATCGATTTCAAGCGCGCCAGCCTGGCCCTGTTCGTGCGCAACCTGTTCGACAAGCCTGCCCAGCTGGGATCCATCAGCGCGGTGCAGGCGCTGGGCGGCCCCGCCTGGGTCTCGCTGGCGCGCCCGCGCACGCTGGGCGCCACGCTGACCCTGCCGTTCTAAGGCCGCGCGCCGGCGCGATGCCGGCCGCCGACCTCTCCTCCTCGGGTTCGACCTCATGCATAACTCATTCATTGAGCGCCCATCGCTGGCGCCCGGCCGGCACGCGCGCGCTGGCGGCTGGAGCGGCGCCGCGATCGGCGCCTATGGCCTGCTGGTGCTGATCATCGCCACCGTGTTCGGTGCGCTGGATCGCCAGATCCTGGTGCTGCTGGCCGAGCCGATGCGGCAGTCGCTGCAGCTCACCGACACCAAGCTGGGCCTGCTGCAGGGCGCCGGCATCACCTTGTTCGCGGGCGTGGCGGCGGTGCCGGTGGGCTGGCTGGCCGACCGCTATGGCCGGCGCAGCGTGCTGGCCGCCTGCGTGCTGGTATGGGCCGCGGCCACGGCGGCCTGTGGCATGGCCACCGATTTCCCGGCGCTGTTCCTGGCCGCCGCGGGCCTGGGCATCGGCGAGGCCGGCCTCTCGCCCATCGTCTTCGGCCTGATCCCCGAGATCGTGTCGCCGCGCCGCCGCGTGCTGGCGAACGGCATTTACGCGCTGGCGGCGATCTTCGGTGCGGGCCTGGGCATTGCGCTGAGCGGCGCCATGGTGCAGAGCCTGGACGCGCTGCGCCCGCTGCTGCCCGCCGCCCTGCAGGGGCTGGAGTCCTGGCGCCTGGCCTTCCTGGTGGTGGCGCTGCCGGGGCCGCTGGTGGCGCTGGCGGTGCTGCTGATACGCCTGCATCCGCAGCGCGTTGACAGCCACGCGGCCGTCACCGCCAACGCCCGCCCGGCGCTGCGCGACTATGCGCGCGCCCATCTGCGCTGCATGGTGGGCGTGTTCGGTGGCTCGGGCCTGGCCGGCCTGGGCCTGGCGGCCAGCGGCAATTGGCTGCCCATCATCGCCACGCGCAGCTTCGGTGCCGCCGCCGGCGCAGTGGGCCAGGGCATGGGCCTGGCCTATCTGCTCGGCACCGCGGCCGGCGCCACGCTGGGCGCGCTGGGCGTGCGGCTGCTGGGCCGGCGCCTGGGCCTGGCGCTGCCGCTGCGCGTCATCGCAGTCGGCTCGGCCGTCGCCGCGCTGGCGGCCGCCCTCATGCCGCTGGCGCAGAGCGTGGGCGCGCTCTATCTGCTGTTCGGCGTGCAGGTGACGGCGCTGATCGCCGGCAGCGTGCTGCTGCCGACCCTGTTGCAAGACATGACCCCGGCGGCGCTGCGCTCGCGCCTGATCGCCATCGGCAGCGTGGTGTCGGTGCTGCTGAGTGCGCTGAGCCCGGTGCTGGTGGGTGCCATGTCCGACCTGCTGAGCGCCAGGCCGCAGGGCCTGCTGATGGCGGTGGCGGGCGTCGGTGCGCTCGCCTTCGCGCTCGCCGCGCTGCTGATGAAGGGCGCCGAGCAGGCCTTCGTCCACACCGTCCAAACCATCCATCCCGATCTGGTCCGGCCGGACCCGATCTGAACCACCACCACCGCAATCTGGAGATATCCCATGAGCGAATCCAAAGCCGCAGCGAACACCAACGCGAAGACCGGTGTCGCGGCCCTCGACGGCCTGTTCGAGCCCTTCAACCGCAGCGATGCACCGGGCCTGATCGTCGGCGTGGCCCGGCATGGCCGCACGCTCTACCGGCGTGGCTTCGGCCTGGCCAGCGTCGAGCTGGGCGTGGCCAACACGGCCTGGACGCGCATGCGCATCGGCTCCACCAGCAAGCATTTCACCTGCCTGGCCGTGCTCCTGCTGGCCGAGGACGGCAAGCTCGACGTTGACGCGGGTGTGCGCCGCTACATCCCCGAGCTGCCGGTGCTGGCGGGCGAGCCCACCCTGCGCCAGCTGATGAGCCACACCGGCGGCTACCGCTGCTACCTCGATGTGGGCTTTCTGTCCGAGGGCATGGCGATCAAGCCCAAGGGCGTGGCGCTGGCCACGCAGGTGCGTCAGACCGCGGTCAATTTCGCGCCGGGCGAGAAGATGATGTACTGCAACGGCGGCTACCACCTGCTCTCGCTGGTGATCGAGCGCATCAGCGGCATGCCCTTCGAGCAGTTCCTGCAGGAGCGCATCTTCACGCCGCTGGCGATGCAGGACACCACCTCGGTGCCGAGCGACTTCGAGATCCATCGCGGCATGGCCACCCTGCATGTGCCGCTGCCGCCCGAGCAGGGCGGCGGTTGGCGGCGCGGCATCTTCCCCACCGAGGAGGTGCGCGGCGAGGGCGCGATGGTCTCGACCATCGACGACATGCTGGCCTGGCTGGCGCATATGCGCGCCCCGGACAAGACGGTAGGCAGCGCGGCCAGCTGGCAGCAGATGGTGACGCCCGCCCGGCTCAACAACGGCCTGGTGAATCCCTATGCGCTGGGCCTGATGGTGCACGCCTACCGTGGCATCGACGTCATCCACCATGCCGGTGGCGTGATCGGCGGCAGCTGCCAGATGATCACCGTGCCGAGCCAGGCGCTGGACATCATCATCATGACGAACGGCGCCCCGGCCAACCCGGTCGAGCTGGCGCACCAGATCATCGATGCCCTGCTGGACCCCGCGCTGCTGGGGCCGCTCGATGCCAAGCCCGCCAGCGAGAGCTTCAAGCCCATGCTGGGCACGCGCTATCACGCCAGCGCTTCGGGCCTGGTGTTCGGCTTCGCCGAGGCGGCCGACGCGCGCCTGGGCCTGTGCTTCCTGAACATGCCGCCGGTGGCGCTGAAGCAGCGCGGTGATGCGCTGCGGCTGGGCTTCGAGGACATGGCGATGGGGCCGCTGAGCCTGCCGCTGGCCGCGCTGGCCGGCACCGGCGAGCCGCCGGCCATGCTGGAGCTCAGCGAGGGCGGGCAGGCCGAGCGCTTCGAGCGCCTGCCGGCCACGCCGCCGGCGCTGGCCGAGGTGGCCCCGGCGCTGCTGGGCCGCTACCGCGCGCCCGATCTGGACGCCGAGGCGGTGGTGCGCTTCGAGGGCGAGAAGTTGCTGCTCGAGGTGTTCGGCGCCTTCGGCAGCCACGCGCTGGAGCTGGAGGCGTTCGCGGCCGCGGTGTTCGGCTGGCGCGTTAGCGGCTCGCCCCTGTGCGGCGTGCTCAGCGCCGAGCCGGGCACCGACGGCCGCATCGCGGCCTTCCGAATCAACACCACGCGTACCCGCCAGATGCGCTTCGAGCGCCTGGCCGACTGAAGGGAGCCCTCTGATGAAATTCTTTGTTGCCCAGCTCGCCACCGAGACCAACACCTTTGCCGCCGCCCCCACCGGCTGGGGTGGCTTCGAGGAATATGGCATCTATCGCGGCGACGCCAGCGCCAAGGCGCCCGTCGGCAGCGGCGCCTTCATGCGCTTCATGCGCGACATGCTGGAGGCCGATGGCCACCAGATGGTCGAGAGCCTGTGCGCCTTCGCCCAGCCCTTGGGCCCTACGGTGCGCGCCGTCTACGAGGACCTGCGGGAGCAGATCCTGGCCGATCTGCGCGCCGCGCTGCCGGTGGATGCGGTGCAGCTGGTGCTGCATGGCGCGATGGTGGCGCAGGGCTATGACGATTGCGAGGGCGACCTGATGGCCAGGGTGCGCGAGATCATCGGCCCCGACGTGCCCTTCGGTGTCGAGCTCGATCTGCACTGCCATTTCACCGAGCTGATGCGCTGCTCGGCGGACGTGATCATCGCCTTCAAGGAGTACCCGCATATCGACGGCGAGGCGCGCGCGCGCGAGCTCTACGACATCCTCGCGCGCACGGCGCGGGGCGAGGTGCGGCCCACCACCGCCGTGTTCGACTGCAAGATGGTGGGGCTGTGGCACACCACGCGCGAGCCCATGATGGGCTTCGTCAAGCGCATGCAGGCGCTGGAAGGGCGCGATGGCGTGCTCTCGATCTCACTGGGCCATGGCTTCCCCTGGGGCGATGTGCCCGAGTCCGGCGCCAAGCTGTGGGTGGTGACCGACCACGACCCGGCCCGGGCCCAGGCCCTGGCCGAGCAGCTGGGCCGCGAGTTCTGGGAACTGCGCGCGCTCACCGGCGACAACGCCGTGCCGCTCGACCAGGCACTGGATCAGGCGCTGCAGGTGCAGGGCGGGCCGGTGGTGATCGCCGACGTGGCCGACAACCCCGGCGGCGGCGCCCCGGGCGACAGCAGCTTCGTGCTGCGGCGCCTGCTCGAGCGCGGCATCGGCCATGCCGTCATTGGCGCCTTCTGGGATCTGGGCGCGATCCAGATCTGCCGCGATGCCGGTGTGGGCGCGGTGATCGCGCTGCGCGTGGGTGGCAAATGCGGGCCCAGCTCGGGCGACCCGGTCGATCTGCAGGTCACCGTGCGCGGCATCGCGGAGCAGCATTCGCAAGGCCTGCCGGGCGTGAACGGGCGCATCCCGATGGGCCTGAGCGTGTGGGTGGAGGCGGCCAACGACGTGCATCTGCTGCTGTCCTCGGTGCGCGGCCAGCTGATGGGCACCGATGCCTTCACCGGCATGGGGCTGAGCCTGGCCGACAAGAAGCTCGTGATCGTGAAGTCCACCCAGCATTTCCATGCCGACTTTGCACCCATCGCCAAGGCGGTGCTCTATGCCGCCACGCCGGGCGCCATCAGCCCCAGCTATGCCAGCATCGACTACCGGGCGCGCGATCTCAACTACTGGCCGCGCGTGGCCAATCCGCACGCGCTGGCGGCCTGAGCCATGCCCACCCTATCAGCAAGAGACCGTCATGACGCTTGAACTTGAACTCACGATCGAATGCCTGGCGCTGGCCGAGCCCTTCGAGATCGCCCGCGGCGTCATCACCGAGATCCCGGTGCTCGTCGCGACCCTGCGCGATGCCCAGGGCCGCTGCGGCCGCGGCGAGGCGGCCGGGGTGTCCTATGACGGCGAAACCGCAAGCGGCATGGCCGCGCAACTGGAGGCCGTGCGTGCGCGCCTGCATGCCGATCTCGGCCCCTCCGAGCTGATGCAGTGGCTGCCCGCCGGCGGCGCGCGCAATGCGATCGACTGCGCGCTCTGGGATCTGCGCGCCAAGCAGTCCGGCGCGCGCGCCTGGGAGCTGGCCGGGCAGAGCCTGGTGGAGCCGGTGTCGACTGCCTACACCATCGGCCTGGGCAGCGAGGCCCAGGTGCGCCGCATGGCGCGCGCCGCCCGCCATATGCCGCTGCTGAAGGTCAAGGCCGACGCCGAGCGGCATCTGGAGATGCTGCGCCTGTGCAAGGAAGAGCACCCCACCGCGCGCCTGGTGATCGATGCCAACCAGGCCTGGGACCGCAGCCTGCTGGAGAAGCTGCTGCCGGGGCTGCGCAGCTATGGCGTGGAGCTGATCGAACAACCGGTGCCGCGCGGCACGGATGCGCAACTGGTGGGGCTGAGCTCACCGATCCCGCTGGCGGCCGACGAGAGCTGCACCGACCGCGGCTCGCTGCGTGCGCTGCAAGGCCTCTACCAGTACATCAACATCAAGCTCGACAAGAGTGGCGGCCTGAGTGAGGCGCTGGCGCTGGCCAAGGCGGCCAGGCAATTGGGCTTCGGCCTGATGGTGGGCAATATGGGCGGGAGCTCGCTGGCGATGGCGCCGGCTTTCATCGTGGCCCAGCATTGCCGCTTCGTGGACCTGGATGGCCCCTTGCTGCTGGCCGCCGACCGGCAGCCGGCGATGGCCTATGCGGCCTCACGCCTGCATGCGCCCGACGCGGCGCTATGGGGCTAGCGGGGTAGGCGCGCGCCGCAGCACCTCCGCCAGCGTGCGGAATGCCGGCGCGATGCGGGCCTCGGGCACGCAGGCGTAGCCCAGCAAGAGGCCGCGGCGTGCGCTGGCCGGGTTGCTGTAGTAGCTGCTGAGCGCGCGCACCGCGATGCCGGCCTTCGCGGCGCTGGCCTCGATGGCGCGGTCGTCCGTGCCCTCGGGCAGTTGCAGCACCAGGTGCAGGCCTGCGTTGTCGCCCAGCACCGGCAGGGCGTCGCCAAAATTGGATTGCACCGCCGCCAGCAGGCATTCGCGCCGCTTGCCGTAGAGCGTGCGCATGCGCCGCACATGGTTGCCCAGATGGCCGTCGCGTATGAAGTCGGCCAGCGTGGCCTGCTGCTGCAACTGGCCCTCGCGGTAGAGCTCGGCCGAGGCCTTGGCAAAGGGCGCGGCCAGGGCCTTGGGCACCACCAGATAGCCCAGGCGCAGGCCCGGGAACAGGGTCTTGCTGAAGCTGCCCACGTAGAGCACGCGGTCGCCGCCGTCCAGACCCTGCAGGCTGGCGATGGGGCGCGTGCCGAAGCGGAATTCGCTGTCGTAATCGTCCTCCACGATCCAGCTGCCATGCTGGCGGCAATGCTCCAGCAGCTGCTGGCGGCGCGCCAGGCTCATCACCATGCCCAGCGGGTATTGGTGCGAGGGCGTGGCCAGCACCAGGCGCGGTGCCGCACCCTTGAACCGGCCCGGCCAACTCAGGCCCTCGGCGTCCACGGGCTGTGCCAGCGCCCGCAGGCTCAGCGATTGCAGCGTGCTGCGCAGGCCCCAGTAGCAGGGCTCTTCCAGCCAGACCGTGTCACCCGGGTCGGTGAGCAGGCGCGCCACCAGGTCCACCGCCTGGTGGCTGCCGCTGGTGATGATGATCTGCGCGGCCGTGCATTGCACCGAGCGCGCCACGCGCAGGTGTTCGGCCAGGGCCTCGCGCAGCTCGGGCAGGCCGCCGCCGGGCGCGTAACTGAGGCGTTCGGGCTTGGCCTCGTGCCAGCGCCGGTTGTGCAGGCGCAGCCAGGTGCGCACCGGGAACTCGGTGACATCGGGCACGCCGGGCATGAAGGCGCCCCATTGGCGCGCCGACACCCCGGCCTGGGCCAGCAGGGCGCTGCCGCGCCTGGAGAGCGTGGGCGCGGCCGGCGCCAAGGCCTTGTGCGCGCCGGCGCGGCCCAGGCCCAGCGGCGGCTCGCGCTCCACCTCGGCCACATAGGTGCCGCTGCCGGCGCGGGTGAGCAGGCAGCCCTGGGCCAGCAGGTTGTCGTAGGCGTCGATGACGGTGTTGCGCGCCACGCCCAGCTGCTGGGCCAGCCAGCGCGTGGAGGGCAGCTTGCTGCCCGCGGCCAGCTGCCCCTGCAGCACCGCCCGCAGCAGCAGGTCGTGCAGCTGACGGTTCATGGCGCCCTCGCCATGCAGATGCTGCAGCAGCCAGTCGGCCAGATTGGTGTCCTTCATATGCCCCGGGTCTCGGAAAGTGGCTCTATTAGAAATCACAAACTGGTACTTATCGATTGAACCACTATGGCGCACATTGCGGCATCGTCACAGGAGCCCCCATGTCCCATCCCGACCAAGATGCCAAGAGCCTGAACAGTGACTGGCAGGCGCGCCGCCTGGCCGCCACGCCGCGTGGCGTGGCCGTGCTGCAGAACTTCTATGCCGAGCGCGCGCTGAATGCCGAGCTGTGGGATGTGGAGGGGCGCCGCTTCATCGATTTCGCCAGCGGCATCGCGGTGCTCAACACCGGCCACCGCCATCCGCGTGTGCAGGCCGCCATTGCGGCGCAGCTGCAGGCCTTCCACCACACCGCCTACCAGGTCGTGCCCTATGCCGGCTATGTGACCCTGGCCGAGCGCATCAACGCCGCCATGCCGGGCGACTGGGCCAAGAAGACCGCCTTCTTCACCACCGGCGCCGAAGCGGTGGAGAACGCCATCAAGATCGCGCGCGCCGCCACCGGCCGCAGCGGCGTGATCGCCTTCGACGGCGCCTTCCACGGCCGCACCATGATGGGCATGGCGCTGACCGGCAAGGTCCAGCCCTACAAGGCGGGCTTCGGCCCCTTCCCGGCCGAGACCTACCATGCGCCCTTCCCCAGCGCCCTGCATGGCGTGAGCGTGGACGAGGCGCTGGCCGGCGTGCAGCGCCTGTTCAAGGCCGACATCGACCCGCAGCGCGTGGCGGCCTTCATCTACGAGCCGGTGCAGGGCGAGGGCGGCTTCAACCCGGCGCCCGAGGCCTTTGTCGCCGGCTTGCGCCGCATCGCCGACGCGCATGGCATCCTGCTGATCGCCGACGAGATCCAGACCGGCTTCGCCCGCACCGGCAAGCTCTTTGCCTCGCAGCACCACGGCGTGCCCGTCGACCTCATCACCTTTGCCAAGAGCCTGGCCGGCGGCCTGCCGCTGTCGGGCGTGTGTGGGCGTGCGGAGCTGATGGATGCGGCCGCGCCGGGCGGCCTGGGTGGCACCTATGCCGGCAACCCGCTGGCGGTGGCGGCCGCGCATGCGGTGCTGGACGTGATCGCCGACGAGGGCCTGTGCGAGCGCGCCGAGGCGTTGGGCGCGCGCCTGCGCGCCTGCCTGGAGGGCCTGCGCGGCCGGGTGCCGCAGCTGGCCGAGGTGCGCGGCATCGGCAGCATGCTGGCGGCCGAGTTCTGCGACCCCGCCAGCGGCGCCCCCGACGCCGAGTTCACCAAGCGCGTGCAGGCCCTGGCCCTGCAGCGCGGCCTGATGCTGCTGAGCTGCGGCAGCTACGGCAATGTGGTCCGCTTCCTGCACCCGCTCACCACCCCCGACGCCGTCTTCGACGAGGCGCTCGCCCTGCTGACCGACGCCTTGCTGAAGGCCTGAACAACCATGAACGCACCCCTGACGCTGCAGCGCGATCGTGCCCTGCTGGATGGCCGCTGGGTGGCCGCCGACGACGGCCGCACCCTCGATGTCGAGAACCCCGCCAGCGGCGAGCTGCTGGGCCAGGTCCCGCTGATGGGCGCGGCCGAAACCGCGCGCGCGATTGCCGCCGCCGAGCGCGCCTGGGGCACCTGGCGCCGCCGCCCGGCCAAGGAGCGCGCCGCCCTGCTGCGCCGCTGGCACGAGCTGGTGCTGGCGCATACCGAGGCGCTCGCCGAGCTGATGACCCGGGAGCAGGGCAAGCCCCTGGCCGAGGCGCGCGGCGAGGTGGCCTATGCCGCGGCCTTCATCGAATGGTTTGCCGAGGAGGGCAAGCGCCTCTACGGCGAGACCATCCCCAGCCCGCTGGCCGACCGGCGCCTGCTGGTGCTGCGTGAGCCGATCGGCGTGTGCGCCGCCATCACGCCCTGGAACTTCCCGCTCGCCATGATCACGCGCAAGGTGGCGCCGGCGCTGGCGGCGGGCAACCCCATCATCGTCAAGCCCGCCGAGGCCACGCCCTTCTCGGCGCTGGCCCTGGCCGCGCTGGCCGAGCAGGCCGGCCTGCCGGCGGGCCTGCTGCAGGTGCTGACCGGCGACCCCAAGGCGATCGGCGGCGAGCTGACCCGCAACCCCACGGTGCGCAAGCTCAGCTTCACCGGCTCCACCGCGGTGGGCCGGCTGCTCTATGCGCAATCGGCGCCCACCATCAAGAAGCTCTCGCTGGAGCTGGGCGGCAACGCGCCCTTCATCGTCTTCGAGGACGCCGACCTGGACGCCGCGGTGGAGGGCGCCATGCTCTCCAAGTTCCGCAACGCCGGCCAGACCTGCGTCTGCGCCAACCGCATCTATGTGCACGAGCGCGTCTACGCCGCCTTTGCCGACAAGCTGGCCGCCGCGGTGAGCCGCCTGGTGGTGGGCAACGGCCTCGAGGCCGGCGTACAGCAGGGGCCGCTGATCAATGCCGCCGCGCTGGCCAAGGTGGAGGCGCATATTGTCGATGCGGTCGGCCTGGGGGCGCGCGTGCTGGTGGGGGGCGCGCGCCATGCGCTGGGCGGCAACTTCTTCCAGCCCACCGTGCTGGCCGACGTACGCGCCGACATGGCGGTGGCGCGCGAGGAGACCTTCGGCCCGCTGGCGCCGCTGTTCCGTTTCGACAGCGACGCCGAAGTGATCGCCCAGGCCAATGCCACCGAGTACGGCCTGGCCAGCTACTTCTACAGCCGCGACATCGGCCGCATCTGGCGCGTCGCCGAGGCGCTGGAGTACGGCATGGTGGGCATCAACACCGGCCTGATCTCCAACGAGGTGGCGCCGTTTGGTGGCGTCAAGCAAAGCGGGCTGGGCCGCGAGGGCGCGCGCCAGGGCATCGAGGATTATGTGGTGACCAAGTACCTGGCCATGGCCGGGCTGTGAGCCAACCCGCGCCAGGCCTCAGGCGCTGCCCGGCGCGGGCGCGCACAAGGGCAGCAGCACCGTCACGCAAGTGCCCTGGCCCGGCTCGGAGGCCACGCTCACCGAGCCGCCCAGGGTCTTGCTGCTGAGGGTCTGCACGATCGCCATGCCCAGGCCGGTGCCGCCCTTGCCGATCTTGGTGCTGAAGAAGGGCAGGAAGAGCTTGTCCAGCGCCTCCGGGCTCATGCCGCGGCCGTTGTCGCGGAATTCGATGCGCACCTTGTCGCCCTCCTGGCGGGCCTGGATGTGCAGCTCGCCGGCCTGGCCCTCCTCGAAGGCATGCAGGAAGGCGTTGTTGATGAGGTTGATCGCCACCTGGCCCAGCGGCCCCGGATAGCTGTCCATCGCGATGCCCGCCGGGATGTCGAGCAGCAGGCGCTGCGGGCGCCGCTTCAGCGTCGGCGCCAGGGTGCCGACGATCTCCTGGATCACCTCGTGCAGCTCGAAGCGGCGGCGCTGCTCGCTGGCCTGGTCGGCCGCCACCTGGCGGAAGTTGCGCAGCAGCTCCACCGCGCGCTCCAGATTGCGCTGCGCCAGCTGGCTGCCGCCGCGCATCTGCTCGACGAAGCGCTGCAGCTCGCTGCGGCGCAGCCCGCCGGCGGCGATGCGGCGCTCGAAATCCGTCGCCTGGGCCGACAGCGCGCTGCTGGCGATCAGGCCGTTGCTCATCGGCGTGCTGAGCTCGTGCGAGACGCTCGCCACCATGGTACTGAGGGTGGCGCGCGCCTCGGTGCGCGACAGCTCCTCCTGCACCTCGCAGAGCTTTTCCATCGTGGCCTCGAGCCGGGCGCTGCGCTCGCGCACGCGCTGCTCGAGCGTGTTGTTGAGCTCCAGGATGCGCGCCTCGGCCTGCTTGCGCGCATTGATCTCCACCATCATGCCGACGATCTGCAGCGGCTTGCCGGTGCGGTCGCGTCGCACCACCTTGCCGCGCGTGGCCACCCAGGTCCAGCCCTCGGTGCGATGGCGGTGCCGGTACTCGACCTCGTAATGGTCGGTCTGACCCTGCAGATGCGCGCGCAGCACCGCCTCGACGGCGGCCACATCGTCCGGGTGGCAGTCCTGCTTCCAGTGGTAGTCCGGCCCGGGCTGCCAATCGGCGCCGTTGTGGCCGGCGATCGCCAGCCAGCGCTCGCTCACCGTGGCCTTCCTGGTCTCGAAGGAATAGTCCCAGGTGCCCACGCCGGTGGCGGCGATGATGTTCTGCAGGCGTTCGCTCTCGTTGACCAGGCGGCTCTGCGCCTGCGCCAGTTCGCGGCTGCGCCGCTGCGCCCACCAGAGGCTGGCGCTCAGCAGCAGGGTGGCGGCGAGGCCGGCCGCCAGCACCCAGCTCGCGACTTGCGGCGGTGCGCCGGCGATGAAGCCCGGCTGCGGCTGCAGGCGCACGTTCCAGACGCGCCCGGCCACCTCCACCTTGTGCGCTTCGGCGAGCGGGCCGGCATCGGCGCTGCCGTGCACATAGATGGGCTCCTTGCTGGGCGTGTCCACCGCATGCACCAGCAGGTCCAGCTGCAGGCGCTCGGCCAGCAGGGCGGCACGCCGGAACAGGCTGGGCAGCTCGATCACGCCGGCCAGGTAGCCGATCACGGCGGGGCGCTCGCCCGCCTCGCTGCGGGCATAGACCGGCGCGGTGATGGCGAAGCCCGTCACCGGCTCGACGTCGGGCCGGCGGTGGATCACCGTAAAGGTGACCGAGGCCACCGGCCGGCCGGTGGCGCGCGCCTCCAGCTTGGAGGCCATGCGCAGGGCATCGAAGGCCAGGTCCAGACCCAGGGGCGAGGCGTTCTCGGGCCAGCCGAACAGCACCGGCACATGCTCGGGGCGTTCGCGCGCCGGCATCCAGCTGTCGGGCGACGGGCCGGGCTCGAGCACGCGGTAGTCGGCCAGGCCCAGGGCGCGCGCCTGCGCCTCGAACTGCGCCAGCCGCGCATGCGGCACGATGGGTTGCCACTCCAGCAGCATCAGGCCGGGCAGACCCTTGGCGAGCGTGGCGGCATAGCGGTTGAAGGCCTCGCGCTGCATCTGCTGGTGCGACTCCAGCATCAGGCCGGCGCCGCGCACCGCCTCGACGGTGCGTGCCAGGTCTTGCGTGAACGAGTCCACCACCTGCCGCGCCGCGGCGCTGCGCAATTCCTTGAAGCGCAGCAGCTCGGCATCGCCGACGGCGCCATAGCCCAGCAGGCTGCCGATGCCGCCCACGGCCAGGGTCAGCGCGATCAGCAGGGCATCGCTGAAGCGCTTGCGCTCGAGTCGGTTGGGCCAGCTGCTGGGCATGGGCGGGCGTGGACCAGCGCTAGCGCCCGTGCGGCCACTGGGCCTTCTTGGTGGGCGCCTTCACCCCCTTGCCCTGGGCCGCCCAGAGCTTGTAGGCGCTGGAGGTGAGCTCGCGCTTCATCAGCTGCACCAGCTCGCCCTGGCCGAGGCCATGCTCCATCAGCACCTTGTTGTAGGGCGGACGGTCGGTGAACGCGGTGGCGATGATGCGCTGGATCTCGTCCGGGCTGAGGCGGGGAATAGGTTTGGCCATGGTGCGATTGTCAGGCCAGCGCGCCCGCCAGCAAATCGGCCTGTGCCTGCAGGGCCTGCACCAGCGGGGCTTCGAGGCGTTCGCCCAACACCAGGTGCAGCTCCACATAGATGTCGTCCAGCAGGCGCCGGGCCGCCACGCCGGGGTATTTCTGGCGCGCGAACGCCGCGGGCATCAGCGTGCAGCCGCGGCCGGCGGCGATCTGCGCAATCGTCGCCGAGGTGCCGGGGGCGTCGAGTTCGCGCGCGGGCCGAAAGCCGGCGGCGTCGTAGAGCCGCTGGAAATGCGTCCAGAGCGCCGGGTTCTGCTGCTTGCGAAAGCGCAGAAAGGCCGGCAGCGCCTCCAGCTCGCGCAGGCGCAGCGCACGCTTGCGCGCCAACGCGCTGCTTGCCGGGATCATCGCCACATGGGCCAGCCGCGCGACGCGCTGGTGGCGCAGGCCTTGCAGCTCGTGCGGCATGGTGAGCAGGGCGGCGTCCAGCTCGTGGCGTTGCAGCTGGGCGAGCAGCTCGGGGCCCGGCCCCAGCACCGGCTCGAGCGGCGGCAGGCTGCCGCCCAGGCGCTGCTCGAGCTGCGCAAACGCGCTCATATCCACCCACCAGGGCAGGCCCAGGCGCAGCTTGGCGCGCGGCAGTGCCGCGGCGCTGCCGACGCTGCGCACCGCGGCTTCGAAGGCGGCCACGGCCTCGGCAAAGCGCTGGCGGGCCTGCTGCCCCGCCTCGGTCAGCCGCGTGCTGTTGCCACGGCGCTCCAGCAGGGGCGTGCCCAGCGCCGCTTCCAGCGCGGCGATCTGGCGCGATAGCGGCGGTTGGGTGAGGTGCAGCCGCTCCGCGGCGCGGCGGAAGTTCAGCTCCTCGGCCAGCACCAGGAAGTAGCGCAGCTGCCGGATGTCGATGCTGCGGTCGACGGGGCGATTCATGCCGTAAAGGTATCACCGAAAAGGCGATTCACAAGCGCCGCGCACCTGCCCATCATGCCGCTCCGGGCCGCCGTGGGCGGCGATGCCGACATGCAGGGAGCCAGCAATGAACAGCAATTTCTCGAGACCGCGCCGCGGATTCCTGGCCCTGGGAGCCAGCTGGGGCCTGGCCGGCTGTGGCGGCGGCGGCGACGCGGGCGGCAGCGACCCGCTGCCCGCCGCGCCCGCCATCCAGGGCTTCGATACCGTGGCCGGCAGCCCTCTGGTGGGCGAGCGCCTGCGCCTGCGGCCGCTGTTCAGCGGCGGTGCGGGGCGCATAGAGCCCGAGATCGGCGCGGTCGTCAGCGGTGCCGAGGTGCAGACCCCGGTGCTGGACGGACCGCGCCGCTACACCCTGGTGGTCGAGGCTGCGGGCCGGCCCACGGCGCGGCGCGAGCTGCTGCTGCCGGTGCGCTACCGCGAGCGCTATCGGCCGCTGGCGCTGCCCTTTGCGCTGCAGTACCACGCCGCCGTGCTGGCGGCGGATGGCGGCGTGCTCGTCATCGGCGGCTCGCGTGGCGAGCCCAGCCTGTCGAACGCGATCGACCGCTTCGACCCCGCCAGCGGCCGCTTCGAACGCCTCGGCCAGATGCGCACCGGGCGCGCCCTGCACAGCGCCACGCGCCTGGCGAGCGGGCAGATCCTGGTGCTGGGCGGCCTGATCAGCCTGGAGATCGGCGGCGTGGCCGAGCTGATCGACGAGCGCAGCGGCGCGGTGCTGGATGCCGGGCGGCCGCGCCAGCCGAGGGCGCGCCACGCCGCCCTGGCGCTGGCCGATGGCCGCGTGCTGGTGGCCGGCGGCCTGGGCCGCGACACGCTGGAGCTGTGGGATCCGCAGCAGCGCCAGTTCCGCCTGCTGGCCGCGCGCATGCGCCATGTGCGCGAGTTCCCCAGCCTGACCCAGCTGGCCGACGGCCGCGTGCTGATCGTGGGCGGCTACCACGACGGGCCGGTCAATGTGACGGCGGAGCTGTTCGATCCTGCAGCCGAAAGCCTGGCCCCGGTGGCCACGGCGCTGGACGAGCGGCGCCAGCTGCACGAGGCGCACCGCATGGCGGATGGCTCGGTGCTGATCCTGGGCGGCGAGCTGATCGCACCCGAGGGCATCCGGCCGCTGGCCTCGGTGCTGCGCTATGAGCCGCTGGCCGGCACGCTCACCGGCGTGCAGGGGCTGGAGGAGGCGCGCACCCTGGTGCGCAGCGTGCGCACCGCGGGCGACGAGATCCGCCTGTTCGGCGGCCAGACCGAGGCCGACGCGGTGGCCGCGAGCGCCTGCCTCTACCGGCCCGGCCAGGGTGCGACGGCGCTGCCCGCCATGCCGGTGCCACGCGCCTGGCATAGCGTGACGCGCCTGGCCGATGGCCGCATCCTCATCCTGGGCGGCGACGATGCCGCCGGCGCGCCGGTGGCGGGCGGCCTGCTGTTCGACTAGGGCCTGTTAACACGACGTTTGCACGATGCGTTGCCACCAGAAAAGCCGTGAACTAGGCGCAAACCGAAGCCGGGGTGACTCCCCCGGCGAGGCTTTGCAACGACGTGCACGGTTTTTCTGGTGGCAACCCGAAGGGAACGGGGCTGGC
>Ga0208636_100035_pt1 | contig 194885 bp, 171 predicted proteins | sample LakWasM103_HOW12_2_FD_183921 | JGI IMG/M metagenome (GOLD analysis project Ga0208636, IMG submission 183921) | Freshwater sediment methanotrophic microbial communities from Lake Washington under simulated oxygen tension - Sediment Metagenome... | ecosystem: Environmental > Aquatic > Freshwater... | reverse complement strand
CCCGTTTGTAGATGTTCAGTCTGTTCCTCGTTGCGCTGCTTCTTAGAACACAGGTCTAGAAATGGAAAAGACCCCGAAGGGTCAGGTCTTGCTATTGGAGCTTGAAACGGTGGGAAGTCCTTGTAGACTGGTTAGGCGTCGGGCCCATCGCAGTACGGCCATTCGCAACCGAGGAATTACAAGTTCTTGAATCAAGAGCTTTCATCGGTGGCGCCTCGCGCATTAATGAGTTCGAGATAGCGAATCAGGCCCTTTCGGAGAGCGCCATCTTCGATCGAGAAGACATCCTCAATGCTGGCATCTCGCATACGGGCAGCATTGAAGATGAGTTGGCCAAGCCGCAAGTCTGGCTCGCGCTGCCAAACCTCGCGGAGTACCGCCAGCATTTCGTCGATTCGCGCAGGATCTCTCATTCTTCTGGACGCCTAACTTGGTTGTAGGGCGCAGTTCTGCTGGATAACACCGGCAGCTGTCTCCCTAACATCGGACGTGTGGCCGCGCTGCAGGGCGCGCCAGTCCTTGATTTCTTGGTGTTCGACTGTTAATTCGCACAGCATTATCAGGTTGCCAAATCCGGCACCTTGTCAGTTTCGCCGTTTAGGCCAATTGCGGCCTAAGGGTATGCGCGTGCCGGAGCCGTTATGGAGAATGGCATGGATTGGAGGTGCGCATGCCTGGCACGTCTATCGCCCCACGGAGGGAAGCGCTCGTTCTGGCTCCGGCGCTGCCGCCACGGCAGCGCCGGCCGCCCATCCTGCGACGCCCGAGGATCCGGCTCCGCCGGGCCTACGGGCGTGCCAAGGCCAGAGGCCTTGGCCATTGCCCGGACTCAAAAAGTACTCAGGACTGTTCGAGTCCTGGCAACGCCCCCTCGAGGGGGCCGGCGCAGCCGGTAGGGGGTGGGTCACTAGCCCGGATATTTCGCGAGGTCGGCCCCGTCTGACCTGAAACATCGATGCCTACGCGCATCCCGCGTGTCAACAACGAATCCATTTTGGCTTCCAGGGCCTACGCGGGCTGGCGCGGCACAGGGCTTGCCGGCTGGCCCTCAACTCCTCGCCAATGCCTGCGGGCATTGGCTGCGGCCGTCTCGGCCCTTCCAGCAACGCCCTGTGCGCACGCCAGTCCCGCGTCCCCCGCGAAATATCCGGGCTACCCCTGCGCCAGCAGCGTCGCCACCTCGGCCGCCGAGCGCACGCCGAGCTTGGCGAAGACGCGGGCGCGGTGCACTTCGATCGTGCGTACCGAGACGTGCAGCTCGTCGGCGATCACCTTGTTGAGCTTGCCCGCGGCCACGCGCAGCATCACCTCGTGCTCGCGCTCGGTCAGGCTGGCCAGGCGCGCCTGGCGCTCGGCGGCCTGGGCGCCGTCGGCGCGCATCGCCGCGTCCACCGCCAGCGCCTGCTCGATGCGATCGGCCAGGGCGTTGTCGCTGTAGGGCTTCTCGAGGAAGTCGAAGGCGCCCTTCTTGAGCGCGTCCACCACCATGGGGATGTCGCCATGGCCGGTGAGAAAGAGCACCGGGTTGCGCAGGCCGCGTTGCAGCAGCTCGTCGTGCAGGCGCGTGCCGGGCATGGGCTCCATGCGCACGTCCAGCAGGAACACGCCCTGCGGCTGCAGGCCCGCGTCCAGCTGCGTCAGCAGCGCCGGTCCGCCGTCATAGGCCTGCACCTGCAGGCCGCGCGAACCCAGCAGGAAACTCAGCGCATCGCGCACATCGGGGTCGTCGTCGACCAGATAGACCTTGGCCTCATTCATGCGAAAGCTCCGTGTCTTCGCCGTGCAGCGGCAGGCTGAAAGAGAAGCGCGCGCCACCGCCGGGGGCCTCCCCGGCGTCCAGCACGCCGTGGTGGGCCTCGATGATGGAGCGGCAGATCGCCAGACCCATGCCCATGCCCTCGCGCTTGGTGGAGTAGAAGGCCGCACACAGGGTCTCCACGCCCAGGCCGCCGAGGCCGGGGCCGTTGTCCTGCACGTCCACACGCACAAAGCTGCGTGCCTCGCCGGCGATCAGACGGCTGTGGATCTCGATGCGGCGCGGCCCCGGCGTGGCGTCGGCCGGCTGCGCCTGCAAGGCGTCGGCAGCATTGCGGACCAGGTTGATCACCACCTGTTCCACCAGCACCGCATCGGCCAGCACCGCGGGCAGCGGATCGGCCAGCTGCAGCTGCAGCTGGATATGCCCGCGGTCGAGCTCCTTGCGCAGCAGCGCCACCGCGGCGGTGATCACCCCGTTGAGCGCGCAGGCCTCATGCTGGGGCTCGCGCCGCGTCAGGAACTCGCGGATGCGCTGCACCACCCGGCCGGCCTGGGCGGCCTGCTGACCCAGGCGCTGCAGCGCGCCCAGCACCCGGGCGTCGTCCACCCCCTGCTTGGCGAGCGAGTTGATGATGCCGGCGTTGTAGCTGGCGATCGCGGTGAGCGGCTGGTTCAGCTCATGCGCCAGGGTGGAGGCCACCTCGCCCAGCATGGTGAGGCGGGCGTTGTGCGCCAGCGTCTCGATCTGGCGCCGCTCGCGTTCCTCCAGCCGCTTGCGCGCGGTGATGTCGACGATGGAGCCCATCCAGCCCACCTGCTTGCCCGCCGCATCCACCAGCGGCGACTCGAACACCATCACATCGAGCATGTGCCCGTCGCGGTGGCGCCAGCGCGCCTCGTAGCCCTCGCGCGGCGCATGGCCAGCGAGGTTGCGCTGGTTGCGCTGCATCACCTCGTCCAGGGTGTCGGGCGGCCAGTAGGGCATGGGTGGTGAGAGGCCGACCAACTCGTCGGCGCGCAGCCCCACCATGTCGCAGAAGGTGCGGTTCACGTACAGCAGCTTGCCCTGCGCGTCGCGCGCGCGCAGCGCCACCAGCGCGGAATCCTCCATGGCGCGGCGCCAGGCGGCCTCGGTGCGCCAGGCCGCCTCGGCGCGGCGCACCTGGCGCACCTGCCGGCGCAGCAGCCAGCTGGCCACCGCGATCAGGGGCAGGAAGCCGGCCATCAGTACCCAGGCCAGCGGCTTCAGGCTGGTGCTGCTGGGCTCGCGCAGCGTCAGCTCCAGGGCCGCATCGCTGAGCGCGGATTCCGCCAGCGGGCCGGTGCGCAGGGGGCCGACGAAGGCCACCCGGTAGCTGGGCCGCTGCCCCTGGGCCATGCGGCCCGGGCCTTCGGTGCTGGAGGCGATCACCTGGTCGGCGCTGTCCACCATCTGCACATCGTATTTGCGCGCCAGCCACCAGGGGATGCCGCGCTTGAGCAGCAGCGAGGGGGCATAGCGCACCACCAGGGTGCCGCCCTCGCCGCGCGCGCCCACCGGCGCCACCATGTGCAGGGACAGGCCGTCCTCGGCCATGCCGGGCTTGTCGGCACTGGACTGCGGGACCTGCGCCAGCACGCGGTTGCGCCCGTCCAGCCAGGTGGCCGACAGCCACAGCCGGCGCAGGCCCGCGTTGACCTCGGGGCGCGCCGCCAGCGCCTCGCTGCCGGGCTGCACCGCCTGCAGCGCGGCGGCCAGCAGATGCACCTGCTGGACCTCGGCGTCGAGGCGGGCGCGCAGCTGGGCCTCGGCGCTGAGCGCGTCGGAGATCAGGGTCAGGCGCTGCTGCTCGAGCTCCTCGGCATCGTTGGCATGCACCCAGGCCAGCACGCCGGCCACGAACAGCAGCGAGAGCACCAGCGGCAGCGCCCAGAGCGACGCACGCCAGGCGCGGCGCAGGCGCGAAGTTGGGGCGGCTGTCGTCGCGAGCATGGCCGCAGTCTACGGACGGCCGCGCCCCAGAACGCGGCGCGCACGCACAAATGTGGAACTCCACAACTACCCGCGGGCGGGCACGCTTCGCACAATTGCCCCAAAACGGCCATGCACCCGACGCTGCCGACCATCCAACCGGAGACCGCCATGACATCACGCTTCACATCGCTGACCCGCCGCACTTCCAGTCGCCTGTTGCTGGGTGCCGCCCTGGCCCTGCCGCTGGCCGGTTTCGCGCCGGCCCAGGCGCAGGCGCCCATCGTCATCAAGTTCAGCCATGTGGTGGCGCCCGACACGCCCAAGGGCAAGGGCGCCCAGCGCTTCAAGGAGCTGGCCGAGCAGCGCACCGGCGGCAAGGTCAAGGTGGAGCTCTACCCCAACAGCCAGCTCTACAAGGACAAGGAAGAGATGGAGGCGCTGCAGCTGGGCTCGGTGCAGATGCTGGCGCCCTCGCTGGCCAAGTTCGGGCCGCTGGGCGTGAAGGACTTCGAGGTCTTCGACCTGCCCTTTGTGTTCAAGGACACCGAGGCCTTCCGCGCCGTCACCGACGGGCCGGTGGGCGCCGATCTGTTCAAGAAGCTGGAGCCCAAGGGCATCAAGGGCCTGGCCTACTGGGACAACGGCTTCCACATCATGAGCGCCAACAAGCCCCTGCACAATGTGGCGGACTTCAAGGGCATGAAGATGCGCATCCAGTCCAGCAAGGTGCTGGACGCGCAGATGCGCGCGCTCGGCGCGATCCCGCAGGTGATGGCCTTCAGCGAGCTCTACCAGGCCCTGCAGACCGGCGTGGTGGACGGCACCGAGGGCGTGGCCTCCAACTTCTACACCCAGAAGATATTCGAGGTGCAGAAGCACATCACCGTCTCCAACCACGGCCACCTGGCCTATGCGGTGATCGTCAACAAGAAGTTCTGGGACGGCCTGCCGGCCGACATCCGCGGCCAGCTCGAGGGCGCCATGAAGGAGGCCAGCACCTACGCCAACGCGATCGCCAGCACCGAGAACGCTTCAGCCTTCACCGCCATCAAGAACAGCGGCAAGACCAATATCTACATGCCCACGCAGGCCGAGCTGACCGAGTGGAAGAAGGCGCTGATGCCGGTGCACAAGGAGATGGAGGCGCGCGTCGGCAAGGGCACCGTCGAGGCGGTCTACAAGGCCGCCGGTTTCGTCGCTCCGAAGTAATCCTCATCAGCCCGCGCAGACGGAGCCCGCATCATGATCAATCGCTTCCTCAACCACCTGGAGGAATGGCTGATCGCCTTCCTCATGGCGGCGGCCACGCTGGTGATTTTTGCCGCCGTGGTGCACCGCTACCTGGCGGGCGTGCCCTATATCCAGGACTGGGCCCTGCGCATGGACGTGAGCTGGGCGCAGGAGCTCTGCATCATCATGTTCGTGTGGATGTGCAAGTTCGGCGCCGCCTATGGCGTGCGCACCGGCATCCATGTGGGCGTGGACGTGGTGGTGAACCGCCTCAGCCCGGCCTGGCGTTCCAAGGTGGTGCTGTTCGGCCTCATCGCCGGCGCCGTCTTCACCGCCTCCATCGCCTATCTGGGCGGCCACTTCGTGTGGGAGAACGGCGCCCACCACGCCTTCCTGCAGCTGTTCGGCATGCCGATCGGCGATGTGCCCGAGGGCCCCACCACGCCGGACCTGGAATGGCCCACCTGGATGGTCTATTCCGCCGTGCCGCTGGGCTCCTCGCTGATGTGCTATCGCTTCGTGCAGGTCTGCGTGGCGTTCTGGCGCACCGGTGAACTGCCGGTGCACGACCACGCCTATGTGGAAGGTGTGGACAGCGCGCAAGCCGATCACACCCTGATCGAGAAGAAGGCCTGAGACCATGAACGCCGTCATCATCTTCGGGCTCTTGCTGGCCCTCATGCTCACCGGCATGCCGATCTCGATTTCGCTCGGTCTCACCGTGCTCACCTTCATCTTCACGATGACCCAGGTGCCGGTGGAGTCGGTGGCGATGAAGCTGTTCACCGGCATCGAGAAGTGGGAAATCATGGCCGTGCCCTTCTTCATCCTGGCCGGCAACTTCCTCACCCATGGCGGGGTGGCGAAACGCATGATCAACTTCGCCACCTCGATGGTGGGCCACTTCCACGGTGGCCTGGCGCTCGCCTCCATCCTGGCCTGCTCGATGTTCGCGCTGGTGTGCGGCTCCAGCGTGGCCACGGTGGTGGCGATCGGCTCCATCGTGCTGCCGGCCATGGTGGCGCATGGCTACCCGATGCGCTTCGGCGCCGGCGTCATCATCACCGCGGGTTCGCTGGGCATCCTGATGCTGCCCTCCATCCCCAAGGTGATCTACGCCATCTCCACCAACACCTCGATCGGCGCGCTGTTCGTGGCCGGTCTGCTGCCCGGCATCACGCTGGCGCTGATGCTGGCGGTGGTGACCTGGTACATCGCCCGCAAGAACAACTACCCGCGCATGGTGCGCGCCACCTGGGGCGAGCGCCTGCAGGCCTTCCGCAAGAGCGTGTGGGGCCTGATGCTGGTGGTCATCATCGTGGGCGGCATCTACTCCGGCATGTTCACCGCCACCGAGGCGGCGGCGATGGCGGCGGTGTACTCCTTCTTCGTCTCCATCTACGTCTACAGGGATCTGCGCCTCAAGGACGTGCCGCGCGTGCTGCTGGACTCGGCCAATATGTCGGCGATGCTGCTCTACATCATCACCAACGCGGTGCTGTTCTCCTTCGTGCTGGCCAACGAGAACATGCCGCACCGCCTGGCCGACTGGCTGCTGAGCATGGACCTGGGCCAGCATGGCTTCCTGTTCGTGGTCAACCTGATCCTGCTGGCGGCCGGCAACTTCATGGACCCCTCGTCCATCATCCTGATCATGGCGCCGATCTTCTTCCCGGCGGCGGTGCAGCTGGGCGTGAACCCGGTGCACTTCGGCATCCTGATCGACGTCAACATGGAGGTGGGCCTGTGCCACCCGCCGGTCGGGCTCAACCTCTATGTGGCCTCCGGCATCTCCAAGCTCGGCATCACCGAGCTGACCAAGGCGGTGATGCCCTGGCTGCTGACCATGATCGTGTTCCTGGTGATCGTGACCTACTGGCCCTGGTTGACCCTGGTGCTGCCCAAGGCCATGGGCATGATGTAGTGGGCGGGTTGCATCCGGCATGACTGCACTGCTCTTCGTTCCCGCCTTCTGCATCGTCGCCCTGCTGGCCTATATGGGGCGCTTCAGCGGCCGGCTGCGCGCGGACGAGGTGCGCGTGCTGGCGGTGCCGCTGGAGACGCTGCGCGCCCAGCTGCTCGACTTCGCCCGCTGGCAGGCCTGGAACCCCTGGCTGGAACATGCGCGCGCGGCGCCCGTGCTGCTGAGCGGCACGGCCGGGCAGCCCGGCCATGCGCTGGCCTGGGAGCAGGGCGCGGCGGGCGTGGGCCGGCTCACGCTGACGCGGCTGCGCAAGGGCGATGGCGTCGACATGAGCCTGGCCTGCCTGCAGCCCTTCAAGTTCCGCGCCCGCACGCGCTGGCAGCTCGAGGCGGTGCCGGGCGGCACGCGCGTGCACTGGTCGCTGCGCGGCAGGGTGGGTTTCAGCATGCGCGCCTTTGCCAAGACGGTGCAGGGCATGCTGGCGCTGGATCTGCGCCATGGCCTGAGCCGGCTGGCGGCGCAGCTCGAGCACCGGCCCGAGCAGGCCTACACGATCAGCTACCTGGGCGTGCGCGAGCTGCCGGCGCAGCGCTGCGCCTGCCGGCCCTACCGCGGGCCGCTGGCCGATCTGCCGGCCGCCGTGCCCGGCGTCGTTGCCGCCTTGCGTGCCGAACTGCAGGCGGCGGGCCAGCCCGGCGATGGCCAGGCCCTGGCCGTCTACCTGCGCACCCAGATCAAGCAGCGCCGCACCGATTGCCGAATCGGCGTGCCTGGCGAGGCCGTCGGTGATCAGCTGCAGCATGAGATCCCCGCGCACCGCGCCTATGTGCTGCGGCTGCAGGGCCCGCTCGCCGCGCTCGAGACGGCCTGGTACCAGGGCATGCAGCGCCTGCGCATCGAGGCGTTGGAGCCCGATCTGCGCATCCCGCCCTTCGAGCGCTATCTGCGCGCGCCGCTGGACCCAGCCAGCGCGCACAACGAGGTCGAGCTCTACCTGCCGCTGCGCGCCGTGCCCTCAGATAAAAGCGTGTAGCTCCAGGAAGATCAGCCGCCGGTGGTCCAGCGCGTTCTGCGGGATGCCCTGGTAGCGGCGCAGGCCGCCGCGCAGCTGCAGGAAGGGCAGGGGCGTGTACTCGTACACCAGGCTGAAGCGGGCCTTCTGGTCCTCGCGCACGTGGCGGTCGGGGTCGTAGCTCTCGGCGCTGAACTTCAGGTTGTGGCCGCGGCGCCAGCCCCAGTTGAGCTCGGCCAGGCCGGCCATCAGGCGGCGCCGGCCCTCCGGGTAGCCGTCGTCGGCGATCAGGTCCAGCTCGCCCAACAGCACCAGCGGGCCGAGCCGCCAGCCGCCGAAGCCGGCCAGCACGCTGCGGGCGCTGGCCGCCGAGCTGAGCCGCACGCCGCCCAGGCCGATGCGGCCCTCGCTGCCCAGCCAGACCAGCTGGCCGGTCCATTGATGGCCCGCGTCCGTGCCGGCGTTGCCCGGCCCCTTGCTATAGGCCAGCTGGGCCGACCAGCCCGGCCGCTCCAGCCCCAGCTCGACGCCCTTGTCGGGCGTCGTCATGCCGATGCCGCTGACCTCGCGCACCAGGCTGCTGGCATCCTGCAGGCGCCAGCCCAGCGGCAGGTAGAACTGCCCGGCCTTCAGATAGGCGCCCGCATGGCTGAGCCGCAGATAGGCTTCCTGCCGCTGTGCCGCACCCGGCGCCAGCTGCTCGTCCAGGTAGACGCTTAGCCAGTCGGGTAGCAGCAACAGGTCGGCATAGAGGCGCAACTGATCTAGGCCCTGGCGGCTCTGGCTGGCCTGCCGTGGCACGCTGATGCGCGACCAGCTGTCGCGCAGATCGGCCCCCAGCTGCAGGCGCGTGCCGATGCTGCCGCTCCAGTCGGGCCAGCTGTCCGGCACTTCATGGGCGGCGAGCATCTTCTGGGCGAAGGCATTGCCCAGCGCATTGCGCAGCCCGCCGCCGGTGGCGTTGACATGGCAGGCGCTGCAGGCCCAGCCCTGTCGCAGCGCCAGATAGGGTTCGGCGCGGGCCGGCCCGTGCACTGCCGCCAGGGCCAGCAGGGCGAGCAGGGCCAGCGCCCGCCGCAGGATGCGCTTCATCGTCATCATGATCCCCGTTGGGCGCCGTTCGCGATCCATTGCCGCAGCAGCGCCATGGTGTCGGCATCGAGATAGGGCCCGCCCAGCGGCATGCGCGCACCCACCGCGGCATGGCCCTCCAGCTTCTGGATCAGATAGCTGTGATCGGGGTCGCCGGGCGCCACCCGCAACACCCCGGGGGACTCGGTGCTGGCCACGCCCACCAGCATGGCGTAGCTGTTGGCTGCGTCTAGGCGCAGGCCCTGCGGCGCCGCGCCACCGGCATGGCAGACGCTGCAGATGGGCGTGAACACATGCTGCTGGATGGCGCCGAAGTCGGCGCTCAGCGGCCCGCCGCTGCCGCCGCCGGGCGCGAGCGGGCGGCCGTTGGCGTCCAGCCCTTCGCCGCTGCCGCCGCATGCCGCCAGCAGGGTCACCAGCATCGTGGCCAGCGGCAGGGATCCTCTTGGCATGGGCAGCTCCTCGGCGTGATTGGCGGTAAGTGCCAGCTCGGCGGCCCTGGGGTTCAGTGCGCGCGCAAATGTTTTTGTTGCGGCAATGAACCTCGCAGGCGGCTGGCGGCACTTACCGCACCCAACATCATCGGCAGGAGCTCAGCGATGAACCTGAACATGCATGGCTCACTCAGCCGGCCGCGGCCCTGGCAAGTACTCGGCCTGCTGCTGGCCTGCGGCCTCGCCGCTTGCGGCGGAGGAGGCGGCGGCGACAGCGGTATGCCGCCCCCACCGCCACCACCACCCCCGCCCACGCTGACGCTGGCGGTGCAGCCCGGCAACATCGTGCTGGGGCAAAGCGCACAGCTCAGCTGGAAGTCCAGCGACGGCACCTCCTGCACCGCCAGTGGCGGCTGGTCGGGCACGGAGCCGGCCAGCGGCAGCCAGGCGGTCACGCCCAGCAGCGTCGGCGCCGTCGTCTACACGCTGATGTGCGCGGGCGCCGCCTACACCGGCAGCAGCACGCAGTCGGCCACCCTCACGGTGAGCGCGCCCAGCGCCTATTCGAACACCCTGCTGGTGGCGAATGCGGCGGGCGGCAACGCGCAGTCCGTCGACAGCCACCTCGTCAACCCCTGGGGCCTGGCGCTGGGGCCCACCTCGCCGATGTGGGTGGCGAATGCCGCCACCGCCAGCTCGACCATTTACGACGGTAATGGCAAGGCCCAACCGGTGGCGACGCCGCGCGTGGTGGCGCTGGCGCCCAGTGCCGGCGGGGCCGCCTTCAGCCCCACCGGCATGGTCTTCAACGGCAGCGCGGACTTCGTCGTCGCGGCCGCCGGCAAGTCGGCGCCGGCCGCCTTCATCTTCGCGGGCGAGGGCGGCATGATCGCCGGCTGGGCCGCGAGCGTGGACGGCACGCATGCGCTGACCATGTTTGCCGACACCGGCGGCGCGGTCTACAAGGGCCTCGCGATCGCCAGCAATGGCAGCGCCAACTTCCTCTACGCCGCTGATTTCGCCAAGGCCAAGGTCGATGTGTTCGACGCCAGCTACCAGAAGCAGGCGCCCAGCGCGGGCCGCTTTGCCTTCAGCGACGCCAATCTGCCCGCGGGCTATGCGCCCTTCGGCATCCAGGCGATCAAGAACGGCGCCGGCGGCAGCACCCAGCTCTACGTCAGCTATGCCAGGCAGGGCGCGGCCGGCAGCATCGACAACGTCAACGGTGCCGGCCTCGGCCTGGTGAATGTGTTCGATGCCAACGGCGTGTTCGTCAGGCGCCTGGTCGACGTCGGCGGCGCGCTCAATTCGCCCTGGGGCATGGCGCTGGCGCCGGCCGACTTCGGCACGCTCAGCAATGCCCTGCTGGTGGGCAATTTCGGTGACGGCCGCATCCATGCCTACGACCCCGCCAGCGGCGCCTTCGTCGGCACCCTGGGCGACGCCGCGGGCGTGGCCTTTGCCCTGCCCGGGCTGTGGGGCCTCAGCTTCGGCAACGATGCCAGCAACCAGCCGCACAACACGCTGTTCTATGCCGCCGGCGTGAACGACGAGAGCGGCGGTGCCTATGGCCGCATCGACCTGGGCGCCACGCCGCCGGTGCTCAATGTGCCGCCGGTGGTGAGCCTGACGGTGCCCACCGGCAGCCTCGCCGGCACGGTGACGCTCAGTGCCACGGTGCAGGATGCGCTGCGCATCAGCAAGGTGGAGTTCTTCGCCAATGGCAGCCAATCGCTGGGCGTGGCCACCAGCTCGCCCTACACGATCAGCTGGGACACCACCCTGATCGCCGATGGCAGCGCCGCCATCACCGCCACCGCCACCAATGTCAACAACGCGGTGGGCAGCTCGGCCGCGGTGAACGTGACGGTGGCCAACCACGCGCCGGCGGCGCCGACCCTGACGCAGCTCCAGCAGCAGGTGTTCACGGCGCGGTGTTCCGGCTGTCACGATGGTTCGCAGCCGGCCGGCGGTGCCTTGCCCGGCTCGCAGAACCTGAGCGCCGGCAGCAGCTTCGCGGCGCTGGTGAACGTGGACAGCCTGGAGCAGCCGAGCCTGAAGCGCGTCAAGCCCGGCGACGCCGCCAACAGCTACCTGATACGCAAGCTGGAGGGCGGGCCCGGCATCAGCGGCGCGCGCATGCCCTTCGGCGGCCCCTATCTGGATGCCGCGACGATCGAGCAGATCAAGGCCTGGATCGCGGCCGGTGCGCCCAATAACTGAGCGCCCATAATCGGACCCGATGCTTTTGGGGCGCTGCATGGCCGTAGGGAGTTCTGCGCTGGGGGTGGGGCTGCTGGCACTGGCCGCCGTGCCGGCTGCCGCGCAGCCCTTGCTGGGCGGTTCGCTGCTGCTCACCAACGAGAGCGTGTTTCGTGGCGTGCTGCAGGCGCGCGGCCGGCCCACCCTGCAGGCCGATCTGCATGCCGGCCTGCCCGGCGGCTGGTTCGCCGGCCTCTGGGCCTCGGCCGCGACGCGCGCGCCGTCCAACCTCAGCAACCATGAGCTCAATCTCTACGCCGGCCTGGGCCTGACGCTGCCGCGCGGCTGGGCCGCGGCGCTGCGCTATGTGCACTACCGCTATGCCGACGCGTCGGTCTATGGCCGGCCGGACGCCGACGAGCTCTCGGCCAGCCTGCGCTTCGAGGACCGCCTGAGCCTGAGCGTGGGCCTGGCGCCGAATGCCGGGCGCCGCGCCGACTACGGCCTGGTCCAGCACCGGGCCACGCGCGCCTACGAGTTGGTGGCGCGGCAGCCGCTGGGCTGGACGCCGGCCGGCCCGCTGGCGCTGACCGCCTCGCTGGGCCATTACGACACCAGGGCGCTGCTGGGCGAGTCCTACCGCGCCTGGGATCTGGGCCTGGCCGCCCAGTTCGGGCGCGCCGAGCTGAGCCTGGCGCGCATCGACAGCAGCGCGGCGGCGCGCCGCTTGTTCGGCGTGAATGCCGCCCATGGGCGCTGGGCGCTCAGCGCCGCCTGGAAATTTTGAGGCGGGCGATTGAACCGTGGCGCGCCTGGCGGGTACTCATGGCGGGCGTTGCTGATGAGATGGCGGAGCAAGGAGGTCGGAGCGTGCATGTGCTGGGTGAACCCAAAGGCCTGCTGCCGGAGCCCGGCGGCCTGGGGGCGGACGACGCCCATGACCTGGCCTTGCTGCGGCGCGTGGCGGCCGGCGAGCGCAGCGCGCTCGAGGAGCTCTACACCCGCTACCACCGCCGGCTGGCGCGCTTTCTGACGCGCGTGACCCTGCGCTACGAGCTGGCCGAGGAAATCATCAACGACACGCTCTGGATCGTCTGGCAGAGCGCCGGCGAGTTCCGCGCGGCGTCGCGCGTCTCCACCTGGATCGTCGGCATCGCCTATCGGCGCGCCCTCAAGACCATGCGCCATGCCAGCGTGCGCCCGCATGCGACGGCGCTGGACGAGCCGATCGAACAGGAGGACCCGGCCAGCGAGTTCGAGCGCCGCGAACTGCTGGACCGCGCGCTCGCCACCCTGCCCCTGGAGCAGCGCCTGGTGCTGGAGCTGACCTATTACCTGGGCCACAGCTGCGAAGAGATTGCCGTCATCACCGACTGCCCGGTCAACACGGTGAAGACGCGCATGTTCCACGCGCGCCGCAAGCTGCGCCAATTGCTGCCAGATCTGTCGGGGCAGAAATGAGGATATCGCGATGAAGCAAGCCCGCGAAACCGCCACCTGCAGGAGCGAGCTGGCGCAGCTGCTGCCCTGGCATGTGAATGGCACGCTGCCGGAGGGCCAGGCCAAGCAGCTGGAGGCCCATCTCGAGCAATGCCCGGCCTGCCGCCAGGAGCTGCGCGCGCAGCAGCAGCTGCGCGGCCTGATGCGCGCGCCGGTGCAGCTGGAGTACGCGCCGCAGGCGGGCCTGCGCAAGCTGATGCAGCGCATCGATGCCGAGGCCAAAGCCGTGCACCCCGCCCGCGCGCCGGCGCCCGCCAGGCCCTGGCTGGCCGGCCTGGCGGCGCTGCGCCGGCCGCGTGGCCTGGTGGCCTGGCTGAGCGCCGCGGTGCTGGTGCAGGCGCTGGCCCTGAGCCTCATGCTGGGCCTGACGCTCTGGCGGCCCGATATGGCGGCGCTGGATGCCGCGCCGCGCTACCAGACGCTGAGCTCGCAGCCGGCCGGCGAGGCGCGCCTGCGCGTGCTGTTCGCGCCCAGCCTCAGCCTGGCGGAATTGCAGGGCCTGCTGCAGGCGCATCAGCTGGTGGCGGTGGCGGGGCCCTCCGAGGCCGGCCTGTTCACCCTGGCGCTGCGCGGCAGCCCGGCCACGCCCGAGGGGCTGGCCGCGGTGCTGGCGCGCCTGCGTGCCGACCCGCGCGTGCGCTTTGCCGAACCGCTGGCCGCGGCGCCGCGATGAGTGCGCGCCTGCTGCCGGCCCTGCTGGCCTTGCTGCTGGCGGCATGCGCTGCGCTGCGCCCGGCGCCACAGCTACCGATGCCGATGCCGGAGGCCGTGCCGCTGGGCGAGGCGGTGCTGGCGCAGCCGGAGCGTTATGTCGTCGTCACGGTGCACAACCTGGCGCTCAGCCCGCAGGGCTATGCCGGCTCCACCCCGCGCGGCTATGCGGGTGCCGGCGCCTACCGGGCCAGCAGCAGTGCGCTCGCGCTGGCGCGCGGCATTGCCGGCAGCCATGGCTTGCGCGAGGTGGCGGCCTGGCCGATCGAGCTGCTGGGCCTGCATTGCCTGGTGTACGAAATTCCCGCGGGCGCGCAGCGCGAGCAGGTGCTGGCCGAGCTGCAGCGCGATGCGCGCGTGGAGTCCGCCCAGCCCCTGGCCGGCCATGCGCTGCGTGGCGCGGACTACAACGACCCCTATGCCGCCCTGCAGCGCAATCTGCAGGACATGGGGGTGGCCGCCGCGCAGCGCTGGTCGCGCGGCGAGGGCGTGCGCATCGCGGTGGTCGACACCGGGGTGGATCTGGCCCATCCCGACCTGGGCCGCCGGCTGGTCGCCGCCGATCTGGTGGCCGATGGGCGCGCGCCCGCCGAGGTGCATGGCACGGCGGTGGCCGGCGTGATCGCAGCGCAGCCCAACAACGGCATCGGCATTGCCGGCATCGCCCCCGACGCCCGGCTGCTGAGCCTGCGCGGCTGCTGGGTCAACGGCGCCGGCCAGGGGCAGTGCAACAGCTTCACGCTGGCGCAGGCCCTGATCGCCGCGCTGCATGCCAAGGCCGATATCGTCAATCTCAGCCTCGGCGGGCCGGACGACGCGCTGCTGCGGCGCATCGTCGAGCGCGGCCTGCAGCACGGCACGGTGTTTGTCGGCGCGGTGCCGCCCAGCGGCCGACGCGAAGGCTTCCCGACCGAGATTGCCGGCGTCATCGCGATCGACGCGCTCGAGCATGGCCGCGATCCGGCGCCGGGCGTGCTGTATGCGCCGGGCGTCGATGTCTTCACGCTCGCGCCGGGCGGCCATTACGACGCGATCTCGGGCAGCTCGATCGCGGCCGCCCAGGTCAGCGGTATCGCCGCCCTGCTGCTGGCGCGCCGACCCGGCCTGGCCGCCCCCGAACTCGAGCGCCTGCTGCGCCAGTCCATGCCCGCCGCCACCGCCGCGGGGCGGCGGCCGGTGCATGCCTGCGCGGCGCTGCGCAGCCTGCTCGCCCTGGGCGCCCAGGGCGCCCAGGGGCACTGCCCCGAGCTCGACGCCGCCGTCGCCGGCGGGCACTGAGGCGCGGCGGCGCTGCCGCCCGCCATGCCTTGATCTCCCGCAATGCTGAAGGTTGGCAGACGCCTAAGGTCTAAATAGGCTTTGGGTGAACGGAGGTTTGCTATGAAGACATCTCTGCGTTTCGCGGCCCTCATGCTGCTGGTTCTGCCCGGCGCGGTCATGGCCAACGAGAAGCTCGTGCAGGACAAGCAGTGCATGGGCTGCCATGCCCTCAAGGAGGACGGCGCCGCGCCCTCGTTCCAGAAGATCGCCAAGTTCTGGAAGGGCAAGGGCAATGCCGAGGTGGCGATGGTGGCCACCATACGCAAGGGCAGCGCCGCCACCGGCGGGCCGCACTGGAACAAGGCCACCATGCCCGACCAGAGCGAGCGCCCCCTGGTGAGCGAGGCCGAGGCGCGCCAGATCGCGAAGTGGATCCTCAAGCAGTGAGTGAGTGGGTGAGAAGCGGCCTTACTTGAACAGGCCCTTCACCGCCCGGCCCACGCTCTCCAGCCCCGACTCGGTGGACTTCAGCAGCTTGTCGAAGCTGATGGAGGCGCGCAGCTGCCGGTTGATGGCCTGGGCGATCACCTGGCCCAGTTCGTCGGCCGTCAGCCCGCCCTGGGCCTTGCCGATATCGTGCAGGCTGATGTCGGGCAGGGCGATGGAGACGGTGTTGCCCTGCAGAAAGCCGGCGCTCACCTGGGCGCGCGCCTTGCGCAGCGCAAAGCTCTCGACGATGAAGCGTTTGCCTGGCTTGCCGTCTTTGGCGGGCGCGCCGCTCGCACCCAGCTGCTGCGCGATATTGGCCTGCAGCGCATCGAAGTTGGTGCGGCCGCCGGCCTTCTCGTAGATCAGGTCGGGGGCGATCAGCTCGATCTGCCGTATCAGCACCACCTCGCGGGTCAGCGAGGCCAGGTCGACGGCGATCGCGATCTGCTCGACGCGCAGCGCGTGGGCGGTCTTGAAGCCGGCCGGGTTGCCGATGCTGAGCTCCCGCAACACCCCCAGGCCGTCGCCGGCGCTGAGCTTGACGGCGCCCAGCCGCACCGGCGCCTGCGTCATCTGGCTGCCGTAGCCGACGATGGCGTCGCGCACCAGGCGGTCGAGATTGCCGCGCAGCCAGAACAGGCCGGCGGCGCCGAGGGCCAGCAGCAAGCACAGGGCGACCAGGGCCAGGGAACGCGGTTTCATGGTGCGGAGTTCGTCGTCGGGAGCAGGGAGGGAGGCCGATTGTCCGGCAGCGCGGCATGGAAGTTGCGTGAGCGCAGCCCCACATGTCCCTGCCCACGCCGCCATCGCCGCACCCCGATCCCCGCGCCGCCACCCCCGGCCTGCGCGTGCTGCTGATCGACGACGGCGCCAACCGCGTGCAGCTGATCCGCGAGGAGCTCACGCGCCAGGGCTGCGAGGTGGTGGGCGTGATCGAGCAGGCCACCCTGATCCACGACTGCGTGCTGCGCCTCAAGCCCGATGTGGTGATCGTCGACAGCGAATCGCCCACGCGCGACACGGTGGAAAACCTGGCGGCCCTGCACGAACGCATGCCAAGGCCCGTGGTGGTGTTCTCCGAGGATGCCAGCGACGACCCGATGCGCCGGGCGCTGAAGGCCGGCGTGAGCGCCTATGTGGTGGCGGGCCTGCAGGCCGAGCGCCTGGCGCCGGTGCTGCAGGTGGCGATCGCGCGCTTCGAGCAAGACCTGGCCCTGCGCCAGGAGCTGGGCCGCGCCCAGGCCCAGCTGGCCGGCCGCAAGAGCGTGGAGCGGGCCAAGGGCATCCTGATGCAGGAGCTGGGCCTGGACGAAGACGCGGCCTACAAGCGCCTGCGCCGCCTGGCGATGGACCGCGGCGAGCCGCTGGCCGAGGTGGCCGACCGCATCATCGAGGCGCAGGCCCTGCTGCGTCCGCACCAAATCGGGGTGCGCGGCGGCTGATTCCGCCTTGCAAGCGTGCATGGCGGCGCTGCAAGGGCTGGCACGGCTCCTGCTAAACAAGGTTGAGGCCGCAACGGCGCGGGCTCAGCTGAAATCTGGACAAAGGCGTCCGACCCCTGGTGCTTGCCCCTGCAAGCGCTGGATGGTCGTGGCGCCTTTTTGTTTTTCCGTGGCCTTGTTTGGAGATGTCAATGAGCGAGAAGCGCAAGGAGGGTTTGATGAGCGAAGACCGTCGCAAGCTGCTGGCCGGCGCCGCCGGTGCTGCCGTGGGTGCGCTGCACCCCACGGTCTGGGCCGCCGGCTCCGACAAGCCCGAGAAGGAGGAGGTGCGCATCGGCTTCATCCCGCTGACCGATTGCGCCAGCGTGGTGATGGCCGCGGTGCTGGGCTTCGACAAGAAGTACGGCATCAAGATCATCCCCACCAAGGAGGCCTCCTGGGCCGGCGTGCGCGACAAGCTGGTGAACGGCGAACTCGACATGGCCCATGTGCTCTACGGCCTGATCTATGGCGTGCATCTGGGCATTGCCGGCCCCAAGAAGGACATGGCCGTGCTGATGACGCTCAACAACAATGGCCAGGCCATCACGCTGTCGAAGAAGCTGGCCGACAAGGGCGCCATCGATGGCGCCTCGCTGGCCAAGCTGATGGCGGCCGAGAAGCGCGAGTACACCTTTGCGCAGACCTTCCCCACCGGCACGCATGCGATGTGGCTCAACTACTGGCTGGCCGCACATGGCGTGAACCCGGTCAGGGACGCCAAGGTCATCACCGTGCCCCCGCCGCAAATGGTGGCGAACATGCGCGTCGGCAATATGGACGGCTACTGCGTCGGCGAGCCCTGGAACCACCGCGCCATCATGGACGGCATCGGCATCACCGCGGTGACGACCCAGGACGTCTGGAAGGACCATCCCGAAAAGGTGCTGGGCACGACGGGCGAGTTCGCCAAGAAGTACCCCAACACCGCGCGCGCCGTCATCATGGCCGTGCTGGAGGCGGGCCGCTGGATCGATGCCGGCCTGCAGAACAAGCTCAAGATGGCCGACGTGATCGCCGACAAGGCCTATGTCAACACCGGCGTCGATGCGATCAACCAGCGCATCCTGGGCCGTTACCAGAACGGCCTGGGCAAGACCTGGGACGACCCCAACCACATGAAGTTCTTCAACGACGGGGCGGTGACCTTTCCCTACCTCAGCGACGGCATGTGGTTCCTCACCCAGCACAAGCGCTGGGGCCTGCTGAAGGAGCATCCCGACTACCTGGGCGTGGCCAGGCAGATCAACCAGATCGAGCTCTACAAGCAGGCGGCGGCGCAGCTGAACATCAGCGTGCCCAAGGAGCCGATGCGCAGCAGCAAGTTCATCGACGGCCTGGTGTGGGATGGCAAGGACCCTGCCAAGTACGCCGATGCCTTCAAAGTCAAAGCCTGAGGAGGGCGCCATGGTCTCCGCTGTCTTTCATGATCCGCTCGCGGCCACCCGCGAGGACGCCGCGCCGGCCAAGCCGGTGGCCAGGGCGCCGCTCCCCGCCCGGCCCGCCAGGCCGCCCTTCGACTGGCGCGCCCTCTGGATGCGCGTGCTGCCGCCGGTGCTGGGCCTGGCCCTGCTGGTGGGGGTGTGGGGCTTGCTGACGCAAAAAGGCGGCAGCTTTCCCACCCCGGCCCTCACCTTCGATGCCGCCCTCAAGCTGTTTGCCGACCCGTTCTACCGCAACGGCCCGAACGATCGGGGCATAGGCTGGAACATCCTGGCCTCGCTGCAGCGCGTGGGCCTGGGCTTCGGCCTGGCCGCCGCGGTGGGCATCCCTTTGGGCTTCATCATCGGCCGCTTCGAGTTCGCCAGCCGCATGGTCTCGCCGCTGATCAGCCTGCTCAAGCCGGTCTCGCCGCTGGCCTGGCTGCCGATCGGCTTGCTGGTGTTCAAGAGCGCGAATCCGGCCGCGATCTGGACCATCTTCATCTGCTCGATTTGGCCCATGGTGGTGAACACCGCGGTGGGCGTGCAGCGCGTGCCGGCCGACTACCTGAATGTGGCCCGCGTGCTCAAGCTCAGCGAATGGAAGGTCATCACGCGCATCCTGCTGCCCGCCGTGCTGCCCTATGTGCTGACGGGCGTGCGCCTCTCGGTGGGCACGGCCTGGCTGGTGATCGTGGCGGCCGAGATGCTGACCGGCGGGGTGGGCATCGGCTTCTGGGTCTGGGACGAGTGGAACAACCTCAACGTCCAGCACATCATCATCGCCATCTTCGTGATCGGCATCGTCGGCCTGCTGCTCGAATGGGCCCTGATCGCCGTCGCCAAACGCTTCAGCTTCGAGGAGGAGTGAATCATGAGCCAGCGAGCTTTCATCGAGGTGCAGAACGTCGAGATGCGCTTCAACACCCGCAAGGGCTCCTTCCACGCGCTGCAACAGATCGAGCTGCAGGTGCAGCGCGGCGAGTTCATCACCCTGATCGGCCACTCGGGTTGCGGCAAGAGCACCTTGCTGAACCTGATCGCCGGCCTGCTGCGCCCCACCAGCGGCGTGCTGCTGTGCGACAACCGCGAGATCGCCGAGCCCGGCCCCGAGCGCGCGGTGGTGTTTCAGAACCATTCGCTGCTGCCCTGGCTGAGCTGTTTCGACAATGTGCTGCTGGCGGTGGAATCGGTGTTCGGTGCGCGCGAACTCAAGCGCCAGTTGATGCAGCGTACCGACGATGCACTCGAGCTGGTGGGCATGGGCCACGCCATGTTCAAGCGCCCGCACGAGATCTCGGGTGGCATGAAGCAGCGCGTGGGCATCGCGCGTGCGCTCGCGATGGAGCCCAAGGTGCTCCTGATGGACGAGCCCTTCGGCGCGCTGGATGCGCTGACGCGCGCGCATCTGCAGGACGAGCTCCTGAAGATCGTCGCGCGCACTCGCAGCACGGTGGTGATGGTGACGCACGATGTCGACGAGGCGGTGCTGCTCTCGGACCGCATCGTGATGATGAGCAACGGCCCCGCCGCCAGCATCGGCGAGATCTATGCGGTGGACCTGCCGCGCCCGCGCGAACGCGTGGCCCTGGCCGAGGACGCGCGCTATGTCGCGGCGCGCAAGGCGGTGATCGATTTTCTCTACACGCGGCATCGCCGCGTCGAGAACGCCGCCTGATCAGGCCAGGAGGGTCTGCAGGCTCTGCTGGTATTGCGCGGTCAGCGCGTCGAGCTGGCGTAAGAGCAGCTCGCTGCTGCGCGCCAGGCCGGCGGCGGCCTCGGGCCCCTGGGTCTCGCGCAGGCTGCGCAGCAGGCGCAGCCATTCCTCGCGCACCTCGGCCAGCAGCGCGCGGATCTCGGCGTTGCTGAGCGGCGCCGCCTCCAGCTCCAGCAGGCCGGCCTCGAACTCGCTCAAGCCCGCGCCCAGCAGGGTCGGGTCTTGCCCGTTCAGGAGATCGGCCAGCAAGGCCTGCTTGGCCAGGCGCTGGCTCAGCATGCGCTGGCGGCCGCACAGATTCACCAGGCGCAGCGGCTGCTGCGCGCCCGCCGCCACCACCGTCGCGGTGAGCTGCTCGGAGCGCTGCAGGAGTGTCTGGGCGGCGGCCTCGGCGCGTAGCAGCACATCGGCCGTGGGCTTGCCCACCAGCAGGCCGCGCAGGGCCTGCCAGGCCTGTTGCAGGCCGCCCAGCGCCGGCCCATGCTCGGCGCCCAGCAGGGCCGGCAGGCGCGCCAGATTGGCATCCACGCGGGCGGCGGATTCGTCCTGCAAGGCCTTGGCGCGGCGCGCCTCGATGCCGGCGGCGCGTTGCGCCATCAGCTTCACCAGGCGTTGCGAGAGCATGCGCTGCTGGCCGGCCAGGTTCACCGCCTCGGCCAGCTGCGCCGCCTGCACCACCGAGCGTGCCACCTGGCCCAGGCGCAGGTGGGCTTGCATGGCGGTCTCGCGCAGCAGGCGGAAGGCGCTGTCCTCGTCGATCTCGCGCGCCGCCATCAGCAGGCCCTTGGCGCGCTCGGTCCACTTGCGCTCGTCCAGCTGGGTTTGAAGCGCCTCCAGGCGGCGCGCCTGCCAGCCCGCCCAGCGCAGCTGGCGCAGCAGCTCGGCGGGCGGCGGCGCCGCGGCCAGCCAGACCTGCAGGCCCAGGGCCAGGCCGCGTTGCTGCTGCTCCGCACTGCTCGCCGCGGCGATGCAGACGCCGGGCAGGAGAGGGCTCAGCCCCGCCAGGGCTTCCAGCCATGGGTCGAGTTCGGCCGCGCTGGCGGCGCACAGCAGCAAGGCGGAACTGGGCTGTTCCTGTGCGTGCTGCACCAAAGCGTGGCGCTCGCGGCAGATCTGCACGCCGCAGCCCAGCGCCCGCAAGGCCTCCGCCAAGCCTTCATCGGGCGGATTCAGCAGGAGCAGATGGCTGGGCAGATCGGGCTCGGACATGGGGCGCCAGCATAAGGCAAGGCAGGCCACACCCGCCCTTGGCACGGCGCTTGCAAGTACCCAGGCGTGGCGCAATGGCGCGCCGCGGTTTTCGTCCTCACTGCTTCCTTTTTCAAGGCCTCGACGAGCCCGGTGCTCGACGCGGCCTTTTTTCGTTTTTTTCAACCTGGCGATCCGCAGCATGTCCAGCTTCAAGACCTTTGTGCGCTCCGGTCATTGGCCCACCCTGCTGGCCTCGTTCCTGTACTTCGACTTCTGCTTTGCGGTCTGGGTGCTGAACGGTGCCATGGCGCCCTTCATCAGCGAGAGCTTCGGGCTCAACGCCGCGCAGAAGGGCTTCATGATCTCGGTGCCCATCCTGGCCGGCGCGCTGATGCGCTTTCCGCTGGGCGTGCTCTCGCAATACATCGGCCGCAAGAACGCGGCGATGGTGGAGATGAGCCTGATCGTCGCCGCCCTGGCCTTCGGCTACACCATGGTGGACAGCTACAACGAGGTGCTGCTGATGGGCGTGCTCTTGGGCATTGCCGGCGCCAGCTTCGGCGTGGCGCTGTCGCTGGGCAGCGGCTGGTTCCCGCCGCGCTACAAGGGCCTGGCCATGGGCCTGGCGGGCGCGGGCAATTCGGGCACGGTGCTGGCCGTGCTGTTCGCGCCGCCGCTGGCCACCGCCTATGGCTGGCAGGCCGTCTACGGCCTGGCCGCCTTGACCATGCTGCTGCCGATGGCGGTGATGTGGTTCGCCGCCAAGGAGCCGCCGGACCGCGAGCACCAGAGTCTGCGCGAGCACCTGGCCTGCCTGTGGGAGAAGGACGGCTGGGCCTTCAGCCTGATCTACATCGTCACCTTCGGCGGCTTCATCGGCCTCGCCAGCTTCCTGCCCACCTATTTCTACGACCAGTTCAAGGTCACCAAGATCGAGGCCGGCCAGCTCACCATGCTGGCCACCCTGATGGGCTCGGCGGTGCGCGTGGCGGGCGGCTATATCTCGGACCGCATCGGCGGCGTGAACACCCTCAGCGGCGTGCTGCTGCTGGTGGCGGGCAGCCTGCTGCTGTGCGGGCTCAGCGGCCAGTCGGTGGCGGTGACGACCCTGCTTTTCATGCTGTGCTTTGCCGCCCTCGGCGCCGGCAATGGCGCGCTGTTCCAGCTGGTGCCGCTGCGCTGGCCGCTCAGCACCGCGGTGGCGGGCTCGATGATCGGCGAGATCGGTGCGCTGGGTGGCGGTTTCTTGCCCAATGCCATGGGCCTGTCCAAGCAGCATGTCGGCAGCTATCTGTGGGGTTTCGTCGCCTTCGCTGTCCTTGCGCTGGTGATGCTGGCGATGCTGCGCGTGGTGCAGATCCGCTGGACCCGCACCTGGGCCGAGCGCGGCGGCCGGGCCCGGCCCGCTGGGCCCGCGCCACGTGCCGCGAAGCCTACCGGCAAGGCCAGCTATGAGGCCTGATCATTCATCGCGGCAGGAACAAGAGCCAGTAGACCAGCAGGGCGTTGAACAACAAGGAGATGCCCAGCGCGATCTGCCACAGCGCCAGCGGGTTGCGGCGCGCCAGTGGCGTGCTGCCGGGGGCGGGCAGGGGGCGCGCGGCGCCGCGCTCCAGCGCCAGCAGCAATTCCTCGGCGGTCTCGAAGCGGCTGTTGGCCTCGCGCGCCACCGCCTTCAGCAGCACATGGTCCAGCCAGATCGGCACCTCGGGCCGGCTGCGCGAGGGCGCGCGCGGATCGCGGCGGAAACGCGCGCTCTGGTAGGGCTCGATCTCGCCATAGGGCAGGTGGCCGGTGAGCCATTGGTAGAGCGTCACGCCCAGGGCGTAGAGATCGCTGCCGGCATCGGGTGCCATGGGCGGCTCGGCCCATTGCTCGGGGTTGATGTAGCTGGGCGTGCCGGCGTGCAGATCGCGCAGGGCCTCGGGCTCGCGGCCCGACAGCGCCACGCCCAGGTCGAGGATGCGCCATTGGCCGTCGGCGCCCAGCTGCAGATTGGCGGGCTTGATGTCGCGATGCACCACGCCGGCGCGGTGCAGGCGGCCCAGGGCCGCGGCCAGCGCGCTGGCCGCGCTCAGGAACTGCGCCAAGGTCGGACGGCCCTCGTCCCCCTTCATCAGCTGCTCGAGGGTCTGGCCCTCCTGCCAGTCGAACAAGAGGTAGAAGCAGGAAGCAGCGCCGGCATGGGCATGCACGCGCACCAGGCCGGCACCGGCGAGGCGCTGGCCCAGCCAGCCCTCATGGGCCAGCATGGCGCGTTCCTGCGGGTCGCCGGCGCGGCCCTCGCAGAGGGCCTTGAGCGCCAGCAGCTGGCCGTCGGACTGGCGCTGCACGCGGTAGAGCCGGTGCACGCCGTTGTCGGCCACCAGGGCCTGCACCGTCAGGCCGTCGAGCTGCGCGCCCGGCGCCAGCAGCGGCGGCACCGGCAGGCCCTGGTCGGCGTCCAGCAGGCTGCTGCCTTCGCTGCCCAGGCCGCGCACCTGCAGGAGCAGGGCGGTGGCGTTGTCGTGGCTGCCCGCGGCCAGCGCGGCCTGCACCAGCGCCTCGGCGGCGGCCTGCGGTTCGTCCGCGCCATGGCCGCCGGCCAGCTGGGCCAGGGCCTTGGCGCTCAGCGCGCCATGCACGCCGTCGGTGCACAGCAGCAGGCGATCGCCGGCGTGCAGCTCGCCGCTGGCGTAGTCGATCTGCAGGCGCTCGCGCAGGCCGATGGCGCGGGCCAGGCGCGCGAAATGCGCGCCGCCTCCTTCATCGGTCTTGTGGTCCTGCGTCAGCGCCAGGCACTCGCCGCCGCGCAGCAGGTAGATGCGGGTGTCGCCCACATGGGCGAGGGTGTAGCGGTCGCCATGCAGGGCCAGCACGCTGAGCGTGGTGAGCGCGGCGGGCTCGTCGTGCTCGGCCTGGCGCTGGCGCCGGTTGTGGCCGTAGAGCCAGGTGTTCTGGGCGCCGATCAGGCGGTCCAGCGCCACGCTGACGTCCCAGTCGGCCGGTGCGGCGAAGAAGTCCTGCACCAGGCTGGTGACGGTGGTGCGCGCCGCCATGCGGCCGCCGCCGCCGGCCGAGACGCCATCGGCCACCGCGGCAATCCAGCCGCGTGCGGCATCGCGCTGCACCGCGGCGCAGTCTTCCATATCGGCACGCGGGCCGCGCGCGCTGGCCAGGCCGATGGCAATGTCAAAACTCATGGCCGCGATTATTGGTCGGGCATGGATTGTGCGAATCAAATTTCAAGTCGATGCGAGGTGCGCTCATGAAAAAGATGAAGCTGGTGTTGGTGGGCAACGGCATGGCCGGTGTGCGCACCCTGGAAGAGTTGCTGAAGATCGCGCCGGATCTCTACGACATCACGGTGTTCGGCGCCGAGCCGCATCCCAACTACAACCGCATCCTGCTGAGCCCGGTGCTGGCCGGCGAGCAGACGGTGGACGAGATCATCCTCAACCCGCTCTCCTGGTACGAAGAGCAGGGCATCACCCTGCACCTGGGCAAGCAGGTGACGCAGATCGACCGCGTGAAGCGCAAGGTGATCGCCGCGGATCCGAATGGTGAATCCATCGAGGCGGACTACGACCGCCTGCTGATCGCCACCGGCTCCAGCCCCTTCATCCTGCCGGTGCCCGGCAAGGACCTGGACGGCGTGATCGCCTACCGCGACATCGCCGACACCAACGCCATGATCGAGGCGGCCACCAAGTACCGGCATGCGGTGGTGATCGGCGGCGGGCTGCTGGGCCTGGAGGCCGCCAACGGCCTGATGCTGCGCGGCATGCAGGTGACGGTGGTGCACCTGGGCGACTGGCTGATGGAGCGCCAGCTCGACGACCAGGCCGGCGAGCTGCTGCGCAAATCGCTGGAGCAGCGCGGCCTGCGCTTTCTGCTCGGCGCGCAGACCCAGGCGTTGATTGGTGACAAAGACGGCCGCGTGATGGCGGTGCAGTTCAAGGACGGCAAGGAGATCCCGGCCGACCTCGTCGTGATGGCCGCCGGCATCCGCCCCAATACCGAGCTGGCCGCATCGGCCGGCATCCATTGCAACCGCGGCATCGTCGTCAGCGACACCATGCAGACCACCACCGATCCGCGCATCTACTCGGTCGGCGAATGCGCGGCCCACCGCGGCATCGCCTACGGCCTGGTCGCGCCCTTGTTCGAGCAGGGCAAGGTCTGCGCCACGCATCTGGCCGAGTTCGGCATCGGCCGCTATCAGGGCAGCCAGACCAGCACCAAGCTCAAGGTCACCGGCATCGACCTGTTCTCGGCCGGCGATTTCATGGGGGGCGAGGGCAGCGAGGAGATCGTGATGAGCGATCCCTTCGCCGGGGTCTATAAAAAGCTCGTCATCAAGAACGACCAGCTGGTGGGCGCCTGCCTCTACGGCGACACCGTCGACGGCAGCTGGTACTTCAAGCTGCTGCGCGAGGGCCGCAAGGTGGCCGACATCCGCGACAAGCTGATGTTCGGCGAAAGCAATATCGGCGACGTTGGCCACCAGGGGCATAGCAAGGCGGCCGCCATGGCCGACAGCGACGAGGTCTGCGGCTGCAACGGCGTCAACAAGGGAACGATCTGCAAGGCCATCAAGGAGAAGGGCCTGTTCACGCTGGAAGAGGTGCGCAAGCACACCAAGGCCAGCGCCTCCTGCGGCAGCTGCACCGGACTGGTGGAGCAGCTGCTGATGTTCACCGCCGGTGGTGACTATTCGGCCACGCCCAAGAAGAAGGCGATCTGTGCCTGCACCGACATGAGCCACCAGGACGTGCGCGATGCCATTTTTGCGGAGCACCTCACCAGCCTGGATGCGGTCTACCAGACCCTGGGCTGGAAGACGCCCAACGGTTGCGCCAGCTGCCGGCCGGCGCTGAACTACTACCTGATTTCCTCCTGGCCCAAGGAGGCGCAGGACGATCCGCAGAGCCGCTTCATCAACGAGCGCGCCCACGCCAATATCCAGAAGGACGGCACTTACAGCGTGATCCCGCGCATGTGGGGCGGCGAGACCAACAGTTCGGAGCTGCGCCGCATTGCTGATGCCGTGGACAAGTACCAGATTCCCACCGTCAAGGTCACCGGCGGCCAGCGCATTGACCTGCTGGGCGTGAAGAAGGAAGACCTGGTGAACGTCTGGAAGGACATCGGCATGCCCTCGGGCCACGCCTATGCCAAGGCCTTGCGCACGGTGAAGACCTGCGTGGGCTCGGAATGGTGCCGCATGGGCACACAGGACAGCACCCAGATGGGCAAGGACCTGGAGCGCGCGATGTGGCGCATGTATGCGCCGCACAAGGTCAAGTTCGCGGTCAGCGGCTGCCCGCGCAACTGCGCCGAGGCCGGCATCAAGGATGTGGGCATCATCGGCGTGGACAGCGGCTGGGAGATGTATATCGCCGGCAACGGCGGCATCAAGACCGAGGTGGCGCATTTCTTCACCAAGCTGAAGACGGCCGAGGAGGTGCTGGAGTACACCGGCGCCTTCATGCAGCTCTACCGCAAGGAGGGCTGGTACCTGGAGCGCACCGTGCACTACGTCGGCCGCGTGGGCCTGGACCATGTGAAGGCCCGCATCCTGGACGATCACGCGGGGCGCCGCGCGCTCTGGGCCGAGCTGCAGTTCGCGCTCGATGGCGAGCCCGACCCATGGTTCGATTTCGACCAGGCCAAGGTCGATCTGCGCCAGTTTGAAGCTGTTTGAGGAGCCCTTATGAGTGACTGGAAAACCATCTGCGCCGTGGCCGACATCCCCGTGCTGGGCGCCCGCCGCGTGCAGCGCGCCCAGGGGCCGCAAGTGGCGCTGTTCCGCACCGTCGACGACCAGGTGTTTGCGCTGCTGGACCGCTGCCCGCACAAGGCTGGGCCCTTGAGCCAGGGCATCGTGTTCGGCAAGGCCGTCGCCTGCCCCCTGCACAACTGGACCATCGCGCTGGACAGCGGCTGCGCGCGCGAGCCCGACGAGGGCGCCACGCCCACCTTCACGGTGCGCGTTGAAGAGGGTCAGGTCTTGCTGAACCAGCATGAGCTCGACACCATCGCGATCGAGCTGCAGCCCGTCAAGGCGGGGCCCTGCGCCAGGGCTTGCTGAGATGACCGAGACACGCTCCACCTGCCCCTACTGCGGCGTCGGTTGTGGGGTGATCATCGAGAGCGAGGGCGCCCGCATCACCGGCGTGCGCGGCGACCCCGAGCACCCGGCCAACCTCGGCCGCCTGTGCAGCAAGGGATCGACCCTGCACCTCACCGCCACGCCCATGGTGCTGCAGACGCGCCGGCTGCTGCAGCCGGCCTGGCGGCCCGCGCGCGGCGCGGCGCCCGAGGCGCTCGGCTGGGGCGAGGCGAACGAGCGCATCGCGGCGCGGCTCGCGGCCATCCGGGCCGAACATGGCCCCGACGCGATCGGCTTCTACATCTCGGGCCAGCTGCTCACCGAGGACTACCACGCCTTCAACAAGCTGGCGCGCGCGGTGGTGGGTACCAACAATATCGACAGCAACTCGCGCCTGTGCATGAGCTCGGCGGTGGTGGGCTACAAGCAGGCGCTGGGCGCCGATGCGCCGCCGGCCTGCTACGAGGATCTGGAGCTGGCGGACTGCCTCTTCATCGCCGGCGCGAATCCGGCCTGGGCCCACCCCATCCTGTTCCGCCGCATCGAGGCGGCGCGCCAGCAGCGGCCCGGCATGAAGATCATCGTGGTGGATCCGCGCCGCACCGAGAGCGCCGAGTTCGCCGACCTGCATCTGCAGATCCTGCCCGGCACCGATGTGGCGCTGTTCCACGGCATGCTGCACGCCTGCATCTGGGAGGGCTGGATAGACCAGGCCTTCATCGCCGCGCACACCGAGGGCTTCGAGGCGCTAAAAGCTTTGGTGCGTGCCATGACGCCGGCCGCGGCGGCGCGCGTCTGCGGCATTGCCGAGGCCGATCTGCTGCAGGCGGCCGAGTGGTTTGCCCGCTCGCCCGCCAGCCTCTCGCTCTACTGCATGGGCCTGAACCAGAGCAGCAGCGGCACCGCCAAGAACACCGCGCTCATCAATCTGCACCTGGCCACCGGCCAGATCGGCCGTGCCGGCGCCGGGCCGTTCTCGCTCACCGGCCAGCCCAATGCGATGGGCGGGCGCGAGACCGGCGGCATGGCCACGCTGCTGCCCGGCCACCGCGACCCCGCCAATGCCGAACACCGCGCCGAGATCGCGCGGCTCTGGCGCGTCGAGGCCCTGCCCGAGAAACCGGGCAAGACCGCGGTGGAACTGTTCGAGGCGGCGGCGCGCGGCGAGATCAAGGCGCTCTGGATTGCCTGCACCAACCCGGCCCAGTCGCTGCCCGAGCAGGCCCTGGTGCGCCGCGCGCTGGAGCGCTGCGAGCTGGTGATCCTGCAGGAGGCCTTTGCCGACACCGCCACCGCCGCCTATGCCGATGTGCTGCTGCCCGCCGCCACCTGGGGAGAGAAGGAGGGCACGGTCACCAACAGCGAGCGCCGCATCTCGCGCGTGCGCGCCGCCGTGCCGCCGCCCGGCCAGGCCAGGGCCGATTGGCAGATCGCGAGCGACATCGCCGCGGCGCTGGAAAAGCGCCTGGGCCTGCCGCGCCGCTTTGGCTACGAGCGGCCCGAGCAGCTCTGGCTGGAACACCGCGAGGCCACGCGTGGCCGCGACCTCGACATCAGCGGCCTGAGCTACGCGCTGCTGGACCGCGCCGGCCCGCAGCAATGGCCCTTTCCCGAGGGCGCGCTGCAAGGCCGGGCCCGGCTCTACGAAGACGGCCGCTTCGCCACCGCCAATGGCCGCGCCCGCTTCGTCAGCCAGCCGTTCGCCCTGCCGCTGGCCCCGGCGAATGCGCAATATCCGCTCGCGCTCAGCACCGGCCGCCTGCGCGACCAATGGCATGGCATGAGCCGCAGCGGCGTGGTGGCGCGCCTGTTCGGCCACGAGGGCGCGCCGGCGCTGAGCCTGCACCCGCAGGAGCTGCCGCGCCGCGGCCTGGCCGAGGGCGATCTGGTGCGCCTGCGCTCGGCGCAGGGCGAGCTAACGCTGCCGCTGCGCGCCGATGCCGGCGTGGCGCCCGCCCAGGCCTATGTGCCCATGCACTGGGGCAGCGAGTTCGTCGCCGGGCTGGGCGTCAACGCGCTCACCCAGCCGGGCTTCTGCCCCGATTCCAAGCAGCCCGAGCTGAAGTACGCCGCCATCTCGCTGCAGCGCCTGGAGCTGCCCTGGCGGCTCAGTGGCGCGGCCTGGTGCAGCGCCGGCGAGGGCGCGGCGATGCGTGCCAGTTTGCGCGCCCTGCTGGCCGAGTTCGCCTACGCGCATTGCGTCCCGGTGGCCGGCCCGGAGGGGCGCGAGGGCTTGAGCTTCGAGGCCGCCAGCGCCGAGGCGCCGCCGGCCGCCCTGGTGGCGCGCCTGGCCGAGGCGCTGGGCCTGCGCGGCATGGGGGTGCTGCGTTATGCCGACAGCCAACGCGGCCGCAGCCGGCTGCTGCGCCTGCAGGGCGAGGGCGCCGAGGCACGCCTGCAGGCCCTGCTGCTGGTGGGCGAGCGCGGCACCGCCGCCTGGTTAATGCCGCTGTGGCGCGATGCCCTGCCGGTGGCCCCGAACCCGAATCAGGGCCGCCAGCTGCTCGCGCCCGAGCAGCTGGAGACGGCGCCCGCCGCCGCGCGCAGCCCCCAGGTCTGCAACTGTTTCGACGTGTCCGAGGCCAGCATCCGCAGCCAGCTTGGCCATTGCAGCGGCACGCCGGCCGAACGCCTGGCGGGCCTGCAAAGTGCGCTGCGCTGCGGCACCCAATGCGGCTCCTGCCTGCCGGCGCTGCGGCGCCTGGTGGCAGCCCAAACCGAGGAGGTTTCCCCATGACCACAAGCCACCCCGTCTGCCTGCTTGGCGCCGGCCCCGGCGACCCCGAACTGCTGACACTGAAGGCGCTGAAGCGCCTGCAGAGCGCCGAGGTCATCCTCAGCGACGACCTGGTCGACGCCCGCGTGCTGGCGCTGGCGAACCCCGCCGCGCGCGTGCTGCGCGTCGGCAAGCGCGGTGGCTGCATCTCCACCGAGCAGCGCTTCATCCACGAGCTGATGATCCGCGAGGCGCGCGCCGGCCACCGCGTCGTGCGCCTGAAGGGCGGCGACCCCTTTGTGTTCGGCCGCGGTGGCGAGGAGATGGACGCGCTGCAGGCCGCCGGCATCGCGGTGGAGGTAGTGAACGGCATCAGCGCCGGCCTGGCCGCGCCCGCCAGCATCGGCGTGCCGGTGACGGACCGCCGCTGCACCCCCGGGGTGGCCCTGGTGACCGGGCATAACGGTGAGGGTGGGGTGGCGCCAGACTGGGCCGCGCTGGCGCAGAGCCGGCTGACCCTGGTGATCTATATGGGCCTGGCGCGCGCCGAGTCCATCGTGCAGGCCCTCGTCGGCGGTGGCCTGCCGGCCCATACCCCGGCCGCGGCGATCGCCTCGGCGCATACGCCGCGCCAGCGCCAGCAGCTCTGCCGCCTGGCCGAGCTACCCGCCATGCTGTTGCGCGAGCAACTCGCCAGCCCGGCCATCCTGGTGGTGGGCGAGGTGGTGGGGCTCAGCGCCGCCTGGCAAGGCCTGCAGGCCGAGCTGGGCCTGCAGAGGAGCGCCTGAGCGATGGCGGCAGCGATTGGTTTTGAATCACCCGATCAGCCCGAGGTGATCGCGCTGATCGCCGAGCTCGATGCCTACCAGGACCGGCTCTATCCGCCGGAGAGCCGCCATGCGCTGGACCTGGCCGCGCTGCGGCAGGCGAACGTGCTGTTCGCGGTGGCGCGCGATGCCGCCGGGCGGGCCGTCGGCTGCGGCGCGGTGGTGCTGGGCTCCGCTTACGGCGAGCTCAAGCGCATGTTCGTGAGCCCGGCCTGCCGTGGCCAGGGCCTGGCGCGGCGCTTGCTGGCCGCGCTCGAGGCGGCCGCGCTGGCACGCGGCTGCGCCCAGCTCAAGCTCGAAACCGGGCCCTTCCAGCCCGAGGCGCTGGCCTTCTACGCGGCGCTGGGCTACACGTGCCGCGGCCCGTTTGGCAGCTACCGCGACGACCCGCTGAGCGTGTTCATGCAGAAGCGGCTGTCGTGATGAGGGTTGGCGGGGGCGGCGCTGGCTGATCGATGCCGCTGCCAGGCGGCTTCCAGCTCGGCCTGGCGGCGCCGGCTCACCGGGTGCTGGCTGCCGTCGCGCATCAGCACCGTCAGTGCCGCGCCGGGCGCGCGCGTCAGGCCCTGCACCGCGGCCAGATTGACCAGCACGGTGCGGTGGATGCGCACAAAAGCGCTGCCGGGCATGGGCGCGAGCAAGGCCTCGGTGTCGGCCATGGTGCTGCGCAGCAGGTGGCGCCGGCCGCGCACGCACAGCTCCACATAGTTGCCCGCCGCCAGCACCGCCTCCACCTCGGCCCAGGCCAGGCGCTCGCCCGGGCTCTGCGGCAGCTCGATCAAGGTCGGAGCTGCTGCGGCCGGCAGCGGCGCCGGTGCGGGCGGGCCGCGCCAATGCAGGATCAGCGCATAGGCCAGCGTCGCCACCGGCCAGGTGGAGAGGGCGGCGAAGCTGTCGCGCAGCGCGGTGCCGGCGTCAAAGCCCAGCAGCAGGCATTCCAGCCCGAGGCGGCCGGCCCAGGCCAGCGCGGCCAGCGTCGCTGCCCAGGCCCACAGGGCGCCGCGCCGGGCCGGGCGCCAGCCGCGCCGCGCCAGCACCCAGGCCGCCACCCAGGGCAGGCTGACGGCCGCCGCCCAGGGCAGGGCGCAATGGCCCCAGTCCAGCCGGCTGCCATGCAGCAGGCGGCTGGCGGCACAGTAGAGCGCGGTGGCGGCGAACAGGACCAAGGCCACCGGCCATACCCGGCCGCGCAGCAGCAAGGCGTACAGCCGCGTGTCTATCCACGGGGTCTCAAGCGAGATGGCAGGGGATGCGTTGTGCATGGCCGCGCATGGTAAGGCAGGCCGCGCGCCCAGCCATTCGCCATTCGTCCCAGGGCCCAGCCGCTCGTCCCAGCGCCCCGGCGCTGGTCACAAGCCTCGTCACGCGGGCCGCCGTGCACCCTAGGCTGGGGGCCTTCAATTCGGGAGGCGAGCGTGGGCAAGGTGATGGTGGAGTTGCAGGTGAATGGCGCGCCGCTGCGCGGCGAGGTGGATGCAGGGATGCCGCTGCTGTGGTTTCTGCGCGATGTGGGCGGGCTCAAGGGCAGCAAGTTCGGCTGCGGGGCCGGCCTTTGCGGCGCCTGCACGGTGCATATCGACGGCGCCGCGGCGCGCGCCTGCCAGGTGCCGGTGGGGGCGCTGCGGGGCCAGCAGGTCAGCACCATCGAGGGGCTGGCGGCACAGGCCCTCGAGCATCCTCTGCTGCGCAGCTGGGAGCGCCATCAGGTGGCCCAGTGCGGCTATTGCCAGACCGGCCAGATCATGAGTGCCGCCGCCCTGCTTGCGCAGGGGCGCCCGATCAGCGAGGCCGATGTGATTGCCGCCATGGAGGGTAATCTGTGCCGCTGCGGCAGCTACCTGCGCATACGCCGGGCGGTGCTGGACGCGGCGGCCGAGCTGGGCCTGCTGGCGCCGGGCACGGCGCGGCCGGGGCCCGGCCCGCTGACGCAGGAGGCGGCGCCATGAGCGGCCTGAGCCGCCGCGACCTGCTGCGCGGCACTGTCCTGCTGGGGCTCTCGGCCAGCGGCACCCTGCTGTGGCGCAGCAGCCATGCCGACGAGACGGCGCCCGGCCCGCTGCTGCATCCGTTGCTGCTGATCGACCCGGTGCAGGGCCTGCGCCTGCGCATCGCCCGTTCCGAGATGGGCCAGGGGGTTGCCAGCGGCCTGGCCCAGCTGCTGGCCTGGGAGCTGGACCTGCCCTGGGCGCAGCTGCGCATCGAGCATGCCGACATCCCCGCCGCCATCAAGCGCCAGGGCACCAGCGCCAGCGACAGCCTGCACAGTCAGTTCCTGGTCTACCGCCAGGCCGGCGCACTGCTGCGCCAGGCCTTGCTGGAGGCCGCGGGCCGCCATTGGGCCCTGCCGCCCGCGGCCCTGCGCTGCGCCGGTGGTGCCGTGTACGGCCCGGCCGGCGCGCTGGACTATCGGCAGCTGTGGGCCCAGCTGCGTGAGCCGCAGGTCGCCGCGCCGCCGCTGCGCCCCGGCCTGCCGCCGCTGGGTGCGGTGCTGCCGCGCCTGGACATGGCCGAGAAGCTGCGCGGCCGTGCCGTCTACGGCGTCGATGCCGCGACCGCGCACAGCCAGGCCCTGGCCTTCTGGATCCCGCCGCATGGCTACCGCGTCGTGCGCGTGCAGCGCGCGCCGGCCGGGGTGCGCCTGCTGGCCGGCCCGACGGCGGTGGCGGTGCTGGCGGCCGATACCTGGTCGGCCTGGCAGGCGCGCGACGCGCTACGCGTGCAGCTGCGCCGCAGCGACCCGGCGCCGAATGACAACGCCGCGCTGCAGCGCGCCTTTGCGGCGCGCTGGCGGCGGCCTCTGTTCGAGCAGCAACGCGCCGGCGCCGACTGGCCCGCGCCCGATCCGGCGCGCAGCATCAGCCTGCGCTTTCAGATGCCCTTTCTGGCCCATGCCACGCTGGAGCCGCCGGCGGCCGTGTGGCGCGGCGCCAGTGCCGAGGCCTGGCTGGCCACGCAAAGCCCGGCCGGCGCGCGGCGCAGCCTGCAGCGCCTGCTGGGCGGCAAGGCCGAGGACTATGGCCTGCGCAAATGCTGGCTGGGCGGCGGCTTCGGCCGCAAGCAGTACCACGACGCGCTGGAGCGCCTGATCCTGGCCTGGCGCGAGGCCGGCCGCCCGGCGCAGGACTGGCATGCGCTCTACAGCCGCGCGGACGAGTTCGCCAGCGATCCGGTGCGGCCCGCCAGCGAACACCGCCTGTTTGCCCAGCTGGCCCCCGACGGCACGATCGCGGCCTGGCGCCACCAGGCTGTGGCGGCGGCGGTGCTGCCCTGGTACAGCAGCGACCAGCAGCTGCCGCCCGACCAGGACTATCTCTCCCACGCCGGCCTCGCCATGCAGGCCTACCGCGTGGCGGCGCTGCACACTGAGAGCGGCGGCGTGCGCACGGCCATCCCCTGCGGCATCTGGCGCGGCATCGGCCATGTGGCCAACTGCCTGGTGCAGGAGCAGGGTATCGACGCGCTGGCCGAGCGCGCCGGCGCCGACCCGGCGCGCTTTCGCCTGGGCCTCTTGCAGGCCCCGCGCATGCGCCGCGTGCTCGAGGCGGTGCTGGCGGCGGGCGATTGGCAATGGCCGCCGCGCCCCGGTCGGGCCCAGGGCCTGGCCGTCTTCCAGGAGCAGGACGAGGAGCGCGGCGCGCCCTATGGCGTGTTCGTCGCGCACCTGGTGAGCCTGGCGCGCGGCCCCCAGGGTTGGGGCATAGAGCGGGTGGACGTGGCGGTGGACTGCGGCCTGGTGGTGGCACCCGACCAGGTGCGCGCGCAGTTCGAGGGCGGGGTGGCCTGGGCGCTCTCGGGCATGCTGGCCGAGCTGCGCTATGTGGACGGCCGGCCGCAGGCGCGCAACTTCGACGCCTACCCCCTGCTGCGCCACAGCGAGATGCCCGCGGTGCATGTGCACCTGCGCCCTGGCGCCGAGCATCCCAGCGGCGCGGGCGAGAAGGGCGTGCCTTCGCTGGCGCCGGCGCTGCTGAATGCCTGGGCCGCCGCCGGCGGCGGGCGCGTCACCCGCCTGCCCTGGGCCCAGCTGCCCGCCCTGCTGCGGGGCCGTGCCGAACTGTCTCAAGCCCTGCGGGGGAATTCGTGAAGCAAACCTTTCTATTACTTCTTGGAGCATGCCTGATGAGCAGCAACGCCTTGACCCAGGGCCACGAACTGGACGCCGTGCGCGTGCCCCTGCAGAACTATCTGCGCGCCCACGAGAGCGGCGAGGCCGACTGGATGCGCAAGGCCTTTGCCGCCGATGCCCGCATCGTCGGCCAACTCAATGGCCAGCCGATTGCATGGAGCGTGGAGCAATACGCCGCCCGCTTCGGCGGCAAGCCCGCCGCCGACGAGGCGCAGCGCCGGCGCAGCGTTGAAATCCTCGACCTCAGCGGCGATGCCGCGCTGGCCAAGGTAGTGCTGGACTATCCGACCATGCGCTTTGTGGACCATATGGCCCTGCTCAAGATCGCCGGCGAGTGGAAGATCGTCAGCAAGACCTTCCATGCGCAGCCGCAGGCCGCCGCCGCACCCTGAGGACGCACGCTCTTAGAAGCTCTCCCAATCATGCTCGGTGCCAGCGCTGGGCGTGGGCGCCGGTGCGGGGCGCGGCGCGGCCGGCTTGGCCGAGGCTGGCGGCCTGGGCGCGGCCGGCTTGATGCCGGCAGCCGCCTTGGGCGCCGGCTTTTTCGCCATCGGGGACGGCGCTGCGTAGCTGGGGGCACGCGGCGCGGCCGCCGCGCTCTCGCCACCGCTGAGCTTGAAGCTGCTCACCAGCCCGGCCAGCTTGACGGCCTGGTCCTTCAGCGACTCGGCGGCTGCGGCGCTTTCTTCCACCAGGGCGGCGTTCTGCTGCGTCATCTGGTCCAGCTGCACCACCGCGCCGTTCACCGAGCCGATGCCCTCGCTCTGCTCGACGGTGCTGGCCGAGATCTCGCCGATGATGTCGCTGACGCGGCCGACGCTGGCGACGATCTCCTCCATCGTGGTGCCGGCGTCCTGCACCAGGCGCGCGCCAGCCTCCACGCGTTCCACGCTGGCGCCGATCAGGGTCTTGATCTCCTTGGCCGCCTCGGCACTGCGCTGGGCCAGCGAGCGCACCTCGCTCGCCACTACCGCGAAGCCGCGGCCCTGCTCGCCGGCACGCGCCGCTTCCACCGCCGCATTGAGGGCGAGGATATTGGTCTGGAAGGCGATGCCGTCGATCACCCCGATGATGTCGCCGATCTTCTTCGAACTGGTGTTGATCTCGTCCATGGTGCTCACCACCTGACCCACCACCTGGCCGCCGCGCTGCGCCACCTGGGCGGCGCTGCTGGCGAGCTGGTTGGCGGTGGCGGCGCTCTCGGCGCTCTGGCGCACCGTGCCGGTGAGCTGGCTCATCGAGCTGGCGGCCTGCTGCAGATTGGAGGCGGTCTGCTCGGTGCGCTGGCTCAGGTCGGTGTTGCCGGTGGCGATCTCGGCGCTGGCGGTCTGGATGCTGTCAGTGCTGCGGCGCACCTCGGCCACCACCTTGTTGAGCGAATCCTTCATCTGGCCGAGGGCGCGCTGCACATCGCCGATCTCGTCCTTGCGGTCGGAGGCGATGCTGGCGCTCAGGTCGCCGCGGCCGATCTGCTCGGCCTGCACCACCAGCTCGTGCAGCGGCGCCGAGATGGTCTTGATCAGGTAGCGCGTGACGAAGGCCAGCACCAGCACGATCAGGCCCATCACCGCGGCCACGCTCCAGACCGTGCGCATGCGCTCGGCGCCCGCGGCATCGCGCAGCTCGTCGGACTTGGCGTTCTCGAGCTTGACGAAATCCTGCTGCGCGCCGAGGTAGCTGGCGATGGCCGGGCGCACGTTCTGCTCCAGCGCCTGCTTGGCGCCCTCGGCATTGCCCTCGCTCTTGAGCTTGGTGGCCGCCGCGCGCGCGGCGATATAGCTCTTGCGCGTGTCGGCGATGCGCGCCATCGCGGCCTTCTCGTCGGGCTCGGTGGCGATGCCTTCGAGCTCCTTCTGCAGCTCGGAGATGCGCGCGGTGGTGGCCTCGATGTCACTCTTGAGCGCGTCCGCCGCGCTGCTGTCGCTGGCCGCCAGCGAGGCGAGCGCGCGCCCGGCATTCGCCTCGGTCATGCCGCGCCAGCTCAGCGCCAGCTCGAACTTGCGCTGCTGCTGCTCCTGGGTCTGTTTGGCGATGGCCTGCAGATGGCGCGTGCGCGTGGCGGCAACCGTGGTCATCAGCACCATGAACACGGCCATCACCATGACCGGAATCCAGAGCTTGGTGGAGATCGAGAGTGACTTCATCATCGCGGCTTGTCTCGGTTTTTGTTGCGGAGCGTGGCGTGGCACCACCATACGGCAATTTCGGCCGGAACTGCACCGACTTGAGGCGTGCAACTGCTGTTAGGCTGCGAGGGTCGCCCCCGCCAGCAGCGCTTTTCCCATGAGCTTTCTCGCCATCGACATCGGCAATACCCGCCTCAAATGGGCCGTCTATGCCTCGCCCCAGCCCGGGGCGGTGCTGCTGGCCCATGGCGCGGTGTTCCTGGAGAACATCGACCAGTTGGCCGAGGCCGAATGGAAAGACCTGACCCCGCCGCACAGCATGCTGGGCTGCAATGTGGCCGGCGACGCGGTGCGCCGGCGCGTCGAGGAGCAGCTCGAGCTGTGGGATCTGGAACCGCGCTGGGTGGTCTCGAGCGCCCATGCCGGCGGCGTCACCAACGGCTATGACTATCCCGGCCGCCTCGGGGCGGACCGCTTTGTGGCCCTGATCGGGGCACGCTCGCATGTGCTGCAGCGCGGCGGCGACCGCGCCGCCCTGGTGGTGATGGTGGGCACGGCGGTGACGGTGGACGCGCTGGACGCCGGCGGCCATTTCCTCGGCGGGCTGATCCTGCCCGGGCACGGCATCATGCTGCGCGCGCTCGAGGGCGGCACCGCCGGCCTGCGCGTGCCCACCGGCGAGGTGCGCGAATTCCCCACCAACACCTCGGACGCGCTCACCAGCGGCGGCACCTATGCCATCACCGGCGCGATCGAACGCATGCACCGGCATCTGGCCAAGCGCGCCGGCCACCAGCCCTATACCTTCATGACCGGCGGCGCCGGCTGGAAGGTCGCGCCTACGCTGGAGATTGCGCATGAGCTGCTCGAGCCGCTGATCTTCGACGGCATGCTGGCGCTGCAGTCGCATCGGCTGGCGCTGTGATCATGGGTTGCGCACGCGCTCGCTGAGTTCCTGCAACGAGCGCACACCGAGGCTTTTGTAGAGCTTGCGCGTGTGGTCGGCCACCGTGCTGGGCGCCACCGCCAGCCGTCTGGCCACCTCGGGTTGCGAGCAGCCCTGCAGCAGCAGGCGGCACACCGAGGTCTGGCCATGCGACAGCGGCAGCGCCAGCAGGCGGCGCTCCAGCGCCAGGCTGGCGGGCTCCAGCCGGGTGATCTGCACCTGCAGCCAGCCGGCATCGTCTTGCGCCAGGGCGTGCAGGCGCAGCGCCCGGAAGCGATAGCGGCCGCTGGCGCTGGCGTGCAGGATGTCGGCCTCGTCCCGCCCCTGCAGGGCTTGCCGCAGGCGCATCAGCGCCGCATGCTCGGCGCCCGTCGACCTACCGAAGCTGCCGGCTGCCAGGCCATCGCCGGCCAGCAGCAGCAGGCGCATGACCCCGGCACTGGCGTGGCGCAGCCGCCCCTCGTCGTCCAGCAGCAGGGTCTCGGTCGGCTCGGCGCTGGGCACCCATTCGTCCTTGCACGCGTCTTTTCCATCGTCATGGCGCAGCAGCAGCCTGGCCAGATAGGGCAGGGCCGCGGGCAGCAGGGCTTCCTCCTCGGCGCTGAAACAGGGCTCGCCGGGTCCGCGGTACAGCACCAGCGAGCCCAGCGGCAGGCCCTCGGGCGCGCGCACGATCGCCTCGACCCGGTACTTGAGACCCTGGGGGCGCCAGATCTCCCAGTACAGGGCGGAGTTGAAGAAGGCCTTGGTATTGAGCTCGCCGGCGCTGTGGATGGTGGCGGCGCCGCGCAAGGCGCTGGCAAAGGGCAGCATGACCTCGGCCTCGCGCCGGTTGTGAAACTCGTCAAAGTACAGGCGCGCAATGCGCTCATCCACCGGACCCTCGATGTAGTAATGCGTCAGCCTCCCCTGTGCATCGCACCAGTCGAACAGATTGCGCTGCGAGGGGATCAGCTCGTGCAGGGTCTGCAGAAAGGCCGGCAGCAGCTGCTGTGCCGGCAGCGCCAGCGCCGCCAGATCGCGCAGCTTGTGGAGGACGCGGCTGTGCTTGATGCTCTTCATGCCGCGCAGGCTAGCGGCTAGCGCCTGCCGCCGTATCCTCAACTCTGATGATGGGCGGGCGGCCGCCATGCCCTGCGGTCATGGGGCATCGCTGCGCTGGCCGTCCTCGCCGCAGGGGACATGGACGCTCCACCAGGGCGGCAGGCTGACACCATCGCCACCTCAGCTCCGGGGAGGCTTCTCATCATGTCCCGTCATCACCCATCATCACGCGCTGCGCGGCCGGCGCATCTGCGCCTGCGTCACCTGATCCTCCTGCTCGGTCTGGCGGGGCCATGGGTACAGGCGGCGGTGACGGTGACGGGGCCGTATTGGCTGGACCCATGGGACCCGGCGCCGCTGAACGGGCCGAACCTGAGCTTGCCCAACAGCAAGCTGTGGCTGGGCACAGGTGGCAATGCCAGCTTTTCGGCGCTTGCAGGCAGCGTTGTGGATCTCGCGACGCTCTCGCTCGGGCAGGCCATGGGTACGCAGACTACCGGCTTGCTCGACGGTGTGGGCACGGTGCTGGTGTTGCGTGCCGATGGGAACAGCAACCGCTTCGAGGTCGGTAACAACGGCGCAGGCCTGATGACCATATCCGGCGGTGCCCTGCTGGATGGACGGGCCGAGGGCTGGAAGTGCCTGCAAGGCAATCAGTGGTGCAACAATTTCGTCGGTAATGCGGCAGGTTCTAGTGGCCAGCTGATCGTTACCGGCCAGGGCAGTGAGGCACGCTTCCAGAACGGCTTCATCATCGCCAACATCAACGTCAACAACACGGGCTTCGGCCTGCCGGGTGCCACCACGACCGGCCGTGTGCAGGTTCTGGATGGCGCGCGCCTGTTCAGCGACGACCTGTCGGCAGGTGTGTCGTGGTCGAGCCCGGCCGCCAATGGCCAGGAGCGCAGCCTGGCATTTGTGCAGATTGCCGGAGTGGGTTCGCTGTGGGAGATCAACGGGCGGGATCTGGGCACAGGGCAAGCCAATGCACATCTGGGCGTTGGCAGCAAGGCGCGTACCGAGGTTCTCATCGAGGCCGGCGGGCTGCTGCGCCTGAAGCCCGGTGGAAGCACGGCAAGCCTGGACCTTGCGACTCAACAGGGTGCGCAGAGCGAGCTCACCGTCGACAACGGGCGCATCGAGCTGTTGGCCAGTACGCACAACTTCTTTGGCATTGGCCGGGAAGGTGCGTCTCAGGGCACGGCTGCCCTGCGCAATGGCGCGGTAGTGCAGATGCTGGGCCAGCGCATGGACACGCAGATCGGACAGGGCAATGGACTCGGCACCATGTCGTTGAACAACGCTCAGTTCCTGATGGACGCCAGCCAGGGCTCGGCGCTGGGTCTGGGCATCGAGGGTGGGCAGGGCACGCTGAGCCTGTCGAATAGTTCGCTGTGGCGCCAAGGCGGCAGCGACTTTGGCTACACGGTGGTCGGGCGCGCGGGAGGCCAGGGGCGCCTGGAGCTCCTGAGTGGCTCACGCTTCGAGACCGGCTCGATCGACCTTGGCTCCGGCCGGGATGGTCGAGGTGAGCTCTGGCTGGACGGGGCAGGTAGCGTCTTGCGGCTTGATCGCGTCAACGGTCATCGACTTGCCCTTGGCGACTGGGGCCAGGGGACGTTGACGGTCTCGGGCGGCGCGCTGCTGGATGCGGGTGTGGGCGCGGCAGACTGCGCATCCAAGTGGTGCGGGGCCATGGTTGGTCACGCCGCTGGCAGCCAAGGGCTGCTGACGGTGACCGGCGCCGGCTCGGAGGCTCGCTTTGTCGGCGACTTCCATGTCGCAGCGACCCAGGTCGCCACGATGGCTGTTGAGGGCTGGACCATCGGTCAGGCGGGCGCAAGCACGCGTGGCCGCGTCGAGGTGCTGGATGGTGCGCAGCTGCATACGGAGGTGGTGGCGACCGGCGTCTGGATGTCGGGCTCTGCGAATGGCCTTGAGCGCAGCTTTGCCGAGATGCTGGTGCAGGGTGCCGGCTCGCGCTGGCTGGTGAGGGGGAGCGCGCTGGCCGGCACCGATGCCCGCATGACACTGGCCAGCACGGCGCGCAGCTTTGTTGATATGCAGGTCCTGGAGGCCGGCGAACTGCTGATCCAGGCGCCGGCGGGACGCAACGCCGCGCTGGAGCTCGGCAACGAAGGCAGCGCGAGCCTGACCGTGCGCGGCAGTGGCTCGCGTGTCGAGGTCAGTGGCGAGACCTCGCGCGTGGTGCTGGGCCTGCGCAATGGCGGCGCTGCCCACGTGGTGCTGAGCGACGGTGCCCGCTTCGTGCAGCAAGGCCATGTCGACAGCTATCTGAATCTGGGCGAAGCCGGTGCCAATGCGAGTATGGAGATACGCAGCGGCGCCCAGGTGAGCGGCGCGCGCAATGTCGCAATAGGCAGTGGCGGCAGCGCCAGCATGCTGATCGACGGCGCCGGCAGCCGGCTGACGACCGACCGCAATGGCAGCTTCGTGGGCCAGCTCAACGTCGGCCTGAATGGTGCGGGCAAGCTCACCGTCAGCAACGGCGGCGTGGCGTCGGCGTTTTCGCTGCAGGTGGGGCAGGCCGTAGGAGACTTTCGTGGCGACGTGCGAGTCGAAGGACTGGGGTCGCGCATCGAGCTCGACGCCGTCGATTGGCACCGGCTCAATCTGCACAACGGCAGTCTGGTCGTGAGCCAGGGCGCCGTGCTCGACGGTCGCGTCAACGAGGCGGCCTGCAATGGCCACTGGTGCGGCAGCTTTGTCGCCAATGATGCCGGCGATGACTTCACGCTGACCATCAGCGATCCGGGCTCGCGGGTGAGCCTGCTGAGCACGATGTTCGTATCGACGCCCAGCGTCGGTTCACCGCCGGCCGCGTCCTATACCTATGGCATCCCGGGCGCGAGCACCCGGACCCGGGTCGAAGTGCTCAATGGCGGGCGACTCGAGACCGAGGGTGTCCAGATGTCGCGGGGCCCGCAGGGTGTCAGCCCGACCGGTGCAGAGTCGGCCCAGACTTCGGTGCTCCTGAGGGGGAATGGTTCTGTCTGGGATGTGCGCGGAGGCTCTAGCGACGGCGGCCAGGCCAACTTCTTCACCGGCACCGGCGGCGGTGCCAACACGCAGAGCGACATCCAGGTGCGCGACGGCGCGCAACTGCGCCTGCATGCCGACAGCAGCCATGCCGCCTGGATCCAGCTGGGCATCGAGGGCGGCATGCACAACCTGCTGGTCAGCGGGCCCGGTGCGACCGTCGTCTACAGCGACAACAACAACGCCGGCTTGTGGATCGGCCGCAATGGCGCGATTGCCGGCGTCAAGCTGACGAACGGCGGCCAGATCCAGGGCGTCAACCGGGTGCAGGTTGGCAACACCGGCGCCACCGGCTCGCTGCTGGTCGACGGCGTCGGCAGTGCGATCAGCTATGGCAGCAGCTTTGCTGACCTCTACGTGGGCCGGCAGGGTGGCTTCGGCTCGGCCCAGGTGCTGCGCGGCGGTCGCGTCGACCTGCAGGGCAATGCCTTCACGCGGCTTTATGTCGGCGACGGTACGGGTGCCGACGGTGCCTCGGGCACGCTGCGCATCGACGGCGCCGGCAGCACCGTGGCGCTGCAGAGTCCAGCCTTCGCCGCCGGCTCGGGTTGGGCCAATCCGACTGGCCAGATCGGTTGGGGCGGCAGCGGTTCGGTCCAGATCGTCAATGGCGGCCAACTGACGCTGCTGGGGCAAGGCGACTCGGCGCCGAATGCGATCAGCAGCACACGGCTGACCATCGGGCAGGCGATCAATGGTGTGACCGGCAGCGGCAACGTCGTCGTCAGCGGGGCCGGCTCGCTGCTGAGCGTCGCCGGCGTCGATCCGATCACCTATGTCGGGCGTAGCGGCGGCTTCGGCACCCTGTCGGTCAACAACGGCGGCGAGGTCCGCTCAACGCTGCTGAACGTTGGTGCCGACGGCGCGACCGGCAATCTCAACGTCAATGGCGGCACGCTGAATCTCAGCGGCCAATGGGTCGGCGCGCCCTATGGCTCGATCCTCTCGCTGGGTTACGGCAACGGCTCGCTGGGCTCGGCCTTTTTCGGCAACGGCGCGCAGGTCAACATCACGAATATGGGCTCGGCCGGCGCGGGCTTGCTGCTCGGCGGCATCAACCAGTCCCCCAAGGGCAGCGGCACGCTGCAGGTGCTGAACAACTCGCATGTCACGATCAGCGGCCAGCCGGGCATGAACGCCGTCGTCGTCGGCCTGGGCGGCAGCGGCATGGCCACCTTCGACGGCGGATCCAGCCTGACGATCGCGCATGGCGACGTCGTCGTCGGCCAGAACGCCTCGGCCGTCGGCACGCTGCGCTTGCTGGGCGGCTCGACGCTGACGGCCGACTATGTGGGCGTTGGCAGCACCCGCAAGGGCGACGGCGGCCTCGGTACGCTGATCGTCAACGACAGCGTGCTGTCCGCAACGACGTTGGAGGTCGGGGCCAAGGGCTACGTCGGCGGCAACGGCACGATCATTGCGGACGTGATCAACCGCGGCATCTTCAGCCCCGGCAACTCGCCCGGCACGCTGACCCTCAATGGCAGCTTCGTCAACCAGGCCGGCGGGCGGCTGGTGCTGGAGGTCGAGTCCGACGGGCAGGGCGGTTTCGTCACCGACCATCTCATCTTCGGTGGGGCCGGCGCGCCCGATCTCGGCAGCCTGCAGATCAGCTTCCACTTCCTCGGCACGACCGATCCCAATGCCTTCCAGGCCAGCGGCGGCTTCAGGATCGGCAGCTTCATGCAGCAGCAAGGTGGTGCGGCGCTGGACCCGCAATTGTTCGGCGGGGTCACGTTCAGCGCCAGGGCCGACGCTTACACGATCAGCAACTTCACGTTCGATGCCGGTAGCGGCGCCTTGTTCTCGGCGCAACCGGTGCCCGAGCCGGCCACCTGGGGCATGCTGCTGCTCGGCCTCGGCGTGCTATGGCGCCGTCGGGTACGCTCAGCGTGATGGTGGTGGCTGCTTGCGCTCCTCGCGCAGTGCAGCCACCTCCTCGCGCAGGCCGCGCAACTGGGCGTGCAGGTCGCGCATGATGTCCTGCTCCATGCGCCGCTCCGAGGTCTCGACCCACATCGCGGCGATCGCGGCGGTCACGAGCGAGAGCACCGCATAGCCCAGCAGCACCACGAACACGGCGAAGATCTTGGCCGCCGGGGTGGTGGGCACGATGTCGCCATAGCCCACCGTGGCGGCGGTGGTGAAGGCCAGCCAGAGCCCGTCGCCGAGGCTGCGGGCATGCGGCTCCAGGGCCCAGAAGCCGACCCCGCAAAAGCCCAGCACCAGCAGCGAGAGCGCCAGCAGATAGATGAGGCTGCCGCGCGAGACCCAGGACTTCACGGCCCAGACCATGCGCACCAGGGTCAGCAGGGCCACCAGCAGGCGCTCGGCCAGGGCCCAGCTGTGTTCGGCGCTGGGCGGCAGCAGGGCCGCGCCGAGCAGGCAGGCGATCAGTACCAGATCCAGCGCATTGCTGCGCAGATACTGGCGCGGATGGCTGACCATGCGGGCCACGCGCCACAGCGACAGGGCCGAGATGCTGGCCGAGCCGAGGTAGATGCCGATCGCCAGCGGCGTCGGCAGGTTCTCCAGCAGCTCGATGTAGAAGGCCGGGATGGTGGCGATCAGCGCCAGCAGCACCGGCCAGCGCCAGAAACGTTCGACCCTGGTGGCGGCAGGATTCAGGGCCGAGGGCCGCGCCAGCCCCCAGCTGCGCGTGCTCATGCGATGTGGCATGGCGCGAGCTTAGGGGCTGGTGCGCCGGACGGCGTTGACTCTGGTCAAGCGCCGGCCGGGCGGGCCGTCACAGGATGAAGCGGCTCAGGTCCTCGTCCTTGGCCAGTTCGCCCAGCTTGGCGTCCACCGCGGCGCCGTCCAGGGTGATGCTCTGGCCGCCCAGATTGGGGGCGTCGAAGCTGATCTCGTCGAGCAAGCGCTCCATCACGGTGGCGAGGCGGCGGGCGCCGATGTTCTCGGTGCGCTCGTTCACCTCGAAGGCGATCTGCGCCAGCCGGCGGATGCCGTCGGCGCTGAGTGTCAGCGTCACGCCCTCTGTGGCCAGCAGGGCCTGGTACTGCTTCACCAGGCTGGCATGGGTGCTGGAGAGGATGGCCTCGAAGTCCTGCACCGACAGCGAGCCCAGCTCCACGCGGATCGGGAAGCGGCCCTGCAGCTCGGGGATCAGGTCGCTGGGCTTGCTGAGGTGGAAGGCGCCCGAGGCGATGAAGAGCATGTGATCGGTCTTCACCAGGCCGTACTTGGTGCTCACCGTCGTGCCCTCCACCAGCGGCAGCAGGTCGCGCTGCACGCCCTGGCGCGAGACATCCGCGCCGCCATGCTCGGCGCGGCTGGCGACCTTGTCGATCTCGTCGATGAAGACGATGCCGTTCTCCTGCGCGTTGCGCAGTGCCGTGGTCTTGATCTCGTCCTCGTTGAGCAGCTTGGCGGCTTCCTCCTCCACCAGCAGCTGCATCGCCTCGGCGATCTTGAGCTTGCGGGCCTTGCGTCTGCCCGCGCCCATCTGCGAGAACAGACCCTTCAGTTGCTCGGCCATGTCCTCCATGCCGGGCATATTGGCCGGGCCGAGGATTTCCATGGTGGGCTTGGGCTCGAGCAGCTCGATCTCGATTTCCTTGTCGGCCATCGTGCCCTCGCGCAGGCGCTTGCGCATCAGCTGGCGGGTGGGGTTCTCGGCATCGTGTCCACCTGGAGGAGGCGGCACCAGGATGTCCAGCATGCGCTCCTCGGCGGCGTCTTCGGCGCGCGTGCGCTGGCGGCGCATGGCGTGCTCGCGCTCCTGCTTGATCGCCATGTCGACCAGGTCGCGCACGATCGAGTCCACGTCCTTGCCCACATAGCCCACCTCGGTGAACTTGGTGGCCTCGACCTTGATGAAGGGCGCATCGGCCAGCTTGGCGAGGCGGCGCGCGATCTCGGTCTTGCCCACGCCGGTGGGGCCGATCATGAGGATGTTCTTGGGCGTGATCTCGCCGCGCAGCTTTTCATCCACCTGCTGGCGGCGCCAGCGGTTGCGCATCGCGATCGCCACGGCGCGCTTGGCGGCCTGTTGGCCGACGATGTGGCGATCGAGTTCGGAGACGATCTCCTGGGGGGTCATGCTGCTCATTCCAGGGTCTCTATGGTGTGGTTGCCATTGGTGTAGATGCAGATCTCGCCGGCGATCACCAGCGACTGCTTGACGATTTCGGCGGCCGAGAGCTGGCTGTGGTTGAGCAGCGCCTTGGCGGCGGCCTGGGCATAGGCGCCGCCCGAGCCGATCGCGACGATGCCCTGCTCGGGCTCCAACACATCGCCGTTGCCGGTGATGATGAGCGAGGCCTCGCGGTCGGCCACCGCCAGCATCGCCTCGAGCCGGCGCAGCACGCGATCGGTGCGCCAGTCGCGCGTCAGCTCGACGGCGGCGCGCACCAGATTGCCCTGGTGCTTTTCGAGCTTGGCCTCGAAGCGCTCGAACAGGGTGAAGGCATCGGCGGTGGCGCCGGCAAAGCCCGCCAGCACCTGCTCGCGGTAGAGCTTGCGCACCTTGCGCGCGCTCGCCTTGACGACGATGGTGCCCAGGGTCACCTGGCCGTCACCGCCGATCGCCACCTGCATGCCCTGGGGCGTTTGCCGGCGCACGCTGACGATGGTGGTGCCGTGGTAGCTGGGGAAGGAAGAAGATGATGAAGAGTCCATGGGGGCTCCAGATGGGGGCGCGGGCCGCAGCTTCAACCAAGCATGCGGCCCGCGCCTGATTCGGATGTCGGGAGCTTAAACCTGGCGCACCTTGATGCGGGCGTGCTCGTTGATGCCCATGGCGCCGAAGAACATCGCCACCAGGCGGTGCGTCTCGCTGAAGATCACCGCGCGGTTCTCGCTGCGGCGCGCCAGCACCCAGTTCAGCAGGTCGCCCGCGGCCATGAAGTCCAGGCGGATCAGCTTGGGGCAGGCGATGTTGATGATGGTGGCGGCGCCGAGCTGCTCCGTCATCAGCTGCAGGGTTTCGCTGATGTCGCCGCTCAGCTGGCCCGAGAGCTCGAGCTGCACCGCGCCATCGAGCTGGGTCTGGTCGGTGATGCTGGTCTCCATGAAGGAGCTGCTCGCCTCGCCGGGCTGCATGGTGGTGCTGGCGGGCGCGCTGGTGGAGAGGCTGTTGCCGCTCACCCGCACGCTGCACCGGACGCGCTCCCAGGAGGGCGGCGAGACCTCGTAGGTCACGCAGTAATCGATCGCGGCCTCGTCGAACTGGTCGGGCCGGTTCACCACCCGCAGCGCTTCCAGGCGCAGCATCCAGAACGCCGGATCGACGTCGCGCACGCCCACCGGCGCCTGCTCCTTGAGGCGCAGCAGGAAGTTGTCGCCCGCCAGCCAGCGGATGTCCAGCGGCTGGCCGGCCCAGGCGCGGAACAGCTCGCGCAGCTTGGCGCAGGCTTCGGCGTCGATCTGGTTGAGTTTGGTCCAGTCCAGCACCCAGGGCATGGGCTGCACCTCGCAGCGCGAGCGCAGCTGCGCCACCGCCTCGAGGTCCAGGTACTCGGGCGCGGCCCAGGTCACGCCGCCGGCCTGGCCATGCGGTACGCGCTCGCTGCGCGCCGCCTCGGCCACCAGCTTGGGCAGGGAGAAATACTGCGGGGCCGAGAGCCCGAACTGGTGGGCGTAGTCGCCCGCCAGGCCCTCGAACTTGCTCTGCTGGCCGGTGGCGCGGTAGAGGTCGAACAGCGCCAGCCAGGTCTCGGCGTGCAGATTGCGTTGCCCGCCGGGGCGGGTCAGCTCCAGCAGGCCGCGCTCGCAGCTTTCGTAATCGGCGTTCGCAAAGGCGATCACCGCCTCGTCGAGCTCGGCGTCGTGCACGAACTCGTTCACCTCGACGGCCGGCTGGTTGGCCGCCCTGAAGCTCAGCGGCGGCTCGGGCAGGTCCAGCGGCGGCAGGATGCTGGGCTTGCCGTCCGACAGCGGCGACATGCCCGCGCCCATCACCACGGCCGCGGGCGGCGGGGCGATCTCCAGGCGCTCGATCTCCTCGGGCGGGGCGTACTCGGCCACGCGCGCCGCCAGCTCCTGCGGGGCCGCCTCGGTGGGGGCGAAATGCGCGGGGCGCGTGCTGGTGTCGAAGAAGCCGGGCGCGTGCTGGCTCTGCTGGCGTTCGGTGGGGGCAAAGTTCTCGCCCACCATCTGCTGCTCGATCTGGTCGATCTTGGCCTTCACGCCCAGGTCGATCTTGGAATTGATCTCGCTGTTGCGGACGATCTCGTCGATGCTCGAGGACGAGCCGCCCAGCGCCGCCAGCTGTTCGGCGGTGAGGCCCTCGCGGCGGATGCGGCGCAGCATGTCGAGCTCGCGCTTGCGCACGAAGTCGTTGCGGCGCTTGCGCTCCACCATGGCGCGCAGTTCGGCCTTGGCGGCATCGCCCTCGGGGTCGTCCTGGCGCGAATTGATCTCGGCCCAATCCGTGGTCGGATTGGCCACGAAGCGCGCCACTTTGCGGAAGAAGCTTTCGCCGTCCTTCGGTTCAGTCATGCGCGTGCGTCGGCTGGCGGGGGTTCAGGAACAGAGCCCCAGGGCTCAATCGCCAAACATCTTCTGCTTGAGCTCGCGACGCTGCTGGGCTTCCAGCGAGAGCGTGGCGGTGGGGCGGGCGATCAGGCGGCCGAGGCCGATGGGTTCGCCGGTCTCGTCGCAATAGCCATAGTCGCCGGTGTCCAGGCGGGCCAGCGACTGCATGATCTTCTTCAGCAGCTTGCGCTCGCGGTCACGCGTGCGCAGTTCCAGTGCGTGCTCTTCCTCGATGGTGGCGCGGTCGGCCGGGTCGGGGACGATGGAGGTGTCTTCGCGCAGGTGCTCGGTGGTCTCGCCGGCATTCGAGAGCACGCCGTCCTTCAGTTCGGTCAGCTTGGCGCGGAAGAACTCGATCTGCTTGTCGTTCATGTACTCGCTCTCGGGCATGGCGAGCACTTCGGCATCGGTCAGTTCATGGCCGGCCTTGGTCTTCCAGGCGTTGACGAGCTTGGGGTCGGCCTTGGCCGGCGTACGGGGAGATTCAATCACGGGACTACTCATTTGGCGCGTTGGCGGCTTCGGGGGAGCAAAACGGTCTGCAAATCGGTTGCTGCCAGGCGTTGGTGCGGCGACTTCCAGGGTGGCCACTGCGGCGGAGTCTTCGTGCGCGTCAGCCTTGGGCTTGCTCGCAGTCTTTCCAGCCTTGGCAGCGGGGCGACCCTCGGCGGCGGCCTTGGCCGTCGTCGGGGTGGGTTTTGGGGCCGGTGTCTTGCTCACGTTCACACTCCTCTTTGGCAGTTATACCTGCTCTGTAGGGTCAGTTCGCAACGGGTTGACGCCTGCTGGCCAGCATGCGCCGCTTCTTGGGCGCCGCGGATTGTAGCCAGCTTGCGCCAAGCCCTCGTTTGTCCAATTTGTCACCGAGTGTGGCACTAAGCCAGACAGCCTTCCAGTCCCTGCATAAGGATGTCCTTGGGCAGGTCGATGCCGATGAAGACCATCTTGCTCTGCTTCTTCTCGCCGGGCATCCACTTGGGGCCCAGGTCCGAGCCCATCAGCTGGTGCACGCCCTGGAAGATCACCTTCTTGTCGGTCCCCTTCATGTTCAGCACGCCCTTGTAGCGCAGCATCTTGGGGCCGTAGACCTGCACGATGGCGCCCAGGAACTCCTCCAGCTTGGCGGGGTTGAAGGCGCGGTCGGAGCGGAACACGAAGGACTTCACGTCGTCATCGTGCACATGGTGATGCGGGTGGTCGCAATGCTCGCCATGCTCATGGTCGTGATCATGGTGGTGGTGATGGTCGTGCTCCTCGGCCTTCTCCGCATTCAGGAAATCGGGGTCGATGTCCAGCTTGGCATTCAGGTTGAAGCCGCGCAGGTCGAACACCTTGGCAATCGGCACCTCGCCGAAATGCACGCGCTCCTGCGGTGCGCGCGGGTTCATGTGCTTGATGCGGTGGCTCAAGGCGTCCACGCTGGCCTCGTCCACCAGATCGCTCTTGCTGATGAAGATCTGGTCGGCAAAGCCGATCTGGCGGCGCGCTTCCTGGCGCGTGTCGAGCTGCTGCTCGGCATGCTTGGCGTCCACCAGGGTGAGGATGGAGTCGAGCAGAAAGCTCTCGGCAATCTCGTCGTCCATGAAGAAGGTCTGCGCCACCGGGCCGGGGTCGGCCAGGCCGGTGGTCTCGATCACCACGCGGTCGAAATCCAGCTCGCCGCGGCGCTTCTTGGTGGCCAGGTCCGAGAGGGTGGTGCGCAGGTCTTCGCGGATGGTGCAGCAGACGCAGCCATTGCTCATCTGGATGATCTGCTCCTGGGTCTCGGCCACCAGGATCTCGGTATCGACGTTCTCCTCGCCGAACTCGTTCTCGATCACGGCGATCTTCTGGCCATGGGCCTCCGACAGCACGCGCTTGAGGAGGGTGGTCTTGCCCGAGCCGAGGAAGCCGGTGAGGATGGTGGCGGGAATCAGACCCTGGGATGCGGATGACATGGTGTTCTCTACAGCTGAAGCAAACGAGCCCCACAGATGAGGGCGGCTGACTGTCTTTCAAGCGGGCTGCAATGTCAATCGGTTATTCTGTGCGTCCTGAAACTACGACACGCAGCACTGTGTCTGAACCCCAGCCTAGTAGGAGCCCCCACACCAAGAGTGGGGGTCACAAGTCTGCCGCCGAGCCCCGCGGTCTCCTGAACCGCATGCTGGAATTCCTGCATCCCGGGCCGGATTCCACCTCCGAACTGATCGAAACCCTGGCCGATGCCGAGGAGCGGGCGCTGATCGCCCCCGAATCCCGGCAGATGCTAGAGGGTGTGCTGCGCATGGCCGAGCTGAGCGCCGGCGACGCCATGGTGGCGGCGCCGCGCATGGACCTGCTGAATATTGATGCCAGCTACGAGGATTTGCTGGCCACGGTGATCGAGACCGGCCATTCGCGCTTCCCGGTCTACGAGGACGGGCGCGACAACATCATCGGCATCCTGCTCGCCAAGGATCTGCTCAAGCTGCAGCGCGCCCCGGAGCTGAACCTGCGCACCCTCCTGCGGCCGGCGGTGTTCGTGCCCGAGACCAAGGGCCTGAACGAGCTGCTGCGCGACTTCCGCTCCAACCGCAACCACCTCGCCATCGTCATCGACGAGTTCGGCAACACCGCCGGCCTCATCACCATCGAGGATGTGCTGGAGGAGATCGTCGGCGAGATCGAGGACGAGTTCGACGACAAGGACGGCGAGTCCAGCATCTACACCCTGGCCGACGGCAGCCAGCGCGTGGCGGGCGATGCCGAGATCGCGGCCGTCAACCAGGCCTTCGGCGTCGAGCTGCCCGCGCAGGAGTTCGACACCATCGGCGGCCTGGTCGCGCACCAGCATGGCCGCGTGCCGCGCCGTGGCGAGACGGTGACGATGGCCGGCCTGCATTTCCACGTGATGCTGACGCGCGGCGGCTCGGTGCGCTGGTTCAAGGTCACGCGCGAAACCGGCTCGCAAGATAGTTGATGCGGCGCCTGCTCCAGTCCTGGCCGGTGGCCCTGCTGGCCGGCCTGCTGCACCTGGCCGCGTTTGCCCCGACGCAGGCCTGGGTTCTGCAGCCCCTGGCGCTGGCCTGGCTGGCCTGGGCCAGCTGGGACGCGACGCCGGCGCGCGCCGCGCGCCTAGGGCTGGCCTTCGGCCTGGCCTGGTTGGCGGGTGGGCTGTGGTGGCTCTATATCAGCATGCACGAGTTCGGCCATCTGCCGGGGCTGATGGCGGGCGGGGCGGTGCTCTTGCTGGCGGCGTTCTTGTCGCTGTACCTTGCCGGAGCCATGGCGCTGGCCGCCTGGTTGCGCGGCACATCGGCTTCGGCCTGGCATGGGCTGACCTGGGCGCTGTGCTGGCTGCTCGCCGAGCTGGCGCGCGCCACCCTGTTCGGCGGCTTCCCCTGGATCGCCAGCGGTTATGCGCACACGGTCGGGCCGCTGGCCGCCTGGGCGCCCTGGCTGGGCGTGTATGGCATCACCCTGCTGGCGGCCTTGCTGGCGGCGGCGTTGGCGGCGGCCCTGCGCGGAGCAAGGTTGGCGCTGGCGCCCGCGTTGCTGATATTGCTGGCCGGCCTGCTGCTGCCGCAGGACTTCACCCGCAGCAGCGGCAGCATCAAGCTCTCGCTGCTGCAGCCCAATGTGCCGCAGGACCAGAAATTCGACCGCGAGCTGATGGACGCGAACCTGCAGCGCCTGTACGTGCAGATTGCTGCAGCGCGCGGCCAGGTGGTGCTGACGCCCGAATCCGTGGTGCCGCTGCCGCTCGCCTATCTGCCGCCTGAGTTCGTGCAGGCGCTGGCGCAGGGCGCGCGCGAACGGCCCCTGCTGCTGGGCAGCTTTCTGGGCGATGAGCAAACGGGCTTTGTGAACTCCCTGCAGGCCTTCGGTGCTGATACTGGTGGTCAACCAGCCTACAGCTACGGCAAGCGCCATCTGCTGCCCTTTGGCGAATACATCCCGCCCGGCTTCCACTGGTTCGTGCGCATGCTGCAGATTCCCATGGACGACCAGGCCGCCGGCCAGCACCAGCAGGCCTTTGCGGTGGCGGGCCAGCGCCTGCGCCCGCTGATCTGCTACGAGGATCTGTTCGGCGAGGACTTCGTGCAGAGCGTGGTGGGCGCGGACGCCGCCACCGTGCTGGTGAATGCCAGCAACCTGGCCTGGTTCGGCACGCTGATGGTGCAGGACCAGCACCTGCAGTTCTCCGTCATGCGGACGCTGGAATTCCAGCGCCCGCTGGTGCGCTCCACCAATACCGGCGCCACCGCGGCGCTGGACCATCGCGGCCGCGTGCTGGCGCGCCTGCCCGCCGCCACCGCGGGCGTGCTGGAGGTGGAGGTGGAGGGGCGAACGGGCAGCACGCCCTATGCGCGCTGGCTGGCGGCGCTGGGGCTCTGGCCCTTCGGTGCCCTGCTGCTGGTGGGTTTGGGGCTGGCCTGGCGGCTTAGGCGTCACCATAGGTAACCTAGAATCGGGCGCTTCCCAATGTCGACCGCCACGCGCCCACCATGCTGAGCTTCCAGCAAATCATTCTCAAGCTTCAGGAATACTGGTCCGCCCAAGGCTGCGCCTTGCTGCAGCCCTATGACATGGAGGTCGGCGCCGGCACCAGCCACACCGCCACCTTCCTGCGCGCCCTCGGCCCCGAGCCCTGGAAGGCCGCCTATGTGCAGCCCAGCCGCCGCCCCAAGGACGGCCGCTACGGCGAGAACCCGAATCGCCTGCAGCATTACTACCAGTACCAGGTGGTGCTCAAGCCCGCGCCGGCCAACATCCTCGAGCTCTATCTGGGCTCGCTGGAGGCGCTGGGCTTCGATCTGAAGAAGAACGACGTGCGCTTCGTCGAGGACGATTGGGAAAATCCGACGCTGGGCTGCTGGGGCCTGGGCTGGGAGGTCTGGCTGAACGGCATGGAAGTGACCCAGTTCACCTATTTCCAGCAGGTCGGCGGCGTCGACTGCAAGCCCATCACCGGCGAGATCACCTACGGCCTGGAGCGCCTGGCCATGTATCTGCAGGGCGTGGAGTCGGTCTACGACCTGGAGTACACGCCGGGGCTCAAGTACGGCGATGTGTTCCACCAGAACGAGGTGGAGCAGTCGACCTACAACTTCGAGCACAGCGATGTCGAGTTCCTGCTCAGCGCCTTCGCGGCGCATGAGAAGCAGAGCCAGCACCTGATGAGCGAGCAGCTGGCGCTGCCCGCCTACGAGCAGCTGCTCAAGGCCGGCCACAGTTTCAACCTGCTGGACGCACGCGGCGCCATCTCGGTGACCGAGCGCGCCGCCTATATCGGCCGCATCCGCAATCTGGCGCGCGCCGTGGCGCAGAGCTATCTGGACAGCCGTGCCCGCCTGGGCTTCCCGATGGCGCCCAAGGACTGGGCCGATGAAGTGATTGCCCAGATCGAAAAGAAGAAGGCGGCCTGAACCATGACTGCTGATCACAAGAACCTGCTGGTTGAATTGTTTGTCGAAGAGCTGCCCCCCAAGGCGCTGAAGAAGCTGGGCGAGGCCTTTGCGGCCGTGCTGGCAGACAGCCTGAAGTCGCAAGGCCTGGCCGCACCGGATGCCGCCGTCACCGCCTACGCCTCGCCGCGCCGCCTGGCCGTGCAGGTGGCGGGCGTGGCCGCCAAGGCCGCGGATCGCGCCGTGCAGCAGAAGCTGATGCCCGTGGCCGTGGCCCTGACGGCCGAGGGCCAGCCCACGCCGGCCCTGCTGAAGAAGCTGGCCGCGGTGGGCGCCGATGCGGCCGTCGTGCCCCAGCTCAAGCGCGCCATGGACGGCAAGGCCGAGGCCCTGTTCCTCGATTCCATCGTGGCCGGCGCCACCCTGGCCGAGGGCCTGCAGAAGGCGCTGGACGAGAGCCTGGCCAAGCTGCCCATCCCCAAGGTCATGACCTACCAGCTGGCCGATGGCTGGAGCGATGTGAAGTTCGTGCGCCCGGCCCATGGCCTGGTGGCCCTGCATGGCACAGCCGTGCTGCCGGTGCAGGCCCTGGGCCTGACGGCCGGCCGTACGACGCGCGGCCATCGCTTCGAGGCCAGCGTGCCCGAGCTGAGCATTGAAAGTGCCGACAGCTATGCCGCGCAACTGCGCGAGCAGGGCGCCGTGATCGCCAGCTTTGCCGAGCGCCGCGCCGAGATCCTGCGCCAGCTCGGCGAGGCGGCCGCCCAGCAAGGGCTCAAGCCGATCGAGGACGAGGCCCTGCTGGACGAGGTCACGGCCCTGGTCGAACGCCCGAATGTGCTGAGCTGCCAGTTCGAGACCGAGTTCCTGGCGGTGCCGCAGGAATGCCTGATCCTGACGATGAAGGCGAACCAGAAGTACTTCCCGCTGCTGGACGCCGCCGGCAAGCTGACGCACAAGTTCCTGGTGGTCTCCAATATCCGCCCGGCCGATGCCAGCGCCGTGACCGGCGGCAACGAGCGCGTGGTGCGCCCGCGCCTGTCGGACGCCAAGTTCTTCTTCGACCAGGACCGCAAGAAGCGCCTGGCCGAGCGGGTGCCAGGTCTTGCCAAGGTGGTCTACCACGGCAAGCTGGGCACGCAGGGCGAGCGCGTCGAGCGCGTGCGCGCGATTGCCAAGGCGATCGCCGAGCAACTCGGCGGCGGCGCCGGTTCCGATCTCGGCGCGCAGGTGGACCAGGCCGCGCAGTTGGCCAAGGCGGACCTGCTCACCGACATGGTGGGCGAGTTCCCCGAGCTGCAGGGCATCATGGGCGGCTATTACGCCCGCCACGACGGCCTCAGCGAGGCCGTGGCCGACGCCATCGAAGACCATTACAAGCCGCGCTTTGCCGGCGACGAGCTGCCGCGCAACGAGGTGGGCCTAGTGGTGGCGCTGGCCGACAAGCTGGAGACCCTGGTGGGCCTGTTCGGCATCGGCCAGCTGCCCACCGGCGACAAGGATCCCTTCGCGCTGCGCCGCCATGCCCTGGGCGTGGTGCGCATGCTGTCCGAGCGTGCCGGCACGCTGGAGCTGAGCCGCCTGCTGAAGGCGGCCGTGCCGGCCTTTGGCGGCCTGATCCGGGACCCCAGCGAGGCGCTCGCGCCATTCATCTACGAGCGCCTCTCCGGCAGCCTGCGCGAGCAGGGCTATAGCGCCCAGGAAGTTGACGCCGTGCTGGCCCTGAATCCGCAGCGCCTGGCCGATGTGGGCGCGCGCCTGCAGGCGGTGCGCGCCTTCGCGGCCCTGCCCGAGGCGGCCGCGCTGGCCGCCGCCAACAAGCGTATCGGCAACATCCTCAAGAAGAGCGAAGAGCCGGTGCAGGCGCAGATCAACGACGCCCTGCTGGCCGAGCCGGCCGAGCAGCATCTGGCCGGCGCGCTGAAGATCACGGCCCAGGTGGCCGATGCGCTGTTCCACAACGGCGAGTACGCCGCCTCGCTGCGCGAGCTGGCGGCGCTCAGGGGCCCGGTGGATGCCTTCTTCGACGGCGTGATGGTGAATGCCGAAGACCCGGCGTTGCGCGCCAACCGCCTGGGCCTGCTGAAGAGCCTGCACGAGGCGATGAACCGCGTGGCCGATCTGTCCCGCCTGGCCAGCTAACCACCGTTCGCAAGCACCATGCCCTCGATGCGCTCCGACCACAGCCACAGCATGAAGCTCGTCATCCTGGGCCGTGACGGGACCATCAACCGCTACCGCGACGACCATGTGAAGTCGATCGACGAGCTCGAGCCCCTGCCCGGTGCGCTCGAGGCGGTGGCGCGCCTCAACCATGCGGGCTGGCACACGGTGATGGCCACCAACCAGCCCGGCATCGGCCGCGGCCTGCTGGACATGGCCTCGCTGAACGCGGTGCATATGCGTTTGAACCAGCTGCTGGCCGAGAAGGGCGGGCGGCTGGACGCGGTGTTCTTCTGCCCGCACACGCCCGAGGAGGGCTGTGCATGCCGCAAGCCGCTGCCGGGCCTGATCGAGCAGATCGGCGAGCGCTTCGGCGTGGCGCTGCCGCAGGTGCATATGGTGGGCGCCAGCCTGCGCGACCTGCAGACGGCGCAGGCCGCCGGCTGCGTGCCGCATCTGCTGCGCAGCGACCGCCTCGGCAAGCTCGACGAGGCCCAGCTCCAGGCCTTGCTGGCCCAGGTGCCGGGCGCGCGCCTGCATGCCGACCTGACCCAGTTCGCCGACCATCTGATCCAGGACGAGCGCCGCGCCAAGGCCGATGCGCGCGGCGAGGCCATGCCGCCCGATACCGGCCCCGGTGATCTGAGCGAGTGATCACGATGGGCTTGTCCGTGCTGCTTTCCGTGTTGAGGTCTGCCGTGCTGGTGCTGGTGCTCACCGCGACGGTGATCCCCTGGGCGCTGGCGGTGCTGGCCATCTCCGTGTTTGCGCGCGGCGACCGCGTCTACTGGGCCTGCGTGGGCTGGTTGCGCCTGGCGATCGCGGCCGCCAAGACCATCTGCGGCGTGGACTACCGCGTGCACGGCATGGAGAACCTGCCCAGCAAGGCCGAGCGGAACTCCGCGGTGGTGCTGCTTTCCAAGCACCAGTCCACCTGGGAGACCTTTGCCTACCCGACCCTGATGGCCCACCCGATGGCCTATGTGTTCAAGCGCGAGCTGCTTTATGTGCCCTTCTTCGGCTGGGCGATGGCGCGCATGGACATGATCCACATCGACCGCAGCAAGCGCGCCGAGGCCTGGGCCCGGGTGGCGGCGCAGGGCAAGCGCCTGGCGGCGATGGGGCATTGGGTCATCATGTTCCCCGAGGGCACGCGCATCGCGCGCGGCCGCAAGGGCGATTACAAGACCGGCGGCACGCGCCTGGCGATTGCCAATGGCGTGCCGGTGGTGCCCATCGCCACCACCTCGGCGCGCTGCTGGCCGCCGCGCAGCCTGCTGGTGCGGCCGGGCGTGGTGGACATCTCGATCGGCAAGCCCATCCCCTCGGTGGGCCGCGAACCGGCCGAGCTGATGCGCGAGGTCGAGGCCTGGATCGAGGCCGAGATGCACCGGCTCGACCCCGAGGCCTATGCGCCCGCGGTCGGGCGCGTCGAGCGCACGCTGGCTTGAATCAGTACACTCGCAGGCCATGCTGAGACGTCTGGCCGGGCTCTTTTCCAAGAACGCACAGCTGTCGCTGTTCGACAGCGATGAGCCGCAGGCTGCGCCCTTGGTGAGCGCGCCGCCGGCGGCCCGGCCCGAGCGCCCCACGCCCTCGGCGCACAGCCGCGAGCTGCTGCTGGATGGCCACCGCGTCGGCTACGAGCTGCGCCGCGCGCGTCGCCGCAGCATCGGTTTCACCGTCAGCGAGCTGGGTCTGCGGGTCAGCGCGCCGCGCTGGGTGCCGCTGGGCGAGATCGAGCGTGCCTTGCAAGGCAAGTCCGGCTGGATCCTGCGCAAGCTGGTGGAGCAGCGCGAACGCGCCCAGCGCGTCGAGGCGGCCCGGGTGCAATGGGCCGACGGCTGCAGCGTGCCCTATCTGGGCGAGAGCCTGATCGTGGTGCTGGATCCGTCCGCCGCGCAGCACCCCGGCGGCGCGCGCTACGACAGCGGCGCGGCCGACCCGCAGGCCACGCTGGCCTCGGTGGCGCGCCACACCCTCTATCTGGGCCTGCCGCAGGGCGCCAGCGCCGAGCAGGTGCGCGATGCCGTGCAGGCCTGGCTGCAGCGCCAGGCCAAGGCCTTGTTCGAGCAGCGCTGCCGCCATTTCGCCGCCCAGCTGGGCGTGCACATGACCAGGCTGCGCCTGTCGTCGGCGCAGACGCGCTGGGGCAGCGCCAGCGCCGACGGCGTGATACGCCTGAATTGGCGCCTCGTCCACTTCGGCCTGGCCACCATCGACTATGTGGTGGCCCATGAGCTCGCGCATCTGCGCGAGATGAACCACAGCCCGCGCTTCTGGGCGCTGGTGCGTTCGGTGATTCCAGACTACGAAGCCTCGCGCGAGCGCCTGCGTCAGGCGGCCCTGCCCAGCTTCGAGGCCTGAACCTGGGGCCTTTCCCCCTTTGGGGGGGCTTGCCGCAGCAAGAGGTGGCCCTCACACTCGCGCCTGCAAGCTGTCATCACCCGCATCTGAGTTCACAAGGGTTTCTTCAAGTCCCGCGGAACTTACGGTGGCGCCAGGGCCCCGCATCCCCATGGATCCGGTAGACCCGCGCTTGGAACCGAAAAGTTGATGCCATAAAAAAGGCCCGACCCGCCGCCCCCTCCCGGGGGCGGCGGACACCGGTTGAGCCTAGACCGCTGAGAAGCGGTACACCCCGTCCTCATCCAGGCTGCGGCGCAAGCGCCCCGCCAGCCACAGCGCGTTCAGATGCGCCACCGACTCGCCCATCGCGAAGGTGGTCTGGTGCAGGTCGAGCTTGCGCTTGAACATCAGCTCCAACAATTCGGCCGCATGACAGGGCTTGGCCGTGCAGGCCTGCAGCACCTCGGCCAGGCGCTCGTCGTGGTGCTCCAGCAGCTGGTCCACGCGCGCATGCAGGCCGCGGAAGGGCTTGCCATGCGAGGGCAGCACCAGGGTCTCGGCCGGCAGGCTCAGCATGCGCTTGACCGAGTCCAGGTAGAGGCTCAGCGGGTCGGCCTCGGGCTCCACATCCACCACGCTGACATTGGTGGAAATGCGCGGCAGCACCATATCGCCCGAGATCAGCAGGCCCTGGCTAGCGCTGTGCAGGCTGATGTGCTCGGGCGCATGGCCGTAGCCGGTGATGCAGCGCCAGTCCTGGCCGCCGATGCGCAAGACCTGACCCTCCATGAGGCGGCGGTAGCTGCTCGGCACCGCCGGCACCATGCTGGGGTAGTAGCTCGAGCGGGCGCGGATCTTGGCCTGCGAGTCGGGGTCGGTGAGGCCGTGGCTGGCAAAGAAATTGGCGGCCAGCTCGCCGCCCATGCCGACGGTGGAGCCGCTGGCCAGGCGCGCGAGGTTGTAGTCGGTCGCGCTCATATGGAGCCGGCATTGCCACCGTTCCGTCAGCCAGGCCGCCAGGCCCATGTGGTCGGGGTGGAAATGCGTGACGATCACGCGCAGCACCGGCAGGCCGTCTAGGTGGGCGGCGAATACCTGCTCCCAGAGCGCCTTGGTGGCGTCGTTGTGGATGCCGCTGTCGACGATGCTCCAGCCAGCTTGGCCGTCGATCTCGTCGCGCAGCAGCCAGAGATTGATATGGTCCAGCGCGAACGGCAGGCCCATGCGCAGCCAGCGCACGCCGGGCTGCAGCTCCAGCACGCCGCCGGGCGCGGGCAGGGCATCGCCCATCGGGTAGGAGAGTTCGGATTCGCGCGGATTGGCCATGGGGGGACTGCCTGCCTTAGACTTACGTTTACGTTAACGTCACGTGAGCCCAAGTGTAGCCATGAGCACAGAGTCCAGCCCTCCGGCCAAGAAGAGCAAGGCAGCGGCACGTGCGGTCGAGCCGGCCTCGCGCCTGTTCACCATCACCGAGCTGGCCGCCGAGTTCGACATCACGCCGCGGGCGATCCGCTTCTACGAGGACATGGGCCTGCTGACGCCGGCGCGCGCCGGCCGCAACCGCGTCTACACGCACCGCGACCGCACCCGCCTGAAGCTCACCCTGCGCGGCAAGCGCCTGGGCCTGACGCTGCAGGAGGTCAAGCAGCTGGTCGACATGTACGACTCCGAGTCCGACGCGGCGCCGCAGCTGAAGGCCTTTCTGGCGGTGCTGCAGCAGCACCGCCGCCAGCTCGAGCAGCAGCTCGACGACATCGAGGTCACGCTGGCCGAGATCGCCCAGCATGAGGAGCGCTGCCAGAGCCTGCTGGGCGAGGTGGCCAACAAGGCGCGGCGCGCCTGAGCCGGCGCTGCAACAAGCCTGGTTTCAGGCTCAGGCCCGCAGCGCCAGCACGGGCCGCATCGCCATCGCCGCCAGGCCGTGGCGCATGCTGGCCAGCAGGCTCACCAGCAGCAGGCCCGCCAGGGCCAGGCCCTGCGGCCAGGCGCCGCTGGGGCTGCGGTCGGCAAACTGGCTCAGGTATAGCTGCCCCAGCCACCAGGACAGCGGCAGCGCGATCAGCGCCGCCAGCAGCAGCAGCACAGCGAACTCGCGCAACAGCCGGGTCAGCGCCTGCAGCGAGGAGGCGCCATGCAGCTTGCGCAGCACCAGCTCGCGCGCATGGCGCTGCACCAGATAGGCGGCCAGCGCATAGACGCCGAAGCCGGCCAGGGCCAGGGCCAGCACGCCGGTGGCGCTGACCAGTTGGGCGATGCGCCGGTCGGTCTCGTAGGGCTCCAGCATGGCCTGCTCGACGCTCTCTACGCTGAAGGGTTCGCCCGGGAAGATGCGCTTCCAGGCCGGCGCCAGCAATTGCTCGGCATGTTGCTCGGTCTGGTAGTGGGGCTTCAGGCGCAGGTTCAGCACCCAGAAGCCGCGCCGCTCGGCCAGCGCCTGCTCGCTGCGCTGCAGGCGCAGCATGTGCGGGCGCGGCAGCTCGCGCGTGCCCTCCAGGGTGAGCGCCGGCACGACCCCGACGATGCGTAGTTGCTCGCGCTGCTGGTTCAGCCCGACCATGGTCGAGGCCACCGTCTTGCCGATGGCCTCGGCGGCGCTGGCAAAGCCGAGCGCGCGGACGGCCGGCTCGTCGAGCACGATGGCATCGCGGCCAGCGCCCGCGAGCTCCCCGGCCAGCAGGGGCACCTTGTAGAAGGCGAAGAAGTCGCTGTCCAGCGCGCTCATGCGCAGCTGGGCCTGGCGGTCCTGGTAGCTGAAATCGGCGTTGCGATCCAGGCGCGCGCTGCCCGGCACGCTGTCGGTCCAGGCCATGGCGCCGACCTCGGCGAGCTGCGCCAAGGCCTGGCGCAGGTCCTCGGCCTGCTGGGCACTGGCGCCGGCCGGCATCGGCAGGGCCAGCGCGCCCTCGGGGTGGTAACCGAGCTCGCGCTGCAGCACATGGCGGTTCTGCAGGCTCAGCAGCAGGGCCAGGCTGCAGACCAGCAGCGCGATGCCGAACTGCAGGCCGCTGAGCGCGCGGCGCAGCAGCAGCCCGCCGCGGCCCTCGCTGGCCTGGCGCCCCTGCAGCGCCGCGGCCGCCTGCTGGCGCCAGGCCAGCCAGGCCGGGTAGAGGCTGACCAGCAGGCCCAGCAGCAGGCCGACCAGCAGCAGGCCGAGCAGGGGCAGCGGCTGCAGCAGCGCGTCGGGCATCGGGACGCGCAAGGCGTTCGTTAGCCATGGCAGCAGCAGCCAGGCCAGCAGCAGGGCCAGCGCCGAGGCCAGCAGGATGCTCAGCTGGGCTTCGACGGCGAATTGCAGCAGCAGCCGGGCCGGGCTCAGCCCCAGGCTCTTGCGGACCGCGATCTCGCGCTGGCGCTGCAGCGTGCGCACCCCGCTGAGGTTGACGAAGTTGAGCAGGGCCAGGCTCAGCAGCAGGGCGGCGATGGCGGCCAGCGCCGCCAGCACCTGCACGCGCAAGCGCCCCTCGCGGCCCTCGAAGGGCATCTCGGTCACCGGCAGGGCGCGCATGAAGGCGGCCTTGCGGCCCTTGGCGGTCCATTCCGGCGGCAGCTCTTTCATGATCGGGCTGGCGTCCAGCAGGGCCTGCGCCACCGCGCCGACCTGGGCGGCGCTGGCGCCCGGCAGCAGGCGGCCGTAGACCCGGCCGGCGATCATGAACCAGGCCTCGCGGGTGTCGCGATCGATGCCCGCGGCCGGCGCGTCGAAGCCGAGATAGGCCTCGGCGCGGAACTGGCTGCGCGAGCCCGGCTCGGGCAGCACGGCCGCGACGCTGAGCGGGTGCTTGCCAAGCACCAGGGTCTTGCCGAGCACGGCGGTATGGCCGAACAGCTTGCGTGCCAGGCCCTCGGTGATGGCGATCGTGTCCGGGCGGCCCAGGCTGCTGCGCAGATCGCCCTGCAGCGCGCGCAGATTGAACAGCTCCACCAGGCTGGCGTCGGCGGCCAGGGTGCTGGCGCGCACGCTGCGCTCGCCCTGGCGCAGCGTCACCATGTCCTCGGACACTCGGCTGAGCAGTTGCACCGGCGCGCGCGCCTGTGCCAGTGCCTGGCTGAACACGAAGGGCGAACCCAGGAACCAGTCTTCCTCGCGCCCCGGCATATTGCCGTGGAAGTCGATCAGCACGATGCGCTCGGGTGCCTGCAGGGCCGGGTCGGGCCGATAGCGCTCGCCCAGCAGCACGGCAAGCAGATAGCAGGCCGCCAGCGCCAGCGCCAGGCCGCCGATCAGCACCGCGGCGTTGAGCGGTTCGGCCAGCAGCTGACGCCAGGCCACGCGCAGATCCAGAAATTTCATTGCCAGACTCCCTGTGCTCAGGCCGCGAGCGCGTCGACGAGGATGCGGCCGTCCAGCAGGCGCAGGCAGCGCGAGGCCTGTGCGGCATGCGCGGGCGAATGGGTCACCATCACCAGGGTCGTGCCCTCTTCGTTGAGCTCGCGCAGGATGCGCATCACCTCGTCGCCCTGGGCGCTGTCGAGGTTGCCGGTGGGCTCGTCGGCCAGCAGCAGGGCCGGGCGCGCAACGATGGCGCGCGCAATCGCCACGCGCTGCTGCTGCCCGCCCGAGAGCTGCGAGGGCCGGTGGCCGGCGCGGTGCGCGATGCCCAGCCGCTGCATGGCCTGGTCCACGCGCGCGCCATGCTCGCGCGCCGGCACCTCGCCGTACTCCAGCGCCAGCTCGATGTTCTCGCGCACGCTCAGGTCGTCGATCAGGTTGAAGCTCTGGAACACGAAGCCGATGCGGCCACGGCGCAGGCGGCTCAGCTGGCGTTCGTTCCAGCCCGCCACGTTCTGGCCGTCGAACCAGTATTCGCCGCTGCTGGGCGCGTCCAGCAGGCCCAGGATGCTGAGCAGGCTGGACTTGCCGCAGCCGGAAGGGCCGGTAATGGCCAGGTACTCGCCCGCCTCGATCTCCAGGTCGATGCGGTTCAGCGCGGTGGTCTCCACCTCGGCGCTGCGGTGCAGCTTGCTCAGGTTCTTCAGCTTGATCATGGGGGCTCTCCTCGTCCTCGTTCAGTTTTGCAGATTCAGCAGGGCGGCGTCGCCGTACTGGCGCACCTTGGAAACAACCACGCGCTCGCCGGGCGCGAGGCCGTCCAGCACCTCGATGCGGCCGGCGGCGCGGCGGCCCAGGCGCACGTTGCGGCGCTCGGCCTGGCTGCCCTTGGCGTTCAGCACATAGACCCAGGCGCCGCCGCTGTCGGCATAGAAGGCGCCATCGGCGATCAGGCGTGCGCGGCTGGGCTGGCCCAGGCGGATGCGCGCATCCAGGCTCTGGCCGGCCTGCAGACCCGGCGGCAGGCCCTGAGTGAATTCCATCTCGACGCCGAAGCGCCCCTCCTTCACCTGGGGCAGGCGCTGGGTCACCGTCAGGGGCCAGGTCTTGCCAGCGATGTCCAGGCTGGCGCGCAGGCCGGTCTGCAGGCGGTTCAGGTAGAACTCGTCGACATTGCCGGCCAGCTTGAAGCTGGCGATGTCGTCGATGCGGCCGAGCCGGTCGCCCGGTTTCACCGAGCCGCCCACCTGCAGGGCAAAGCCGCTCAGCTGGCCGTCGCGCGGGGCGCGCGCCGACAAGCCGGCCGCGGCCTGGCGCACCAGCGCCAGGCCCTCGCTCAAGCCCCTGACGGCGCGCTCCAGCTCGCCGATGGCCTGCTCGCGGGTGCGCATCTCGGCGGCGCCGTCCTCGCGCGCCTGCTCCAGCAGGCGCTGCTGCAGCGCTTGTTTCAGGCGCGCGTCCTCCAGCACCGCGGCCGAGACAAAGCCCTGCGCGGCCAGCTCCTGTTGGCGCTTGAGATCGGTGTTGGCGCGCTCGACCTCATGGGCCAGATTGCTGAGGTCGCGGCGCTGCAGCGCGCGCGCGTTGGCCAGGCCGGTGCGCTGGCCGGAGAGGTTGGCGAGCTGCTGCGCCACCTCGGCCGAGCGCTGTAGCACCTCCTGCTCGCGCTGCGGATTGGAGAGGCGGTAGAGCAGGGCGCCGGCCTTGAGCATCTCGCCATCGCGCACCAGCACCGCATCGACGCGGCCGCCCTCGGTGGCGTCCAGCAGCACCTGGTGCGCCGGCACGACCTGGGCGCGCAGGCTCAGCTCGTCGAGGAATTCGCCCTCCGCCACGGTCGAGAGGCTGAGCTCGGCGGCCGGCACCGAGAGGCCGCGCGGCAGGCTGGTGAACAGCAGCGCGCCCAGGCCCAGCAGGCCCAGCGCGGCACCGCCCCAGCGCAGCGGACGCTGGTATTTGCGTCGCGGCAGGGGGCGGTCCATGGCGGCGCCCGAGGCGGGAGGGAGGCTGTGCAGATGGCTGTGCGGAAGGGCGCTCATGGCCACTTCAGTGCAAGCCCCGTGCCAGCGCCATTTGCCCGCTGGCACGCCCCGGCGGGCCGCGCCGGCGTCCGCAAGCGGACAGGTCCGGCCGGGCCCACTGTCCGGAAGCGGACAGCGGCTGGATGGCGGCGCGCGCCGCTGCTATGGTGTTGCCCATGTCCATGCTGATACTTGACGACGACCCCGACGTGGGCCTGGCGGCCAAGCTGCTGCTGCAGCGCCGCCTCCCGCCGACCTGCCCGGTGCGGCTGCTGCAGCGGCCGGCCGAGCTGGCGGCGGCCCTCGAGGCCGAGCCGGTGGAACTGCTGCTGCTGGACATGAACTTCCTACCCGGCCGCACCGATGGCGCCCAGGGCCTGGCGCTGCTGGAGCAGGTGCTGCGGCGCGGCGCACAGGCACCGCTGGTGATCGTGATGACGGCCTATGCCGAAGTGAATCTCGCGGTGGCGGCGCTCAAGGCCGGCGCCTTCGATTTCATCACCAAGCCCTGGGACAACGCCAGGCTGGTGGCCACGGTGGCCGCCGCCCTGGCGAGCCGCCGGCCGGTCCAGGCGGCGGCCAATGCCTCGGCCCTGCTGGGCGAGGCGCGGCCGATGCAGGAGCTGCGCGCGCTGATCCAGAGCGTCGCGCCCACCGAGGCGAACGTGCTGGTGCTGGGCGAGATGGGCTCGGGCAAGGAGCTGGTGGCGCGCGAGCTGCATCTGCAGTCGGCGCGTGCGGCCGGCACCTTTCTGGCGGTGGACCTGGGCGCGCTGGCCGAGTCGACGCTCGAGAGCGAGCTGTTCGGCCACAAGCGCGGCAGCTTCACCGATGCGCGCAGCGAGCGCCCGGGGCGCTTCCAGGCGGCGGCGGGCGGCACGCTGTTCCTCGACGAGGTGGCGAACCTGCCGCTGGCCAGCCAGGCCAAGCTGCTCACCGCGCTGGAGCGCCGCGAGGTCACGCCGCTGGGCGCCGACCAGCCGCAGGCCATCGACGTGCGCATCGTCAGCGCCACCAATCTGGACGAGGCCGCGCTGTTCGACCCGCAGCGCTTCCGCGCCGATCTGCTCTACCGCCTCAACACCATCGTGCTGCGCGTGCCGCCGCTGCGCGAGCGCCGCGAAGACATCCCGCTGCTGTGCCAGCACTACCTCTCGCAATACGCGGCCCAGTACGCCAAGCCGCCGCGCCACTGCAGCGAGGCGGCGCTGGCGGCCCTGCGGGCGCACGACTGGCATGGCAATGTGCGCGCCCTGCGCCATGCCTGCGAGCGCGCGGTGATCCTGGCCCAGGGCGATCGCTACGAGTACGCCGACTTCGGCCTGCGCGCCGGCCCGGCGCCGGCCGCGCTTGAGCCGGCCCCCGCGCAACACCTGACCCTGCACCAGCGCGAGCGCGCCGCGCTCGACGAGGCGCTGCGCCAGGCCCAGGGCAATATCAGCCAGGCCGCGCGCCTGCTGGGCCTGAGCCGGGCGGCCCTGTACCGCCGCATGGAAAAGCATGAGCTCTGAGTTGCGCCGTGGCCAGTGGCTGCGCGCCCGCGTGGTGCTGGCCGCCGCCCTGCTGGCCCTGGGCGGCGCCGGCCTGCTGGCCGCCGCGGGTTCGCCGCGTGTGCAGGTACTGCTGGGCCTGGCGATGGCGGGGCTGGCCGGCTGGGGCTGGCGGGCACTGGCGCGCCTGCAATGGCCGGCGCCGGCGCCGCAGGCCGAGCCGGCGCAGCCGCCGCAGCAGCAGGATTTGCAGCAGCGCCTGCTGTTGCTGGAGGGCGAGCTGGAGCATGTGCCGGTGGCGCTGTTCCGCTGCAGCGCCGGCCAGGTGCGGGCGCTGAACGCGCGCGCGCGCCGCCTGCTGGCGCCCGGCGGCGCGCAGGAGCGCGCCGAGCTGCTGCGGGAGCTGGCCGAGGCGCAGGGCGAGGCCGGCCGCGCGCTGCTGCACATCGCCACCGAACGCGGCCTGGAGCGCTGGCTGCTGGCCGCCAGCGCCATGACGCTGCAGGGCGAGCCGGTGCGCCTGCTGGCCCTGCTGCCGCTGGAGTCGGAGCTGGAGGCCGAGACGCTGAAAGCCTGGCGCCAGCTGGTGCATGTGCTGACGCACGAGATCATGAATTCGCTCACCCCGATCGCCTCGCTCTCGCGCAGCGCGCAGGAGCTGCAGGGCGATGCCGAGCGCGCGCCGGACCTGGCCCTGGCGCTGGACACGGTGGCGCGCCGCGCCGAGGCGCTGGCGCGCTTTGTGGCGGACTACCGGCGCGTCAGCGACTGGCCCGAGCCGCGGCCCGAGCCGGTCGAGCTGCAGGCCCTGTTCGCGCGCTTGGAGCAGCTGGTGGCCGCGGGCTGGCGCGCGCGCGGCGGCCAGGCGCGCTTCCAGGTGCAACCCGGCTCGCTGAGCCTGATGGCCGACCCTGGCCAGCTGGAGCAGGCCCTCATCAACCTGATGAAGAACGCCGCCGAGGCCACCGCCGAGCTGGTGGAACCCAGCCTGGAGGTGCAGGCGCGGCTCACGCGCGGCGGCCGCCTGGCCATCAGCGTGCGCGACAACGGCCCCGGCGTGCCGCAGGGCCTGGAGCAGCAGATCTTCATGCCCTTCTTCAGCGCGCGTAGCAGCCCCGCCGGCGGCGGCGCCGGATCGGGCATCGGCCTGGCGGTGGTGCGCAACCTCGTGCACGGCATGGGCGGCACGGTGCGCTATGTGAAGCCGCCCACCGGCGGGGCCTGCTTCGTGCTCAGCTTCTGAGCCCGCCGCTGCCTACTTGACCTGCAGCCGGTTCAGGTACTCGACCAGCATGAGGATGCGGCCCCGCACATAGACCTCGGGGTCGTAGGGCATGTCGCCGTAGTACTCGGCCGCCCTGAGCTTGTAGTCGGTGCCGAACACGGGCATGTCGCGCGAGCCATGGCTGCTGCCGCTGCCGTCGATCACCTCGTAGACGCGTGCCACCGGGAACACGCCGCCATTGCGCTTGGCCAGGGTGGTGAGATCGGCGGCGCTCTTCTTGAGCAGCTCGTTGAACGGGCCATTGCCCTTGGCGCTTTCGCCATGGCAGGCGGCGCATTTGCTCATGTACTCGCGCTGGCCCAGATCGACCTTGCCCTGTGCCAGGGCCAGCGCCGAGCCGCCCAGCAGCGATGCAATCAGCAGACACCGGGAAATCGTAGGAGTTGTCATGACAGCTCTCCTCGGATTGACGCGCAGGTGCGCCCGCCCATCTTCCCGCGGTGACGGCGCGCCATGCTGCGCTGGATCAAAGCTTCAGCCGAGCACGCGCAGCAGGAAGCGGTTCAGCTCCTCGATCTCCTCGTTGCAGACCTCGTGCTGCATCGGGTATTCATGCCATTCGGGCGCATAGCCCAGGCGCAGCAATTCGTCGCGCCCGGCCACGCCGCGGTCCAGCGCCACCACCGGGTCCTGCCGGCCATGGGCCAGCAGGATGGGCGTGGCGGCGTTGGCGGCATGGCGTTCGGCCGCGGTGCTGTCCAGCAGCGGCAGATAGCCCGACAGGCCGACGATGCCGGCCAGGCGCTGTGGGTAGCGCAGGCCGGTCAGCAGCGCCATCGCGCAGCCCTGCGAGAAGCCCATCAGCACGATGCGCTCGGCCGCGATGCCGCGCTCGCGCTCGCGGTCGATCAGCGCGGCAATCGCGGCCTGCGAGGCGCGCAGGCCGGTCTCGTCCTCGCGCCGCTCGAGCTGGGTGCCGAGGATGTCGTACCAGGCCGGCATGCGGTAGCCGCCGTTGATGGTGACGGGGATCTGCGGCGCATTCGGCAGCACGCAGCGCAGGCCGCCGATGGCCTGCAGGTCCAGGGCCTGGCAGACCGGCACGAAGTCGCGCCCGTCGGCGCCCAGGCCGTGCAGCACGATCAGGCTGGCGCGCGGCGTGGCCTGGGTCTGCAGTTCGATGCAGTCGAGAAGAGGGGGCTGGTTCATGCGCGCATCCTAGTCGGGCTGCAACCAGAACGCCTTGCGCTGCAGCGGCGTGGCCTCGGGCAGCAGCGGGTTCGAGAGCCTCAGCACCAGGCGCTGTGCGATCTGGTGGCGGGCCAGCAGGGCGCTGTAATGGCGCTGGAAGAGCTTGTCCCAGCTGCCGTCGGCGAGGCATTCCTCCAGGCCCTGGCGCAGCTGTTCGGCGGCCTCGGCATGCTGGGGCGCGAGGAAGTAATAGGAGGCCGTCGGGTAGTAGAGCATCACATGCGGCGCGATCACCAGGCCCTCGTCGGCATGCATGGCCAGCTCGGCATCCACCTCCATGATGGAGCGCGGGAAGTAGTCGATGCGGCCGCGCGCGAGCATGCGGAACAGGCCATCGTAGGAGCTGGAGGTGCCGACGTTCAGGCCGTTGGCGCGCAGCACCTCGGCATCGGGCCAGTCATGCCCCTGGCCGGCCACCAGCGGCGCCAGCTCGGCGAGGCTGCGCAGCTTGCGCCAGAAGGGCACATCGGCCTGGCGTATCAGCATCAGGCGCCAGCCCAGCAGGCCGCGGTCCACCGGGATGCGCACCGGGATCAGGCCCATGGCCTCGCGCTCGCGGTTGGTCATGGTCCACATCAGGTCGAGCTCGTTGCCGCCATGCGCCATCTCCACCATGGTGCGGCCCTGGGCCATCGTCATCGGCAGCGCCTGCAGGCGGTAGGGCTTGCTGCCGCGGCCCAGCGCGAGCTGCAGCAGCTCGACCATATAGGCCTGCTGCGGGTCCGGCATCTTGTTGTGGCGCGGGTAATGCAAGGGCTGCGGCTCGCCGCCCGGCGCGCGCGGTGGGCGCAGCGGCGCCGCCCATGAGGAGGCGCCGGCCAGCGCGGCCGGCAGCCCGCTCAGCAGCCAGCGGCGGCGCCGTATCAGCATGGGAGGGCGGCCCGCTGGACCGTGGTGGTGGTGTTCATCGGCATGGGCTCCAATGCCCTGGACTTGCCGCAACGGTAACCCATTTCGGCCCCGCCCATCGACCGGGCTTGCCCGGCTGGCGGTCCGGATCCGAGCGATGCCGGTCCGGATCTGCCCGACGCGCCGGGCCGCCGGGCGCTATCGTGGCCGCATCAACCAGAGGCGCCCACCATGCTGCAACTCCGACCCAATTGCGAATGCTGCGACCGCGACCTGCCGCCCGACTCGACCGAGGCGCGCATCTGCTCCTTCGAGTGCACCTTCTGCGCCAGTTGCGTGACGCAGCGCCTGGCCGGGGTCTGCCCCAACTGCGGCGGCGATTTCGCGCCGCGGCCGCGCCGCGTGGGCGCGGTGCTGGCGCGCAACCCGGCCTCCACCGAGCGCGTCTTCAAGCCCCGCCCGCTTGGCTAAAGCCCGAGCTCGCGCAGGATCGCCTCGCGCAGGGCCTGGGCCTCGGGGCTGGCGAGCTTGCGCGGATGCGGCAGGCGCACCTGGAAGCTGGCCTGGATGGTGGTGGGGCGCGGCGAGAGCACGAGGATGCGGTCGGCCATGTAGATGGCCTCCTCCACATCGTGGGTGATCAGCAGCACGGTGTGGCGCTCCTCCGCCAGGATGCGCAGCAGCTCGGTGCGCATGCGCATATTCATCAGCGCATCGAGCGCCGAGAAGGGCTCGTCCATGTAGAGGATCTCGGGCTTGACGACGAAGGCGCGCGCCAGCTCGGCGCGCTTGAGCATGCCGCCCGAGAGCTCGTGCGGATAGCTGGCCTCGAAGCCCTTCAAGCCCACCATGGCGGCATAGTGATCGGCCAGCGCGGCGCGCTCGTCGTGGCGCGCGCCATGTTCGGCATCGTTGAGGCCGAACATCAGGTTCTGCTGCACCGTCAGCCAGGGGAATACCGAGCCATGCTGCGAGATCACGATGCCCTTGGGGCTGGGGCCGCGCTGCGCGGCGCCGTCCACCCGCACGCTGCCGCTGTCGGGCTGCTCGAAGCCCGCGATGATGTTCATCAGGGTGGACTTGCCGCAGCCCGAGGGGCCGACGATGGCGACGAACTCGCCGTCGTCCACCGTGAAGCTGACGCCGCCGATAACCGGCAGCGCGCCCTGGGCCGAGACGAAGTTCTTCTTGATGTCGCTGACGACGATCTTGTGCTGATTTGCTTGCTTAGCGGACATAGCGCCATTTCACCGTCTTGAGTCGCTCCAGCAGGCGCGTGATGCCGTCCAGCAGCAGGCCGATGATGCCGATGATGATCATGCTGGCGATCACCAGGTCGTAGCGATTGCCGGCGTTGCGCGAGTCCATGATCAAGTAGCCCAGGCCCGAGCGCAGCGCGATCATCTCGGCCGCCACCACCACCAGCCAGGCCACGCCGATGCCGATGCGCATGCCGACGATGATCTCGGGCAGCACCGCCGGTATCACCACGCGGCGGAACAGCACCGTGCGCGAGACCCCGAAGTTGGCGGCCGCGCGCAGATAGCGGCGCTCGATGGTGTGCACGCCCGAGGTGGTCTGCACGATCATCGGGAACACCGAGGAAATGAAGATCAGGAAGATCGGCGAGACATCGCCGACGCCGAACCAGAGGATGGCCAGCGGGATCCAGGCGATCGGCGAGATCGGCCGCAGCATCTGGAAGATCGGGTTGAAGGTGCGGTAGGCGCCGCCCACCCAGCCCATCCACAGGCCCAGCGGGATCGCCACCAGCATCGCCAGGCCGAAGCCGATGGCCACGCGCAGCAGCGAGGCGCTGATGTGCTCCCACAGCGTGCCGTCCTCGGCCAGCTCCCAGGCGCCGGTGAGCACCTGCCAGGGGGTGGGGAAGATGGCGCTCTCGGTGCGCAGCACCACCTGCCACCAGAGGATCACGATGGCCGCGATCACGAGCAGCGGCGGCAGGATCTTGGCCAGCCGTTGATGCGGGGAGCTTGGGTTCACGATAGTTGCTTGATCCAGGCGCGCAGGCGCCAGTTGAGGGTCTCCCAGCCCGGCGCGGGATGGGGTGCGACGATCACGCTCAGCTGCCCGCTGGCATGCGCGGTGCAGGCAAAGCTGTAGCTGGAGGCCACTTCGAAGGGCAGGCGGAAACTCTGGCCGGGCATGATCAGCGCCGGGCCGAACACCTGCGGCACCTCGTCGAGATTGCGCAGCAGCAGCACATCGTTGGCGCCCAGGGTGAGGTGGATGCGCTCGGGCAGGATCTCGACCTGGTCGCCCGCCATGCGGCGCGCCCAGGTGCCCTTGGGGATCTCGAACAGCTCGTCGCGGCTGGCGGGGGCGAGCGGGGCCAGCGCGGCCCAGGCCAGGGCGGCCAGCAGCAGCAGCGTCAGGGTCAACGCAAGCGGGCGCAGCTTCACAGGCTCAGCAGCAGCTGCAGATCGTGCACATAGTCCTTGGGGCCATGGCCGTAGGGCATCATGCCGCGCAGCTTGCCCGCGCGGTCGATCAGGTAGACCGAGGACGAATGGTCCACCGCATAGCCGCCCTTGGTGGCGAGCTTGTTGGCCACCACGCCATAGCTGGCGCGCACCGCCGCCAGGGCCGCGGGCTGGCCGGTGGCGCCGATGAAGCTGGCGTCGTAGGCGGCCAGGTAGCGCTTCATCTGCGCGGCATCGTCGCGCTCGGGGTCCACCGTCACATAGACCACCTGCACCGCCTCGCCGGCCTTGCCCAGCGCCTGGCGCGCCTGCACCAGGGTGCCCAGCGTGATCGGGCAGACCTCGGTGCAATGGGTGAAGCCGAACACCAGCAGCACCAGCTTGCCACGGTAGCGGCTGAGCTTGAGCTCGGCGCCATCGGAGCCCTGCAGGCTGAACTCGGGCGCGGCATGCGGGGGCTCGAACACGCCGGCCTTGAGCCGGGCGGTGGCGGCCAGCAAGGGCGTGGCCAGCAGCAGCGCGAACAGGGAGAGCAACAGACGGCGCATCATGATGGCGGATTCAAAGCGTGATGGCACTGGCCTTGGCCGCCTTGGCAAAGCTCTCGTCCATGTATTTCTCATAGGGCACCGGGGCCTTGAGCGTGCCGGCCTCGATGGAGAGCTGCATCAGCTCCTCGAACTCGCTGCGTATCATGCGCAGATCGCCGTAGGTGACGCGGTCGGTGGGGTTCTCCATCACGAAGCGGATGATGTTGGGATCCTGGTTGAAGTACTTGCGGCCGGCGGCGATCGTCACCGCCTTGTTGCGGTTGTCCTGCTTCTGATCCAGCCACTGGCCGGCGCCCAGCACCAGATTCACCAGCTCCTGCACCGCGGGCCGGTTGTCGCGGATCAGCTCCTCGCGCACCGTCAGCACGCAGCAGATGTAGTTGCGCCATTCGTCGCGCGTCATGCGCAGGGCGCGCGCATAGCCGGCGCGCTGGGCGGCGGCGCCGAAGGGCTCGCCGGTGCAATAGGCGTCCACCGCCTTGGCATAGAGGGCGGCCGGCATGTCGGGCGGCGCCATCTCGACGATCTGCACGTCCTTGGGCGTCATGCCTTCGCGCGCCAGCATCTTGCGCAGGAACAGGAAGTCCACCGCAAAGCGGCTCGGTATCGCGATGCGCTTGCCGGTCAGGTCCTTGAACTTCTGATAGGGCGAATCGCTGCGCACCATGATGACGGCGCCCGAGCGATGGCCCAGCGAGACGATCTTCACCGGGATCTTCTTGTCCGCCAGGTCCATCACCAGCGGCGCCAGCATATAGGCCGCCTGGATGCGGCCCGTCATCAGCGATTCCTTGATCTCGGGCCAGCCGTTGTACTTGCTGTATTCAAAGGCATGCTTGCCGCCGGCGGTCTGGTTGGCCACGCAGGCCACCGGCAGGGTGAGGTTGCAGGTCACCGGCAGGCCCCCCACCAGCAAGGGCGCGGCGGCGGCCCGGGCCGGCACCGTGGGCAGCGCCAGGGCCGCGGCGCCGCACAGCAGCTGGCGGCGCGCCAGGCCTTGGATGTGAATATGGTCGGGTGCTTGCATGGGCTGGCTTCGGGTGCGTGCGCGCATTTTCCGACAGGGCCGCGCCGGCGGGCAGGCGGAAGACCACTAGGGCGACTAGGGCGACAAGGCCGCGGCGCCGTCGCGCGCGTCCGCCCAGGCCTTGCGGCGCAGGCCATCGGACTCGCCGCTGCTCTCCATCTCCTGCAGCACGGCGGTGAGCGCCGGCAGCAGCTGCGCATGGCTGCGGTGCAGCACCGGGTAGAGTGAGCTGCTGTACAGCGGCGCCGCCAGCGCCACCAGCCCTTCCAGCTGGGCCGGCCGCAAGGGCGCCTGCCCGGAGGCCAGGGTCAGCAGACCGATGTCGACCACGCGCAGGCGCAGCAGGCGCAGCACGTCGTCGGGCGTGGTGGCCTCGACGCGCCGCGCCACCTCGCCGAGCAGCTGTTCGAGCAAGAGGATGCCGCGCTGGTGCGCCACCCGCAGCGGGCGCAGCTCGGCCATGTCATGCGGCTGCAGGGCCGCGTCGCCGACGAAGCCCCAGACCTCGACGCGCGAGATCGCCACCGGCACCAGCAGGAGCTGGGGGCGCTGATCGACGATGCTCGCGATGCGCAGGGGCTCGCCATCCAGCTGGCCCAGCTCGGTGAGGCGCAGCGAACGGCGCAGCGGCAAGGGCTCGAACTCCAGCAACTGCCCGAGCCGCTCGAAGGCCCGCCTGAGCACCGCCCGCCCGGCCGGCGCCAGGCCGCTGCGGTCGTTGCTGTCGGTGGCAAAGCGCCAGCGCTGCGGCGCGGCCCAGGCCTGCCGCGAGGCCGCCGGTAGCAGCCCGATCAAGAACATGCGCCGAGGCGCGCTGAGCTGCATGGCGGCCCTTCCGTGACGATGCCTGCGGTTGTTCTTTTTCTCCCTGCGGTGGCCCATGCATTCTGAACCCGGCGCGGGGCAAAGAACAGGGGCGCCGAGCGCCGTAAACTGCCGCGCCACACCCGACCTTGAGAGCCGCGCATGACCGCCACCGCGTCCGCCCATGAACTGGCCACTCGTTTCTGGGCCACCGCGAATGCCGCCGACTGGCCAGCATTCGCCGCCCTGCTCGACCCCGAGCTGGTCTACGAGGTACCGCAGACACGCGAGCGCGTGTGCGGCCGCGCTGCCATGACGGAGTTCTTCCGTACCTGGCCGGGCAGCTGGCAGGTCGAACTGCTGCAGCTGATCGCCGACGAAAAGTCGGCCGTGACGGTGTTCGATTTCGTCACGCCCAGCGAGCGCATGCGCGGCATCACCTTGTTCGCCGTCGAGGCCGGCTTGATCACCAAGCTGACCGACTACTGGCCCGAGGATTACGAGCCGCCGGCGCGGGCCACCGCGGTGGTGCAACGCTACTGACCGAGCCGCAGGGCCTGCTGGCAGCGTTCATCCCGTCCGGCGGACCGGCGCACTTACCATGGCGGCCAAGATCGATCTCCGGAACTCCCGCATGCATGACCGCCAGGCGCTGGACGCCATCTATGCCCATGTGCAGCCCCTGCTGGGCCAGGGCCGCGTGGCCGATTACATCCCCGAGCTGGCCCATGTGCCGCGCGAGCAGTTCGGCATGGCCATCGTCAAGCTGGACGGCGAGGTGCTGCAGGTAGGCGCGGCCGAACAGCGCTTTTCCATCCAGAGCATCTCCAAGCTCTTCGCCCTGGTGCTGGCGCTGCAGAGCGAGGGCGAGGCGCTGTGGCAACGCGTTGGCCGAGAGCCTTCGGGCACGCCCTTCAATTCCCTGGTGCAGCTGGAGGCTGAGGGCGGCAAGCCCCGCAACCCCTTCATCAATGCCGGCGCTCTGGTGGTGACCGATGTGCTGTGCAGCCGCTTCGCCACGCCCGAGAACGCGCTGGTGGGCCTGATGCGCCGGCTCAGCGGCAACGCGGCGCTGGACTACAACCTCAAAGTGGCCCAGTCCGAACGCCGCCACAGCGATCGCAATGCGGCCATGGCGCATTTCATCGCCAGCTTCGGCCGCCTGGCCAATCCGGTGGATCGCGTGCTGGATGCCTATTGCAGCCAATGCTCGATCGAGATGAACTGCGTAGAGCTGGCGCGTGCGGCTCTCTTGTTGGCCCAGCATGGCAGCGTGCCGCACAGCGGCGAGCGGCTCCTGACGCCCAGCCTCGCCAAGCGCATCAGCGCCCTGATGCTGACCTGCGGCACCTATGACGCGGCGGGTGACTTCGCCTTCCGCGTCGGGCTGCCGGCCAAGAGCGGCGTGGGCGGTGGCATCGTCGCGCTGATACCTGGGCGCTGCGGCATCTGCGTCTGGTCGCCGGGCCTGGACGAGACCGGCAACTCGCTGGCGGGCACGGCAGCGCTGGAGATGTTCACGACCCTCACCGAGCGATCGATCTTCTGAGCGCGACCTGGGCGTACTCAGCGCCGCAGGTCCTCCGCCAGTTCCAGCCCGCGCACCAGGCACAGGGCGGCAGCCCCGCTGGCCTGGGCCGCCTGCAGGCGCTCACGCGTGGTGATGCCGCCTATGCCCACCACCGGCCGCCCCGCCATGCGCACCCACCAGGCCAGGTTGTCCAGGCCCTGCGGCTGCCAGGGCATCTGCTTGGTGCTGGTGGCCCAGAGCGGCCCGCAGGCGATGTAGTGCGGCGCCAGACCGCGTGCGCGCGCCAGCTCCCAGAGGCTGTGGCTGGAAATACCCAGGCGCACATCGGGCTGCAGCAGGCGTGCGCGCGCCGCGGCGGGCAGGGCGGCCCAATCCTCCTGCCCCAGGTGCAGGGCGCGCGCGCCGCAGTCCAGCGCCGGCTGCCAGTGATCGTTGATCCAGAGCCGGGCCTGGCCCTGCTGCGCGCCCTGCAGCGCCTGCTCGATGGCGCCGCGCAGCGGGACGGCGGCATCCGCCTGCTTGATGCGCAGCTGGATCTGGCTGAAGCGCCCGCCCGAGGCCAGCTCGGCCACGCGGCTGGCGTCCTCGGTGATGGCGTAGAGCCCGGGCCGGAAATCCGCGGGTGGCAGCTCGCCACGCAAGACCTGGCCCCAGCGCGCCGGCGCGAATTCGTCGCCAAAGCCCATCACCGGCATGGCGCTTGGGTCCTGCATGAAGTCCGGACTGGGGCGCACCGGGCCGGCGCCCGCGCCGGCGGCGTAGCCATCGCGCACCGCCGTCCAGCTGAGCATCTTGGCCAGCAGCACCGCGTCGGGCAGCGGATAGCCGCGTGCCAGCGCGGCAGCGGCGGCGCTGGCGAAGCAGCAGCCGCTGCCGTGATGGTGGGTGGAGGGCAGGCGTGGCAGGGACAACCAGCCATCGGCCAGTTCGCTCGCGAGCCAATCGAGGGCCAGGTCTTGCGCGGCCGGGTCGGGTGTGTCTCCGCCGGTCACGCAGCAGGCCTGGGCGCCCAGCGCGCGCAGCGCGCGTGCCAGCTCCGGCTCGGAACCTGACTGCGGCGCGAGGCCGAGCAGGCGTTCGGCCTCGCGGCGATTCGGCGTGACGAGGGTGGCGCGCGGCAGCAGCAGCTCGCGGTAGGCGGCGATCAGGGCGGCATCGGCAAAGGCGGCGCCGCCGGCGCTGGCGCCCAGCACCGGGTCCACCACCAGATCCACCCTGCCTTCGCGGCGCAGCGCGTCCACCGTGCGCGCCACCGCTTCCACGGCGTCCACGCTGGCCAGCAGGCCGGTCTTGATGACGCGTGGGCGCAGGTCGGCGGCCAGCGCGCCCAACTGGCTGTCGATCTCGGCACGCGTCAGCGCATGCACCGCCAGCACGCCGCGCGAATGCTGCGCCGTGACGGCGGCCACCACCGGGCAGAGGTGCACGCCGAAGGCGGTCGCGGCGCGTTGGTCGGCGCTCAGGCCGGCGCCGCCACCGCTGTCGGTGCCTGCGACGGACCAGATGATGGGCGGAGCCGGGTCTTGCTGCCAATCAGCGTCGCTGGCCCAGGGCGAAGGCAGACAGGGGTGCGACTGGCTCATGACAGCACAAAGGCGTGGCCGCTCACCGGCGTGCTGGGCACGGCGAAATCCTGCGCCGGCATCACGCCGGCCAGCCAGGCCTGGCGGCCGGCGCGCACCGCGTCGCGGAAGGCGTGAGCCATGCGCACCGGGTCGCGTGCCTGTGCCACCGCCGAGTTCAGCAGCACCGCGTCATAACCCAGCTCCATGGCCTGGGCCGCGTGCGAGGGCGCGCCCAGGCCGGCGTCGACGATCAGCACGGCCTCCGGCAGGCGCTCGCGCAGCGTGCGCAGGGCCCAGGGGTTGAGCAGGCCCTGGCCGGAGCCGATCGGCGCGCCCCAGGGCATCAGCACGGCGCAGCCGGCGTCCAGCAGGCGGCGGCACAGCACCAGATCGTCGGTGCAATAGGGCAGCACGGTGAAGCCCAGCTTCACCAACTCGCTGGCCGCGGCCAGCAGCTCGAAGGGGTCGGGCTGCAGGGTGTGCTCGTCGCCGGTGACCTCCAGCTTGATCCAGGCGGTGTCGTAAAGCTCGCGCGCCATGCAGGCCAGCTGCACCGCCTCGGCGGCGCTGCGGCAGCCGGCGGTGTTGGGCAGCAGGCGTGCGCCCTGGGCGCGCGCGGCCGCCAAGGCCATGGCCACGAAGCCGTTGTCGCCCCCCTGGGCGCTGCGCTTCAGGCCCACGGTGAGCAGCTGGGTTTGCGAGGCCTTCACCGCCTCGGCCAGCAGCTGCGGGTTCGGGTAACCGGCGGTGCCGAGCAGGAAGCGGCTGGCGAGCGGGACGCCGGCGATTTCAAAGCTGTCCGTCATGGGTTCAGCCTCCTACGATGGGTTGGAACAACAGCACCTGGTCGCCCTCGGCGAGCATGGTGCCGGGTCTTGCCTCGCGCGCCACGAAGCGGCCGTTCACCGCCGTGGCCACGCTCCGCGGCTCGCGTTGCAGCAAGGCCAGCAGCTCGGCCAGATTGCTGCCGGCCGGCAGCTCGCGGGGCTGCTCGTCGATCAGGATCTGGATGTTCATGGCAGGCTGGCCAGCTGGGTTTGCGTCAGCAGGCGCTGCACCAGGGCGGGCGCTAGCAGCCAGCCATGGCGGAACAGGCCGTTGAGCTGAATCAGGCCGGGCGCGCTGTGCGCATGCGGGCGGTGATGGGGCAGGGCGGGGCGCAGATTGCGGTCCAGCCGCGTGATGCGGGCCTCGCCCAGCTGCGGCATCAGGCTGTGGGCCGCGGCCATCAGCTCCACCGCGCTCTGCAGGCTGACGGGCGAGCGGTCCTCGCTCTCGATCTCGCTCGCGCCGATCAGCAGCTCATCTGCGCTGCGCGGCACCAGGTAGACGCAATGGCGCGGGTGCATCAGCCTCAGCGGCCGGCGCAGGCCATGCCCGACCAGTTCCAGCGTCAGCACCTCGCCGCGCACGCCGCGCAGCGGCAGGGTGGGGCGGGCGCCGAGGCCGCGCGTGTCGATGGCCCAGTCGGCGTGGACTTGCTCGCCGTCGCCGAGCGTGATCCGACCGGCCTGGACCTCGGCCACCGGGCGCTGCCAATGCCACTGCACGCCAGCCGCCGAGCCGTGCAGCGCCTGCATGGCCTGCAGCGGATGGATCAGGCCCTCGCCGGGCAGCAGCCAGGCCTGCGGGCCGGCGGGCAGCGCCGGCTCCAGCTCGCGCAGCTGGGCCGCGCTGAGCGGCTGCGGCGTCGGGAAGGATGAGAGGTCCGCGCCGGCCTGCTGCAGGCGCTGCAGCACGCGCGCCGCGGCGCCCTGGTCGGGGCGGTGCGCCAGCAGCAGGCTGCCCTCGGTCTGCAGGCGCACCGGCTGATGCAGCGCGGCGACGACGGCGGGCCACAGGCGCAGCGATTGCCAGCCGAGCACCGCCACCTCGGCCTCGGCGCGGTCCAGTTCGGCCAGCGGGCTGAGCATGCCGGCGGCCGTGAAGGCGGCGGCGCCCTGGCCATCGAAGGCCGGCGCGGGGCCGGGGCCGGCGTCCCAGACGCGCACCTCATGGCCGGCGCGCGCGAGCGCCCAGGCGAACAGGCGGCCGGCCAGGCCGGCGCCGGCGATGGCGATCGTCTTCGCCATCTCAGGCCTTCGCGATCGGGATGTACAACTCGCTGCCCTGCGCCTTGAACTCGGCGCTCTTGGCTTGCATCCCGGCCGCCATGCCCTCGGCGTATTCGCGCACGTCCTGCGTGATCTTCATCGAGCAGAACTTGGGCCCGCACATAGAGCAGAAGTGCGCCACCTTGGCGCTGTCCTTGGGCAAGGTCTCGTCGTGGAACTCGCGCGCGGTCTCGGGGTCGAGACCGAGGTTGAACTGATCCTGCCAGCGGAATTCGAAGCGTGCCTTGGAGAGCGCGTCGTCGCGGGCGCGGGCACCGGGGTGGCCCTTGGCGATATCGGCCGCGTGGGCGGCGATCTTGTAGGCCATCAGCCCGGCCTTGACGTCGTCACGGTTCGGCAGGCCCAGATGTTCCTTGGGCGTGACGTAGCAGAGCATGGCGCAGCCGAACCAGCCGATCATGGCCGCGCCGATGCCCGAGGTGATGTGGTCGTAGCCGGGCGCGATGTCGGTGGTCAAGGGGCCGAGCGTGTAGAAGGGCGCCTCGTCGCAGTGCTTGAGCTGCTCGGTCATGTTCGCCTGGATCATGTGCATGGGCACATGGCCGGGGCCCTCGATCATGGTCTGCACATCGTGCTGCCACGCGATCTTGGTGAGCTCGCCCAGGGTGCGCAGCTCGGCGAACTGGGCCTCGTCGTTGGCGTCGGCCAGCGAGCCGGGGCGCAGGCCGTCGCCCAGCGAGAAGCTGACGTCGTAGGCCTTCATGATCTCGCAGATCTCTTCGAAATGCGTGTAGAGGAAGTTCTCCTGGTGGTGGGCGATGCACCACTTGGCCAGGATGGAGCCGCCGCGCGAGACGATGCCGGTGCGGCGCTTCACCGTCATGGGCACGAAGGGCAGGCGCACGCCGGCGTGGATGGTGAAGTAGTCGACGCCCTGTTCGGCCTGCTCGATCAGGGTGTCGCGGAACAGCGCCCAAGTGAGGTCCTCGGCCACGCCACCTACCTTTTCAAGTGCCTGGTAGATGGGCACGGTGCCGATCGGCACCGGGCTGTTGCGGATGATCCAGTCGCGCGTGGTGTGGATGTTGCGGCCGGTGCTGAGGTCCATCACCGTGTCGGCGCCCCAGCGCGTGCTCCACACCAGCTTCTCCACCTCTTCCTCGATGCTGGACGTGACCGCCGAGTTGCCGATATTGGCATTCACCTTGACGAGGAAGTTGCGGCCGATCGCCATCGGCTCCAGCTCAGGGTGGTTGATATTGGCCGGGATGATGGCGCGGCCGCGCGCCACCTCGTCGCGCACGAACTCGGGCGTGATGAGGTCGGGGATGCTGGCGCCGAAGGCATGGCCGGCCAGGCGCGCCTCGCGCTCGGCATCGGCCTGGTATTCCTGCATCCAGGCGTGACGCTGGTTCTCGCGGATCGCCACGTACTCCATCTCGGGCGTGACGATGCCGCGGCGCGCGTAGTGCAGCTGGGTCACGTTGGCGCCAGGCTTGGCGCGGCGTGGCTGGCGCTGCAGGCCGGCGCTGAGGGCCTGCAGCCGGAGCTGCTGGGCCTGGTCGCGCAGGCCGTCGTCGATCAGCTGGATGCGACGGCCCTCGTAGGCCTCGGTATCGCCACGCGCTTCCACCCAGGCGATGCGCGGGGCGGGCAGGCCGCGGTGCACGTCGATGCTGGCGTTGGCGTCGGTATAGGGGCCGGAGGCGTCGTAGACGGTGACGACCTCGCCGTTCGTGAGCGCGATGGCGCGCATCGGCACGCGCAGCTCGGGGTGCAGCTCGCCCGGCAGGTACTGCTTGCTGGAGCCGGGCAGGGGCTCGCGGGTCAATTGGATGTTGTCGCTGATGCCTTCAAGGCCTGCGTCGCTCACGCTGTTCATGCTCGTCTTCCTCCGGTCGGTGCAACAAGGACTCCGGAGGTCGGACTCAAGCAGGCGGACGGACGGGCGCGCGGGGCGGCCTGAGGCCCGCGCGGGCGGGCATGCAGACAAGCTCTTCTTACGCCGGTACGAGCCGGATCAAGTTCAGCGGGTCCGTGGCTTCCACCACATCTCAGCCCGGTGCGTCGTTGCGACGCACGGCAGGGCTCCCCGGAGCGAGGCGCGAGTATAGGCGGCAAGCGTGAAGACTTTGACGGGGCTGCGGGCAAACCCTTGGCCAGGGCGGCCGGGGGCGCTGCGTACACTCCGGGCGCTCACCGTCACGCATGCCCGTCAAAAGCTGGGCCGCCGGCGGGCTCTCGACGAAGGAATGGAACGATGAACGGCTCCTTGTCTGCATTGCGCATGTGCCGTCTGGCCTTGGCGCTGGGCCTTGCCGCCGCGACGCTGGGTGTTGCCGCTCAGCAGCTCGGGGACCTTGAGAAGAAGTCTTCCCTCAGCGATGCCGATCGGGCCAAGCGCGACGCCGACAAGGTGTTCCAGTGGATCAAGTTCAACGCCGACAAGGCGCCCGCCAAGCCCGCCGCGCCTGCGCCCGCACCGGCCAAGCCGGCCGCACCTGTGGCCAAGGCCGCGCCGCGGCACGAGGCACCGGCGCCCAGCCCCAAGGCCGAGGAGCTGCAGAACAAGCCCGAGCCTGCCGTGGCCACTGCGGCGAGCAGCAGCAGCCCGGCGCCCGAGCCGGTTCAGCTGGCCACCGCGAGCCCCAAGCTGAATCCCCCGCCGCCCGCCGCCGTGGCGCCCGCAGCGGCGCCCGAGCCCGAACCCGAGGTGGCGCTGAAGCTGATCAACAAGGTCGAGCCCGAGATCCCGCGCCAGCTGCTCAGCAGCGTGCGCAACGGCCTGGTGGTGGTGAAGTTCACCGTCGAGCCGAATGGCGCGGTGAGCGGGGCCGAGGCCATCAAGAGCTCGCACCGCAAGCTCTCGGTGGCGGCCATCGATGCCGTCAACCAATGGCGCTTCGCGCCGATCCCGCGCTCGCGCGAGGTCAGTGTGGAGATCGGCTTTCAGGCTGAGTAGCCGGGCAACTGGCCAGCGTGGCCGCCATCGCCTCGATGAAGACGCGGCTGCGCAGCGGCATCAGGCGGCGCTCGGGGAACACCGCCCAGCAGGCCACCGGTGGCAGGCACCAGTCGGGCAGCACGCGCAACAGCTCGCCGCGCTCCACATAGGGCTGGGCGAAATGCTCGCCCACCGCGGTGATGCCCAGGCCGGCGCAGGCCATGCGCAGAAGCATGTCGGGCGCATTCACCAGGGTGCGCTGCTCGGGCACGCCTTGCCAGCGTTGCGTCTCGGCGCCCTCGGCGCCTTCCCCACGCATGAGTGTCCAGGGCACGGGCTCGCCGGTGCGGCCCAGAATCATCAGCCCCTGCATGCTGCTCAGCGCCTCGGGCAGCTGCGGCTCGCCATGGCGCTGCAGATAGGCCGGTGAGGCATAGAGCCCGTTGCTGAACAGGGCCAGGCGGCGCGCCGCCAGCTGCGAATCGTCGGGCAGGCTGCCCATGCGCACCGCGAGGTCGAAGCCCTCGGCAATCAGGTCCACGCGGCGCGGCGAGAGGTCCAGTTCCAGCTGCACCTCGGGATAGTCCAGCACGAAGCGGCTCAGCATCTGGTCCAGCGCCTGGTTGGCAAAGTCGCCCGGCATCGAGACGCGCAGCCGCCCGGTGGGGCGCTGCTGGCGATGCAGGGCCAGGGCGAGGGCGCCGTCCACCTCGGCGGCCAGCACGCGTGCATGTTCCAGCACGCCCTGGCCGAATTCGGTCAGCGCCAGCCGGCGCGTGCTGCGCTGCAATAGCTTCTCGCCCAGACGCTGCTCCAGCGCGGCGATGCGGCGCGACACGGTGGACTTGGGGAGCTGCACCCGGTCGGCCGCGCGGCTGAAGCTGCCGGCCTCCATCACACGCGCAAACAGCAGCAGATCGTCAGCGTCCAGGCTCATGGCATTGTTCCATTGGTGGAACGATCATATCCATTCCGGTGTCTTCCGATGCTTGTCTGCGATCAATACAGTTCATCCATGGTCTTTCGCAAGACCCGATCAGCAAACCAACGGAGCCCCCAGATGAACATCCTGCAAATCAATTCCAGCGCCCGCCGTGTTCAAGACGGCCAGGGTTCCTTCTCCACCCGCCTGGCGACCGAGCTGGTCGAGGGTCTGCAACAGGCCCAGCCCGGTGCCAGCCTGCAGGTGCGCGACCTGGCGCAGCAAGCCCATCCGGTGCTGGACGAGGCGGCCCTGCAAGCCCTGTTCACCCCGGCCGAGCAGCGCAGCGCGGCGCAGGCCGAGCGCGTGGCCCTGGACGATGGCCTGATTGCCCAGATCCAGGCGGCCGATGTGGTGGTGCTGGGCGTGCCGATGATCAACTTCGGCGTGCCCAGCCAGCTGAAGAACTGGATCGACGCGATCTCGCGGGCCCGCGTCACCTTCCGCTACACCGAGAACGGCCCCGAGGGCCTGCTCACCGGCAAGAAGGTCTATGCGGTGCTGACGCGCGGCGGCCTGCACCGCGACCGCCCCAGCGACACCGTCGTGCCCTATCTGCGCACCGTGCTGGGCTTCCTGGGCATGAGCGATGTCGAGTTCATTTATGCCGAAGGCCTGGGCATGGGCCCGGAGGCCGAGGCGCAAGGCCTGGCCTCGGCGCGTGCCCAGATCCAGCAGCTGTTGCAGCCGCAAGCGGCCGAGCCTGCTACCGTCTGACCCTGAATGCATTGACCACGGAGAACGCCATCATGACTGCCGCCACGATCACCACCGTTCTGCAACAGCCTCGCCAGGTCGAGCGGCTGATCGCCGGTCAGCCCACCAGCGATGGCGCGGGCGTCAAGCTCACCCGCGTGCTGACGCAGAACCTGCAGCGCCGCCTCGACCCCTATCTGATGCTTGACGCCTTTGGCTCGGACCAGGCCGACGACTACATCGCCGGCTTCCCCGACCATCCGCACCGCGGCTTCGAGACCATCACCTATATGCTGGAAGGCCGCATGCGCCACCGCGACTCCGCCGGCCATGAGGGCCTGCTGGGCAATGGCGGCGTGCAGTGGATGACGGCCGGGCGCGGCGTGATCCATTCGGAGCTGCCCGAGCAGGAAGAGGGCCGCATGGAAGGCTTCCAGCTCTGGCTCAACCTGCCGGCCAAGGACAAGATGCGCGCGCCCTGGTACCGCGACATTCCCTCGGCCGAAATCCCCGAGTGGCATGGCGAGGGCGCCAGCGTGCGCGTGATCGCCGGCGCCAGCCGAGGCGTGCAGGGGGCGGTGCAGCGCGAGGGCACCGAGCCGGTCTATCTGGACATCCATCTGCAGCCGGGGGTCAGGTTTGAACAGGCGCTGCCGGACACGCACAACGCCTTCGTCTACGTCTACCGTGGCGGCGTGCAGTTCGGCTCGGGTTGCACCGTGCCGGCCCAGCGCATGGCGATCCTGGCCAATACCGCGGGCAGCGATGGTGTGGCCTTCACGGCCGGCGAGGCGGGTGCGCGCCTGCTGCTGATCGCCGGCAAGCCGCTCAACGAGCCGATTGCGCAGTACGGCCCCTTCGTGATGAATACCGAGGCCGAGCTGATGCAGGCGGTGCGTGACTTCCAGACCGGCAAGCTGGCCTGAGGCTTTGACGCTTGTCAGTGAAACAGGGCGCGCGGCCAAGTTAGGGATGGTTGTTGCGGCGGGGGCTGCTTAGGGTCAGGGCTTGCCACTTGGAGCCCTCTATGCAGCCGATGCCCCTCCCGCGCGCCCGCTGGGTCGCCCCCGCTCTGCTCACCCTGGCCCTTGCCCAGGGCGCTTCCGCCGCCACCATCAACAGCGTCTTCACGCCGCTGGGCGGCAACAGCTGGACGGTGGACTTCACCGTGCTGGCCGATGGCACGCCGGCCAGCCTGTCCGGCTTCACCGTGTTCTTTCCCGAGGCCGATTTCAGCAATCTGCTTGTACAGGGATCGCCGGTCAGCTGGGACAGCCTGGTCGTGCAGCCGGATACCGGCATCCCGGCGGCCGGCTACTTCGACAGCGTGATGCTGAACCGCTCGCTGGGCCTGACCTCGGGGCAGTCGCAGGGCGGCTTTGTCGTCAAGTTCGATTACCAGGGCGCCGCGGCGCCGGGCAGTCTGCAGTTTGAGATCACCGACGAGAACTTCCAGCTGCTGGCCAGCGGCCAGACCGCGGTGGTGCCCGAGCCCGCCACCTGGGCGCAGCTGTTCGGCGGCCTGGGCCTGCTCGCCCTGCTGGCACGCCGGCGCGCCGACGGGAGCCGCTCATGAGCGCCGGGCTGATCGCACGCAGCCTGCAGGGCCTGGTCTGCGGCGCGGCGCTGTTGCTGGCCGCCTGCGGAGGCGGCGAGAGTCAAGACCTGACCCCGATGCGGCCGCAGGCCACGCAGGCGCGCATCCAGGCCGTCGCGGCCGCCAGCGCCTCGGTGGTCTCGCTCACCAAGGTCGGCGAGACGCGCGTGGGGCGCACGCTCTACGACTATGTCTTCAAGATCACGGTGCTCAACGGCGCCCAGGCGCAGACGGCGCTGACGGCCAAGCTGGTGGGCAGCGGCGCCGGCACCACGGTGCTCGATGGCGACGTCAATGTCGGCGATATCGCCGCGAATGCCAGCGCCACGCCGGCCGACACCGTCACCCTGCGCCAGGACCGGCTGCTGCCCTTCCTGCCGGCGCAACTGGTGTGGCAGTTCGCGGCCGCGCCGCCGGTGGCCGCACCGGCCAGCATCGCGCTGGAGCTGAGCCAGCTGGTCGCGGGCGCCGGTACGGCGGTGGGCATCATGCCGACCGTGCTCGACACCGATGGCAAGGCCATGAACCCCTTGCCACCGATCAGCTACCAGGTGCTGCGCCCGGCCGAGGGCGTGGAGGGGGCGACGCCCGCGGTGGCCGGCCTGCAACTGCAGAGCGCCGCCGACACGCGTGGCGGCTTCACCCTGGTGGCCACGGTGGATGGCACGGCCATCAGCGTGCAGCAGCCCTTCACGGTGATCGCGCCGACCCCGGTGTCCAAGAACTCCGGCCTATACGCCAATCTATCGGCGGCGCAGGGCAGCCTGGCGCGCAATCTCAAGCTGCTCAAGGAGGCGCTGGACCGCGGCGACAACACCGGCGCGGCGGCGGCCAAGGCCGCCATCACGGCGGCGGCGGCCAGCGTGGACCCGGTGCGCATGGTGTTCAGCACGCCCTACCAGCCCGCCAGCGGCTTTGTGCCGCTGCCGGCCAAGCTGGCGGCGAACGGCTATCCGCAGACGCCCGGCGATCTGGCCCATGCCGCCGCCACCGCGCAGCTGAAGGCCAAGATGCAGCAGATCACCGCGCTGCTGAAGCAGTCGGGTGGCGACGACGCCGCCAACACCGCCCTGCTGGACCAGTACCGCAGCGAGCTGCAGACGCTGGCCACGCAGCTGGCCGCGGCGGGCGCGCAGCCCAGCTTGTATGGGCTGGTCGACAAGGCCGACCTGATCCAGGGCCTGATCGCCACCGAGATGCCCGCGCTGCTCAAGGCCATGGCCGATCGCACCAATGCCCAGCTGGCGCCGCAGGCGCTGCTTGGCGCGGTACCCAGCGCCAAGGCGATGAGCCTGGATCGCCTGCTCGGCAGAGCCGCACCGCTACAAGCCTGGCCCAGCGCCGCCGGGCAGGCCAAGCCGCAGTTCCTGCTGGGCGGCCTGCTGAATGCCCTGGGGCCGATCGGCCAGCTCGTCAACAAGATCTACGGCGACTACCTGAACCAGCTGCAGAACATGGCAGCCATCCTGGCGGCCAAGGGCCTGCTGGACCAGTTCCTGACCCAGACGGTGTTGATCGACGGCGTGCATGCGGGCGCCGCGGTGCTGGGGCCTTATGCCTACAACTACCCCGACAGCACCATCGAGGTCCGCGGCATGGACCTGGCGGTGGCGCAGACCGCCGATGTCTACCTGATCGGTGGCGCGGCCATCAATGCGCTGGGCGGGCTGGCGAGCGCCCTGCCTCCGCCCAAGCCGACCAGCATCAAGGAGGTCTACGACTATTTCGACGGCCTGATCTCGGCCATCCAGGGCGTCGGCGAGGCCTACGACCTGGCGCACCAGCAGCCCGCCCAGGTGGTCTACAACAGCTTCGACGAGAACTTCGGCTGCCTCGCCACCTTCTCCAGCTTCTGCATGGAGATGCAGTACCCGAGCGGTTTCAAGAACGTCTCGGGCGGCAATGTCAGCTTCACCGTGCTGATCCTGATACGCACCGGCGGGGCGCGCCCACAGCACGGCTCCGGCGTGTTCAATTTCGCGCCGGGGACTTGAGCTTCAGGCCGGCCGGATCGGGGGCGAGCAGGCGCTCGCCCGCGTAGCCCTGCACCGTGCCGAAGCCGATGCCGGCGTTCCAGTCGGCGGCGAAGCGCTGGACCTCCTCGCTGTCGCGCGCGACGAAGTTCCACCACAGCAGCACCTGCTCCTCGAAGGGCGTGCCGCCCAGCAGCAGCAGGCGCGCCGGCGCCGCGCTGCTGAGCTGCAGCCGATGCGCGCCGGGGGCCAGATAGAGCAGCTGGCCGGGGCTCAGGGTCTGACGCTCACCGTCCTCCATGCCGATCTGCAGCTCGCCCTCCAGCGCCATCAGGCCATGCTCATAGCCCGGGGTCAGCAGCAGCTCGGTGCTGGCCGGCGCCTGGCAGCGCAGGTCCATGCCCAGCAGGGGCGTGTGGCTGGGCACGGGTGAATGCGCGGCGCCGTAGCGGCCCACCAGCAAGGTGGTGTTGAAGCCGTTCAGGGCGAGTTGCGGCAGCAGCGGGAAATGCTCGAAGGCGGGCTCGCAAAAGCGCTGCGCGTCCGGCAGCGCGATCCACAGCTGGGCCAGCTGCAAGCGTGCCGTCTGCGATTCTTCCGAATGCGCGATGCCACGGCCGGCCGTCATCAGATTCACCTGGCCGGGGCGCAGCATCTGCACCGTGCCCAGCGAGTCGCGGTGCAGCACCTCGCCCTCGATCAGCCAGGAAAAGGTCTGCAGGCCGGTGTGCGGATGGGGGCCCACCCGCATCGGCTTGTCGGCGGGCAGCTCGGCCGGCCCGGCGTGGTCGAGGAAGCACCAGGCGCCCACCATGCGGCGCCTGGCGGTGGGCAGGGCGCGGCGTATCGTCAGCCCGCCGACATCGCCGAAATGTGCCGGCAGCAGTTCGAACTTCTTGCTCATCTCATGGCCTCCGCGGCAAAGCCGCTCAGAAAATCACGCAGCTGCTGCTTGAGGGTCTCGTCGAGCAGCTCGCCCTGCGCATCGAACAGGGTATTCGCCTTGGACACCATCAGCCGGCCGCCGAACCAGCAGCTGCAGCCGAAGGCGCGCAGCACGCTGAGGATCGCATCCTGGCTCTGCACCGTGCCGAAGCCGCCGGGCGTGGCCCCCAGCACCGCCACCGGCTTGCCGAAGAAGGTCTTGCGCCCCTCGGCCGGCGGGCGCGAGAGCCAGTCGAGGCCGTTCTTGAGCACGCCGGGGATGGAGTTGTTGTACTCGGGCGTGCCGATGATGAGGCCGTCGGCGGCCTGGATCTCGGCGCGCAGCCGGCTCACCGCCGCCGGCACGCCCTGGGCTTCCACATCGCCGTCGTAGAGCGGGATGCCATGCAGGGTGCGCAGCTCGATGTCCACCCCCTGCGGCGCCAGGCCGGTGGCGGCGCGCAGCAGGGCGGTATTGAAGGAAGCCTGGCGCAGGCTGCCGGAAAGGGCGATCAATCGGGTCATGTCGATACCTGCGGATGGGATGGCTGATTGTGGCCGAGCGGCTACGATCTGACGCAGATCAAGCGTCGCGCCGGCGCGCCGGCCTTAGCCTGTGCATATGAGCGAGCCCCACCACTACGAACACGACACCGTACCCGCCGCCCTGGATGCGCTGAGCCGGCCAAGCACCGAGCTGGGCGTGCCGCCGGTGGAGGCGGATATGGAAGGTGTCTGGGCGGCGTTGCAGCGCGAGCCCGAACATCATGCGGCCCATCTGGGCCAGGCCCTGGTCGGGGCCGGCATGCTCACCGCCAGCCAGCTGGAATCGGCGCTGCGCCGCCAGCGCGCGCAGGAGCAGCATGTACCGCTGGGCGAGCTGGTGGTGCAGCTGGGGCTGCTCAGCCCGGCGCAGCTGCGCATCGCCCTGGCCAGCTGGCTGGACGTGCCCACTGTGGACCTGGCCCAACTCAAGCCCGAGCCGGCGGCGCTGGAGCGCATCCCGCGCGCGCTCGCGCAACGCGAGGGTGTGCTGCCGCTGTTGGTGCGCGACGAGGTGCTGGTGGTGGTGGTCTCCGACCCCTGGGATTACCGGTTGCTGGAGTACCTGCGTTTCGTCAGCGAGCTGCGCGTGCGCCCGGTGCTGGCGGCGGCGGGCACGCTCTCGCAGGCCATCGCCATGGCCTACCAGGTGCCCAGCGGCGATGCCGCCAATGCCGGCGCCGGCACGCCGCAGATGGCCACCGTGCGCGAACTCGCCCAGGAGCTGAGCCAGGCCGATCCCGGCACCGCCGAAACCGATGCCGAGGTGGTGTCGGAGTCCGACAACGCGCTGGTGCGCCTGGTCAACCGCCTGCTCGCCGATGCCATCGAGCTGCGCGCCTCCGACATCCATGTGGAGACCTTCGAGGCGCCCAAGCCGGTGCGCATCCGCTTGCGCGTGGACGGCGATCTGATCCGTTATCTGGAGCTGCCCGCGCGGGTGCGTTTCGCGCTGGTGGCGCGGCTCAAGATCATGGCCGACCTCGACATCTCCGAGCACCGCCGGCCGCAGGACGGCAAGATCGATTTCGCGCGCTTCGGCGGCACATCGCTGGAGCTGCGCATGGTCACCGTGCCCACCAGCGGCGGCCTGGAAGACGTGGTGCTGCGCCTGCTGGGCGGCATGAAGCCGCTGCCGCTGGACGCGATCGGCCTGTCCGAGACCAATCTGGCGGGCCTGCGCCGCATGATGAGCAAGCCCTATGGCCTGCTGCTGATCTGCGGCCCCACCGGCTGCGGCAAGACCACCACCCTGCACTCGGTGATGCGCGAGCTCAACGAGGACAAGCGCAAGATCTGGACCGCCGAGGACCCGATCGAAATCAGCCAGGACGGGCTGCGCCAGGTGCAGGTGAACGCACGCATCGGCTGGACCTTTGCGGCCGCCATGCGCACCTTTCTGCGCGCCGACCCCGACGTCATCATGATCGGCGAGATGCGCGACGAGGAGACCGCGCGCATCGCGGTGGAAGCCTCGCTGACCGGCCATCTGGTGATGTCCACCCTGCACACCAACTCGGCGCCCGAGAGCGTGACGCGGCTGCTGGAGATCGGCCTGGACCCCTTCATGTTCTCCGACTCGCTGCTGGCGGTGCTGGCGCAGCGCCTGGTGCGGCGGCTGTGTCTGGATTGCCGCATCGTCGAGCCGCTGGATGAACGCGCGGCGCGCTCGCTCTTGCGCCTGTATCAGCAATCCGGCGGCGGCGCGGCCGAGGCCATGAACGAGGAGGAGCTGCTGGCCGGCTGGCGGCAGCGCTTCGGCGTTGACGGAGCTGGCGGCGGCCTGCGCCAGTACCGCCGCCATGGCTGCGACACCTGCGGCGGCACCGGCTACCACGGCCGCCTGGGCATCCACGAGCTGGTGATCGCTGACGAATCGCTGCGCGAGCTGATACGCCGCCGCGCCCCGGCCGCCGAGATGTTCGTCAGCGCGCAGCGCAGCGGCATGCGCACCCTGCGCCAGGACGGCATCGAGAAGCTGCTGGCCGGCCTGACCGACCTGCCCGAGGTGCTGGCTGCGACCAGCCAATGAGTGATCAGCCGGCGCTGGCGGCGAGGTCGTCCAGGATCGGGCAATCCGGGCGCTCGTCGCCGTGGCAGCAGCTGATCAGCTGCGCGAGCGTCTGCTTCATGGCCTGCATCTCGGCCAGGCGGCGCTCCAGGTCGGCGATGTGCGCCAGTGCGATGCGCTTGACGTCGCCGCTGGCGCGGCGGCGGTTCTGCCAGAGCTTGAGCAGCTCGCTGATCTCGACGATCGAGAAACCGAGGTCGCGCGCCCGGCGTATGAAGCGCAGGGTGTGCACCTCGCGCTCGGAATAGAGGCGGTAGCCGGCCTCGGTGCGCGCCACCTTGGGCAGCATGCCCAGCGACTCGTAGTGCCGGATCATCTTGGCGGAGACGCCGCTGCGGGCCGCGGCCTCGCCGATATTGCACAAGCTCGTCATCGATGCTTCGTCCATCACGGTCTCCAGCGCTTGAGCAGCAGGGCATTGCTGACCACCGACACGCTCGAAAAAGCCATCGCCGCGCCGGCGATCACCGGGTTCAGAAAGCCCAGCGCGGCCAAGGGGATGCCGACCACGTTGTAGGCAAAGGCCCAGAACAGGTTCTGGTGGATCTTGCGCACGGTGCGGCGCGAGAGCGAGATCGCCTGCGCCACCAGCGCCGGGTCGCCGCGCATCAGGGTCACGCCGGCCGCCTGCATCGCCACCTCGGTGCCGGTGGCCATCGCGAATCCCACATCGGCCGCGGCCAGCGCCGGCGCGTCGTTGATGCCGTCGCCCACCATGCCGACATGGCCCTGCCGCTTCAGCTCGCTGACGATGCGGGCCTTGTCCTCGGGCAGCACCTCGGCGCGCACCTCGTCGAGCCCGAGCTGGCGCCCCACCGCCTCGGCGCTGCCGCGGTTGTCGCCGCTGAGCATGACGCTGTGCACGCCCAGCGCGCGCAGGCTGGCCAGCGCCGCGGCGGCGCTGGGCTTGAGCTGGTCGCCAAAGGCCAGCAGGGCCAGCAGGCGCGGCTGCTGGCCCGCGCCGCCCTCGGCCAGCCACGACACCGTGCGGCCGAGGGCCTGCAGGGCGGTGGCCTCGGCCTGCATGGCGCCCAGATCTACGCCCAGCTCCTGCATGTAGCGGGCGCTGCCCAGCTGCAATTCGCGCGGGGCCAGGTCTTGCCCGGGAAGTTGGGCGGCAACGCCGCGGCCGGCCACGGCGCGCAGGCTCTGCACCAACGGTACCGCCAGGCCGCGCTGGGCGGCGGCCTGGCGCACCGCCAGCGCCAGCGGATGCTCGCTGCCCGCCTGCAGGGCCGCGGCCAGGCCCAGGGTCTGGCCCTCGTCCAGGCCGGCGGCACTGTGAAAGGCCAGCAGCTCGGGCTTGCCCAGGGTCAGCGTGCCGGTCTTGTCGAAGGCCACCACCTCCAGCCTGGCGGCGATTTCCAGCGCCTCGGCGTCCTTGATGAGAATGCCATGGCGGGCCGCCACCCCGGTGCCGGCCATGATGGCGGTGGGCGTGGCCAGGCCCAGCGCGCAGGGGCAGGCAATCACCAGCACCGCCACCGCGTTCAGCAGCGCCTGGGTCCAGTCGCCGCGCACCAAGCCCCAGCCCAGCAGGGTGACGAGGGCGGCAGCTATCACCGCTGGCACGAACCAGGCGCTGACCTGATCGACCATGCGCTGGATCGGCGCCTTCTTGGCCTGCGCCGATTCCACCAGCCGCACGATGCGCGCCAGCGTGGATTCGGCGCCCAGCGCGGTGGTGCGCAGCGTCAGCAGGCCCTCGCCGTTGACGGAGCCTCCCACCACCCGGGCCCCGGCCTCCTTGGCCACCGGCAGGCTCTCGCCGGTGATGAGCGACTCGTCCACCTGGCTGGCGCCGGCCAGCACCAGGCCGTCGACCGGGATGCGCTCGCCGGGGCGCACCACCACCTCGTCGCCCAGCACCAGCTGGGCCAGCGGCAGTTCGAGCTCGACGCCGGCGCGGCGCACGCGCGCGGTCTCCGGGCGCAGCGCCTTGAGGGCGCGGATCGCCTCGCTGGTCTGGCGCTTGGCGCGCGCCTCCAGCCACTTGCCCAGCAGCACCAGGGTGATCACGACCGCCGCCGATTCGAAGTACAGCGCCATGCTGCGTGCGCCGTTTTGCAGCAGCTCGTAGACCGAGAGCCCGAAGGCGGCGCTGGTGCCCAGGGCCACCAGCAGATCCATATTGCCGCTGCCGGCGCGCAGCGCGGCCCAGCCGGCCCGGTAGAAGCGCGCGCCCAGCCAGAACTGCACCGGCAGGGTCAGCGCCAGCTGCAGCCAGCCATCGATCATCCAATGGCGGCCGGCCAGCATCGCCAGCATGGGCAGCACCAGCGGCGCCGAGAGCAGGGCGGCGATCAGCACCGGCCAGCCGCTGTGCTGCCAGTCCACCGGGCGCGGCGCATCGGCGCCGCTGGCCTCGCCGGCCTCCAGGGCGGCCTGGTAGCCGGCCTGCTGCACGGCGGCCAGCAGTGCGGCCGGGTCCACATTGGCCAGCATGCCGACGCTGGCGTTCTCCAGCGCCAGATTGACGCTCACCCGCAGCACGCCGGGCACTTTCAGCAGTGCCTTCTCCACCCGGCCGACGCAGGAGGCGCAGGTCATGCCGCTGATCTGCAGCGTCAGTTCGCGCTCGGCGACGGCATAGCCAGCGCGCGCCAGCGTGGCCGCCATGTCGGGCAACGCGGCGGTGCCGCTGACGCTGGCGCTCTCGGTGCCGAGGTTGACCTCGGCAGCCTGCACGCCGGGCACACCCAGCAAGGCCTTCTCCACGCGTTTGACGCAGGAGGCGCAGCTCATGCCGGTGATGGGGAGGGTGAGTTGATCGGTCATGTGCGCAGTTTGATGCTTGACATCATGTCAATGTCAAGCGGCTTGACATTACCATGATGGCAAGCTCTACAGTGACAACACCAACAGGAGTCCACCATGTCCGAATTCACCCTGCCCGATATGAGCTGCGGCCATTGCGTTGCCAGCATCACCAAGGCCGTGCAGGCGCTCGATGCCCAGGCCAAGCTGCAGTTCGACCTGCCCAGCCACAAGGTGCAGGTCGAGAGCCAGCTCAGCCAGGCCGCCCTGGTGGCGGCGCTGACCGAGGCCGGCTACCCGCCGGCGGCGTAGTGTGACCAGGCCCTTCAGGCCTTGGCCAGCGCGGCCGTCTCCAGCGGCAGCTTGCGCACGCGCACGCCGGTGGCGGCGAAGATGGCGTTCATCACCGCCGGCGCGATCGGTGGCGTGCCGGGCTCGCCGATGCCGCCGGGCGCCTCCATGCTGGGCACGATGTGCACCTCCACCTTCGGCATCTCGCTCATGCGCAGCACCGGGTAGTCGTGGAAGTTGCTCTGCTCCACGCGCCCGTTCTTGTGGGTGATCTTGCCGTAGAGCGCGGCCGACAGCCCGTAGACGATGGCGCTCTCGATTTGGCGCGCAATGGTCTGCGGATTCACGGTCTGGCCGCAGTCCACCGCCGCCACCACGCGGTGCACCTTGGGCGTGCCGTCCTTGGCCACCGAGACCTCGGCCACCTCGGCCACATAGCTGCCAAAGCTCTCGGCCACGGCGATGCCGCGATGCACGCCCTTGGGCGCGGGCTGGCCCCAGCCGGCCTTGGCCGCGGCCAGCTCCAGCACGCCGCGCAGGCGCGGATGCTTGGCCAGCAGGCCGAGGCGGAACTTGAGCGGGTCGGCCTTGGCCGCATGCGCCAGTTCGTCGACAAAGCTCTCGATGAAGAAGGCGTTCTGCGAATGCCCCACCGAGCGCCAGAACCAGACCTGCGGGCCCGGCTCGGCGCGGCCGTAGACGATGCGCTGGTTGGCGATCTCATAGGGCTGGTCGGCCAGGCCCTCCACCGCCATCGCGTCCACGCCGTTCTCGGGGATCTGCATGAAACCCGAGGCCGCCATGATGGAGGGGCTGGCCACCGCGGCGCGCAGCAGCGTGGGCTGGCCCTGTTCGTTCAGTGCGCCCTCGAAGCGCACCAGCGAGGCCGGGCGGTAGAAGCCCGCCGCCATATCGTCCTCGCGGCTGTAGATCAGCTTCACCGGGCTGCCGCTGAGCTTGGAGAGCAGGGTGGCGTCGATGGTGAAGTCGGGTGCGAAGCGGCGTCCGAAGCCGCCGCCCAGCAGCAAGGTGTTGATCTTGACCTTGGCCGGCGTCACCGCGCCGATCTGCGCCAGGATGCCCTGCGCCGGGCCCTGGCTCTGCGTGCCGGCCCAGATCGTGACCTCGTCGCCCTTGACCCAGGCGGTGCAGTTGAGCGGCTCCATGCAGGCATGGGCCAGATAGGGCACCTCGTACTCGGCGCTCAGGGTCTTGGCGGCATTCGCCGCGGCGTCCTTCACATTGCCCTCGTCGCGCGCCACCGCCTCGGCCTGGTTGGCGCCCGAAACCAGCAGCTCATGCACCTTGGCGGCGGAGAGATCGGCGTGCGCGCCCAGATCCCATTGCACCGCGAGCGCATCGCGGCCCTGCTTGGCGGCCCAGTAGCCATCCGCCAGCACGGCCACGCCGCTGTCGATGCTGATGATCTTGCGCACGCCCTTGACGGCGCGCGCCTTGGCCTCGTTCATCGCCCTGGGCTTGGCGCCGGCGATGGGGGCGCGCGCCATCACCGCCACCAGCATGCCGTCCACGCGCGCATCGATGCCGAACTGCGCCGTGCCGTTGATCTTGGCGGCGCTGTCCAGGCGGCGCGTGGGCTTGCCCAGGATCTTGAAGTCCTTGCTGGCCTTGAGCGCGGGCTTGGCCGGCGCCTTCTGTCTGGCGGCGGCAGCCACCAGCGCGCCATAGCTGAGCTTCTTGCCGCCCGGGCCGAACACCTGGCTGCGCTCGGTGCGCAGCGTGGCGGCATCGACGCCCCAGGTCTCGGCGGCGGCGGCCACCAGCATGGCGCGCGCGGCGGCACCGGCCTCGCGCATCGGCGTCCATTGGCCGCGCACGGTGGTGCTGCCGCCGGTGGCCTGCATGCCGAACATGGGGTTGTTGTAGGCCTGGTCGACCGGCGCCTGCTCGACGCTCACCAGCGCCCAGTCGGCGTCCAGCTCCTCGGCCACCAGCATGGGGATGGCGGTCAGCACGCCCTGGCCCATCTCGGCCGAGCCGCACACCACGGTGATGCGGTTGTCCGGCGTGATGCGCAGATAGGCGTTCGGGTTGAAGCTGTTGCTGAGCGCCGCCTCGGCGCGCTTGGGCGCGGCCAGGGGCAGGGCGAAGGAAACCACCAGGGCGGCGCTGCCGCCGGTCTTGAGAAAGTCGCGACGCGAGCTGCTCATGATCAGGCCCCCTTCGTCAGCGTGGCCGAGGCGTCGTGGATCGCCGCCCGCACCTGGTTGTAGGTGCCGCAGCGGCAGATGTTGCCGCTCATGGCAGCGTCGATATCGGCGTCGCTGGGCCTGGCCTTGCTGCCCAGCAGGGCGCAGGCGCTCATGATCTGGCCGCTCTGGCAGTAGCCGCATTGCGGCACGTCGAGCTTGAGCCAGGCCAGCTGCACCGCGCGGCCGGTCTTGCTGCTGCCAACGCCCTCGATGGTGGTGACCTTCTTGCCGGCCGCTGCCGACAAGGGCGTGGAGCAGGCGCGCACCGGCTGGCCGTCCAGATGCACGGTGCAGGCACCGCACAGCGCCATGCCGCAGCCGAACTTGGTGCCGGTGAGCTGCAGATCCTCGCGCAGGGCCCACAGCAAGGGCATCTCGGGGTCGGCATCCAGGCTCGCCGGCTTGCCGTTGACGGTCAACTTGATCATCCAAGTCTCCTTGATGGATGGCAAAGATGGCGGCAAGCATACACAGGGCGGCGCTTTCTTGCTGGCGTGCCTGCGCTCAGGCGCGGCTGCGCATGCGCGCTGCCAGCGCGGCACCGCGCGCCAGCACAGAGTCGCGCAGCCGCTCGGCGTAGTCGGCCGGCGCCGCCATGCGCACGGAGGCGCGCCGCGTCAGTGCGGCACGCCAGGCCTGCAGCCTGGGCAGGGCGGCGCAGAAGTCGAACTCGTCCAAGGTGTCGAACAGCTCGAAGTAGCGGAACACCGGACCGAACACCGCGTCCACCATGCCGAACTGCCGGCCCGCGAACCAGGGCCCTGCGCCGAGCGCGGCCTCCAGCTGCTCGAGGCGGCCGCGCAGCTCGGCGGCGCGCTGCGCCAGTGCTGCGGCATCCGGTGCGTTGTAGAAGGCGGCGATGCCGTTCAGCGTGGCCGAGCCGAACTCCATCCAACCGCGGTGGCGCGCGCGCGTCAAGGCATCGGCGGGATGCAGGGCCGGGCCATGGCAGTCCTCCAAATACTCGCAGATCACGGCGGATTCAAAGATCGCCTGCCCGCCGGCGACCAGCAGCACCGGCGTCTTGCCGAGCGGCGAGATCCGCATGAACCAGTCGGGCTTGTGCGCCAGGTCGATGTCGCGCCGCTCGAAGGCCAGGGCCTTCTCGACCAGCACGATGGAGGCGCGTTGCACATAGGGGCACAGCGGGTGGCTGACGAGGGTGTAGGCGGGCTGCATGGCGAGCACCTCAGCGCCCTAGGGTCAGCCGCGCGCTGCGGCGCAGCGACCAGACGCCATCGCCCAGCAGCCACAGCGCCAGCGAGGCGAGCGCCAGGAAGAGCGGATATTCCCAGCCGCCGCCCGCGCTGGTGAAGACCCAGCCATTCGGCAGATGCACCCAGGCCGCGCCCAGCATGATGGGCAGCAGCGCCAGCGAGACCTGGCGCGCGTACAGGCCGAGCAGGATGGCCAGGCCGCCCAGCAGCTCGGCCGCGAACACCGGATAGGCCAGCGCCCCGGGCAGGCCCTGGCTGGCGAAGAACTGCGCGGTGCCCGGCAGCGTGAACACCAGCAGCTTCAGCAGCGCATGCGCGATCCACATCAGGCCCAGGCCGAGGCGCAGCAGGGCGATGCCGTAGGGGGTGCCGGAATTGAGCTGGGACATGGGGAACTCCTGAGAAATCGAGTGGACGATGGGCGGAATGTAGGATTGCGTCGGCGCCGGCAAAATAGGCGGTACCGCAAGCCATGAATGCACAAACGCAATACCGACTGAGCGCCACCGACCTCCAGCTGCTGCTGGCGCTGGTGCGCGCCGGCACGCTCGCCGGGGCGGCCGAGCGCCTGGGCCTGGACGGCTCGACGGTGTTCCGCGCGGTGCAGCGGGTCGAGCGCGGGCTGGGCCTGCCGCTGTTCGTGCGCTCGCGCAGCGGCTATGCGGCCACCGAGCTGGCGCAGCAGCTGGCCGAGCAGGGCGAGCAGCTGGAGGCGGTGCTGGAGACGGCCCGCTCGGCCGCCCAGCAGCTGCCCGGGCAGGTGAGCGGCACGGTGCGCATCAGCACCACCGACACCATCCTGCATGGCCTGGTGGCGCCGGCCCTGAAGGCCCTGCACGCCCAGCATCCGCAGCTGAGCTTCGAGCTGCACGCCGGCAACGAGCTCGCCAGCCTGACGCGCCGCGACACCGATATCGCGGTGCGCGCCACGCGGCGCCCGCCCCAGCATCTGGTGGGGCGCTGCCTCGGCGCCATCGACGTGGCGCTGTTCGCGGCCGGCAAGAGCGCGATCAAGCACTATGCCGATGTCGAGGCCGGCAAGGCGGACTGGATAGCGCCCGACGATGCCCTGCCCGAGCATCCCTCGGTGCAATGGCGCAAGCGCCATTTCCCCAGGGTGCGGCCGGCCTACCGCGTCAACAGCATTCTCAGCGTGATGGAGCTGGTGAGCCTGGGCCTGGGGGTGGGCGTGCTGCCGCTGTTCCTGGCGCGCGGCCAGCCGCAGCTGCGCCAGCTCACCGAGGTGCTGGAGGATTGCCGCACCGAGCTGTGGCTGCTGACGCATCCCGAGTCGCGCCACCTGCGTCGGGTGGCGGCGGTGTACGCGCACCTGGCGCGCAGCATGGCGCTGGCCTGAGCCGGCTAGGATGGGCGCTTCCGGACGAAGGGAGACGCCCATGCACGACGGTCACAGCAAGCTCCACCACTGGCTGAGCCAGCACCGCATGGCCTGCTTTGCGCTGATGACGGCCAGCTTCGTGCTGTTCGGCTGCCTCTCGCTGGACCTGGTGAAGCTGGTGAGCGCCAACGCCAGCCTGCTCGGCACGCATGGCTGGCAGGCCCTGCAGGACGGCGGCCTGCAGCAGCTGCTGGAGCTGTGGCTCAGCGCCTTCGCCGCGATCGTCGCCTACCTGGTGTTCAAGCTCTGCGAGCATGTGCTGGTGCACGGCCTGTCCTACCGGAGACGTTGATGGACCTCACCGCCCTGCTGACCGAGTGGATCGCGCGCTACGACCAGGGCGTCTACCTGCTGCTGTTCGCGCTGGTGTTCTGCGAGATCGGCGTGGCGCCGCTGTTCTTCCTGCCCGGCGATCCGCTGCTGTTCCTGTGCGGCGCCTTATGTGCCCAGGGCGCCCTGCACGCCGCGCTGCTGGTGCCGCTGCTGGCGCTGGCCGCCTGGGGCGGCAGCCTGCTGGCCTATCGCCTGGGCCTGCGGCTGGGCCGGCATCTGGAGAGCCATGCCTACCGCTGGCTGAACCGCGCGCTGCTGGCGCGCGGCCAGCGCTTCTTTGCCCGCTGGGGCGGCCCCAGCCTGCTGGTCTCGCCCTATGTGGCGGTGCTGCGCACCTTTGCGCCGCTGGCGGCCGGGGTGGCGCGCATGCCGGCGCGGCCCTTCGCCACGGCTGCACTGGCCGGCAGCGTGGCCTGGTCGGGCGGCCTGATCGCCGCGGGTTACTGGCTGGGCCGCGTGCCGCTGGTGCATGAGCACCTGGGTGGCCTGGTGGTGCTGGGCCTGGTGCTCGGCCTGGGCGGGCTGGCGCTGCGCCTGCTGTTCAAGTAGCCCAGCGCGCCAGCGCCTGCAGCAGCGCCTGCCGGCCGATGGGCTTGCTGAGGTGGGCATCGCAGCCCGCCGCCAGGCTCTGCGCGACGTCGCTGGCAAAGGCGTTGGCGGTGAGCGCGATGATGGGCGTGCGGCGGCGCCCCTGCGTGGCCTCGATGGCGCGCCAGCGCCGCGTCACCTCCAGGCCGTCCAGGCGCGGCATCTGCAGGTCCATCAGCACCAGGTCATAGCGGCCCTGCTGCAGCTTGGCCAGCGCCTGTTCGCCATCGCTCGCCAGCTCGATGCGATGGCCCAGCGGCTGCAGCATCGCCTCGATCACCAGCGCGTTGACCTCGTTGTCCTCGCACAGCAGCAGCTGCAGCGCTGCCTGGGGCTGGCCGGGCTCGGGGCGCGGCGCCTGGCTCGCACGCGCCGGCGCGGGCCGGGCCGGAAGGTCCAGTCGCAGCTCGAAGCGGCTGCCTTCGCCGGGCGTGCTGGCGAGGCTGATCTGCCCGCCCATCAGCTCCACCAGGCTGCGCGTGATCGCCAGGCCCAGGCCGGTGCCGCCGAACTCGCGCGCGGTCTCGGCCTCGGCCTGGGCATAGGGCTGGAAGATGCGTTCATGCTGCTCGGGGGCGATGCCGATGCCGGTGTCCTGCACGCTCAGGCCCAGGCGCCCGTCCTCGGCGCGCCAGGCCTGCACGTCGACGCCGCCCTGGCGCGTGAACTTGATGGCATTGCCCACCAGGTTGACGAGGATCTGGGCGACGCGCTGCGCATCGCCCCAGACCCAGCCCTGCGCCTCGGGCGCCAGCGTCAGCCGCAGCCACAGGCCCTGGGCCTCGGCGCGCGGGCGCAGCAGCTCGATCTGTTGGCTCAGCAGCTCGCCCAGCTCGAAGGCATGCGGCGCCAGGCCCAGCTTGCCGGCCTCGATCTTGGCGTTGTCCAGCAGGTCGTTGATGAGCTCGAAGAGCTGCTGACCGGCGCGCTGGAACACCTGCACATAGCGGCGCTGCTCGGCGTCGAGTGCGGTGCCGGCGAGGATCTCGGCCATGCCCAGCACCGCGTTCATGGGGGTGCGAATCTCATGGCTGACATGGGCGAGAAAGCGCGTCTTGGCCTGGTTGGCGGCCTCCGCCACCTCGCGCTCGTGGCGCAGCTGGCGCTCGGTGAGCGCATGCCAGCGCTGCTCGGCCGCGGCCGCCAGCAAGAGTCCCAGCAGCAGCACCGTCAGCGGCGCCAGCAGGGCCGGCATCAGCAGGGCCTGCTGCACCAGGCCATAGGCCAGCGCCAGCATCAGCAGCAGCGCCAGCAGCGAGAAGCCGGCCAGCCGGCGCCAATGCGGGCGCGCGGCCCGGCAGCCGCCGAGCGCCGGGGCCCAGGCCAGCAGCAGCAGCACGCCGCTCCACAGCGCACCCGCCGGCGCCAGCACCTGGGCGCGCGCCAGCAAGACATAGGCGCTGGCCATCAGCGCGCTGCCGGAGAGCCGGCCCAGCGGGGTGCTGACGGCATCGGCAAAGAAGGCGCTGCTGCCGATGAAGACAGTGCGCCCGCGCAGCAGGCGGCGCTGTTCGGGGTCGTCGATGGCGCCCAGCGCGGCCTGCATCACATGGGCCCAGTTGAGCGGCAGCACGCCGTCCAGGCGCGCCGCCAGCTTGAGCTGCACGCGGCCCTGCGCGTCCTTGTGCCAGTCGGGCAGGGGCGTGCCGCGGCGCTGCAGGGCGGCCAGCGGCAGTGCCGGCAAGACCTGACCCTGGTAGCGATGCCAGAGCGGCAGGCGGCGCAGCACGCCGTCGCCGTCCAGCGGCGCCGAGATCAGGCCCAGGCTGCCCGGCGGCGCGCTGCCCAGCAGGGCGGGTGCGGGCAGGGTGAGCGCGTCCCAGGGCTGGGCCGCGCCGCCGGCCACCATGGCCTGGCGCCGCAGCATGGCCATCTCGGCGGGCTGCAGCTCCATCGGGGTCTTGTCCTGCTGCAGGGCGGCGGCGGCGAGCACGGTGGGCGGCCCCAGCGCGATGGCGTGGGCCAGCGCCTCATCGCCGGTGCGCGCGCCGGTCAGCACCAGGTCGAACACCACCAGCTCGACGCCGGCGTCGCGCAGATAGTCCAGCAGCAGGGCATAGACGCTGCGCGGGTAGGGCCAGTCGCCCAGCTGCGGCTGCAGCGCGCGCAGCGAGGCGTCGTCGATGTCGATCAGCGCCAGCTCGCCGGCCTGCAGCGGCCGGGCGGTGGCGCGCAGCAGGCGGTCCTCCAGCCCCTGCTCCAGCGGGCGCAGCAGGGGCTGGGCCAGGGTGCAGATCAGCAGCGCCAGCGGCAGGGCCAGCAGCGGCAGCCGCGCCAACTGGCCCAGGCGCTGTAGATGCGGGCTCAGGCCAAGTTGCATCAGAGTGCCAGCAACAGCCCGAGCGGCAGCAGCCACAGCCAGCGCGGGTAGGGCACCTCGATCAGCTGCACCTGGCCCCAGGGGCCGGCCTGGCCGTCGGCGTCCAGGCAGCGCATGCGCAGGTAGTAGCGCCCGGGGCCGGGGCGCGGCAGGCTGAGCGCTGGCTGCTCGCTGGCGAAGCTTTGCAGGCCCTGGCTGAAGGCGGCATCGCCGGCCCATTGCAGCTCGTAGCGCGCCACGCCGGCCTCGGCGCGCCAGCGCAGCTGCAGGCCGTCGCCGCTCAGATCGGGCTCCGCGGCTGCCGGGCTGGGCGGCATGGGCCTGAGCTCAAAGCGCTGGGCCTCGCTCCAGGGGCCCTGGTCGGCGGCCAGCGAGGCCAGTCGCCAGTGGTAGACGCCGGGCGGCAGGGCGGCGCGATGGCGGCTGTCGGCCAGCGCGGCCTGCTCCAGCACCAGCTCGCCAAAGCCGGGGTCGCGCGCGATCTGCAGGCGGTAGGCGCGCGCCTGGGTGTTGAGGGTCCAGCTCAGCTCCGCCGCCTCGCCATACAGCCTGGCGGCGGGCGCCGGGCCCTGGATGAAGGGCGGCTCGGGGCGCGCCTTGAGGCGGAAGGCATGGTCGGCCGCCTGGCCCTCCAGGCCCAGCGCGTCGATGGCGCGCAGCCGCAGGGTGTAGTCGCCGTCGGGCAGGTCCTCGGCCCAGCTGGCCTGCGCGGCGCTGCCGCGCTGATCGAGCAGCAGGCGCGTGAAGTCGCCGCGCGCAAACACCTGGGCGTGCCAGCCGCCGGCCGCGCCCTGGCTCGGCCAGACGAAGCGCAGCGGCAGGCGTTCGATCAAGCCCGGCAGGCCGGCGAGATCGGGCGCGGCCAGCAGCGCGGCGCCGCGCGGCCGGCCCTGGCCATCGGCCAGCAGACCCATGCCGGCCGGCACCGCCTGGCCATCGGCCGCGACCGTGCCGCTGAGCACCTGTAGGCGCGCCAGCGCGCCGTCCACCTGGGCGCGGAACTCGGTGCCGCGCACGCCCAGGTTGATGCTGGGGGTGCGGATCTCGTAGTGCGGCACGCGGCCCTGGGTCGGCTGCACCTGGCTGTCGGCGCCGCCCTGGTGCAGGCGCAGCTGCACCGACGGGATGGCGCTGCGGCCATACACCAGCAGCTGTTCCAACGTCAGGTCGCTGAGCGGCGGGATCAGCAGGCGCGAGCCATCGGCGAAACGCAGGCTGGCCGAGGATTGGGCGGCGCTGCGCAGGCGATCGCCGCTGCGCAGCTCGGCGCCGATCTGCAGGCGCTGCTCCTCCTGCTGAGGCCGGCTCAGCATGACCTGACCCTGGACGAACAGGGTCTGCGCCACGCTGGCCTCGCGCTTCAGCCAGGCCACCGGCATGCGCAGCTGGCCGCCGGGCGGCAGGCGCAGCGGGTCGGCCACATGGTTGAGCTTCTGCAGCTCGCGCCAGCTGTGGCCGGGCTGCAGAAAGGTTTCGGTGAGGGCGATCAGGGTGTCGCCGACCGCGATGCGATAGCGCCAGTCGGCCTCCGCGGGCGTCTGGGCCCCGGCCGCGCAGGCCATCAGCAGCATTGCGCCTGCGAGTTTCACGCTTGCTCTCATGCCTCCTCCTGGGCCTGGCTGGGCCTGTGCGGCGATAGTAGCCAAGAGGGGCGAGGCGCTCAAGCGCTGAGCAGGGCCAGATCGTTCAGCTTGCGCAGATGGGCATCCAGTGTGGCCGCATCCAGGCCGAGCGCGGCGGCCAGCGCGGCGCGATCGCGGCTGCCGTCCAGCAGCGGCAGCAGTTCGCGCACGATGGGCTCGTCCAGCCGCAGCATGTCGTGGCGCAAGGTGGTGATCGTGTCGCAGCCGGGCTCCAGCCGCAGCTGCGCCCGGGCGACCGCGCTGGCGACTGGGCGGGCGCCCACCTGTTCGGGCAGCGTCAGGGCCTGCGCATGCAGGCGCGCCAGCCCGCTCATCAGTCCGGCATGCAGGATGGCCAGCAGGCCGGCCTCGTGGTGGGCCGGTGCGTGCAGCTGCATGAGGCCGGCCAGCAGCACCGGCACCGGCAGGCTGCGCGGCGCCGCCGCCTGCAGGGCCTGCAGGGCGTCGCGCATCACGGTCTGCTGGCTGTGCGGGGCGGTGGCGTCGAGCTCGCCTTGCAGCTTGAGATCGGCGCTGAGGTGGTAGGCCGCCAGCTGGCCGGCCGCGGGCTGGCGATTCGGGGTCAGGTCTTGCCGGCACAGGAGGCTTTGCCGGAAACGCCGTTCGCGCACGAAGTCCAGGTACTGCTCGCGCGCCAGTGGGTCCAGCTGGCCCAGCGCGGTGCGCGCCTCGACGGAGAGCCCATGCAGACCCATCGCCGGTAGCTCGGCCTCGGCCAGGAACTGCAGGCCCGCGCCCTCGGCCTGGGCCAGGAATTCGTGGAAATAGAAGGGCTGGTTGACCTCGGCCAGGTCGTCGTGGAAGAGCGCGCCGTCCGAGCTGCGCGCGGCGCGTTCCAGCTCACGCCGCCAGGCCTGCGCGGCCACATCGGTCTCGGCGCGCGCGCCGCTCAGCAACTGCAGCAGGGCGCGCGCCTCGCTCAGGCGGGCCTGCTCCGAATCGAGGCCCTCGACGTGGTAGCGCAGCAGCTCGCGCACCTGGGCGCGGCGGTGGCAACCGGGATAGCAGTTGTAGCTGACGAAGGCGATGCCCTGCGGCGCCAGCGCCCGCTCCAGCAATTGCAGCAGGGCCTGGCGCACCACTGGGGGCACCCAGGAGTAGAGGCCGTGCACGATGATGTAGTCGTAAGGCCCCTGGTGCTGCCAGTCGCACAGGTCGGCCGCCAGCCAGGCGGTGTTATGCAGTCCGATCTGCCTGCCCAGCGCCTCGGCGCGTGCGATCGGCTGGCGCGCCAGATCCAGGCCGGTGAACTGGCTGCCCCGATACTGCGCCGCCATCGGCGCGAGATTGGCGCCATCGCCGCAGCCCAGCTCCAGCACCCGGCATTGCTCGGGCGGCGCCGGCCGCAGGCCGAACCAGCACCCGAGGCTGTGCAGGTGGGCGATATGGGTGTCCGGGTAGGGGTGCCCGGGGTAGGGCAGACGGTCGTAGCTGTCTTGGTCCATGCGGGGCCAGTCTAGGGGGAGGGGCTTGTGGTGGCTAGGGGGGCGCTTGAGAATCGGCCCACTGCCTACCCCAGGAGGTCCTATGTCCGATGCCGCTGATCCCAAGCCCAGGCTGGTTAGCCGTCTGGCCCGTCCGATGCTCGCGGGCGCCCTGGCCGCGGTCGGCTCCATGCCGGCCCATGCCGTGACCGATATGTTCATGCAGCTCGAGGGCATCCCCGGTGAGTCCACCGATGCCAAGCACAAGGATTGGATCGAGATCCGCGCTTATTCCCAGGGCTTCTCCAATCCCGTCACCTTTGTCGGTGGCGGTGGTGGTGGCGCCGGCAAGGTCAGCTGCGGTGACGTGAACGTCATGAAGGGCATCGACAAGGCCAGCCCTAAGCTGATGGAGGCGGTGATGACCGGCAAGCATATTGCCAAGGGCACGCTGGCGTTCCGCTCGACATCGGGCAAGACGGGCGACGTGGACTACTACACGGTCGTCTTGGACGAAATATTCATCACGTCCGTGCAGCAAAGCGACGCGGCCTCGGACGGCACGCGCGTCATGGAGTCGGTGTCGCTGGCCGCGAAGAAGTTCGAATTCACCTACCGCACGCAGAAGGCCGATGGCAGCGTCGACAGCCCCAAGACCTTCAGCTACGACTGCGTCGCTAACAAGGCCTCCTGAGGCCCTGCTCAGGCCTTGAAGCAGGCCACCTGCTGGCTGCCCAGCATCCGCAAGACCTGACCCTCGGCCGAGCAGCGCGCCTCGGCCTTGGGGCAGCGTGCATGGAAGGCGCAGCCCGAGGGCGGCGCCAGCGGTGAGGGCAGCTCGCCCTGAAGGATGATGCGTTCGCGCCGCAGCGCCGGGTCCACGGTGGGCGTGGCCGACAGCAACGCCTGGGTGTAGGGGTGGGCCGGGTGCTCGAACACCGCGTCGCGCGGGCCGCGTTCGACGATGCGGCCCAGGTACATCACCGCCACCTCGTCGGCCATGTGCCGCACCACCGAGAGGTCGTGCGAGATGAAGACATAGGCCACGCCCAGCTCGCGCTGCAGCTGCACCAGCAGGTTCAGCACCTGGGCGCGGATCGACACATCCAGGGCCGAGACCGGCTCGTCCAGCACCAGCACCTCGGGCTTGAGCATGAGCGCGCGCGCGATCGCCACGCGCTGGCGCTGGCCGCCCGAGAACATATGCGGATAGCGCGCGGCCTGCTCAGGGCGCAGGCCCACGCGGGCCATCATCGCTTCGGCCTCGGCGCGGCGCGAGGCAGCGTCGCCGATGCCGTTCACCAGCAGCGGCTCCATCAGCGCGTCGATGACGGTCTGGCGCGGGTTCAGCGAGCCATAGGGGTTCTGGAACACGATCTGCACCTGGCGGCGCAGCAGGCGCTTCTGTTCCTCGCTGGCCGTGGCCACTTCCACGCCCTTGAGCTGCAGGCTGCCCGCGCTGGGGGCCTCGATCATGGTGAGCAGGCGCGCCAGCGTGGACTTGCCGCAGCCGGACTCGCCCACCACCGCCAGGGTCTGGCCGCGCGCCACCTCGAAGCTCACCCCGCCCAGGGCCTGGACGGTGGCGCTGCCGGCAAACAGGCCGCGGCGCACCTCGTAGCTGCGCTTCAGATCGCGCGCCTTCAAGACGATTTCTGCTTTTTGATCGCTCATGCCTGCAACTCCAGAGGCACACCCGCCTGCAGCGGGGTGTGGCACAGCGCGCGGCCCAGGGCCTCGCCGGCCAGCACCGGGGCCAGGTCTTGACAGCGCTGGGTGGCATGCGCGCAGCGCGGCGCGAACAAGCAGCCCTGGGGCCGGTCGAACTGGCCGGGCACCATGCCGGGGATGGCGGCCAGCAGCTTGCTGCCGTCCTGCGCCGCATGTTCGGGCAGGGCGGCCAGCAGGGCGGCGGTGTAGGGGTGGTGCGGGTTGCGGAACAGCGCGTCCGCGGCCGCCGACTCCACCTGGCGGCCGGCGTACTGCACCACCACGCGGTGGGCGGTCTCGGCCACCACGCCCAGGTCGTGGGTGATCAGCACCAGGCCCATGCCGTTCTCGCGCTGCAGCTGCAGCAGCAGGTCGAGGATCTGCGCCTGGATGGTGACGTCCAGCGCGGTGGTGGGTTCGTCGGCGATCAGCAGCTTGGGCGAGCAGGCCAGTGCCATCGCGATCATGACGCGCTGGCTCATGCCGCCCGAGAGCTGGTGCGGGAACACGTTCAGGCGCTTGCCTGCGTCCGGGATGCCGACGCGCTCCAGCAGCTCGATCACGCGGGCGCGCCGCGCGCGGCGGTCCAGCGTGGTGTGCGCGGCCAGGGCCTCGCCGATCTGGTAGCCCACGGTGAAGCAGGGGTTCAGCGAGCTCATCGGCTCCTGGAACACCATCGCCATGTCGCGGCCGACGATCTGGCGGCGTGCGCGCGGCGAGAGCTTGCTGAGGTCGTGGCCGTCGAACGCCATGCGTTCGGCCGTGACGGTGGCGGTCCAGGGCAGCAGGCCCATCAGCGCCAGCATGGCCACCGACTTGCCCGAGCCCGACTCGCCGACGATGGCCAGCACCTCGTTGGGCGCGAGCTGCAGGTCCACGCCATCGACGGCCGTGAAGGCACCGCCGCGGGTGGCGAAGCGGACCGTCAGGCCCTTGATATCGAGAAGCGAACTCATGTGCGACGCATCTTGGGGTCCAGCGCATCACGCAGACCGTCGCCGGTCAGGTTGATCGCGACCACGGTGAACAGGATGGCGAGGCCGGGCAGGGTGACCTGCCAGGGGTTGGAGCGGATGAACTCGCGCGCATCGGCCAGCATGGTGCCCCACTCGGCGGTGGGCGGCTGCGCGCCCAGGCCCAGAAAGCCCAGCGCCGCGGCTTCGAGGATGGCGTCCGACACGCCCAGCGCGGCCTGCACGATCAGCGGCGAGAGGCAGTTGGGCAGCACGGTGACGAACATCAGGCGCCACTTGCGCACGCCGGCGACGCGCGCGGCGGTCACATAGTCCTTGCCCAGTTCCGCCTGCGCCGAGGCGCGCAGCAGGCGCACATAGCGGGGCAACGAGACCAGGGTCACGGCCACGATGGTGTTGGTGAGGCTGGGGCCCAGCACCGCCACCACCAGGATGGCCAGCACCAGGCCGGGCACGGCCATGATGAGATCCATGCAGCGGGTGATGAGCACGTCCACTGCATTGCCGAACGAGACGCAGGCCAGGCCCAGCAGCACGCCGACCACCAGGGCCACGCCCATCACCGACAGGCCGATGAAGAGCGAGATGCGTGCGCCGTGGATCAGGCGCGAGAGCTGGTCGCGGCCCAGCGCGTCGGTGCCCAGTAGGAAGCGGCTGCTGCCGCCGTCTTCCCAGGCCGGCAGGGCGCGCACCGCCTCGCGGAACTGCTCGGTGGGCGAATGCGGCGCGATCAGGTCGGCAAAGATCGCCATCAGCACGATCAGCGTGAGCAGCACGAGGCCGATGACGGCGCCGCGGTTCTCGGCAAAGGCCGACCAGAAGGCCTTGAAGCGGGAGGGAGGGGCAGCGATGTTGAGACTGACTTCAGCCATGGCGAATTCTTGGGTTGATCAGGCCGTAGCTCAGGTCCACGAGCAGGTTGACGAGGATGACGACGGCCGAGACCAGCATCACGCCGCCCTGCAGGGCCGGGTAGTCGCGCCGCGAGATCGATTCGATCAGCCATTTGCCGATGCCGGGCCAGGAGAAGATGGTTTCGGTCAGCACCGCGCCGGCCATCAGCGTGCCCACCTGCAGGCCGATGATGGTGACCACCGGGATCAGCGCATTGCGCAGCGCATGCACGCCCACGATGCGCCAGGCCGGCAGGCCCTTGGCGCGCGCGGTGCGCACATAGTCCTCGCTCAGCACCTCCAGCATGGACGAGCGCGTCATGCGCGCGATCACCGCCAGCGGGATGGTGCCCAGCACAAAGCCCGGCAGCAGCAGGTGGTGCAGCGCGTCCTTTACCGCGCCGACCTGGCCCGAGAGCCAGGCATCGATGACCATGAAGCCGGTGACGGGCTCGTAGAAATACTTGATCAGGTCCACCCGGCCCGACACCGGCGTGAGGCCCCAGCGCTCGCCCACGAACATGATGAGCAAGAGGCCCCACCAGAAGATCGGCATCGAGTAGCCGGTGACCGAGAGCCCCATCAGGGTCTGGTCGAACCAGCTGCCGCGCTTGGCCGCGGCCAGGGTGCCGGCCGGCACGCCGATCAGCACCGCCAGCAGCATCGCGAACAGCGAGAGCTCGATGGTGGCGGGGAAGAGGGCGAGGAATTCGGTCAGCACCTTCTCGTTGGTGGACAGCGAGGTGCCGAAGTCGCCATGCAGCAGCTGCCAGCAGTAGTCGGCGAACTGCTTCCACACCGGCTGATCCAGCCCCAGCTCGTGGCGGAACTGCGCGAGCCGCTCGGGCGAGATGCCGCGCTCGCCCACGCGCGCCTCCACCGGGTCGCCCGGCACCATGCGTATCGCCACGAAGGTGACGAACATCAGCGCGAAGAAGGTGGGGATGGTGAGCGCCAGGCGGCGCAGCAGGAACTTGAACATGGGTGGCTGCTGGCAAGGACAAACAAACACGCCCGGCCCCGTTGCATGGGGGCCGGGCGTTGCCTTGCCCTGATGGGTTTACTTCAGGTCGACGCCGTTGAACAGATGGGAGCCGAAGGGGCTCTGCTTATAGCCGGTGACTTCCTTGCGCATCACCTCGAACACCACGCCATGCGCGATCTTGAAATCGGGCACCTCGTCGTGCTCGATCTGCTGCATCTCGCTGTAGAGCTTGGCGCGGGCCTTGTTGTCGGTGAGCGCGCGCGCCTGTTCGAGCTTGTCGTCAAAGCCCTTGTGGCACCACTTGGCCAGGTTCTGGCCGCCGGCGCGCGCGGCGTCGCAACCGTGCAGGAAGAAGAAGTTGTCCGGGTCGCCGTTGTCGCCGGTCCAGCCCATCATGCCGGTCATGTGCTCGCCCTGCTGCAGGCGCTTGCGGTACTCGCCCCACTCGTAGCTCACCAGCTTGGCGTTCACGCCCACCTTGGCCAGGTCGGACTGCATCATCTCGGCAATGCGCTTGGCGTTGGGGTTGTAGGGGCGCTGCACCGGCATGTACCAGAGGTCGATCTCCAGCGGCAGCTTGAGGCCCGACTTGGCGAGCAGCTCCTTGGCCTTGGTGGGGTCGAAGGGTACGTCCTTGATGGCGTCGTTGTAGCCCATCAGGGTGGGCGGGATGAAGTTCTTGGCGGGCAGGCCGGCGCCCAGGTAGACATCCTTCAGGATCGCCGCCTTGTCCACCGCCATCGAGAGCGCCAGCCGCACTTCCTTCTTGTCCAGCGGCGGCTTCTGCGTGTTGAAGGCCCAGTAGGCGATGTTCATGCCGGGCGCGCTGATGACCTTGAGCGCGGGGTCCTTCTGCATCTCGGGCAGGTCGGCCGGGCGCGGGTAGGCGGCGAAATGGCATTCGCCGGCCTTGAGCTTGCTGTAGCGCGCGGTCGGGTCGGGGGTGATGGCGAACACCAGGTCGTCCACCAGGGCCTTCTCGCCGAAATAGTCCTTGTTGGCCTTGTAGCGGATCACCGCGTCCTTCTGGTACATCACGAAGTTGAAGGGGCCGGTGCCCACCGGCACCTGGTCGAACTGCTCCTTCTTGTTCTGTTTGGCCAGGGCGTCGGCATATTCGGCCGACTGGATGGACGCGAACTCCATCGCCAGATTCGCCAGCATGGTGGCGTTGGGGCGCTTGAACACCAGCTTGACGGTGAGCGGATCCACCTTCTCCACCGCCACCAGATCGTCCTTCAGGCCCATGTCGGCGAAGTAGTCGAACTTGCCGCCCGAGACCTTGGCATAGGGGTGATCGGCCTTCCACTGGCGCTCGAAGCTCCACACCACGTCGTCTGCATTGAAGTCGCGCGTGGCCTTGAAGCCGGGCACGCTGTGGAACTTGACGCCGGCGCGCAGCTTGAAGGTATAGGTCTTGCCGTCGGGCGAGATGGTCCAGCTTTCGGCAAGACCTGGCACCACCTCGGTGCTGCCGCGCTTGAAGGCGGTGAGCTTGTCGAACACGCCGCGGATGGTGTCGAAGCTGGTGCCGGTGGTGTTGAGCGCGGGGGTGAAGTTCTCGGGCGAACCTTCGGAGCAATACACCAGGGTCTTGGCCTGGGCGGCGCCACTCAGCAGGCCCAGACTCAGCAACGTGGCGGGCACGGCGGCCAATCGCAGGAATCGCGTCTTCTTCATCTCACCCTCCATGAAAAGTCGGCCGATGCTAGCCGGTCTGCCGGCATCAAACATCGGGGTAACCCGGGGTGACTTCAGCTACCTTGCAAGGCGGTCTGGATCTCGCTGCGCAGACGGCGCAGCGCCTGCAGCTCGGCATCGGGTGTCTGCAGGGCCGGCCAGAGCAGGGCCACCAGGTCGCGCGCGCTCTGGTCCACATCGATCTGGCGCCCGGCGATGATGACCTCCCAGAGCATGTGCTCCATGGGGCCGAACACCAGCGAGCGCAACATGCGCAGCGGGATGTCCTGGCGCACCTGGCCCAGGGCCTGGCCGCGCGAGAGCAGGTCCATCAGCGGTGCGGTATAGCGACGTTGCAGCTCGATGAAGGCCTCGCCGAACTCGGCGCCTTGTTCCGCACCTTTGGCGTTGGTCATGTCGGCCTCGCGCTTGCGGCCTTCCGACAGCACCAGCTCGCACAGCCCCGTGCCCTGGATCAGGAACAGGCGCAGGTGGGTGTGCACCACGAACTCCAGCTGCTCGCGCACCGAGGCCTCGCGCGGCAGGCCGCCCTCGATGGCGGCAATGATCTCGTCGTACCAGTCGGCGATCACCCGCATGCAGAGCTCGCGCTTGCCACGGAAATAGGTGAACACGGTGGCCTCCGAAATGCCCAGCTGCTTGGCGATCTCGGTGGTGGTGGCCTTCTCGTAGCCGCGCTGGGCAAACACCGATCGGCCCACGCGCAGGATGTCGCGCACGCGCTGCTCCGCCTTGGCGCTGACGGGCGCGCGGCGTGCGGTGCTGGCGGGGAGAATGGCGCTCACGGGGCGCATTCTGCGTGGGAATTGAGTAAAGCTCAAGTCTTTGCGAGGCCGGCTTGCCTTGGGGCGCCGGCTGGCTTATCCTTGCGGCCTCGTGTGCGCGCTGCCGACCTGGGCAGGGCGCTGCAACAAGATGAATTGAGCCGTACTCAGTTTGTACGCCTCGCTGGAGACACCATGCCGGTTTTGACCACCAAACTGAACGCCCGCTCGGCCGATTTCAAGGCCAATGCCGAGGCCATGCGGGCGCTCATCGCCGACCTCAGCGCGCGGCTTGAAAAGATCGCCCAGGGTGGTGGCGAGGCCGCGCGTGCCAAGCACACCGCACGCGGCAAACTGCTGCCGCGCGACCGGGTGGAGATGCTGCTGGACCCCGGCACGCCGTTTCTGGAACTGGCCCCGCTGGCCGGCCTGAATATGTATGACAACGCCGCGCCCGGCGGCGGCATCGTCGCCGGCATCGGCCGCGTCTCAGGCGTGGAATGCATGATCGTGTGCAACGACGCCACGGTGAAGGGCGGCACCTACTACCCCATCACGGTGAAGAAGCATCTGCGCGCCCAGGAGATCGCCGAGCAGAACCATCTGCCCTGCATCTATCTGGTGGACTCGGGCGGCGCCAATCTGCCGAACCAGGACGAGGTCTTCCCGGACCGTGACCATTTCGGCCGCATCTTCTACAACCAGGCCAATCTCTCGGCCAAGGGGCTGGCGCAGATCGCCGTGGTGATGGGCTCCTGCACGGCGGGCGGCGCCTATGTGCCGGCGATGAGCGACGAGACCATCATCGTGAAGAACCAGGGCACCATCTTCCTGGGCGGCCCGCCGCTGGTGAAGGCCGCCACCGGCGAGGTGGTGAGCGCCGAGGACCTGGGCGGCGGCGATGTGCACACCCGCCTCTCGGGCGTGGCCGACCACCTGGCCAACAACGACACCCATGCGCTGGCGATCGCACGCCAGTCGGTGGCGCGTCTGAACTGGCAGAAGAACATCGGCATGGCCATGCAGGCGCCGCGTGCGCCGCTGTTCGACGCCACCGAGTTGCATGGCGTGATCCCGACCGACACGCGCAAGCCCTTCGATGTGCGCGAGGTGATCGCGCGCGTCGTCGACGGCAGCGAATTCGATGAATTCAAGGCCCGCTACGGCGCCACCCTGGTGTGCGGCTTCGCCCATATCGAGGGCATGCCGGTGGGCATCGTCGCCAACAACGGCATCCTGTTCGCCGAGAGCGCCAACAAGGGCGCGCACTTCATCGAGCTGTGCTGCCAGCGCAAGATTCCGCTGGTGTTCCTGCAGAACATCACCGGCTTCATGGTGGGCCGCAAGTACGAGAACGAAGGCATTGCCCGCGCCGGCGCCAAGATGGTCACCGCCGTGGCCTGCGCCCAGGTGCCCAAGTTCACCGTCATCATTGGGGGCAGCTTCGGTGCCGGCAATTACGGCATGTGCGGCCGCGCCTACAGCCCGCGCTTCCTGTGGATGTGGCCCAACGCGCGCATCTCGGTGATGGGCGGCGAACAGGCCGCCAGCGTGCTGGCCACCGTCAAACGCGACGGCATCGAGGCCAAGGGCGGTTCGTGGAGCGCGGAGGAAGAGGAAAGCTTCAAGGCGCCGATCCGCCAGCAGTACGAAGACCAGGGCCATCCCTATTACGCCAGCGCCCGCCTGTGGGACGACGGCGTGATCGACCCCGCCGACACGCGCCGCGTGCTGGCGCTGGGCCTGTCGGCCGCGCTCAACGCGCCGATCCCGGACACCAAGTTCGGCGTGTTCCGCATGTAAACCGCCGCAAGGCCTGGCAAGACCCGACCCCATGATCGTGATCCGCCCCCTGCGTGCCGACGATGATCTGCACGCGCTCACCGCGCTGCTGCACAAGGCCTATGCGGCCCTGGCCGCGCAGGGCTGGAACTTCACCGCGGCCGACCAGAGCGTGGCCGTGACCGCCAAGCGGGTGGCCGCCGGCGGCTGTCTGGTGGCGGAGCGCGCGGGCCGCCTGCTGGGCACGGTGAATGTGCGCGGCCCCTACCGGCCCGAGCAGGATGCCTGGTGCCTCAACACGCCCTGGTATCTGCGCGAGGACACCGCCATCCTGTCGCAGTTCGCCGTCGACCCGGATTGCCAGGGCCAGGGCCTGGGCGAGCGCCTGATGGACGCCGCCGAGGCCTGGGCCACCGAGCGCGGCTTTGCCCATGTGGCGCTCGACACCGCCGGCCCCGCCCAGCACCTGCGCCAGCGCTATCTCAAGCGCGGCTACCAGCAGGTCGGGGAGGTGCAGTGGGACGGCAAGACCTATTCCAGCGTGCTGATGGTGAAGCCGCTGCAGATGGAAATGAGCAAGACATGAGCAACAGCAGCCTGAAGATCGAACGGCAGGGGCCTATCCCCAATGTCGCCCGCGTCACTCTCAACCGCCCCGAGGTGCGCAATGCCTTCAACGAGGCGGTAATCGCCGAACTCACGCAGGCCTTTGCCGAGCTGGGGCAAGACCCGACCCTGCGGGCCATCGTGCTGGCCGCCGAGGGCAAGGCCTTCTGCGCCGGCGCCGATCTCAACTGGATGAAGGCCATGGCCGGCTACAGCTGGGACGAGAACCACGCCGATGCCTCGCGCCTGGCCGAGATGCTGTGGACCATCTACAGCTGCCCGGTGCCCGTGATCGCACGCGTGCAGGGCGATGTCTATGCCGGTGGCGTGGGCCTGGTGTCGGTGTGCGACATGGTGGTGGCGGTGGAGGGCGCGGGCTTCTGCCTGTCGGAGGCCAAGCTGGGCCTGCTGCCGGCCACCATCGGCCCCTATGTGGTGCGGGCGCTGGGTGAGCAGGCCTCGCGCCGCTACTTCCTCACCGCCGAGCGCTTCGGCGCCGCCGAGGCGCAGCGCCTGGGCCTGGTGCATGAGCTGGCCACGCCGGAGACGCTGGACGAGCGGGTCGATGCCCTGCTGGCGGCCCTGGTTGCCAACGGCCCGGCCGCCGTGCGCGCCTGCAAGAAGCTGGTGCAGGACGTGGCCCATCAGGCCATCACGCCCGCGCTGCGCGACGACACCGCGCGCCGCATTGCCGACATCCGCGCCAGCGCCGAGGGCCGCGAGGGTGTGCAGTCCTTCCTGAACAAGAGCAAGCCCAGCTGGCTGGCATGACGACGATGAGCGCGACCCAGGCCCTGCAGCGCCGCAGCCTCGATGCGGTGTGGCACCCCTGCACCCAGATGGCACGCGCCGAGGCGGTGCCGCCGCTGCCGATCGCGCGCGGCGAGGGGCCGTGGCTTTACGACTTCGACGGCCGGCGCTATTTCGATGCCAACAGCAGCTGGTGGGTGAACCTGTTCGGCCATGTCGATGCCGGCATCAACGCCGCCATCAAGCAGCAGCTCGACACCTTGCCGCATGTGATGCTGGCGGGCTGCACCCATGAGCCGGCGGTGCGCCTGGCCGAGCGGCTCTCGGCGCGTACCGGCGGCGCTCTGGGCCATTGCTTCTTCGGCAGCGACGGCGCCAGCGCGGTGGAGATCGCGCTCAAGCAGAGCTTTCATTCCTGGCGCAATCTGGGCCGCGGCGGCAAGCGCGAGTTCGTCTGCCTGAAGAACGGTTACCACGGCGAGACCATCGGCGCGCTGGCCGTCACCGATGTGGCGATCTTCCGCGATGCCTACGACCCGCTGCTGATGCGCGCCCATATCGTGAGCTCGCCCGACAGCCGCCTGGACAACGAGGCCGAGGCCCTGGCCGCGATGCGCGCCCTGCTGGCCGAGCGCCATGAACATATCGCCGCCGTGATCGTCGAACCCCTGGTGCAGGGCGCCGCCGGCATGGTGATGCACGCGCCCTCGTACCTGAAGGCGCTGCGTGAACTGACGCGCGAGTTCAACGTGCACCTGATCGCAGATGAAATCGCGGTGGGATGCGGCCGCACCGGTACCTTCTTCGCCTGGGAACAAACGCTCGCCAGCGCCGGGCCGCCCCAAGCTGGCGAAGCCCCCGTGGGGGGCAGCTCGCGTACCCGCGAGCGTGGGGGCTCACAGTCCCACTGGCCCGACTTCATCCTGCTCTCCAAGGGCATCACCGCCGGCACCCTGCCGCTGTCGCTGGTGCTGACGACCGATGCGGTCTACCGCGCCTTCTGGTCCGAGGATGTGACGCGCGGCTTTCTGCACTCGCATTCCTACACCGGCAATGCCCTGGCCTGCGCCGCCGCCAACGCGGTGCTGGACCGCTTCGATGCCGGCCAGCTGGAGGCCAATCGCGTGCAGGCCGCGCTGCTGGCCGAGGCCTTCGCGCCGCTGGCGGCGGACCCACGGGTCGAGCACTTTCGCCAGCGCGGCATGATCCTGGCCTTCGACGTGAAGAAGCCCGGCGAACGCTTCGCCGAGCGTTTCCATCTGGCGGCGCGCGCCCATGAGCTGCTGATACGCCCGATCGGCGCCACCGTCTACCTGATGCCCCCCTATCTGATTGATGCTCAGCAGACCGCGGCCTTCCTGGCCGAGGCCGTGCGCCGGACCCTCGACGATGTTGCTTGAACACCTGAACACCAAGCTCAAGGCCATCGAGGCGCAAAGCCTCACGCGCTTCCTGCGCCAGGCCGAGAGCCGCACCGCGCCGCGCCAGATCGTGCGTGGCGCCGATGGCATCGCGCGTGAACTGCTGATGTTCTGCTCCAACGACTACCTGGGCCTGGCCGCCCATCCACGCATCGCCGAGGCCCTGGCCGAGGGCGCGCGCATCTATGGCGGCGGCTCGGGCGCCTCGCCGCTGATCAGCGGCCACACGGTGGCGCATGAGCGCGTCGCCCAGACCCTGGCCGACTGGTTCGCGCCGCACATCCCGCAGGCGCGCGCGATAGGCTTCTGCACCGGCTATATGGCCAATCTGGCGGTGGTCACCGCGCTGGGCGATGAGCAGACCGAGATCTTCTCGGAGGCGCTCAACCATGCCTCGCTGATCGACGGCACCCGCCTGGCCAAGGCCAAGGTCACGCGCTTCGGCCATGCCGACGTGGGCCAGCTGCGCACGCTGCTGGCGGCGAGCCAGGCCAAGATCAAGCTGATCGTCAGCGATGCCGTCTTCAGCATGGATGGCGACCTCGCGCCGCTGCCGCAGCTGCTGGCCCTGGCCGAGGAATTCGATGCCTGGCTGATCGTCGACGATGCCCATGGCTTCGGCGTGCTGGGCGCCAAGGGCCGTGGCTCGCTGGAGCATTTCGACCTGAAGAGCCAGCGCCTGATCCTGGTCGGCACGCTGGGCAAGGCCGCGGGCCTGGCCGGCGCTTTCGTGGTGGCGCATGAGACGGTGGTCGAGTACCTGTTGCAGGCCGCCCGCAACTTCATCTTCTCCACCGCCTCGCCGGCCGCGATCGAGCATGCGCTGCTCACCAGCTTCGATCTGATCGAGGGCGAAACCGGCGTGCAGCGCCGCGAGAACCTGGTGCGCCTGCAAGCCCAGCTGCGCAAGGGCATCGAGGCCTTGCTGGCCCGCCATCCGCGCCTGGGCTGGAAGCTGGCCGCCTCCGAGACGCCGGTGCAGCCGCTGATCGTCGGCGGCAATGCCGAGGTGATGCAGCTGGCCGCAAGGCTGGAGCGCGAGGGCCTGCGCGTGCCCGGCATCCGCCCGCCCACCGTGCCCAAGGGCGAGGCGCGGCTGCGCATCACGCTGTGCGCCACGCACAGTGCGGCCGATGTGGAACAGCTGCTGGCGGCGCTCGCGTCGGCGGCCGCGGACATGGACAGGGTGGCAGCATGAGAGGCTTCTTCATCACCGGCACCGACACCGAGATCGGCAAGACCTGCATCAGCGCCGGCCTGACCCACGCGTTTGCGCAGCTGGGCCTGCGCGTGGCCGCCATCAAACCGATCGCGGCGGGGCAGGACTTCGTCGACGGCGCCTGGGTCAACGAGGACGTGCGGCGCCTGCGCGCGGCCAGCAATATGGCGCTCAGCGATGCCGAGGTCGGCCCGCTGCAGCTGCGCGCCGCCTGCGCGCCGCACATCGCCGCCCGCCTGGAGGACTGCACCATTGATCGCGAGCCGCTGCTGCATGCCGTGCGCAGCACCGCCGCGCGCGCCGAGCTGTGCATCGTCGAGGGCGTGGGCGGCTTCCGCGTGCCCCTGGGCCCGCATTGGGACACCGCCGACCTGGCGGCCGATCTGCAGCTGCCGGTGGTGCTGGTGGTCGGCCTGCGTCTGGGTTGCATCAACCACGCCCTGCTCACCGCCGAGGCGATTGCCGCGCGCGGCCTGCGGCTGGCCGCCTGGGTGGCCAATACGGTGGACACCGAGATGCCCCATGTGGCGGACAATCTGGCCGCATTGACGGCGGTGCTGTCCGCCGCACCCTTCAACGCTCCCTGCTGGGGCCATGTGCCCCGGCTCTTCGATCCTTCCCCTGCGGCAGTCGCCGCGCATCTGCCTCAGCCGCCGCTGCTGCAAGCCCTGGAATCCTTCCCATGAAACAGACGTTTAACCAAGTCCAGTCCCTCACTCCCAGCACCGACGCCGAGCGCCGCAACAGCAAGGCCTGGACGGTCAACGAGGTCGCCGCCCTGTTCGAGCTGCCCTTCAACGACCTGATGTTCCGCGCCCAGCAGGTGCACCGCGAGAACTTCGATGCCAACGCGGTGCAGCTCTCCACGCTGCTCTCGATCAAGACCGGCGGCTGCGAAGAGGATTGCAAGTACTGCCCGCAGTCGGCGCACTTCGATACCGGCCTGAAGGCCGAGAAGCTGCTGCCCTTGCAGGAGGTGATGGAGGCGGCGCGCGCCGCCAAGGCCAATGGCGCCACGCGCTTCTGCATGGGCGCGGCCTGGCGCACGCCCAAGGAACGCCATCTGGAGGCGATCGGCGAGATGATCACCGAGGTCAAGGCCTTGGGCCTGGAGACCTGCCTCACCGCCGGCATGCTGGGTGATGGCCAGGCCGAGCAATTGCGCGAGGCGGGCCTGGACTATTACAACCACAACCTCGACACCTCGCCCGAGTTCTACGGCCAGATCATCACCACCCGCACCTACCAGGACCGCCTGGACACGCTGGACCGCGTGCGCAATGTCGGCCTGAAGGTCTGCTCGGGCGGCATCGTCGGCCTGGGCGAGACGCGCCGCGAGCGTGCTGGCCTGCTGGTGCAGCTGGCCAATCTGGACCCCTATCCCGAGTCGGTGCCCATCAACAACCTGGTGCAGGTGGAAGGCACGCCGCTGGCCGGCACCGCCGCGCTGGACCCGTTTGAATTCGTGCGCACCATCGCGGTGGCCCGCATCATCATGCCGCGCGCCATGGTGCGCCTCTCGGCCGGCCGCGAGGAGATGCCCGAGTCGCTGCAAAGCCTCTGCTTCCTGGCCGGTGCCAACAGCATGTTCTATGGAGACAAGCTGCTCACCACCAGCAACCCGCAGGCCGAGAAGGACCGCGCCCTGCTGGACCGCCTGGGCATGCATTGCGCCACCGAGGCCGAGCTGAGCGCCGAGCCCAGTGCCGGCTGCAGCGAGCACGGCTGCGCCACGCACTGAACCGACAAGAAAAACGAAGACCCCGGAGACTCCGCCATGTTCAAGAAGATCCTCATTGCCAACCGCGGCGAAATCGCCTGCCGCGTGGCGGCCACCGCGCGCCGTCTTGGCGTCAAGACCGTGGCGGTCTATTCCGAGGCCGATGCGCGTGCCAAGCATGTGCAGGCCTGCGATGAGGCGGTGCTGATCGGCGGCCCGGCGCCGCGCGATTCCTACCTGCAATGGCAGCGCGTCATCGAGGCGGCCAAGGCCACCGGCGCCGAGGCCGTGCACCCCGGCTACGGCTTTCTGTCGGAGAACGAGGACTTCGCCAAGGCCTGCGCGGCCGCCGGCCTGGTCTTCATCGGCCCACCGGCCTCGGCCATCCTGGCGATGGGCCTGAAGGCCGAGTCCAAGCGTCTGATGGAAGCGGCCGGCGTGCCCCTGGTGCCCGGCTATCACGGCGCCGACCAGGACCCGGCCCTGCTGAAGCGGGAGGCCGACCGCATCGGCTATCCGGTGCTGATCAAGGCCAGCGCCGGCGGCGGCGGCAAGGGCATGCGCGCGGTGCTGCAGGCGTCCGACTTTGACGCCGCGCTGGCCTCCTGCAAGCGCGAGGCCATCAACAGCTTTGGCGACGACGCGGTGCTGATCGAGCGCTATGTGCAGAAGCCCCGCCATATCGAGATCCAGGTGTTTGGCGACAGCCAGGGCAGCTGCGTCTACCTGTTCGAGCGCGACTGCTCGGTGCAGCGCCGCCACCAGAAGGTGCTGGAAGAGGCCCCGGCCCCCGGCATGAGCGCGGCGCGCCGCCGCGAGATGGGCGAGGCCGCGGTGGCGGCCGCCAAGGCGGTTGGCTATGTGGGCGCCGGCACGGTGGAGTTCATCGCCGAGCAGGACGGCCGTTTCTACTTCATGGAAATGAACACCCGCCTGCAGGTGGAGCATCCGGTCACCGAAGCCATCACCGGCCAGGACCTGGTGGAGTGGCAATTGCGCGTGGCGTCCGGCGAAGCGCTGCCGCTCAAGCAGCATGAGCTGCAGATGCACGGGCACGCCATCGAGGCGCGCATCTGTGCCGAGAATCCCGATGGCGGCTTCCTGCCCGCCACCGGCCGCCTGGACGTGGCGCGCTGGCCGGCGCATGTGAGCTTCGAGCGCGGCCATGTGCGCATCGATGCCGGCGTGGGCGAGGGCGACGAGATCAGCCCCTACTACGACTCCATGGTGGCCAAGCTGATCGTCTGGGGCGAGGACCGCGCCCAGGCCCTGGCGCGCCTGGATGCGGCGCTGCGCGACACGCATATCGTCGGCCTGCAGACCAATGTGGCCTTTCTGCGCCGCTGCGCCGCCACCGCTTCCTTCGCCGGCGCGGATCTGGACACCGGCCTGATCGAGCGCGAGCGCGCCGCGCTGTTCGACCAACCCGGCCTGCCGCTGCAGATCAGCGCCGCCGCGGTGGTGGCCCATACCCTGGCCAAGGAAGCCGCGCTGCAGAGCGCCGACCCCTGGACCGCCCGCGACGGCTGGCGCATGTATGGCGCCTCGGCACGCCGCTTCGATCTGGAGGCCGGTGGCACGCACCACGAGGTGCTGCTCTCGCGCCACCACCAGGGTGGCATGCATCTCACGGTGGAGGGGCAATCTTTGCCTTTCGCGGTGAACTCCGCGGGCCTCGAATCGCATGAACTGCTGCTGGGTGAAGGCCTGGCACAGCGACGCGTGACGGTGAAGACCTATGCCCAGGGCGAGCGCGTCGCCGTGTTCGCGGCCGAGGGCTCGGCCATCGTCACCGAGGTGGACGTGATCGCCCATGCCGGCGAGGGTGGCGGCGAAGGCGGCCGCCTCACCGCCCCCATGCCCGGCAAGCTGGTGGCCTTCCTGGCCCAGCCGGGCGACAAGGTGGCCAAGGGCCAGGCGCTGGCGGTGATGGAAGCGATGAAGATGGAGCACACCATCAACGCGCCGCGCGACGGCGTGGTGGCCGAGTTGCTGTTCGCCGTCGGCGATCAGGTGACGGATGGTGCCGAACTGCTGCGCATGGAGGCCTGAAAGATGAACTTGCCAAGCCGCGTCACCCTGGTCGATGTGGGCCCGCGCGACGGCCTGCAGAACGAAAAGCAGCCGGTCGCCACCGAGCACAAGGCGCAGCTGGTGGCGATGCTGCAGGCCGCTGGCCTGCGCGAGATCGAGGTCACCAGCTTCGTCAGCCCCAAATGGGTGCCGCAGATGGCCGACAACGAGGCGGTGATGGCCGCCATCGCGCGCCAGCCCGGCGTGCGCTATTCGGTGCTGACGCCGAACATGAAGGGCCTGGAGGCGGCGCTGCCGACCAGGCCGGACGAGATCGTGGTGTTCGCGGCCGCCAGCGAGGCCTTCAGCCAGAAGAACATCAACTGCTCGATCGCCGAGAGCATCGAGCGTTTCGCCCCCGTGGTGGAGGCCGCCCATGCCGCCGGCCTCAAGGTGCGCGGCGCACTCTCCTGCGCGGTGGGCTGCCCCTACGAGGGCGACATCAGCGCCGACCAGGTCGAGCGCGTGGTGCTCTTGATGAAGGGCATCGGCGTCGACCACCTGGGCGTGGCCGACACCATCGGCGTGGGTACGCCGCGCAAGATCCAGGCGGCGATGGAGCGTGCGCTCAAGCATTACCCCCTGGTGGAGGTGAGCGGCCATTTCCACGACACCTACGGCCAGGCGCTCTCCAACATCTACGCCTGCCTGGAGCTGGGCGTGCACAACTTCGACGCCAGCGTGGCCGGCCTGGGCGGCTGCCCCTATGCCAAGGGCGCGACCGGCAATGTGGCGACCGAAGACGTGGTCTTCATGCTGAATGGCCTGGGCATCGAGACCGGTATAGACATCGACAAACTGGTCGACGCCGGCGCCTACATCTCGAACGTGCTGGGCCGCCCGCCGGTCTCGCGCGTGGGACGCGCGCTGCTGGCCAAGCGGGCGGGCTGAGCGGCCGGGCCGGTCGGATCAGCCGCGCACGCGCTGGCTGATCCACCACAGGTGGCCGTCGAGGTCGAGCGCGCCATAGCTGCGGTCGGCCCAGTATTCGGGCCCGTAGTCGTGCAGCTCGGGCTCCATCACGATGCGCGCGCCGGCGGCGCGGGCGCGCGCGCAATGCGCGTCCACATCGTCCACATAGAGCATCAGGTTCTGGGTGTTGGCGCCGCCCAGCGCCAGCGGGCTGCGCATGGGCACGCCAAAGCGCGGCTCGCGGCCGGCCGCGCCTTCACCGACCATGATCAGGGCCTCGCCATAGCGCAGCTCGCTGTGGCGCACGCTGCCGTCGGCATCGTCGACCCTGAGCTTGAGCTCGAAACCGAAGGCCGCCTGCAGCCAGGCGATGGCCGCGTTCGCGTTCTCATAGAACAGCGCCGTGGAAAGGCGCGGCCAACCGGCGGGTGTGGGTTTCATGGCGGGCTCCCGCAAAGAGGCGGTGAGCATAGGCGCGCGCCCATGGCGGCACAAGCGGCGCGCACGCCGGCCTCCCGCCAAACTAGGGGCAGTGCATTGCCATTGCGGCCGACCCCTCGCCACAATGGGCTTTTGCCCCCCGGGAGCACAAGATGGACAAGCTGGTGATCAAGCATGGCGCGGCCTTACGTGCGAAGTACGCGGCGGCCGGTCTGGCCAAGGTGGATGCGGCGCTCAAGACCCTGGTGAGCGCCGACAAGAAGCGCGGCATCGAGACCGTGGTGCTGGACGTCAGCCTGGCCTCGGCGATGAAGCCCTATGGCGCCGCGGTGCCGGCCAAGCCCGATGCGCGCGCGCTCAAGGCCGCCATCGATGCCGTGGCGACGGCGGCCAAGCCGCACTACATCCTGCTGCTCGGCGCGCTGGACGTGCTGCCCATGGTGCCGCTGGTGAACCCTGCCTATGGCGGCCCGGGCGGCGACGACGACAAGACCGTGCCCAGCGATCTGCCCTATGCCTGCGAGGCGCCCTACGGCACCGACGTGAACCGCTTCCTGGGGCCGACCCGGGTGGTGGGGCGCCTGCCCGACGTGCCGGGCGCCAGCAAGCCCGATCTGCTGCTGCAGCTGCTGCGCGCCTCGGCCCGCGCCAAGCCGCTGCCGCGCGAGGCCTACCAGCAGAGCTTCGCGCTTTCGGCCGAGGTCTGGCAGGGCTCCACGCGCCTGAGCGTGAACAACACCTTTGGCGACGCCGCGCCGCTGAACCTGGCGCCGCCCAAGGGCCCGCGCTGGGCCAAGCAAGACCTGGCCCCGCGCATGCACTTCATCAACTGCCATGGCGCCGCCCATTCGCCCGAATACTTCGGCCAGCGCGGCGACGCCTATCCGGTGGCGCACCGCGCCAATCTGCTCACCGGCAAGATCACCGCCGGCACTGTGGTGGCCGCCGAGTGCTGCTATGGCGCCCAGCTCTACGATCCGGCCGAGAGCGCCGGCACCCAGGGCATCGCGCTGAGCTATCTGGCCGACGGCGCGAGCGGCTTTTTCGGCAGCACCACGATTGCCTACGGGCCCAGCGAGGGCAATGGCTCGGCCGACCTGATCTGCCAGTATTTCCTGCAGCGCGTGCTGGCGGGCTCATCGCTGGGCCGCGCGGCGCTGGAGGCGCGCCAGAAGTTCGCCGGCGAACGCACCCATCTGGACCCCTTCGATCTGAAGACCCTGGGCCAGTTCTACCTGCTCGGCGATCCGGCCCTGCAGCCGGTGGGTTATGCCGCCCATGCCCTCAGCAAGACCAAGGCCTTCAAGCAGGCCTTCGCCAAGGTGCAGGACCGCGGTGTGCGCGGCCTGCGGCGCGAGCGGCTGGAGCGCGAGGGGCGGCATCTGGCACGCGCGCTGCCGCCGGTGCGGTCGAAGGCGCTTGAGCCGGCCGCACCGGTGGAGCGCACCATGCAGATGATGGCGCGCGAATCGGGCCTGCAGGGCGAGGTCTCGCGGCTGAGCTTCGAGATCGGCGGCAAGGGGCCGATACGTCGCATCCATGTGCTCAAGGGCCTGGCGCAGCATGGCACGGGCGAGCAGCGCGTGCCGCATGTGCTGGCCATCGTCGCCACCGAGGAGAACGGCCAGCTGCTGCATGTGCGGCGGGTGCATTCGCGCTAATTTCCACACAAAGGTTGGCCGATGAGCGAGATCGTGGGCAAGATCAGCAAGCGCCTGCTGGCGCAGGGCACGAAGAGCGAGCACCGGGGCATGGTGCTGGAGGACGCCCAGGGGCTGCAGCATGTGCTGCGGCGCGTGGGCGGCAACCCCTTTCGCGACTCTGAGCTGGAGGCGCTGGAGGGGCGCCGCCTGCGCCTGCTGGGGCGTGCCACCGAGGGTTTCTTCCTGGTCGAGCGTTGGGAAGAGGCGGCGGATTAGCGCCGATTAGCGTTGCTAATGCCGCTGTAGCGCGGCAAATGCCATTTGCGCTCGGACGGCTGCCGGTCGTACAAAGCGCGGAGCCAAGTCCTACAAGAACGGAGACAAGCCATGAAGATCGGATGCCCCAAGGAAATCAAGAACCACGAGTACCGCGTGGGCCTGACGCCCGCCAGCGTGCGCGAACTCAGCAGCCGCGGCCACAGCGTGCTGGTGCAGGCCGGTGCCGGCGCCGCCATCGGGCTGGATGACGAGCAGTACCTGGCCGCCGGCGCGCAGCTGGCGCCCGACGCCGCCACGGTGTTTGCGCAGAGCGAGATGATCGTCAAGGTCAAGGAACCGCAGCCGCAGGAATGCGCGATGCTGCGCCCCGGCCAGATCCTCTACACCTATCTGCACCTGGCGCCGGACCCCGAGCAGACCGCCGCACTCGTGAAGAGCGGCGCGATCTGCATTGCCTACGAAACCGTCACCGCGCCCGGCGGCGGCCTGCCGCTGCTGGCGCCCATGAGCGAGGTGGCCGGCCGCATGGCCGTGCAGGCCGGCGCCGCGCATCTGGAGAAGAGCAAGGGCGGCATGGGCGTGCTGCTGGGCGGCGTGCCCGGCGTGGCGCCCGCCCATGTGGTGATCCTGGGCGGCGGCGTGGTGGGCACGCATGCGCTGCAGATGGCGGTGGGCATGGGCGCGCGGGTCACCGTGCTGGACAAGAGCGTGGACCGCCTGCGCCAGCTGGACCTGGTGTTCGGCAACCGCATCACCACCCAGTACTCGACGGCGCAGAGCGTGGAAGAGGCGGTGCTGTCGGCCGATCTGGTGGTCGGCGGCGTGCTGATCCCCGGCGCCGCGGCGCCCAAGCTGGTGACGCGCGCGATGGTGTCGCGCATGAGGAAGGGTGCGGTGATCGTGGACGTGGCGATCGACCAGGGCGGCTGCTTCGAGACCTCGCACGCCACCACCCATGCCGAGCCCACCTTTGTGGTGGACGGCGTGGTGCATTACTGCGTGGCGAACATGCCCGGCGCGGTGGCGCGCACCTCCACCTTCGCGCTCAACAACGCCACCATCGGCCATGCCGTGGCGCTGGCCGACAAGGGCTGGAAGCAGGCGCTCAAGGACAACCCGCATCTGAAGGCGGGCCTGAACGTGGCCGCCGGCCACGTCACCTACGAGGCGGTGGCGCGCGACCTGGGCTATGCCTATGTGAGCGCCGACACCCTGCTGGCTTGATACGTTGATCTGGGACATTGGGGCTGCACCGGGCTGGGATAAGGTGTACAAGCATTGATCCCAGTACCGCAACGGAGGACGCCATGTCAGACCAAGTACACGCCCAGAAGGAACGCCTGGTGGCAGATTTGCACGCCGTCGTCGCCGAGGCCGAGTCCCTGCTGAAGGCCACCGCCGGCCAGGCCGGCGAGGGCGCCAGCGAGTTGCGCGCCAAGGTCCAGGCCAGTCTGGACCGCGCCAAGCGCCATCTCACCGAGTTGCAGGAGGCCGCGATCGAGAAGGCCAAGGCCGCCGGCAAGGCCACCGACAACTATGTGCACGAGAACCCCTGGCAGTCCATCGGCGTGGCGGCCGGCGTCGGCCTGCTGCTGGGCATGTTGATCGCACGCAGCAAGTAGCCACCTGCCGCGCAGGGGGCGGGCCGGCTTACTGCAGCGGCTCGCCCTTACCGCTCTCCAGCCAGAGCTGGAGCTGGTCGGCCATCATGGGCTTGGCGAACAGATAACCCTGGCCCTCGTGGCAGCCCAGGGTCTGCAGGTATTGGCACTGCTCTTCGGTCTCGATGCCCTCGGCGATCACGCGCATGCCCAGGCCGCGGCCCAGGTTCACCACCATTTGTGCAATGGTGGAGCCGGCATTGCTGCTCTGGGCCTCGCGCACGAAGGCGCGGTCGATCTTGAGCCGCTCCACGTCCAGCTGGCGCAGCTGGCTCAGCGAGGAGAAGCCGGTGCCGAAGTCGTCGATCGCCACCGAGGCGCCGGTGCTGCGGATGTCCGCCAGCACGCGCAGCACCAGGGAGATGTCTTCCATCGCCATCGATTCGGTGATCTCCAACTCCAGGCTGGTGCCCGGCACGCCGCTGTCTTCCAGCGCCGCCTTGACGGTCTGGATGAAGAGCGGATGGCGGAACTGGGCCAGCGAGATGTTCACCGCCATGCGGAAGTCCTGATAGCCCAGGTCGCGCAGATGCTTGAGCTGGAAGCAGGCGGTGCGCAGCACGAAGTCGCCGATGCTGATGATCAGCCCGGATTGCTCGGCCAGCGGGATGAACTGGTCCGGCGGCACGAACTGGCCCTCGGCGGTGCGCCAGCGCAGCAGCGCCTCGGCGCCCAGCGGCTGGCGGCTCACCAGATCCACCTGGGGCTGGTAGACCACGAACAGGCGGCGCTCCTCGAAACCGGCACGCAGGCCCTTCAGCAGCTTGAAGCGCTCGCGCGCGTCGGTGCCCATGGCGGCGGAGAAATACTGCGAGGAGCCGCGGTGCTGCTGCTTGGCGCGCTTGAGCGCGATCTGGGCATCCAGCAATAGCTCCGAGCCCACCGAATTCGACTCGGTCAGGCGCACCAGGCCGGTGGTGGCCGAGAGCTGCAGGCGTTCGCCCGCCACCGTGAAGGGCTCGGCAAACAGGTTGCGGATGTTGTCGCCGTTGACCAGATGGTTCGGGCCCATCAGGCCGAAGGCATCGGCCGCCACGCGCGCCATCGAGGTGTTGAAGCCGAGCTGGTCCGCCAGGCGTGATACCACGGCCTGCAGGACCTGGTCGCCGAAGCGGTGGCCGAAGGCGTCGTTGACGTCGGAGAAGTCGTCCAGGTCGATCAGCGCCAGCGTGATGCCGTCGGGATGCTTGAGGTTCTGCTCCAGCAGCTCGATGAAACGGGTGCGGTTGGGCAGGTGCAGCAGCTGGTCGTTGTAGGCCTGGTCGATCAGCTGCGAATACAGCACCACGTTCTCGAAGCCTACCGCGATGTTGGAACAGAAGGCGCGCAGCAGCTGCTGGTCGAGCTCGTCCAGGGGGCGGCCCACGTCCACCATGGCCGCCAGGGCGCGACCGTTGGAGAGACCGAAATAGAGGCAGGTGCAGCCGTCTTCGTAGATGTTCTGGCGCTCGCTGAGGCAGCGCGTGAGGATGTGCCTGACCTTGGTGACCTGCACCGCGCCCAGCGGGCAGTTGATCAGGCTGCTGAACTGGCCGGCGGCGGCGACGATGCGCGACTGATCGTCCACATCGGCGCTCGAGCGCGCGCACACCAGGCCCTCGGGCAGGATGCCCAGCAGGGCGCAGAGCTGGGTCACCACGCCCTCGGCAAAGCGCTGCAGGCCCTGCAGCCGGCTCAGCTCGGTGCTGGCCTCGACGATCAGCTCCAGGCCCTTGCGGTTGCTTTCCAGCGCGCGGATCTGCCGGTAGGAGCGGATCGCGGCGGTGAGCACGGTGTAGAGCCGCGTGCGCGTCAGCTCCGACTTGGTCTTGTAGTCGTTGATGTCGTAGGTCTGCACCGTCTCGATCTCGGGCGCATAGCCGGGCTGGCCGGTGCGCAGCACGATGCGCACCGCGCGCAGCTTGAGATCGTCGCGGATGAAGCGCACCAGCTGCAGGCCGGCGTCTTCCGATTCCATCACCACGTCCAGCAGCACCACCGCCAGATCGGGCTCGGCGCTCAGCACCTGGCGCGCCTGCGCGGCCGATTCGGCGTGCAGAAAGGACAGCGGCTGGCCCTCCACCTGCAGGCCCTGCATGGCCAGCTCGGTGGCCTTGTGCACATCGGCGTCGTCGTCGACGATCAGGATGCGCCAGGGCTGTTGCTCGTGCGCGGGTATCTCGTCGTGATGCTCGGGACCGTCCAGGAATTCCAGCAGGTCGTCATCGCCTGGGGCGAGCTCTGCGCTGTTGGACATCTGGCTTTCCGACATTTATTCAACCTTGGGGGTGGTGAGGCGGACAAGTACGAGCACGCCGTAGCTTGCCTCAAGCCCAGCCTTTGCGCCACTATGGACCGCACCGACAGGCTCGATCGTGGCGATCAAGCGGGTGTTGAGGCGCTTCTTCAAGGCTTTGGTCATAGGTCTTTGTCTGCTAGCCGGACTGTAGCCCAAGCCGGCGCCTCCCTGTGTCCAGGGAGGGACAGGCCTTACCCTGATCTGCAGCGCTGCGAGCACAATGCTGGCATTCGTTCACACGGAGATGAGGCATGAGCAGCCCCGCAACTGATGATGGTGCCGGCAGCGGCCTGAAGCCTGCGCTGCAGCGCTTGGGCGGCCATCTGCTGGAACTGCTGCAGCTGCGCCTGGAACTGCTGGGCACCGAGCTCGAGGCCGAGAAGCTGCGCCTGGTCTCGGCCCTGGTGACGGCCCTGCTGGCCGTGATGCTGGTGACGGCGGCGGTGGTGATGCTGAGCCTGGCCCTGCTGCTGCTGAGCCCCGAGGGCTGGCGCTGGGCGGTGGCACTGGGGCTGTGCCTGGTGTATGCCGGCCTGGGCTACGCCATGCTGGGGCGGGCGCGCGACCGGCTGCAGAGCCCCGACGGGGTGTTCGCCGCCAGCGCCGCCGAACTGGCGCGCGACCGCGACGCCCTGGGGAGCTCGTCATCATGATCTGGCGCGATGCCGAACAGACGCTGCGCCTGCGCCAGCTGGAGTTGCGCATGCGCAGCGCCACGCTGCGGGGCGACCTGCAGACCGATGTGCGCGAGCTGGTGCGGCCGCTGGGCTGGATGCCCTGGGCCTGGCGCGGCCTGCGCCTGCTGCGCGGCCTGCCACCGCCCTGGCGGGCGGCGGCCACCGGCCTGGGGGTGGCCGGTGTGGTGCTGATGCTGCGCCGCCCGGCCAAGGTGGCCGGCCTGCTGGGCCTGCTGAAGACGGGCTTGCAGGCGCTCAGGCTGTGGCGTGCCTGGCAGGCGCAGCCAGCCGAAACGCCGGCGGAGCCACCGCCCCAGCCCTGATCAGCACCTGATCAGCCCCCTGATCACCGTTTAGGCGGCTTGGCCGTGCCCGGCCTGGCGGCGGGGCGCGCCGGCTTGGCTCCGGTGTTGCGCGGCGGCAGTCCGGTGTGCTGGGTCAAGATCTGACCCTTGCGCGGCGCCGTGCCGGCGGGCTTGGCCGTCGGTTTGGCGCTACAGGGTTTCACCGGCGTCGAGTTCTTGCGGCGCGCGCTCTCGTAGCTGCCATCCGTCATCGGCTGGTAGGTCGGGATCAGGTGGTGCTTGCCGTTGCCGATCAGATCGGCCCGACCCATCGCCTGCAGGGCCTCGCGCAGCAAGGGCCAGTTGTTGGCATCGTGGTAGCGCAGGAAGGCCTTGTGCAGGCGGCGGCGGCGCTCGCCGCGCACGATGTCCACCGTCTCGCTGTCGCGCGTGACCTTCTTCAGCGGATTCTTGCTGGTGTGGTACATCGCCGTGGCGGTGGCCATCGGGCTGGGGTAGAAGGTCTGCACCTGGTCGGCGCGGAAGCCGTTCTTCTTCAGCCACACCGCCAGATTCATCATGTCTTCGTCGGCGGTGCCGGGGTGGGCGGCGATGAAGTAGGGGATCAGGTACTGCTTCTTGCCGGCTTCCTCGCTGGCCTGCTCGAACAGCTGCTTGAACTTGTCGTAGGTGCCGATGCCCGGCTTCATCATCTTGGAGAGCGGCCCACCCTCGGTGTGCTCGGGCGCGATCTTCAGGTAACCGCCCACATGGTGGGTCACCAGCTCCTTGATGTACTCGGGCGACTTGATCGCCAGGTCGTAGCGCAGGCCCGAGCCGATCAGGATCTTCTTCACGCCCTTGAGCGCGCGGGCGCGCCGGTACATCTGGATCAGCGGGCCGTGGTCGGTCTGCAGGTTCTGGCAGATGCCGGGGTAGACGCAGCTGGGCTTGCGGCAGGCGGCCTCGATCTCGGGGCTCTTGCAGCCGATGCGGTACATGTTCGCGGTGGGGCCGCCGAGGTCGGACACCACGCCGGTGAAGCCCTTCACCTTGTCGCGCATCTCCTCAATCTCGCGGATCACCGAGTCTTCCGAGCGGCTCTGGATGATGCGGCCCTCATGCTCGGTGATGGAGCAGAAGGTGCAGCCGCCGAAGCAGCCGCGCATGATGTTGACGCTGAAGCGGATCATCTCCCAGGCCGGGATCTTGGTCGCGCCATCATGACCGCCATGCTCGTCCGCATAGCGCGGGTGCGGCGCGCGGGCGTAGTTCAGGTCGAACACATGGTCCATCTCGGCGGTGCTGAGCGGGATGGGCGGCGGGTTGATCCAGAGGTCACGCTCGCCGTGCTTCTGCACCAGGGCGCGCGCGTTGCCGGGGTTGGTCTCCAGATGCAGCACGCGATTGGCATGGGCATAGAGCACCGGGTCGCTCTTCACCTGCTCGTAGGCCGGCAGCCGTATCACGGTCTGTTCGCGCGGGGGCAGGGCCATCTTGCCGCTGCGGTGGATGGTGATCGGTTTCGGCGCGTCGGGGGCGGTGGCGCTGTCGCAGGTCTCCTGCGCGATCTCCTGGTAGGGGCTGATCAGCTCGTCCACGCGGCCGGGCAGGTCCACCGAGCTGGAGTCCAGCTCGAACCAGCCGGCGGCCGTCGGGTCGTTGGTGCGGCGCATGAAGGCGGTGCCGCGCACATCGGTGATGCTCTCGATGGGCTTGCGTTGCGCCAGCCGGTGGGCAATCTCGACGATCGCCCGTTCGGCATTGCCGTACACGAGCAGATCGGCCTTGGCGTCCACCAGGATGGAGCGGCGCACCTTGTCGCTCCAGTAGTCGTAATGGGCGATGCGGCGCAGCGACGCCTCGATGCCGCCGATCACCACCGGCACATCGTTCCAGGCCTCCTTGCAGCGCTGGGTGTAGACCAGGGTGGCGCGGTCCGGCCGCTTGCCCGCCTCGCCGCCGGGCGTGTAGGCGTCGTCACTGCGGATCTTGCGATCGGCGGTGTAGCGGTTGATCATCGAATCCATATTGCCGGCCGCCACGCCGAAGAACAGGTTCGGCTTGCCCAGCACCTTGAAGGGATCGGCGCTCTGCCAATCGGGCTGCGCGATGATGCCGACGCGAAAGCCCTGCGCCTCCAGCGTGCGGCCGATCACCGCCATGCCGAAGCTGGGATGGTCCACATAGGCGTCGCCGGTGACGATGATGATGTCGCAGGAATCCCAGCCCAGCTGTTCCATCTCGGCCCGGCTCATCGGCAGGAAGGGCGCCACGCCAAAGCGCTTGGCCCAGAACGGGCGGTAGGCCGTCAGGGCCTTGGAGGCTTTGGGCGGGGTAATGGCGGGATGGGCGGACACGGCAGGGCTTTCAGATCAATCGGGCGCGGGCAACCCGCGATTGTCCCTTGACTCGGCACAAACCCGAACCCTCCCGACGAAGGCCCGGGGCTTGAAAGGTCATTCGGCGTGGCTTTGTGCCGCGCGCCGGCAAATGCCGGCCTGGCCCAGGCGGGCCCGTTCCTCGGCGCTCATGGGCGGCAGCAGGGCGCTGCCGCTTTGCGCCAGGCTGGTGAGAAAGCCCTCCACGCTGGCCTGGCCCACCTGCATCAGGTCGAAGGACTCGGGGTCCATGATCCATTGATGGATCAGCCCGTCCACCAGGGCCACCAGGGCGATCGCGGCGAGGCGGGTGTCCATCGCCTTGGGCAGCTGGCCCAGGGCCACCGCATGGTCGAACGCGGCCTGGTTTTGCGCGCGCCAATCGCGATGGGCGCTGAGCTTGCGGTCCTTCAGGGCCTGCAGCTCGCCGGTGTACTCCACCTTCTGCATCGCGATCTCGAACACGCGCCGGGTGCGCTCGTTGTGCATGGCCGAGTAGAAGACGTTCACCAGGCCCCAGCGCAGCTCGGCCAGGCTCAGCTGCGGCGAGGCCTCGCTCGTCATGCTCATGCCTTCTTCCAGCGGCATGGCGGCGCGTTCCATCATGGCGTCGAAGAGCTCGGCCTTGTCCTCGAAGTGCCAATAGATGGCGCCGCGCGTCAGGCCGGCGGCCTGCGCGATATCCTGCAGCGAGGTGTGTGAAACCCCGTGCTGATGGAAGAGCTGCTCCGCCGCGTCGAGCAGGCGGTGGCGTGTCTCCATTGCTTCTTGCTTGGTTTTCCTGGCCATGGTGTAGGGATTTTAGGTCAAGAAACATACATACGCGAATGTATGTTTATACTCCGCCCCATCCCCATGTCGAAAACCGACGCGCCGTTCGTCGTTGTTCTACCGAGTTGCAGAGAGGAATCCCATCGTGATGCCAGTCCAAGAAGAAGCAGTAACAGTCGCCGCAACATCCTCATCCGGCGCTGGCCTGCGTGCCCGCGCCCTTTACCTGCTGCCCCTGGTGGTGGCGGTGGCCGCGGCGCTCAGCGCCTGCGGCGGCGGCGACAAGGCCGCCGGCGCGGGTGGCGGTGGCATGCCGCCGCCGGCCCCGGTGGGCGTGCTGAAGGCCGAGTTGCAGGCGGTGGCGCTGCAGACCGAGCTACCGGGCCGCGTGGAGGCCCAGCGCACCGCCCAGGTGCGGGCGCGCGTGAACGGCGTGGTGCTGAAGCGCCTGTTCACCGAAGGCAGCGAGGTCAAGGCCGGCCAGCCGCTGTTCCAGATCGATCCGGCCCCCTACCTGGCCGCGCTGGAAAGTGCCCAGGCCAGCCTGGCCAAGGCCCAGGCCAATCTGGCCCAGGCGGCGGCTCAGGCCGAACGCAACAAGCCTCTGGTGGATGCCAAGGCGATCAGCCAGCAGGAATACCTGAGCTCGGTGGCGGCCGCCAAGTCCGCCGAGGCCGATGTGGCTGCCGCCAAGGCCGCGATCCAGACCGCCAAGCTGAACGTGGACTACGCCCATGTGACGGCGCCGATCTCCGGCCGCATCGGCCGTGCCCTGGTGACCGAGGGCGCCCTGGTGAGCGCCGCCGAGGCCACCCAGCTGGCGCTGATCCAGCAGACCTCCAGCGTCTACGTGAACTTCACCCAGAGCGCCAATGAGGTGCAGCAGCTGCGCGCCGCGCTGGCCAAGGGCCAACTGCGCTCGGCCGGCGCCCAGGCGGCGCAGGTGCGCATTGCCCTGGACGATGGCAGCGAGCTGGCCAAGCCCGGCAAATTGCTCTTCACCGACCTGAGCGTGGACGCCAGCTCGGGCCAGGTGCTGCTGCGCGCCGAGGTGCCGAACAACGAGGGTCAGCTCTTGCCCGGCCAATATGTGCGCGTGCGCCTGGCGCAGGCCGAGCTGCCCGCCGGCATCCTGCTGCCGCAGCAGGCGGTCAAGCGCAGCAACCAGGGTGACTCGGTGTTGATCGTCGGCGCCGGCAACAAGCCCGAGCCGCGCATGGTCAAGGTGGGCGGAGCCCAGGGCAACAAGGATGGGAACTATTGGGTGGTGCTGGACGGCCTCAAGCCGGGCGATCAAGTCATCGTCGACGGTTTCCAGAAGATGTTCGTGCCCGGCGCGCCGGTGACGCCGGTGCCGTGGGTGCCCAACGCCGCAGCAGCGCCGGCCTCCGCCGCCAGCCGCTAAGCCGAGGAGGCACCACACATGTCACGTTTCTTCATTGACAGGCCGGTGTTCGCCTGGGTGATCGCCTTGTTCATCCTGGTGTTCGGCGCGGTCTCCATCACCAAGCTGCCGGTGGCGCAGTACCCCACAGTGGCGCCGCCATCGCTGGTCATCAGCACCGCCTACCCGGGCGCATCGGCCAAGACCCTGGACGAGAGCGTCGTCTCGGTGATCGAGCAGGAGCTCAATGGCGCGCCCGGCCTGGCCTATATGGAATCGGTCAGCCAGGCCAACGGCACCGGCGCCATCACCGTCACCTTCGAGCCCGGCACGAATATCGACCTGGCCCAGGTCGAGATCCAGAACCGCCTCGGCCGCGCCACGCCGCGCCTGCCCGCCCAGGTGGTGCAGCAGGGCGTGCGCGTGGACAAGTCGCGCAGCAACTTCCTGCTCTTCGTCACGCTCTCCAGCAAGAACGGTACGCTGGACCCGGTGGCACTGGGTGACTATGCCTCGCGCAACATCATCCCCGAACTGCAGCGCCTGCCCGGCATCGGCCAGGCCCAGCTGTTCGGCACCGAGCGCGCCATGCGCATCTGGCTGGACCCGGCCAAGCTGCTGTCCTTCAACATCAGCCCGGCCGAGGTGAATGCCGCCATCCGCGCGCAGAACGCGCTGGTGCCGGCCGGCTCGATCGGCGAGCTGCCCAATCTCTCCAGCCAGACCATGTCGGCCACGGTGGTGGTGAAGGGCCAGCTCGAGACGGTGGACCAGTTCCGCAACATCGTGCTGCGCGCCAACACCGACGGCTCCAGCGTGCGCCTCAAGGACGTGGCCCGCATCGAGCTGGGTGGCCAGAGCTATGGCTCCTACTCACGCCTGGACGGCAAGCCTAGCACCGGCATCGGCATCCAGCTGGCCCCCAGCGGCAACGCCCTGGCCTCGGCCACCGCGGTGAAGGAGCGCATGCTGGAACTGGAGCGCTACTTCCCCGAGGGCGTGAACTACGCGATCCCCTACGACTCGTCCAAGTTCGTGAAGATCTCCATCAGCCAGGTGGTCGAGACCCTGGTCGAGGCCGTTGTGCTGGTGTTCCTGGTGATGTTCCTGTTCCTGCAGAACTGGCGCTACACCCTGATCCCCACCATCGTGGTGCCGGTGGCGCTGCTGGGCACCTTTGCCATCATGTTGTGGATGGGCTTCTCCATCAACGTGCTGACGTTGTTCGGCATGGTGCTGGCGATCGGCATCCTGGTCGACGATGCCATCGTGGTGGTGGAGAACGTCGAGCGCATCATGAACGAGGAGGGGCTGCCGCCCCTGCAGGCCACGCGCAAGGCGATGAGCCAGATCTCGGGCGCCATCATCGGCATCACCGTGGTGCTGGTGTCGGTGTTCGTGCCGATGGCCTTCTTCGCCGGCTCGGTGGGCAATATCTACCGCCAGTTCTCGCTGGCCATGGTGGCCTCGATGCTGCTGTCGGCGCTGATGGCGCTGACGCTCACGCCGGCGCTCTGCGCCACCCTGCTGAAGCCGGTGCAGGCCGGCCATGCGCACGCCAAGACCGGTTTCTTCGGCTGGTTCAACCGCGGCTTCGCGCGCACCGCCAAGGGCTATGAGGGCTGGGTGGCCAAGCTGCTGAAGAAGAGCGGCCGCATGCTGATCGTGTATGGCGTGGTGGTGGCGGCCGTGGGCCTGCTCTACACCCGCATGCCCACCTCCTTCCTGCCCAACGAAGACCAGGGCTACCTGATCGTCAATGTGCAGCTGCCCCCGGGTGCGACGGCCAGCCGCACCGAGGCGGCCGTCAAGCAGGTGGAAGACTTCATGCTCAAGCAGCCCGAGGTGCAGCACACCGTGGGCGTGATCGGCTTCTCCTTCTCGGGCCAGGGCCAGAACGCCGCGCTGGTGTTCGTGCCGCTCAAGCCCTGGGAGGAGCGCGTCGGCCCGCAGCACAGCGCCTCGGCGCTGGCCGGCCGCGCCTTCGGCGCCATGATGGCGGTGCGCGATGCCTTCATCTTCCCGCTCTCGCCCCCGCCCATCCCTGAGCTGGGCACGGCCACCGGCTTTGCCCTGCGCCTGCAGGACCGCGCCGGCCTCGGCCACGAGGCGCTGCTGAACGCGCGCAACCAGCTGATGGGCATGGCCAGCCAGAGCAAGCTCATCACCGGCATGCGCCCCGACGGCCTGGAAGACGCCCCCCAGCTGCAGCTGGACATCGACCGCGAGAAGGCCAACGCCCTGGGCGTCAGCTACGACGCGATCGCCGCGGTGATCGGCACCCAGCTGGGCTCGGCCTATGTGAACGACTTCCCCAGCAGCGGCCGCCTGCAGCGCGTGGTGGTGCAGGCCGATGCCGCCGCCCGCATGCAGCCCGAGGACCTGCTGCGCCTGAACGTCAGCAATGCCAAGGGCCAGGGCGTGCCGCTGTCGGCCTTTGCCCGCACCCACTGGATCACCGGCCAGATGCAGGCCACGCGCTACAACGGCTACCCGGCGATGCGCCTTGCCGGCGATGCCGCGCCCGGTGCCTCCACCGGCGCGGCCATGGCCGAGCTGGAGCAGATGGTCAAGCAGCTGCCGCCTGGCATCGGCTATGAGTGGACCGGCCTGTCGCGCGAGGAAAAGCTCTCGGGCTCGCAAGCCACCATCCTGCTCGCCTTCTCGCTGCTGGCGGTGTTCCTGTGCCTGGCGGCGCTGTACGAGAGCTGGTCGATCCCGCTCTCGGTGCTGCTGGTGGTGCCGCTGGGTCTGCTGGGTGCGCTGGCCGGTGCCAGCCTGCGCGGCATGCCCAACGACGTCTACTTCAAGGTGGGCCTGATCACCATCATCGGTCTCTCGGCCAAGAACGCCATCCTGATCATCGAGTTCGCGAAGGACTTGCAGGCCGAGGGCAAGGGCCTGATCGAGGCCATCCTGGAAGCCTGCCATCTGCGCTTCCGCCCCATCATCATGACCTCGATGGCCTTCATCCTGGGCGTGACGCCGCTGTTCTTCGCCACCGGCGCGGGGTCGGCCAGCCAGCGTGCCATCGGCACCGGCGTGCTGTCCGGCATGATCTCGGCCACGGTGTTGGCGGTGATCTTCGTGCCGGTGTTCTTCCTGGTGGTGCGACGCATCTTCAAGGGCAGCGACCGGCAGCGGCGGCTGTATGCGCATGAGGCGGCAATGAGTGAAGCCAGCAACACGACGGAGGGCCGCTGAGATGAGCAAGCAAATCCTGACCTTGAGTGTCCTCATGGCCGCGGCCCTGAGCGGCTGCGTGAATCTGGCGCCCGAGCATCAGCGCCCCGCCGCACCAGTGGCGCAGTCCTGGGCCCAGCCCAGCCAGGGCCCCGAGGCGGCCGCGCAACTGGACTGGCAGCGCTATTACGCTGATGCGCGGCTGCGCAAGCTGATCGAGCTGGCGCTGCAGAACAACCGCGATCTGCGCGTGGCCCTGCTGAATGTGGAGCAGGCGCGGGCGCTGGCGCGCGTCAGTGCCGCGAACCAGCTGCCCACCGTGGGCGTCGGCCTGGCCAGCTCGCGCCAGCCCGGCAAGGACGACACCATCACCAGCAGCTACCAGGCCGGCCTGCAGATCAGCGCCTATGAGCTGGATCTGTTCGGCAAGCTGCGCAACCAGAGCGATGCGGCGACGCAGCGCTACCTCGCCAGCGCCGAGGGCGCGCGCGCGGCCCAGCTGAGCCTGGTGGCCGCGGTGGCCGCTGCCCATCTGGGCCTGCAGGCGGACGAGGAGCTGCTGCAGCTGGCGCGCCAGACCCTGGCGACGCGCGAGGACAGCCATCGCCTCTTCAAGCTGCGCTTCGACAACGGCGCCGCCTCCAGCCTGGATCTGGCCGGCGCGGCCTCGGCGCTCGAGGCCGCGCGTGCGGCCGTGGCGCAGGCCGAACGCCAGCGCGCCCAGGACGAGAACGCCCTGGTGCTGCTGCTCGGCCAGCCCCTGCCGGCCGATCTGCCGGCGGGCAAGGCCCTGGCCGCACAGCAGCTCGCCGAGCTGCCCGCCGGCCTGCCCTCCGAAGTGCTGGTGCAGCGGCCCGATGTGCTGCAGGCCGAGAGCCTGCTGCGCGCCGCCAATGCCAATATCGGCGTGGCGCGTGCAGCCTTCTTCCCCAGCATCACACTTACCACCAGCCTCGGCACGGCCAGCTCGGAGCTCGACGGTCTGTTCAAGAACACCGCCTGGAGCTTTGCCTCGCAACTGCTGCTGCCGATCTTCGACAGCGGCCGCAACGAAGCCAACCTGGCCTCGGCCAAGGCGGCGCGCGAGATCGCGGTGGCGCAGTACGAGAAGAGCGTGCAGAGCGCCTTCCGCGAGGTGGCCGACGCGCTGGCGGGCCGGGCCACGCTGGGTGAACAGGCGCGAGCCCAGGATGCGCAGGCCGCGGCCGAGGCCGAGCGTCTGCGCCTGGTGGAGCTGCGCTTTGCCAACGGCGCCTCCAGCTCGCTGGAGCTGCTGGACGCCCAGCGCGCCAGCTTCGCGGCGCGCCAGGCGGCGCTGCAGGTGCGGCTGGCGCAGCTGGTCAACGGCGTGCAGCTCTACAAGGCGCTGGGCGGCGGCGTGGCGCTGCCAGGCAAGACCTGACCCTCAGGTTCTTCCGCTGCAAAGCAAAAGGGCGGCTCCGCAAGGAGTCGCCCTTTTTGTTGGCAAGGCGCCGAGGCGTCTTAATGGAGTTTGCTGACCCAGGCCACGCCCTCGCGGGTGGCATAGGCGATCGCGGCGCGCTGCGTGGCAAAGCGCGGCGTGAAGCGCATCACGCGGTCATGGCTGGCCATGCCCTGGCCGGAGCGGATCGAGACCGAGGCTGCATAGCCGCCGTCATGGGTGGGTTTGGTGAAAGGTGAGACAAGGAAACGCCCCACCTCAATGCCTTTTGTAGTTTGCATAGTCTTTTGAGGTGTGCGCCTTGATGCCGTCCCTGTGGCGTGAGCGAATAGGGAAACCGTCTTGGCGCGGATTGCGATGAAAAGGATTTGGTGCAGAGCACCGAGCTTGGCTCCAGGAGCCGCTGCGCATCGGGTCGCGCAGATGAGTGACACGGGTCACTGCATTCAATCGCAAGACAGATGTTGTTGGGTCAACGCTGCTTGCGGATAGAGACCCTGGCTTGCACCAGGGCCCCAGCCTTCCCAGGCTGAGTTCAGAGGCTGGGCGGAGCTCGAAAGATCCGCCAGGCCCCGTGAATTACACGCCGCGGATGTTGGCGGCTTGCAGGCCCTTGGGGCCTTGCTTCACTTCGAACTCGACCTTTTGGTTTTCGGCCAGGGTGCGGAAGCCGCCGTTGTTGCGGATTTCGCTGTGGTGGGCGAACAGGTCCTTGGTGCCGTCATCGGGGGTGATGAAACCAAAGCCCTTGCCGTCGTCGAACCACTTCACGGTACCGGTTTGCATAGTCGTCATGATCTGTTCCTTAGGAAACTATTGAAAAACACTCCGCGACCACATGGCCTGCGGAGACAGAAACACTCAAGAACAGTCAAACGGGGAGTTAAAACTGGAGCGAGCCTGGCGCGACGAATGAAGCGAACGTACGGCGGGGCTGCAGATTGAAGACCTTGAAGAAACGGTCTTGTGCGTATCTATGCTGCCGAATGTACCACAGTTACTCGGTTCACCCTAACGAAGTTTCACGGCCGGCGCTACTTGGCCCCCAGTCCCTGGGATAGGGAGCGGCCGGGAATGCTGTTGAAATGCGCCTCATCCAACAAGACTCGCAGGGGCGGCAGCACGGTGGTGATGGCGACGAAAAGGCATTGCATATGGCTGGCCATGCTGCTGCCGGCGCTGCTGCATGCCGCCCCCGATGAGGATCTGCTGGGGCGCCAGCAGGGCTATCCGCTCGGCACCGCCAGCGACTGGTTCAGCAATGAAGCGGTGCGCGTGGGCTCCTTCAGCAACCAGGGCGCGATCGCCGGCATCCTGAATGGGCCGGTGCACCTGTTGCCGGCCAGCGAGCAGCCGCTGCGGCTGCCGCGCGCGGCCAGCGAGCCGGCGCTGCGCTGGCTGGCGGACGATGGCGTCGAGCGCGACGTCAGCGCCTACCTGGCGCGCCAGCGCGTGATGGGCCTGATGATCGTGAAGGACGGCGTGGTGCAGCTCGAGCGCTATCAGTACGAGCGCGGGCCCGAGCACCGCTTTGTCTCGCACTCGATGGCCAAGTCCATCGTCGCGCTGGCGGTGGGGCTGGCGCTGCAGGAGGGCAAGCTGCGCTCGCTGGACGATACGGCCGAGCGTTATGCGCCGGGCCTGGCCGATACCCTGTACGGCCAGACCAGCTTGCGCAATCTGCTGCGCATGGCCTCGGGCGTGCGTTTCGAGGAGCGCTACGACGGCCAGGACGATCTGGCCCGCTACGGCCGTGCCGCCAGCCGCGAGGGCCTGGAGGCCGCCGCCAGCCAGATCAACCAGCGCATCGCGCCGCAGGGCACGCGCTTTCACTACGCCAGCACCGAGACGGTGATGCTGGCGGCGGCGCTGCGCGGCGCCACCGGCCAGTCATTGAGCGACTACCTGGGCCCGCGACTGTGGCAGGCGATGGGCGCCGAGCAGAGCGCGCTGTGGCGCGCCGACCGCACCGGCCTGGAGGCCGCGGCGGGCAACTTCAACGCCACGCTGGGCGACTACGCGCGCCTGGGCGTGCTGCTGGCCAACGATGGCCGGCGCCCCGACAACGGCCAGCAAATCATCCCGGCGCGTTTTCTGCGCGAGGCCACCGACTGGCACCTGCATGCGCCGGCCTTCCAGCCCGGCCGCGCCAGCCCCTACTTCGGCTACGGCTACCAGTTCTGGACCTTCCCGGGCAACTCGCGCCGCTTTGCGATGCTGGGCGTGTTCGGCCAGATGATGCTGATCGATCCGGCCCTCAAGCTGGTGATGGTGCAGCTGGCCGCCGACGCCAAGCCCCTGGCCGGCAGCACCAGCATGGCCCATGAGGCGCTGGCGCTGTGGCAGGGCCTGCTGCGCTTCTACCAGCCCTGAGCCGGCCGCTCAGGCCAGCCCTACCAGCTTGGCCAGCATCTCGCTGGCGCTGCTGGCGCCGACCTTGCGGATGATGCGGGCGCGGTGGCCGTCGATGGTGCGCGGGCTGATGCCCAAGAGGCGCGCGATCTGCTTGGTGCTCTGGCCGGCGGCCAGCTGGCGCACGATCTCGCGCTCGCGCGCCGTCAGGTCCACGGTGACGGCGCGGCGCGCCGAGATGTCCTCGAACATCCAGACCGCGCAGGCAAAGGGCTGATCGCGGCGCAGCGAACGCCCGGCCGCATGCACCCAGAACAGCCGGCCGCTGCGATGTTTCATGATGCGCTCGTCGCTGTAGCGGCCGGTCTCCAGCATCACGTTGAAACCCTGCGCGCCGATGTGCTCGAACTCGGACTCCGAGGGGTAGAGGCAGGCCATCGAGCGGCCCGCCAGCTCGGCGGGCTGGTAGCCGAACATCTCGGCGAAGGCGTCGTTGCAGCGCTGGATGCCGCGTTCGCGCGTCACGCACAGGCCCACGGGAGCGAGGTCGAAGGCGAGGTTGAGATCGGCGTCGGCGCTCGGTTCGGCACTGGCGTCGCTGGCGGGCATGGGGGCAGTCCTGAGGTAGTTGTACGTGTTTCGCGGGCGCGGCGCTGTTCCTATAGTCGCGCCGAACCTCACAAGGAGCATGGCATGGCAGTGTGCATCGTTGGCTGGGCCCACAGCAAGTTCGGGCGTCTGGACGGCCTGGATCTCGAGCAGCTGATCGGCGGCGTGACGCAGGGCGCGTTGGCGGACGCGGGCCTCGGCGGCGCCGAGGTCGACGGCATCTGGCTCGGTCAGCTCAACGGCGGTTTCGTGCCGGAGATCTTTGCCTCCTCCCTGCCCATGCAGGCCAACGCGGCGCTGCGCTGGGCCCCGGCCACGCGGCTGGAGAATGCCTGTGCCTCCGGTGCCGCGGCGCTGTATGCGGCGGCCGACGCGATCGAGGCCGGCCGTGCCCGCATCGCCCTGGTGGTGGGGGCCGAGAAGATGACGGCGGTCTCGGGCGCCGAGGTCACGCGCATCCTTGGCAATGCCTCCTATGTGCCCGAGGAGGCCAGCCAGGGCCTGAGCTTTCCCGGCATCTTCGGCCGCATCGCCCAGGCCTATTTCGAGCGCCATGGCGATCACGGCGCGGTGCTCGCCCGCATCGCCGCCAAGAACCACGCCAACGGCGTGCGCAACCCCTGGGCGCAGATGCGCAAGGACCTGGGCTTCGAGTTCTGCAACGAAGTTTCTGAGCGCAACCCCTTGATCGCGGCGCCGCTGCGCAAGACCGATTGCTCGCTGGTCTCGGACGGGGCGGCCGCGCTGATCCTGGTGGATGCCAGCCTGGCACACCAGTTCAGGCGCGCGGTGGCGCTGCGCAGCCGCGTGCAGGTGAACGATTTCCTGCCGCTCTCGCGGCGCGACCCGCTCGCCTTCGAGGGCCCGCGCCGCGCCTGGGCACAGGCCCTGCAGCAGGCTGGCATCGGCGTGCGCGATCTCTCCTTCGCCGAGGTGCACGACTGCTTCACGATCGCCGAGCTGCTCAGCTACGAGGCCATGGGTCTGGCGCCGCCCGGGCAGGGCGCCCGCGTGCTGGAGCAGGGCCTGGTGATGGCCGATGGCGCGCTGCCGGTGAATGCCTCGGGCGGACTCAAGGCCAAGGGCCACCCGATCGGCGCCACCGGCGTCTCCATGCATGTGCTGGCCGCCATGCAGCTGGTGGGCGAGGCGGGCGAGATGCAGCTGCCGCAGCCGCGCCTGGGCGGCGTCTTCAATATGGGCGGCTCGGCGGTGGCCAACTACGTCAGCGTGCTGGAGCGGGTGCAATGAACCTGGCCAGCCTGCTGCAGCGCAGCGCGCTGCTTCACCCGGAGCGGCCGGCCCTGCTGCACGGCGACGAGCTGCTGGTCCGCTATGGCGAGCTGGCCGACCGGGTGGCGCGCCTGGCGCATGGCCTGAGCCAGGGCTGCGGCCTGCGGCCGGGTGCGCGAGTGGCGCTTTATATGAGCAACCACCCGGCCTATCTGGAGCTGCTCTATGCGGCCTGGTGGGCGGGGCTGGCGGTGGTGCCGGTGAATGCCAAGCTGCACGCCAAGGAGCTCGCCTACATCGTGCAGGACGCCGGCGCCGAGGCCTTGTTCGTGAGCGCCGATCTGGGCGCCGCGCTGCAGCCCGAGCTGGCCAGCATGCCGGGCCTGCGCATGCTCTGTTGCCCCGACGAGGCCGCCTATGCTGCGCTGCTGGCCCATGAGCCGGCGCCCATGCAGGCGCGCGCCCCCGACGATCTGGCCTGGCTGTTCTACACCTCGGGCACCACCGGCCGGCCCAAGGGCGTGATGCAGACGCATCGCAATCTGCTCGCCATGACGGCCTGCTATTTCATCGACGTGGATGCGGTCGAGGCCGAGGACGTGATCGTCTATGCGGCGCCGATGTCGCATGGCGCCGGGCTCTACAACTTTGCCTTCGTCGCCAGGGCCGCGCGCCATGTGGTGCCGCGCTCCGGCGGCTTCGATGTGGCCGAGCTGCAGGGGCTTTCGCAGCGGCTGGGGCGGCTGTGCCTGTTTGCCGCCCCCACCATGGTGAAGCGCCTGGTCGAGCATCTGCAGGCCAGCGGCGGCGATGCTTCGGGCTACAAGACCATCGTCTATGGCGGCGGCCCCATGTATGTGCAGGACATCCAGCGCGCGCTGGCCCTGATGGGGCCGCGCTTCGTGCAGATCTATGGCCAGGGCGAGTCGCCCATGACCATCACCGCGCTGGCCCGCGCGCAGCTGGCCGACCGCGAGCATCCCGACTGGCTCGCCCGCCTGGCTTCGGTGGGGGTGGCGCAAAGCCTGGTGGAGGTGCGCGTGGCGGACGAGCAGGGCAATGCGCTGCCGGCGGGCGCGACCGGCGAGGTGCTGGTGCGCGGCGACACCGTGATGGCCGGCTACTGGCAGCAGCCCGAGGCCACGGCCCAGGCCCTGCGCGGCGGCTGGCTCTGGACCGGCGACATGGGCGCGCTCGATGCCCAGGGTTTTCTGACCCTGAAGGACCGCTCCAAGGATCTCATCATCAGCGGCGGCTCCAACATCTACCCGCGCGAGGTCGAGGAGGTGCTGCTGCGCTGCGCCGGCGTGCGCGAGGTGGCGGTGGTGGGCCAGGCGGATGCCGAATGGGGCGAGATCGTGGTGGCCTTTGTCGCGCTCGAGGCCGGCGCGCTACTGGACGCCGCCGCGCTGGATGCGCAATGCCTGCAGGCCCTGGCGCGTTTCAAGCGACCCAAGCGCTATCTGTTCGTCGATGCGCTGCCCAAGAACCATTACGGCAAGGTGCTGAAGACGGCGCTGCGCCAGCAACTCAAGAAGGACGACGAGACATGACATTGCACGACCGTACCGCCCTGGTGACCGGGGCCACCCAGGGCATAGGCCTGGCGATTGCACGCTGCCTGGCCGAAGCCGGCGCGGACCTGGTGCTGCATGGCATCGAGCCGCAGGCGCAGGGCGATGCGGTGGCCGCCGAACTGGCCAGCGCGACGGGGCGCCGCACCGCCTATGTGCGCGCCGATCTGGGCGATGCCCAGGCGGCCGCGGGCCTGCTTGCCGCCGCCAGCGCGGCGCTGGCCGCGCCCGACATCCTGGTCAACAACGCCGGCATCCAGCACACCTGCGGCATTGCGGAATTTCCCACCGAGCGCTGGGACGCCATCCTTGCGGTCAATCTGAGCGCGGCCTTCCACACCATGAAGGCGGCGGTGCCGCGGATGCGCGCACGCGGCTGGGGCCGCATCGTCAACATCGCCTCGGTGCATGGCCTGGTGGCCTCGGTCAACAAGGCCGCCTACCTGGCTGCCAAGCATGGGCTGGTGGGCCTGTCCAAGGGCGTGGCGCTGGAGACCGCGGCCGAGGGCATCACGGTCAACTGCATCTGCCCGGGCTGGACCGACACCGCCATCATCCAGCCGCAGATTGAGGCGCGCGCCGCCGCCCTGGGCGGCGACCGCCAGGCCGGCATCCGCGAACTGCTGCGCGAGAAACAGCCCAACCTGACCCTGCTGCCGCCGCAGCGCATCGGCGAGGTGGCGGTGTTCCTGTGCAGCGAGGCGGCCGCCGGCATCACCGGCGTGGCCCTGCCGGTGGACGGCGGCTGGACGGCGCAATGAGCCGCGCCAGCTGTCTGAAACACAGGCATCGACTGAAAATTGGACAATGATTTGCGCGCCGCTGCCTGTTGTGTGGACAGTTGGGCGCTGTGCGCCGCGGCCCGGCGCTGCCAAGCGGCGAGCCCGCCCCGCTTTCGGCCCCAAAGCCTAGTGGTTTGCACTTGCTTGGGGCCACCGGGCCGGCCTTGGGCATGGCCTTTGCAAAGACAAGCCTACCTGGCCGCGCACAGGCCATGACAACAAGTTGGAGACAGGCATGACCAGCACCCACACCACGGCTGCGCCCGCTTAGCGCCCGCTTAACGCTCGCTTTAGGCGCGCGCAGCCCCGCATTCCCCATCCGCCCATTTGCGCCGGCCGCGCGCCGCCGGCTGGGTGGACTCGCCCTCAAAAAAGTTCAGACCACAAAACGGAGACCTCATGACCCTTCAGCATCAACGCATCAGCCGCCTCTGCCTGGCCCTGGCCGCAGCCTTTGCCGCCCCCGCGATGGCACAACAGACCGCGCCCGCGGCCAGCGGCAAGCCCGCCGACGAGGCCAAGAGCGAGGTGACGACGCTGGAGACGGTGACCGTCACCGCGCGCCGCCGCGAAGAAAGCCTGCGCGACGTGCCGGTGGCCGTGACCGCCATGACCGAGAAGGCCCTGGAGACCCTGGGAGTGAAGGACCTCGGCGACCTGCAGGGCCAGGTGCCCAACCTCACCGTCTATGCCGCGCGCGGCAGCAACACCACCGTCACCAGCTTCATCCGCGGCGTCGGCCAGGCCGATCCGCTGTGGGGCGTGGACCCGGGCGTGGGCATCTACTTCGATGATGTCTATGTGGCACGGCCCCAGGGCGGCCTGCTGGACGTGTTCGATGTGCAGCGCGTGGAAGTGCTGCGCGGGCCGCAGGGCACGCTGTACGGCAAGAACACCATTGGCGGCGCCATCAAGTACGTGTCGCGCCCGCTCGGCAAGGACACCGAGGGCGCTCTGAGCTTTGCCTTCGGCAACTATGGCCAGATCAATCTCAAGGCCGCCGCCGGGGCGGCCAGCGCCGACGGGCAGTTGCGCGGCCGCGTGGCCCTGGCCAGCCTGAACCACGATGGCTATGGCCACAACCTGGTGGACGGCAGCGCCGTCAGCAACCAGAAGACCAATGCCGGCCGCGCCAGCTTCGGCTTCTTCCCCACCGGCATGCCCTTCAATGTGCTGTTCAGCATCGACCGCACGCGCGACGACTCGAACATGCGCGGCTTCCAGCGCATGGCGGTGAACAGCACCTGGGACCCGCTCAAGACGCCGGTGCCGACCAGCCGCTACGACATCACCAGCGGCATGGCCAACGCCAACTTCACCCATGGCGGTGGCCAGTCGCTCACCGCCACCTGGAATGTCTCGGACGCCTGGACCGCCAAGTTCATCAGCGCCTACCGCAGCGGCGACACCGCCACCGGCATCGACTTCGACGGCCTGCCCAACAAGATCGCCGACGTGCGCGCCAGCTATTCGGACAGCCAGCGCAGCAACGAGCTGCAGTTCACCTACGACGCCGGCGGCACGCAGTCGGGCGTGTTCGGCCTCTACCAGTTCGATGGCAAGGCCGGCGGCACGGTGCTGAACGCCTTCCTCGCGGACACCATCTTCCGTTCTTTCGGCAACACCAATGGCAAGGTCTACACCAAGAGCACGGCCGTCTACGGCGACTGGAACTGGCGCCTGACGCCCGACCTGGGCCTGACCGCCGGCCTGCGCCTCACCGAGGAGAGCAAGCGCGCGGTAGTGCTCAACCAGGGCTTCTCCGACGGCACGTACACCAAGGTGGTGGCCACCGCGGCCGACTTCGACAAGACGCGGAAGGTGCACAACACCGCGCCCAAGCTGTCGATGGACTACAAGTTCAGCAGCAGCACCAATCTGTACGCCACCGCCTCACGCGGCTTCAAGTCCGGCGGCTACAACGTGCGCGCCAACCAGGCCAACCCGCTCACGCTCAAGCCCTTCGAGGACGAGACCCTCGATTCCTTCGAGCTGGGTTCCAAGATGGTGCTGGACGGCGGCCGGCTGGAGCTGAATGCGGCGGCCTTCCACAACAAGTACAAGAACGTGCAGCTCTCGGTGTTCAGCACCGTGGTCATCAATGGCGCGCCCACCTTCCTGGGCGACTTCACCAACGCCGGCAAGGCCACCGTGCAGGGCGCCGAGCTCGAGTTCGTCTGGCGCCCCAGCTCGGCCTGGACCGTCAGCGGCAACCTCGCCGCCCTGCATGCCAAGTACGACGAGTACATGGACAAGGGCGTCAACGTGGCCAAGGACAAGAAGTTCTCCAATGCGCCCAAGTTCCAGGGCGGCCTGAACCTCGAGCACCTGAGCCAGCCGGCCTTCGGCGGCCTGCTGCGCGCGCGCGTCGGCCTGAGCTACCGCACCAAGGTCTACCCCACCACCGATCTGAGCGAGATCATTGCGCAGGACGCCTACTCGCTGCTGTCCGCCGGCCTGATCTGGGAGCGCAGCAAGAACCTCAGCTTCTCGCTGCAGGGCAGCAACCTCACCGACAAGGCCTACCGCACCGATGGCTACAACATCCCGGCGCTGGGCATCCTGAGCGGCTATTACGGCGCGCCGCGCACCGTCACGCTGGGCGTGCAGATGAAGTTCTGAGGCGGCCATGTACCTGCAGCGTTACTACCGCAGTGACGACGGGCTGCGGCTGTTCGCGCGCGACTACCCGGGCCCCGGCCCGGGCGCGCCCTGCGTGTTGTGCCTGCCCGGGCTGACACGCAACAGCCGCGACTTCGATCGCCTGGCCCTGGCCCTGAGCGCGCGTTACCGCGTGATCTGCCCGGACCAGCGCGGCCGCGGTCACTCGCAGCGCGACCCCGACCCCGCCCGCTACCGGCCCGACCGCTATGCGGCCGACATGTTCACCCTGCTCGACCTGCTCGGGCTGGCCGAATGCAGCGTGGTCGGCACCTCGCTGGGCGGGCTGATGGCCATCATCATGGCCGCGCTGCAGCCGGCGCGCTTGCGGGCCGTGGTGCTCAACGATGTCGGGCCCGAGCTCGACCCGCGCGGCGTGGCGCGCATCCAGGCCTATATGGGCGAGCCGGCCGAGGCCGGCGGGCTGGAGCAGGCGGTGGCGCGGCTGCAGCGCATCAACGACGGTAACTTCCCCGACTTCGGCCCGGCCGACTGGCTGGACATGGTGATGGCCACGCATGTGATGGAGGGCCTGGTGGCCGTGCCCGACTACGACCCGGCGATCGCGCAGGGGGTCAACTCGGGCAGCGCCGCGCCCACGCTGTGGCCGCTGTTCGACGCCATCCGGGGCAAGCCGGCGCTGGTGCTGCGCGGCGATCGCTCGGACATCCTCTCGGCCGCCACCGTGGCGGCGATGTGCGCGCGCCTGCCCGAGCTGCAGGCGGTGGAGATCGCCGGCCGCGGCCACGCGCCGACGCTGGACGAGCCGGCCGCGCGGGAGGCCATCCAGGCCTTGCTGGCGCGCGCCTACGCCTAGGCGGGGCTGAGCGCCACCGGCACGCCGCTCAACACGGCGTTGCCGGAGAGCGGGTCGCGCGCCGCATCGTCCAGCAGCGCATTCAGGTTCACGCCCGGGCGCTCCCGGGCGAGCCCCAGCTGCGCGCCCGGCAGGTCATGGCCCCAGCCATGCGGCAGGCTCACCACGCCGGCCATCATCTCGGCGCTCAGCTCGACGCGCGCGAGCAGCTCGCCGGTGGCGGTGCGCAGCCGGCCCTGGCCGCCGTCGACCAGGCCCAGGCGCGCGGCGTCCGCCGGGTTCACCAGCAGGGTGCAGCGCTCCGGGCCCTTGGCCAGCACCGGCAGGTTGTGCATCCAGCTATTGCCCGAGCGGGTGTCGCGCCGGCCGATCAGCAGCAGGCCGGTGGCTGCGCTTTGCAGCGCGTCCAGCGCCGCATCCACATGACCCAGGTCGGCCAGCAGGGCGGGCGGCGCCAGCTCGATGCGGCCCGAGGGCGTGCGTAGCAGTTCGGGGATGCGCGGCTTTAGCTCGCCCAGGTCCAGCCCGCAGGGGGCGGCCTTGACATTGGCCAGGCTGATGCCGTCGGGCTTGAGGCCGAAGCGGTCGCCATAGGGGCCGCTGCGCAGCGCCAGATCGATCAGGCGCTCGGGGCCGCGCTGCGGCGCCAGCGCCGCCAGCACCGCGCCCGCGTGCTCGCCCGCGAGGCGCTGCACATCGGCCGCGACATTGGCGTCGTCGAGCGCGCCGACGTCGCCGCGCCAATCCCTCTCCTCGACCATCGCGGCCAGGCGCAGCAGGGTCTCCCATTCCTCCGGCTGACCGGCGGGGCGCGCGAACACCGGCCCCGAGAAGCGCGCGTGGTTGCGCCAGCTGAGCTGGGGGAAGGCCATGTCGTAATGCAGATCCTCCAGCGGCGAGAGGCCGGGCAGGATCACGTCGGCATGGCGGCTGGTCTCGTTCAGATAGATGTCCAGGCTCAGCATGAACTCGAGCGCATCCAGCGCCTTGGCGATGCGCGGGCCGTTCGGCGCCGACAGCACCGGGTTGCTGGCCAGGGTGATGAGCGCGCGCACCTGGCCGGCGCCGGGCGTCTCGATTTCCTCGGCCAGGCAGGTGATGGGCAGTTCGCCGAACACCTCGGGCGCGCCGCTCACGCGGCTGTGGCGCCGGCCGGTGCTGATGCCCTTGCCCTGGCCCGGCTTGCCCTGGGTGTTGGACGCGAAGGCGGCGGCCTTGGGAAACATCGCGCCGCCCTCGGCATCCAGATGCCCGGTGAGGATGTTGAGCACATCGATCAGCCAGCTGTTGAGCGTGCCGAAGCGTTGCGTGCAGGTGCCGATGCGGCCGTAGATGGAGGCGCGCGGCGTGCTCGCCAGCGCGCGCGCCAGGCGGCGCTGCTCGGCCGCGGCAATGCCGCAGCCGGCCGCCATGCGTTCGGGCGCATAGGCACTCGCGGCGGCGCGCAGTTCGTCCAGGCCGTTGACATGCGCGGCCAGGTGCTTGAGCTCTACCAGACCCTCGTCGAACAGGGTGTGCAGCATGCCCAGCAGCAGGAAGGCGTCGCCGCCGGGCTTGATCGGCAGATGCTCGTCGGCCGCGGCGGCGGTCTCGCTGCGGCGCGGATCGATCACGATGATGCGGCCGCCGCGGGCGCGCATCGCTTTGGCCTTGCCGCGGTAGTCGGGCACGGTCCAGAGGCTGCCATTGCTGATCATGGGGTTGGCGCCCAGGATGATGAGCAGATCGCTGCGCGGCAGGTCGGGCACCGGGATCGAGAGCCAGTGGCCGTACATCAGGCCGCTGCTGAGCTGCTTGGGCATCTGGTCCAGCGTCGAGGCCGAGAACACATTGCGCGTGCCCAGCGCCCGCACCAGGCGCGGGAAGTAGGCCAGCAGGCTGATCTTGTGCGCCGAGGGGTTGCCCGCCGTGGCGGCCACCGCGTCGGGCCCATGCGCGCGCAGGATCGGCAGCAGGCGCGCCTCCACCTCGGCCAGGGCCTCATCCCAGCTGGCCGGCACGAAGCGGCCGTCGCGCTTGATCAGCGGTTGGCGCAGCCGGTCGGGGTCCTCGTGCAGGTCCTTCAGCGACACGCCCTTGGGGCAGAGGTAGCCGGCACTGAAGGCATCGCCCTCGGCGCCGCGGATCGCGATGACCTTGTCACCCTCGCTGCGTATCTCCAGCCCGCAGCAGGCTTCGCACAGGGGGCAGATGCGGTAGTGGGTTTGTTCGGCCATGCGCTCGTCTCCGGTTGGTCGGCCGATTGTGAGACGAGGCCGGTTTGCCCGGGGTCAAGTTGGCGACACGGGTGTTCCCTGATGGAAGACGATCTGCCAGCCGCGCGGCTGGCGCTTCCAGACCGAGGCGCGCAGGCTCAGCTGACCCATGCGCAGCGAGCGGTAGCGCACCAGGGCGAGGTTCTCGGCCAGCGCCTCGGCGCTGAACTCGCTCACCTCGCGCTGCACCACCGGCCATCGGGGCATCACCTCCAGCAGCTGGGCCTTGGTCCAGATGCGGCCGGCGCTGCCATGCTCGACGAACTCGTCGGCAATCAGCTGCTCCAGCCGTTCGGGGCCTGGATGGTGACCCACCAGGGCGAGTTCCTGTTCAAGGGCAAACAAGGTGTATTGCATGGTCAGAACGGGTCGAAGTTGATCTGGTGCTGACGCAGCTGATCAAGCATCAGCGTCTTCCAGGGCCCCGACGGGGTCCAGATGCGCGCGACCTGCTCATAGGCCTGGCGCGGCTCGGCCTTCTCCACAACCGTGCGGTAGAGAAAGCTCAGCCTGCTGGCGCGCATATTCACCTGGCAGTGCACCAGCACCTTGCGGCCCTTGAGGGCGCCCAGCTGGGCCGCGAAGGTCTCGAAATCGCGCGCGCTGGGTGCGTCGAAGCGCACCGGGATGTTGATGAAGACCAGGCCCTGGCGCGCCACGATCAGCGGCTCCTCGCGCACCGCATCGCCGACGGTGGGTGGCGCCAGATAGATCACCGCATCAAAGCCCTGCGCGCCCAGCGTGGCCAGCCAATCCGCCGAGGGCTGGCCCGAGGTCACCAGCTGTTCGCTCAGCGCCACCAGATTGGGCGGTGCCGGCGGCGCCGCATGCGCAGCCGCGCTCAACAGCAGGGGCAGGGAAAGCAGCAGGCGCATGCCGGCTGCCAGGCGGTTCTTCATGGCGGACTCCAGGGATCGGAGCCGATGGTAAGCAGCGCCTGCGCCGATGCCAAAAGTCTGGTCTGGCTACCGCCCTTACATCTGCTTGAACAGGTGGGCGTAACTTTCGGCCACCAGCAGCACGTCGGTGCTGTCCTTCAGCCTGACCTGCAGACGGCCGCGGAAGTCGCGCGTTACGCCGGCGATCGCGGCCGCGTTCACCAGGGTGGAGCGATGGATCTGCCAGAACTGCTGGGCGTCCAGCTCCTCCACCAGCTCCTTCAGCGGCTTGCGTATCAGCGCCTCGCCCTCGCGGATCGCGACGCGCGTGTACTTGTTGTCGGACTGGAAGTACAGCACCTCGTCCACGGTGATGAGCTTGAGGGTCTGGCCCACCGAGGCGTTGATCCAGCGCAGCGGCTGGCGCGGCGTCTCCAGCAGCCGGGGCGCGGCGGCCAGGCGGTCCAGCACCGCGCTCAGGTCCGCCAGCGGCTGCGCCAGGCGCTGCTTGAGGCGGTTGATGGCGGTGAACAGGCGCGCCGCCTGCAGGGGCTTGAGCAGGTAATCGACGGCGCCCTCGTCAAAGGCCTGCACCGCGTACTGGTCGTAGGCGGTGACGAACACCACATGGCTGCGCGCGCCCACCTGGCGGGCCACCTCGATGCCGGTCAGGCCGGGCATCTGGATGTCCAGGAACATCAGGTCGGGCTTGTGCAGCTCCAGCAGGCGCAGGGCCTCGATGCCGTCGCCGGCCTCGGCGACGATGCTGAGCTCGGGCCAGAGCCGGCCGAGCTGCTCGACCAGCTCATGGCGCAAGGTGTCTTCGTCTTCCGCCACGATGGCGGTGGGGGCACTGCTGTTCATGGGTGCAGCTCGAGGCTGAAAAGGGTGTGGTCGGCGCTGCTGCTGCAGGCCAGGCGGGTCTGGGTATCGGTGGTGCTTTGCAGGCGCTGCTGCAGGCCGGCGATCTCGGCGGCGTCGCCGCACAGGCCGGGGCGGCCGAAGCGCAGGCCGACGCGCCAGCCCGGCGAGTTCAGTTCCGCGCGCAGCTCGCAGGGGCCGGGCATGCCCTCGCTGAGCGCCAGCGCACGTTGCAGCAGCGGCAGCAGCACCATCGGCGGCACCGCCAGCTGCCCCAGTTCGGCCGGCCAATCGCGCTGCAGCCCGGGCGATGCCGGCCCCAGGCGCACCGCCAGATAACTCTCCAGCAGCTCGGCCTCGGCTTCCAGGCTGCTGCCCGATTCGCGCAGGCGCGGCAGGGCCACGCGCAAATGGCGTATCAGCTGCTCCATGCGCAGGGCCGCGCCGGCCGCACCGCGCGCATAGTCCTGCTCGATGCCGACCAGGGTGTCGAACAGGAATTGCGGGTCGACCTGGGCCTGCAGGGTGGCCAGGCGCGCCGCCATGGCCTTGCGCTTGAGCACCGTCTGCTCCTGCAGGCTGCCCTGCATCGCCAGCTCCAGCGCCTGCTGGCCCCGGTTCATCTCGTGCAGGGCCACCACCAGGCCGGCGCAGAGGCTGGCGAACAGCGCATCGCCCAGCACGCCGGTCCAGTGCCAGCGGTCGTAGGGTGGCTTGCCCTCCTTCTTCATCATCAGCGCCATCGCGTCGGGCCAGGCCAGCCACTGCAGCAGCCACTGCAAGAGCAGCAGCGCCAGGCCCGCGCCCAGCAGCAGGGCGGCGGCCAGGCGCCAGGGCCGGGCCGGATGCTGCGCGTCGCTGCGGTCCACCGGCAGCCAGATGAGGGCGATCACCAGCACCAGCACCAGCGGCGAGATCAGCTGGCCCAGCAGGGCCAGCGGCCAGCCCGGCTGGTCCAGCACATAGATCAGCGAGCTGGAGTCGAGCACGCCGAACAGCAGGCCGATCAGCAGCCAGCCGGCCAGCTCGCGCGCGTGCAGGCTGCGCCAGGACTGCCAGACATGGGCCGTCAGGCCGCTCACGCGAGCGCCTCCGCGGGCTCGGCCACCGCCAGCGCCAGCAGCGGCAGGTGCAGCCGCGCCAGCACGCCGCGCGGGCTGGCGGCCTCCAGTTCGAGGCGGGCGGCGTCGCCGAACATGGCTTGCAGGCGCGCGCGCGTATTGGCCAGGCCGACGCCGCTGCCGGCACTGGCGCTGAAGCCATGGCCGTTGTCCTGGACCTCGATCACCAGGCCCTGCGCGCCGCCCTGTACCTCTCGCCGTGCGGCGCGGATGCAGATCTCGCCGCCCTCGGGCAAGGGGCCCAGCCCATGCTTGATGGCGTTCTCCACCAGGGTGGCCAGCACCATCGGCGGCAGCACGACGGACTGCAGCGCCTCGGGCACCTCGATGCGAAAGCGCAGCCGCGGGCCCATGCGCATCTGCAGGATGCTGAGGTAGTTGCGCACCAGGGCCAGCTCCTCGCCCAGGCTGGACTGGCTGCGGCGCATGCCGGGCAGGGCCGAGCGCAGATAGGCGATCAAATGGCCCAGCATGTCGCGGCCGCGCTCGGGCGTGGTCTCGTACAGGCGCTTCACGTTCGCCAGCGTGTTGAAGAGGAAATGCGGCTCGATCTGCGCGTTCAGCGCCGACACCTGGGCCTCGACCTGGCGTATCTGCAGGCGTTCGCTCTGCAGCCTGGCCTCGGCCAGGGCCTGGCGGCTGAGGCTGGCGCGCTGCGATTTCAGGAACAGCGCATAGCCCAGCCCGCCCAGCGCGCTCCACAGCAGCAGCAGGCTGAAGAACCAGCTCCATTCGAACTTGACGCGCGCCGGGTCCAGCCAGTAGGCCACGCGGTTGCGCAGCACGGCGCCCAGGGCCGCGCCCAGCAGCACCGCGCCAGCGCGCAGCAGGCGCTTGGCGGATTCCGTGCGCAGCGGCCAGCGCGCCAGCCAGGCCTCGGCGCAGCCGATCAGCAAGAGCAGCACAAAGCCCGAGATCAGGGTCTGGCGCGTGTAGCTCAGCCAGCCCATCAGCCATTTGTGCAGATCGCTGTAGCCGACGTACCAGGTCAGCACGCGCGAGCCGGCGAACAGCACGCACAGGCCCACCATGGCCGCCAGCACGCGCATGTTGAAGACCGCACGGAAGGCGGCGGCGGGACTGCTGGGGATGGAGGGCATGGCAGCGATTCTGCCGCCGCCGCCAGGCCGGGGCGAGCGCCTTGCGACCGACGCCGCCATGCGGCGACGAAATCGGCTTGGGGAGGCGGGCCACGGCATACTGGCCACCAGGAGTGAAATTCATGCGACTTGAAATTGCCCCGGGCGTGCGCCTGTTTGTCGATGTGCAGGGCCCCGGCCTGCTGCCGGATGGCCCGCTGATGCGCGAGCTGCCGACGCTGATCTGCATGCATGGCGGGCCCGGCTTCGACCATTCGGCCTTCAAGCCCGGCTTTGGCGCGCTCGCCGATGTGGCCCAGATCATCTATTACGACCACCGCGGCCATGGTCGCAGCGACCCGCGCCCGCGCAGCGAATGGACGCTGGACACCTGGGCCGACGACGTGGTGCGCTTGTCGGACGCGCTGGGCCTGGTCAAGCCCATCGTGCTGGGGCAGAGCTTCGGCGGCTTCGTGGCCCAGCATTACCTGGCACGCCACCCCGGCCATGCGTCCAAGGTGGTGCTCTCCAGCACCTCGCACCATATGGGCCTGGCGCGCAAGCTGGCGGTGTTCGAGCGCCGCGGCGGGCCGGTGGCGCGCGAGCTGGCGCGCGCCTTCTGGAGCACGCCCAATGCCGACACCTGGGCCGCCTACTGGGCCGGCTGCCGCAAGCTCTACAACACGCGTGATCCGATCGACCCCGATGCCGGCGCGCGCGTGCTGCTCAACACCGACATCCTGCTGCACTTCGCGGCCGGCGAAATGCAGGGCCTGGACCTGCGGCCGGGCCTGGCGCGCGCGCAATGCCCGGTGCTGGTGATGGTGGGCGAGGACGACCCGGTCTGCCCGCTGGAAGACGCGCTGGAGATCGCCGCCGCGCTGCCGCCGCAGTGGATGCAGCTGGCGCGCTTCCCCGGCGTGGGCCACGGCGCCTGGCGCGACGATCCCGACGCGGCCTACCCGGTGCTGCGCCGCTTCATCCAGGGCTGAGACGGCGTCAGTCCACGCTCTTCATCAGGTGCGCCACCTGGGTCTTGAACTCGGGCGATTCGCGCAGCTTGCCCTGCAGGCGCCAGACCTCGCGCGCCGTCTGCGCGTGCTTGGCGAAGAAGGGCTTGGAGAAGATCGTGTAATAGGGCTTCTCGGCCAGCGGCGGGTTGACGCGCTCCAGCTTGCCGGCCAGCGCGGCCGAGGCGGCCAGCGAGTTCTCGGCCTCGGTGGTCTGCAGCGCTGCGGCGATGTAGCGGCCCGCGGCCACGCGCTGCAGCAGTTCGTCGGCGGTGGGTGAGCTGTCCTCGACCTTGGCGCCCAGCTCCTTGAGCTGGCCGACGATGGAGAAGCCGGTCTGTGCGCCCACCGTGCCGTTCGCGACCAGCTTCTGGCCGTCCCAGCTCAGCGCCCCGCCCTTGACGCGGTAGAGCGCATAGGTGGCGCGGTACATGCGCTTGGTGGCGTCCGGCTCGCCGTCGAGCTTGAGCGGGTAATGCGCGTACTCGGCGCGCTCCTTGTTGTAGCTGGCGTTCATGGCCGCATCCATGCTGCCGGCCTTGAGCTCGGCCAGGCATTGCTTCCAGGGCATTGCCACCAGCTTGATGGGCACGCCCAGCTGCTTCTCCAGCAGCGGCATCATGATCTGGCTATAGCCCGGCTTGGCCTTCAGCAGCCAGGGAAAGGCGTCTTCGTTCTCATGGCAGACGCTGATCTTCTCGGGATTGGCTTGCGCGCAGGCGCCGGTGGTGGCGAGCGCCAGCAGGCCCGCGAGGGCCAGGGTGGGGTGGAACTGCATGGGGCGGACCTTTCGAGTTCCGGCGGGCGGAATGGATGCTCCCGCCTCTGGCCGTGAGGCCATGCTAGGCAGGCCGGCACCGCGGCACAAGCCCCGCGGCCTCAGTCCTGCAGAAACTGTTTGTCCTGCAGCAAACGGCGCAGCTCGGCGGAGTCGGCGCGGAACTGCTCGGGGTCGTACTTGACCCGGCTGGTGTAGAACTCGGCCAGCGAGCGGATGCCATGTTCCTCGATCAGGGCGCGCAGGCGCGGCACCGCCATATAGCGCTCCCAGCCCTTGCGCTCGCGCTCGGCGTAGATGGCATCGAGCCCGGCGGCATCGGGGCGGCGGTAGACCTCGTCGTGCAGCAGGGCCTTCAGCGGCAGGCGGTCGCGTTTGGGCGGGTCCTCCGCCGCATAGCCCACCACCAGGCTGGTGACGGGCAGGCAGGTCTCGGGCAGCTCCAGCAGCTCGGCAATGCCCCGCATCGCGTGCAGGGTGGTGCCCATGTAGCAGATGCCCAGGCCGCGCGCCTCGAAACCCAGGGCCAGGTTTTGCGCCAGGATGATGGCGTCGAACGCGGCCACGTGGTAGCCGATCAGGTTGTTGAAGTTGTCGCGCGCGCCGCGCGCCTTGAGCCAGCTGCGCGTGCGCCACCAGTCGGCGCACAGCGTCACCACCAGCGGCGCCTGCAGCACCATCTCCTGCTCCGCGTGCAGGGCGTAGAGCTTGCGCTTGCGCTCGACGTCGCGCGTCAGCACGATGGACACGCTGTTCAGGTTGCCCGAGGACGAAGCGCCGGCCACCGCGTCGGCGGCCACCGCCTCGATCAGCTCGGGCGCGATCGCATCGGGCTTGTAGCTGCGGATGGAGCGGTGCTGGTTCAGCAGTTCGGACAGGGTGTGCATGCGGCGCGGCTCAGCTGGCAAGCAGGGCCTTCAGCTCGCGCTCCAGCAGGCTGGCCTCGCCAAGGTTGACCTCGATGAGCCGGCGCAGATGGGTGATGCTCTCGATGTCGATGCTGCGGCACAGCAGGCCGGCGTGATCGCCGTCCACATGCGCCACCTCGGCCGCCATGGTGATGCGGCTGTCCTCGCCGTCCAGCTCCACCTTCAGCAGGCAGGGTATGCCGGTGGCCACCGCGCCGGGGCGCGGCAGCTGCAGCAGCGCACCCTTGAGCGAGATGTCGAGCAGCTTGACGGGCAGGCGGTCTTCGGTGGTGGTGAGCTGCGCCGGCGCGTCGAAGGCGACGCGGGCGAAGTGGCGGCGTTCTTGGGTCATCGCAAGCTCCTGAGCGTGATCGATGCTAGCACTCAGCCCGGGCTGCGGCGGGCGTACAGGCTGCCCAGCAGCATGGCGCCGGCCATGCCCCAGAACAGCGGCGTCACGCCCAGCGCCGCGCCGAGCGCGCCGAAGGCCAGCGGCATCACCGTCTGACTGGTGTTGATGAGGGTGGTGCGCAGCCCCAGGGCCTCGGCGGCACGGCCGGCGGGCGCGGCCTGGTGCAGCAGGGTCAGCACCATGGGCTGCGGGCCGCCCAGGCCCAGGCCCAGCACAAAGGTCAGCAGCATCAGCATGCCCACGCTCCGGGTGAAGGGCATGGCCCCATAGGCCAGGCCGGCGGTCAGCAGCGAGGCGGCCAGCAGCGGCCAGGGCTGCAGGCGCTGGGCGATGAAGGGCATGGCCAGGCGCACCACGAAGGTGGCGGCCGCGAAGGCGCCCATCACGATGCCGATCTGCGAGGCGCTCAGGCCGATCTGCGAGCCATAGACCGGGATCGCGAAGTTGTAGATGTCCCAGGCCACCGTGAGGATGGCCATGGCGATGAAGAGCCGGCGCAGCGGCGCATCGCGCAGCAGCTCGAACACATGGCCGGCGCGCTTGGCCTGCGGGCTCTGGTGGCGCTGGTGGGCGGGCAGCAGGCCGGCGGCCAGCGCCGTCACCGGCAGCACCGTGAACAGCGCCAGGATCAGGAAGGCGGCGCGGTAGCCCAGCGCGTCGATCGACAGGCCGGTGAGCATGGGCGCCACAAAGGTCGAGGTGGAGAAACCCAGCGCCACATAGCTGAAGTTCACCGGCCGCTCCTCGGGCAGGCTCATCTCGCCCACCGCGTGATAGGCCGCCACATTGATCAGCATGAAGGCCAGGCCCACCAGCACCGCCGTCAGGTAGAGCGTGGCCAGGCCCGGCAGGGCGAAGCTCAGCAGGGTGCCCAGGCCGACGCCGGCGGAGCCCAGCAGCATCGGCCGGTTCGGGCCGTCGCGGTCGATCCAGCGCCCCACGCTCACCGACAGCAGCGCCGGCAGCAGGGCATAGGTGGCCATCAGGCTGCCGACGACCAGCGGCGTGGCACCCAGCTTGATGGCGAACAGCGCCACGGCGATGCGGCTGCCACTGAAGGCCACATGGTTCAGCACCAGCAGGATGACGATGAGGGGGAGCGGCCGCACCGGCCCCATTCTAGGGAGCTAGGGCCTGTTAACACTACGTTTGCACGATGCGTTGCCACCAGAAAAGCCGTGAACTAGGCGCAAACCGAAGCCGGGGTGACTCCCCCGGCGAGGCTTTGCAACGACGTGCACGGTTTTTCTGGTGGCAACCCGAAGGGGACGGGGCTGGCAGGGCCCATCTCGTCGTTGAACTCCTTGCCCAGGCAGCCAGCCTGGGCTGCGTCGTCCGCCTAGACCTGGGCCCTGCCGGCCCCGTTCGCACGGGCAAACATAGTGTTAACAGGCCCTAGAGCGTGATGTCGGCCCAGATCGTGCTGACCTCGATGGCCTGGCGCAGGCGCTCGGGCGCCACCGCCTCCAGCCCCATCGATTCGAGCAGGTACCAGCAGGCACGCAGCAGGGCCGCGGTGGCCTGCCGGGCGTCGTCCTCCGGCAACTCGCCCATGCGGCCGGCGCGCGCCAGGCCCTGCTGTTGCTGGCGCATCTGCGAATGCGGCGCGGGCAGGGCGGCCGGCACATGCGCGCGCGCGATGCTGGCCAGCAGGTCCTGCACCTCGGTGCCATGGGTCTCGTCGTTCACCAGCTTGGCCAGATCGCCCAGCAGGGTTTCGGCGGCGGTGGCCAGCAGGCGCGCGGCATGCTCGCTGCCGCCGGCCAGGAAATGGCCGGCCGCCAGATCGACGTATTCCAGCGCCAGCGCGAGCTTGGACAGATCCTGGATCATGGCTTGGGCATGTTGAAGCTTCCTCTCTCGGCAATCCCCTCCCAGGGACTGCGCAGTCTAGGCGCAGCGGCGACCGAATGAACATGAACAATGTCACGCGATGCTGGCTATGCTTGCGGCCCAAGAGAGCGGCTAGCGTTTGCTTACAACTCGGGTGGCCGCCCGGCGCGCCCGCCGACCGCCCTGGGTTAGGGTTTCAACCGAAAGGATCCGACCATGAAGCACAACACCGATCTGCGCCCCTGCGCCAGCGAGCGCCGCGAACTGCTCAGGCAGCTGGGCGGCGGCGCCACCCTGTTGGGCCTGGGCGGCCTGGCCCTGCCCAGCCTTGCGGCCGATGGCTCGACCAAGCAGGACAACACCTATGACGAGGACTCCATCCTCGCGGCCGCCACCGAGTTCTTCGGCAGCACCACCGAGGGTCTGGCCAAGGTGATCGAGAAGGCCTTCAAGGAGCAGGGGCGGCCGAACGGCTACATCAAGGGCGAGGAGGCCTCCGCCGCGCTGACGGTGGGGGTGCGCTACGGCGATGGGCATTTGATGATGAAGGGCGGCGGCAGTGCGCGCGTCTACTGGGCCGGGCCCTCGATCGGCTTCGATGCCGGCGCGAACGCCTCCAAGGTCTTCACCCTCGTCTACAAGCTGCCCAGCGTCTCGGCGATCTACCAGCGCTTCCCGGGCGTGGACGGCAGCCTGTACTACATCGGCGGCGCCGGCATCAATTACCAGCGCAGCAAGGGCATCACGCTGGCGCCGATCCGCCTGGGCGTGGGCCTGCGCGCGGGCGCCAGCGTCGGCTATGTGCATTACCGGCGCGAGAAGTCCTACAACCCCTTCTGAGCTACCGCAGGGGCAGAGCGCGGCCACAACAATTGAAACCGGCGCCGGGCCGGCCTGATACCGCGCTGAAACCTCCACCCTCGATGCTGCAAGCCAGCCCACCGCATGCCGCGGCGGGCCCGCATCGAGGGTCGAACCATGCTGATGGATCAAGGTCTTTTCGCGCCGCAGTCCGGCGGTCTCGCCATGCAATGCGTGGGCCGCGGCGCGGGGGTGCTGTGCCTGCATTCAAGTGCCGGCGGCTGGCAGCAATGGCGCAGCGTGATGCAGCAGCTGCAGGGCGAGATGTCGCTGCAGGCCCCGGATCTGCTGGGCCATGGCGCCAGCCCGGCCTGGCCCGTCGATGCGCCGGCAAGCCTGGCCTTCGAGGCCTGCGCGGTGCTGGCCAGCCTGCGCGGCGGCCATGCGCCGCTGGACCTGGTGGGCCATTCCTACGGCGGCGCGCTGGCGCTGCAGATCGCGCTGCAACGGCCGCGCCTGGTGCGCTCGCTGACGCTTTACGAGCCGGTGGCCTTCGGCCTGCTGGACAGCAGCGATCCGGCCTGGCTGGAGATCCGCGGCGTGGCGCGCCAGCTGGACAGCTGCCTGGCGGAGGGCAACACGGTGGCCGCCGCGCAGGGCTTCGTCAACTACTGGCATGGCGGCGATGCCTGGTCCGGCCTGAAGCCCTCGCAGCGCGAGCCGCTGGCGCGGCGCATGCCGGTGGTGAGCCGGCATTTCAAGGCGCTCTTCAATGCGCGCTGGAATGCCCAGGTACTGAGCCAGCTGCGGATGCCGGTGCATCTGATCTGCGGCGGCCGCACGCGGCTGCCGGCGGCACGCGTGGCGACCCTGCTGTCGCGCTGCCTGCCGCAAGCCAGCCTGCAAGTGCTGCCCGAGGCCGGCCATATGGGGCCGCTCACCCATGCCGCGCAGGTGGCCGAGATGATGGCTGCGGCGTTGCTGCAGGGCCAGCCCTGCGCGCTGGCTGCTTAGAGCGTGTTTACGATCCCCTCATAGCGCCCGTTGCCCCGCAAAGGCAGTGGATGCAAGGCGCAAACCGCAGCCGGGTTGGACACCCGGCGAGGATTTGCAACGCCGCAGACGCTGTCTTTGCGGGGCAACCCGAAGGGCAAGGCAGCCCAGGGGCGCACTCGTCGTTGCCCACCTTGGCCAGGCAGAGAGCCTGGCCGGCGGCGGGCGCCTAGATTGCGCCCCTGGGCTGCCTTGCGGGCACCATGACGGGATCGTAAACACGCTCTTAGGGCGCGCCTGCCGCGAACCCGGTCTACCCGGCGCGCAGGCAGTTGCCACCGGCGCGGCTGGCGGCCTGCTGGGCCGCCTCGGCGCGCGCCAGCAGCTTGAGCGCATCGTCCTCCGCGCCGCGCCAGGCCGTCAGGCCCAGACTCAAGGTGCGCTTGCTCTGCTGCGCCCAGGCGGCGCGGATGCGCTCGCACACCCGGCGCGCGATCGGCAGGTCCACATCGACCAGCAGCAACAGCAGCGCCTCCTGCGCCCGGCCGGCCACCAGGTCGCGCTGACGGCATTGGCCGCGCAGCAGATCGGTCAGGCCTTGCTGGGCGCCGGCATCGGCGTGGCCATCCAGGCTCAGGTTCAGCAGGCAGAGCGCCTGGCCCTGGGTCTGGGCCAGCGCCAGCAGCTCGGGCAGGCGCTGCAGCAGCTCGGCGCGCGTCAGCAGGCCGGCGGCGGCGCTCTGCAGGCTGAGCCGATGGAAATGCTTGTAGTGAGACAGCGCCGCGTCCAGCTCGCCCCTGGCCTCGTGCAAGGCACTCAGGCGTTCGTGCAGCGCGGCGTTGGCCGGCGCGTCGCGCAGGGCGCGCTGCAGCGCGGCAAGTTGCTCCTCATGCTGGGCTTGGGTGGAGGCTGGCATGGCCGGAGGATAGCGCGATACGGCGCATAGCCGGCCCCCTGGCGTGGCGCAAGCAGGGTAAGTCCCGGCCGGGCGGTAAATCTTGTTTCAGCCAGCCGGCGCTGCATGCCGCGCGCGAGTGGGCACTCACCAGTGCGAATGCCTGTGCGGGCTGCGCCGGCTTGCAGTGACCAGGGTCAAAACCGCGGCGCTAAGATGCCGGCAAGATCGCGAATCTGTTCATACATACAGGTATTTGGAGGCCCCCCGCATGACACCGCCCACCCCAGCTCACACCGACACCCCCGCCTCTGCTCCCCGCACCGCCCTGGCCCCCGCCTCGGCCCTGCCGGCCCAGGACATCAGTGCCGAAGTGCTGCTGGAAAAATACGCCAAGGGCGATGAACAGACCCTGGACGAGCTGCGCCAGCGCGTCGCGCGCGCGCTCGCCGAGGCCGAGGCGCCCGAGGCTCGGGCACATTGGGAAGCCAGATTCCTGGACGCGCAGCGCCGCGGCTTCGTGCCCGCCGGCCGCATCAATTCCGCCGCCGGCACCGAGCTCACCGCCACCCTGATCAACTGCTTTGTGCAGCCGGTGGGCGACTCCATCGCCTCCGTCGACGATGGCCATCCCGGCATCTATACCGCCCTGACCGAGGCCGCCGAGACGATGCGCCGCGGCGGCGGCGTGGGCTACGACTTCTCGCGCATCCGCCCGCGCGGCGCCTGGGTCGGCTCCACGCAGAGCAGCGCCTCGGGCCCGGTCAGCTATATGCGCGTGTTCGACCGCAGCTGCGAGACGGTGGAGTCCGCCGGCAGCCGCCGCGGCGCCCAGATGGGCGTGCTGCGCTGCGACCATCCCGACATCGAGGAGTTCATCCACGCCAAGGACCATGGCGACCTGAAGAACTTCAATGTTTCGGTGGGCGTGACCGATGTGTTCATGCAGGCCATCGAGGCCGATGCCGAGGTGGAGCTCACGCACAAGGCGGAGCCCGGCGCCAAGCAGCGCGCCGCCGGTGCCTACCAGCGCGGCGACGGCCTGTGGGTCTACCGCAAGCTCAAGGCCCGCTCGCTGTGGGACCAGGTGATGCGCAGCACCTACGACCATGCCGAGCCCGGCGTGCTGTTCCTGGACCGCATCAACGCCGACAACAACCTGCATTACTGCGAATCGATTGCCGCCACCAACCCTTGCGCCGAGCAGCCGCTGCCGCCCTATGGCTGCTGCTGCCTGGGCTCGGTGAACCTGACGATCTTCGTGCGCGACCCCTTCGGCCCCAACGCCAGCTTCGATGAGGAGGGCTTTGCCGAGGTCTGCAAGGTGGCCACCCGCATGCTGGACAACGTGCTGGACGTGACCCCCTGGCCGCTGCCCGCGCAGCAGCAGGAGGCGCGCAACAAGCGCCGCGTCGGCCTGGGCTTCACCGGCCTGGGCGACACCCTGGTGATGCTGAATGAGCGCTACGACACCGAGGCCGCGCGCGATGTGGCGCGCCGCATCAGCGAGGTGATGCGCAATGCCGCCTACGAGGCCAGCGCCGACCTGGCGGTGGAGCGCGGCGCCTTCCCGCTCTTCAATGCCGATCTCTACCTCTCCGGCGGCAACTTCGCCTCGCGCCTGCCGCAGGGCCTGAAGGACAAGATCCGCGCCCAGGGCCTGCGCAACTCGCACCTGCTCTCGATCGCGCCCACCGGCACCATCAGCCTGGCCTTCGCCGACAACGCCAGCAACGGCATCGAGCCCGCCTTCAGCTGGAGCTACACGCGCAAGAAGCGCATGCCCGACGGCAGCTTCAAGGAATACGCGGTGGAGGACCATGCCTGGCGCCTGTACCGTCACATGTTCGGCAGCGATGCGCCGCTGTCCGATGCCTTCGTGACCGCGCTGGAACTCTCCGCCGCCGATCATGCCTCGATGGTGGCCGCGGTGGCGCCCTTCGTCGACACCTCGATCTCCAAGACGGTGAACGTGCCGGCGGACTATCCCTATGCGGACTTCCAGGATCTCTACACCCAGGCCTGGAAGGCCGGGCTGAAGGGCCTGGCCACCTACCGGCCCAACAACATCCTCGGCTCGGTGCTGAGCGTCGAACCCACCGCCACGCCCGAGCCGCTCAAGCCGGTGACGGCCGACGGCACCAACCAGCGCCTGCGCGTCGAGCGCCTGCCCACCGCGGTGCTGGCCTCGCTGCGCTGGCCCAGCCGGCCCGAGCTGCCCGGCGGCAACCCGGCCTGGAGCTACATGATCCGCCACCCGCATGGCGACTTCGCGCTCTTCGTCGGCGAGCTGCCGGCCGAGGGGCCGGATGCCGGCCTGTTCGGCAAGAACCTGCCCTTCGAGGTGTGGGTGAACGGCGCCGAACAGCCGCGCGGCCTGGCCGCCGTGGCCAAGACGCTCTCGATGGACCTGCGCACCAATGATGCGGCCTGGCTGCGCCTCAAGCTCGACGCGCTGGCCACCGTGGCCGAGGAGCGCGCCTTCGAGATGCCGATGCCGCCGAACGGCGAGTCGCGCCTGTTCCCCGGCGTGGTCTCGGCCACCGCCGCGGTGATCCGCTCGCGCTGCGAGCAGCTCGGCGCGCTGCAGGAGGGCGGCCCGACGCCGGTGCTGGACGCGATGTTCAGCCGCGAGGAGCCGCGCACCAGCACCATGGGCACGCTGGCCTGGGCGGTGGATGTGGACAACCCCGCCACCGGCGAGCAGTTCACCCTCACGCTCAAGGAAGTCAGCCTGCCGGCGCCGGATGGCGGCCACATCACGCGCCCCTGCGCGATGGGCTTCTCGGGCAACTACCCCAAGGCCCTGGACGGCATGGCGCGCCTGCTCTCGCTGGACATGCGCGTGATGGACCCGGCCTGGATCGGCATGAAGCTGCGCAAGCTGCTCAACGTGGGCGAGCCGCTGGGCCACTTCATGGCGCCGGTGCCTACCCTCTCGGGTGAACGTCGCCAGCAGATCTGGCCCTCTACCGTGGCCTATGTGGCGCGCCTCATCATTCACCGTTATGCCATGCTGGGTGTGCTGGACGAGCAGGGCCTGCCGCTGGTGGAAATGGGCCTGCTGCAGGCGCCCGTGGGCAAGTCGGTTTCGACCAGCGCCAGCCTGCAGGTGCAGGCCGGCAAGCCCTGCCCGGAATGCGGCAACGCCACCATGATCCACAAGGACGGCTGCGACTTCTGCACCGCCTGCGGTTATGTGGGGCAGTGCGGCTGAGGCGATGGCCTGAACGGGCGCGCAGCCTGTCGTAACGCACAGCGGGAGTTTCGGCAGACTGCGCGGTATGGACGCCCCTCAAGTCATTCCGGATGTAAAGCCATTCAAGTCCGCACAGGCCTTTGAGGCCTGGCTGCGCAAGCATCACGCGAGCTCCGATGGCTTGTGGCTCAAAATCGCCAAGAAAGGGGTCGGCGTCCCCAGCGTCACGTACCTCGAAGCGGTGGAGATCGCGCTGTGTTGGGGCTGGATCGATGGGCAGAAGAAGGGCCTCGATGAGCAGCACTTCCTGCAGCGTTTCACCCCGCGCCGCCCGCGCAGCGTCTGGTCGAAGACGAATGTGACCAAGGTCGCTGCGCTCATCGAAGCAGGGCGGATGCAGCCCGCCGGGCAGGCCCAGGTCGATGCCGCCAAGGCCGACGGCCGCTGGGAGCGCGCCTACGACGGCGCGCGCACGGCCACCGTGCCGGAAGACCTGCAGGCCGCGCTGGCCCAGTGCCCGCCGGCGCAGGCCTTCTTCGCGACCATCAACGCCAGCAACCGCTACGCCGTGCTTTGGCGTGTGCAGACCGCGGTGAGGCCACAGACCCGCGCCACGCGGATCGCGCAGCTGGTCGAGATGTTGGCGCGGGGCGAGGTCTTGCATCTCTTCAAACCGAAGCCCCGGGGCTGAGCCGTCCCGAATCCGTCGTCTGGCGCTGAATGCACGGCGACCGCCGCTCCAAGGAGGGCTGCCTAGCAGGGTCGACCGACCGCAAACGCTGCAGCAGCCTCAGCCACCGGCTGATTGTGCTTGCACCCGGTATCGGACGGCTCACCAAACAGTTAGGCAAAGCCCGGCCATTGTCCTTGGCGGTGTCCGCTCGATCGATCGGACGCTGACCAGGCGCGACCCCCTTTCTCCTTCAAAAGTCCGAAACATAAGTCAGTTTGCGAGGACAGACTGCCGCTGTGACTCAGTTTGCCCAGGTTGGTCATTCCCTTCTTCCGCTGGAAAACCCCCATAAACCGACTAATCGATCGGTTTTAGACTGACTCCGCAGTGGAAGCAAGGAAGAAGCTGGAATGAGCAACAAGGACAAGAAGGTGCGCATCGCCCTGTTGGGCGGCGCCGGCATGATGGGGCAGGGCATCGTTCGCGACCTGCTGTCGGATCGGGCCATCGTCGACATCGCGGAACTCAAGCTCTTTGACTCGAGCCGCGAGCGCATGCGGGCGCTGGGTGATGCGATGGACAACGACGCGCGTCTGAGCCTGCACGAGCTGGATGTGAGCGATGCCCAGGCGCTGCGGCGCGCGCTTGATGGGGTCGACATCTGCGTCAACGCGGTGCCGACCCTGGCCGGCCATCAGATGGCCATTTTTGCCGCCGCGCTGGACGCCAGGGCGGACTATGTGGACCTGGGCGGGCTGGGCACCTACACGGTCAAGCAGCTGGAGTGGCACGAGCGCTTCCGCGCCGCCGGCGTGGTGGCGGTGCTGGGCGTCGGCGCCGACCCGGGCATGTCGAATGTGATCTGCCGCGCCGTGGCCGACCAGCTCGACGAGATCGACAGCATCCACCTCTACTGGGCCGCCACCCTGAGCGGCGCGGAGAACCCGGTGCTGGTGCCGCCCTACAGCGTCTCGACCGTGCTGGCCGAGTACGCCCACCCCTGCGTGCAGTTCCTCGGCGGCCGCCATGTCGAATGCGCGCCGCAGACCGGCAAGGAAGTGATCGACCTGCCCGAGCCCTGGGGGCGCTGCGAGTTCATGTACTCGATCCATTCCGAGCAGCTGACCGTGCCGCTGGCCGATGGCATCCGCCAGAAGGGCATCCAGGAGTTCACCTGGAAGCTGCATCTGCCCAAGCGCGAGCACGAGGCCTGGGTGGGGCTGGTGAAGGCGGGCTTCGGCGACTTCGAGCGCCTGCTGGACATCAACGGCACGCCGGTGCGTCCGCTGGACCTGCTGAACGCCGTCATCAACCGCAATATCGCCGAGAACGCCCAGCGCATCCCCGCGCAGCAGAGCAGCGAGATCCACTTCGCGATCGGCCGCGGCCGGGTCGGCGGCCAGCCTGCCACGGCGCGCTGCGAGGTCATCGTGCGCGCCCATCCGATGTACGAGGGTTATGTCGATGCGGCCACCTCGATGAATGCCTCGATCGCGGTGCAGCTGATGTTGCGCCAGTCAGGTGACTTGCGCCGGCCCGGCGTCTACGCGCCCGAGGCCTATTTCGATGCCAAGTCCTACTTCGTGGAAGCCGAGAAGCGCCAGTTCGCGATCTCGCTGACGCGCCAGATCGGCTGAGCAGCATGCTGGAGCGGCTTCTCTACATCGACGGCGCCTTCGTGCCCGCGGCCCGCGGTGGCACGCTGGACGTGCAGGACCCGGCCCGCGAGGAGGTCTTTGCCCGCGCCGCCGCCGGCACGACCGCCGATGTGGACGCGGCCGTCGCCGCGGCGCGCCGCGCCTTCGACCAGGGGCCCTGGCCGCGCCTGTGCGCCGCCGAGCGCGCGGCCCTGCTGCGCCAGGTGGCGGCCGCCCTGCGCGCCGAGCAGGAGCAGCTGGCGCGGCTGGAGCAGCGCGACAACGGCAAGCCGCTCAAGGAAGCGCGCTGGGACGTGGCCGACGCCGCCTTCTGCTTCGACTACTACGCCGACCTGGCCGAGCAGGTCGAGGCCGAGGGCGAGGCTGCGGTCGATGTGGGCGACGCGCGCTTTGCCTGCCGCATCCGCAGGGAGCCGGTGGGCGTGGTGGGCGCCATCACGCCCTGGAACTTCCCGCTGCTGATGGCGGCCTGGAAGGTGGCGCCGGCGCTCGCCGCGGGTTGCTGCGTGGTGCTCAAGCCCTCCGAGCTGTGCCCGCTGAGCTGCACGGAACTGGCGCGTTATCTGCACGAGGCGGGGCTGCCCGCCGGCGCCTTCAATCTGGTGACCGGGCTGGGTGCCGAAGCCGGCGCGCCGCTGGCCGAGCATCCCGGCGTCGACAAGCTGGCCTTCACCGGCTCGCTGGCTACCGGATCGAAGGTGATGGCCGCGGCCGCGCGCGAGAGCCGCAACGTCAGCCTGGAGTTGGGCGGCAAGTCGCCGCTGATCATCTTTGCCGACAGCGATCTCGACAAGGCGGTGCAGTGGCTGCAGTTCGGCGTGTTCTGGAACCAGGGCCAGGTCTGCTCGGCCACCTCGCGCGTGCTGGTGCAGCGCCCGCTCTACGCGGCCCTGCTGGCGCGCCTGAAGGCGGCCGCCGAGGCGATCCGCATCGGCCCCGGCGACGCTGAGGGCGTGCAGATGGGCCCCCTGGTGTCGGCCGCCCAGCATGCCAAGGTGCTGGAGGCGATCGCGCTGGCCCGCGACGGCGGCGCCCGCCTGGTCAGCGGCGGCGGCCGCCCCGCCGGCCTGGAACGCGGCCATTTCCTGCAGCCCACCGTGTTTGCCGATGTGCCGACCGACAGCCTCATCTGGCGCGAGGAGGTGTTCGGGCCGGTGGTCTGCGTGAACCCCTTCGACAGCGAAGCCGAAGCGGTCGCGCTGGCCAACGACAGCCGCTACGGCCTGGCCGGCGCGGTGATGTCGGCCGACGCGGCGCGCTGCGAGCGCGTGGCCCGCGCCCTGCGTGCGGGCGTGGTGTGGATCAACTGCTCGCAGCCCACCTTCACCCAGCTGCCCTGGGGCGGCATGAAGGCCTCGGGCATCGGCCGCGAGCTGGGCCGGTCGGGCTACGAAGCCTTCCTGGAGCTCAAGCAGATCACCCGCTTTGATGAGCGCGAAGACTGGAACTGGCACCCGGCCGACACCGTGCCGAAGGCGCCAGCAACCGAACCATCCACGACTTGACTGGAGACAAAAGAAAATGGCTGATCCGATTTCCAAGCGTCGATTCCATGCGGCCCTGTTGGCCGCGGCCTGCCTGGCCCTGGCGGGCCCCAACAACGCCATCGCGGCCGACGCCAGCCAACTCGGCGGCAAGCTGACCCCGCTGGGCGGCGACGCGGCCGCCAGCAAGGATGGCCGCATCCCGGCCTGGACGAATGAGGCGCAGGCCAGCGAGGGCTGGGCCTACGGCAAGCTGCGCAAGGATTTCTGGAAGTACAAGGCCGACAAGCCGCTGCACTCGATCACCGCCGCCAATGCCGCCGAGCATGCCGAGCAGCTGAGCCCCGGCCAGCTGGCCCTGCTGAAGCAGAACCCCGGCTTCCAGATGGACGTCTACCCGACCCGGCGCAGCTGCGGCGCGCCGGAGTTCGTGGCCGAGAACACCAAGAAAAACGTCAGCGCCGCCAAGATGGGCGAGGACGGCTGGAGCCTGAAGTCGGCCGCGGTGCCGGGCATTCCCTTCCCGCTGCCCAGCACCGGCGCGCAGGCCATGATGAATTTCAAGATGCGCTACCACGGGGTGGGCACGGACTTCCCCAACGGCTTCACCTTCGTCTCGCCGCGCCGCGGCAGCGAGGACTGGATCCAGGCCGGCTTCGAGCAGACCATGTTCTACCCCTGGGGCAAGAAGGGCTCGGCCAAGCTCTCGGACGTCGGCAATATCGAGTACTTCACCTACTTCAGCTACAAGTCGCCGGCGGCGCTGGCCGGCCAGGCGCTGGCGGCCAATGTCCTGCTGGACAACCCCAGCGGCGAGACCTTCTACTACTTCCCCGGCCAGCGCCGCGTGCGCCGCCTGCCGGCCTATGCCTACGACGCGCCGCAGATCGGTTTCGAGAACCAGTACCTGCTGGACGAGACCATCATGTTCACCGGCACGCTGGACCGCTTCGACTGGAAGCTGGTCGGCAAGAAGGAACTGCTGGTGCCCTACAACGCGCTGGGCGTCTACGACTTCAAGGCCAAGGTGTCGGACCTGGTGCAGAAGAACGCGCTGGCCGCGAGCGCGCGCCGCTACGAGCTGCACCGCGTCTGGGTGGTCGAGGCCAGCGTCAAGAAGGGCGCGCGCCATGTCTCGCCCAAGCGCACCTACTACCTCGATGAGGACAGCTGGAACGCCGTGCTGGCCGAGGACTACGACATGCAGGGCGCGCTCTGGAAGGTGCGCGAGGGCTACCTGATCCCGGTCTACGAGACCGGCAGCTGCGACGTGGCCGCCTTCAGCCAATACAACCTGCCCGAGGGCCGCTACATCTTCGACTTCAGCACCGTGGGTGCGGGCGTCGACGTTCGGTGGCTGACCGAGCCGAGCGGCGAGCGCATGAAGGCGCCCTTCTACACCTCGGACAACCTGCGTGCCATCAGCGATCGCTGATCCGCCTCGACACCACTAGGAGAGCTTCGTGATCAACAAGCCCCAACTCGCGGCGCGCGCCGTCGCGGCCGCCACGGCCATCGTCTGCGCCGGCGCCAGCGCCGAAACCTTCAACACCGAGTTCGTCTCGGGCAGCTTCGATTCGACCCTCAGCGTCGGCACCGGCATACGTACCAATGCCCCGGATGGCGGCCGCGTCATCGAGGGCAACAGCGGCGGGCCGGCCGGCCGCCTGGCCTGGACCAGCGGCCTGGGCGACCAGGGCGACCTCAACTACGCCAAGGGCGATGCCTTCACCACCTACCTCAAGGGCTCGCACGAGCTGCTGCTCAAGTTCCCCGAGAGCGTCACCGCGATGGCGCGGGTGAGCTGGCTGCGCGACTTCTCGGCCACCCGCACCACCGGCTGGACCAGCGCCACCACGCCGCCGGGCCTGGACGGCAACCTGGCCGATGACGCGCGCCGCGACCTGCGCTTCAAGGCGCGCGTGCTGGACCTCTGGGTCAGCAAGAAGTTCGACTTTGAGGACCAGTCCGTGCGCGTGCGCGCCGGCAACCAGGTGATCAGCTGGGGCGAGAGCCTGTTCATCCCGGGCGGCATCAACGTCACCAATGCGGTCGACGTGATGCGCCTCTCGCAGCCCGGCACCCAGCTCAAGGAGGCCATCCTGCCCGCGCCCATCGTCAGCGCCGCCGCCGGCCTGGGCCATGGCCTGAACGTCGAGGGCTATGTGCAGCTGGGCTGGAACGCCAACTACATGCCACCCACGGGCAGCTTCTGGTCCAGCTTCAACGGCCTGGGCGCCGGCCACGGCGCCTATGGCTATCCGGAAACCAAGGCGAAAAACAGCGGCCAGTGGGGCGTGTCGCTGCGCTACCAGCCGCAGGGCACGCAGCTGAACCTGGGCGCCTACGCGATCAACTACCACGACAAGTCGCCGTCCTTCACCTTCAACGACCCGAACGGCGGCATGGGCTGGGTGTACGGCGAGAACCGCAAGCTCTACGGCCTCTCGGCCAACTTCCCGCTGGGCGACTGGGCCATCGGCGCCGAGTTCTCCTACCGCCCCAAGGACGCGGCTACCATCAACGCCGCCACCACCGGCTGCGCCTCGCAGAACGGCAACTGCTGGGTCGATACCGCGCGCATGCAGCTGGCGCTCACCGCGCTGTTCAGCCTGACGCCGGACTCGGCCCCCGGGCTGCTGAATCTGCTGGGCGCGCAGACCGGCACCCTGCTGGCCGAGGCGGTGGCGATACGCTTCCCGCGCCTGCAACAGCAATACGGCGATGACCTGATCTCGGCCGGCGGCTGGGGCTGGGGCCAGCAGACCTCGGCCAGCGGCACGCCGGTGGCGGTGGGCACGAAGAACTCGGCGGGCATCAACTTCGACTTCAGCTGGGTCTACGACGGCTCGCTGATCCCGGGCTGGCAGGTGGTGCCGGAGCTCTACTACTTCCGCGCGCTGAGCGGCCGCACGCCCAATGGCGCCGCCACCTTCATGAAGGGCGCGCATTCGGCCAACGTCATCGTCAGCTTCATCCAGAACCCGGCGCGTTGGCAGTTCGCCGTCAACTACGCCCGCTTCATGGGTGGCGAGACGGCGGTCGACCAGCCCTACCGCGACCGCAGCTTCATCGGCCTCAACGCCTCGCGCAACTTCTGAGGGGTGTGACGGCGATGACGCAGCGTTTCCTGGACCGCCTCGAGGCCTTTTGCTTCGGGCGGCGCAAGCTGGTGATGGCGGCGCTGCTGCTGCTGACCCTGGTGATGGGCTATTTCGGCTCGCGGCTGCGCATGGAGGCCGGCTTCGAGAAGCACCTGCCCAGCAACCATCCCTATGTGGCGACCTTCCACGCCTACCGCAACGATGTGATGGGCGCGAACCGCCTCAACATCGTGGTGCGGGCGCGCCAGGGCACGATCTGGACCGCGGCGGCCTTGAGCCGGCTCTACCAGGTGACGCAGGCGGTGACCTTTCTGCCGAATGTCGAGCGGCTGGGCGTGCAATCGCTGTGGACGCCCAACAGCTTCGTCAACGAGATCACCGAGGAGGGCTTTCGCGCCGATCCGCTCATCGACGGCAGCGTCACGCCCGAGAGCCTGGATGAGGCGAGCATCGCCAAGATCCGCGCGGCGGCGCTGCAGGGCGGCTTCGTCGGCACCCTGGTCTCGCGCGGGCAGGACAGCGCCATGATCAGCGCCGAGCTGATCGAGACCGGCGCCGACGGCCGCCAGCTCGACTACGTGGCCTACAACCGCATCCTCGAGCAGCAGCTGCGCCAGCGCTTCGAGGACCAGGACTTCGCGATCGAGATCATCGGCTTCGCCAAGCAGGTGGGCGAGATCGCCGACGCCGCCGGTTCGGTGCTGGCCTATTTCGGCCTGGCCCTGCTGCTCACCGCTGCGGCGGTCTACTGGTATTGCCGCTCGCTGCTGTTCACCCTGCTGCCCATCCTGTGCTCCTTCACCTCGCTGGTGTGGCAGTTCGGCGCGCTGCAGCTGCTGGGCTTCGGCCTGGACCCGCTGGCGGTGCTGGTGCCCTTTCTCGTCTTCGCGATCGGCGTCTCGCATGGCGTGCAGCAGATCAACTTCATCGTGCGCGAGGTCTCGCTGGGCCGGAGCTGCGAGGCCGCCTGCCGCGCCAGCCTCACGGGCCTGCTGATCCCGGGCACGCTGGCGCTGGCGACCGCCTTTGTCTCCTTCATCACCCTCTTGCTGATCCCGATCCCGATGGTGCGCGAGCTGGCGATCGCGGCCTCGCTGGGCGTGGCCTTCAAGATCGTCACCAACCTGCTGCTGCTGCCGGTGGCGGCCTCCTTCTTCCGCGTCGAGCGCAGCTATGCCGATGCCGCGATGGCGCTGCGCGAGGCGCGCGCCGATTGGCTGCGCCTGCTGGCCCGCATCGCCAGGCCGCGCCATGCCGCGGTCTGCCTGGGCCTGGTCGCCGTGCTGTTCGGGCTGGCGGTGTGGCAAAGCCATGGCCGCGTGGTCGGCACGGTGGAGCCGGGCGCACCCGAGCTGCGCCCGGACGCGCGCTTCAACCGCGACGCCGTGTCGATCGCCGCCAACTACGACACCGGCCTGGACTGGCTGACCGTGATCTTCGAGGCCAGCGCGGCCCCAGGCGCTCCCGCGACGCAGGACGGCATCGGCTTCTGCGGCAACGTCAACATCGGCCTGTTCCAGGACCGCTTCGTCTGGGCCATGCAGCCGGTGCCCGGCGTACTGTCCGTCAGCGCCTTCTCCGACCAGATGAAGCAGTACAACCTCGGCTACAACGAGGGCAACCCGAAGATGGAAGCGGTGCCGCTGGACGCCGCCAACTTCGCGGCCCTGGCCACCGAGATCGCCCGCACCCGCGGCACCATGCGCAAGGACTGCAGCATGACCGCCGTGCACCTCTACCTGACCGACCACAAGGCGGTCACCATCCAGCGCGTCATCGAGGCCGTCAGGGCCTTCGCCGCCGGCCATGCCGAGGCGGGCGTGCAGATCCGCCTGGCCTCGGGCAATGCCGGCGTGCTGGCGGCGGTGAACGAGACGCTGGAGGCCAGCGAGCTGCCGATGATGCTTTACGTCTATGCCGCCATCGTGCTGCTGGTGTTCGCGACCTACCGCGACTTCCGCGCCGTGCTGGCCTGCTGCCTGCCGCTCACCATCGGCACCTTCATCGGCTACTGGTTCATGAAGGAGCTGCAGATCGGCCTCACCGTGGCCACCCTGCCGGTGATGGTGCTGGCGGTGGGCATCGGCGTCGACTACGCCTTCTACATCTACAACCGCCTGCAGCTGCATCTGGCCAGGGGCCAGTCCATCGTGCAGGCGCTCGAGCAGGCGATCCTGGAGGTCGGCACGGCCACCATCTTCACCGCCATCACGCTGGCCCTGGGCGTGGCCACCTGGTCGTTCTCGGCGCTCAAGTTCCAGGCCGATATGGGCAAGCTGCTGGCCTTCATGTTCATGGTGAACATGGTGATGGCGATGACGGCGCTGCCCGCCTTCGCGGTATGGCTGGAGCGCCTGCTGCCGCGCCGCCGGCCCGCCCGCGTGCCCGGCCTGATGCTGCATTGACGAGGCCAGCCACCATGATGAAGACACTCTGCAAACGCGCCGCCACCCTGCTGCTGGGCCTGACCCTGGCGTTCGATGGCCGCGCCGTGACCCTGCAGCCGACCGAGCGCGTGGCGCATGCGAGCCAGGCGCCCATGCTGGCGGCCGCCTGGGCGGGCGCGCAGAAAAAGCGTGCGGTGGCGGTCGGTGCGCATGGCGTGGTGCTGCTGTCGGACGACCGCGGCGCCAGCTGGCGCCAGGCCCGCACCGTGCCGGTGGACGTGACGCTCACCGGCGTTGCCTTCGCCAACGAGCGCGAGGGCTGGGCGGTGGGCCATGCCGGCGTGGTGCTGCACAGCGCCGATGGCGGCGACAGCTGGACGCTGCAGCGCAGCGCGCCGCAGGAGGACCGGCCGTTGTTCGCCGTGCACTTCTTCGACCGCGAGCATGGCGTGGCCGTGGGCCTGTGGTCGCTGGTGCTGCTGACCCGCGATGGCGGCCGCCATTGGCAGGCGCAGCCATTGCCCGCACCGCCCGGCGCCAAGCGCGCCGACCTGAATCTCTACGGCCTGTTCGCGGGCCCCGACGGCGCGCTCTATGCCGCGGCCGAGAAGGGCTATCTGCTGCATTCGGCCGATGGCGGCCAGCAGTGGAGCTATCTCGCCACCGGCTACCGCGGCTCCTTCTGGGCCGGCGCCGCGTTGGCGGATGGCGTGCTGCTGGCGGGCGGCCTGCGCGGCGCGCTCTACCGCAGCGCCGATGCGGGCCGCAGCTGGGGCCGCATCGAGGCCGGCACCAACACATCGATTGCGGGCCTCGTCAGGCTGGGCGAGCGCGGCGCGCTGGCCGTCAGCCAGGACGGCCAGCTGCTGCGCAGCGACGACGCCGGCGCCAGCTTCCATCCTCAGGCCCAGCCGCAGCGCCCGCGCCTGGCCGCGCTGCTCGCGGATGACGCGAACCGCGCGCCACTGCTGTTCTCGAACCAGGGCCCCCTGCCCATCGACTCGCACTGAGTCACCCGACCCGAACCCTCTTCATCCATCCATGCCCATCCCATCCGAATCCAACGAGCTCTGCTACCTGAGCGCCAGCGCGGCGCTGCAACTGTTCCGCCAGCGCGAGCTCTCGCCGGTCGAGCTGCTGAACGCCCAGCTGGCGCAGGCGGAAAAGCTGGAGCCGCAGCTGAACGCCTTCAGCGCCCAGCGCCTGGAGCTGGCCATGCAGGCGGCACGCGAGGCCGAGCAGCGCTATGCCCGCGGCGGTGCACCGCTGCGCGCGCTGGAAGGCATTCCGGTGGCGCTGAAGAACGAGCACACCCTGTGCGGCTGGGTCACCACCAAGGGCTCCTGGCTGCAGGGCAACCAGCCCGACACCGTCAACGCGCCGATCACCCAGCGCCTGCTCGATGCCGGCGCCGTCATCCATGCCCAGACCAATGTGCCGGAGTTCTACATGGCCGGCTTCACCCGCTCGGTGCGGCATGGCGTGACCCGCAATCCCTGGAACCTGGCGATGACCCCGGGCGGCTCCAGCGGCGGCAGCGGCGCGGCGCTGGCGGCCGGCATGACCACGCTGGCCTCGGGCTCGGACATCGGCGGCTCGATCCGCATCCCCGCCAGCTACTGCGGCGTGGTCGGGCTCAAGCCCAGCTATGGCCGGGTGCCGGTGACGCCGATCGGCTATGCCCTGCACACCATGAACCATATCGGCCCGATGGCGCGCACGGTGGCCGATTGCGCGCTGATGTTCAATGTGGTGAACGGCCCGCATCCGGCCGACCCCGCCACCGTCAGCCCCAAGCTGGAGGTGCCGCTGGCGTTCGCGCCCGTCAAGGGCCTGCGCATCGCGCTCTCCTACGACCTCAACTTCTACCGCGTGCACGAGGATGTGCGGCGCGCGCTCGAGCAGGTGGCCCAGGCCTTGCGCGAGCAGGGCGCGATCGTCGAGCCGGTGGCACTGGACTGGGACGAGCGCGCCGCCGATGCGGTGCTGCAGCGCCTGGGCTACGAGACCGGGCGCGAGTTCGCCAGCCGCATCCTGCTGCAGGACGCGCCCACCAGCGACTACATCCGCCAGTTCGCCGCCGACGGCCTGAAGGTCAGCGGCGAGCAGTACCTGGCCACCAACGAGGTGATCGGCCGCATGTACGACTCGATGGCGCGCCTGATGGCCAGCCACGACGCGCTGATCTGCCCCACCATGGCCAGCATCGGCAGCTCGGCCGAGGGCGAGAGCGACAGCAGCGCGATCCTGCGCAGCGATGCCATGACCTATCCCTTCAATCTGCTGAGCCGGCATCCGGTGCTCAGCGTGCCCGCGGGTGTGGCCAGCAATGGCGTGCCGATCGGCGTGCAGGTGGTTGGCCGCACGCTCGACGAGGGCAGCGTGTTCCGCATCGGCGCGGCGATCGAGGCCGCCTGCTGGGCGGGCCGACGCCCGGCACTCTGAGACGATCGCCATGCCTGCCCACCTTCATCAAACCCGAGAACTCACCCCATGAGCACCGATCAACAAGGCCAGCTCAAGCGCGCCCTGAGCTACCGCGACCTGGTCTTCTACGGCCTGGCCTATACCGCGCCGGTCACGCCGCTGACCATGGCCGGCTTTGTCTGGGAGGAGTCGCATGGCCTGATCGCGCTGGCCTTCCTGCTGGGCGCGCTGTGCGTCTACTTCACCGCCAGCAGCTATGCGGTGATGACGCGCGAGCTGCCCAGCGCCGGGTCCGTCTACGGTTTCGCCAGCCACACCATGGGGCCCTTCGCGGGCTTTCTGGCCGGCTGGATGATCCTGCTCGACTACCTGCTGGTGCCGGCCTTCATCTACGCCATGTGTGCGGTCGGCCTGGAGACGCTGATGCCGGGCATCGGCCGCGCCGGCTGGGTGCTGATCTCGGTCGGGGTCACCGTCGTCGTCAACTGGTATGGCATCACGGTCACCTCGCGGGTCAGCATGCTGTCGGTGCTGCTGCAACTGCTGCTGGTCGGCGGCGTGACCTTGCTGGGCCTGTGGGCCCTGCAGGGCGGCCGGGGCAGCGGGGCCTTGAGCCTGGCGCCCCTGCTGCCGGCGGGCCCATGGGACGGCAGCGCCGTGCTGGCCGCCACCTCGATCTGCGTGATGAGCTATCTGGGCTTCGACGCGGTGTCGACGCTGGCCGAGGAGGTCAGGGATGGCGAAACGCGCCTGGTCGGCCGGGCCATCCTGACGAACCTGGCCATCACCGGCAGCCTGTGCGTGGGGGTGTCCTGGGTGATGGGCAATCTGCTGGCCGGCTTCACGGTGCACGACCCCGCCCTGGTGATCTACGAGCTGCTGGACCAGCTGGCCGGCCCGGGGGCCGGGGTCGCGCTGGCCTGGTTCCTGACCATCGTGGTGGGCGTGCCCAATGTGCTGCCGATGCAGGTGGGCGTGGCCCGCGTGCTGTTCGCGATGGGGCGCGACCGCACCCTGCCGGCGGTGCTGGCCAAGGTGAACCGCCGCCATGGCAACCCCTGGGTGGCGATGGTCGTCTCGACCGCGGTGTCGCTGGGCATCGCGCTGGCGATGCGCAACCGCATCAGCGAGCTCGCCATCTTCATCAGCGTCGGCGCGCTGACCGGTTTCATGGCCGTGCACCTGTCGGTGCTGGTCCGTTTCGGTCGCCGGGCCGGCCGCCGCTGGTGGAGCCACCTGCTGGCACCGCTGATGGGCATCGCCGTGATTCTGACGATCCTGAGCCATCTGAGCGCCATGGCGCTGGCCGTCGGCGGCGGCTGGCTGCTGGCCGGCCTGGCCTATCGACTGCTGTCCCGGGGCGGGCCGTCCGGGATGCCTGCAGAACCTCCCTCCCAGCCCGCGCACAAAAACATTTAGGAGACAGACAAGATGGCTCGCACTCCCCTGATGAAGGTCCTGGCCGGCGTGATGGACGTGGCACGCTTGCGCAACGAACATGAACACCTGTCCAACGATGCCGCGCTGGCCCTGCTGCGCGAACGCCGCAAGCTGCTGCAGGCGGCGGGTTCGGCCGCTGCGCTGGGTTCGACGCCGCTGCTGGCGGCCGCCGCCAAGCCGCGCGGGAAGGCCGGTACCAATACCCGTACGGTGATCGTGGGCGCGGGCCTGGCCGGCCTGGCCTGTGCCTATGAGCTGAAGAAGGCCGGCGTCATCGCCACCGTCTACGAGGCCTCCGAGCGCCTGGGCGGCCGCTGCTGGTCCAACACCACGGCCTTCCCGGGCCAGGTGGCCGAGAATGGCGGCGAGCTGATCGACACCGGCCACCGCGAACTGCGCGAGCTGGCGCGCGAACTCGATCTGGTGCTGGACGACCTGGCCGCCTACGACAGCGCGGCGGGCGGCCAGATCACCTTCTGGATCGCCGGCGCCCGCTATACCTGGGACGAGCAGGTGAACGACTTTGCCGCGGTGCAGGCCCAGTTCGACGCCGACAACCGCGCCGCGCCCTGGCCGCAGACCTATGACAACTACACGCAGCGCGGCTGGGAGCTGGACCACCTGTCGGTGACCGACTACATCGCCCGCACCATCCCCGGCGGCCTGAACTCGCGCCTCGGCCAGCTGCTCAAGCTGCTGATGGATGCCTCGGCCGGCGTGGCCGCCAGCGAGGCCAGCGCGCTGGATCTGGTGGGCTTCTTCGCGCCGCGCGGCTCGGACGAGCGTTATCACATCCGCGGCGGCAACGACCAGCTCGTCAAGGGCATGGCCCAGCGCCTGGACGCCGGCCAGATCATCAGGAGCCATGCGCTGACGAAGCTGGTGCGCAACGCCGACCAGAGCTACACGCTGAGCTTCAGCTGCGCCGGCCAGAGCGTCGAGGTGCAGGCCGACCATGTGGTGCTGGCGCTGCCCTTCTCGGTGCTGCAGAGCTCGGTGGACTATGCCCGCGCCGGCTTCGACAGCATGAAGCTCGCGACCATCCAGAACTTCCGCATGGGCATGCACACCAAGTTCCAGCTGCAGTTCAAGCGCCGCCTCTGGCGCGAGCAAGGCTACAACGGCCTGACCGACAACGATACGGGTGGCTACCAGATCAGCTGGGAGGTCACGCGGGCCCAGCCGGGTACCGAGGGCATCCTGACCAGCTTCACCGGCGACCGCGCCGCGCTGGCGATGAACGACCGCCCCATCAACCAGAAGGCCGCCGACATGCTGGACAGCTTGGAGCTCGTGTTCCCCGGCATCAAGCCGCTCTGGAACGGCCGCGCGCTCCTGAACTACTGGCCCGGCAATGCCTGGAGCAGGGGTGCGTACACGGCCCATCCGGTGGGCAGCTACACCGCCTATTACGGCTACCAGGGCGTGCGGCAACAGAACTGCCATTTCGCCGGCGAGCATGCCTCGCTGCTGCACTCGGGCTTCCTGAACGGCGCGGTCGAATCCGGCCAGCGCTGCGCCCGCGAGGTGCTGATGGACCTGCGCGGAGCCTGATGAGCCATGCATAGCACCCGATTCGACCCGCAGGAACCCCAGCTCTTCCTCGATGGCGGCTATGTGCCGCCGCTCGCCGAGCGGCACAAGGCCTCCATCAACCCGGCCACGCTGGCGCCGGTCGGGCGTTATCCGATCTGCGCCGAGGCCGATGTGGCGCGCGCGGTGGCCAGCGCCCATTTGGCGCAGCGGCTGTGGAAGCGCACCGACACGCAAACCCGCGCAGGCCTGCTGCATGGTGTGGCGCAGGCGATCGAGCAATCGCCGCTGCGCGACGAGCTCGCCCAGCTGCTGTGCCGCGAGATGGGCAAGCCCTATCCGGACGCGGTGGGCGAGCTCTCGATCTGCGCCTCGGTGTTTCGCTACTACGCCGAGCTGGCGCGCGACGACGGTGGCAAGGTGGCCGGCAGCAACCAGGTCGGCTCCTTCCAGTACATGCGCTACGAGCCCTATGGGGTCTCGGTGCACATCCTGCCCTTCAACTACCCCGTCCTGCTGCTGTGCTGGACCGTGGCGGCCTCGCTGGCGGCCGGCAATGCCTGCATCGTCAAGCCGGCCGAGGCCACCTCGCTGTGCACGCTGCAGTTCATGCAGCACTTTGCCGGCCTGCCGGCGGGGCTGTTGGCCTGCCTGCCCGGCGATGCGCAGACGGCCCAGCTGCTGATCCAGCACCCTGGCACCCATGCGGTGGCCTTCACCGGCAGCGTGGCGGCGGCGCGCGCGGTGGGCGTGGCCTGCGCCGATCGCATGAAGCCCTGCGTGCTGGAGGCGGGCGGCAGCGATCCGATGATCATCTCGCGCCACGCCCCGATCGAGATCGCGGCGGCCGGCTGCGTCAACTCGGCCTTTCTGCTAAGCGGGCAGGTGTGCACCTCGTCGGAGCGTTTCTTCGTGGTGGACGAGGTGCACGACGCCTTCGTCGCCGAGTTTGCGCGCCGCACCCGGCAGCTGCGCGTGGGCGATGGCATGGGCATGGCCGAGATCGGCCCGCTGGTGAGCCGCGCCGCACGCGACAAGGTGGCGCGCCTGGTGGCCGAGGCCGTGGACCAGGGCGCCACCCTGGTCTGCGGCGGCCGCGTGCCGCCGCATTGCGAACACGCGGGCTGGTTCTACGAGCCCACCATACTCACCGGCGTCACGCCGCAGATGGCCATCATGCGCGAGGAATGCTTCGGCCCGGTGGCAGCGATCTGCCGCGTGGCCGATTTCGGCGCGGCCCTGCGCCTGGCCAACGACACCGAGTTCGGCCTCGGCGCCTCGGTCTACACCACCGACCTGGCCGAGGCCATGGAAGCGGCTGAGGCCTTGGAGTCCGGCATGGTGTGGGTCAACAACCCGCTGATCGACAACGACGCGCTGCCCTTCTCGGGCGCCAAGATGTCCGGCCTCGGTTGCGAACTCGGCCGCTTCGGCCTCGACGCCTTCCGCCGCACCAAGATGGTCGTCCTCGACCACCAGCCGCGCATGCACGCGTGGTGGCTGCCGCGCCCCGATGAATCCTTCTTTTCATCCATCCCATCCGTCCCGCTGAAATGAACGACAACACCTACCTTTCCGCCAGCGAGCTGCTGACGCGCTTCCGTGCCGGCAGCCTGGACCCGGCCGACTACCTCGAAACCCTGCTGGCCACGGCCCAGCGCCAGCAGGCCACGGTGAACTGCGCGGCCGGCATCTTTGCCGATGAGGCGCGCGAGCGCGCGCGCGAGTCGGGGCGGCGCTGGCGCGAGGGCAGGGCGCGTGCGCTCGAGGGCGTGCCGGTCATCATCAAGGAGGAGACGGCGGTGAAGGGCTGGCCGCGGCCGCTGGCCTCGCTGGTCTTCAAGGACAAGGTCGCGGCCGAGAACCACCCCATCGTCGACAAGCTGCTGGAGGCGGGCGCGATTCCCTACTTCCAGGCCACCAACCCCGAGTTCTGCGTGCTGGGCCATACCTGGAGCAAGCTCTACGGCGTGACCGGCAACCCCTGGTCGCTGGCGCATTCCTGCGGCGGCAGCAGCGGCGGCTCGGGTGCGGCGCTGGCCGCCGGCGTGGCGCCGCTGGCCACCGGCAGCGATATGGCGGGCTCGATCCGTATCCCGTCCTCGCTGTGCGGCGTGTACGGCTACAAGCCGCCCTTCGGCCGCCTGGCCTGCACGCCCACCGACGAATACTTCGCCCAGGCGGTGGAGGGGCCGATGGCGCGCAGCTTCGACGATCTGGTGCTGATGCAGAACGTGCTGGCCGGCCCGCACCCCAACTCCTACACGACCCTGCCGTTCACGCCGCTGCCCACCGAGTATGGCGATCTGCAGGGCATGCGCATCGCCTACAGCCCGGCCCTGGGCCATGCGGCGCTGGCCCCGGACGTGCAGCGCAACCTGCTGCGCGCGCTGGAGGGTCTGCGCGGCCGTGGCGCGGTGGTCGAGGAGGTCGACATCCGCTGGGATCTGGAGCAGATCAACAAGGTGCTGCTGGACGGCCTGCGTGCGATCTTCGTCGATGAGTTCATGAACGACATCCCGGATGCGGATGCCGACAAACTCTGCAGTTATGTCCGGCATCTGCGCGACCAGGCCAAGGATGCGCCCGTCTCCATCATGCCCAGCGCCCTGCTGGCCCAGCAGCTGCACCGCGAGATGCAGGCCAAGGTCTGGGGCCAGGGCTATGCCGCCTTCATCTGCGCCACCCTGGTGAGCACCCAGCTGCCGGCCGACCAGGACCCGGTGGCGCAGGCGATGCTGGAACTCGATGGTCAGCCGGTCGAGGCCTATCTGGGCTGGTGCCTGACCCCGGCCTTCAACCTGCTCAACCGCTACCCGGTGCTGGCGGCGCCGACCGGCCTGTCGGATATCGGCGTGCCCACCGGCATGCAGATCGTCGCCAATGCCTATGACGACGAGACGGTGTTCCGCGTCGCCGCCAACCATGCGCGCGCCGGCAGCTCGCGCCTGTTCGTCGATCAGTTCCCGCCGGCCTGCTGAGCCTCAGGGCTGCTTGGCGAGGGCGGCCGCGCGCGCCCGCTCGTTCATCAGCATCAGGTTGGTGGCGAGGGCGTACTGGCAGACGCGGTGGTGCTCGTCGTAGAGCGCCGCGTTGGCGGGGTCGCGCAGGATGGCCTCGATCAGCAGGTAATGGTCCAGGATGGTGAGCGCGCGCGCCATCGTCATGCACTGCGCGGCATCCACATGGGGCACCAGGCTGGCGATGGCATCGGCCAGCAGGCCGTTGACCTGCAGGTCGATCTCGTCCTCCAGCGCCTGCAGCTCGGGCACCGAGGAGAGCACCGAGATCAGGCCGCTCACGCCGGGCACCTGCTGGTAATGCGGCTTGACCGCCTCGAACACCATGGTGAGGTAGCGCACCAGATCCTGGCAGCCGGTCTTGGCCGGATGCACCGCGGCGATCGCGTCCTTGATCTGTTCCAGCCAGCGGCTGGCCAGGGCATGGACCACCGCTTCCTTGTTGGGGAAGTACTCGTAGAGCCCGCCCACCGAGAGCCCGGCCGCGGTGGCGATGCGCTTGGTGGTGAGCTTGGCGAGGCCGCCGCGCTCGATCTCCTGGCCGGCCGCCTGCAGGATCACCTCGATGGTCTTGACGCCGCGCTCCTGCTGCGGAACACGGCGCGTGCCGGCGGGTTTGAGGGCGCTCTTTGACGACATATGTGGCGCGGATTCTGCCATGTGCAGACCGCTTGAAAGGAAGCTGAAAGATCATGGATGAAAGACCAGGCACCACGCTCAGCAGGGAACTGCTGGAACGCGAGCCCTATGTGCGCTTTGCCGTCACCGACATCGACGGCGTGTGCCGCGGCAAGCACCTCAGCGGCGAGAAGATCGCCAGCATGCTGGAGACGGGCGGCAGCATCGCCAGCGCGCTGTTCGGCTGGGACATCCAGGACCGGCTCTACGAGCAGGTCTCGTTCACCGGCTTCCACACCGGCTTCCCCGACATCGGCCTCAGGCTCGACGCCAGCACCGCGCGCCGGCTGCCCTGGGACGAGGGGCGCTGGCTGATCCTCGGCGAGCATGTGAAGCCCGATGGCACGCCGCTGCCCATCTGCCCGCGCCAGCTGCTCAAAAAGGTGCTGGCCAAGGCGGCGAGCATGGGCTTCACGGCGCAGATCGGCGTCGAGTTCGAATGGTTTCTGCTGGCCGAGAGCGAGGTCTCGGTGCGCGCCAAGGGCTACCGCGGCCTGCAGACGGCCACCCAGGGCCTGACGAACTACTCGCCCCTGCGCATCGATGCCCAGCATGCCTTCGTGCGCGATCTGTTCAGCCAGCTGAACGCCATCGACGTGCCGCTGGAGGCCCTGCACACCGAGGCCGGCCCCGGCAATTTCGAGGCCGCGATCCGCTACACCGAGGCGCTGCGCGCGGCCGACCGCGCGGTGCTGTTCAAGCAGGCGGTGCGCGAGATCGGGCGCCGCCATGGCCTCCTGAGCACCTTCATGGCCAAGTACTCGACGGCTTATGCCGGCTGCGGCCAGCACCTGCACCAGAGCCTGTGGCGTGATGGGCGCAACTGCTTCCACGATGAGCGTGGCGCCCACCAGATGAGCGACACGCTGCGCCACTTCATGGCCGGCCAGTTGCACGCGCTGCCGCAGCTGCTGCCCATGTACGCCCCCTTCGTGAACAGCTACAAGCGCCTGGTGGATCGCAACCTCGCGCCGGTGCGACCGAACTGGGCGGTCGACAACCGCAATGCCTCGCTGCGCGTGATCCCCGGCAGTGCGGCATCCATGCGGCTGGAGACGCGCAGCGCCGGCGCCGATGCGAATCCCTATCTGGCCATCGCTGCCGCGCTGGCCTCGGGCCTCTACGGCATCGAGCACCGGCTGGCGCTGCCGCCGGCCGGCGACACGCCATCGCTGCCGCGCCTGCCGTCCACCCTGGCCGAGGCCACGGCGGCGATGGCGCGCTCCGAGCTGGCGCGCGAGCTGCTGGGCGAGGAGTTCGTGCGCCACTTCGTCGAGACGCGCGCCTGGGAGGTGGCGCGCTTTGACGAGGCGGTGACGGACTGGGAACTCGAGCGCTATCTCGAACTGGCCTGAGGGCGGACGCATGGACGACAGCATCCGCTCCTACTACAACGCCACCCGTAACAGCGCGCAGCGCTATCCGCGCCTGGAGGGCGAGCAGCGCGTCGACGTGGCCGTGATCGGCGGCGGCTTCACCGGCCTGGCCAGCGCCCTGGAGCTGGCCGAGCGCGGCGTCAAGGTGGCGCTGGTGGAGGCGCAGCGCATCGGCTGGGGCCAGTCGGGCCGCAACGGCGGCCAGGTGACGGGCAGCCTCTCGGGCGACGCCGCGATGCGCCGCCAGCTGGCGCGCCAGATCGGCACCGAGGCCGCCGACGACTTCATCTGGATGCTGCGCTGGCGCGGGCACGACATCATCCGCCGCCGCATCGAGCGCTATGGCATCGCATGCGACCTCAAGCTGGGCCATCTGCATGCCGCCTACAGCGCCGGCCACATGCGCGACATGCGCCAGGCCCACGCGGAGCTGGTCGAGCGCGGCCTGGGCGCCGATGTCGAACTGGTCGAGGCCAAGGACATGGGCCGTTATCTCGACACGCCGCTCTACCATGGCGGCATCGTCAACCACCGCAATATGCACCTGCACCCGCTCAACCTCTGCCTGGGCGAGGCGCGCGCGCTGGCGGGCCTGGGCGGGCTGCTGTTCGAGGACTCACCAGTGCTGGAGATCGAGCACGGGCCCACGCCATCGATACGCACGCCGCAGGGGCGCGTGGTGGCCGACCAGGTGCTGCTGGCGGGCGATGTCTACCACCGGCTGGAGCCGCGCAAGCTGGGTGGCATGATCTTCCCCGCGGCCGGCGGCATCGTCGCGACCGAGCCGCTGGGCGCGCTGGCGCGCCAGCTCAACCCGCTGGACCTGGCCGTCTACGACAGCCGCTTCGTGCTGGACTATTACCGCATGACGGCCGACGGTCGGTTGCTGTTCGGCGGCGGCGCCAACTACTCGGGCGCGGCCTCGCGCGACATCGCCGCCGAGCTGCGGCCCGCCATCGAGCGCACCTTCCCGCAGCTGCGTGGCGTGGGCATAGCCTTCCAATGGCATTGCCACATGGGCATCGTCATCAATCGCATCCCCCAGCTCGGCAAGCTCTCGCCCCGGGTCTGGTACGCGCAGGGCTATTCCGGCCATGGGCTGGCCACCTCGCACATCGTCGGCGAGGTGATGGCGGCCGCCCTGCTGGGCAGCCCGCGCGGCTTCGAGCTGTTCCAGCGCTTTCGCCACCGGCGCGTGCCGGTGGGCGACTGGCTGGGCCAGCGCATGCTGGCCCTGGGCATGTGGTACTACCTGCAGCTGGAGCGCTGGCGCTGAGGGCGCGCGGCGCCCGCCTACATCTCCTTGAACATCGGCAGGTAGCTGCGGCTCACCGGCAGACGTTCGCTGCGGCCCTTGAGCTCGATCTCGCCGGTCTCGTTGTCGCCGCGGGTGAGGCGCCGGATCGAGCGCAGGTTCACCACTACCGAGCGGTGCACCTGGCTGAAGTGCGCGGGGTCGAGCTGCGCCAGCAGGTCCTTCAGCGGCATGCGTATCAGCGCCTCGGCGGCCTGGCCCTCGTCGCGGTAGGCCACCAGGGTGTACTTGGTGTCACTCTTGAGATAGTCGATATCGTCCACCGGAATCATGCGCAGTGAGGCGCCCACCGAGGCGCGCACCCAGCGCAGCGGCTCGGGCTGATTCAGCTTGAGCCGCTGCGCCAGTTGCGCAAGCAAGGCCTCGCTGTGCACCGCCGGTTGGGCCTGTGAGAGGCGCGCCTTCAGGCGCTCCACCGTCTCGCCCAGGCGCGCCGCCGCGACCGGCTTGACCAGATAGTCCAGCACGCCCTGCTCGAAGGCTTCCAGCGCGTATTGATCGAAAGCGGTGACAAACACCAGATGGGCGCGCTTGCCGATATGGCGCGCCACCTCCACCCCGCTCAGGCCCGGCATGTGAACGTCCAGAAAGCAGATCGTCGGCTGGTGTTGTTCGAACAGTTCGATGGCCTGGCGGCCGTTGCGGGCCTGCGCCACGATCTGCAGTTCGGGCCAGGCGGCGGCAAGGCGTGCTTCGAGAATCTCGCGCAGCAGGGGTTCGTCGTCGGCGATCAGGGCGGTAGGGCTCATGGTGTCTCGGCAAACTCGATGGTGGCTTGCACGCCGTGTGGCGCGACCTCACTCAATTCCAGGCTGGCGCTGCCGCCATAGGCCCAGAGCAGGCGTTCGCGCAGCGCCGCCAGGCCGGTGCCCAGGCCGCCGCCCGTGGCCTGCAGCCCCACGCCGGTGTCCACCACGCGCAGGCGGCAGCGCCCGCCCTCCAGCAGCTCGGCATGCACGTCGATGCGGCCGCCTTCCTCGCTCGGGTCGATGCCATGCTGCACCGCATTTTCCACCAGCGTCAGCAGGGTCATGGGTGGGCAGGGCAGCAGATGCACGCCGGCACCGATATGCAGGGAAAAGGCCAGGCGGTCGGGCATGCGCATCTGCATCAGCTCCAGATAGGCGCGCACCAGCTCCAGCTCCTGGCCCAGGGTGTTGGCCGAGCCATCCAGGCGCGGCACGGCGGCGCGCAGGTAATCCGTCAGGCTTTGCAGCAGCCGGGGCGCGCGCGGCGAGCCGGCCTCCACCAGGGCCTGCACATTGGCCAGGGTGTTGAACAGGAAATGCGGCTGGGCCTGGGCGCTGAGCAAGCGCATGCGCGCGTCCAGCGCCTGGCGGGCCATCTCGCTGCGCTCCAGCTCGAAGTCGAAGGCCTGCTTCTCCACCTTGGCCTCGCGCTGGCGCAGCAGGGCCGTCAGCGCCGTCCAGGGCGCCACCAGCATGCCCAGAAAGGTGAAGGTCATGAAGCCCTCCAGGCGCTTGGCCTCATGCCAGAACATCGGCGCGCCCGGCGCGGTGCTCAAGAGGTAGGCGATGAACATGGCGACGGGGACGGTTACGCCGACCGCCGCCACCTGCAGGGCCCAGCGCGCCAGCCAGCCGGGCAGCCGGCGCGGCCATTGCTCGAACAGGCCGAACACCAGCAGCAAGCTCAGGCCAACGCCGAAGATCCTTGTCACCAGCACCCACATACCTGCCTTCCAGCCAAAGCTGAAGAGCAGCACGAAGAGCGCGCAGATGATGGCGACGGTGCGCAGGCGGCGCCAGCCGAACAGGGCACGCCAGCCGGGCGGCGCGAGCCGCTCGCTGAAGCTGATGGAAGCAGGGGGGGGTGGCATCACGGCAGAATACCTTTGAGTGCGAGGACCGATGGTGGGCAGCTGCGGGTGCGTCGACTAACGCCAGCGCTCCGCGGTCTTGCGAAAGTAATGATGCGCGATATGGCGCCAGGGCAGCACCAGCGGCGTCAGCACCACACCCATCAGGCAGGCAAAGGCGCTCTCTTGCACATTCGGCGTCATCGCCCCGGCCCGCCACAGCGGGTAGGCGCGCAGCAGGTGCAGGCGCCAGAGCGGGATTTGCTCGTTCGTCATGGTCTTTTCCTTCTCTCCACCATCAGCCCAGCTTGGCCAGGCTCTTGCGCGCGTCTTCGGCATTGGCCGGGTTCGCGCGCTTGTTGACCAGGAAACGCTCGTAGGCCGCCTTGGCCTGCGCCTTGTCGCCCTTGGCGAGATAGGCATCGCCCAGGCGATGGTCGATGGGATAGTCCTCGGCGCCGCTCAGGGTCCTGGCGCGCTCCAGTGAGCGAATCGCCTCGTCGGTCTGACCCTGTGCCGCATGGACCCGGCCCATGCCGTAAAAGCCGCCGGCCTTGTTGGGCTGCTCGCGTTGCAGGCCCTCATACAGGCCGCGGGCCTTGGCCAGGTCCTTGCCGTCCTTCAGAAAGTTCAGCGCCAGCAGCATGGTGGCCTCGCGCACCTCGTCCTGCAGGGCAGCGTCCTTGCCGGCTTTAATCGCCAGCAACTCGCTCTCCATCTCGCCCCAATTCTTGGCCTCGGCGGCGATGAAGACGCGGATGATGCGCGCGGTGTCGGGCTGGCTGCTGCGCACCGCGGCTTCCAGCTCGCGGGCCTTGGAGACGCTGCCGCCCATGATGCCGGGCACGGTCAGCAAAAGCCTGGCAAGCTGCACGCGGGCAGTGACGCTGCTGGGCTCTAGCTCCAGGGTGCGGATCCAGACATCCTTCAGGCTGCCCACGCTGCGCATGGCCCGGGCCATGCCCATGCCCAGCATTTGCATGCTCAGGTTCTGCGCCGTCGCCAGATGGCAGACCGCCACCATGGGGTGCTGATCGGTACAGAGTTTGGCCTGCCTGGCGCCGGCCTCCAGCCGCTTGGGGTCGGCGGCGTCGGCAAAGGTCAGCGCCAGGGTCAGGGCCGCGCTGGCCTCGGCATCGGCCGCGTTGGTTTTCAGGCGGGCCTGCGCCAGCTGTTCGAGTTCGGCGTATTTGCCGCCCTCTTGCAGGGCTTGCAGCTGCGCGTCCTTGAAGATGACGGCAGCCTGGGTCGTGCCCAGCGAGATCAACAAGGCTGTGCTGGCCAGGGCCTTGGCAATGAAGGGAGTGGTCATGGTCGGCTGTGATGATTGAAGTGGGACAGGGCGATTGTTTGGATATGCCGGCGCGAGCGCAGCGGCGCTCGGATGGCCCACGCCCAGCGGGTTTCCGGGCACGCCCTGGCGGGACGAATGGTCCGGCGTTGCCGGTCGTGGCCGGGCGTCGTTCGTCCTGACGCCGGCGTCGCCGATCCGGCGGGTGCCTTGCCGGGCAGGCGATGCGGGCACATTAGTGGCACTGACTCCACCGCCTGCATCGCCATGAAAAGAACAGTTCTGCGTTTCCTCAAGCTTGGCTTGCTCAGCCTGCTTGCCTTGCTGACGCTGTTGGCCGGCTTGTTTGGCTATTTCCTCTACGCCCCCGAGCCCGCGCCGCCGCAACTCTCCGGCACGCTGCGCAAGGCGTCCATCGAGGTGGCCGGCCTGACGCGCAGCTACCGCGTCTACACACCCAAGGGCCTGCCCAAGGGTGCCCCCCTGGTGCTGGTGATGCATGGCTCGGGCGAAGGCCCGCAGCGCATACGCATGGGCACTGGCTATGGCTTTGAACGTCTGGCCGACGCGCATGGCTTTGCGGTCGCCTACCCCAAGGCCTATGCCTCCGACTGGAACGACTGCAGTGTGATTGGCGACAAAAAGGTGGACGGCGCCAGCGCCGACGATGCGGGCTTCCTGGCCGCCATGGTGGACAAGCTGGTGGCCGAGCATGGGCTCGATCCGGCGCGCGTGTTTGCCGCCGGCGTCTCCAATGGCGGCTCCATGGCCATGCGTCTGGCGCTGGAGCAGCCCGGCCGCTATCGGGCGGTGGCGGCGGTGGTGGCCAATGTGCCGGCGCCGCAGAACTTCCAATGCAAGCCCTCGGCCCAGAGCACCTCGGTGATGATCATGAATGGCACCCTGGATCCGCTGGTGCCCTATGCAGGCGGCGAGATCAGCCTGCTGGGCCTGTTTTACAAAGGCGGGCCGATCATTTCCTCGCGCGCCTCGGCCCAGTATTTCGCCGATTGGAATCACCTGAGCGCTGCGCCCCAGACCAGCCGCATGGATGTGCCCGGGGGCTTCAGCGTCGAGCAGAACCGCTGGCGCAATGAGGGCAGGACCGAGGTCGAGCTGGTGACCATCCATGGCGGCGGCCATGGCCTGCCGCAAGCCTACGCGCAGCGGCCCCGGCTGCTGGGCCCCTCACCGATGGCGCCCGACGGGCCGGCCATGATCTGGGATTTCTTTGCGAGGCAGGCGCGCTGACAAGGCTTCAGCCAACGAACTGGAGATCCAGGTCGCCATGCGCATAGATCACTACGCCGGTGTCGGTCTCGGTGATCTGGTGGCCGCTGCCGGCGGGGGCGAGCTGGTAGTCACCGGGCTGTAGCAGCAGATCGTCGAGGAAGAGTTCGCCCTCCAGCATCAGGCATTCCTCGTCGTGGCCATGGCGGTGCTGGGGCACCTGGGCGCCCGGCTTGGCACGGTAGAGCAGGGCGGCCTGGCCGTCGCGCTGCCACAGCACGCGGCGCTGGATGCCGGGTGCGTAGTCGGGCCAGGCGGCGGCCTGGTCGTGCACGGTGCAGGGCTGCTCCCCCGGCCGTGCCGGCAGGGCGCTCTCGCGCAGGAAGAGCAGGGCGCCGGCCGCGCTGTGCAGCGCCAGGGCGGGCGTGCCGGCGGGCTGGACGTGGTAGTCCCGCGGCGCCAGCACGAGCCGCTCGCCCAGCGTCACCGCGCCGCTCAGCAGCAGCCATTCGCGGTGCAGATGGGCATGCGGCAGGGCCGGCAGGCGCGCGCCCGCGGCCAGCTCCAGCAGGCAGGCCCGCAGGGGCTCGCCGGGGCGCGCCGCATGCGCGGCATGCGCGGTGCCAGCGCGGTAGAGGCTGCGCAGCTGCACGCCGGGCGCGACCGTCTGGGCGGGTAGGCGCAGGCGCCGCGCCGTCACCATGGGGCGGCTCGCGGCCTGCGACGCGGCCAGGCGGCCGAGCAGGCGGCCGCGCACGGCCGCCAGCGCCGGGTTATTGGCGCCGGGCTGCGCCGGCCAGCTGTTGGCCAGGGGCTCGCTGAGCAGCGCAGCGAATTCCTGCTCGGTGTGGCCGGCCGCTGCGGCCGGGCGGGTTTCGGGCTTGGGGGTGCTCATATGCTGCCTTCAGGAAGCCAATGCCGGCAGGCCGGTCTCGCCCAGGACCTGCCTGAGGGTGATGAGGGCGCGGCGTATCTGTGATTTGACGGTGCCCAGCGGCAGGCGCGTCTGCAGCGCAATCTCCTCATGGCTGAGGCCGCGGAAGAAGGCCAGCGACACCAGCTGGCGTGGCTGTGCGCCCAGTTGCAGCAGGGCGCGGTGCAGGTCCGCATGGTGGCGCGCCAGCTCCAGCAGCTCGTCGCTGCCGGCGTTGCCGTCACAGGCGTCGGTGGCCTGATCGTCCAGGCTGGCATGCTGGAAGCGCGCCTCGCGGCGCAGCGCGTCGATGGCGCGCGAGCGCGCGATGGCCAGCAGCCAGCTGATGGCGCAACCGCGCGTCGGGTCGAAGCGCGGCGCCTGGCGCCAGACCTGGAAGTAGCTGTCTTCCACCACCTCCTCGGCCAGCGCCTCGCGGCGCACGATGCGTTGCACCAGGCTGTAGAGGCGGGTGAAGGTGGCGTCATAGAGGGCGGCCAGGGCCTGCTCGTCACGCGCCACCACGGCATCGATCCAGGCCGCCAGCTGCGCGTCGCTCACGCGCTGCAGGGCCGGGCCGGCGCTGTGGTCGGCATGCGGGTCGGCATGCTGGTCGGCATAGGGGCCGGCGGGCGCGGCATCTGGCGCGTCGTCCGACTCCTCGTGCTCGTCCAGCAGCGGCTCGGGCCAGCCGGGCTCGCCGGGGTCTGGAAGCTGCAGATGTGAGGCATTGTTCATGCTTGTCCTAGCGCAGCGCTTGGGCCGCCTCCGGAATCGCACCGCGCAAGAAGATGGTTGCGCCGGTGACGGTGCTGATGGTCGCATGCAGGGCACCCTGGTGGGCCAGATGGTAGCCGCCGGGGCCCAGTTCGATCTGCGTGCCGACCCTCAGCCAGCCTTCCAGCACCAGGCATTCCTCGTCGAGCGGATGGCGGTGCGGCGGCAGGCTGGCGCCGGGCGCCAGGCGCAGCAGATAGGAGAGCACGCCGCCCAACTCGCGCAGCGGCCTGATGCTGACGCCCTCGCCAAAGGGCTGCCAGCCGGGCGCGTCGGCGGCAATGGTGAGGTGGCTGGCGTCGGCGTCGGCGACGCGCTCCATCAGCTTGCGCCGTATCGTGCGCGCCTGGGCGGGGGTGGGGCTCTCCATGGCATGCTCTACGCGGCCGGCGGGCGCTTGGATGCAAACACCCCGACGGGCGCGGGGCCGGGGCCTGCATCCAAGGCCGCGCCGCCTCCGTAAGCAGGGTATGTCACGGCCGCCCAGTCACCATTTCGATCTCGTCAGCCATTGGCGCTTTGCCGCGCCGCGCGAGCAGGTCTGGTCGGCGCTCAGCCAGCCCGAGAGCTGGCCGCGCTGGTGGCCCTATGTGCGCGAGGTGCAGACCCTGCGCGCCGGCGACGGCCAGGGCCTGGGCAGCCTGCGCCGCTTCCGCTGGGCCACGCGCCTGCCCTACGAGATCCTGATCGAGGTCGAGGCGGTGGAGATCCTCACGCACGAGCGCATCCGCGGCCGCTCCCGCGGCCAGCTGCAGGGCGAGGGCATCTGGCTGTTGCGCGAGGATGAAGAGGACGGCCACACCGATGTCACCTATGTCTGGCGCGTGCAACTGTCCAAGCCCTGGATGCGCTGGCTGGCGCCTGTGCTGGCGCCGCTGTTCCGCTGGAACCACGACGGTGTGATGCGCGCCGGCGCGCGCGGCCTGAGCGCATTCCTGGAGGCCCAGCGCTGAGAGCGTGCTTGCGATCCCGTCATAGCGCCCGTTGCCCCGCAAAGGCAGAGGATGCAAGGCGCAAACCGCAGCCGGGTTGGACACCCGGCGAGGATTTGCAACGCCGCAGACGCTGTCTTTGCGGGGCAACCCGAAGGGCAAGGCAGCCCA